>ERZ1370068.5105-contig-4144_pt1 | contig 131686 bp, 166 predicted proteins | sample MGYA00561227_ERZ1370068 | MGnify/ENA primary metagenome ERZ1370068 (study PRJEB38410, sample SAMEA6850437) | metagenome | study: Metagenomic assessment of the ecological functions of the soil: analysis of the soil microbiota associated with the...
ACGATGTACTTCGTTCAGTTACGTATTGCTCTCCTTCCCAGCGTGCCGCCCGCGCGTGCCCGGTTACGATCTCGCCGGCCGCACGATCCCCGCGCAGAACGATCGGCGGCGACTACTTCGACTTCCTCTACATGAACGAGAGCAAAGCTGGCGCTGTGCGTCGGTGACGATCTCGGGCGAGGGATTGCCGAGCGTCTCTGCTGATGGCGAATCTCCAGGCCGCGATCCGCAGCCAGGTGATGGCCTCGGCCTCGGTCGCCGGAGGCATGCAGCGCACGAACGCGCTGCTCCGCCAGGCACCGCACGACGGCAAGGTTCGCCACCGTGTTCTACGGCGTCCTCGACCTCCGAGCGTCACGAGCTCACCTTCTCCAACGCCGGGCACAATCCGCCGCTGATCGTTCGTCGCGATCGCGTCGACCGGCTCGAGACCGGCGGCACGATGCTCGGGCCTTCGAGCAGAGCACGTTCGGAGTCGGTCTGCGCGCTGGAGCCCGGCGACATGCCTCGTCGCCTACTCCGACCGGCATCACCGAGGCCCGGAACCAGGAGGAGAACGAGAGTTCGGTGAAGAGGGGCTGATCGGGGTCTTGAGCCGGGCCAAGGATCGCAAGGCGGCGGACGTCGTCGAGGCGATCATCGAGGCGGCCGCTGGCTTTCTCGGGGCTACGGGCAATCCGGACGACATGACGCTCATCGTGCTGAAGCGCTCGTGTGTGGCGTGAGGCGCTTCGACGCCGACCGCCGTCGCGAGCAGTCGGAAACTGCGACGGCGGCCACCCTGGCGGGTGGCCGCGTCGCCTGAACTCGGTCCGTCGTTACCGAACCAGCACCACTCGCGTCAGCGTCGCGTGGCTTCCGCCTTGGCACGCACCATGTAGACGCCGGGAGGCGATGGCCGACCCGCGCGATCCGTCGCGTCCCATTGGATCCGGTGCGTGCCCGCCGGCATCCACGCATTGGCCAGAGTGTTCACCAGTCGTCCGTCGGCGCTGAACATCTGCACGTTGACGAAGCCCGTCGTCGATCGAGATCCAGCGCGAAGCTCATCGGCCCGCGGGCCGGATTGCTGCCCGGGCCGGAACGCGAACCGCTGGGGCACGCTTCTTGTCGCCCACGGCCGTCGCCTGCTCTGCACCTGGATGTTCGCCGGACGCGACGTTGAGGCTCTTGAGCGCTGCACTTCGAGTCCTTCACCGACAGCGTGGCGAAGTACCCGCTCGGGACTGCTCGGCGCTGGCGTAGACATGCGCTGACCGCCGGGATTCGACTGCGTGACCGGGTCCGAGCCGTCGCCGAAGTTGAACGTGTACGACGCGACCGCGTCGCCGTCGGCGCCGTTTGGATCGGTCGATGACGAGGCATCGAAGGTGACATTGAGAGGCGCGCGAGCCCGCAGGCGGTCGAGACCTCGAGACGCGCGACCGGCGGCTGATCGACGTAGCAGAAGCACGACGCCGTTGCCGACCAGCACGTAGCTGCCGTCACCGGTGATGTCCGAGGCGTTGTTCTGCGACTTCTGCCCGGCATCGGGTCGCGCCAGGTACGTGCGCACGTTGATCGCCTGCAGATCGCTGCCGGGGCCGAGCGGCGTGTCGTCGGCCTTGCTGGTCGCGAGCTTGATGGTGATGACCCCGGTGACCGGATCGTAGCTGCCGAAGTCCGCATCGCCGATCGGCGTGGGCGTGTTCGCGTTCGGCGGCGGAATGCTGCCATCGAGCGGCAGCGGTGGGCCGAAGTCGCCGTAGACGAAGCTCGTCGCGCCGGTCACGTCGGTCTTCATCGCCACGAAGCGGCGATCGCTCAGGTCCGCCGCGGGCGCGTGGCGGTTCCAGACGACGTACCACTGACTGCTCGGCGGTCAGCGTGCCGCCCGGCGCCATCTGCAGCGTGAAGACCAACTGCTGGACGCCGGCGCCGAGATAGGGCTCCGCGACCGAAAGCGCCTTCACGTTGACGCTCGCGTCCGGCGGAATGTTCTGGCCCGAATCGTTGTCGGTGCCGTCGTTGTTGATGTCGCTCACCGCCAGGAGTCCGGCACCAGGCAGGCCGTGGCGGTCGGGCTGCTGATCGTCACCTCCGGGCAGTACGCCCCTCGCCTTCCGAGTTCACCGCGGTGACACGATAGGTGATCACATCGGTGGGATTGACCGATTCGGAGAAGCTGTTCGTGGGCACGGTCGCGACCAGCGAGAACGCGCCGGATCCGATCCTCGCGATACACCTTGTACCCGGTGATGGCGGCGCCGCCGTTGTCCGGCGCTTCCCAGGTCAGATGCGCGACGCCGTTGAGCAGCTCGCCCGTGGGTCCCGGCGCTTCGGGGGCGGTCGGCTCGCTGGGATCCTTGTCGGCGAACATCCGCTTGCCGCCGCTCTGACGCGTGATGACGCACTTCGACGTGAACGAGTTGGGCGGACCGTTGACGCAGCCGCCGACGCAGCCGTCGTCCCAGCCGATCAGGATGCGGCCCTGCTTGTCGATCGTCATGTCGTAGAAGTCGAGCTGGTTGCGGCAAGCGCCGGCGCTGCAGATGCCGCCGCGCTGGATCGGGTCGGTGGGCGTGAGGTTCTGTGTCGTCCACGTCGCGCCGCCGTCGAACGTGGTCGCGATGTACAGGTACCAGATGCCCGGGAACTCCGGCTGATCGTAGGCGCCGGCGGTCGTCGTGCCGTAGAACGAGAACGCCGCGCGGTCGCCGTCACCGGCGACCACCGCGCGGGAACGATGCAGTTCTGGATGCCGAGCGATGCGCCGACGTCGCGGATGGGTCCCCAGTGAAGCTCCCTTGTCGGTCGACATCGCGATGCGCGGGTGGCCATCGGCGGACTGCCAGCCCGAGGTAGATGTTGCCGTTGTTCGCCACACCGACCGAGGCGTCGTCGTCCACCATCGAGGTGGAGCCGGGCACGCTGCGGATCGCCCACGTGAGACCGTTGTCCTCGGACACGATCACCGAGGCCTGGCCGCCCTTCGTGGTACGGCAGGCTGCCGCCGCATCGCCTTGTGCCGGGGCACGTACGACGGTGCCGTCGGGGCCCACCTTGATGTGGCCGTGGAGCCGGCGCAATCGCTGATCGGTGAACATCGGGCACCGAGGCGGCCGAACGTCTGCCCGCCGTCGAGGCTCATAGGCGATCGTCGCGTCGGCGATGCACCTGCGACGCGTAGTAGACCGCGTGCGGATAGATCGGACCGGAGAGCGGCGCGTGGAACGGCCCGCCGCCCACCGTCTCGTGATCGACGCACGACGGCGCTCCCGAGCCCTCGCTCGGCATTGAAGATTGTCGCCGTCGTCGTCCGTGAAGTCGGTGGTGCTACCGCAGGAGTCAGGCCCTCCTCCTGCGTCACGAACGTGCGGCCCGGTCATCCGGTCGGTGAACAGGATCGGGTCGCCCGCGGCGCGCGGAGGTGCTGGCGGTGAGCAGCGGCTTCTGGTTCCAGCGTCACCGCGCTGGTGACTGGCAGTCGTTGAACACCACGTTGAGCATGTACGGCGAGAACCCGCCGAAGTAGTTCGCCGTGCCGCCGTTCGGAATCGACCGCAGGCTGTTGCTGAACGACCGACTCCGCGCGTCCAGTTGCTGCCGATCGACGGCTCGCCCGAGTCGTCGCCGACGCCGGACGGGGAAGTGTAGTTGAAGAACCTCGGCTGCCCGGCGGCCGACCAGCGACCGCGTGGGTTGGACGAACATGAGCAGCGTAGGAAGCCAGATACGGAACCAGGCAACCAAGCCGAGCGAGGCGGCTTGCGATACCAGCGAACCGGAGCGCATCGCGGATCTCCTGTGCGGAGGTCGAGAGGTGAGGCTCGCGCTGGATCCGGAGCGGTCGAGGGGCGCCCGCGGCGGGCTACTCGCGTCCTCAGGGACGGGCATGAGCGTCGCGGATCACTATTGAGTAGGACCTGACCGGCGGAAACCGTGTGCTTCTAAGACGTTGCGCCACAATTGCTTGCCGGGTTACGGCTCGAGACGGCCACGTCGTCGTGGGAAAAGCGATCGAGTCCGCCATCGCCGCCGGAAAGCCCGATTGCCCGTTGCCGAGTGATCACATTCGTGTGATCACCGGGTTCTGCGACTGATTGGCCTCGGCAGTGGCGTCCACCGGCCAGCGATGCGGACGCGGGAAGAGGCGCCGGCCGAGCCGAGTACGGTTTACGACGCGATCCGGGGAGGGGAACTCAGTGCGCACTCATGACGATATAGCGAACTGGAACTCCCCCAGGCGCCTGGCGATTGCCGGCGCGGCTGTACTGCTGGGCGCGGTGCTGGCACTCGCCGGGTGCGCGGTGGGTCCCAAGTTCGAGCCGCCCGCGATGCCACTCGTCGCCAACTGGGGCTCGGCGGCCGACTCGCTGGCGGTGCGCCCAGGCGGCACCGGACACCACGTGGTGGCGGGAGTTTCAGGACCCGGCGCTCGATAGTCTGGTCGAGCGCGCCTACCACCAGAATCTGCCGCTGCAGGTCGGCCGGCGCGAGGATCATGGAGGCCCGCGCGCAGCTCAGCCTCGCGGTCGGGAACAAGTATCCGCAGGTCCAGGCGATCACCGGTCACGCCACCGCCGTCGGCATCACCGATCCGCGCGGCGGACAACCTCAGGATCGATCGCAATTTCTGGGACTTCCAGCTGGGATTCGACGCCGTCGTGGGAATTGGACTTCTGGGGCAGGCTGAGGGAGAACGAACAGGCCGAGGCCGCCAGCTACTTCGCGACGGTCGCGAACCACGACAACGCGATCGTCTCGCTCACGGCCGAAGTTGCCCGCACCTATGCCGTGATCCGGACCTTCGAGGTGTTGATCGATCAGGCACGGACGAACGCCACGACTCCAGGCGGATGGGCTGCGGATCGCGGGTGCGCGGCTTCGAAATGGCGCGACCTCCGAGCTGGACGTGGCCCAGGCCACCACGCTGCTGGAGAGCACGCGCGCTTCCATCCCGCGGCTCGAGATGGGTCATGCATGCAGGCGCAGAACGCGCTGAGCACGCTGCTCGGTCAGCCGCCGGGCCCGATTCGCGGAGCTGGCACTGGGCAAGAAGGGGATTCCGACGGCGTCCGCTCCTGGTAGCGGTCAGCGTGCCGGCTGAATTGCTTCGGCGGCGGCCGGACGTTCGCAGCGCGGAGCTATCGGCCGATCTCGCAGTGCGCCTCGCATCGGCGTCCCCAAGTCGGATCTCTACCCGAGATTCGCGTTGTTCGGATCGATCGGGACGCAGGGTCTGAGTGGCGCCGTCTCGCAGACCGGCCAGACCTTCAGCCAAGATCTTCCAGACCGGGAGCTGGTTCTACACGTTCGGCCCGCGGTTGCTGTGGCCCCTCCTCGACTACGGCCGCACCGCGGAACCTCGTGCGCGTCGAGGACGCGCGGTTCCAGCAGGACCCTGATCGACTACCACGACACCGTGACCAGCGGCGGCCGCAGGAGGTCGCAGGACGGGCTGGCGGGCTACCTCAAGTCCCAGGAGGCCGTGGTCTCGGCGCAGAAGGCCGTCGATGGCGCCAAGCGCTCGGCGGACATCGCCGGTCACGCAGTACCGGGAAGGCGCCGTGGACTACCAGCGCGTCCTCGACGCGCAGCGGTCGCTGCTGCAGGTGGAGTCCGATCTGACCCAGATGCAATCCTCCATCGCGACGAGCAGGATCGCTCTGTACAAAGCGCTGGGCGGTGGCTGGGAGATTCGCCAGGGGCTGCCTGTCCTGCCCGACAGCACGCGAATCGAGATGAAGAAGCGGACCAACTGGGGCAATTATTTGTCGGAACCGCCGCCACCCACCCCGCCCAACCGATAGGTAATCCACGATGCCAAAGCTCAAGAAGTCTCATATGTGGATCATCGCGTTGATCGTCGTCGCGGCCGCTGCGATTCTTCGGCTACAAGTACTGGGACTCGCAGCGGTTCGCGGTGCCGAAGGGCATCGCCTCCGGCAACGGGCGGATCGAGGCCAAGCTGGCCGACGTCTCCGCCAAGGGAGCCGCTGAGGATCAAGGAGGTCCTGGTCGACGAGGGCGATCTGGTCCAGCAAGGCCAGGTGCTGGTGCGGCTCGACGCGAGCACGCTCGGAGTCGCAGCGGGTCGAGGCCAAGGTCAGCGGTCGCGGGCGCGAGGGAGAAGCTGGCGGTCGCCAACTCCGCCATCGTCAAGGCGAAGAGCGAGAACGAGCTCGCCAAGATCGAGTACGAGCGTTCCAAGAAGCTCGTCGCGGAACGCGCGGGCTCCCAGCGAGAAGTCGACGTTCGCAAGATGGCGGTGGAAACCACCGCGGCCGCGGTGGCCGAAGAGGAAGCGAAGCTGGAGTCCGCCAAGCAGGACGTCGAGGCCGCCGAGGCGAACGTGGCGACGGTCCAGACCCGCATCGCCGACGCGACCTCACGGCGCCCATGATGGGAAGAGTGCTCTTACCGCCTGGCCGAACCGGGCGAGGTCCTGGGTCCGGGCGGAAAGGCGCTGACGATCGTGAACCTCAACGACGTCTACATGGAGATCTTCCTTCCCGCCAGCCAGGCCTCGAAGCTCAAGGTGGGCGCGGAAGCTCGGCTCACCGTCGACTACGAGCCCAATCGCTCGGCACCCGCCTCTGCGTCAGCTTCGTGTCGCCCGAAGCGCAGTTCACCTCCCAAGGAGGTCGAGACCAAGAGCGAGCGCGAGGAAGCTGATGTTCCGCGTCAAGCCCAGGTGCCTGACGCAGCTGATCAAGCACTACATCGATCGCGTGAAGACGGGAGTGCGAGGAGTCGGGTACGTGAAGGTCGACGAATCCGTCGGTCATGGCCGGCGTGGCTGGAGAAGGGTCTGATCAGCGTGCCTCCATCCGCCGATCAGCAGCCCGCCACGCCCGCGGCGCCCGATTCGACGACGAGCGCCAGGACGAGGCCCGGCCATGATCCACCGACGCCCGAGCCGGATCCGGCTCGCCACGAAGCCCATCCATCACGACATGCCGGTGTTCTAGGTCAATGCCGTCATCCACATCTCCCGCACCCGCCGACCTCTCCGCGCGCAAGCCGGTCGTTTCCATCAAGGAAGTCACTCACCACTACGGCAAGTCCGTCGCGCTCGACAGCATCTCGGTCGATATTCCGCCCGGCCTCATGGTCGGCATCATCGGCCCGGACGGCGTCGGCAAGTCCACGCTGCTCGGGCTGATGGCCGGATCGAAGAAGCTGCAGAAGGGGTCGATGACCGTCCTCGGCGGCGACATCGCCGACGTCCGGCACCGGCGCGTCGTGTGCCCGCAGATCGCCTACATGCCGCAGGGGCTGGGCAAGAACCTCTACCTGGAGCTCAGCGTCCAGGACAACGTCGACTTCATGGCGCAGCTGTTCGGGCTGTCGCGCGCCGAGCGGCCCGTCAAGATCAAGGAGCTGCTCGACGCCACCGGGCTGGGACCGTTCCCCGATCGTCCCGCGGGCAAGCTCTCGGGCGGCATGAAGCAGAAGGTGGGTCTGTGCGGGGCGCTCGTCCACGAGCCGGACCTGCTCGTCCTCGACGAGCCGACCACCGGCGTCGATCCGCTCTCGCGGCGGCAGTTCTGGACGCTCATCGACGACATCCGCGCCGGCCGCCCGAGCATGAGCGTCGTCATCGCCACCGCCTACATGGACGAGGCGCAGCAGTGGGACTGGATCGTGGCGATGGACGACGGCAAGGTGCTGGCGACCGGAACGCCGGCCGAGCTGATGGCAGCGGACCGGGCACCAAGGATCTCGAGAAGTGCTTCATCGCGCTGCTGCCCGAGGAGAAGCGCCGCGGGCATGCCGAGCTGACGATCCCGCCCCGCGCGGCCGGCAAGTCGGAGATCGCGATCGACGCCAAGGGCCTGACGCGGCGCTTCGGGAACTTCACCGCCGTGGACCACGTCACGCTGTCGATCGAGCGCGGCGAGATCTTCGGCTTCCTCGGCTCCAACGGCTGCGGCAAGTCCACCGACCATGAAGATGCTGACGGGACTGCTGCCGCCCACCGAGGGCACCGCCACGCTGTTCGGCAACTCGGTCGAAGCCGGAAGCATGGAGGTTCGCAAGAATCTCGGTTACATGACGCAGGCGTTCTCGCTCTACGGCGAGATGACCATCCGCCAGAACCTGGTCCTCCACGCCGCGCCTCTATCACCTCGCCGATCGAAGGCGAAGGCGCGCATCGAGGAGCTGGTCGACGCGGTTCGGGCTGGGAGCGCATCTCGACGCGCTGGCCGAGGACCTGCCGATGGGATTGCGCCAGCGGCTGTCGCTGGCCGTCGCCGTCCTGCACGAGCCGCAGATCCTCATCCTCGACGAGCCGACCTCCGGGGTCGATCCGATCGCGCGCGACAGCTTCTGGGAACTGCTGATCGACCTGTCGCGAAAGCAGAGGGCGTGACGATCTTCGTCACGACTCACTTCATGAACGAAGGCATGCGCTGCGACCGCATCTCGCTCATGAACGCGGGCAAGGTGCTGGCCTGCGACGCCCCGCAGAAGCTCATCGACGAGCGCGGCGCCGCCAGCCTCGAAGAGGCCTTCATCAGGCTACATGGAGGACGCGATCGCCGAGGCCGCTGCGAAGCGGCTCGAGCGCGGCCGAGGCTCCCGCCGCCGTGGCCGCGGCGAGGCGCCGCCGCGGCCCGCCGCGGCAGTCGTCGAAGCCGTCGCGCATGGGCACTGCGCATCGGCCGGATGCTCGCCTACACGCGCAACGAGACCATGCAGATCCTCCGGGATCCGGTCCGCCTGACCTTCGCGTTCGCCGGCTCGGCGCTGCTGATGCTCGTCTGCGGTTTCGGGATCACGACCGACGTCGAGCACATCCGTTACGCCACGTTCGATCAGGATCAGTCGCCCGAGAGCCGCGCGTATCTCGAACAGTTCGCGGCGTCTCAGCGCTACTTCACCCGAACCCCGCCGGCCCGCTCCGCCGATGAAGCCCTCAAGCGGCTGCAATCGGACGACGTCTCGATGGTCCTCGAGATCCCGCCCAACTTCGGCCGGGACCTTCGCCGGGGTGCCGGCTCCGGAGGTGCTGGCCCAGGTCGACGGCGCGATGACCTTCCGCGGCGAGACCGTGGCGCAGTACGTCAAAGGGCGTTCACGCCCGGCTGCTGAAGGATCCGGCCGCCGGCCTTCCCACGGAGCACGGCTCAGAAGTACACCGCAGACATCCAGAACCGTTTCATGTACAACCCGACGTTCAGAGCATCTACTCGATGGTGCCCAGCGTCCCGGCCTTGTTGCTGCTCCTGATCCCGGCGATCCTCATGACGGTCAGCATCGTGCGCGAGAAGGAGCTCGGCTCGATGATCAACTTCTACGTCACCCCGACGGGACGGCTGGAGTACCTCGTGGGCAAGCAGCTGCCCTACATCGCCATCGGCCTGATCAACTTCTTCATCCTGGCCGTCATGACGGTGACCGTCTTCGCCGTCCCGATCAAAGGCAGCTTCCTGATGCTGACGTTGTGCACCGCTGCTGTACGTCACGGCGACGACCGGTCTCGGGATGCTCACGTCGACCTTCACCAGCAGCCAGGTCGCGGCCGTCTTCGTCACCGCGATCCTGACCATCGTGCCCGACCATTCAGTTCTCCGGCCTGCTCCAGCCGGTCTCGACGCTCGAGGGAACCGCCAAGATCGTCGGTTCGATCTGGCCGGCTTCGTACTACATGCACTCGAGCCTCGGCACGCTACACCAAGGGGCTCCGCCCGAGCCTCATGATGCCGGACATCATCTTCCTGGCCGGCTGCATCCCGGTGTTACTGGCCATCAGCTTCGTCGGCCTGAAGAAGCAGGAGAAATAGCAATGAACTCGCTTGCTGAACATCTTCTGGCTCGGGCTCAAGGAGATCCGCAGCCTGCTGAGCGACAAGGTCATGGTCGTGTTCGTCATCTACGCGTTCACCCTGGCCATCCAGGTCCAGGCGACGGGAACCTCGAGCGAGGTCAACAACGCCTCGATCGCGCTTCGTGGACGACGACCAGTCGGCGCTGTCCAAGGAGATCTTCAACGCGTTCTATCCACCGCGGTTCCAGCATCCGCGAGTACATCGCTGCGGACGCGATGCAGGAACGCGATGGACCGGGGCCGGTACATGTTCGTGGTCGCGATCCCGACCGCGCTTCGAGCGCGACCTCCGGGCCGGTCGCAATCCCACCGTTCAGGTGAACATCGACGCGACCGCGATGCAGCAGGCGGGCATCGGCGCCGGCTACATCCGCAGCATCGTCAACGACCGCGTCTCAGACCTTCCTCAAGCGCTCCGAGGTGACGGTGCAGAAGCCGGTCGAGCTCGTCGTCCGCCGGTTGTTCAACCCGAACGCGGTGTCGTCGTGGTTCAAGAGCATCGTCGCCATCATCAATCAGATCAGCCTGCTGACGGTCATCCTGACGGGCGCCGCGGTGATCCGCGAGCGCGAGCACGGGACGCTCGAGCACCTGCTGGTGATGCCGCTGACCGCGTTCGAGATCGCCATGGCGAAGGTGTGGGCCAACAGCCTGGTGATCCTGATCGCGACGGCGGCGTCGCTCGTTCCTGGTCGTGCAGATGGTGCTGAAGGTGCCGTTCGCCGGCTCGATTCCGCTGTGGTTCTCGGGCGTCATGCTCTATCTGTTCTTCGCGACGGCGCTGGGGATCTACCTCGGGACGATCTCTCGGTCGATGGCGCAGTTCGCGCTGCTCATCATCCTGGTCATCGTCGTGCTGATGCTGCTGTCGGGCGGCTCGACGCCCGTCGAGAGCATGCCGCAATGGCTGCAGACGATGACGTACTTCCTGCCGGCCCGGCACTTCGTGAGCTTCTCGCAGGTGATCATCTACCGCGGCGGCGGTTTCGAGGCGGTGTGGAAGCAGTTCGCGATGGTGACCGGGGATCGGCCTGGCGTTCTTCGTCTACAGCATCTCGCTGTTCCGGAAGTCGATCGCGGTGACCAAGTAGGCGCCGCGCCGCGCCAGGGAGTGGAGGTCGCTTTGGCGCCATCTCACGAGTACGTCCTGAATGTCCATCGAACCAGGCTGAACAGCCAACAGCTCCTTCGCGTCGGCCGGCCGGCGGACCAGCGTGGGATCTTTCGCTGTGCTGCCGGGCGTGTACACTCTGCGCCACTACCAGCGCTCAATGGCTGCTCTCGGACCTCGCGGCGGGACTGGTCCTGACCGCGGTGCTGGTGCCGGTCGGGATGGCGTATGCCGAAGCGGCGGGCTTGCCGGCCATCTACGGCCTGTACGCCACGATCGTCCCGCTGCTGGTCTATGCCGTGTTCGGTCCCAGCCGGATCCTGGTTCTGGGGCCCGATTCGTCGCTCGGCTCCGATGATCGCGGCGGCGATCCTGCCACTGGCCGCCGGGGACCCGCACGCGCGGTGACCGTGGCGGCCGTGCTGGCCATTCTGGCCGGCGTTGTTCGGAGTGGCCGCCGGGCTGCTGCGCCTCGGGTTCGTCACCGATCTTCTTGCCAAGCCGATTCGCTACGGATACATGAACGGGATCGCTCTGACGGTGCTCGTCAGTCAGCTGCCCAAGCTGTTCGGCTTCTCGGTCAAGGGCGACGGGTTGATCGAGCGCGTCGCCGGGACCTGTCTTCGGGAATCGTCTCCGGCCGAGCCAATTGGGCTCCCGTGGCGCTGGGCGGCGGCACGCTGCTCATCATCATGCTCCTGAAGCGGTTCATGCGCGTGCCCGGCGTGCTGCTCGCCGTCGGTGGCGCGACCCTCGCGGTCGCGTGGCTCGACCTGTCCACGCCGCTTACGGCGTCAGCGTGCTGGGCGTCTGCCGCGGGCTTACCGGCCTTCGCCTTCCCGGTCCTCGGCCTGAACGGACATCGGCGCCCTGTCGACGGCCGCCCCTCGCGATCGCCGTGGTCTCGTTCGCCGACACCAGCGTGCTGTCACGCGTGTACTCCGCCAAGAACCGGTCCTATGTCGATCCCAATCAGGAGATGATCGGCGCTGGGCGTGGCCAACATGGCGGCCGGATTCTTCCAGGGGTTCCCGATCAGCAGCAGCTCATCGCGCACGGCGGTGGCCGAGGCCAGCGGATCGAAGACGCAGCTGACCGGCGTGGTGGGGGCGCTGGCGATTGCCCTGCTCGCTCTGGTCGCGCGCGGATCTGCTCCGCGACCTGCCTCATGCGGCGCTGGCCGCGGTCGTGATCTCCTCCGCCGTCGGCCTGTTCGAGCTCGGCGACCTGCGCCGCCTGTACCGCATCCAGCGCTGGGAGTTCTGGCTGTCGCTCGTCGCCTTCCTCGGCGTGGCGCTTCTGGGACCCGTGCCGGGGATGATGATCGCGATCGGCATCGCCCTGGCCGAGTTCATCTGGGACGGCTGGAGACCCCACTTCGCCATCCTGGGCCGGGCGGAGGGGGTCAAGGGCTACCATGACCTGAAACGATTCCCGGAAGCCCGCCAGATCCCGGGGCTGGTCCTGTTTCGCTGGGATGCGCCGCTCTTCTTTGCCAACGCCGAGCGGTTCCGCGAAGTGGTCCTGGATGCCGTCGTCTCTGCACCTTCGCCCGTCCAGCTGGCTGGTCGTGGCCGCCGGAGCCGGTGACGAGCATCGACGTGACCGCGGTGGACATGCTGACCGAGTTGGATGATGCGCTACGGAAGGCCGGAATCGAGCTGGTCTTTGCCGAGATGAAGGATCCCGTCAGGACAAGCTGAAGCGGTTCGGCGTCGTTCACGAAGCTGGGGAGAGCGTTACTTCTTCTACACGATCGATGAGAGCCGTCGACAGCCTACCTGGATGCCCATCCGCAACCGCGAGACCCGAGGTGAACGCCATGAAGCGCAAGAAGCTGTCACACGACGAGCCGACCGACGAGGAATTCCGGCGATTTGAAGCGCAAGGCCTACGAGACCGAGCTCGAGCGCCTGCACGGGGAGCTGGTCAGCCTGCAGCAGTGGGTCGTGCACGCGGGACTCAAGGTGTGCGTGGTGTTCGAAGGGCGCGATGGGGCGGGCAAGGGAGGCGCGATCAAGGCGATCACCGAGCGCGTGAGCCCGCGCATCTTCCGCGTGGTCGCGCTGCCGGCGCCGACCGAACGGGAGAAGAGCCAGCTGTACATGCAGCGCTACATCGACGCACTTCCCGGCGGCGGGCGAAGTGGTCATCTTCGACCGCAGCTGGTACAACCGCGCCGGCGTCGAGCGCGTCATGGGGTTCACGCGACGATGACGCAGGTCGCGCGCTTCCTCAAGATCGTGCCGCCGTTCGAGCGGGTCATCGTCGATTCCGGGATCATCCTGATCAAGTACTGGCTCGAGGTGAGTCCCGAAGAGCAGACGCGTCGGCTCGAGGACGCGGATCGACGACGACCGCAAGATCTGGAAGCTCTCGCCGATGGACCTCAAGTCCTACAGCCGCTGGTACGAGTACTTCCGCGCGCGCGACGACATGTTCGCCGCGACCGATACGCCGTTTGCCCTCGGCACGTCGTGCGGAGCGACTGACAAGAGGCGTGCGCGGCTCAATCTCATCACGCATCTGCTCAAGCAGATTCCTTACAAGAAACTGCCGCGCGAGAAGATCAGCTGCCGAAGCGGCAGAAAGCGCGGCGGCTATCGCGATCCGGACTATCCGTTCAAGTTCATCAAGGAAGTGTACTGAGCGACGTGGCCCATGAAGGTCCCGCGGTGCCACCACTGCGCAGCCGGGCGGTCAGAAGAACACTCGAATCCCGGCGGACGAAAGGCGATGTGTCGAATCGGCACGCGATCACGTCCGCCTCGGCACTCCGGGTTTGTGGCGCAAGAGACGGCGTTGTTCTTGGCTGGCGGTGCGTCGGGTGAATCACCGGCGTCGTTGCTGGACGTCGCGGGAGGCGCCAGGTTCTGCATTCCTGAGTTCGCGAACGCCATGCCGAGCCGGTCAGAAGCCCGTCCGCTCGGCGTGGGTTCCCGGAGCGTCTTGGGATCACGGTGGCTCCGAAGGAAGGGCGCGACAAGCGCCGGACGACGGATCCGACGCCACGCGCGCCAAGCGCGTGTGGGTAAACCAGGAGGTCATGATGAACGAGATTCAGCATTCCTCTATCGCGGAGCCGAACGGCCTCGCCTCGCCCCAGGACGCCCAGCAGATCATAGAAGTGGATGACGTGGCTTCAGGACCTCGGCGCCGAGGTCACATCAAGGATCGCGGGCAGCCGCTGGAGCCGACGGGCAAGGTGGTGGCAGGCAGAGGACGGTCCGATGGCCCGTTTGCGGAGGCCTAAGGACCTGGTGGCGGTTATACGCTCATCATGGCGAAGGATCTGAACCGAGGCGGCGGAGCCCTCCAAGGGTTGCCCTGCCGAGCGTAACGGCTTCGTAGCAGTGCGACCGATCATGAAGATGTAAACGTGGAGCTGCTCGACTCCCTGTTCCGGCGTGAGTCGGGTCGCATCATCGCGGTCCTGACTCGAATCTTCGGCGTGCACAACCTGGCGCTGGCGGAAGACGTCGTTCAGGACGCCTTCTGCCAGCCGCGCTGGAGGTGTGGCTGTTCCGGGGCGTGCCGGAGAATCCCTCCGCACGGCTGATGGCGAGCGCGTGGAACAAGGCCATCGACGGTGCTCGGGCGCGAGCGCACCGCGCGGACGTTCGCCCCGCGCTAGGGCGCCTCGTCGATTCCGAGTGGACGCTGGTGCCCGCGGTGGACGAGCAGTTTTCAGCCGATGCGATGCAGGATGACCTGCTGCGGCTGATGTGTCTCGTGCTGTCATCCGGTCTCAAGCAGGAGGCTCAAGTCGCCCTCGTGCTTCACATCCTGTGCGGCTTCCAGCACCCGTGAAGGGCGGCGGCCTTCGTGGCCGGCCCTGCCGCGTCGAGAAGAGGATCCAGCGGGCCAAGTCCGTGCTCGCGCGCGTCCCAGCGGCTGTTCGATGTGAGTCACGAGGAGGCGTTCTCCGCGCGGCTTCCGGCCGTGCAGCGGTCGCTGTACCTGCTCTTCAACGAGGGCTATCACGGCGCATCGCCGGAGTTCGCGGTGCGAACCGAGTTGTGCCGTGAGGCGATGCGGCTGGTCGCCTTGCTCGGCGAGCATCGCCATGGCGACACGCCGGACCACACGGGCGCTCGCCGCGCCGATGTGTCTGCACGCGGCGCGTCTGCCCGCCCGGCTGAACGCGGATGGTGAGCTGCAATCGTTCGCTCGACCAGGATCGGACTCGGTGGGATCGCCTCAGCTCCCTGGCGGAGGGCGAGCGCCTGCTCACCGCTCGTCGCGACGGGCCCGGAGTTGACTGACTATCACCTCGAGGCGGCCATTGCCTGGCTTCACTCCAGTGCCCCTCGTGCCGAGGAGACCAACTGGCGGCAGGTCGTCTCGCTCTGCGATCAACTGATGGTGGTTCGCCCTTCACCCATCGTCGCGTCTCAATCGCGCCGTCGCGATCGCCCAGCGCGACGGTCCCGAGCGAGGATTGGAGGAGATTCAGCGAATCGCGGCGACGCCGATCGGCTCGAAGGCTATCCCTTCTATCCCGCGGCTCTGGGCGAGCTGGAGCCCGATGCGGACACCCTGACTCGGCGCGAGCGCACTCACGCCGCGCGAGCACCGCCCGGAATCCTTCCGAGCGGCGGCTTCTTCGATCGGCGATCTGAGTGCGTGCTCGCTAGGTCGAATCCATCATGACGCGTGGTTGCTCGCGCGACTGACTGCATCCCGCGGCACCGATCTCAGCGAATGATCGCGAGCCAGGCTTGACGACGGCGCGTGGTCCCCGGCGCGGGCGACCACCACGGCAGACGCCGGCGCGCACGCCGCCTGGGCGAGGCCTCGGGACTCCAGGTGAACCGGTGCTCTCCCACCGGCAACGAGCCGTTCCAGAGCGTCGCCACGCGGCGACTCCAGGAGTCCGCGACGAACAAGTCGACCGGCTGCTGGCGTGGATTGGCGATCGCGAAGCTCGTCCCAGCTCGGGCGGGATTGGGCGCGGGAGAACGCGAGAACCTGAACGCCGCCTCCCAACGGTCGACCTCGGCACGCCGGTCGTTGCGCCATGGCCCAGGTGGCCCTGGGCGATCTCGAGGTCGGCGGACGTCACCACGCCGTCGCAGTTGAAGTCGGCGGTGGGATCGGCCGTCAGCAGCTTCGCCTGGATGCAGATCCAGGTCGGCCTGGGTCACGAACAGGTCGCCGTCCCGGTCGACACGGGCGAGCGGCGCGGGAGCGGAACGGGATCCCCCGCGACAGACGCGGACCGAATCACCGCACACGCCCCCGGCCGCGATGGAAAGAGCACCGTGCCGTCGGTGCCTGTCGAGCGTAAGGGTACTTGCCGATCCGGCAACCCGGAAGCCAGAACTGGTAGAGTGAACGCCGGGCACGAGGCTCACCCGGGTGATAGTCGCAGAAGTTGAGCGTCACCTCGTCGACCAGCCAGGGATTCCCGGCGAATTCCGCAGCAACTCATCATGCGAACGTGGAGTCGCTGCCGTCGGGCAGACCACCGGGCAGGGATCCTCGTAGGACCGGGCGGGATCGGCGAAGTCGGCGCGGCCGGCCGCGCCAGCGACGAGCACGCACAGGGCAATGACGCACGCGACGAAGACGAGACGCTTGCACGGAGTCGGTCCTCCGCGGCCCGGAGGACTTCACCGATCAGTACGCTCGATGGGCCGCGGTTCCACAATGACTCGCCGGGCGGCGTGATCACCTCGTCATGACGACCCGGCGGAGTCTGTCTCGGCGCCTGGTCACCTCGACCACGAGCCGCACGAAGTACACACCCGCGCTCTGCGCCAGGCACCGCTCGCGGCTCGCCCATCCCAGACCCACAGCGAGTAGCGGCCCGGCTCCGTCGCGCGATCCGCCAGCGTCGCCACGCGGCGCTCCCTGCAGGTCGTGCACGGTGAGCCGCGCGCGCCCCGCCGTCGGCGCGCGTAATCGATCCGCGTGGCGCGTGCGAACGGGTTCGGCACTCCGGCCCGCAGCTCCAGCGTGCTCGGCAGCGGCGACGCGCCGCCGACACCCAGCAAACCTGTTGTTCGATCTACCGCCGTAGTGATGATCCACTGCGGTCACTCCGGTCGTGTCCCACACGATCCCGCTCGGCCAGCGCACGATCACCGAGCTCGATCGTCGTCGAGGCGCCCAGGCCGAACTCCACCGGCAGGCGAGTTCTGCGACAGGTAGCCCGACCCGCCGCGACACCTCCTGAGGCGCCGCATGCCACCCGCGACCACGGTCACCCGCGCGCCGATCGCCGAGCGGTTCGACACCGTTCCTCTCAGACTCAGCTCGATCCAGTGGTTTCCACGTGCGGCTGGTCGTTCCGGAACAGGTTGGCGGGCCCCACCCTCGCCGCGCGACCACGTCCACATCACCGTCGTCGTCGTAGTCGCCGCACGCGACGCCCACGCTGGAGTCCCCCGGCGCCACGCCCGACGTCCCGCGAACGTCCCGTCGCCCAGGTTGCAGGAACAGTTGGATCGGCGGAGGTCAGGTGAGCGACATAGAGATCGAGGGTAGCCATGCGTTGTCGAAGTCCCCCAGGCCACCCCGCGTCCGCTGGCGACGACATCGAGCGGCGCCGTGGTCACGTCGGTGAAGTTCCCGCCGCCGTCGTTGCGGGAACAGCTTGCTCGAACTCCCGGAGTTCACCACGGAACAGATCGAGATCGCCGTCGTTGTCGTAGTCCGCCCACGCCACGCCGTGGCCGTTGCCCGTGTTGCCCAGGGGCCGCTCGTCGCATCCGCGAACACTCCACCACCGTCGTTTCGGAACAGCTTGTTTGCGGAGTTAAATTTCGTGAGATAGAGATCGGGATCGCCGTCGTTGTCGTAGTCGCCCCACGCAATCCCCAAGGCGATATCGCCGTCGACCATGAGCGGCGGGTCGCATTCACGAACGTCCCGCCACCGTCGTTCCGGAACAGCTTGTTACCCAGACCGAAGCTCGCGACGAACGAGGTCGAGGTCGCCGTCGCCATCGTAGTCCGCCCATGCCACACTCTCACCATTGCCTGCGATACCCGGGGGCCCACTGGTCACGTCGGTGAACGTTCCTTTGCCGTCGTTCCGGAACAATCGGTTCCCATCTGAGTTTCGCGAGAAGAGGTCGAGGTCGCCGTCGTTGTCGTAGTCGCCCCACGCCACTCCTCGCCGGAGCCGGTATCACCCAGCGGCCCGCTGCCGTCGCGTCGGTGAACGTCCCGCCGCCATCGTTTCGAAAGAGCTTGCTGCTGGATGGCGACCCGTGGTTCGACATGCAGAGGTCGAGGTCGCCGTCGTTGTCATAGTCTCCCACGCGACACCTCGACCGCTCCTGAGGCACCCAGCGGACCACTGGTCGCGTCAGCGAACCGGAACGGCTCCACCAGCGTCACCACGCGATCGCACGGGTGACACCGGGCTCACCACCTGCCGGATCCCGGACGGCCAGGTCACGATCAGCGAGTCGAGCGCGGTCGCATTGCCGAGTCCGGAACTCCGCGGTAGCAGCGAGTTCTGCGACTCATATCCGGATCCGCCCGAAACATCCTGAATCTGTTTCAGCGCCCCCGTCACGACAACGAATGCGCGCGCCGATTCCAAAACGATTCGACACCGTGCCCTGCAACTTCACCTCGATCCAGTGGTTCGAGTTCCTGACGTTGTTGCGGGAACACTGGCGCTGTTCGCTGGCCATTCGCAACCAGGAGGTCAGAGGCGGCCGTCGTTGTCGTAGTCCCCCACGCCACGTGCCTTGTCCTGCCGGTCGGCATTGGCTCCCAGCGGCGCTCGCTCGTCACGTTGGCAGAATGTCCCGCCACCGTCGTTGCGGGACCAGCATGTTGGGTTCATTCCGCCCCGTGAGATAGAGATCGAGGTCCCCGTCGTTGTCATAGTCACCCCAGGCAACGCCCAGACTATTGACGGGGCCGACCAGCGCACCGCTCGTCACGTCGCTGAACGTCCCATTTCCGTTGTTCCGGAACAGGCGGTTTCCACTACCAACCTTCGCCAGGTAGAGGTCGAGGTCACCGTCGTTGTCGTAGTCACCCCAGGCCGCTCCCCTCTCCGATTCCCACATCGACCAGCGGCCCGGTCGTGACGTCCACGAAGCCGCCCCGCCATGCGTTACGAAACAGCTTGCTGCTACCCCCACTGAATTCGCACAGAGATCCTGGTCGCCATCGTTGTCGTAGTCGCCCCATGCCACGCCCCGGTTTTGGCCCGTGCCACCGAGCGGGACCGCTCGTGACATCCGTGAACGAGCCATTGCCGTCGTTGCGGAAGAGCTGGTTCGCGCCGAAGGTGTTGGCGACATAGAGATGATCGAGGTCGCCGTCGTTGTCATAGTCCGCCCACGCCACGATCCGATGCCGCCCGCGGGTTGAACCCAACGGCGAAGTCGTCCGCGTCCACGAACGTCCTGCCGCCGTCGTTGCGGGAACATCCTGTTCGCGGCGTCCAAGTTGGCGACGTAGAGGTCAAGGTCCCCGTCGTTATCGTAGTCGCCCCATGCCGCGCCTCGGCCGGTCCCCGCTGTCGCCGCCCAGTGGCCCGCTGGTCGCGTCGACGAACGTGGCGCCGGTATTCTGGAACAGCTTCTTCGCGATGCCGGCGTTCGACAGGTAGAGGTCGAGATCCCCGTCGTTGTCGTAATCCCCCCACGCCGCTCCGCTGCCGAAGTTGCCAGCGCCGATGATATGATGCGGGCGGGCGTCGACGAACCCGCCCTCCACCACGGTGCACGATCTGGTCCACGCCGGCTGGCGGGCTCACGAGTTGGCGGATCCCCGACGCGCCGAGGCAACGATCAGCGAGTCGATCGTCGACGGGAAACCCAGGCCGAACTCCAGCGGGAGCGAGTTCTGCGAGAAGTACCCCGAACTCCCTGAAACCTCCCGGAGCCTCCGCACGGGCCCCTTCACGACGCGCACTCCGCGCCCCTGATCGCCGAGCGGTTCGACAACGTCCCCACCAGCTTGACCTCGAGCCAATGGTTCCCGACCGGCTGGTCGCTGCGGATCAGCCGGTCTCGTCGACCCGCGTGCTCGCCACGTACAGGTCGACATCTCCGTCTGTTGTCGATGTCCGCCCACGCCGCGCCCAAGTTGTTCCCGACGACGGCGAGCGACGGGATGGTCGCGTCCACGAACGCCCCGCCGTCGTTCCGGAACAGCTTGTTCGAGGCACCGTTGTTCGTGAGATACAGGTCGAGGTCCCCATCGTTGTCGTGAGTCCACCCACGAAACCGTGCGGCCGTTACCCGAATCGGTCGGCAATAGGTTCGACGCGTCGGTGAACCGCACCACCGCCGCCGTTACGGAACAGTTTGTCGCGCGCCCGCTCCGGTGTCGTTCTGGGTCAGGAACAGGTCGAGGTCGCCGTCGTTGTCGTAGTCACCCCCACGCCGCGCCGATGCCGTTGCCGGCATCGTTGACGGCCGCGGCCGCGCTCACGTCCGTGAACGACCCCGCGCCGTCGTTCCGGAACAGCTTGCTGGGCTGGCCGGTGTTGTTCGTCACATACAGGTCCTGGTCGCCGTCGCCTGTCGTAGTCGCCCCACGCCACGCCCCCGCCCGTAGCTGGCGAGGTTTACGAGCGAGCTGGTCACGTCCGCGAACCCGGCCGCGCCGTCGTTGCGGAACAGCTTGTTCGCCTGGTTGCTCTCCTTGCCTCGTAGAGATCGAGATCACCGTCGCTGTCGTAGTCCACCCACGCGGCACTTCGGCCCACACTGACGATCGTTCACCGGCGAGCCGGTCATGGCGGTCGAGCGTTCTGCCGCCGCCGTCGTTGCTGGAACACGGCGGTTGCAGCCAGGTTCTGCTTGACCAGGTAAAGGTCGAGGTCGCCGTCGTTGTCGTAGCGTCGCCCCACACCGCGCAGCAGCGCGCCCGCGCTGTCGTACGGCGACGGTGAAGACTCGGACGAATGCGCCTCCGCCCTCGTTGTGGAACAACCTGCTGGCCGCAGCGGCGAAGTTCGTCAGGAACAGATCGACCTTGCCATCGTTTAGTCGTGGTCGCCCCACGCCACGCCGCGTCGCCAGTTGCCCACCCTGTTCAAGGGAGCCGCCGTGATGTCGGTGAAGTTCTGGGCGGCCGCCGGCTGTGCTCCGACGACGGCGAGGACGACGAAAGTGGGAGAAGATGAGTTGCGGCTTGCGCGTGGGGAACGTGGGGCGTGGTTGCGGGAACGCAGGAAATGCATTGCGGCTCTCCGAGGGGGCGACCATACGCCCAGGGGTTTGAAACGCGGTCGCGCGATTGTACTAAAACCTGGGTGGATCCAGGAAGGTGTCACATGAAAACAATATTTGCTATCGAGCAGCGCGCTCTAACGAAGCCAGACCACCTTGTCCGGTGGCCTCGCTTGCTCCCGCTCGCACGCGTGCGGAATACACACCGGCCGGCAGCGGAACACGCGCCGACGGATCCCATCTCCACCTCGGTGATGCCGAGCGGCGAACGGGCCGATCTGGCGCGTCGACCACGCGCCCACCGTCCACGGAGTGGACCTCGAGACGCGCGCCGTCCTGAGCCACGCCGGCCTGGATCCGGAATCGCACCGGCGCGCGGGCCGGGTTCTCGACGTGATGCAGGCCAAGCTCGTGCTTGCCGCCGGCGAACGTCTGGTTCACGACATCGACCAGCCTTCTCAGGTCGAGCTTTCCCGCCCCCACCTCGGGGTTTGGAACCGGACCGGTGAAGGCGTCTTCGCGGGCGATCCGGCGCAGGACATCACGCACGCGCGTCGGCGGAAGATGCGGGCGAAGCTGGAGCAACAGCGCCACGGCCCCCGTCACCTGGGGCGCCGACATGCTCGTGCCCTCCTGAACAACGTGGAGCTCCGTCCTCGTCGATCCGCCATTCCTCGCTGGATCTGTGCGAGCGCCGTAGCGGTCGACGCGATCCCCTGTCCCGGCGCGGCGAGGTCGGGACGCATCAGCCCGGTCCTGGCGCGGGCCGCGGCTGCTGAAGATCGAGAGCGCGCCGACCTCCGCGGCGGCGATCTCCCTGGTCGGCGTAACCGGTGGTACGCCCGGTCGAATCGCGCCACGCGACCATCGTCACGAAGCTGCCCACTGTAGATGGCACGAGCGTCGCACGCGCCCGGAACGTCCAGCGTGCGACTCGGATCCGCGTCGGCGAAGGTCGGCCAGAGGAAGAACGACGTGAACCCGATGCCATCCGTCCACACGTCGAACGCGCCGTCACCCTGATGGGCGTGAGACGCAACGTCCAGGTGCCCGCGGCGGGCGCATGCGTCGGATCGGTGCGGTCGGCGATCGTGACGATGAACCAGGGGGACGGATTGCCCACCGGCTCCGTGATCGCGGGCAGCGGCCACGGGTCCGAGTCGTTGTCGATGGTGAGATCGCCTTCGGGCGTGTCGAAGCGCGCCTCGTCGCCGAATGCGACCGGCCTGTAGGTGGCCCCGCCCGGGGTCACCAGCGTGAGTGAGACCCGGAGCCCGGGCGATCCCCAGCCCTCGAGAGGTGACGGAAGTCGCTGCCCGATCCCGGAGAGGATGTCCGGGTCGGAATGATGAATCGCGACTCCCGGGAGCGCCGTGATCCGCGCATGAGTCCGGTCGGTCGGCGTCGTCCCCGCCGAGACCACTCAGGATGCGCCCCGGCCCCGTGAGCGCCGAGAGAGCATGGCGTTCCAGCCGGCTTCTGTCCCGTCGCGCGGCCCCTCCCCATTTCCCAGGCTCAAGCTGACCACCGCGTTCCTGTCCGCGCGCCCGCGCCAGGTCGAAGAGATATCGGACCCCGTCCACCAGACCGACGTCGAGCGTGTAGGGGTCGAGCTTCACGATCCGCGAGATCGGCGCGCGGAGCGACGCCGACGTGGTGAGCGGCGGCAGGATCCCATGTCCGGTGCCCCGCCCATTTCCGGCGGCGATGCCGGCCACGTGAGTCCCGTGCCCAATGTGATCCTCATGGAAGATACCTCCCGCTCGCAGCTCGTCCTCGGTGTACTCGGCGCCGTAGTCGAATCCCGGTGGCGGATGGAATGGGAAGCTCTGATCCCAGGAGCCCCACCAGCCGGGTGACGCCGGATTCATCCTTGAAGTCGGCGACGCCGAGATCGATGCCCGAATCCACCACGCCGACCAGCACGCCCTGACCCTGCACCCTCCGCGAATCCCGGCTGCGGGCATGGATCTGCGGCGAGCCGATGACCCGGCCACTCGTATAATAGATGGCGTGCGAGCGGACGCGCGAACTGGAAGCTCCGCACCCGGGCGTCGCCGAGGAGCCGCTCGAAGTGTTCCGCCGTCACGCGGACGGTGAAGAGGTTTCCCACCCGGGTCCCCACGGGGCGCCGAGCGATTCGAGACGGTTCCCGGATCCGTCGAAGGCGACGAACCCCGAGATGACCGAGTCCGCCGGCAACGAGGACCACCGCGACGACGCCGCTGGACGAGAGCGGCGGCGAGCTCGGTATGAAGCGCGCGAAACAGCGGGTCCAGCTTCTCCCAGACCGCGTGGGATCGGGTCCGAGATCCCGAGCCTGAGCCGCGGTGTGAAGCTACGAGGTGTCGAGCCAGGCCGCGCGAACGCATCGCAGGAGTGGACGCACGGGATCATTCCTACTCGGGAGCGAGCGGGGCGCCGCCCGCCTCGCCCATCAAGCCGCGAACGCTCGTGCGTGATCGGTCACCCAGTCGCGGAACGTCCGCGCGGTAGTTCCGCTGATCGTGGCGACACGGTCGGTGACGAACGCGGGCTGCCCGAGTGCGGCCGCCCACGCATCGAGCAGCATCGTCAGCGCCGGCGCTGGAAAAGGCAGCTCGCGGCGCGCCTGCTCGGGCGAGATTCTTCAAAGCGCAGCGGCCTGCCGATCACGTCCCCGATCGTCACCACCTGCTCGAGCTGGCTCAGGGACTCGGGCCCGGTCAACACGTACTCCGCTCCGTCGTGCCCGGGCTCCAGCAGCGCGCGGACCGCGACCGCTCGCGACGTCCCGCTCGTGGATCGGCGCGGTCGGCGCCGCCGCGCATAGCGGCCAGCGCACGACGTTGCCCACGCGGATCTGCGGAGCCCACCATGACAGCGCATTGGCGGCGAACATCCCCGGCCGCAGGAACGTCCAGCGCACGCCGGACTCCTCGATCGAGCGTTCGATCCCTGCATGCACGTGCCGGAGCGGGTTGGGCTGCTGAAAGAACGGATGCGGCGTCTTGTGCGGAGAGGTCAGGTAGACGATGCGGCCCGCGTGGCGTGCGATCCGGTTCACCGCGGCCGGCGCAGCGCCGGCCGGAGCGGTCCACAGCAGGAAGACCGCGTCGACGTCGTGCAGATGATCCTCGAGACCATCGGCATCGGTGAGATCGCCGCGCGCGATCTCCACTTCGCGCGGCAGGTCGGCGCCGTCGGGATTCCGGGTCAGCGCACGAACTCGGCAATCGGTGGCGAGCAGCTCGGAGACGAGCGCGCGACCGATCGTCCCCGTGGCCCCGGTGACGAGAACTCGCTGCATGCAGACCTCCTCGACCTCGGCTGGATTCAACCTCAGCGCGCAGGGGATCACCTGCACGACGGTACATGCCTCCGCAAGCGATGAACCGTTCGGCCATGGCGAGCGCAACAGAATTGGAACCCACCGCGGGCCGCGAGGGGTAATGAACCGTCGGACGGTCGCAGGGCAGTTTGTTCTGGCCATCGGTCGCAGAGCCGCATGGAGTGCATGCTTCAACGCGTTAGGATCGGCCCGGCCGGCTCGCGGCGCATGGCGTTTCTGGTCGCGGTCGGCGTCACGACCATCGCCGCGCGATTCGCCTCGGCCCAGGCTGGTCCGCTCCCTGTGGACACCGCGTGGTTCGTGAGCCTGGCTCGGGCAGAATCCCTCATGGCCGGGGCCTCGGCTTGCGGCGGTGTCGACTCGACTGAACGTGCCGCCGTCGCCGAGCAGATCCGGATTGGCGTTCACGTTCTGGGCTCACTCATCCATGCGAGTGTCTCGGCCGATACGCTGCTCGCCGGTCCGCTGGTGACGCTTCGCGCGCCCGAACCGCCAACCCAACGTTGGACGAACCGATTCCTCAAGATGACCGGCGTGATCTCGGTGTCCGCGAATCTCGTCCACTTGGTCGCCTCTCTGAGTGGCGCCAGTCCTGAGACGCGCAACGTGCTCGCGTACGTCGGCGGTTCGGCCGCGGGAATCGGCAGCGTCTTCAACCGGTTGAGGGCGCCGTCGCCACCGGCGGCGGATCCCGTGGAACGCGTCCGCCTGGTCGGCCTCGAGACGGATCTGCGCGAGACCGTCTATGAGACCGAGCGCGCGGTGGAGCCGCTGTGGGCGGAGTTGCGCATCATGGCCGTGGACTCATGCGAGGCCCGCGAGCACGTCGTACGCCTGCGCGCGCCGGTACGCGGCCGCGCTCCAGATGGCGTCCGTGGTCCTTGATTCTCGAGTGGCCAAGTCCGCCGCGATCGCACGGGGATGCGCGCAATATCCGGGATTCGACCAGGAAGCTTACGAGCGACTCGAAGCGCTCACCTCTCACCTCGATGCGATTGGCGAGTCATGGCGGGAACGGAGCTGGTTGTTCGAGCGCTCGAGGAGGAACGCGCTCGACTACCTCGTCCTCGTCGATCGCCCGTAGTGCAATCCACAGACGGCCCTGCGCGCACGGCACATTTGGCCGTGAGTAGGGCCCATGCTCACACTCACCGCGTCACCGCCACGCGCCGCGCGCGCACTTCTCCCCCGGCCTCGACGCACACGATGTAGATCCCAGCCGCGACCGGCCGGCCGTCGACGCCATCGAGGTTCCACCTGGCCGCACTCGCCCCCGGCCCGTCGTGCACCAAGCGGACCAGCCGCCCCGCGGGATCGAGCACCGTCACCCGTGCGCGCGCGCGTCCCGACGCCCGGTGAATGCCAGGTGACCGCGAGCACCCCCGCACCGATCGGGTTCGGGCCGATCGCACGGACAGCCGCGCCGGCGGCGGCGGGGGCGGCGCGCTCAGCGGGTTGACGAGCCGGAACAGGTAGATGTCCGTCGCCGCCCGGTTCGACGAACTGGATGCGCGCGACGACCTCGCCCTTCTGATTGAGGCTCCTCCAGCCGCCGAAGTCTGGACTCACGAGCGCCGAGAACTGCAGCACGTGCCGCCCGTCGATCACGTCGTTTTCGCGCAGCAGCTTCACGCAGGCCTTCCACGGGATCCCACAGGTAGAGCCCGCGGTCGTCGCTCGATCCGAGCGGCGTGCCGCGCAGCGTGGCGACGAACGCGACCTGCCCCGCGTCGTTGATCTGCGGGAAACTGCCGAAGCCTGCGAACACGCCGCCACCCTCCGGCACCGGCTGGTTCTCGCGCGCGATCTGGTCTTCGAGCGGCGGCACGACGATCAGCGACGAGTCGCCCTTGTAGATCGCCTCGTCGTCGGCTGCCACCCCGCGGTGCCAGAGAACACCACCCGATAGGCGACCGCCTCGTGGTTGTTGAGCGACGGCGGCCACAGCGACGACATGACGCCGTTGCCGTCGGCTGCACTCTGGCCCCGTAGGCCGACGAGATCACCGCCCGCCGGCCAGTCGAGCGTGATCACCTCACCCGCGCTCGGCACCGGCTTGAGCCGCGCGAGGATCGCGGCGATGCCGTTGGCGTTGTACACGGGCGTCGTCTCGAACTCCTGGTAGGTGCCACCGCCCGGGCACGACTGATTGCCGCGCGCGACGTCCTCGAAACGCGTCGGGCGACGCGCGGAACACGCCGTCGTCGTCGATCGAGGCCGTTCGTGGTGCCGCTCATGTGCGAGTAGAACATGATCTCGCTGGCGTTCGGACGCAGTGCCGGCGGGTCGCCTGTTCCGGCGTACGAGAAGATGGACAGGCTGCCGTTGATCCCGTCGCCATCGCTGGCGTCGGGGGCGAGTCGCGACAGCCAGGCCACCGGCGAGAGCACACCGAGCCGAGACGTGTAGACCGTCACGGGCGCCGAGCCGCTGCCGTGCGAGGTGAAGAACGCCACCGCCGCCGGCGGCTGATCGTTGATCGTGGGCGGGAACAGCCCGTTGAACGTCGTGCTCGTGAACGGCGGCGTGTCGCCGCGACGCGCGTGCACCCAGAACAGTCCCGCATCGCGGATCGAATAGAGCGCGCTGTTGTCGGCCGAACCGCCCGGCGTGCCGAGCCGCGGCGTCACGAAGGCGACGCGCCCGGAGTCGTTCATTGCGAATAGCGCGCGGAACCGTGAACAGATTGCCGAAGGTGCCCGCCACGTCCGGTAGTGGCTGGTTCTGACGGGCGAGCTGTACCGCCGGGAATGCCCCCACGCGCGCGCACCAGGTAGTCGTCATCGGAGGCGCCGAGGGCGGTGCCGGTGAAGCGGCCCGTGAACCCCGCCTCGCTCGCGTTGTTGAGCACCGGATCGGCAAAGCTGAAGTAGTTCGAGAACGTGCCGTTGCCGTCGGGAGCCGGCATGCCCTGGCGGGCGAGGTTCACGATTGCGACGGTGGGGCTCGCCTGGCCGGCGATGGGAACGACCGCGAGCAGCGCACCGGCTGCGATTCCAGAGAGGAACGAGCGAAGGCGCATGGGAGTGCTCCGTGCACATCCGGTCCGGAGCCGGTGCGACGGGCGTTCCGCCGAACCGGGCCCGAGGTTCAACCAGATGCGAGGAGCCTGCGCCTCATCTCTTACCCGTCTTACGCGTCGCGCCTCGCAGCGTTAGGGCTTCTTCGTCGTGATCGCCCTTCCGCTCGTCGCCCGCCCACGCCTGCTTCGCGCCCTCGCCGGGCGCTGGAAGGTGGTCACGCTGGTCGCCCCGGCGGGCTGGGGCAAGAGCACGCTGGCCGCGCAGCTCGCCGCGCGCGCGTTCCGCGCCTGTGGGTGACGCTCGGCCCCGAGCATCGCACCCTGGCTCGGCTGCTCGGTGCCGTGCTCGCCGCCGCCGCGCGACTCTCGCCGCCGATCGGCCGGTCGTTGCTGGCGCTGTTCGATGCGCGACGCGACTTCGAACGCGACGGCGGACTGCTCACCGCGCGCCTCGTTCACGCGTTCGCCGAGCGAGCGAAACCCCTGATGATCGTGCTCGACGACGCGCACGAGCTAACGGGCGCTCGCGCGGCACTCGCCTGGACCGCGGCGCTGATCGAGGCCACCCCCGCGAGCGTGCGCTTCGTGATCGCCGCGCGCGGCGAATCCCCGTTCACGCGCGGGCGATTCGCGCGCTCTGGGCGAGCGCACGCTGGACCGGGGCGCGCTCGCGTTCAATCGCACCGAGGCGCGGCGGCTGCTGGAGCGGTTGCGTGTGCCGCGGCCCCGGCGTGCGGCGCTCGCCGCGCGTCACGTCGGATGGGTGACGGGCCTCGTCGCCGGGGCACGCGCCAGTGATGCCTCGGCGTCCGAGTGGGCCATCCTGGCGGCGCGCGAGCTGGATGCACTGGAGCCGAAGTGCGGCGCGATCTCCTGATCGCGAGCGGGCTCGACGACCTGGACCCCGAGGCGCTTTCCGCCGCGCTGTCACCCGCGCGCTCGCGTCGCTTGCTCGATACCGTGCGGCGTCGGAGTCTCTACGTCGAGAGCGGCCGCGGTGGCGCCGCCGCGCTTTCATCCATTGTTCCAGGACGTGCTCCGCGACCTCGCCGCGCGCGAGCTGCCCGCGCCCGAGCGACAGCGAGCGCTCGGCCGCGCCGCGTGGAGCACTGGCGGCGGCAGGGCCGATCCGCACGGGCGATCCTGGCGCTCGCCGCCGCGGGCCAGATCGATCATGCCCTCGCCGCGTTCTGAACGCGCGTGGCGCGAGAACGGCCCGAGCGCCGCGACGCTGGGGCCGATCGCGGAGCTGATGGCTCGATCAGGTGAGCCCTCGCGGGGCCGCCGGTCGGCCCGCCGTTCTGCTCGCCGCCTCGCGCCAGGACGCCGACGGTGGCCGCTTCGACAGGGCGAGCACGCGAGCACGCGCGGCGATCTACGGCTGGCTCGACGCCGGCCATCCGCTCCAGGCCGCCCACGCCTACTGGCACCTGACTACGGTCGCCAACCACACCGTTCAGTTCGCGCCCGCCATCCGCGATGGACTCGACCTGCTGGGCCGGCTCGCCTCGGGACCCGACCCCACGCACCAGCGACGCGCCGCGATCGCCATGGTGCGAGCACGTGTCGGCTCACTCCGCCTCTACGCCGGCGATCCGAACGGTGCGCGCGAGGACCTCGACGCCGCGCTGCGCAGCCTCGCCGGCCGACCCAACTCTCCCGAATACGCCGACACCGAGGTCAGTCGCGCGACGCTGGAATTCACCGCGGGACGTTGGGAACCCTACTTGATGCGAACCCGCCGGGCGCTCGCGGTGTACCGCAGAGCCGGCTACTGGGGCCGCGCCTATGCACTGCTCGTGAACATGGCCGAGGTGCTACACCTACCTGGGAGAAGAGAGTTCGGTCGCGCGAGCGCACCTCGACGAAGCCGCAGCGCTCGCCGACCGTTCGGGCAGCTGGCGCGCGCCGGGCCCTGCTCGAGATCTCGCGCGCCCGCACGCTTCAGCGAGGAGGGTGCAATGCGTCGTGCGGCTCCCGCCTTTCGAGTCGCCCGGCGCGAGCTCGCGCGCGCTTCGGTACCACTCTACGAGGGCATGCTCGACACCTGGGAAGGCGTGGTCGAGCGTCGCTGCGGACGACTACGCGCGCCGTGCGACTGCTGTCACGTGCCGAAGCCGGATTCGCACGGCTCGAGTCGCCGTCGTGGCAGAACGTTGCGCGCGCTCGAGCGGGCGCTGGTCGATGGGCTGGCGGGTCGCACCTCCGATGCGCTCGGCACGCTGGCGGAATGTGCGCGGGTCTCACGGCGGCTCGGTGACCGAAAGGAGGAGGCGCGGGCGTGGTTGTTCGCCGCTCGGGTGGCCCAGCCACGCCGGCTCGGCCGTACGCCCGCTCCTCTCCGCACGGCCCTTGCGGCTGCTCGGACCGAGAGAACTACCCCGTGCTGTTGCGCAAGGAGCGGGACGTGGCGGAACCGCTCGGCGTCGGCCCTGGTGCGCGGAGAATCGGGCGGCGTCCGTGCCCATGCCCTGATCGCGTCGCGAGGTCGCCACCGTCGCGCGCGTGACCCTCGGCTCGCGTGCGCGTGAGGATGCTCGGCGGGTTCGCGCTCGAAGTGGCAGGCGTCGGCCGGCCGATCGCTCGCACGGCCGCGCGCCAGCTCGTCGTGTTGCTCGCGCTGCGGCGCGGTCGACCGGAGCGGCGTGAAGCGCTCGCCGAGCGACTTGTGGCCCGGAGCGCCAGCGGAGGCGAGCCGCAACCGCTTCGATGTCGCGCTCACGACGGCCCGGCGTGCGCCATCGAGCCCGACGCCGGGCCGCGCGGGCCGTTCACGATCCTTCGTGGCGAGGGTGGCATGCTGTGGCTCGACGCCGGAGTCCAATGCGATGTGGACCGGTTCGAGACGCTCGCGACCCAGGCTGATCGCGATGGCACGCCGGCCGGCTGGCAACGCCGCCGCGGCGCTACACGGGGCCGTTGCTGCCGGAGTGGGTCCGAGGCCGAGTGGACCGGAGGATGCGCGTGAGCGGCTGAGGACCCGTTATGCGAGAGTGCTCGTGGCCGCGGCTCGCGCCGCGCTGTCGCGCAGGGACCTCGCCGGCGCGATCGACTTGGCGGAGCGCGCGTTGGCGGAGGATCCGCTGGACGATTCCGCGCTTGCGGTGATGCTGGACGCGCTGGTGAAGGCAGGGCGGGTGTCCGGAGGCGAAGAGACTGTTTCGCCGGTTCGTCGGGAGATGCGAGGTGCAGATGGCGGCGCGGCCAGGCCGGAGCTGGTGGCGCTGGCGGGGGAACTGGGGATTGCGGAGGACCGCTGATGACCGGTCGTCGCCATGCGGACCCGCGCGGCATGAGGGCGCAGAGCGTCCCCTCGTGCGTTCCGCAGTGCGCGGCAGTCTTGGGACTTCAACCATTCTGCACGAAGGGAAGCGTCCCCAGGAACGTGCGCCGAATCCGAGCGCGCACTTCGGCATCAGGGGCGGTAGCAGTCCTCTGGGCCGAAGCTGGGGTTCACGCCTTCCAGCGACTCGAGCTCTCGGCCCGCTCCTAACGGGAGTTGAAACACCGAAATGCGCCCGGTACGATTTCCGGGCGCGGCGCCGCACGCGAAGCATCCCCGTGCGAGGTGAGCGAGCTGAGCCTCGCTCTTGGTCTCGAAGCCAGTCCGCTCTCTCCGCGACAGCATCATGCTCATCGCCGGCTGGGCGCTCGGCATCCTGTCCTCGCCGACCACGGACATGATCCGCCGCCGCTCAGCGAAGCACCGCCTGACGCGCGTCATCCTGACGGAGCTGCGGTCCCTCCAAGATACGCTGGCGCTGGTCGTCATCCAGGTCTCGAGGAGGCGTGGAGCGCTGACACGACCGCTGCTCGAAGCCCTCCTGACCACGCTCAAATCCTCGGACATGCCATCACCGAGGGTCGGGCCATGCGGCACGATCGACGGGTTGCTCGAGCTCGACGAAGACAACCTGACCGCGGGCCAGCCACTCGATCTCCTCGAACAACCCACGCGCGCTCTCGCTCAAGGTTTACGCACTGCCGACGGTGGAGTCCCACCTGCACCGGCTCGATCTCTACTCGCATGAGACCCAGCGGATGCTGATCGAGGTTCGCACCGCCCCGCAGACCTTCAACCAATTCGCGGAGGAGGCGACTCGTTATCACTTCATGATGTTCGGAACCGGGATCAGTCGGGAGAGCCTCGAGCTGCTGAAGAGCAACGTCGAGACGTGTTACGAGCGGGCTGCGGAGAAGGCGAGCGATCTCATCGCCCGGATCGCCTGAGCTGGTCCAGATCCCCGAGATGCGCGCGGCGCTGATCCAACGCCGAGCCGCACCCCCGCGGAGCGGAGGTGAGCGATGAGCCGAAGTACGCCAGCCGACGACGCGATCGAAGCGCGGGCCTGAATCGATTCGTGATCGCGGCCGTCCTCGCGGGGGCTGCACCGTTGCGGTGACCGCCGCACGGGCGCCGGCAGTGGCTCTCCCGCACGTGGCTCCCGCGCAACGGCTGACGGGAACGGTGAGCGCAGTCGACACCCGGGCCAGGACGTGTCTGATCCTCGTGACGGTGGTGTATGCGCTTCGGATCCGGCGCGTTCATCTGCCGCCCGAGCTGAAGCCTCGACGGCGGGCCGTCCCAGCACGGTCGAGCCGGCGCTGGCACCGGGATCCATCGTCCGCGTCGAGTTCCGGCGGACCGCGAGCGGAGCGGTCGCGTCCTCGGTGGAGGTGCTTCAGACCCCTCCCCGCAAGGAGAAGCCATGAAAGCGGCGGGCGTGGTGCTGATCGTCTTCACCGCCGCGAACGCTCTGGTGAGCACGACCCAGTGCCCCCGCGCTCCCGAGCCAGGTGATCCGCTACGGGACTGTCGCCCGAGGAGCTGGCTCGGTTCGAGCAGGGCCGGGAGGGTCTTCGGGCGCATATCAAGGACGGGACCGGGCTCGGCCGCTCTTCAATGCGGATGCCTGTGGTGAGTGCCACGAGGATCCGGTAGCGGGAGGAGTGGGCGACGAGGTCGAGGTCCACGTGTCGCTAGGCTGCGCGCAGACGGCCTCTGCGATCAGCTGGTGGATCAGGGTGGCCCCGTCATCCAGCAGAACGTCACCGCATCCTCCACGCGGCGCTCGGCATCGATCGCGAGCCGATGCCCTCCGGGAAACGGTCGGGCGGCGCGCACCGTGCCCGACGTTTTCGGCTTCTGGGCTGCTCGACGCCGTGCCCGAGCAGGCGATCCTCGCTCTGGCCGACCCCGACGATCGCAATCACGTATGGCGTGTCGGGCCGGCCAGAACCGTTTCCTCGACGGCCGCCTGGGACGCTTCGGGCGCAAGGCCTTCGTGCCGACGCTGGCGGAGTTCAATGCGCGGAGCCTTCCCCAACGAGCAGGGAATCACGGACCCGGCCGTGCTCACCGAGGAGTCGATCGGCGGGAAGCCCATCCCGGCCGGCGTCGATCCGGCGCCCGAGCCCGAGCTGAGCGATCGAGACATGAAGCTGGCCGACGACTTTCGTGCGGCTTTCGCTCCACCGCCGTCGCTGCCGCTGGATTCGAGGGGCGAGGTCGGACGCACCATTTTCGGGACCATTGGTTGCGCCAACTGTCACGTGCCAAGCCTGAGAACAGGCGTGAACCCGGTGCGCGCCCTGAGCTCTGAAGACGGTGCATGCCTACACCGATCTCCTCCTCCACGACATGGGCCCCGAGCGTGGCGGACATCTGCTTCGGACTCGCCTCGCCGAGCGAGTTCCGCACCGAGCCTCTGATGGGCCTGCGCTTCGTGACGTCATTTCTCCACGACGGCAAGGCCAAGACCATCGAGGAGGCGATCTGGCTGCCACGCCGGCGAGGCCGCGTGGTCGAGGAAGCAATTCGAGCGGCTGTCACCTGGAGAGGCGCGCGATGCTGCTGCGGTTTCTCGGCTCCCTGTAGAGCACACGCGTAGCACCAAGGCCGTGCGTAGCCTTGCCCGGGTGCCTCAGCCACGAGTGCCTGGAACTCTGAACCGCGCGCCATTCCGCAAACACCGGCGAATCCCGCAGCCATGCGGTGGGATAACCCCCTTCTTCTGGGCCAGAGCGTGCTACCCTCCGCCGCCGTGCGCAGGGATGCTTCCACACTTGTGCTGGCCGCCCCGGATCTCTCTCAGTTCCTCGGCTGCCGGCATCGAACCGCGCTGGACATGGCCGTCGCGCTCGGCGCGCGCAAGGCGCCCACCTGGGTCGACCCCGTGCTCAAGGTTTTGCAAGAGCGCGGCTTCGCGCCACGAGCGGAGCTACGTCGACCAGCTTCGTGCCCAGGGCCTCAGTGTCACCGACCTCGTCGACTGTCCTGCCGACGAACTCGTAGCCCGCTCGCTCGACGCCATGCGCGCCGGCGTGGACGCTATCCTCCAGCCCGCGTTGCGCAACGGCCACTGGTTCGGGCGCCCCGACGTGCTCCGGCGGCGCCCCACTCCGAGCGCGCGCTCGGCGACTGGTCGTATCACGTCGTCGACACCAAGCTCGCGAAGGAGACGAAGGGCGGCACGATCCTCCAGCTCTCGCTCTACTCCGAGTTGCTCGGACTCGCTCAAGGCGCCCTGCCAGAGGACTTCGTCGTCGTCACGCCGAACCCGGAGGCGCCGATCCAGGTCTTTCGCGTCCAGGACTACGCCGCCTCGCATTCCCGCCTCGTCCGCGCCCAGCTCGAGCAGACCACGGCCGAGGATCGCCGATGCGGTTGCCGCGGCGCACTATCCGGAACGAGTCGAGCACTGCGACGTGTGCCGCTGGTGGAGCTTCTGCGACGCGCGTCGACGCAAGGACGATCACCTTCGTTCGTCGCCGGGATCTCCCCGGCTGCAGATTCTGTGAGCTGGACGCGGCGAACGTTTCGACTCCTGGCACAGCTCGGGACGCTGCCGCTGCCGCTTCCCTTCGCCCTCGCGCGGCGCCACGGAGACGTACGAGCGCGTGCGCGACCAGGCCCGCGTGCAACTCGAGGGCCGCACCCGCGGGGCGCCGATCCACGAACTGCTGCCGATCGACGTGGAGCATGGCCTCGCGCGGCTGCCGGAGCCATCGCCAGGCGACATCTTCCTCGACCTCGAGGGCGATCCCTTCGCCGACGGCGGTGGACGCGAGTATCTGTTTGGTCTTCAGTCACGGTCGCCGCGGACGGCACGCTCACGCCCACTGCCATCTGGGCGCTTTCGAGCGGCGAGGAGCGGTCGGCGTCCGAAGCGGTGATGGACGCGATCATGGCCGCGTGGGAAGCGCACCCCGGCATGCACGTCTACCACTACGCCCCGTACGAGCCCGCGGCCATGAAGCGGCTGATGGGACGCTACGCAACCCGCGAGGCCGAGCTCGACCGTTTGCTGCGCGCGGAGCGGTTCGTCGATCTCTACTCCATCGTGAAGCACTCGATTCGCGCGGAGCGTGGAGCGGTATTCGATCAAGTGACCTCGAACCCTTCTACGCCTTCAAGCGCGAGGTCGCGCTCGCCGATGCGCGAACCGGCCTGCGCGTGATCGAGCAGGCCCTCGAGCTCGACGCCATGGATCTCATAGACGATCGAGCGCGCACAACGGTCCAGGGCTACAACCGTGAGGACTGCATCTCGGCGCTCAGGCTTCGCGACTGGCTCGAACAGCTCCGCGATTCGGTCGTCGCCAGCGGCGCCCAGGTCCCGCGCCCCGTCCCAAGCGACGGCGCCCTCCGAGAAGATCGACGACCGCGCGCGCCAAGTGCAGGCGCTGCAGGCCAGGCTCACCGCCGGCGTCTCCGCCAACCGCGACGAGCGCAACGAGGACGAACAGGCTCGCTGGCTCCTCGCCCATCTGCTCGACTGGCATCGTCGCGAGTCGAATGTGACGTGGCGGGAGTTCTACCGGCTGCGCGATCTCACCGAAGACGGGCTGCTCGACGAGAAAGCGGCGATCGCGGGCCTCAGGTTCGTCGAGCGCATCGGCGGCACCTCGAAGTGCCCGGTGGATTGCTACGCCTATCCACAACAGGATACCGACGTAGGCGTCGGCGCCGAACTGTATCTTTCCGACGGCGAGTCGTTCGGGAATGTCGAAGCCATTGATCGCGGCCACCGCACGGTCGACGTGAAGAAACGCGGCGCTCAAGCTGAATGTCCATCCACCCGCCGTGTTCGAGCACACGTCGGTGAATACCGATGTCCTCACGAATAGCCTGCTACGCATCGCCGAGGACGTCCTGCAGAACGGCGTCGCGGGTGGCACGCAGCATCGAGCAGCCCGCGAGCTCCTGCTCCAGCGCCCCCGCGGCTGCGCACAGCCACGTTCGAGCAACGGCCTGGGGAAGGCGCCGCCCAGTTCGCCGTGCGCGTCGGCCCCTGCTGGACGAGACCGTGCTCGCGATTCAGGGCCCGCCCGGGACGGGCAAGACCTACACGGGCGCCCAGATGATCTGCGAGTTGGTCCGGCGCGGTGCGACCGTCGGAGTCAGCGCCGTGAGCCACAAGGTGATTCGAAAGCTGCTCGATGATGTGGTGGAGGCCGCGAGTAAGTCGGGACTCGCCGTGAGCTGCGCGCACAAGGTCCCAGATCTGAGCGAAGATCCATCCTCCGTCGAGGAGCTGACCGAAAACGATGATGCCCTCGCCGCGATCAGCGAGAAGCGCACTCAAGTCCTGGGGGCACCGTGTGGCTCTGGGCGCGGCCGGAGTTCGCGGAAGCGGTCGACGTGCTGTTCGTCGACGAGGCTGGCCAGATGTCGCTCGCGAACGTGCTCGCGGTAGCGCAGGCCGGTGCGAGCATCGTGCTGCTCGGCGATCCGCAGCAGCTCGAGCAACCGCCAGCAGGCCAGCCACCCCGAGGGCACTGACGTGTCGGCGCTCCAGCACATCCTCGGCGAGCACCAGACGATTCCGCCGAGCGCGGCATCTTCCTGCCCGTGACCTGGCGGCTCGCCCCGAGCATCTGCGAGTTCACATCCGAAGTGTTCTACGAGAGCCGGCTCCACGCACGTGAGGGGCTCGAACGCCAGATCTTGGGCGGGACGGCCCCGTTCGAGGGCGCGGGACTCTGGGTCGTGGGTGTCGAGCATGACGGGAACCAGAACTCCTCATGCGAGGAAGTCGATGCCGTCGAGCGCATCGTAGGGGTGCTGCTGGGCGATCGCGCGCGCTGGACTGATGTGGAGGGCCGGTCGCATTCCATGACGAGCGAAGACATCCTGGTGGTCGCGCCCTACAACGCCCACGTGGCTCTGCTCGAGGAGCGGCTGGACAGCCGAGGGGTCCGCGTGGGCACTGTGGATCGATTCCAGGGGCAGGAGGCACCTGTCGTCATCTACTCGATGGCGACCTCGAGGCCCGAAGATGCGCCGCGCGGAATGGAGTTCCTCTACAGCCTCAACCGCCTCAACGTCGCCACCTCGCGGGCACGCTGCGCCTGCGTGCTCGTCGCGAGCCCGCGGCTGTTCGAGCCGGAGTGCAGGAACCCGCGGCAGATGCGACTGGCGAATGGGCTGTGTCGGTTTGTGGAGATGGGGCGACAGGAGTTGATATCGGTGGCCGGGGATTGACCCAACAGTAGCGGCAGTCCATCAGGTCAACGTGTAAGCTCCTAGCCCTTGAACCTCTGTTCCATGTGCCACTCGAGCCACTCAGCGCTCGGTCTCTCCTCGACTCGATCTGGAAGACTGATCGCCTTGTTGCGGAGCGGATAGTAGCTACGACCGTTCGAGGAAGTCATCCTTCAAACGATCGCTGACAAGGGAAGCGGTAGTCTGGTGTCACGCCGACGTAGCCATGGTCGAAGAGCCTGTGGATGTCGCTGCGAAGGAGCAGCCCGTTTGCGACCTCGTGCTCGCCGCCGTCGGTGTATGGCTTGATGCGCGCGGCCTCGAGCGCCGGGAGCGAGTGCTCGTCCGTGACCGCACAGGCACGCCCATATGCGTCGGTAACCGCGAGACGGAAGATGCCTTGCCCCAGCCGCCGACGCACAAGTCCCGGCTCGCCGTAGCGCTCAGAAGGAGGAATGAGCGGACGCTTTCCTTCGGCCACGGCAGCCTGACTCATCAGTCGGTCACGGCACTCTCGCCAGATGCGAGCGCCTTCGCCGGACTCGAGGTCGTAGTACTTACCGGTCACGATCGGGTCGGCCCAGTCGTCCGGCCCCCTGATCCACTGAGATGGCGGGAAAAACGCGGGAGCCGAGAGCATGATGCAACCGATCTCGTGATCTTCCACTCTGCCGCGGTCCAATCCCAGCTTACGCTGCCGTGTCTCGATCAGTCGGAAGAAAGTGTGTTCGTCCGGCGCGCCGTTCTTGGGACCGAACGCCTCCCATGCGAGCCAGACTTGAGTGCTCGAGAATCGCGCGTAGAACCCCAGCCCGGCGATTGCGCCGCCATCCTGCTTGTGGTGCTTGAAGAACACGGGATCACCGGGGTCGAGTTGCTTCATCGGTCTCGGGCCGGCCGGTTGCCAGAAATTGACCTCGTCGAGGTCCTTCTGGGAGCTCAGGAAGTCGAACCAGTTCTTGTCGGTGACGAGAACGACGCCGGGCATGGTGGCAGCACTGGTAGCGCAGGAGTCGGTTGCGGCAAGGGCGTGCCTACTGGACACTGACCGACATCGACAAGAGCCGTCCCGACCGATAGGCGCCCACGCCGGCAGGTAGAGCTCTCGCACAGTTCGGCATCACCGCCTCATCTCTGAGCTGCGCAGGTTCAGATGAAGGTCAGCTCCTGGAAACTTGGGACGACGCCGCCTTCATCGTCTCGACCGCGATCCTCCGAACCACGCTGGAGCCACCCGAATCGACGCGCAGGAAATAAAGGCCCGGAGCTCGGCCTCGAATTCCTTCCTCGGTCCACGTCGCCCAATGGCGGCCGGCCGTCTGATCGTCGTCGATCAGGATCGCGGACGTTCTTCCCTGTAGATCCAGCACGCTCACGCGTGTGCCCGGCGCGAGGAATCGAATACTCGATGCGCAGTGCTCCTCCGGTCGGGTTCGGTGCGAGGGCGGTGATTGCGAGGACGCCCGCCGTCTCCGGGGCATGGGTGGCGAGGGTCGGGTCACCGATGATCGTGAAGTCGCCGTCCGAGATGTCGTAGAAGATGTTCCCCACCGACTCGACCCGGATGCGGCAGGTCGTGCGCGTCACGCTCGAGAGCACGGTGACCGACTCGGAGCCGTCGTTCGGCGCACTCGATGCGAGCGTGCTCCAGCTCGTTCCGCCGTCGGTCGAGAGCGCGATGGCGACGTTGGCGGCGACGCTTCCGCCGCCCACGTTCCAGGTCACGTTGAAAGGAACGCCGGAGGTGAACGAGTTGCCTCCATTGGGAGACGTCACCGCGAACGGCGCGCCGGTGACGGTGATGGTCATTTCGTCCCAGGCATGGCCGCCGGTGCCGGGATGGTTGTCGCGCACCGTCAGCCGGAACGTCAGGAGTCGGTCGACGGTCGGGAGCTTCTCGAGCGGGTCCGCGGTTCCGGACAGCACGGTCGCGAGCGCCGGCAGCGCGCGCGAGGATGTCGTGGTCGGCGCCCGCCAGCGAAACAGCGGGCCATTCACAGGATCATTGGTCGTCGCGGACATGTCGTGCTCCTCCCAGGAGTACGTGAGCATGTCCTGCGCATCGGGATCGCTGCCGCTGCCGGTCAGCACGAACGGCGTTCCCCGGGAATCGTGTAGTCGGCTCCGGCGTCGGCGGCGGGCGGCGCATTGCCCGACGGACTGAACGTCCCGCAACCACCCGGTGGATTGGTGAGCACGGTGTCGATCTGCTCGATGGTCGCGACGTGCAGATAGGGGTCGGCGTAGGGCTGGATGTCCGGCGGACACGCGCCGCCCAGGCTGCTCAGGATGGTGAGGCCGCTGAGCGGCTCGTAGGGCGTCAGCGAGCGGTTGCAGGTTCGATCCTGCGTGTGAGTCGCGCCGACCATGTGCCCGATCTCGTGGGGCATGACGTGCGCGATGAACTGGTTCCCCATGGGATCCGGTCCGGTGACTCCGGAATGCTGCTTGTAGGTCGTGTCGCACGAGGAGGGCCTTTGCGCCTGGCCGGCATAGCCTCGCGGAGATGGAAATCACCTGCCCGATGTCGTAGCTGGTGTGACCGAACAGCGAGTCCACCACCGCCTGTTCCGGCCGGCCAGCTGGCCGGCGGAGTTACTGAAATAGGGATCGGTTGCAGGATCGTCGAACGCCATCATGTGCACGACCTCGAAGTGCACGGCCGCATCGCGCTCGTAGATCGCGTTGATCCGGTTCATGGCCGTGGTCATCTGGGCCAGGGCTTGCGGTACGCCACCGAGAGCCTGCGTGTATTCACCGGTCGCCATGAGAATGAAGCGGAACGTATGGCGTTGATCTCCCGCCGCGTGGGGCACGGGGCGAGGCGTGGGCACCGATGTCGATGGAACCTCGAGGACCTGGCACTCGAACGGTTCGAACCCGCCGTCGTCCCGAGCCCAATAGCTCATCACCTGATCCGATCGTGCCGGCTCGAGCGGATCGATCAGGCGACACCCTCGCGCGTGAACACCATCGCGCGCACCCCGAACACGGTGAGGTCGAGGCGTGCCGAGAGGAATGGATCGTCGACGCCGATCGCGCGGTAGGTGCGCAGTTCCGGGTGCGTGCGCTGCAGATCGGAACCGAAGATCGAGGATTCGATCACGCGGAATCGTTCGAGCCTGCCGTCGGGCACGGGCAGCGCGATCTCGACGCCGGCTTCGGGATCGATGTTTAGCCTCGAGTCCTCGGCCGGAGCCGAGGCGAGCAGGGACGCGCAGGGAGCCAGTTCGACTCTGAACGCCTTGAACCGCGTCGGCCGCGGGCCGCCGTGGTCCCGCGTCAGGATCGTCGACTGGACCACCGGCGCCTCACGCCAGAAGGTATCCGGCGAAGGAGAATCGTGGTTTCCACCGACGATGGCCGGACTGCGGTCGACTACCGGAGCGGCGGTCGCCTCGATGACCGGAGACATCATGGCGCATACCAAGACGAACGTGACGAAACGGGCGTGACTCATTGAGCTCCTCCGTTTCCGCCGTGCGCGCGAGGGCAGATAGTACATCGTGAGCAGACGCCGGTCCCGGCCGAATTCGGTGTCGGCGGACGCCGAACCGCCGCACCTCCGGCAGTAGCGCGGCGCGTGCAGCGGCGCTACCCTCGCCGCGGTCGTCGTGCCCCGGCCGTCGCCGGAAACATCCGTATCCGCACTCCCTCTGGGATGGAGAACTCCCCCATGTCCCGATGTCTGGCTCTTGTCGCCCTCGCCGCACCGGCCGCGATCGCCCTCTCCGCACTCAATGCCACCCACGCCTTCGCCGCGGAATCCACCGGCACCCGCATGCTTCGCTCGCCCACTGTGAGCACCGACGCAGATCGCATTCGCCTACGCGCAGAACATCTGGACCGTCGATCGCGCGGGTGGCGCCGCGCGCCGGCTCACCAGCTTCCAGGGCCAGGCGTCGAACCCGCACTTCTCGCCCGACGGAAAGTGGATCGCCTTCAGCGGCGAGTACGCGGGGAATCTCGACGTGTACGTGGTGCCGGCGTCGGGCGGAGAGCCCAAGCGCCTCACGTGGCACCCGGGCCCCGACGACGTGCAGGGCTGGACACCCGACGGCAAGTCGGTGCTGTTCGCCTCGGGGCGTGCGACGCAGGCGCCGAGCCCCATCCCGCGTTTCTGGATCGTGCCTGTCGCCAGCGGGCTCGGAGGAGCCCTGCGCTGCCGCGCGCGTATCAGGGGACGGATCGCGGCCGACGGCGAGCACGTCGCTTACCGCATGAACAACTCGTGGGACGAAGAGCGTCGCAATTACCGCGGCGGGCAGAATCGGGCGGTATGGATCACCGACCTCAAGACGTTCGAAACGATCACGCCGCCGTGGGACGACTCGAAGGACATGGATCCGGCGTGGATCGGCGCTACCGTCTACTTCATCTCCGACCGTGACGGCGTGGCCAACGTGTGGAGCTGGGAGACGCGGACGAAGGTGCTGACCCAGGAGACGCGCTACACCGATTTCGACGTGAAGCGGCTGGATACCGGCGCGGGCGTCGTCGTGTTCGAGCAAGCCGGGGTGATCCACGAGCTCGATCCGAAGAGCCACCGCGAGCACGTGGTGAACATCACCGCGACCGGCGACTTCCCTGGATGATGCCGCACTGGGAGGATCGTCTCGGGCCGGGTGTCGAACCTCGCGATCTCGCCCACCGGGCAAGCGGGTGCTGGTCGAGGCGCGTGGCGAGATCTTCACGATCCCGGCCGAGAAGGGCGACACGCGCAATCTCACGCGCTCGAGCGGCTCCGCCGAGCGCGATCCGTCGTGGTCCCCGGACGGGAAGTCCGATCTGCTGGTTCAGCGATCGCTCGGGCGAGTACCAGCTCGTGATCGAGAACCAGAGCGGCATCAAGCCGCAGCGCGCGATCTCGATGCCGCACCCCAAGCACTACTACACCGTCTCGTGGTCTCCCGATTCGAAGAAGATCCTCTGCCACGACACCGACCTCAAGGTCTGGGTGATCGACGTCGGCGACCGGCAAGGCGAAGACGATCGGCAGCGACCCCTGGATGGTGCCGGTTCGCACGATGTTCCCCACCTGGAGCCCCGACTCCCGATACGTCGCGTACGCGGCGCACCTCAACTCGCTCTTCCGCGCGATCTACGTCGCCGACGTCGAGAGCGGCCAGTCGCGGCAGGTGACCGACGGTCTCGCCGACGCGATGTACCCGGTGTTTGATGCGAGCGGCAAGTACCTCTGGTTCCTCGCCTCCACCGACTTCGGGCTGCGCTCGCAGTGGCTCGACATGACCTCGTACGACCACGTCGAGAACTTCGGGCTCTACCTGGCGGTGCTGAAGAAGGGTGATCCCAGCCCGCTGCTCCCCGAGAGCGACGAGGAGAGCGGGATCGCGGCCGCCGACCACGACGGCCCCATGGCCGCCGCGGGCGATGGCGGCGGCAGCGCGGCGAAGCCTGCGAGCGGCGGCTACGGCGGCACAGGGACGAAGACGACAAGACCGCCAAGCCCCGCGGTCAAGGTGACGATCGACTTCGACGGCCTGCGGTCGCGGATCGTCGCGGTCCCCGGCGTTCCCGAGAAGCCGTACGCGCTGCTCAAGGCTGGCGCGACCGGCAACGTCTACTACATCGAGATCGACTCCGACCGGCGGAGGCGGTCCCGCCGCGGGACCGCGCGGCACCCTGATGCGGTACAAGATCAGCGACCGCAAGGCCACGACCTTCGCGACTCGAAGTCGCCGACTATGCGGTCAGTGCCGACGGCAAGAAGCTCGTCTACCGCACCGCGGCGCCCCCGACGTCGCGCCCGGCGGCGCGCCGCCGCGGCCGACGACGCCGCCCAACCTCTTCCTCGTCGACGCCGACAAGGCGCCGCCCGAGGCCGGCAAGGGCAAGCTCGCCGTGTCGCTGTCGATGTGGCTCGACCCTGAGGCGGAGTTCGCGCAGATCTTCGCCGAGGGCTGGCGCGGCCAGCGCGATTACCTCTACGTGCCCAACATGCACGGAGCGGACTGGCCGAAGATGCGCGAGTCGTACGGTCAGTTCCTGCCGTACGTGCGGCACCGCGCCGATCTCAACTACCTGCTCGACATGATGGGCGCCGAGATCTCGATCGGTCATTCCTACGTCCGCGGCGGCGACATGCCGGAGGTGCCGGCGGTGAAGGGCGGGCTGCTCGGCGCCGACTTCAAGGTGGAGAACGGCCGCTACCGCATCGCGCGCATCTACGACAACGAGAGCTGGAATCCGGATCTCAAGGCGCCGCTCGCCTCCCCGGCGTCAACGTATCGGCCGGCGACTACGTGGTCGCCGTCAACGGCGAAGAGCTGAAGCGCACCCGACAATCTCTACCGCCTGCTCGACGGCACCGCGAACAAGCAGACCGTGCTCACCGTGAGCGCGCAGCCCGAGTCTGGAAGGCGCGCGCGACGTGACGGTGGTGCCGGTGGCGAACGAGCAGACGCTGCGCACGCGGGCGTGGGTCGAGTCGAACCGCACGGCTGGTGGACAAGCTTTCGGGCGGCAAGCTCGCCTACGTGTACCTGCCCAACACCGGCCAGCCCGGCTACTCGAGCTTCAACCGCTACTACTTCGCGCAGCAGGACCGGCAGGGCGTGATCGTCGACGAGCGCTACAACGGCGGCGGCTCGGCGGCCGACTACATGATCGAGGTCATGCAGCGCAAGTTCGACGGCTACTTCAACAACGTGGCCGGCGACCGCGTGCCCGTTCACCAGTCCCGAGGCCGGCATCTGGGGACCGAAGGTGATGATCACGAACGAAATGTCGGGCTCGGGCGGCGACTACCTGCCCTACATGTTCCACTCCCACCAGATCGGCACGCTGGTGGGCAAGCGCACCTGGGGCGGCCTCGTGCACACCGCGGACACGCCGGTCTTCGTCGACGGCGGCTCGATGATCGCGCCGCGCGGCGGCTTCTTCGATGCCGCGACGGCCACTGGGCGGTCGAGAACGAAGGCGTGACGCCCGATATCGACGTCGAGAACTGGCCGAAGGACGTGATCGCGGGCCACGACCCGCAGCTCGAGAAGGCGGTGGACATCGGCCTGCAGCAGCTCAAGGAGCACCCCTGTCACGCGCATGATGAACGAGCCGCCGCCCCGACGACGGGAATGCGGAAGAGCGGCCTGGCGGGAAACTCGAGAGGGCAGTAACGGGCGGAGCAAGCAGCGGTGCCGGCCCTTTCATCGACGTCGCGTGGATGCTGCTTCGCGGAGGAGCCCTCGCTCGTCAGGGCCGCGTATCGGCGGCCGATCAAGCAGCGCGAGCGCGAGCCGCGAAGATCACGAGCACCACGTTGACGAGCGAGAACTGCCGCGTGCTGAGGGCGTGATGGGCGCCGAAGTTAAAGACCGGGCCTGCCGAGAGAAGATCCCCCGTTCGATAGAAGAAGGTGTCGATCGCGGCCTTCGCTTTGTACTTTGGCCTCGCGCGACGTGGGTAGGAACAGCGCCTGGCGCGTGGTGTTCTGCAGCGAGTAGTCGGTCGCGTTCTCGGCGATCTTGACCAGTCGCACGGTGCCGAGGATGGGCGCAAAAGGCGAGCATGGAATAGCCGGTGAGCGAAATCACGGGCATGACGAGTGAGAGCAATTCGAACCCCGAACCACTGGATGATCCGCGAGACCAGGAAGAGCTGCGCCACCGCGGTGGCTGATGTTGACCGTGAGCTGGAAGCCGGCATAGAAGTCGCCAGAATCGACCGCCGCCAGCCGTGCGTCACGTTCCGTGCGAGAGCGCGGCTGGCGAGCCTCCGCAGCGCTACGTTGTCGTAGTGGTCTGGGAATGTGGAAAATGCCCGGTTCTTGCGGTGAGAGAGCGCCGCCGCGCCCGTTCGCGTTCACGACGCTGAGCACGAGCACCAGGAGCGCGATCCACAATAGATATCGGTCGCGCAGGACTAGCTCGAATCCTCCCTTGTCTCCGATCGGCCGTTCGGGCCGTCGACGCGGCGCGTCCACGGTCCGCCGTTGCTCTGCGGGCATCGACGATCCTGAGGATCGCGATGCTCGCCAGCAGGACGCCGCCCGCCACCAGCATGAGCTGGCGCACCCCGAGCGGGACGATCAGCATCTGGTGATCGAGGCTCCGACGATCGCGCCGAACGTCGGAGCCGAACGCGATGACCGCGAACAGGCGCTTGCCCGCCTCGGGCGTGAGATCGTTCGCGTACGACCAGAACTGGGCGATGATCGCCCACGGTTGAAGATCCCGATCCAGATATAGAAGATGAGCCCCAGGTGGGAGCCGTGTGTTCGCCACCAGGTAGAAGGCGACCAGACAGGCGACGAGGAGAGAGTCACTCCCGTGATCAGGCGAATGCGCCTGACCCTCGCGGCGAGCGCGCCATAGGCAGGACGAACGCCAGGAGAATCAGAACCTGGGCCGGCCGCGGCATAGCTCTTCACTTCCGCGCCTTCACCGGCCAGGATCAGGGCCTCGCGGACGGGCTTGAGGATGTAGTAGCTGGTGAGGAGCATGCGGAACGCGTCGAGCATGAGGAGGAGAGCGGTCGGCGCCTCGCCCGAGCGAGCGTCGGCGAACGGAGCGAGGAGCTCGAGCGGACCACGCGCCTCACGAACGGAAGCGGCCGCGGTCTCTGGAGGCTCATGGTCAGAAGGTGAACCCCGAGCCGAAGTGAACGAAGTCTCCTTCCTCGCTATGCGCGACATAAGCCAGAAGCGTGCGCACGATACGCGAACGGCGAGACCCAGAGTCCCCCGCCGAAGCTCAGGTGCCAGGTTTGGAGCTCGCCACTCGACCCAAACCCGGCCGGCGTCCGCCATGCCGACCACGCCGACGTGACGGGAAGAGGACGACGGTGCCACAGCTCGAGGCGCAAGATCGGCGTTTCCCCACGCCGCGCGATCGCCGCTGAAGCGCTCTGTGGGAACTCGCGCAGCGTAAACCCGGGCTCATCGAAGCGCCGAACACTCGGCTCCGGCGGGCCGCCGCCGATCGTCGCCGCATCCCGGAACGTGGTTCTGCCGAACACTTCTTTCCCTCCGGCCCGCAGCGCGGGAGCGGCGGCGCCGAGCGGCACGTAAGTGCCGAGCGACCCGTTCAGGTCACCGAACGTGCTCTCGACGTCCCAGAGCTCGGGCCACAGCGACCCGCGCACACCGGCGAGAATCCGCGCCGTGGGTAGTTCACGCTGTCGCGCGTGCTCACCTCCAGGGCCACGTGAGCACCCGCCTGTCCGAACGTCCCGAACCGTAGGGATGAGTCGCATTCACGAAGTCGTCACGTGCTTCCGTCCGCGCCTGACGCACAACGGGACCGGCCACCAGCCACGCGTGGCTTCCCATCGGCCGGGCCAGCGAAGGAAAAAGACGAGCAGGTGTGCGCTCCCGCAGCTCGAAGTTTTCCTGATCGGGGCCACGGTCTCGTTTCCGAACCCGTAAAAGTGAAGCGTCTCGAAGGTCGAGAAGAAGGTGCGCAGGCCGAAAACCTGTGGTCGGTTCTCGCGACGGAAATCGCCCGTGTAGTCGAGTCGAATGCCGGTCTCGCCGAATGCGTAGGTCGCCTCCGAATGCCTGATGGCTCGCAAGGGCTCCTTGCGGAAGCCGTAGCTCCGACTCTCATAGCTCCCGCCGACTTCCCAGCCGACGTCCGAGCTGATAGGCGATCCGCGGCGTGAACAGTCCGTCCCGCCCGAATCGCTGCTGCTGGTAGCCACGGGGGCTCGACGGGAGGCGGCGGGGCCCAGGACGGCGGTCCTCCCGCGTCTTGGGTCCGCGGAGCACGATGTCGTTTCCCTCCGAGTCGCTGAGCTTCGTGCCGCCGCCCTCGCGATCGTCGAGCGTGTCGTTGCCGGCGCCGCCGACCACGCGGACGTCGATCGGACCGCGACCACCGCGAACCACGAACCGATCGTCCCCACCGAGCGCGTAGATCCGAATGTCTCGTGTCTCGCTCGAGTGAAAGACGCGGTGAAACCACGGATCGTCCAGAGGGTCCGGCCGCTCGAGCGGACGAACGTCGATCTCCACCTCTCCCCTTGGGGCCGCGCTGGATGTCGACGTCGTCGGCCTGTTCGGTCAGGAAGAGATCGACGGAGCGAGCCATGTACTCGTAGAACCGGTTCGCGATGAGCGGGAGGCCGTCGCGCCTGCGCTTCAGATCCTTCGCCAGCCGTGAACCGTCGATCGCCCGCCATTCCTCCGGCATCATGGCGACGGCGCTGTCGATCACGCCGTCGGTCACCCGCGACGAGAGAAAGGACGCCGCGTCGACGTAATCCTGGCGTGTAGGCTCTGCGAGCAACCGGCGATCCTGGTGCCGGCCGTTGAAGCAGAGACCGTCGAGGCCGGGATACTCGGGCCCGTAGTTCTGGAAACGCGGGGTCGCGGTCACGACCGAATGACCAGGGCGACACCTTGGTAGCGCGAGAAGGCCTGATCGCGGTCCTCGGGGATCGGCTCCCAGAGGTCGCTGCCCGGAAACTTCGCCCAGCGCCATTGCCGCTCGTGGCGGTCCCAGTCGCCGATCATGAGGTCCACGAGCCGGGCTCGCAGAAATGCTCGGGCGTCGATGTGATCGCCGGCGCCCGCATCGAGCCGCCGGTACAGCTCGGACTGGTTGAGGATCTCCGTGATGCCGCGGAAGCCGGGGTTGGTCTCCGTGACCGGGCTCGGATACTCGGCGAACATGCCGACCTCTCCCGGAACGTTTCGCGAAGCGCGCCGAGCGCCGGATCATCGGGCAGCACGACGAGCCGCCAGTTCGGACACGGAGTGCCGACCGCATCGCAGAAGGCCGCGCGTCACCAGCTCGCTCGCGGGGTGCTGGCCGGACATCTGGTCCTGCACGATGTCCTCCGCGGTGGTTCCGGCGAGGTCCGGCGGCAGTCAGGCCCGACGCGTCCTTCTCGGATTCCGCGGAAGGTGTAGTTCCGGCCGTCACGACCCCTGAGCGCGAGGCCCTTGGTCTGACGGCCGCCCACGCGCCGCACCACCGTGAGCCCGCCCGCTTCGGTCGCGAAGTCGAGGGCTTCGACCGCAATCGGCGCGGTCCAGAGCGCGCGGTAGTTCGAGCCGAAGACGAAGCGCTGGAGCCAGGGGCGCATACTGCGACCCCACCGTGACCTTTTCGATCGTCGCGGGGCGCGACGTGCTCGGAAAGCAAGGTCGCGAGCATCGTGAGCGCCGGAAGAAGCGAGCGCTTCACGACGGATGCATGACCGTGCCTTCGCCGCTTGCGCGTGCCGAGGGCATTCCGAGTGTCACCATGGCGACATTTCGATCCGATCCGGGAGAACCGCCCTGATGCCGACGGCAGAATACCAGACAAGCGGTGGCGCGCTGATCGTGCCGCGCGTCGGCCTCAATATCGCACCCTTCAACGAGGAGACTCACGTGGCACGGCGAGATGCGTTGGGCGGCGCCGGCGCCGCGGCGGCCGCCGCCCGCGGCGGTGATCTTCGCGCAGCAGGTCGCCGCCAAGGCGACCCGCGACACGCTGTTCCTCTCCTGCTTCCCGGTGGGCCGCTGGCCCACCATGCTCGCGTGGGCCTCGATCGTGTCGATCGTGGTCGCCGTGGTCGCCGCGCGAGCGATGACGCGGCTGGGGCCCGGACGTGTGATGCCGGCCACGTGTGCGTTGAGCGCCGCGCTGTTGCTCGGCATCGCGACGCTCGCGACCGCCCGTCGCGGCGCGGCGGCGGTGCTCCTCTTCCTGCAGGTGGCGGCGATCGGGCCGGTGGTGATCTCGCGGATTCTGGTCGTTGTTCAACGAGCGCTTCGATCCTCGGACGCGCAGGCGCACCATCGCGCGCGTGGGCGGATTCGGCACGCTGGGCGGTCTGGCCGGTGGCCTGATGGGGAACGAGGTGGCGAAGCGGGCGGGCGTGGTGACGATGCTTCCGATCCTCGCGGCGCTCTACCTCCTCGCCGCGGTCCCGCTCCACTTCCTGGCGCGCGAGACGCGGACGCTCACCCCGCCAGTGAGGACGCCCCGCCTCTCGGCGCGGGCCTCCGCCTATCTCGTGACGCGCCCGTACCTGAGGATCTGGGCCTTCTCATGCTGCTCACGACGGCAAGCGCGGCGCTGCTCGACTTCGTGTTCCGCCAGCAGGCCAGCAAGGCCTACTCGGGCGACCAGCTGATGGCCGTGTTCTCGACGTTTCACAGCGCCGTCGCGCTGCTCGCCTTCCTGCGTCCAGATCTCGCTCACCCGGCTCGCCCTGGACCGCGTGCCGGTGAGTCGGGCCGTGGCGACACTGCCCGCGGCGGTGTTGGCCAGCTGTCTCGGGGTGCTGGCGTTCCCTGGGCTCCTGAGCTCGGCGATCGCGCGCGGGATCGAGACGGTGATGAGCAACTCGATCTTCCGCCTCGGCTATGAGCTGCTCTACACGCCGGTCGCGCCGAACGAGAAGCGCCCGACCAAGGCGCTCATCGACGTGGCCGCCGGCCGGGCCGGCGACGCGCTCGGCGGCGGTCTCACGCTGCTCGTCGCTGATGCTGTCGGCCCGCCGGCAGAACGCCGTTCTGCTGATCGGATCCGCGCTGCTCGCCTCGCTCGCACTCGTGGTCTCGCGGCGTCTGAACCGCGGCTACGTGCGCGCGCTCGAGGGAGCCTGAAGAAACCAGGCCGCGAGTCTCGAACCGCCGGCGCCCCCGGACATGAGCCAGACCTTCGACCTCACGATGTTTCCCATCTCGATCGCGAGGCTGCCCCAGGAGGACCAGCGAGCGGGAGAGCGCAACGCCCGGCGAGCCATGCGGTCCGACCCGTCGGAATCGTGGGGCCGGCGGGGCCGTCGGCGCTCCGCCGCTCGCAGACACGACGGACCGCCAGCGGGATCTCGTCTCCGGCGACGTCGACCGGGCGCGGCGCGCCCTCGGTCCGGAGCCGCTGCCCGTCGATCTCGTGCCCTGGGCGATCCCCCTGCTGGCGGACGACGGCATCGCGCCCGGCGTCACGCGCGCGCTCCGCAAGGCCGGGCCGCAGGCCATCGATCCGCTGGTCCAGGCACTCCTCGATCCCGAGCGGCCCGTCGAGGTGCGTCGCCGCATTCCCCGCATCCTGAGCGCGTTCGCCGACGAGCGCGTCGTCCAGGGACTCCTGGCGAGGACTCGAGGACGTACGATTCCGGGTGCGCCTTCAGTGTGGATGGGCGCTCGCTCACCTCCATGAGGTCGCTCCCGAGCTGCCGATCGACCGCGAGCGCGTGCTGGCCGCCGTGCTGCGCGAAGTGGAAATCGAGAAACACGTGTGGGGCGGCCGCCGTGAGATGGAGCGTCTGGAGGACCCCGCCGACTCGCCGCTCGTCGGAGGACTACGTGCGCGAGCGGGCCAGCGCGAGCCTCCAGCACATCTTCACGCTGCTCTCGGCCGCGCTCCCCGAGCAGGCGCTGCTGCGGCTCGCGTTCAACGGGCTCCACACCGACGATTCCCAGCGCCGCGGCACCGCGCTCGAGTACCTGGACCAGCGTGCTGCCTTCGGCGATCAAGGAGGCGGTGCTGGCCTTTCCTCGAGGACCGTGGTCGCCCGCCCCGGCAGACGCGCACGCGAGAGGAGATCATCGCGGAGCTGACCTCGATGAACGAGTCGATGCGGATCGGCATCGCCGAGCTGAGGAAGCCACCTCCGGAAGAGTGAGGCTCGCCCGCGGCCCCAGACTCGCATTCGAGCGGCACGCGACGCACCGCGGGTGGCGGTCTCGAGGGGATCTCGCGCTTGGAGCGGGCTCGCGGACGAGCGTAGACTGCTCCCATCGTATGGAGCTCTGCCGCTCGGTCGATCGCCGCGGCACGTCCTCACCCGGAGCTCGACGCTTGCGACGTTCGAGCAGCAGGACCGCACGATGCACCAGCGAATGAACGACGGGCGAACTCGGCTCGACGGACACCTCGCGCGACCGGACCGCTGTTCAACCCTCCGCGCGTCGACGTCCACGCGCAAGCGCGCACGACGTTTCCGGCTCCACGACCGGCCTCACTCCCGATCTGAAGCGCCAGATCATGACCCGCCTGCGGGCGGTGGCGCTCATCTACTCCGGTGACGTTCTTCTTGGCGGACTGGGTGTCGACGATCGTCCTGCGGGAGCTGGAGCGCGGTTCACGTCACATCGGGGGCTGGAGCTTCAGCGTCGGATCGATCCTCCTACGGGCTCATCGTGGCGGTCGCCGCCTCGAGCGAACGTCTGTCCTGGAATCATCCGTATGCGGCTCGGACTGGTGTTCCAGGTGGCGTCGACGTACGGCATCGCGTTCGCCATGTACCACATGGTCGGGCGCGGAAGCCCGGGGCCGGTGCCCGACGATCTCTACGTCATCTCGCCCTCCTGGCCGGCCATATGGTTGGTCTTCTTCTCGGTGGTGGTCCCGGCGTCGCCGCGCCCGCGCTGGTCGCGGCGCTCGCCTCGGCGACCGCGACGCCGGTGGTGATCGCCATCGCGCTGACTCAGACCGATAAGTGGCACATCGTCCCGCCGCTGCTCTTCTTCTTCGGGCACGTGTTTCCGAACTTCATCTGTGCGCTGCTCGCCTGGGCCGGAGCCCGGGTGGTGTACCAGCTGGGCCGGGATATCGCGCACGCGCGCCAGCTCGGCGGCTATCAGCTGATCGAGCCCCTCGGTCGAGGCGGCATGGGCGAGGTGTGGAAGGCCTCGCATCGTCTGCTGGCGAGACCCGCGGTGGTGAAGTTCATACGTCCGGACGCGATGCGTCGCCTCCACGGACGAGGAAGCGCGGGTCATGCTCAAACGTTTCGAGCTGGAGGCGCGGGCCACCGCCTCGCTCACCTCGGAGCACACGATCAATCTGTTCGACTACGGCGTCACCGACGAGGCGTGTTCTACTACGTCATGGAGATGCTGGACGGCATGGATCTCGAGCATGCTCGTGCGCCGCTTCGGCTCCCTGCCGCCGGCGCGCGTGGCCCATCTGCTGGCTCAGGCGTGCGATTCGCTCGAGGAGGCCCACGCGAGCGGGCTCATCCATCGCGACATCAAGCCGGCGAACATCTACGTCTGCCGCAGCGGGCGCCGCTTCGACTTCATCAAGGTGCTCGACTTCGGGCTGGTCGCCAAGTTCACGCTCAGCCGACACGGATGCGCGCCTGACACTGCCCCAGCAGGTCGACCGGCACGCCGTCCACCATGGCGCCCGAAGTGGCGCGCGGCGGGCCGATCGACGGGCGCACGGATCTCTACGCGCTCGGCTGCGTCGCGTACTGGCTGCTGACCGGACGGCCGGTGTTCGAGGGCAAGTCGGTCTACGACGTGGTGTCGCTGCACCTGCAGGCCACGCCGGACCCGCCGTCGCGTCATGCACCGGCAGTTCCGACGCTCGCTGGACCTGATCGTGCTGTCCTGCCTCGCCAAGTCCCCCGACGACCGTCCCGCCGGACGCGCGCAGCCTGGGCCACATGCTGCGCGAACTCGAGCTGAGGCCGCGCTGGACCGACGTGTCGGCGGACGCGTGGTGGACCGAGCATCTCGCGGATAAGAACGGCGACGCGACTCCGCGTCACCGGCGCTCTCAGGTGGGCAGCCGGTTCATCTCGGCTAGACGGTCGGCAAGTGCCCACCGCCTTCATCCTCGTCGCCTCGCCAAACCCAGCACCGTCCCGCTCGATGGCCTTGGGGGTCGACTCGGGCGGCGCAGTTCGTCCCCGTCAGCCCGCCGCGCGGCCTCGATGGTGGCGACGTCGATCTTCTGCATCGGCATCATCGCCTCGAAGGCACGCTTTGCCTCACCACCGCCCGCCGCAAGCGCATCGGTGAGCGCGCGCGGGGTGATCTGCCAGGAGAGGCCCCAGCGGTCCTTGCACCAACCGCACTGCGCTTTCCTGGCCGCCATTGCCGACGATCGCGTTCCAGTAGCGGTCCGTCTCTTCCTGATCGTCCGTCGCGATCTGGAAGGAAAAGGCCTCGCTGTGCTTGAACGTCGGGCCGCCGTTGAGACCGAGACAGGGAATGCCCAGAACGGTGAACTCCACCGTCAGTACATCGCCCGCCTTGCCGCTCGGGTAGTCACCGGGCGCCTTGTGAACAGCGGTCACTTTGCTATCCGGAAAGGTGGCGGCGTAGAAGCGCGCCGCCTCATGCGCGTCCTTGTCGAACCAGAGACAGATCGTGTTCTTCGGCTTCATGTTCGTGCGCTCCTTGTTGGTCCCATCTCCTCGATGTCGGCCGCCTAACGGCCGCCGCTCTCCCCGCCACCGTGCCGCTGCTCCCGCCAGATTGGAAGTTGAATGCTGGCCACAGCGCGAGACCTCGTGTGCGATCATGAACTTCCTTGCCAAGAGTAGCGGCCTCCGTCACCATTCCAGCGTCCCCCGCGACATTCACACCTTCCTCGGAGGGAACCATGCGCGGCTCCATGATCCTCGTGATCCTCTTCCTGGCCGGCCTGGCGCGCGTCACTGCCGCCCAGCCCTTTCCGCTCCAGTGCGAGGCTCGGGCGAGTGGATCGATCTACCAGCCTCCCTACGTGATCAGCTTCCAGACGGTGGTGGCGGGTGGCGAGGGCGCCTACACGTTTCACTGGGACTTCCGCGACGGCGGTCAGAGCGACGAGCAGAACCCCGTCCACGAGTACACGAGCTCCGGCTGGTACTTTCCGTTCGTGACGGTTCGCGACGGTGGATTCCCGACGCGCGAGTGCCGGGACTCGGTCGAGGTTCCCGTCGCGGTGTTCGTCGATCCGATCTGCGGCTCTGCGGGGAGCCCGACCTGGGGACCGGCGCCTCACCGTCCGGTTCAGCGGGTATGAGGCGTTCGGGCCGCCGGCCGCACGCTGGAGTGGAACTTCGGAGACGGAGGAACCAGTGGATCTCGAACCCGACCCACACCTATGCCCTGGGAACCTACTGGGCCTCGCTGACGATGTGGGACGATCAGGGTCATCCCTCGGCAGTGCTACAGCACGGTCCGCGTCTCGGCGACGCCGCCCGACGTGAGCAGGCGTGCCGCCCTCGCTCCTGGAAGGGCTCAGACTCGAGCAAGCCCGGCCAGAACCCGCTCACGGGAGAAGCCGCGATCAGTACCGGCTCCCCGCCACCGGCCACGTGCGCCTCTCCGTGGTCGACGCGAGCGGACACCGCCTCGGCACGCTGGTGGAAGGCACGCAGGGCGCGGGACCCCATCGCCTCACGCGTGGGCCGCGCGCACCGATCGCGGCACCGCCGTGCGGCCTGGTCTCTACCTCGTGGTGCTCGAGTTCGAGGCACGAGGCGCGTCGAAAAGATCGCCGTCGTTCGTTAGAACTCCTCCAGGTCGAAATCGCGCTCCCGCATCGCCGCCCACGATCCTGGTTCGTCATTTGAAAATAGTTCTTGTCAATACGCCGATCTGACGCTACTCTTCCTCCCATGTCCACCGTCCGCGTCGTCGACGACCCGCGCCACGCCGCGTTGCTCGCGGCGCCCCTCCGCCGGCGGATCCTCGATTCGCTGGCGAAGCCGGGCTCGGCGTCGTCGGTGGCTCGGTCGCTCGGCGTTGCGCGGCAGCTCGTCGCCTACCACATTCGCCGGCTCGAGTCGGCCGGTTACGTCGAGCTCGAGCGCGAAGAACCGAAGCGTGGCTGCGTGGAACGCATCGTGCGCCGCACGTCGCAGTACCTCGTCGCATCGCAGGGCGCTTCTCGGAACGCAGGGCGCCGACCCGCGCAAGATGAAGGACAAGTTCTCGAGCGGCTACCTGATCGCGCTCGCGAGCTACGTATGGCCTACGGAAGTCGGCGAGGCGCAGGCGGCGGCCGAGAAAGCGGGCCGGCCCATGGCGACGCTGTCGGCGACGACGGAGCTGCGCCTGCGCTCGCCCCGGGAACGTCAGGCGTTCGCCGAGGAGCTGATGGACGCCATCACGAAGCTGGTCGACAAGTACCACGATGCCGACGCGCCGGACGGTCGCAGCTACCGCCTCGTCGTCGGCGCCCACCCGATACGCGCATCGCGGAGGAAGTCACTGACGAAGGACGTGAAGTCGGAACGCACTCTCGAGCTGCACATCGATGTGGACGCCCCGATCAGAGGCGGCGTGGAAGGCGCTGACCGAAGCGGAGGGCCTCGCGAACTGGTTCTCCCCCATCGCGAAGGTGTCGGGTCCCGGACTGAACAGCGCGAGGTCACGGCCGCTTGGAGCGAGGAGATGGCTTTCACGACGCGTGTGGACGCGTGGGAGCCCAACCGCCACGTGCGATGGATCGCCGAGGACATGATGGGGCCGGGCACGACGCTCGCCACGGACTTCCACCTCGAGACCGCCGGCGGCAAGGCCGCATCCGCCTCGTCCAGTCGGGCTTCGGCGAGTTCGAGGGCTGGGACGACCTCTTCGAAGGCACCAAGACCGGCTGGACGTACTTCCTCTACAACCTGCGCCTCTACCTCGAGAGCCCATCAGGGCCGGACGCGGCGCTTGATCTCGGAGCGGCTCACGGTGAAGACGCCCCGCGACGCCGCCTGGACGCACATCGCATCGGCGATCACGGGCGTGGCGCCTGCTGCCGCGAACAACCTCAAGGCAGGTGACCGCGTCCGCGTCGCATTCGACGGCGGCCCCACGGCGAATGGGGTCGTCGAGTTGGTCGTGGCGGGCAGCGGGCTCGCGATCCGGTTGCCTGACCTCACGGATTCCGTGCTGTTCATCGAGCTGGAGGGCAGTGCTCCGGAGTCGTTCCACACCGGTTGGTGGCTGTCGGTCTACGACCCGGTCGCGCGAAGGAGCTCGAGGGGCCCGCGAAACGGACCTTCAATCGCATCCACGAGTCGATGCCGGTGAAGTAGGACGGCGTCCGAGCAGCGATGGGGCCTCGAATCGTCTGAGCGTCGGTCGAGTGCGGCTGGCTTCGCCGCCTCAGCCCACGACGCCCTGTTGAATGGCCCACAGGGCGGCTGCCGCTCGTGTCGAGACACCGATCTTGTTGTAGATGTGCTGAATGTGGTGATCCGTCGTCTTGGGTGAGATGAAGAGTCGGTCGGCGATCTGGCGCGCCGTCAGCCCCGGGCCGCGAGGCTCAGGACGTCGACTTCTCGCCGCGACAGTCCGCCCGGGTTCTGCGGCCGCTTGCGCCCCGGAGCTCCGGACTCTCCGTGGCCCGACGCGACGAGCACCGCGCGGCTCGCGCGAGGCTCCAGCACGCCCGCGGACTCGAGCCGGCGCAACTCCGTCGCCGCGGCCGCGGGCGAATGCGCCGGCCGGTCGGCGCGATCGGCCGTCATCCCCGACGTAGACTTCGGTGGCCGCGAGCACGCATGTTCCGAGGTCGCTCGAGTCGGCGCGCAGCCGCTTGTGGTAGCCGGAGCCGTCGCACTTCTCGTGATGCGCGCGACGCCACGGGATTGAGCGCGGCGAGCGCCGGTGAGCGACGCAGCATCTGCTCGGTCAGCATCGGGTGGAGCTCGACGCGATCGAACTCCGTGCGCGTGAGCGCCCCAGGCTTGTCCCAGATCGAGTTCGGCACCGCCGTCGTGCCGAAGTCGTGGACGAGCGCCGCGCGGCGGAGGTGGAGATCGACCGCGTCGTTGAGCCCGAGCACGCGCGCCGCGTCGGCGGCGAGGACCGCGCAGCGGCGGCTGTGACCGTTCATGTAGGGGGACTTCAGGTCGACGAAGTCGGCGCGCGACCTCGAGCGCCTCGTCGAGTTCGTCGCCTTCGAGCATGCGCCGGGGCTCGGGCTCGAGTGCGAGCACGGCATCCCAGGGCTCGGTCGTCGCGGAGCCGCTCGAGCCACTCGCCTCCGTGCGTCGACGAACAGGTCGGCGATCGCCGGGTCGTACGTGCGGTCGCGGCGGTCGCGCGCGGCCTCGAGGGCGCGCTCGGGCGAGAAGATGCGGGCGATCGCCTCCATGTCCTGGCTCAGGTGAACCACCCGCATCGGCAGCGGGATCGCCTCGCCTTTCACGTGGTTCGGATGGCCGTTGCCGTTCCACCGCTCGAAGGTGCAGCTCAGCGCCTGCCGCGACGGCGGTGCCGAAGTGGAGCCGCTCGACGAGCATCGCCGTCACCTCGCAGCCCGACGTGAAGTTGAACTTCACCCACTCGCGCGCGGTCTGCTGCAGCATCTGGACGATCTCGTCCCGCTTCTCCGGCGGATGCCCGGCCGTCGCGAACTTGATCACGTCCTGCATCACCTCGGCGGGATTGGCGGAGTCGTGGACGAGTGTCGCGGCACGGATGGCGATCTCGTCGCCGAACACGGTGGCGACTTCGTGCGCGTGACCGGTGCAGCCGATGTACCGGAGCAGCGCCACCCAGTACGCGGTGTCGCGCACTTCCGGGTCGTAGCCCGCGCTCTCGCAGAGCCACGAGGCGAGCAGACAGGACCGGAGCTGCGATTCGAGCGGCTGGCCGAACGCATTGTCCTGCGCGAGCGCCAGCGTGGCGATGAACTCACCGAAACGAAGGGGCGTCTCCAAAATGAGGGCGTTCTCCCGATGTTTCGGGAGTCGCGGCTCCCGATAATGACTCCCGTGCGATGCAGAGGTTGTGTCTCGCCCGAGCGACAGCGAACTCACACACGGGAGGGTAGCATGATGGATTCGAAAGTCTCATCCGGTAACGGACGCCCGATCAAGGTCGGACTCATCGCGGATCAGACGGGGCCCGCTGTCGTTCGTCGGTCTGGCGAACGCCAACGTCGCGCGGATGGTCATCGGTGACCTGAACGCCAAAGGTGGCCTGCTGGGCCGGGCAGCTCGAGCTCCACCTCGAGGACAGCGCGACCGGACGACACCGTCGCGGCCGCGAAGGCGGCCAAGCTCGTCGAGCAGGACCACGTCGACGTCGTCTTCGGCGGCATCTACAGCTCGACCCGGCAGGCGATCAAGGGACCCGCGGTCGTGAAGGGCCAGCACGCTCTACATCTACCCCGAGCAGTACGAGGGGCAGGAGTCCGACCCGCTCATCTTCTGCACCGGGCCGGTGCCGGCGCAGCAGGTCGACCCGTTCATCCCCTGGCTGATGCGGGAGACGCGGCGCGAAGAAGTTCTACCTGCCCTCGGCCGACTACATCTGGCCGCACGTGATGAACCAGCGAGTCCGCGAGGTCGTGACGGCGAACGGCGGCTCGATCGTCGGCGAGGAGTACTTCCCGCTCGACCACACGGACTACCGCGCGACCGTCGAGAAGATCAACGCCGAGCGGCGCGGAGGTCGTGTTCAACACCATCGTGCCGCCTGGGCGTCTCGCCGTTCTTCGAGCAGCTCCACGCCTCCGGCTTCGCCGCGCGCGGCGGGCACCTGGTCTGCACGTACTTCGACGAGAACTTCCTGAACATGGTGCCCGCAACGCACGTGTGAAGGGCTGTACGGCTGCCTCGACTACTACCAGGCCGTCGAGGATCCGTTCAGCCGGAAGCTGCTCGCCCAGTACGACGCGCTCTATCCGGGCAACGCCAAGTTCACGGGTGGCAGTGCGTGCTCCGGTCTGTATCGGGGCCTGAGGCTGTGGGCGGCAGCGGTGGTGGAAGCGGGCTCGCTCGTGCAGTCGGAGGTGATCGAGGCGCTGGATCGGGCGCGGATCTCCGAGGGCCCGGGAGGATCGGCCGCCATGGTGCCCGGCCAGCATCATGTGCGCATGAACATGTACATCGCCCAGGCGCGCGGTGGCCGGTTCGAGATCGTCAAGAATCTGGGGGCCATCGAACCCCGGGAGCAGATGGTCGCCACGGCGACGTCCACGAAGTGAACGAAGTATCGGCTGCATGGACCGGACGAAAGTCCGAGAGAGGAGAACAATCATGTTGATGCTCGCCACGACGCGCGTCGAGGATGTCGATCGCTGGCTAGAGATCTTCGCCACCAAGAGTGCTAAGAAGCGCAAGCAACACGGCTCGAAGGGCGCGACCATCTTTCGCGACCCCACCGAGAGCGATCGCGTGTGGGTGCTCTTCGACTGGGACGAGAAGGGCTGGCAGAGCTTCGTGTCCGACCCCGAGGTCGCGCCGATCCTGAAGGAGGCGGGCCACAAGCAGAAGCCGGAGGCCGCGCTGTTCCTCCAGAAGTGTGAGGCCTGAGTCGTGATGCACGCGGGGCCACGACCAATCGGTCGTGGCCCCGCTGACTCTGCCTCGGCGATTGTCGGAGTCAGGGCACCATCACGAGACGGAAGCCGACGTGATTCGTGCCTGTGCTGAGTTTCGCCTTTGCCGCGCGTCCCGACCATGTAGCGTGAGCAGTACTGGTCGGTGCACAGGTACGACCCGCCCTGGTGCACGCGCTTCTTCTCGGTCACGGCTCGCTCGGGTCGAACCGGACGCCCTCCCCGCTACCGTCCAACTCGACCTCGCTCCACTGGAAGTTGAATGCCGCCTCAGAGTGCGAGACCATGTGTCGCGATCGGGCACTATGTGTTGGGATTCGCGAACATGGCCAAGGGCGTATTGCTGATCGCGACCGATGATGGCCGGTGGTTTGCCGATGGTACTCGCACAGTTCTGACACGCTCGACTCGACCTCAGTTGCAAGCCGGCGCCCCGTTCGCTCCTGCCGCCGATCCGGCCAGCCCTCTTACCTGGCGGGCGTGTACCAGGATCGGGGACGTGTAAGCCCTTTCCTGCGTGACGGGAACCTCGGGCGGCAACTTCACACCAAAGCGTTTCGCGTCGTAGGCGGTCCACCGGGGCGTCGGGATCTCGAGTACGCGCGGCGTAGCTAGACCGCGCGCTGGGCGGCGTTGAACTCGGGATCCTTCCATCAGGTCAGCGCAGAGTTCGTGGACAGCGGGTTCGGGCATTTATGTGCGCCCTCGAGAAGGATGCGGCGGTGGGGCGACGCGTTCGTCGGGAGGGGTTCGGACGTAGGAGGTTCGATCAGCACCGATCGAGCCCGGCGGCAGGTCCCTCCATCCCGAGCTCGAGCGCCACCGATTGCGGAGGAGAAGATGAAGACCACGGCCCTCACGATCAAAGACGCGCGCATCCACGGGTGATCCCAGCCGGCCTCGGCCTGCTGGTGATCCTGATGGCGGCGCGGGTGCAAGCCTATCCCGGGCTCTCGACCAGACCTTCGGCAGCTTCGGCACCGGAGGCAAAGTCAGCAGCGAAGCCACGGCAGCGGGAAGTGGTCGCGCTCCAAACCGACTGGCAAGATCCTGACGGCGGGGCGCGACGACCAGGACCGGGTCGAGGTGATCCGCTACCGGTCGAATGGAACCCTGGACCCAACGTTCGACGGAGACGGCATCGCCGCGTACTCCGCTCCCAGGGGTCAATCCCTTCATCAACGCCATCGCCGTCCAGCCGGACGGAAAGATCGTCGTGGCCGGGGAAAACGGAAGCCCCACCAACGACTTTCTGGTCGTGCGCCTGACCACGACCGGTGCCCTCGATGGCTCGTTCGGGGTCAACGGATACACCTTCACGGACATCGCCTCGAATGGCTTCGACAACGCCAGCGACGTGCTCGTTCAGCCCGACGGCAAGATCGTCCTGGCGGGCACATGGAGCGATCCCAACAGCAGCGCTTCCCAGTTCGCGATCGCCCGATACAACACCAACGGCAACCTGGACCTGGCCTTCGCGGGCACCGGGCGCCGTCGCGTCGCCTTTACCAACGAGAGTTCGTGCCTCGACGTCGCGCTCCAGAGCGACGGAAAGCTGGTGATGACCGGAGACATGCTCTTCGACACCAACGACTTCGACTTCGCTGTCGCGCGTGTGAACGCGGACGGCACGACGGACAATGGATTCGACGGTGACGGCATACTCAGCACTGGAATCGGGGGCAATGACTTCGCGGGCGCGGTGGCGATCCAGTCCGACGGTAAGATCGTCGTCGCCGGAGGCAATTTACCTGGCGGGACCGCCAACGGCGAGATCGTGCGCTACCTGACCAACGGCGCCCTCGACAACTCGTTCGACGGCGACGGCAAGCGGATCATCACCCGGCCTCACCGGCAACCCCTTCGAGTGCGACGTCGCCATCCAGCCCGACGGCCAGATCCTGTATCTGGACAGCAAAGTCGAAGCGAACGGCAACCAGAAGTTCGCCCTCTACCGCATGAGCCCGAACGGCGCGCTCGACCCCTCGCTCGACGCCAATGGCGAGGCCCTGATCGACTTCAATCCTCTGACCAGCGACCACGAACGCGGCACCGCCCTCGCACTGCTGCCCGACGGGCGCATCCTGGTGGTCGGCGTGGGCAACCTCTTCTACATGGCGCGTCTGTGGCCCGACGGCTCCATCGACCAGGGCGGGCAGCTAACGATGGCCTTCCAGGACCCCTCCTACGGCCCGAACTCGAACGAGCAGTCCTTCGGCATGGCGATCCAGGCCGATGGCAAGATCGTCGCCGTCGGTGGACATCGCGCGCGCCGACTTCACCGGTCGCAACTTCGCGCTGGCTCCGCATGCTTCCCGACGGCCAGCTCGATCCCATCCTTCGGCGACGCCTCCGATCCGGGGCGGACGACCTTCGGTTTCGGAGGGGAAGAGACCGCCAAAGCCGTCGTGATCCAGCCCGACGGCAAGATCGTGGCCGCCGGCACCGTCACCAACGGCAGCAACGTGGACTTCATGGTCGCGCGCTTCAATCCCGACGGCACGCCGGACGGTTCGTTCGGTTTCCTCGGCTACAACACCATCGACTTCACGGGCGGCGCCGACTACGGGCTCGACATGGCGCTCGCGCCTGACGGCAAGATCGTGGTCGCGGGGACGGTCTTCAATGGACACAACGTGTTCGGAGTTGCACGTTTCAACGCCAACGGCACGTTGGACAACTCGTTCGACGCCGATGGCAAGCAGTTCTTCGATTTCGGCGTGCGTGCCGGGACCCGGCGGCCAACGCGGTCGTCGTCCAACCGGATCGCAAGATCGTCCTCGGCGGACGGGTCGGCGCCGCCTTCGCGCTGGTGCGCTTCGACGAAGTGGCAGCGTGGACGGCACGTTCGGCTCATCGGGAGCGGTGTTCACCGACCTGGGTGGAGTCGACGTCATCAACGAGCTGAAGAACACCGGGGACGGCGGCGTCCTGGCCGCCGGAACCCGGCGAGACCGGCAGCGTCGACTTCCGCTCGCGCGCTACACCTCGACCGGAGCGCTGAACACTGCGTTCGGTGTCGGAGGAATCGCGATCGCCGACCTGGGCGGCTACGACGAGGCCCCTCGCGATGGACATGCGTTACGACGGGACCATCGCCGTCGCGGGGCGCTCGGACTCGCGGTTCGCGGTGGCTCAGTTCCGACCCGACGGCACGCTCGACACCGGGTTCTTCGGCACCGGATACAACACCACGGACCTGGCCGGCGGCAGTGAAGCCGCGACCGGAGTCGCCTTCTCATCCGACCGGATCGTCCTGACCGGCTACAACAACGTGAACAACAACTACAACATCGGCCTGTCGCGCTTCGAGACGACCGCGGGCACACTGGACGCCCCGGGCCAAGTTGTGGCCAAGGAGTTCGCCCTGACGCGCCTGAGTCCCAATCCCACGCGGAGCGAGACCCGGATCGAGTTTCAACTGCCGCGTGCGGCGCATGTCCGGATCGGCGTCTACGACACGCAGGGGAAGACTCGTGGCGCACCCCGTCGACGCCGATCGCCCGGCCGGGCGGCACGCGGTCACCTGGTCGCTGGCCGAGTCGCGGGAAACAATGCCGGCGGGGTCTACTTCGTACGTTTCGAGGCCGGCGGCGGCCGTGGCGAACAAGAGGCTCGTGATCCTGCCGTGAAGGTCGAGCTCCGACCTCTCGAGCGCGCTCTATCGCCGGTACGCCATCGTGGCCGAAGCAGACCCCTACGAAGCGGTCCGGAAGCTCGAGTCGGGCAGGAAGTCGGAGACAAGACCCCCCGTTAGGCGCCGAAGATGGTTGGAGCCGCTTCACTTCCAACTGAGACTCTCTTACCCTCAGCGAGGCTGGTGGAATGGGGACATCGGCGGTGACTCAATGCGCAGCAGCTTTCCCGCGACGCTCCCGCCTCGACCCAGCTCCACTGGAAGTTGAATGCTGGCTCAACTGCGAAACCATGGGTCGCGATCCGGCACATATGGGTTGGCATCGGCGAACATTACCGACGTGCTCATGACCGTTTGGCGACTGATGATGTCCGATGTTGGCGGATGGTTCTCGCACAGTTCTGACACACCGCGATGGGCCGGCATGGTCTGCACCGGCATCTTGCCGTCGGGGAATCGGCACGAGGCTGGCCTCGAGCCGCGAGACCTGCTCGCGCTACAGCTCGATCTGCGTCCGCGAGGTCGAGCGCATCACCCGAGCCGCTGGCGATCGGCATCGAGCGCCTCGAGCTGGACGTCCGGGTTCGCCAGCTCGAGCAGCTCGCCATCCGGCTCGATCGATCGCGCCGCGTCGAACGAGCAATCTCGCTCGACGCGTCCGCCGGATGACGCCGAGACGCAGCGGATCTCGCTGGGGAACCAGGTGCCGCCGCCGCGCACTTGCCGCAGCATCGCCCGCGCTTCACGCGTGCTCGATCCAGAGCGTCGAGCGATTCCGACCGTCGGCGCGGCCCGCAGTCGCGAGAACGCGACCGTCAGCGCCACGAGGGTCAGCACGACGGCGATGGGGGTCCACGGCGCTCGCTTCGGTTTCGGTGGGCGAACGATGTCCACGGGTGTCTCCGATGGCGGTGATGGCGAGCGTCCGCCATGCTCCTACTGCAAGAGACGGTCCCGTGAGGCTCATGGTTTCAAATGAATGCGAGAGCTGGCCGCTACTCGGACGAGCGGCGACGTGCGCGGAGCACGCGAATGTCCGGTCGTGGGATCTCGCGCGTCCCGCGAGCGGACAGTTTGGGCCGCGATGCCTGTTCGCCGCGGCAGTCCGGAACGTACGACAGGGTTGACGACCGTCGGCTCCCACTCGGGGGTCGTGACGCCGCTATCGGAGGATGCCATGTCGATCCCGTTGCTCCGCCCACGCATTCTGCGTGATCGTCGCCGTCTGGCTCGTGTGCGCGAGTGTCGCACCCGCCCACGCCGCGTGGCTCAGTGGTGGCGCCCTGATCTGCACCGAGGTCCACAACCAGAATCCTGGCAAGACATTCTCCGACAACGCCTACGGAGCGATCGTGGTGTGGGAGGAGTCGCGCTCGGGTGAGGACATCTATGCGCAGCGGATCGATTCCACGGGCGCCACCCTGTGGTCCACCAATGGAATCCTCGGTCTGCTCGAACAGCTTTCAACAGATCTTCCCCGCCGCCGCCCTCAACCGGAGCTACCACACGCTGGTCGCGTGGTCCGACGGCCGCAACCTCACCCACGACGTGTATGCCCAGAAGCTCGACCTGTCGGGCGTTCCTGCTGTGGACCTCCTAACGGCATCCCGTTGGGGTCGAACACCGGCTTCAACGAGGAGACCCCCTGTCGTGATCTCGGACGCCTTCGGCGGCCCGTTCCTGCCGGGCGGCTGGATCGTCGGCTGGATCGCGGACGACGGCACGAAACGCGAGGTCCGCGTGCAGCACGTCGATTCGGATGGCGGGCTGTTGACCCCCGCGGGGAACGGCGGCGTCCAGATCACCTCGCACACGCAGCAGGTGCAGTCGCTCGCGATGGTCACCGACGGCCTCGGCACCACGACCAGCGGCGCGGCGCGGTGCTCACCTGAGCGAGGTTCCGAGCCCCGGCACGACCAGCGAAGACATCTACGCGCGGCGCATCGACTACACCGGCGCCGTCCAATGGACCACGAATGGCATCGCCGTGTGCAGGGCGACGGGCTCGCAGACCATTCCGGCGATCGTCAACGTCGGAAGCGGAAGCGTCGTGATCGCGTGGCAGGACACGCGCGACGGCAACGCCGACCTGTGGGCCCAGAAGGTCAACAGCGCGGGCGCGGTGCAGTGGCTTCACGAACGGCCGTTGAGAGCCGCGCGCCGGAGATCAGGCGCGTTCCAGATGGTCACGGAGCAGCGCCGGCGTGCTGCTCGTGTGGCGGTGACTCGCGGGGCAGAGTCCGAAGATCTACGCGCAACGCCTCGATGCCGACCGGCCTGCCCCCTGTGGGTGACGGACTGGCATTCCGCTTTGCACCGCTGGCGGGCGCGTAGCTCAGCCCGGCCGCGATCGCCGACGGCGCCGGCGGCGCGATTGTCGTCTGGCAGGATCGCCGCAACGGAACCGACGACGTCTACGCGCAGCACGTCGACGCTCAACGGCAACCTGCTATGGGCTCCTTCCGGGGTACCTGTGGTGGCTGCCGCGACAAACCAGGACGTGATCTCGGTCGTGCCGGACGGTAAGTCGGGCGCGATCGCGACGTGGCGTGATCACCGGAATGGGAACAACGACATCCTACGCGAATCGCATCACCTGACGGGTGGCGTCGTCGACGTGCCCGTAGCGATCGGCACGCAGCTCCGATTCGAGCGGCTCTCGGCGAACTCCGGCCGTTGGTGACGTGCAGCCCGACTCGCAGCCTCCGAGCCCAGCGCGCGTGACCGTCGAGGTGGCGCGACGTCATGGGGCGACGCGTGCGGTCGCTCGCGTCGGGTGACAGGCTCGAGCGTGGTGCCCATCGCTTCACCTGGGATGGCAACGACGACGATCACGTCCCTGCGGCGGCCGGCGTCTATCTTCGTGCGCGTGCGGGCCGGCGAAGAGGTGCTGTCGACCCGAGTCGTGCGCTTGCGTTGACGCGCCCCAAAGCGGACACTCGTGCGCGTTCAGGCAGCGATGACCGGCGCATTGAGCCACGGGGTGACCGTGCTACGGACGGCGTTTCACCGGTGTCTGCTGGTCGTCGTTAGTCTCCCCGCGATCACTGCGCCATCCCCGCGCGGAACCGGCGCATGGCGGGCGCGTGCTGCGCGCCTGCACGATCACCGTCGCGCCCTGAACCGTGGATTCGACGCGCTGGGGCAGTTCAACGAGGCGTTCTTCTCGCGGGTTCGAGCCCAGCGTCGGCTCCTGGCTCGCGCCGTCGCGCTGCGCGCGGCCTCGTCGTCACGGACGCTCACGACTCTCGACGGACGGCGAAGGCGTCTCATTTGCAGCTTGTTCTGCTAGGCCGATTGCACCTTTGGCTGCCGCCCTCCCTCGCCACCGTTCCAGCTTCGACCACGCGAATTGGAAGTTGAATGCTGGCCCAACTCCGAGACCATTGGTTGTGATTGGGCACTTAGTGTGTTGCGATCGGACAACTTCGTCGGAGCGACCTCGACCGATCGCGACCGATGATGGCCGATGGTTGCCGATGGTTCTCGCACAGTTCTGACACAGCCCGAAAGCTCGCTCGAGCAGTTCAGACCTCAGCGAGCCCGGCCGGGCAAGGCCGACTTTGCGCCGACTTGCGCTACCGGCCTGCGCTGCGTGAGGAACCGCCCGCGCTACGCGCGGGTGAGATCGGCGGCGCGTGCGCGCCGCTTCGCCTGCCGCTGACGCGGCGATCAGGGATCAGCGGATCATGACGAGATGGGGACGAACGCGCCACCACCTGAAAGCCGTCTTCGACGACCCGGCTGCCGGATGACTCTCGTAGCGGTAGGCCGCGCGCGCGATGGACCTGATCGACGTCCCACGCGCCGCCGCGCAACACACGGCGGACATCCAGCCGGTTCTCCGGCTCTTCCCGTCCATCCTTGGGGTCGTACGGGTAGGCGAACGGCGCCTGCTCGAAGTCCAGCCCCGCTCCGCAACATGCTCGCCGTCCACTCATCCACGCTTCCGGTCAGGTCGCTCACCCCTCCGGCGTGTCCCCTCCACGAACACCCCGACCGGCGTCGTCCGCCCCACCTTGGTCGCCGAGGTGTTCCCCTTGAGCGGCTCGAACGTGTCACCCCAGGCGTACCGTCTTCCCGCCTTCCCGCGAGCCGCTGCCTCCCACTCCGCCTCGGTTGGCAGCCGGTAGTCCTCCCCGTCTGCGCCGACAGCCAGCTGCAGTAGGCCCGCGCCTCGTACCAACTGATCCCCACCACCGGCTGCGAAGGATTGTTGAACCGCCCTCATCGTGCCAAGATGCCGGCGCGCGTAGCTTTCCCCCGATACAGATCGCGCAAATGCGCCTCGAGCTGGCCCTCATCCATCGCCAGCCGCTTCTTCCACCGCTCGTAGACCTCCTCCGACATCTGACCGGCCTTCCACGCCTGCTCCACCTTCTCGGGGTCCTTGCCGGAAACTCCCCGTACCAGTACTTCACGTTGACGTGCGACCCCCTCGGCCGTCCCCCTCACCGTCCCACCACCGCCTTGGCACCCGCCGTGTCCCACCACCGTCCTCCTCGTAGCCTCCGGCCTCCATGAAGCACCGCCACTCCGCGTTGGTCACCAGATAGCGGCCGATGCCGAATCTCTCCACCTCTACCCGTAGCGGGGCATGTGCGCCTCGATCCGGTGGCCCACATACTCGAACACCTCGTCCTCGCCCATGGGATAGCTCCTCGCCGGGAACGCAACCGTCGGCGGCACCAGGTATCGGCCGTGCAGGCCCTCGCGCGCCTCGAATCTCGGGTCGCCGAGTAGTCCGAGCGCCAGCCCCGCGTCGATCCGCGATCTGAGATCGGCCTCGCGGTCGGTGCTCCGGCGCACCAGCGCCTGGCGCAGATCGTCGAGCATCGCCGCGGTGAGCCGCGCGCGGACCTCCACCTGACTCGCCGCCCGGCCCGCCACCACCAGGTGGTCGCCATGAGATCCCGAACGTAGGCGTCCGGGCTTCCGTCATCGCCGCACCCAGGATCGCGGTCTCCTCCCAGCCGGTCGTCCCGAGCGGTGGCAGGCGCTCGCCCGGTGGCAGTGCTCTCGACGATCGTGGCCAGCGGCGGCGTGAGGTCCTGCGCCTCGCCACGGCGCCCGGACTCGCTCCGGGTCCGGCGTCTTCGCGAGCTCCGCCCCGCGAAGTACTCCTGCACCAACTGATGCGCGTAGAGGCACCTCGTCCTGCCCGGGGTCCTCGTCCAGCACCGACAGCGCGAGCCCCGCCTTGACGATGCCCTCGTCCTGGTCGTGGTCGAGTAGTTCCAGCGCCTGGTCGTACTCCACCCGCACCTGGCCACCGCCGCCGCCCTCCGACTGCATCGCGAACGCCAGCGCCGAGAGCTTGAGGCACCAGAACACCGCGCTCGGGCAGGTCCCAGCTCGTCTTCCACGACCACTGCGTGATGCGCCGGATGTCGCGCTCGGTCAGGAGGCCGTTCCGGTGCGAACAGCGGGTTGCCGCTCTCCACCTCGCGGCGCAGCGCCTGCCGCACGAATCCGGTGAACAGCTCCGCTCGGCCCTGCGGCACCTCCCCGGTCGCCTCCACTCGGTGGGTCAGGAGCGACAGGAAGTAGGGCGAGCGCAGCAGCTCGAGCTGCGGGGTTCCCTTGAGTTCGCTCCAGATCCTGGCGCCCTGCTCCGGGCTCTGCTTCTCGAGGAACTGCGCCACCTGCTCGTCGGTCAGCGGCTCTACTACCACCTGCGGCACCCGGAGCGCCGGGGTCGAGAGCGAGGCGCTGTAGTCGAGCGTGCGGCAGCTGAATACCACCCGCGTTCCCGGATGGTCGCTCACCAGCCGGTCGAGGAAGTTCTTCCAGCCGAGCACGGCCTCGTGCAGCGCCGCCGTGCTCGCCGTCGGCATCTCGTTCAACGCGTCGAGCAGCAGAATCATCCGTCCGTTCTTGAGCAGCTCGGAGAGCGGTGGCAGGTCCGAGTGGCGCGCGGACCAGCGCTCGGCGAGCCACTTGATCGGCGCCGGCGCCGCTTCGCCGCGGCCCTCTCCCTTGTACTGGTTGAGCTGGATGAAGAGCGTCACCGGCTGCTCGGGATCGGTGAGCCCCTTCTGCGCCGCCTCCAGCTCCAGCCGCCGCAGCAGCGTGCTCTTGCCGCATCCCGGCGAGCCGAGCACGACGAGCGCGGGGTCGTTCACCTGTTTCAGCAACTCGCCGAGGTCGCGATAGGTCTTGGGCTGTGCGCTCCACCGGCCCGACGCCGTCTCCTCCCCTGGTCCACCAGCAGCGTCAGCGCCACGAACTCGCGGTCCAGCTTGTAGCGCGGGTGGCTCCACTCCCGGATGCGGCTCTCGCGGTAGGCGGCGAGTGCGGCGTCCGAGCCGGAGCGAATCCCGGTGCCGAAGCCAGCTGCGCCGCGTGTCCCGCATCACCCGGCCGCCGGCCCCACTCGAGTTCTCGCTGCAAACCTCGAGGTCGTTCTTCACGTCGCGCGCCGTCTGGTACCGGCGTTCCGGCTCCTTGGCCAGGCAGCGCCGCACGATCCGGCCGAACTCGGCGGGAAGATCCGCCCGGCGCTCGGTCAGCGGCGGCGGGTCCACCATTAGAATTGACGCCGAGATCTCGGCGAAGCTGCCGCCCGTGAACGGGCGGGTTCCCGTGGAGAGCTCGTACAGCACCACCCCCAGCGCGAACAGGTCGGTCCGCCCGTCCACCGGCTTGCCCATCAGCTGCTCGGCGCCATGTAGGGACCCCGTCCCCAGCACCATCCCCACTTCGGTGAGCGGGGCCGCAGTCATGGCCTGTGTCGGATCGGCATCGGAAGGCCGCACCGGGCGTGCTCTTGGCCAGACCGAAGTCCAGCACCTTGACCCGCCCTGCTTCGTGATCATCACGTTGGCGGGCTTTAGGTCGCGGTGCACGATCCCCGCCTCGTGAGCGGCCTGGAGCGCATCGGCGAGTGGGATCGCGATCCGGAACAGCTCCGCCAGCGAGAGCCCCTCGGTCGGGAGCGAGCGATCCAGGCTCTCGCCATCCACCAGCTCCATGGTGAGCAGATGAATGCCTTCTACTTCATCCACGGAGTAGATCGTCACAATGTTCGGGTGGTTGAGTGCCGCGACCGACTCGGCCTCGCGCTGAAAACGGGCCAGGTAGTCGGAGTCCTCGGCCACGGTGCCGGGAAGCACCTTGAGGGCAACCTCTCGCTTGAGGCGAGTGTCCGTCGCGCGATAGACCTCCCCCATCCCGCCCTCGCCGATCTTGCCGGTGACGGTGTAGTGAGCCAAGGTGCGGCCGATCATGGATGTTCTCCGGGCCGGGACGCCGTGAACGAGTTGGTATCGATCTCGTGTAACGCTCGCATCGTGCTTCGGTGGAGTCGTAACCATACAACGCTGACGTGTGACTCGCGCCCTATGCAAGTGCGGCCGCGCGCCCCGCCACCATCCCGCTCGACCAGGAGAATTGGAAGTTGAATGCTGTCCAAACTGCGAGGCCATGCGTCGGGATCCGCACACAATGTGCCGCCATCGGTCAACTTGGCCGAGACTCGCACGACCGATCGCGACCGATGACAGCCGGTGTTTGCGCGTGGTTCTCGCACAGTTCTGACACAGCGAGAACGGCCCCACCTGGGCCCGCGATGGCAAGCAGGACCCTAGTTGTTCATGCGACCTCGCGCCGAGATTGGCGCTGGCGGGCAACGGTGGGCTGAGCCGTCTATCATGCGGGTCGGATTGGCGCCGACCTGGTTCCAACCCCGGAATGCTGCTGCTAGGAAGCCGCGTCGGCTTCCTAGACTCTCTTGGCCCAAGTGAGGAGCATGCCATGAATGCGAAGAAAGTGTGGCTCATCACCGGCGCCGGACGCGGCTTGGGCGTCCACATCGTCAAGGCCACCTTGGCCGCCGGCCACGATGTTGTCGCCACCGGCCGCAATGCGGAGAAGGTTGCGTGGCCGCGGTCGGCGACCACGACAACTTGCTGGTGATCAAACTCGACGTCACTCGCCCACCGGATGCGGAAGCAGCAGTCGCGGCCGCCATCGCGAGGTTCGGCCGAGTCGACATCCTCGTCAACAACGCGGGCGACTTCTTCGCCGGCTTCTTCGAGGAGCTCGGCCCCCAACAGGTCCGTACTCAAATCGAGACGCTGCTGTTCGGCCCCATGAATGTCACTCGAGCCGTGCTCCCGGTCATGCGCAGACAGCGCTCCGGCCTGCTGATCACGATCTCCTCGACAGCAGGAATTGCCGGTCAAATGTTCTGCACGGCGTATTCCGCCGCGAAGTTCGGCGTCGAGGGGTGGATGGAGTCGCTAACGTCAGAGATCGCGGCCTTTGGAATCCGCACGATGCTGGTCGAGCCCGGTTTCTTCCGCACGGAACTGCTCACCAAGGACTCGACCACCTACGCTCAGCCCACGATTGACGACTACGCCGAGCGAACCAAGGAGATTGTCGCTGCCTGGCAGAGCATGGATGGGAAGCAAGGCGGCGACCCCGCCAAGCTTGCCGACGTCCTCGTGAAGCTCGTTGCACTCAAGGAGCCGCCTGCCCGCTTCGCTGCCGGTGCCGACGCCGTTCAAACGTTCCAGGCCAAGGCCAACACGCTGCTCGCCCAGGCGCAAGCCCACCTCGAGCTATCGACCACCCTCGCGTTCGACAAGACCTGATCACAGATCCTGGCTGACAGGTCGGAACAAGATCTCGTTGATGTCGACGTCGTCGGGCTGGCTCATGGCGAAGATCACCATGTTGGCGAACGTGTCTGCCGGAAGCGCCATCTTCATGGCCTCGCGGACGCTCGCGGCGACATCCGGTTCTGGTGACGCTGTCGGCGAGATCCGTGGCAAGCGCGCCGGGCGACAGGACGGTGGTGCGGATGTTGTACGGCTTGACCTCCATCCGCAGGCCCTCCGAGATCACGCGGACGCCGGCCTCGTGGCCGCATACACAGCGCTTCCCGGACGTACCTTGTGCCCGGCGACCGAGGATACGTTGATGATGTGGCCGCTCTTCTGAGCCATCATGTGGGGCAGCGCGGCGCTGATCCCGTAGAGCGTCCCCTTCAAGTTCACATCGATCGTGTGCTCCCAGTCCTCCACCTTGCGCCGCTCGAGCGGCGAGTGCGGCATGATGCCCGCGTTAGTTGAGGATCACGTCGATCCGCCCGTGGTGCGCGCACGGCGTGGTCGACGAGGTGAACGACCTGCGGGTACTGGGTCACGTCGGTCTGACGGCGGCCTTCCTCGCCCAGCACGAGTTCCGCGTGCCAGTGCCTGAGCCGGTCGAGTCGCCTCGCACCCAGCACGAGCCTGGCTCCGTGCTCAGCCAGTCGCCGCGCCGTTGCAGCGCCATTGCCGCTGCTTGCTCCGGTGATGACGACCACTTTGTTCTTGATCTCCTGGGTCATCGTCGTCCCCCGCGAATTGAAAGCTGAAAGCGCGCCCTATCGCGCCGCCTTCCCCGGTCCCCTTCCACCAGCGGATCGTGCCAACCGCCGTCCTTCGCGATCAGCGCATCGGCCGCCTTCGGCCCCCAGCTTCCACGCCGGTACGGGCGTGCGCGAGGGTGGGTCTTCAGCACGTGATCGACTACCCGCCACGCGGCTTCGACCGCGTCTTCACGGGTGAAGAGAGCGCCATCGCCGACCATCGCATCACTCAGGAGTCGCTCGTAAGGCGTCTCCGCTCCCGGGTAATGATCGACGAGGTAGAGTTCGCGCTGGTCGCCGATGAACTCCTTGCCCATGCGCTTGACGCGCGCGGCGAGGGCGACGGCGGAGTTCGGAGAGAGCCGGAAGCGGAGGTAGTTGGTCCGGCCGGCCGCCTGCGCCGAGTCGGCGAACAGCCGCTGCGGCGGCGGCTTCAACTGCACGACCACCCCGGCCACCGTTCCGGCCAGCAGCTTTCCTGAGCGCAGGTACCAGGGCACGCCCTCCCAGCGCCAGGAGTCGATGAAGAGCCGCACGGCGCAGTAGGTCTCGACGTCGGAGTCGCGCGCGACGCCCTTCTCCCGCCGGTAGCCGGCGTACTGACCGCGCACCATGTCGGCGGACTTGAGCGGTCGCATGGCCTCGAACACCGCGGCCTTCTCGCCCTGTACGGCACCGAAGCCACGGTAGGCCGGCGGCTCCATCGCGAGCAGCGCGACGATCTGGAAGAGATGATTCTGGATCACGTCCCGCAGGCAGCCGGCCGACTCGTAGAACGCGCCGCGCCCGCTCACGCCGAAGTCCTCGGCGAGCGTCACCTGCACGCTCGCCACGTAGTTGCGATTCCAGATCGGCTCGAGAAACGAGTTGGCGAAGCGGAAGTAGAGGATGTTCATGATCGCTTCCTTTCCGAGGAAGTGATCGATCCGGAAGATCGCATCTTCGGGAAACACCGAGCGGGCGACGCGGTTGAGCTTGCGCGCGGAAGCCAGGTCGCGGCCGAAGGGCTTCTCGACAATGACGCGCGCGTGGTCCGCGAGGCCCGTGGCGCCGAGACTGGCGGATCACGGTCGCGAACAGCGACGGCGGAATCGCGAGGTAATGCGCCGGGCTCCGCGACTCGCCCAGCGCCTGCTTGAGCGCCGTGAAGGTCGCCGGGTCGTTGTAGTCACCGGAGACATAGCGGAGCGATGCGAGCAGGCGTCGCAGCGCGCGCGTGTCGTCGATCCGGCCTGCCTCGCGGATGCCGTCGGTGGCGCGCTTGCGCAGTTGCTTCAGGCTCCACGCCGAGGAAGCGACGCCGACCACCGGGACGTTCAGCGCGCCGCGCTTCGCCATGGCGTAGAGCGCCGGGAAGATCATCTTGTGAGCCAGGTCGCCCGTCACGCCGAACAGCACCAGCGCATCGGACGGCGCGGCGCCGCCGGTGGTGCCCGCCATCTCAATTCCTCCCGTTGTCTTCGCGTCAGGCCCGCCGCTCGGCGAGCGCACGCCCGCCTGAGCGCAGTGTCCACGATGGCCTGGGCATCCTCGATGATGCGACGCAGGTGATCGGCGCCGCGAAAACTCTCGGCATAGATCTTGTAGATGTCCTCCGTGCCCGAGGGCCGCGCGGCGAACCAGCCGCCTTCCGTGACGACCTTCACGCCGCCGATCGGCGCTCCGTTCCCGGCCGCGTGGCTGAGGATGACCGTGACCGGCTCGCCGGCGAGTTGCGTGCAGTCCAATCTGCTGTGGCGAGAGCGCCGCCAGGCGCTGCTTCTGCGCCGGAGTCGCGGGCGCTTCGATGCGGTCGGCGACCGGCTCGCCCAGCTCGCGCGTCAGCTCGGCGTAGATCTCACCCGGATCGCGTCCCGCACGCGCGGTGATTTCCGCGGCGAGCAGCGCTGCGACGATGCCGTCCTTGTCGGTGGTCCACACCGAGCCGTCGCGGCGGAGGAACGTCGCGCCCGCGCTCTCTTCGCCACCGAATCCGAGCGAGCCGTCGCGGAGCCCGTCGACGAACCACTTGAACCCGACCGGGACCTCGAACAGCGTGCGGCCGAGCTCTGCGACTGACGCGATCGATCATGCTGCTGCTGACCAGGGTCTTGCCCACGCCGCGCGCACCCGCCCATTGCGGGCGATGGCGTGAACAGGTGATGGATGGCGGCGGCGAGATAGTGATTGGTCGGCAGCAATCCTGAGCTGCGGGTGACGATCCCGTGGCGGTCGTGATCGGGGTCGCACGCGACGGCGATGTCGAAGCGATCCTTGAGGCCGATCAGCCGCTGCATCGCGAACGAGCGACGATGGATCCATGCGGATGCGCCCGTCCCAATCCACGCGTCATGAACCCGAACGTGGGATCGACGGTCTCGTTGACGACGGTGAGGTCCAGGCCGTAGCGCTCGGCGATCGGTGCCCAGTAGTGGACCCCGGCGCCGCCCAGCGGATCGACGCCCAGTGCGAATGGCCGCGTCACGGATCGCCTCCATGTCGATCACGTCGCCGAGATCGCGCGCGTAGGCGTCGAGATAGTCGTGGCCATGGGTCGTCGGCGGCACGAAGCTGCACGCCTCGAGCGGCATTCGCTTCACGCCTTGAAGGCCGCGCTCCAAGAGTGCGTTCGCCTCGGCTTCGATCCAGCGCGTGACCCCGGTCTCCGCCGGGCCGCCGTGCGGCGGGTTGTACTTGAACCCACCGTCCTCGGGCGGATTGTGCGATGGCGTGACCACGATACCGTCGGCCAGCCGCGCCGTGCGCCCGCGATTGTGGGTGAGGATGGCGTGCGAGATCGCAGGCGTCGGCGTGTAGTCGTCGCGCTCCGCCAGCATCACGTCGACGCCGTTGGCGGCCAGCACTTCGAGCGCGCTCGCCCGCCGGGCGCCGACAGCGCGTGCGTGTCGATGCCGAGGAAGAGCGGCCCGTCGATGCCCTTGCCCTGCGCGGTAATGACAGATCGCCTGCGTGATGGCGAGCACGTGCCGCTCGTTGAACGTTTTCAGGAACGACGGACCCCCGGTGCCCTGAGGTGCCGAACGCGACCCGCTGCTCGGGAATGGCGGGATCGGGCACTCCGGTGTAATACGCACGAGCGAGTTTCGGAAACGTCCACCCGCATCGCGAGCGGCGCGGGCTTGCCGGCCAGGGGACTGATCTTCATGACGCGCGACCCGGCTTCACGACATGCGAATCGATCTTCATGGGCGTCCCCCATCGTTCTGACAACCATCCGCCCGTGAATCCCGCGGCGCGGAGACCGGTCACGATCGGCGCACAGCTGCGCATCAGCCGCCACACCAGACCCGAGTGTGGTTGTCGATCATCACCACGATCGGTCCCTCGTTGATCCCGAAATGCCAGGCCGACACCCAACCATTCCGCGATCCCTCACCGGGAACGTGGGATTGAAGGTCGCCTTGAACCCATACCGGTGAACACCGCCGACCTGCCATCGCCTGAAGTCGGCGACCGTCGGCAACACGATCTCCGGCGCGAACGGCAGCGAGGCGATGACGGCCCATGGTGCGATCGTGCCGTCGTCGAGGCCGTCGGGCACCGCGCGCGCAACGTAGTCGAAGAAGCGCCGCTCGATGCCGTCGACCGTGAGCGTGACGTCTCCCGGCCCGTCGCTCGCGGTGAGTCCCCAGCAATGCTCACCGTAGTGCGCGAAGCCGCCGGGATTGCGGATGGCGTACTGCTGCTGCACCAGCGTGGCGCGGCGGCTGTTCTCGAAGTAATCGATCCCGCGCTCGCGCATGAACGCGTCCTGGATGCCGCGGAAATCGATCCACACGTGCGAGAGTTGGTGGGTGAAGAGCGGGCCGGCGTAGAGGAATGGAATGCCGTAGACGGTCCTCCACTCATAGGTCGAGGCCCACGCCCGGTAGCTCGCCGCGGGAAGCGGATGGGTGGGCGATCCGAGTCCGAGCACGTAGAGCAGCAGCGCCTCGTCGTAACCTCTCCCAACGATACGGCAGGAAACCCGCCTCCGGCGTCCATCCGTGCGTGACGGTGGCGCCGCCGTTCTGCGCCCACTGCCAATCCACGCGTGCGTAAGAGCTGATCGCGCGAGCTCCCGGATCTCGCGCTCGTCCGGCGCGTCCCCATCGAAGTAGGCTCGCCGCCGTGAGCATACCGCCCAGCAGGAGCGCCGAGTCGACCGTCGACAGCTCGCAATGCCACGCGCGCGCGCCGGTCTGCGAAGTCGAGGAAGTGATAGTAGAAACCCTTGTATCCAGTCGCATCCGCCTCCGGCCCCTGTCGGCTCCGCCAGAAGAAGCGAAGTGTCGTGAGCGTTCGCTCGGCGGCCTCCGCGCGCGTGACCATCCCACGCTCGACACCCACCGGGTACGCGGTGAGCCCCAGCCCCGTGGCGGCGATGCTGGCCGGCCAATCGGGCAGGTCTTATCGACCACCAATCCGTTCGGCGCGGTTGGTCTCGTGCATGAAGTAGCTGAACGCATCGCGCTGGATCGCGTCGAGCATGCGCGAGTCCGCATCCCTACGTGTCATGGGGATCCCGCCGCTTTCCCCGCCACGGTCCCGCTCGACCAGCTCCACTGAAAGTTGAATCCCCCGAGCCTCCTCTCTACATCGAGGATCTCGCCGCACAGGAACAGCCCCGGCGCCACGCGTGACTCCAGCGTCGACGGATCGACCTCCTCGAGCGGCGACGCCGCCGGCGGTGACCTCCGCCTTCTCGTAGCCGCAGCGTGCCCGCTGACCGGCAGCTGCGCGCTCGACCATCGCGCTCGATCACGGCTCGCTGCGACGCGATCGGTCGATCTCGCCCGATCGCTGACCGCCGGATATCGCGCCGGCCTCGCCGCACAGCAGTACGGCGAGGCGATGACCGGGCACGCGCTGCGGCGAGGGAACGCGCGAGCCGTCGCAGCACGGCGTCGGCGCCACCGCGTCGATCCAGTCGCGCTGCGAACGTCCCCGCGCCGATCGCCGGGCACGAGGCTCGCCGGTCACGCGGCGAGATCTGGCCCTCCGCGCGCAGCCAGTGGCGCGACAGATCGAGCGCCACCGGTCCTCGAGTAGTCCGAAGTGCGTGATCAGCAGCGATCCCTGAACCGACATCGAACGCCGTCCGTCGACCCACAGCGTCAGCTCGGTCGTCCATCGTCACGCCCTGCGCTATCGTGGCACAGCGGATCGGAGGCGGACGAGCGAAGCGTCAGCTGCCGGAACCGGCGGCTCGATCGTGTGGCCGAGCGACCGGCGCCGAGCGCGTAGCCGACGCCGTCGCTCCCCGTGCGCGGGAAGCGAGAGTCCGCCGGTCGCGATGCACGACGGCGTCGGCTTCGATCCACTCGTCGGGCTCGACTGCCGGCAGAGTGCCAGTCCGAGACGCCGCTGCCCGCGCACTCCGCTCGAGGAACGCCGCGCTGTCGCGCACGTGGCTGGAACGCCGATACTGAAACGGGGCCGCGGCCGCAAGGCGAAGAGATCCGCACCACGCTGGGCGCCGGCCACGATCGATCCGCTCCGCGCCCGCTCGACCGCGCGCGACCAGCGCGTCGAGCACGGTGTGCGCGTCAGTCGCTCGTCGGGGAAGTACTTCCCGGTCTCCTCGAGCTTGAGCGCGAACCCCGAGCGACTCGCAGCCACTCGCGGCCCGGCGTCCGCCGGGAACGCGCGCAGGACGTCGCGCGACGAAGCGCGGTGCGCCGCCGAAGTAGTCGCGCTCCGCTCACCTCGCGGTGCGTGACGTTGCAGCGCGTGCCCGCCTGACATGAGGATCTCGAGCCCGACCTGGGGTGCGCGTTGAGCGCGGTGACGCTGGCACCGGCTTCGGCGGCGCGGAGCGCGCGGTGAGTCCGGCGGCGCCGGCGCCGACCACGACGACGCGGCGCTCAGCGACCGCCCCGCGTTCATCGTCCGTGGCGGCCGCGCGCTCAGGGCGCGCCGGTCGTCCTGAACCGGGCGGCGGTGGCTCACGCAGGCCTTCTTCGCCTCGGTCTCGCGGGATCCGCGGCGCGGCCGCCGTCACCATCGCGTCGAGCAGCTGCCTCGCGGCATCCGCGGACCTCGTCGATCGCGCGATCGAAGGCTTCGGTATTCGCCTGCGATCGCGTTCTGGTGAAGCGCTGATCTTCCCGCACGAACTGCGGGAGCAGCCATGCACCTCGTCGTCGTCGCGGGCGGGGAAAGTTGTAGGCTGTCCGGATGTTCCTGCACATGACGCGCTCCATCGATCTCGGCCGGAAGTGGAATGGATCGGCCGCCATTATTTCAACGCGCCGCGGTCCGTCGCAACCGGTCGCCCCAGGCGAGGTGCGCGGAGGGAACCCTCTTCGGCGGTCTCGAGCCCCCAGCCTCGCGCCCTACGACGGGTCGTTTCATCGCCCACGCGCACGCGGCCACCGGAAGGGGACGCCGGGCGCCGCGCCCGCGCCCGGCTCGGTCCACGGTCGACCGCATCAGCTCGCTTCAAGAGACGCTCTTCGCCGAAAACCATTGGGCGCAGCGCCGTTCGTGTTCCAGGCGATGGATGCCGCGGCAAGGACAGCACGATCCGCTCGCGCTCGTCGGGCGTGAATCCCGCCGGCTGCGAGGTGTCCACGTTCAAGACGCCGAGCGCCAAGGAGCTCGATCACGATTTCCCTGGCGCACGACCATCGCCGCTGCCCGAGCGCGGCGCATCGGCGTGTTCAACCCGCAGCCACTACGAGGAGGTTCTGGTCGTGCGGGTCCACGCCGACTTCCTCGAGGCCCAGCGGATCTGGGGCGCGACTCGAAGCGGCTGTGGAAGAGTCGCTACTGAATCGATCGCCGCCCACGAGCTGCACCTCGCGCGCAATGGCTACATGATCGTCGTGCTCGCTCAACGCGTCAACGGCAGCGAGCAGCGCCGGCGCTTCCTCTCGCGGCTCGAGGAGGCGAAGAAGCTACCTCGGAAGTTCAGCGAGGCGGACGTCGGCGAGCGCGAGCACTTGAACGCCTCACATGGAGGGCGTACGAGGACGCGATCGCGCGACACCTCGCGGCCTGGGCGCCGTGGTGCGACTCCCGCGGGACAACAAGGGACTTCATGCGGCCTCACGGTGGCTCAGACCTGATCGAGCGCAGCCCGAAGCGTCTCGATAGTCGCCTATCCGGAGCCGGTGATCCTGCGCCACAGCTGACCCAGGTGGTGCGAAACGCGGGGGCAAGACCGCGAGAAGTGAAGCGGACCTGGCGGCGCGTTCCCGCGCCGGAACCCGGGTGCCCAAACGCCCAACCCGCCAGCGACCCCTCGCGACTCAAACCCGCCCTGAAGACCCATCGGCATCGATCTGCTCGGGCGATCGCTTTCGCGATCGCTATCGTCGCCGGTGCGACCGACGCCGGGACGCTGACGCCGCCGCGTCCGGATCCCCGCCGGCGCCGAGCCTATGGCTCGCGCTCGCGAAGCGGGCGGACGTCGGTGACCGCGAGGCTGGTCGCGGGGCGCACACCTGGAACGCACGCCACACGCCGATCCTCACCGACTACACGCCGCGAACGACCGCGGTGCTGTCGGGCGACGGCCCGGCGACGTCTGTCGTCACCGGCGAGGGCGGCGAGATCGGCGACCTGGCTCGCGGTGAGCGACGAGATCGCGTGCTCCAGGCCGGCGCCACCTACGCCTTGCCCTCCGCTCACGGCCCGAACGGCCCGAGTGATGGGCGGGACCGCGGGTGTGTGGCGACTGCGAGACCTGATCCCGCTCACGATCCGGATCGCTCGAAGCGATGCGCCACGCGCTCCACGCGCCGCGGGAAGCAGTGACCCGATGAGAACTGGAGGAACTCGCGCGCGCTCACGGCCGCGCCGATGGTGCGCGCTGCCGCGGCCGGTGCGCTCGTCACCTCCGCGGCAGAGTCACGCGGTCGACGCCCACCTCACCTGGCGCCGATACATGACGGCGACGGCATCGTCGACGACGACGATCAGTGCCCGACGCTGCCCGGAGAGAGCCAGCACGGCGGCTGCCCCGGGTGGAAGGCCGACGTGTGCTCGGGCGTGACGATCTACACCTCGAGCGGCAACCGGTGGTAGCGAACTCGACGCCGCGCTACTTCTACGACTCGTCGCTTCCCACCGGCTGGCGGCCCTACGCGGATCAGGTGCGGCGCGGCGGCTGGAACCAGGTCGGGACGCGCGCTTCGGATCTCGCCGCTGGGATCGGTGGTGACGGCCGGCGTGGGGCTCGACGCGCAGGAACGTGGTCTGCTACGGACCGATCTCGACGGGCATCCTCGGCAAGACCTACAGCTGGTACAACACCACCACCCACTACTTCGTCAGCGGACATCATCCTCAACTCGGACGAGCGGCTCGCGGTCGACACGTACACGAACGGCGCCGGGCCGGCCGACTACGACGTGTACTCGGTGCTGACCCACGAGTTCGGCCATTTCGCCGGCCTCGATCACGTCACCGACCGCACACACGATGTATCCCAGCACCCCGCCGGACGTGTGATCCATCGCACGCCTCTGCAACGGCGACGTCCAGGGGCTGAGGACGCTCTATCCCTGACGCGACGGCCCGATCGCGGTGGTGGATCGCCGGATAGCACAGCACCAACCGTTGCGCCGCCGCCACCGTTCGCCGTCGCGCACCGCGCGCTCCTGCCGCTCGAGACGCAGGAGGTGTGCGAGCAACGAGCGCTGGGCGTAATCCCCACAGCTCGCGCGGCGTGTCCTCGTAGGCGCGCTCGACCAGCTCCTCGAGCGAGCGCGGCTCGCGCTCGAGCGCCGCAGCCACCTTGGTCTCGCGCTCCAGCCGATGCGCGATCAGGCCCCTGATGCGGCGGATCGCGGCGCCCTGCGGCGTGCCATGGCCGGGGAACAGCGTCGCCACCGGTTCGCGTAACAATCGATTGAGCGAGCGCGATGTAGTCGTCCATGTTGCCGTCGGGAGGATCGATGATCACCGTGCCGGTCCCGCCGGTGACGTGGTCGCCGGTGAAGAGCGAGCGCCTGCGCGCTCGTTCAGGTAAGCAGAGCGAGCCGCGCGCTATGACCCGGCGTGTGCAGCACGCGCAGGGGTCCAGTCGGGCGCGTCGGAGGCGAGCGAGATGCGGTCGCCGTCGGCGAGCGTGCGCTCGACCGCGAGGATGCTTGGCGAGTCCCGGCGTGCGCGGCGACCGGGACCTGGTAGCGCTTGCGCACCGCCTCGACGCCGCCGACGTGATCGGGGTGATGGTGGGTGAGCAGGATCAGCGCGAGTTTGCGGCCCCCGCCGGCGAGCGCCGTCTCGGATCAGGCGAACAGCCGCTCCGAGCTCGTCCGGCCGCCGCTGCCGGGATCGATGCAGCGCGACCTCGCGCTCGCCGACCAGGTACGCGTTGGTGAGCGTGGCGGGCGGCAGCGGGTTCTGTCTTCATCGCGTGGAGGACCACGCCCCACTTGAGCTCCAACCCGGCCCACCGGCTGTCCGGCACGCTCGGGCGCGGTCGCGAGCCGGTCGGCGAGCCTGCTCGCTGCGCGCTCGAGTCTCGAGCAGCGCGTGGGAGGATCGGTGCTGGCGAACGCGGCCTCGCCGCGCTTCCACTTCGCCAGCGCGCGCTCGGGAGCGATCCACTCGCCCATCTCGAGCTCACCCATGCGCACCGCCGGCTCCCTGGCCCTGGGCAGACGCGCGAGGAAGTAGATGGTGTCGAAGCGCGCGGCCGAGAACGGCGGTGTCTTCCAGCGGCCGGCGAAGGTCAGGTCGTCGGCGCGTGGAACTTCCAGCCGTGCCCGCGCGCGAGCGCCGAGAAGGCTGGTCTCGCCCTGCAGCAACCGGCGCCGCGACTCGGACCAGCCCCTGGCCCGCGTCACCGTCGCGGGCCGGGCTCGTGAGGCCGACCAGGATGCCGGTCTCCTCGAAGGTCTCGCGGATCGCGCAGGCCTGGAGCAGGCGCAGCTCGTCGGCGGTCGCACCCTCCATCTCGAGCTCGAGATCGGACGCGTCGACCGTTCCGCCGACGAACGCGTGGAACTCGGAGCATGAAGCTGACGCGATCGCTGCGCTTGACCCAGAACACCCGAGCGCGCCGCCGCGATCGCGCACGATCACCACGGCCGCCGCCTCGCGGAAGGGTTTCTTCGCCGTCGAGATCACCGACGAAAGTCCGTACTGCGATCGCGCGACATCGGGGCTCACGCGCTCTTCACGGTCTGTCGATCGATCGCGCGCTTCATGACCCTGACCGCCTCGTCGATCTCGGCGGCGGTGACGTCGAGTGGCGGGCCGGAAGCGCAGGCTCCGGGTGCCGCACGGCAGGATGATCATGCCGAGCTCGAACGCCCGCGTTCGCGACCGCGTCGCGCAGCGCGCGTGTCGGGAAGATCGATCGCGCACATCAGCCCGCGGCCGCGCGCGTTGCGTCAGCACCTCGGGCCGCTCGGCCTGCGCGGCCTCGAGGTTCGCGAGCAGGTGCGCCCCGACGGTCGCCGCGTTCTCGAGCAGCTCGCTCCTCGTCCATGATCTCGAGGTAGCGCTGGCAGCGCACCATGTCGGCGAGGCTGCCGCCCCAGGTCGAGTTGATGCGGCTCGACACCCGGAACACGTTCTCGGGCTCCTCGTCGATGCGCCCGCCGCCCATCGCGCCGCACACCTGCGTCTTCTTGCCGAAGGCGAGCAGGTCGGGACGGACGTCGTCGTGCTGGTGCATCCACATGCGTCCCGTGATACCCATGCCGGTCTGCACCTCGTCGAACACGAGCAGCGCGTCGTTCTCGTGGGTCAGCCGGCGCAGCTCGCGCAGGAACTCGGGGCGGAAGTGGTTGTCGCCGCCTTCCGCCTGGATCGGCTCGAGGATGACGCAGGCGATGTCGTCCTTGCGCTCGTGGAAGGCGTCCTTGATCTGGTTCGAGCGGTCTCGCGCTCGGCGTTCTCGACCCGATCGCGTCTCGTCGGCGTCGACCGGAAAGCGGAGCTTGGGGCTCATCGACGCGCGGCCAGTCGAACTTGGCGAAGTACTGGTGCTTCCTCGGATCGGCGGTGTTGGTGAGCGAGAGCGTGTAGCCCGAGCGGCCGTGGAAGGCTTCGCGGAAGTGGAGCACCTGGTGCCCCTTCTCCTGCTGGTGGCCCTTGCGGAAGTTGCGGCGCACCTTCCAGTCGAACGCCGCCTTGAGCGCGTTCTCGACGCCGAGCGTGCCGCCCGAGATCAGGAACAGGTGCGGGCAGGTAGTCGGGCATCGCGAGCCGCGAGAACGCGTCGACGAACTCGGCCATCTCGACCGTGTAGATGTCGGAGTTGGCGGGGTTGGTGCTCGCCGCGCGCGTGAGCCGGGCCGATGAAGTCCGGATCGCTTCATCTTCGGGTGGTTCAGGCCCACCGGCAGCGTGGCGAAGAACGAGAACATGTCGAGGTAGTAGCGATCGCCGCGCGCGTCGTAGAGCTGGCGACCCTTGCTGCGCTCGAGATCGAGGACGATGTCGTAGCCGTCGACCAGGAGATGCTTGGCGAGCGATTCGTGGACCCGATCGGGAGCGATGCGCGGACGGGGTTTCGACGTCATGGGGTGTCTCCTTCGGATCCGGTGGGCACGACGTGCTCCTCCTTCAGCGTGGAGAGCACCATGACCGTGCGCGTCTGACGCACGCCTTCCCAGGCATTGAGCTTCCGCAGCAGCAATTCTTGAAGGGTTTCCATGTCACGGACGCGAACCTTGAGCAGCAGCGAGAACTCGCCGGTCACGTAGTGGCACTCCTGGACCTCTCGAGACCGAGAATCCGCTCGAGCACGGCCGCCTCGAAGCGCGGGTGCTCGATGAACACCTCGACGAAGGCCGCGATCGTCACGCCGACCGCCCGTGGGGAGACGATCGCCACGTAGCCGGTGACGACGCCCGCGTGCTCGAGCTTCCGCAGCCGCTCGTTGACCGCGGCCGCCGAGAGTCCGACCTGCTTCGCGATCTCGGCCTGCGGGAGCTTCGCGTCCCGCTGGATGATCTTGAGGATGGCCCGATCCTTCGCGTCGAGCTTCTGATCCTGATTCAGAGTGATGGGCATTGAACCATTCTATATTCGGCTGATGACCTGATCAACTTTAGATTTGTTCGGTTTCATGCCGAGGAGTCGGACCGAGCGGATTCATTCAGAGGGCCTGCGGATGAGTTCCCGGGGGCGACCAGACTCTTGGAGCCCTGTGCTACCATGCCCGGCCTCATGATCTTCGCCCTCGACCTGGAAGGTGTCCTCGCTCCCGAGATCTGGCCGATTCTCGGAGCCCACTTCGACTCGCCGGACCTTTCCTCACCACCCGGGACCTCGGCGACTTCGACGAGCTCATGCACCGGCAGGTGGCCGCGACCCGGACCCGGAAGCTCACGCTCAAGCAGCTCCAGGAGGTCGCCCTACACCATCGACCCTTATCTCGGGGCCCGCGATTTCCTCGCCCGGTTGAGGGGCATGGGACAGGTGGTGATCATCTCGGACACCTTCCACGAGTTCTCGGAGCCGCTGGTCCAGAAGCTCGGGGGCCACAGCCTGTTCGCGAACCGCTTCGAGCTGGATCCCGACGGCGTGCTCAACGGCTTCAAGCTCCGGATCCGCGGGCAGAAGGAGCGCATCGTCTCCGGGGTTCAAGAGCGCGGGGTTCCCGGTGGCGGCGATGGGCGACAGCCTGAACGACCTCTCGCTGCTCAAGAGCTGCGACTATCCCGTCCTCTACCGCCCGGTTCCGGCGCTGCTCGCGCAGTTCCCGGCGCCTCGACCGCGGTCAACCTCGACGAGGCGCTGGTGTTCATGCAGGACGCGACGCGTCGCGAGGAGAACGGCGCGAGCTAGTTCGAGCCGTTTCCGCGCGTCGCCGCGCCGGCGCACTCGCTCCCGCCGCCGCATCACCGACCCTCCGCCACGTCACGCGCTCCACGCGATCAGCTCGCTCGTCCCGGTGAGGTCGTCGAGCGCGAGATCGGCGCCGAGCCCTTCGAGCTCGGCGCGTCACGCGGGCCGGTCGCGACCGCGACCACCCGGGCGCCGGCGGCGCGGGCGCAGGCGATATCGTGCTCGGTGTCGCCGACCACGACGCAGCGCTCGGGGGTACACCGTGGCGGCCCGCGCGCTCGACCGCGACCTGCGCGAGCGCGTTGCGGTCCCGGGCTTCCTCGCCGAAGGCGCCGAAAGCGAAGCGGTCGACGATCCCGAAGCGCATGAGCTTGATCCGCGCCATCTGGGTCATGTTGCCGGTGAGCAGCGCGGACACCCAGTCGCGCTCGCCCTCGACCGCTTCGAGCAGCTCGGGAACACCCGGGAGCAGGCGTCCGCGCGTCGGCGGGAACACCTGGCGCATGTGATCGAACACCGCGTTCCAGAACCGCGGCTCCTCGCCGTCCACGAAGCGGCGCTCGTGCTTGGTGAGGATGTCGGCCACGATGAGCGGCTCGGTGCGCCCGGCGAAGGCGATGTCGGCGAGATCGTCGTCGATGCCGAGCACGTCGCGCACCGCGAGCACGAACGCCTGATGGGCGGCGCCCTCGGTGACCAGCAGGGTGCCGTCGACGTCGAACAGCCAGGCGAGACGTTTGGGAGTCACGACGCTCTCCATCCGGTGGGAAACGGAGACTAGCACGTCGTGACGCGCCTGATCGGGCGTTCCGGCTGGTCCGCCGCGCGAGCGTGCAATTCGCACGGCGCTCGCCGCGACGGCGGGTGCTCCGGCCCGTTACGGACCGGCGATCGTGCTAGACTTTTGCCCCGACGGATTCCGCACCACCGCTTCCGCCAACCGAACCCGGAGCTTCCTCCTTTATATGCTCTCCACCCGCTGCTGATCGCGTCGTCTCGCGCTGGCCGCCTGCCTCGGCCTGGCCGCGCCGGCGTGGTCGAACGTCGAGCACCCCGCGCCTGGTGCGGGTGAGGCTCGGCCCCTCGCTTCCGGTCTCGGCGCTGCTCGTGGCCGGACTCGACGTGGTCGACGTGAAGGACGGCATCGAGGCCAAGCTCCTCGAGTGGCCGGGAGACGGAGCACGGCTCGCGCGGCTCGGCGCCGTGACCGAGACGATCGACGGAGGATCCGGGCCGCACCGCCGCCGCGCTCGCGCGTTCCGAGCTGGGCGCGCGCGCCGCGTCCCGAAGCCCGTGCGGCACGTGCCGCGTCCTCTTGACGGCGTCGCGATCGAATCGCCTCCCCTTTCGGCGCCGGCAGCGCATGGGCGGGTACTGGACCACCGCCGAGATCAAGCAGAAGCTCGACCAGCTCGTCCTCGACGACGCCCACGACGTGGTCGCCAACCGGATCGACACCGTCGGCTACTCGCGCGGCGGTCGTCCGATCTGGGGACTCCAGCTCGGAAACACGTCGACGGGCCCGACGATCGCCCGGTGGTCTTCTGCAACGCGCTCACCCATGCGCGCGAGCCGGGCGGCATGCAGACGCTGTTCTACTTCGTCGACGATCTGCTCTCCCGTTACGGGACCAGACCCATTCGCGACCTACCTGCTCGACCATCGCGTGATCTACGTCGTCCCGCTCGTCAATCCCGACGGCTACGCGATCAACGAGCAGACCTGGTTCACGGCGGCGGCGGCTTCGGCATGTGGCGCAAGAACACGCGCGACAACAACGGCAACAACGTATTCGAAACCTTCGCCGACGGCGTCGACCTGAATCGCAACTACGGCTACAAGTGGGGGTTCAACAACCTCGGCTCGAGCGGCACGCCGAGCGACGACCTACCGCGGCCCCTCGCCCTTCTCGGAGCCCGAGACCCAGGCCCAGCGCGACCTCGTCACCGCGCTCCACCCGGTGAGCGGGCTCTCGTTCCACACCTACAGCGACCTCATGATCCATCCCTGGGGCTGGACCACCTCGCCGGTCGCGGACATCGGCCTGTTCAAGACCTGGAGTGACGAGCTGACCCGCGACAACGCCTACGTGTCCGGTGACGCGCCCAGCATCCTCTACGCCGTGAACGGCGAGTTCAACGACTGGTGCTACGGCGACAGCACCAAACCCAAGATGTACAGCTGGACGCCGGAGATCGGCCACGACGTCGACGGCTTCTGGCCGCCGCCCTCGCGCATGGCGCCGCTCGCGCAGGGAGAACCTGCGCGCCTGCTACGTCGTCGCCGCGATCGCCGGACCGTGGGTGCAGCAGGACGGGTGGTCGATCGACGAGGGGTTATCTCAACGCCGGGCACGGCGCGAGCCTCCGGGTGCGCGCCCGTTTCCTCGGCGCCGGCGGGCTCGCGGGTCCGGATCTGAAGGGCACGCTGAGGGCGCTCGATTCCGGCGTGCGCGTGCTCGACTCGACGGTGAGCTATCCCACGCTCCAGATCTACAACACCGTCGAGCCCGACCAGCCGTTCGGCCTCGCGGTCGACGACACGGTGACCCCGGGGCGGCTGGTCCGCTTCCAGCTCGACTTCACCGCTCCCGACGGCTTCTTCGCGCGCGACACGGTCGTGATCCCGTTCGGCACGCCGACGCTCGTGAACGCCGACGACGCCTCGTCGGGGCTCGGCAAGTGGACGCCCGGGATGTGGGGCATCGTCAGCAACAACCCCGAGCATCCGAGCCGGTTCTTCCGCGGACAGCCCGATCGGCAACTATCCGTCGAACTCGAACAACACGATGACCTTCGTGCCGCCGCTCGGACCTCTCGCATGGCGTCCACGCCTACGCGACGTTCGAGGCGCGCTGGAACATCGAGACCGGCTACGACGCCGCCTTCTTCGAGGCCAGCCCCAACGGCACGTCCCCGTTCCAGGTGGTGCGCTCGACCGGCAGCCTGCCGGGGAGCGGGCTCGGCGGCGGCGTTCAGCCGGCGGGCCTGCCGTGCTTCTCCGGCAGCCGACGCACCTGGAAGCGCGAGCGTGCCGACCTCTCGGCCTTCGCCGGACCGGGGCGACCGCGGCGCGGCTGCGCTTCCGCATGAACTCGGACGGCTTCACGGTGTTCGACGGGTTCGACTTCGACTCGCTGCGCATCGAGGGTCTCACGACCCGCCGCGCAACCCGCACCGGTCGCGGTCGGCGATGGTGCCACGGTGGTGGCGCTCGCGCTGGCGTCGCCGTTCCCGAACCCGGCCCGCGGCTTCGTCCGGCTCGGCTTCGACCTGCCCCGCCGCGAGCGCGCGCGCCTCGAGGTCCTCGACGTCCAGGGCCGACGCGTGCGGGTGCTCGCCGACGGATCGTTCGCCGCCGGGCGCTACGCGCACGGCTGGGACGGTCGCGACGCCGCGGGCCGTCGGGCTCCTCCCGGCATCTACCTCGCTCGGCTCGAGGCCGAGTCGGGCCGGGCGGCGCGCCGCTTCGTGGTGATCGATTGAGCAAAGCCGCGATCGTTGGCGTCGCAAGGCTCGCTCGCGATACCATGAACACACGACCCGGCCGACTCGAAAGCGCCTCATGACCCCATCCCGGATCGCCGGGCTCGTCCCGTTCGCCCTCCTGCTGACCTTCGCGACCGCCTTCGCCGTCCCGGTCCGTGACCTGGCGCGTGTGCGGCTCGCTCCCGGCGTGACCCGTGAGACCCTCGAGGCCGCGGGCCTCGACGTCGTCAGCGATCGCGGCGCCGGCACCGCCGATGTCCTGCTCCGGCCGGGCGACCTGCGCGTCCTCGAGCGGCTCGGCGCGACCGCGCGGATCCTGGTGCCCGACATGGGACGGGTCGAGGCGGAACGCGCCCAGGCCGAGATCGCGCGGTCCGCGCCGCGGCCCTCCGCGCACGTGCTCAGCGCGACTCGCCCCGATGGCGTCTACCGGACCGAGTCGCTGCCACCGTTCGGATCGGGAAGCATGGGCGGTTACTGGACCGATGCCGAGATCAAGATGAAGCTCGACCAGATGGTGGCGAACGACGTGCACGGCGTCGTCGCCGACAAGATCGACACGCTCGGCTACTCGATCGCCGGCCGTCCGATCTGGGGCTGCGCCTCGGCGCTCCGTCCGGGAAGCCGGTGGTGTTCATGAACGCGCTGACCCACGCGCGCGAGCCCGAGAGCATGCAGACGCTGCTCTACTTCGCGGACGACCTGCTGTCGCGCTACGCCACGGATCCGTTCGCGACCTACCTGCTCAACCAGCGCACGCTCTACACTCGTCCCGCTCGTCAACCCCGACAGGTACGCCTACAACCAGCAGGTCTACGCCGACAGCGGCTGGTTCGCCTACTGGCGGAAGAACATCCGCGACAACGACAACGACGGCCATTTCGACGACCCGGGCGACGGCGTCGGACATCAACCGCAACTACGGCTACCAGTGGGGATTCGACAACGGGGGTTCGAGTCCCTTCCCCATCAACGACACCTATCGCGGCACCGCGGCGTTCTCGGAGCCCGAGACCCGGGCGCAGCGCGACCATCGTGAACCAGATCAAGCCGACGATCGCGATCTCCATCCACACCTTCGGCGACCAGTTCGTTCACCCGTGGGGCTACCAGATCGTCGCGACACCGGACAGCACGCTGTTCAAGGAGTGGGACGACGAGCTGACGCGAGGGCAGCTCGTACATGGCGGGCCCGGGCGTCCGCACGCTCTACGCCACCAACGGCGACTTCAACGACTGGTGCTACGGCGACGTCAGCCAGCGGCCCAAGACGTTCGGCTGGACGCCCGAGATCGGCAACGCAGAACGACTGCTTCTTCCCGCCGCCGAGCGCGCATCCTGCCGCTCGCGCTCGAGAACCTGCGGTCCTGCTACGTCGCCACCGCGATCGCCGGGCCGTGGGTGCAGCAGGACGGCATCGCGATCGACGAGGGCGCGCTCAGCGCCGGCTACGGCGCCGGCATCACCGTGCGCGCCCGCAACGCCGGCGCGGTGGCGACGCCGGGCCCGATCGCCGGCACCCTGGTGCCGCTCGATCCCGGCGTGCGCATCGTGCTCAGGACGGTCGCCTATCCCGCGCTGGCGTCGCGGCAGAGCGCGAACCCGCTCGGAAGCTTCCACGTCGCGATCGACGACACGGTCACGCCGGGACGCCTGGTGCGGTTCGAGGTCGACTTCACCGCGGCGTCCGGATTCTTCTCGCGCGACACCATCGCGATCCCGCTCGGCACGCCGACCGTGGTCGCGTTCGACGACGCTTCGTCCGGGCTCGGCAAGTGGTTCTCCACCGGATGGGGGATCGTCACCAACGATCCCACCCACCCGAGCCGCTACTTCGCCGACAGCCCCTCGGGCAATTGCGGCGACGCTCGTCGATACCGGCCTTCAGCTCAACGGGACGATCAACCTGTCGCATGGCGTTCACGCCTACGCCGAGTTCGAGGCCCGCTGGCTGATCGAGGCCGACTGGGACGGCGCGACGCTCGAGACCAGCCGGAACGGCATCGACTGGTTCCCGCAGTCAGGCACCGGCACGTCGCCGGGCGCCGGCACCGCCGAACAGGGCAGCATCCAGACCCTGGGAACGCCGTACTTCGACGGCGGCGCGCTATCAATGGAAGCCCCATCGCGTCGACCTGTCGCAGTTCACCGGCTCGACCGCCACGGCGGTGCGGCTCCGGTTCCGTCTGCAGTCCGACGGCGCGGTGGACTACGAGGGCTTCAACTTCGATTCGCTGCGCATCCTCCTCTACGACCCCGCGGCGCAGCCTGGCTCTAGTCGCCGTCGGCGGCGGCCGCCCGCCGCTCGCGTTCGCCTTCGAGCGCGCCGGCTCGAATCCGCGCGCGACCGAGTCCGCTTCGGGTTCGCCCTGCCGCGCTCGGGCGCAGGTGCGGCTCGAGATCATGGATCTCCAGGGCCGCACCGTCCGCACGCTGGCGCAGACGTCGCTCGCCCCGGGCGGTACGAGCGCGCCTGGGACGTCCGTGACGATCACGGCCGCCGCGTGACCTCCCGGCATGTACCTCGCGCGCCTCCGCGGCGCCTCGGGCGTGGCGCTGCGCCGGATCGCCGTGCTCGACTGAGCCGGACCCGGCCGCCTAGTGTCGCGGCCGGTAGAAGCGGTTCGGCACCCCTCGGTCCCACGGCCGATAGCCGAGCGCGAAGCGGATGCGCTCGATCAGCGGTGGGTGCGTGTACTGGAAGATCTCGACGATCCGCGATGGCTCGGGATCGGAGCGGTTCAGCGCGCCGAGAGCTCGATGAAGGCCCTGGCCCCCGCGTCGTTCAGGTGGGTCAGCTCGAGCGCGAACACGTCGGCCTCGTGCTCGATCGCTCGGTCGAAGCTGTTCGAGAGCGGCAGGGCGACCATCGAGGCGAGGGTGAGCGTGGCGGCGAACAGCGGCAGCGAGGGCGATGTCCGAGAGCTCCGGAGCCGCGAAGCGATCGCCGAAGCGACGCACCACCGCGTTCATGACCACGGCGCTCACGTAGAACAGCCCGAACGCCAGGGCGAGGACGAACAGGATCCCCTTCCAGATGTGGGCGGGCCGGTAGTGGCCCATCTCGTGCCCCATCACGAACAGGATCTCGTCCGTCTTCATCGCCTGGAGCGTCGTGTCCCAGAGCACGATGCGCTGCGACGCGCCGCAGCCGCTCACGTAGGCGTTGAGCTTCTTCGTCTGGCGGCTCTTGTCGACCTGGAACACGTGGCGCGCCGGGATCCCGGCCTCGGCCGCGAGCGCCAGGATCCGGGTCTTGAGCTGCTGATCTTGAAGCGGCACGAACTGGTTGTAGAGCGGGTCGATCACGAGCGGCTCCAGCAACACGCCAGTCACGATCACCGGCAACGTGCCGAGCGCGAGCCACAGCCACCAGCGTCGCGGGCTCTTCGCGATCGCCGCGTAGGCCGAGAGGCGATCAGCCCAGGCCACCGAAGACGACGACCCCGACGATCAGGTCCATAGGCCTGCTCGATCAACCAGGCGGGAGAAGCTCTGGTTCGAGAGGCCGTACTGGTGCTCGAGCGAGGAAGTCCTCGTACCAGGTCAGTGGGAACTGGAGTGCGCCGGTGACGAGCGAGAACAGGACGAGGTAGACGAGGACGCGGAAGTAGCGGCGCCGCGAGACACGGTGGGCGAGATCTCGCATCCGCGCCGACAGCCGGCTGACGAGGAGGAGCAGCGCGATCGCGATCCCGGCGAGCGGCTCGACGAAGTCAGCATCGTCCGCGTCCGCGCGTAGGCGCGACTCCGGGGCGTGAAGTTGGCCCGGACCTGGGCGACGTAGTCGGGATGACCGGAGCCGGAATCGGCCGCCGCCACCTGTGGGGGCGCTCGAGACGGGGGCCGATCTCGCGACGCCCGACGCCGCGAGACCCAGGACGAGCGCGATCACCGGCATTGCGGCTCGCGCGGCAACGAGGATCGGCGTGGCAAAACGCTCAGGTCATGAGGCTCGCGACACTGCCACTTCGCGGGCGAACATCGCATTCTCCTCGCCCGCCTCGCGGTCCGTGATGTAGCCTTGATGTCGGTCCGAGCGTTCCGGCAGGGAAGTCGGGCGATCAGCCGACCGAACGTGCGGCATCCCTCCCGTTCACCCGATGCCCGTCCCGCGGCGCTGGCAGGCCAGAAACGCTGTCGGCCCGCGGACGGCGGTTCCCATGATGTGCTCCACGCTCATGTCAGCGCGCGTACTCCACTCGCGCGCCACGCACGCTAACCAGCGGCCACCCTCGCGAGAAGGTGGCCGCGTCGTTCGAGTACGAGGTTCAGCGCTACTGAACGATGATCACCCGCTTGCTCCTCGTCTCGGAGCCAATCCGCGCGCGAACCAGGTAGATCCCCGGCTCGAGACGCGTCCCCAGCTTGTCCCGGAGATCCCACGCCAGCTCCGACCGTCCGGCGGGCTGCATGCCCGCGAGCAGCGTGCGAACACGGCGTCCCATGGCGTCGAACGCCGCCGATAGAGGACGTCGTCGCGCGCCGGGAGCTGGAGGCTGAAGTGGGTGGTGGAGCGGGCGGGGTTCGGATACGAGCGAGGAGAAAGTCGAGCGGTAGCGTCGGGGTGACGCCCGCGGAGACCCTGGCGTTCAGGCTTCCGGGACGGACGAAGACGTTCGACATCCGCGACCAGTTCACCCGCTCGTCGCAGGTGCGGATGGCGAAGTGGTAGGTCACTCCGGGTTGGAGCCTCTTCACCGTGAAAGCGCTCCACGGTGCCCGCCCGCGACGCCCGAAGCGGCACGGCGCGGCAGGCGAAGGCGAAGTTCTGCTCGGTGAGCGGTGCCGTGGACATGCGAGACGTCGTACAGCGTGGCCGTGCCCACGTTGGCGTCGTCGCCGGGGGCAGTCCACTGGAGCGTGATGATCGTATCGCTGGAAGCGGAGGCCTCAGCCGAGGCCTCGTGTGTTCCCTAAGCAGGGCGACCGGAGCCAGGAGCGGAAGCAATCCTGCAAGACGCATGCATCCTCCGGGAGACAGCAGTTTCACATGCGTCAAGATCATGGGACCCGCCCGCGGGGCAGATTCCGGAACGATCGAGGGGGAGGATCGTGATGTTGGTTGCGACCCGGAATTCACCGGGCCACGGCCGGGAGACTCGTTTTCTTCCGTGAAAGCGGCGTTACGTACTCAGCGGCGTATCGGTGGAGAACCGAGGGCTGGGATTCCACCGATTGAGATCGAGGGCATTCCTGATTCCTTTCGAAGCGGCCGGGTTCACCCGCAAGATGTCTGGCTGTGATGTTCGGGGTGAGACGCGAATCATCGCGTCGTGTCCTCGAATTCCAAACTAGTACATGACGACGAATCGACGTGCAACGATTTTTCCTGCGCTCGATGTGCGGACGAAGTAAATTCCGGCTTCACGTGCTCACCGTTCGCGTCGCGAAGGTCCCAAGGTCCGCGACGCACGTTCCGATCGCGAATGGCGCGGTCGCGAGTCTCCGCACGACGCGGCCCGCCGCGTCGAAGATGTCGATCGACGCGCGGACGTCGCGCGAGTGAAGCCGAATGTGAACGCGACGACGCTTCGTGCCGGGTTCGGTCGCGGCGCATCGACGGTAACGACGCATTCGACTCACCCGCGATCGACGCCCACCGCGGCGCTGAACGCATCGAAGACCACCTGCACCGGCGGCAGCCCGGTCACGATCGGGCCGGCGATCCGCTGGTCGTTCGAGGTCGCGAACACGTGGACGCTGGGCGAGGTGGCCGTGTTCTCGCAGAGGTAGAGCTCGCCGCGGTCGTCGAGGGCGCAGTCCGCCAGGTTGACCGAGCCGCCGCCGTAGATGGTGCCCAGGCTCGTTCCCGAGACCGCGCTCCATGCGACCAGCGAGGCCGTGGAACGACGCGTCCGTCACCACCGCGTAGGAGTGCGCGGGGCCGTTCCAGGCGAACGCGCTGACGTCCCCGCCCAGCGCGCTCGGTGATCGCATTACCCGAGGCTCTTCATCGACACGGGATCGATCCACTCGATCCCGCCGTCGCTCGCGCCGTAGAAGCCGACGCACCCGATCAGAGAGCCGGCTGGTCGGCGCGATCGAAGCCGAACCGAGTGACCGGATTCTTCCGGTCAGGGTGATCGCCTGCCGCCGGGCATCAAGGGATCGGCGTCGAAGCACGGTGTCCGCGTCGGCGTCGATGACGACGACGACGCTCTTGTCGGTCGGGATGAAGTAGTTCGGCCGGTCGAGCCGCTGGACCGAGACGAACACGCGGTTGCCGACCCGCACCATCCGATCCATCTCCGGGGTCCCGTCGGCGTCGGCGAACGGGGCGAGCGAGATCTGTCCGGCGTCTGCCCGTGGGTCGAGGTTCATGATCAGGAGACCGGACAGCTCGTAGCGCGTCACGTACGCGCGGGTCGGCGAGAAGTAGAGGACGTCCGGCGGGATTCGATCCGTTGCCGGTCGAAACTCATGGACCGTATGGAAACCGTCGTTCCGGGTCGAGCACGTGCAGGTTGTCGCAGTTGTACCGCTCGATCACGTCGAGCAGCCCGTCGTGGAACAACAGCCGCGAGTCGGCGCAGATCGGATCAGGCGTGACGTCGGTATGGACGGCGTGCGAGGTCAGGTCGATCACGCTCAGGCTCCCCGTGGAGAAGTCCGAGGTGAAGACGAAGGCGCGGGTCTGAGCGCTGCCGCGGCGACGCGGGCGGAGACGGTCGCAACCAGCAGGATGGCGACGAGTGCGACGAGTAAGCGCATGGGTTTCCTCGTGGGTTCAGGGGGCGGGTTCAGAGTCCGGAGCGGCGCGCCGGCCCGAGACGGCACTCGAGCGACGCGAAGAGCATGCGGCCGGGAAGCGGATACCCGGCCGCGTCGGTGACTCGGCGATCGCCGAGGTTCTTGCCCTCGAGCGAGACGCGCCACGCGCTCGCCCATGGGTCCGATCCAGACCGCGCGCCGACGATCTGGCGCGCGCCGGACGCGGGTCCGGTTGTAGCGGTCGAGGAAGTCCTCGCTCATCGACAAGAGATCCGTGCTCACGCCGAAGCTCGCCCGCGACCAGGCGAGGCGCGCGTAGCCGACGCCGCCGGACGCTGCGGGAGCCGCTGCCGTTCCAGAACGGCAGCGACCCGTGGTCGACCGCGCGCTGCCACGTCATCGACCCTCGAGGTCGACGCCGAGCGGTCCGGCGAGATGCGCCGCGCACTCCTCGCCGCGGATCAGGCGCTCGACACGTTCATCGGTCTGAAGCTGTTCCGGCGGATTCGGCACCCAGATGATCAGGTCCTCGACCCGTGATTCGTAGTGGGCGATCTCGACGCGGGCGCGCCGGCCGCCCGGCGCGAAGGACCAGGCGCCGCCCACGTCCCAGTTCCGCCCGCGCTCGGAATGGAGCTCGGGTTCCCGTCACGACGCCTTGATTGCCGAACAGCTCGAGGAAGTCCGGCGCGCGCCGCGCGTCGGTCCAGTTGGCGCGCAGCTCGGCGTGGAAGGGCGCGGCGATCGTGATCCCGAGCTGCGGCGTGACGAAGTCGCGCGTGACCTCGAGACGCTGCGGCCGGCCGAGGTCCGTTCCATCGTCGCTCGTCCGCGAGACGATCCCAGCGGCGCCCGGCGTGCAGCGTGAGCCAGTCGCCGAGCGGCCGGAGCTGGAACGCCAGGCTCGCGCCCTAGCTCACCCGCCGGCTCTGCGGCGGATCAGGGGAGCCCGTCGAGGCGCGTCGGTGAGGGCCGCGGTCTCGGAGCGCCGCGACGCCGAGGCCTGAACCGACGTGCCGGCCGGGAGCCGCGGCCAATCCAGAGCGAGCCTCACGCCGTGATCGCGAAAGCGGTCGTCGGTGTCGTGAAACCCGAGCCTCAGCTTGGCCTGGTCATCGTGGAACCCGGTGCGCTCGAGATCGAGCGACGAGGCGACCGAGGCGTCGGGAACGAACCGACGCCCAAGCCTCCGGATCTCGAGATCGGTGATCGAGCGCACGAACTGGAGGTTCGTATGGAGCGCGGGATGGTGCCGATGCCGGGATGCCCTGGCGCTTGTGGAACAGGTCCTCGCGCAGCGTCACGGTCACGCGATCGGTGAGCCGCGCGCCCAGCGTGCCGAGCAGGGTGGCGGCATCGAAGCGGTTGTTGAGGCGCGTGCTGACGCTGTCGTCCTCAGGATTGAGCGGCGTCGCGTTGTCGTCGGCGAACGGGAAGTTCCCAGCGGAACCCTGGTAGCCCCGTGGAGCAGCGCGCGGAAGCGACCGCGCTCGAGTCCCGCGGTCGCGAGGCCCTCCCAGGTGTCGTAGCTGCCGTGCGCGATCCGCACCTCGCGCACCGCCGGATTCGATACCGTGACCAGGTTGATCGCCCCACCGGGTGTGGCGACGCCGAAACCGAGCGGCGCGAGCGCGCAGTACACCTCTGATGCGCTCGATCGCCGTGGCCGGCAGGTCGGCCAGGCTCACGACGCCGTGCGCGGCCGAGGTGAGCGGGATGCCGTCGAGGTAAGAGCGAGAGCTGTCCGGCCGGGAGCGCCGCGCAGCGTCACCGCGCTGAACGATCCGAGCCCGCCGTAGTCGACGACGCGCACGCCGGCGGCCTGAGCCAGCACCTCGGAGACGGTCTCGAGGGCGCGACCCGACGTCCCGGTCGAGGCTCGGTGACGAAGGCGGTGGGGACACGGCGCCGCGCGTCCGAGATCGGCCGTGCGCTCTCGACCGCGACCTCGGGCAGGGTGATCACGGGCCGCGGCGTCGAATCGGCGACCGCGGCGCGCGGCGCGCGCGCTAGAGTCCGGCCGCGCGGGAACGGCGGTCGCGAGCGTGTCGCGCTCCGCCGAGCTCGGCGGAGCATCGTCGCTCCGTGGCCCGCCGGAACCGAGCACGAGCAACATGACGAGAGTCGAGCCGATCATGGCGTCGCGCGCGCCTCAATCGAAAAGCCCCGCCTCGAGCGGGCGTCTCGGGCGGCGAGGCCATGGAACGGCTCGCACCCTGGACGCCTTCTCACCGAAGCGTTGTGGGCGAACTCTTCCGGGCAGGTTTCTGACTTCGGGCCGACCGGACCTCACCTTCCCGATCCTCGAAGGATCAGTGGTACGTCGAGGTCCGTGGATGCCCTTCACAGTGGCGGGACCGCGGGGGATTCACACCCCTCTTCCTCTTACCCCACGCGTTGTGGGCATCCGGAAGCGATGCGCGCCACATTGCGTCGCAGGACTCGCCGAGTCAAGGCGATTCCCCGGCGTGCGGCGTCGTTCGCGCGCGCGAGGCGATCGTGAGGTAGATTGGCGCGCGATCGCGGAGAGAATCGATCATGCCGGCAGTCTCGCTCGAGGTGATCGGAACGGTGCGGAACGGACGCGCGTCGGCGGCCGACCGTGGCTGGGGGCGCGGTCGAGTCGGCGATCGAGATCTTTCTCGAGTTCGCGGCCGGGCTCGAGGGCTCTCTCCGACTTCTCGCACGTGATCGTGCTCTTCCGCATGCACCGCGACGACGATCGCGAGCCAGAAGACGCTGGTCCGCCGCCCGCGCGGGCGCGCCGACATGCCCCCGGCTCCGGCGTGTTCGCGCAGCGTGGACGCATGCGCCCGAACCCAGGTCGGGATCACCGCCGTCGAGATCGTCCGCGTCGAGGCCCGGCCGCGTGATCGTGCGGGGCCTCGACGCCATCGAGGCACGCCGGTGCTCGACCTCAAGCCAGTACGTCCCGCCGTTCGACCGCGTCGAGCGCCGCGCGTGCCGGAGTGGTTCCAGCGGCTGATGGACGGCTACTTCGATCCCGGATTGAGCGGCGCGCGTGACCGATCCCTCTTCCTCGCCGTGATCCTGGTCGTCGCCGTGTTCTCCGGCGCCACGGCGTCGGTGGTGGGCTTCGGGATCGGCAGCCTGCTCACGCCGCTGCTCGCGTTACGGTTCGGCACCGGGGTCGCGGTGGCGGCCGTGTCGATCCCACGCGGTCGCCACCGCCGTCCGCTGCTGGCGGCTACGCGCCGCGAACGTCGACCGCGACGTGCTCCGGCGCTTCGGCCTGCTCAGCGCGCTCGGCAGGCTCGCCGGCGCCCTGCTCTATGCGCGCCTCGGCGCCGCGACGCTGACCCGCGTCCTCGGCGGCGCTGCTCACTGATGACCGGCGTCGCCCAGCTCACCGGGTGGAGCCGGCGGTGGCGTCCGCGCGGCCCGTGGGTCGCGACACTCCGGGTTCGTCTCGGGGTTCTTCGGCGGCGTCGCCGGCAGCCAGGGCGGCCTGCGCGCCGCGGCGCTGACCGCGTTCGCGCTGGCGCCGGCGGCCTTCGTCGCCACCGCGACCGCCACCGGCCTCATGGTCGACGCCGCGCGCCGCCGATCTACGTCTGGCGCGCCGGTTCCGAGCTCGCGCGCGGCTTCGTGATCCCGATCGGTGGTGTCGCCACCGTCGGCGTGCTGGTGGGCACGGTGTTCGGCGAGCGCATCCTGCTCGGCCTCTCGCCCGCGCGCTTCGCGACGCTGGTGGGTGCCGCGATCGAGAGCGCTCGGCGTGTGGCTGCTGTTCGCCGGCTGAGCCGCGCGCCCGTCAGCTCCGATCGACCAGCTCTCTCGCGCGCGCGAAGATGGCGTGCCACATCTCGAGCGTGAGCTTGCCGGTGTTCGTGTTCTGCCGGCTCCGGATGGTAGAACAGAGCACGATACGGCCGTCCGGCAGCGTGCTCTGCACCGTGCCCGAACGGCGGCCGCTCGCGCGGCGGGAGCCGCGCGTGCCAGCCGAGGCCTTGAGGAAGCGCTCGTGGCCGGTGCGCCCCAGCGTCACGACGATGCGCACGCGGGTGAGGATCCGGATCTCCTGCTCGAGGTACTCCTGGCAGCGGTCGAGCTCGACCGGCGTCGGCCGGTTGGCGGGCGGCGCGCAGCGTGCCGCGGCGGTGACGTAGCAGTCGGTCAGGCGCAGGCCGTCGCCGCGTCCGGTCGAGAACGGCTGGTTGGCGAAGCCGTGGCGATGGAGCGCCTCGTACAGCCAGCTGCCGCTCGAGTCGCCGGTGAACACGCGGCCGGTGCGGTTGCCGCCATGCGCCGCCGGCGCCAGGCCGATGCACAGGAGCCGCGCTCGCCGGTCGCCATACCCCGGAACCGGGCGGCCCCAGTACTCCTGATCGCGGAACGCGCGCTTCTTCTCCCGCGCGATCGCCGTGCAGTAGGCGCGTAGCCGCGGGCAGCGCTCGCGCGATCACCGCGTCGGCCACGTCGTCGACCGTGGCGTACGCGCGGGGTCGTGCGGCGGCGCCGCGTCAACGTCCGAGCCACGTGAGGTGGACGATGGCGAAGCCGCGCGCGTCCTCGAGACGCACGAAGTAGGCGCCCGGCGGCGCGACGCCCGCCGGCGTCGCGATCGCCGCGCCAGCGCACGTCGGTCAGGCCTGGGGCGAGCCGCTTCGACCACACGCGCCGCCCCTGAGGTCGAGGATCTGGATCGCGCCGAGATCACCGAGCCGCGACACCGCGAGCGACACCTCGTCGCGCGCCGGGTTGGGCGCGACCTCGAGCACCGGCGGCACGCCGCCGGCGATCCCGCTCGCGCGATGGCCCTCGAGCAGGACCAGGCCGAAGCCGCCGGCCTCGAGCGGCACCGCGACGCGACGATCCGGCCCCAGCTCGATCTCGCGGACCTCGTCCCACGATCGCGCGCCCTCGAGTCGAGACCCGCGCGCGCGCATCGTGGGAAGCGTCAGCGTGATCGTGCGGGCGGCGAGCGAGTCGCTGTTCACGACGAAGAGGCAGTGACGGCCGGCGGCGTCGGCGAAGTAGCCGAGTGCTATGCGTCCCTCGACGTCGCGCACCCAGTCGTCGGGCACTGAAGGCGGTGCCGCCGAGCGGCACCGAGCCGGCGTGCACGGTGGCCATCCACGTCATGCCGGCGAGCGCCTCGCCGAGCGGACGCAGGTAGGCGCCGAGCCGCGCGAGCACCGGGTACCACGCGGTCCTCTGGCCCTCCAGCGTCAGCACCGCCGGCTGCCAGTTGAGGCGCGGGTCCGGCCGCGGCGTCCAGTAGGTGAAGTAGCCGACGCCGCGCGCGCCGTAGGCGAGCAGCATGCCGATCTGCCAGCGCAGCTCGCCCGCGGTTGGCGAGCGGAACGGGCCGTGCTCGATCAGCTGGATGATGCCCCAGAACGGAATGCCGGCCTCGCGCGCGACCGCGTTCAGTCCGGCGGCGTTCTCGACGAACTGGCCGCGGTCGGTGCCACGCAGGAAATCGTACTGGTCGTTGCACAGCACGGCCGGATGGATGCGCGCGACGTAGGCGCGATGGTGCGCGAGCCACGCCTCGCGGGTCGGGAACGCCGCGCGTCCCGACAGGTTGTTCCAGATCGGGTGCGCGGGATCGAACGAGCGCAGCCGCGCGGCGAAGCGCTCGAGTGCTAAGAGTTCACGGTCGCTCGGCTCGTCGCCGAAGTAGTAGGCGGAGAGCCCCGGCTCGCCGCGGTAGTCGGCGACGATCGGCGGGATGAGCGCGACGTCGTGGGCCGAGTCCGAATCAAGCCCCTGGAAGCGGTGGTCCCAGACGATGCACGACCATGCCGTGCGCACGCGCCAGCGCGAGGCGGCGGCGGTTCTCCTCGACCCGACCCGAATCGTCGAGCGCGGGAGCATCAGGTTGAGCCCGAGTGCCGCCATCTCGGCGACGCGACGGTCGTTGGGTCGATTCGGGCGGCGGGCTCACCCAGCCGAACAGGGTGAAGCGACCAAAGAGCCGGCGTGTCCGCCGCGACCGAGGCGGGGCCGGTGACGATCCGTCCGGGATACACGAGTCGGTCGCCGCGCGCGCTCACGGTGACGAGCGTCAATGCGCAGCAGGCGAGGAGTCGAGTGGTGGTCAGCTGCTCGCGCCCTCATGCTTGCGCCAGGCCGGACCCAGACCTCAGATTCCCCGGCGTGTTCGACCGATTGCGCGGCATTGTGCTGGGCGCACCAAGAACTCTACTCGATCCGCGCATTCACCACCATCTCGCGCCTGATCGCGTTCTTCGCCTGGGTCGGGCCTCGGATCCGACGGCCTGTCGTCTCCTGCTACGGTCCCGAGCAAGCCTTCCTCACACTCGGGACAGCACCGGCACCTCGCGCTCTACCTCGTCGTCGCCACGGTGGTGACCGTGTTCCTGATCTCGGCCTCGTACAGCCAGATCATCGAGCTGTTCCCGAGCGGCGGCGGCGGCTACCTGGTGGCGACGCGAGCTGCTCGGACCGATCCCCGGCATCGTCTCGGGCGGAGCGCTGGTGGTGGACTACGTGCTCACCATCGCGATCTCGGTCGCCTCGGGCTGCGACGCGATCTTCTCGTTCCTGCCACCCCGATGCACGCGTTCAAGCTGCCAGCGGAGTTCATCGTCGTGGCCGGGCTCACCGCGCTCAACCTGCGCGGCGTGCGCGGAGTCGATGCTGATCCTGCACGCCGATCTTCCTCGGCTTCATGGTCAGCCACATCGCCCTGATCGGCTACGGCGTGCTGGGCCACAGCCCCGACATGGGCTCCTGATCGCCGATACCGTCATGGACACGCGCTTCGCGATCTCGGATCTCGGTCTGATGGGCGTGATCTTCGTCTTCCTGCGCGCGCTTCTCGCTCGGCGGCGGCACCTTCACCGGGATCGAGGCGGTGAGCAACAGCGCCGACATCCTGCGCGAGCCGCGCGCCGGAGACCGGCAAGCGCACGATGTTCTGCATGGCGATCTCGCTCGCCGTTCACCGCCGGCGGCATCCTGCTCTGCTACCTGCTCTCCGACGTGCAGCACGATCCGAGCAAGACGCTCAACGCCTCGCTGTGGGAGATCCTCACCCGCGGCTTCCACATCGGCGGCTTGACGCCGGTCCCGACGGTGGTGGCGATCACGCTGGCCTCGGAGGGCGCGCTGCCTGTTCGTCGCCGCCGCAGACCGGGTTCGTCGCCGGGCCGCGGACGCTCGCGGCGATGGCGGTCGACAAGTGGGTGCCGAAGCGCTTCAACCACCTCTCCGAGCGGCTCGTGACTCAGAACGGCGTGATCAGCATGGCGGTGGCGGCGGCGGTCGTGTCCTCATGGTCACGCTGGGCTCGGTACGGCTGCTCGGTCGTCATGTACTCGATCAACGTGTTCCTCACCTTCACCCTCACCCAGCTCGGCATGGTGCGGCACTGGCTCGCGAGCGCGGCAAGCTGCGCACTGGCGTCGCCGCTCATCATCGCCTCGATCGGCACGATGGTGACCGGAGGCATCCTGATCATCACCACGGTGATCAAGTTCCGGGACGGCGGCTGGGTCACGCTGATCGCCACCGGCGCGTTCATCGGCTTCTGCTTCGTCGTGCGCGCGCACTACCGCCGCGTGTCGCGGCTCCTGTCCTCGCTCGGACGAGGTGCTCACCAACCTGCCGCTCCCCGAGCCCAAGACCGCTGGCCGAGCTGGCGACCGACGGCCCCACCGCGATCGTGCTGGTCGAGTCCTACGCGGGGCTCGGCATCCACACCGTGCTCTCGATCCAGCGCATGTTCCCGAGGCATTTCGAGAACTTCGTGTTCTGCTCGGTGGGGCTCGTGGACTCGGGCCAGTTCAAGGGCATTCACGACGTCACGCAGCTCGAAGCCAAGTGCGGCGCGATCTCGAGAAGTACGGTCATGCTGGCGCAGCGCATGGGCTACTACGCCGAGTATCGCTTTACCGTCGGCATCGACCTGATCGAGGAGCTCGAGGGGCATGTGCCTCGACCTGGTCAAGGAGTTCCGGCGGCCGGTGGTGTTCGCCGGACAGCTCGTGTTCCAGCGCGAGAACCTGTTCACCCGCACGCTCCACCACGAGACCGCGTTCTCGATCCAGCGCCGGCCTGCAGTTCGCCGGCGTCCAGGTCATCATCCTGCCGATCCGCGTATGGGAGCAGCAGCGCGTGGCGTGACGACGACCGTGCGCGGCGCGGAGTCCGGCGGAAGCGACGACCGGAACGGCGCGCGGCGCCTGACGAATTCACGGAGGACGTTCATGTACCCGATCGATCTGAGCGGAACCCACGCGCTGGTGATGGGCGTGGCCAACCATCGCAGCCTGTCGTGGGCGATCGCCCAGCACCTCGCACCGCGCCGGCGCCGCGCTGTGCCTCACCTATCGGGGCGAGCGCCTCAAGTCGATGGTCGAGGAGCTGGCCGGCACCGTCGCCGGCGCGCGGACCCTCGAGTGCGACGTGACGACGCGACGACGACCATCGACGCCGTTCGCGCGCGGCTCGAGGCGGAGTGGGGTCGATCGAGACGCTGATCCACGGCATCGCGTTCGCGCGCAAGGAGGATCTCGAGGGCACCTTCGTCGCCACCTCGCGCGAGGGCTTCAGGCCGCGCTCGAGGTCAGCGCGTTCTCGTTCCTGAACGTCACCAACCGCATGCTGCCGCTGCTCGGAAGAAGGGCGCGAGCCTCGTCACCCTCTCCTACCTCGCCGCCGAGCGCGCGGTGCCCTCCTACAACGTGATGGGCAGCGCGAGGCGGTGCTCGAGCAGAGCGTGCGCCAGCTCGCCTCAGAGCTGGGGCCCAAGAACATCCGGGTCAACGCGATCTCCGCCGGGCCCGGTGAGCACGCTCGCGGCGCGCGGCATCCACGGCTTCACCGACATGCTGAAGAAGCACGCCGAGCGCGCCCCGCTCAAGCGCAACGTCACCAAGGACGAGGTCGGCAAGGCGGGGCTGTTCCTGGCATCGGACCTGTCGAGCGGGATCACCGGCGAGGTGATCTACGTCGACGCGCGGCTACCGCATCATGGGGTGGTGACCGTCACAGCCGCGTGCTGAGCTTGAGCTCAGCGCCCTTGAACGCGTTCACCACGTAGCACGTTCCGGCGGTGCACTCGAGGACCGCTGCGTCGCTCGCCGACGAACAGGGTGGCCTCGTTGCGGTCCGAGATCCGCACCGTGGCGATCCCGGCGAGGAACGTGTTGGGCTGGATGCCCGGCGAGGTGAAGTCGTCCGGATCCTCCTCGTTGGGATCGGTGCTGCGCTCGAGCACCATCGAGACGCTTCCTCACTCCGGCGCGCGACACGCCGATCGAGACGTAATGGTCCACGAACTGGGCGACCGGCCGGCCCGCGAACGACACCCGTGTGGCCTCGAGCCGCTCGACGTCGGCCGCACATGGACCAGCGCTCGAGGAACCGCACCGTCGTGTTCGCGCCCACGATGGTGCGATCCGAGATCGACTCCGCGAGGAAGGTGTCCTTGCCACGCTGGAGGAAGATCGTTCCCTCGGCGACGTCATGGCCGCGGGGAGCGACGTGCAGCTCGGCGTAGTGCTCCTCGAAGCGCACCGGGTGCGATCTCACGCGCGAGCCCTGGTCCCCGTCCGCTCGGCTCTGATTGACCGTCACCGATCCGATCACCGGGAGCGGCATAGGTGGCCTCGAGCTGGTAGCCCCTTCTCGCCGTCGGCGACCAGCAAGTGGGTGCTGCGGTTGAGCAGCTTGTAGGGATGCTCGCGCACCAGCGACGGCGGATCGTTGACCAGCATGCGGAAGGCCCGGTAGTCCTTCCACTCGGCCGACAGCGCGAACGGCCCGACCAGCAGGTTGCCGCCGGCGTACAGCGCGGCGGTGTCGCGCGAGCCGCGCCCGAACTGCCACCAGTCCTTCCAGGTCGAATTCTTGCGCGCGTACTCGAAGTAGAGGGCAGCGCCAACGATCCGCCGGCGAGCTCCGACAGACCGCAGAGCGCGATCGGATCGACCTCGGCGAAGCCGGTGCCGAACTCGCTCTGCAGGCCGGTCGATCCGTCGGGCTGAGGAGGCTCGACGAGACGCATGTAGGCGGCGCCGATTCGAGCGCTCCGCGGTAAACGGATCGAGCCCTGGGCCCCGCTCTGTGAGCCGCCTGATAGCGCTGGTATCCCGGCACCTGATCGACCGCCGGCGAGAACTCTCCCGTGTTGGGGCGTCCCGAGTAAGAGCCGGGCGTCGAACGGTCCGAGCGTGGCCTCGCCGAGCACGCCGTCGACGTCGCGCGTCGGCGAGTAGCGCGACGGAAACCCGGTCTGATCGAGCACCACGCCCGGCAGCTCGAAGGAGCGAGCGATCAGACCGCGACCGAGGATGGTGTAGAAGTTCCCGACTCGCACGTGCAGGTGCGGATCGCTCCACTCGGCGTAGCGTTGCGTGATCGCCGCGTATCCGGGCTCGTTCACGCGCTCCTCGGTGTGATGATCGCTCTCGAAGCGCAGTCCGAGGCGCAGGCTCGAGAAGTCGTAGTCGAGGTCGAGCCGGTCGTAGAGATCGAAGCGGTTGGACGGGACGGTGGTCTTGAAGGGATCGCTGCCGGCCTGCGCGACGGCCAGGTTCGAAAGCGAGAGCTGGGCGCCGGCGCTCGATCGGGACGAGCCACGCGGCCAGCGTCGCCCATACCGCGAGCAGCGCGCTCGTCGGTCGACGGCACGAGCCGGAGCTCCTGCGGGTCACGGCTTCCGGCCGCCCGAGGAATCCGCCGGCGGTATTGCCACCATCGAGTCGGCCGCCGCACCGACGCCGCCGAATCGGCCGGGACGCTCGAGGGCAGGAGCGCGCGGATCGATGCGCGCAGCGCCTCACCTTCGCCCGGCCGGAACCCTTCGGTCACCTCGTGACGATGGCCCCCGCGGTGTCGATGAGCACCGAGGTGGGCATCGCGCGCACGCGATAGTCGCGCTGGAGCGAGCCGTCCTCGTCGAGCACGATCGGGTAGGTGATGCCCATCCGGTCACGAACGGTCGCACCTTGGAGAAGCTGCGGGGTCCGTCGACCGAGATGCCGATGATCGTGAGCCCGCGCCATTGCGGGTCTTGGTGGAGCGCGCTTCCAACTCGGGGATCGCCAGCGACGCACGGCTTGCACCAGGTGGCCCAGAAGTCGAGCAGCACCGGTCCATGCTCGAGCAACCGGTCGAGCGACAGCTTCTGGCCATCGACCGCGATCACCTTGAAGCGCGGCGCCGGGGACGCGCGCCGAGCGCGGGAAGCGGAGACGAGCCCACGCCGCTCCCGAACGGCATCGCGAGCACGAACGCCGCCATCAGCACCGCACCGACGAGGACGGCACGCCGGGCCGGGAACGTCATCGCAAGCGCACGACGCGCCGCGTGAGCTCCACGGAACCGATCCGGGCGTGAACCAGGTAGAGCCCGGCCGGCGCCACTCCGCCGGACGCCGCACGACCATCCCACACGAGCCGGATCGCGCCCGCTCCCGCCTCCCGTCGAGCAGCGTGGCGACCAGACGCCCCGACAGATCGTGCACCGTGACCCGATACGGAGTGCTAGCGGCCTGCGGACGCGTCAGCTCGATGGTCGTGACCGCGCGGAACGGGTTGGGATCGCAGCGCAGCGCGAACGATCGCGGCCGCGGATCCTCGACGCCGGTGGGGATCGTGACCAGCGAGTCGATCACGGTCCGCAGCTCGTCGAGGTGGTAGCGGTGCCTCGTAGGCGCAGAGCAGGTTAGGCGTTGTAGCGCACGATGCCCCGCTTGCTGATCACGACGTAGTTGTCGCGATCGCCGCAGAGGTTGTAGAGGTTCCTCCCGGCCGACACCGAGCCGTCGCGCAGCAGCGGGAACGTCGCGCCGGTCGTGTTTCGGAACCCGGCGAGCTGCGCGAGACTGCCGTTGAAACATGTCGGCGGCGATCACCTGCACCTGACCGGGGAACGCGCTCTGGTAATGCTGCCAGATGTCGTCTTCGACCGACGGACCGTCGGCGAGGCATCGGTGGTCAGTTGTATCCCATCTCAGAAGAGGAAGACGACCTTCCCGAGATAGTCCGAGAGCGACTCGCACGGGACCGTTCGAGATCCGTCTTGCGTGAAGTCTCGGAGCCACGTCGCCGGGACCGACGGATGGCATGCAGCGGGTGATGCAGCGGCCGCCACCGCGGGTGGCAAGCAGGGCGAGCGGACGCTCGACGCATGGGTTCTCCTCGGCGGCCGGGAGCCGTCATCCTACCGCGAGGGCGCCGCCGGTCCGCATCCTCCCCGAATCTCCTCCTCGGCGATCCGGCCGTGAGGTACGCTCTGAGGGTGCCGCTGGCTCCACCTCGCGTCGTGAAAACCGGGTCGTGGAGGCAGCTGTTCTCGGAGCGTCGTCATGCCGGGCTGCAAACCGGGTCGACTCGCCGTCGACCGGGGCCGTTTCCGCCGCCGCCGAACCATCGCCGCTGCGCGCAGCGGATCCGGGGTTCTTTCTCGTGCTCGCCGTGGCGTTCCTCGCGGCGTTCCTGCTGTTCGAGTACGGCGCCCGCTCCGCGATCCCTTCTTCAGCGACGACTACCTGTTCCTCGACAAGCTGGGGGCGCCTCGTTCGTACCTCGCTCTGGTCGTCGCGTGATCTGCGTACGACTGGTATCGCCCGTGGTCGCGCGAGCTGCACTACTGGACCTTCATGCACCTGTTCGGGCTCCGGACCACGCCCTATCACCTCGCGTGCTTCGTGCTCTGGCTCGGCGTCATGGCGGCTTACTACGCCCTCGCCGTACGCGCGATCGGCCGTGCTCGCCGCCGCTGTCGCGGTCTGCGGCGTGGCCCTCGCTCGCCGCCTGGGGCATCCTGCTCGAGTGGGCGCCCGGCGTTCAGGATCTGTGGATGCTGCTGTTCGCGCTCCTGTCCGTGCTCGCCTTCTCGCGCGGCCGCACGTTCGCGGCCGTGGCGGCGCTGGCGATGGCGCTGCTCAGCAAGGGAGACCGCGGCCGTCGTGCCGTCGATCGCCTGCATGTTCTCGATCGCGGTCGACGGCGAGCCGCCGCGCCGCGCGGTTGCGTCGCGCCATGCCGCTCGCGGCGGTCGTCCTCGTGTGGGCGGCGCTCCATCCCACCTTCCTCATGCACTTGACCCATCCCGGCGCCCTCGGCGGACTCCCGTGACGACGGCGCCCCGCAGGCAGACGATCGCGCGGTCGTTCATGACCCTGTTCAACCTCGATCTCGCGCCGCGGCCGCTCTCGGGCTTCTGGTCGCCGCTGCTCTCGAGGCTGCCCGGCGTGCTCTTGCTCGGCGGCTTCCTGGCGTGTGGTCGCCTTCGCCGCCCGCGCGCGCGGTCGCGAAGCGGAGGCGTCGCTGGAGCGGCCCGCGACGCGGCGGGTGATGGCGCTCGGGCTCGGTGGACCGTCGCGGCCTGGGTGCCGCTGCTCGCACCGGCACTGACTCTGGCAGCCGTACTACACGATGCTCGGCGCGCTCGGCGCGTGGCTCGCGCTCGCCGCCGCGCTGTCGCAGGTCCGCTGGCTCGCCGTCGGGATCGTCGTCGGCCTCCTGCTCCTGCGCCCGCTGCGCGTCGACACGCCCGACGCCGGGTGGGGCAATCAGCGGCTGCGAGGCCTTCGGCAAGACCTTCATGTCGGAGCACCGAGGCCTATCTCAAGCACCACCGCCCGAGGCTGCCGCGACACTCGCGCCTCTACTTCACCAACATGCCGCGAGGCGTCGTCTTCCTCACCGGCCATGGCGACGCGCCGGCGCTGCGGGTGTGGTTCGGCGATCGCACGATGGTGGGAAGCTACTGGTCCAGTACCGTGCGCGGAGCCCCTGCCGACTCCGTGGGCCCGGACTACTTCTTCCGCTACGACGACCGCACCGGCGGCTGGATCGAGGTGACGACCGGATCCGAGGAGGTCGACGCGTCGCGTGCGGCCAATCCGCTGTGGGAGGTCGATCACCAGAACCTGGCGTCGCGGTTCGCCGAGTCGGCCGACCTGGCCGCCGCAGCGATGGAGTACGAAGCTCGCCGCCGCCGTCCCCGACGACGCCCGCTACGCCTACCTCGCCGGACTCTGCCACGAGAGCGCGGCCGACACCGCGGCCGCGGCGCTCTGGTTCGCGCGCGCCGCGGCGCTCCTCGGCCGACGCGGGGATGCACGCTCGAGCCGCGACGTACGCTCGCCGCGAGGCACGGCGCCGCTGACGCCAGCGTCCGCTCGACTCGCATCCGCGCGTTCCCTGACATCGCTTGGGTCGAATGCCCCTGTGGCGCCGCCGCGTCACGGCGTGACGTTTTCCCACGATCGCGCCGCGCTTCCCGCTCCCGGTCAACGACTTGCGCCCGTGGAATAGGCCTCGGTCGCTGGCGTAAGACCTGCTGTAACCGTTGCGGCGGAAGCCCTGACCCCGCGCGATCACCTAAGAAGGAGGGCAGTCATGAAGACCATCACGATGCTTCGCTCGATGGGCGCCGCGGCTCTGGCGCTCGCCGCCCTGGGCACGATGTCCGTCGCGCCGGCTCAGGATTTCTCGACCCGTCGCACCTGGGTGCGCGGCGCGCACGAGCAGGCCGACGGCAGCCTGGTCGACGTGCAGATCCGCGTCGACGGGCGCGACACGCCGCTCTACTTCCGTCCGGTCAGGACGACCGGCACTACTTCCAGGCGTTCAAGGGACGCAACTACACGCTGGTGCTCCAGAACCACAGCTCACGCCGGGTCGGCGTGCTGATCGCGGTCGACGAGTCTCAACGTGGTCAACGGCGAGCGCTCGCGGCTGCACAACGACGAGGCGATGCTACGTCCTCGATCCGTACGAGCAGACCGAGATCCAGGGCTGGCGCACGTCGCTCGACGATGTCCGCCGGTTCGTCGTTCGTGGACGAGGATCGTTCGTACGCGGAGCGCACCGGGCAGGCCAACGGCGACATGGGCTGGATCTGGAGTGCTCGCGTTCCGCGAGGTCGAGCCGGTGAAGTGGTTGCCGGTGCCGCGCGTCCGCAATCGCGGCTTCGAAGGCGACGAGTCGGCTCCGCGTAGCGACATGCCGCGCGAGGAGTCCAAGTCGAACGAGCTGGCGCCGCGGGCTCAGGCCATGGCTCCGGAGAGCTCGAACCCCGGGACCGGCTGGGGATCGCACGAGCACGACCGGGTGGAGCGCACCCAGTTCCGGGCCGAGCGCAACGCGGTCGATCGGATCGTGCTCCGCTACGAGTACGAGTCGAGGTCTGCGCGCCCGGGGATCTTCCACGCCGCTCGCGGACGTACGAACGTGACCACGGCTCTGCTGGATTCGCCCAGTCGCCGCGCTGGTAAACCAAGCGAAGCGAAGCGGCGGCGCCGGGGACCATCCCCGGCGCCGCACGCGTTTTCCGTGGTAGGATTCTCCTCGGCCGGCGCAACGGGCCGGCTCCCGTGGTCAGTCGATCAGGACGGAGGCGCCCGGTGCGTCCGGTCCCTCCACCGAAAGCGAACGCATGGACGTCCACCTGGCCCTGCTCGCCGACGGCGCGAACGTCACCGGGACGGCAAGCTCAACATCCTCGGCGTGTTCAACGCGCTCGGCGCGGCCACGTTCCCCGCCACGCACCTCAGATGTACCCGGTCATGCGCTTCGAAGCGCCGCGCGCCGAAGAGTGGCAAGACCAAGCAGATCGAGATCCACCTCGCGGACAGCGACGGCAACAAGCTGTTCACCGTCGCGACCACGCTGGTCGTGCCGCAAGGAACACCGGGCTCGCCGATCCGCCTCAACCACATCCTGGCGCTCAACGGCATCCGCTTCGATCGTGCGGGCGACTACGTGTTCAACGTGCTGATCGGGGACGATCCACAAGGCCGGCATCGATCTCAAGCTGGTCGAGGCCAAGCTCGAGCAACGCGCGGCGCGCGAGTAATCAGCGCCGCTTCGACCTCGGCTTGGGGCTCGCACGTCGCGGCGCGGGCGCGCCGCGGGTCACCCGCTCGGCCTCGCGCCAGTCGGCGTCGTCGAGCTTGACGTCGGCGGCCTTCAGGTTCTCCTCGAGCTGCTCGACGCTCGAGGCGCCGATGATCGCGCTCGAGACCTCGGAGCGCCGCAGCACCCACGCCAGCGCCACCTGAGCCGGCGTCCCGATCCCGCGCTTCGCGACCCAGGCCGCGAAGCGCTCGGTGGCCGCGACGTTTTCCGGCGTCAGCGCCTTCTCGCCCTCGAGGAAGCGCTTGCAACGCGCCGGCGCGCGGACTGCCTCGGGGATCTTCATGCCCGCGTACTTGTTGGTGAGCACGCCCTGGAGCAGCGGCAGAGTAGACGATCAGGCCGATGCCGTTGCGCTGCAGCAACGGCATGTGCTCGGACTCGACGCGCGGCTCGAGGATGTTGTAGCGCGGCTGGCTCGAGATGAAGCGGTCCCAGCCCCGCGCCTTCTGGAACGCAACCGCCTTTTTGAGCAGCGGCGGCTCGCGGTCGAAGTTCGAGAACCCGACGTAGCGGGTCTTGCCCATGCGGACCAGATCCTCGAAGGCGCGCAGCGTCTCCTCGATCGGCGACTCGGCGTGAGGGGGCGTGCGCCTGGTAGAGGTCGACGTAGTCGACGCCGAGCCGGCGCAGGCTCTGGTCCATCGCGTCGAAGATGTGCTTGCGCGACCGAGCCCCGCGCCGAGCGGACCCTCCCACACCCGGCCCATCACCTTGGTGGCGATCACGATCTGCTCGCGCGGCAGCGACTGGATCGCGTTGCCGAGCGCGCGCTCGTGCGCCGCCGCGGACGTGTGACGTCGGCGGTGTCGAAGAGGTTGATGCCGAGCTCGAAGGCGCGATGGATGACGTGCGCCGAATCCTCGTCGCCGATCGAGCCGCCGTAGGTGGTCCACGAGCCGAGCGAGATCTCGGACACCTTGAGACCCGTCGCGCCGAGCGAGCGGTAGCTCATCGACCCTTCGGGAACAGCGCGGGCCCCGGGCCCGCCAGTCGCGGAGTCTCCGGTGGTGAAGCGCCAGGTGAAGGTGCCACGCACGAGCTGGCCCGCTCGAGGCGAACGCCGGCGGTGATCGTGGCGGTGTGCTCGATGTTTTCCGACAGCGGCGCGTCGGTGATGAAGCGACCCGCCAGTTCGAGCAATCGCAGGGCGGCTGGCCGGCGTTGCCGCAGTTGTCGGTGATCCGGCGGACCAGCGGCTGGAACACCATGCGTCCGGGGATCGCGTGACCGTTGGCGACCAGGGTGACCTCGGTGACGCCGGGCGTGGAATGTCAGCCGGGACGGTCGAGCAGCCTCGACCCACGGCGTGTCGCTCACCGCGACGTCGGGCGTGCCGTCGACGGGATGCGAGCAGGAGACGGACACCTGCGCCTGGGGCACCTGACCGGTGACATTCTGGTCGCCGCACGAGGCCAAGCCGAAAGCCGCGAGCGCGAACAGCAACGGGACTCACCCGCCGGGCCTGGCCCTCGCTCAATGCCTGCTCCTTCTGTGCGGTGTGATGAATTTGAGGTATCCCGGATCCCCATGGACCGGGCGAGGAGAGCAGAATCTGGCGTTCCCATGTGCGGATGTTCAAGACCGAAGGTCGCCGTCGCCGTGAGTTGACCGCTCGAGTTCGAGCCCCGATCATCGTTCGATGGACCTCGGATTCATCGCCCTTTCACGCTGTTGACCCTGGCCGCCCTCGACCCGGCAGCCGCCGCTTCCCCCGATTCCGCCGGGCCGACACGACCGGCGGCTCCGAAACGCGCCCGCAGCGCCGCCCGCGCCTGGCCCCCACACCGCCACCGCCGACAGCACGCGCCCCACGCTTCGAGCGCCGCGTCCCGACGTCATGGTCCTGATGAAGAAGGGACGCTACGCGGTCGCCGCCGCCCGCGCCAGCGCGGTGATCGACTCGTCTCGAGGCCGCCGGCGTCGCCCTGATTCGGTCGAGCTGGCGGTGGCGATGGACGGCGCTGGCGCAGGCGATGTGGCGTGACCGCAAGAGCCAGCGATCCCGCGGCTCGCGCCACCGCGGAGCGCGCGCTCGGCATCAAGGAGGCGGGCGCTCGGACCGTAATCACCCCGAACTGACCGAGACGCTGATGCAGCTCGGCCTCATCGTCTCGGACAACGGCGACTACGAGCGCGCGCGCGCGATTTTCGAGCGGGCGCTCGTCATTCGAGGAGAACGGCCTCGGTCCCGACGATCCCAAGGTCGGCTGGGTGCTCACCTCGTTACGGCATCCTGTTGCTCACACATGGGCGACTACTCGGGCGCCAAGCCGCTGCTCGAGCGCGCGCTCGCGATTCGCGAGAAGGAGTTCGGGCCCCGATGCCACCCTCGGTGGCCGCGAGCCTGAGCCCGCTCGGCAACCTGCTCCAGCTGATGGGCGACTCACGCAGGCCCAGCGAGCTGTACGAGCGCTCGCTCAAGATCCGCGAGAAGTGGCTCGGCCGGACCACGTCGGACGTGGAGAAGAGCCGCCTGCCGACGGTCGGCGTCGCTGGACGCCGCGATCGGGGACTACGCGCTCGCGCGCGTCGCGCTACGAGCGCGCCATCGCGATCGACGAGAAGATCCTGGAGTCCCGACCACCTCACCCTCGCTCGCGACCTCGGTGATGCGCTCGCCGGCGTGCTGCTCGCCGCCGGCGACCACCGCCGCCGCGCGCCCGGTGCTGGATCGCTGCCGCGCGATCATCGCCAAGAACTAAGAGCGCCGGGCGTGCCCGAGAACCTGGGGTTGTTCAGATGATCACCGGCGGCGTCGCAGGGGCGCGCGCCGCTGGGAGCAGGCGCTGGCCGAGCGCGAGAAAGCGATCGGGGCCGAGAGCCCGAGGACCGTTCCGTCGCACGGCGTAGCTCGGCAGCCTGCTGATGGCCTCGGGCGATCTGCCGGCGCCCGCGCCCACATCGAGCGCCGCGCGCGCGATCGCGCAGACACGCGCTCGGGCCCGATCATCCGGTGGTGGCCGGATGCCTGATGGACCTCGCGCGGCTCCGAGCGTCTCGACCATCATCTCGACGCCGCGCTCACCGACGCGCTCGAAGCCGAGCGGATCGCCCGCGAGCACGTGCGCATCACCGCGGGAACGCTCCCCGAGCGACAGGCGCTGCGCTACGCCTCGGTGCGGACCTCCGGGATCGACCTCGCGGCCGCGCTGCTCGAAGTCGACCCCTCGCGCGAGCGCGCGCAGCAGAGTCTGGGACGCGGTGATCCGCTCGCGCGCGCTGGTGCTCGACGAGATGGCGGCGCGCCACCGTCGGGTCACCGAGATCACGCGCGGGTCGAGCGAGCTGGCGGCGGCGAGCGAGCGCTGCACCAACCTGAGCGTTCGCGGCGCCGGCGACGAGCCGGCCGAACGCTACCGCGCCCGGCTCGAGGAGGCGCGGCTCGATCGTGAGCGCGCCGAGCGGACGCTGGCGGAGCGCAGCACCGAGTTCCAGCGCATGCAGGCCCGCGGACAGCTCGGCTACGCCGAGGTGGCGCGGAACCTGCCGCGCGGCGGCGTCTGATCGCGTTCGCACGCGTCCGGCCGGACCCAGAGGTGTCGAACGTGTTCCTCGCCAACGTCAGCGGCGTGAGCGCGCCGGGCGAGCTCAGGGACCCCGGTGCCGGCGCGCGCGGCGCCACGGTATCTCGCGTTCGTTCTCAAGGCGCGGGATCGCGTGCCGCCAGGGCCGCCTCGCTCGGGAGCGCCGCGAGCATCGGTTCGCTGGTCGCCGCGTGGGGCGAGGCGATCAAGCACCCCGCCACGGGCGCGGGGGCGGCGTCGTGGTGAAGCGCTATCGCAAGACCGCGCGGCGTCCCTGCGCGAGCGCGTCTGGGACCCGCTCGCCATCCACCTGGTCGGCGCCGAGCGCGTCTTCATCGTGCCACGACGGTCCCTTGAACCTGGTGAGCTTCGTCATCGCTTCCGGTCAGCGACTCGAGCTACGTGATCGAGAGCGGTCCGGTGTTCCTACTACTGCTCCGCCGAGCGGGACCTGGTGCCGGAGGTCCGGCACCTCGTCGTCGGCGCGGCAACGGACTGTTGATGGTCGCGAGCCCCGACTTCGACGCGCTCGGAGGAACTCCCTCCACCAGCAAGGGCTCGCGCGCTCGCGGCACGCAGGGCGGCCTGACCTCGTCCGATCCGGGCCACACGCGGTGCGCGCGCCCGTCGTGCCGCAGACTTTCGCTCGCTCACCTTCACGCCGCCGCCGCGGGCGCCAAGCGCGAGGCGGGAGCGATCGAGGCCCTGTGGCGCTCGGCTCACGACGCCGGCCGCGCGCGCGGGGATCGGGGGCGGCGCAGGACAGCTCGGTCCTCGCGCTGGGCGGAGTCGCGGCCGCCAGGTCGGCGCTCGAGAAGAACGCCTCCAGCCGATCGGTCCCGCACATCGCGACCCACGGGTTCTTCCTCGACGCGCGCTGCCCTCCGCGCTCGACGCGTCGCTCGTGGCCGACGAGAAGGGATCGCCGGCCGGATCGCGGGCATGCCGAGGGCGAGAACCCGCTGCTGCTCTCCGGCCTGGCCTTGAGCGGCGCCAATCATCGCGACCGCGCGGCATCCGGGGCGGACGATGGCATCGTGACCGCGTGACGAGATCGCGACCCTCGACGCTCGCCGGGCTGCGCTGGGCGGTGCTGTCCTGCGTGCGAGACCGGCGTCGGCGAGATCCGCGCCGGCGAGGGGCGTGTTCGGTCTACGTACCGCGCCTTCGAGGTCGCCGGAGCCGCGCACCCTGATCATGAGCCTGTGTGGCCGGTGGACGACGCCGCGACCGAGGAGTGGATGCGCGGGCTCTACGGCGCGAACCTGGTCGATCGCCGCAACACCGCCGAGAGCGTCCGGCAGAGCAGCCTCCGCGATGCTCAAACGCGCCGCGCGAAGGGCGAGAGCACGCATCCATTCTACTGGGCCGCGTTCGTCGCGTCGGGCGACTGGCACTGAGGGATCACGACCCGAGGCGGGCGGCTCTGATCCTGAACCTGCCCAGCTCGAGCGGCTGATCCATCGTCCTGCCATCCGGCGAGCGCACCTGAGCCACCGGCCGACTCCCCGCGGGCCAGACCGAGCCGCACCAGCACGCGATATCGCCCCGTCGGCAATCCACGATCGAGCACCAGCGCGTACGACTCCCGCATCGGAACGCCCTCGATCCAGTCACGTGACCGGCGACGCGCGCCGTATCCGAGGGCATGCTGGCACACCGCGACGACGTGGTTGCCCTCGTCCACCACGCCGAGGTCCATCACCAGGTCGGCGGTCGCCGTTCCGACGCGTCGCCAGGTCGTCGTCAACCGCACCGGTCTCGGCGCCTTCCTCGACTCCTGGCGTCGACTCCGCTCGACACCACTCGTCGTACCCTCCCTCGACGCTCGCCCGCGCCGGTGCGCTCGCGGCGTCAGGCGCCGTCACGACGAGCGGCACAGCCGTGCCACTCCTCCCGTACAGCACGATGTCTCCGACGGCCTCGAGTGGGACGAGGCCGTTACGCCTCATCAGTGGCCGTGATGCGATCCGAGGCGCCCGCCGTCGCGAGATAGGGCGCCAGTCGCCGCTGGCTCCAGCATCGACGATGACCGCGGACACATCGGTCGGGACCGGGTACGCCAGCCGGGAATGCGTGTAGGTGCCCTGAATCACGTGGTGAACGGAATGCACGGTCTCGGCGGCCTACCAGGGCAGCGGAAGAAACTCGAACCCGGCGACGACAGCGCCACCCGGAGGCACGCGCGCGACCATCCGGTCGCGAATCGCGGTCAGTGCCTGGTCCTCCGGGCCGGCGAGCACGCGCTGCACGCTGCGGCTGGTCTGCATCACGTGGTGTCCGATCAGCGGCCCGTACGCAGAACTGCGACGCCCCGCGCACGACGATGACCGCTGCCGCGCACGCCGTCATGCCGAAGCATCTTCGATTCACCGCCGCCATGCCGTGAATGGCGCTCCATGCTAGGATTGGCAGCAGCAGCGCGGTGTACTGGAACGACGATCGTGTGCTGTTGCGTGCGTGCGGAGAGCAGATGCTCGCAGAGCACCAGAGTGCACGACGAGCAATCGCGCCGGCGCCAGCGGCGACAATCCGGCGAGTGGCAGGAGCAGCTGCGCAACTGAACTCGCCGCCGATGCGGCGTATCCCGCGGATCGCCAGGCGTTGCCGAGCAGGCTCTGAATGACGGTGAATGGATGCGTCAGTGGCGTTCGCGAGGATCTCAGAATGGAGTGCGCGCCGAACGCCTGGTAAGATCAGCTCTTCAGTGGGAGGCATCGCTCGGGTTGGGCCAGGGGCGCACGATCGAGAGCGTGACTCCGGAGCATGACGAGCGACACGACGGCCAACGCCGCTCCCAGCCTCGAGCGCTCGTGGCTGCGAAACAGGAGACACCACACGCCCGGCATCGCCCACGACGAGAGCGACATCCTCCCGACACAGCAGAAGGCCAGCACGGCTCATCCGATGCAGGCGGGCGGACCGATGGTCCTCGAGCGCATCAGAGGGCGAACAGCGAACCCGTCGTCGCGATGACCTCGGGGTGAAACTCGAACAGGTTGAGATATCCCAGGGCGGGATGGAGAAGGTAAGCGCCCGCCAGCGCCAAGGCTCCGATCGGCGCGCGCGACCGCGGCGCGAGGACTCGCGGAAAGCGTACGGCGTGGCGAGCCGATAGGTGAGGATGGCTCCGCACGCGAGCACAGCCGACTGGACGATGAGAGGGTCGAGGGCGAGGGGAACAGGCGGTAGATGGGCGCGCGAGCAACACCAGCACGTGGGACGCGTGGTCGCCCAGCCAGCTCATCCCGCGAATGGACACTACGTCGAGCCTTCGAACAACCGGCTCGAGGCTCGAGCGAAGATCGCTCAGGTCGAAGTCGTTGTAGAGGTAGTGCCTGGCTTCCCGAGCGAGAGGGCGCCGTACACCATCGCATGGCGCATGACCATGAGTCCCAGCGCGACACGCTCCCAGTGCGCCAGCCGCGCGATCGCGCGTGGCGGGTGCTCGACAGGCGGCCTCCATGTCGCCGGCTGGCGGCGTAGTCGAGCAGCTCTCTCGCCGCCATGCCGCTCTGTAGGGAGAGATCAAGAGGTCCCCTCCGGACAGGGGCACACCGGGCAACGGAATCGGTTGGAGGATCAGGAATCCCCTATCCCATCGGCATTCGCGAAGAAGGTCTCGATCATCGCGTGGCGACCAACCTTGCGCGGTGACCGTTCTCGCTCCCTGACGCAGCCGGATCACATACACGCCGCTCGGGAGCGGCGCGCCTCCGGCGAGCAGGACCCGATAGTGCTCCGGGACCCGGCGCTCCCAGCTCACGGACTCGCACGCGCCGCCCGGTCACGTCCAGCACCTCGATGCGCGCGGCCTCCCGCGTCGCCAGGGCGAACGTCACCGTCCAGCCCGGCTCGAGGGGTTCGGCGCCGCGCCGTTGATGCTCAGGCGCGCCGAAACCACGGGCTCCACCGCAGCTCCCGGCGCGTGGATCAGGAACACGCGATCGCTCGCGTCCTGCCGGTTCGGCATGGTCGCGTCGACCACCCGCACCATTGCCGAGGCGCTGGTCGCCGCCGGCGCCGTCACGGTCCCAGGTGAAGCTCGTTGCCGGTCCGGTTCCGCGCCACCGTCTCCCACGTGCGACCGCTGTCGCGCGACGTTCTCGACGTTGACCGCCACGATCGCCGCCGGCGCGCGTCCAGGTGATCGTCTGCTCGCTCCCGGTGGTCCACGACTCGCCGCCGTTGGGCGACGTGACCGTCAACGCCGCCGGCGTCGTTCCCAGTGCACGCGCCCCAGTGCACCGACACGCCGTTGGCGGTGGCCTTAGGCACCACCCAGTCGGGCGCGCCGTCCTCGCGGAAGTCTCCGATCGCGACACCCCTGGGGATACTGGCCGGAGGAGAAGGCCGCTCCCTCCTCGAATGTGCCGTCTCCGACCCCACCCGTTCCCTTCCCGAGCAGCAGCGATGCGGTTCCGTCGATTCGGTTGGCGACCATGAGATCGGCGATCCCGTCCGTGTTGAGGTCGCCGACCGCGAGACCCTCGCGGCGTCGATCCCACCCGGGTACGGCACCGGTGCGGCGAACGTCCCGTTCCACACCCCGCCGCCCCGCCTCCCGTGGAGCACCTGACGCCACGTTGTCGAAGTTCGTCACCGCCACGTCCACGATCCCGTCCTCGTTGAAGTCCCCACCACCAGACCGAACGGCCGGTCTCCCGCCGTGAGCTCGTCGGGCTCCCGAACGTGCCGTTCCCTTCCCACCCGTCCCCTGACCCAGCAGCACCGACACCGTTCCGCTCACCACGTAGTTGGTCACCACCAGGTCCTCGATCCCGTCGTGGTTCAGATCCGCGCTCGCCAGCCACAGCGGCGTCGATCCCGCGCCGTACGCCACCCCGGCCGCGAACGTCCCGTTCCCGATCCCGTTCGCCCCCTGGCCCAGCAGCACCGTCACCGTCCCGCTCGCCACGTTGTTCGTCACCGCCAGGTCCGTGATCCCGTCCTCGTTCCAGTCTCCCGCCACGATCGAGCGCGCCAGCGCCCTCCGCCGGATACGCCACGCGTGCGCCGAAGGTCGCGTTCCCCACTCCTCCCGTCCCCTGCCCCAGCAGCACCGACACGGTGCCGCTCGCGATGTCGTTGGCCATCGCCACGTCCAGGATGCCGTCCTCATTGAAGTCGGCGCTCACGATCGACGTCGGCGTGCTCCCGGCCGGGATCAGGCTGCCCGCGATGAACGTGCCGTCACCCACTCCCGCCGTCCCGTGGCCGAGCAGGATGGTCGCGTTCGGATGCCGCTGTTGGGCACGCACAGGTCCATGATGCCGTCTCGTTCCAGTCCCCAGCGCCGGCGTCACCGGGTTGAAGCTGGTCGCGGTACAGCACCGGACCGATCGGCAGGCACGGCGCGAAGCGGACCTCGTTGCTGAAATGCGACTGGTCCGCCGCGCGAACCGCGCGCACGCGATAGTAGGCGGCGCCGACGCGGTTCGAGTCGGCAGAGCGTGGTGCCGGTGGTGGAGCCGATCAGCGACGGATGGGGCTCGAGCGACGCGGTCCCTCGATAGACGTCGTAACGGATCACGCCCGGGACCAGGCTCGGGTTCCAGCTCAGCGCGACCTGGTTGCCCGAGCCGCTCGCGGCGAGCTGGATCCTGGGAATCGAACACGCCGCCCTCGGGCAGGCACTGCTCGACGTAGGCGCGGATCACGGTCTTGCAGGCGGCGTGGAACCTCGAGCCGCGTGGCCTGGGCGATCGGGGCGAGCAGATGGCAGTAGCTCATGATCGTGCCGCGATCGGGCGGGAGGATCCCGGTCGGCCCCGAGTAGCAGGTACCCTCGGCGGTGTAGCACGAATCGAGCAGCGATCCGATCGCCGCGTAACCGTTGGTCTGCCAGAAGCAGCTCTGCGTGTGCGGCGAGCCGACCAGGTGTCCGATCTCGTGCGTGAACACCATCTGGTCCCACGTCGTGGACGGGTTGGGGTAGTAGTACGTGCCGTCGAGCTGCGCGACGCGGTAGGACACGTCCCGGTTGCACATCACCCTGATCCCGCGCGCCTGCCCGCCGCCAGGAATCGGCCCGAGACCATGAACGCAACGTTCCGCGACACGTCGGTGCGATTGGCCTGCCAGTAGTTCAGGAACTCGGTGAGCTGGGCGTCGGTGTTGCACCTGGGTGTAGGGATCCGACACCGTGCTCAGAAGTTGAGATAAGAGATCCGCATCGTGACGTTGAGATCGTTCTCGTAGACCATCGAGGACGCGGCGGCGAGGGTCACGATGTGGTTGGTGGCCGCGAACAGATCGAAGCTCCATCTTGTCGGCGAGGAACTCGTAATCGCAGTCGATCGCCACGTCCATGGTGAGGCGCGACGTGCTGGCGATCGCGAGCGGCGATGGGGCTCCGGCGCGGGATCGCGGCGGAAGGTCCGGCCAGCCGTCCGCGGTCGTGCAGGTGAAGGCGGGCGGGTTCGGTGCGCGGCCGGCGCTCTCGGCGATGACGTGCGGCGCGACGCCGTCGGGATCGCCGGGTGCGGCGGGCGCATCGGAGCGATGTCGAAGCGTCCCCGCCGGGTCTGGATCACGCCGAACGCCCGTGCGGAGAGAGGGTGATGACGGCCCACGAGCGGGGCTCGCCGGCGATGGTGCCGCGATAGACGTCGAGGTCGACGGGGAGCGGGCGGGCGCCGCGAACGTCGGTCACGGTGCGGACGGCGCGGTCGGCGAAGATGGGGTACGGAACCAGGGTGACGCGTCGATCCTGTTTCCCGTCGTCGACCGGGACGGTGATGGCTCCGCCGTGCGCGGCGCGGAGATGACGGATGGCGTCGGGGTCGTCGCTCACCATCGTGCAGCGTCCACGGAGGACCGAGGTGGGGATGGACGCCGGGCTCGATCGAACGAAGAGCTTCGCGCTCGAGCCCGCCGCCACCTCCGGACGCGCGAGGACGAGCGCCACGAGGGAGAATCGCTCCGCGCGAGAAGCGTCCCAGTTCGATCCCGATCGATCTGGTTCATGACCGCCCTTCCGTGTCGCGCTCGATCCTCAGCGCGTCGCGCACGACAGTGGTGACGGTGCGGCTTCCTGCGCGAGACGGATGACGTGGACGCCGCTCGGAAGCCCGGCGCGCGGGGCGAGCCTCACGTGGTGCTCGCCGGGACCAGCGAGCCCAGATCGCGCGCCATCACCCGTCGCCCGGTGATGTCGATGACCTCGATCCGCGCCGGCTTGCGCGCGCGCGAGCGTGAACAACGCCCGTCCAGCCGTCGCTCTCGAAGGATTGGGCGTCACCCGCGTGGAAGCCGCAGCTCGCCGATGTACCGGCTCGGTCACGCCCGCGCCCGGCGCGTGGATCAGGAACACGCGGTTGCTCGCGTCCACGCGGCCCGGCACGGTGAGCGTCGACCACCCGCACCATCGCCGCGGCGCTCGTCGCCGCCGGCGCCGTCACGGTCCAGGTGAAGCTCGTGCCCGGTGCGGTTCCGCGCCACCGTCTCCCCAGGTGCGACCGCTGTCGCGCGACGTCTCGACGTTCACCGCGATGATGCCGGCATCCTTGCTCCACGTGATCGGTCTGCTCGCTGCCCGTCGTCCACGACTCGCCGCCGTTCGGCGACGTCACCGTCACCGCCGCCGGCGTCGTGCTCGCACGCGCGCCACTGCACCGCGGCGACGTTGGCGGTTCTGCCGCGGGATCACAGTCCAGGGACTCCGTCCTCGTGGAAGTCAGAGACGAGCACGCCGCTCGGGAACTGTCCGACGTCGAGCTCGGGGCCGATCTCGAACGTGCCGTCGCCGACACCGCCCGCGCCACGACCGAGCGGCGGCGTCACGGTGCCACCGACGCGGTTCGCGACCAGCAGAGTCCGCGACGCCGTCGTCGTTCACGTCGCCGATCGCCGATGCCCTGGGGCGTCGATCCCACCGCGTACGCCACCGGGGCTCCGAACGTCCCGTTCCACACCCCGCCGCTTCCGCCACCCGCATCACCGACGCCACGTTGTTGAAGTTCGTCACCACCAGATCCGAGATCCCGTCCTCGTCGAAGTCCCCGACCACGTAGCCCGTACGGCCGATCTCCCGCCGCGCGGCTCGTTCGGTGTTCGAACGTCCCGTTCCCCTTTCCGCCGGAGCCCTGCCCTAGCAGCACCGACACCCGTCCGTTGACCACGTTGTTCGTCACCACCAGGTCCTCGATCCCGTCGTGGTTCAGGTCCGCGCTCGCGAGCCACAGCGCCATCGAGTCCGCCGCGTACGCCACGGGTGAGCCGAAGGTCCCGTTCCCCACGCCGTTCGCTCCTGCCCGAGCAGCACCGTCACCGTCCCGCTCCCGACGTTGTTCGTGACCGCCACGTCGGTGATCCCGTCCTCGTTCCAGTCACCCGCCACGATCGTCCGCGGAAGGTGCCCGCCGGATACGGCACGCGCGCGCGCCGAACGTCCCGTTCCCGATGCCTCCCGTTCCTGACCGAGCAGCACCGACACCGTCCCGCTCGAGATGTTGTTCGCCATCGCCACGTCCTGCATCCCGTCCTCGTTCCAGTCCCCGCTCATCGATCGAGGTCGGCGTGCTCCCCGCCGGGATCGGGCTGCCGGCCACGAAGGTCCCCGTTGCCCACTCACGCCGCTCCTGCCCGAGCAGGATGGTGGCGTTGAGAATGCCGCTTCGGCACACACAGGTCGATGATCCCGTCCGCGTTCCAGTCGCCGGCGCCGGCGTCACCGGGGTTGAAGCTCGTCGTGTACGTCAGCGGCCCGATCGGCTGGCACACCGACACCCGCACCTCGTTGCCGAACCCCGACTGGTCTCCCGACCTCACGGCTCGCACGTCGGTACGCGTAGGTGCTCGACCCGATTCGGATCGAGGAACGAGGTCGAGGTCGTCTGAGCCGATCAGCTCGGGGTCGGTGTCGAGCGCCAGCACGCTGCGATGGACGTCGTAGCGGATCACGCCGGGACTCGAGCTCGGCGTCCACGACAGCGTGACGTCGTTCGAATTCACCGCCGCGGCGACCGCAGAGCGGCGGCTGGACCGCGGCCGGCGGCAGGCAGCAGACCCTCGACGCCCTGGCGCATCACCGTGATGCTCGCGGGATGGAAGTCGAGCCGGATGTTGTTGAAGTTCCCGGCGACCTTGCTGCAGTAGCTCATGATCGTCCCTTTGTTGGCGGGAACGATCCCCACGGGACCGGCGTAGCAGGATCCCTCCTGCGCGAAGCACGAGTCGAGCAGCGTGCCCACCGGCGTGTAGCAGCGTTGTCCTGCCAGAAGCAGCTGTGGGTGTGCGGCGAGCCGAGGTTGTGCCCCAGCTCGTGGGCGACCACGAACACGTCGTAGGTCACCGCGTTGGTGGGATAGACGAACCCGCCGTCGGTCTCGCGCCCAGCCCGTAGCCCAGGAACGGGTCGCAGAGCACGCCGAGATACGCGATGCCGCCGCCGAGCGGTCCGCCCGCGGCCATGAAGGCGAGGTGACGCGGGATGTCGGCGTGGTTGGCGTTCCAGTAACTGGCGAACTCGGGCAGCCGGTCGTGGGTATTGGTCGTGGTGTACGGATCGCTGAGCGATGGTCCAGACGTTGAGGTACACGACGCGGAGCGAGGCGTTGATGTCGCGCTCGTAGATCAGCGACACCGTGGCGATCAGGGTGAGGATGTAGTCCGACGTGGCGGCGAGGTTCCCGGAGAACTTCTGGAAGAACTCCCAGTCGCACTCGAGCGCCAGGTCGCACACCACCCGCGTCGTGCTGCTCACGCGTGCCGACGGTGACCGCACCGCCCGCACGCCGCGCGGCAGCGCCGTCTCGTCGACGTCGCAGGCGAAGACGGCCGACGCATCCACGTCGCCGGGCTCGGCGATCACGTGATCGAGGTGGCGAGACGCCGCGGCCGCCTCGTGATCCCGCACCGGACCGACCGCGATGCGCGCGCCGTCGAGATCGATCACGCCGAGCACACCGCGCGACGACATCGTGAGCGACGCCCACGCGCCCGGATGCCCGCGCACCGATCCGGCGAACCACGCGAGGTCGGGGTCGAACGGAACCGCGCCGGCCTCCCCGCTCGCGACGGTCCGGGCGCCGGGCGCCAGGATGTCGCGACGCGCGAGGGCGAGCGTGATCGACCGGCCACCGGAGAGCGGAAGCGTCACCTCGCCGGCCCCGGCCGCGCGCAGTCGTGCGACCGCTTCGACGTCCACCGTCACGCGAAGGCCTCGAGGTCCGGGAGCGCCGCGGCCCGAACCGGCGCCGCCGGAGCGAAGATCGGAAACGACGCGGCGCGATCCGCACGCGCGGCAGGCGGTCCCCAGGTGAGCACGACGAACGCGGAGGCGAGGACGCGGAATCGAAGGGAGCGTCGCGGAGCTCGGACCCTCGACGGCGACGGGGGTGCGTGGAACCGGTGGTCAGACCGGGCGGCCTCAACATCGGGAGAGCTCCTGATCGGTAAGGCACGATTTTTATCACGCGCGATCTGCATCCCGGCGTCGAAAATCGAGGAGGACGAAACCGGTTTGCGCCGCGGGTCGCGTGTTGTAGCTTATCCGCTCTATGCGGAACCTCTTCTCCTACCGCTCGTTGAGCCTCGCGTTCCTGATGCTCCTGCCGATCGAAGCCGGCGCCGCGACAGTCAACGGCTTCCAGATCCGGCTCCGAGGGCCTGCTCTCCGCCCCGCTCGGCAGCTACGAATCGATCGACGCCAAGGCATCGGACGTGTTCGCCCCCGGGCTCAGCTTCGTCGTGACCCCGACCTTCGGGTGGACGTCGACCATCAACGCGGGCGTGCGCGTCGGGTACTGGAGCAGCGGCAAGGGCGGAATCGGTCCAGTTCGATCGCTCCGATCGAGGTGCCCGGCCTGCCGGCGCCCGAAGCTACCAGATCCGGAGGCGGATCGGCATGGTGCCGATCCATGCCCTGGTCAGTATCGCCGCCCGTTCGGAGACCTGGGTCTCGGAGTTCGCGGCGGAGGCCGGCCTGAACAGCGCGATCGAGAAGGTGACGCTGGCCTCGACCGATCCACCTGTTCGAGATCAGCGGCTACCAGAAAACTTCTCGGCTCTGCTCGGCAGCTGGCGTCGCGTACCCGCTCGGCGACTTCGACCTCACCGGCGGCCCTCTCCTTCGAGCAGCTCTTCACCGACGATGGCGACATCTGGGCCAAGGGCGACAATCCCAGCTTCTTTTCGGTGACGGCGGGGTTCCGCTACCCGCGCTGAGACATGAAGCCCGCGACGCGCTCGCGTCGATCCCTGCTCTCCTGGCCGCCTCCGCCGCGAGCGCGTCACCGTCGCTTCCGGGCTTCAGCGTCCTCAGGTCCGATCCCGGCGGCACGACCGCTGGAATACCGGCTCGAGGGCCGTATCGCTCGCTCCCGACGCGAGCGGCGCAACCCGCGCTGACCATCGAGGGCTTCGCGTCGCGTGGCGAACCCAGCATCCCGGGGCTGCCGGTCTCCACGGCGGCGTGGATCGCGGTCCCACCAGCAGGACCCGTTCGCTTCACGATCGTGAGCGAGGAAATCGAGATAGCTGACCGGTATCGACCTCCGCCTCGGCGCCGGCGACCCTCGAGAGGTCCGCGGATCGCTCGCCTGATTCGCCGGCACTGCGCCGGGCGCGAAGCGGAGCGTTCGCGTCGATCGAGGATCCGATGTGGCTCCGCTTCCAGCGCGTCGTGGCGCTCCGCATCAGAACCCGCGCTATCTCGCCGCCGCGCGCGAGGCTCCGGATCGCGCGGCGGCTGGTGCTACGGATCGAAGGCGTCGGCGTCTCGCTCGCGCCCGGTCTCGAGCCCGCGCCCGCGAACGGCAGCGCCTTCGAGGCGATCTATCGCGGCGCGATCGTCAGCGCATGAGCCGGGACGCGCGTGGCGCGCACGCCCGCGCGCGATCCTCGGCCGGGAACACGCACGCCCGACCGTCGCTCGCGGCGCTCGGCACCGGCGAATCCCGAGTGGAGGGTTCGCGTCGACTTAGCACCGGCGTGCGGCGCGTGAGGTTCGCCCAGCTCGCGGCGCGCGGATGACGCCGCAGGCGTGCCGATCACGGCCGTGACGGCATTCCGGCGCGACGCACCACCGCAGATCTCGCGCCCCGCGCCGTGGAGCATGGCGGAGATCCCGATCGACGCGATCGGCGCCAACGCCAACACCTTCTTCGACGACCAGGACTATCTGGTGCTACCGGTCAGGAACTGGGCCGACCGCGCATTGCCCACCTGGTACGAGCGCCGCTACGGTGACGCCGAGATCGTCTGGCTCTCATTACCGAGAGCTCGGGGTCGGGCCTCCGCGTGACGGCGCGGCCCGGCTGGCTCGGCGCCCTTCGTCCGTCCGTGCCACCGCAGCTTTCGCTCGAGCCGGCGTTACGAGCGGAGCTTCTACTGCGATCCGGTGGTCCCGGACGTCACGATCAACGACCAGCTGTTCTGGACCGACGGCTTCTCCGGACTACGCGCCGATCGACAGCCTGACTGCCGAGTCTGCTCGACCTCGACCCTGGCGGCGGGGACGTCACGGTGCGAGCGACGTGGTTCGGTCGCCGCGGCATCCACACACCGTGACCGCGAGCTGGATGGGCCAGGTCGGAGGACACCGCTCTGGACCGCGACGTTCAACGGACGAACCGCGCTCACGCGCGAGCAGTCGTTTCCCGCCTCCCAGGCGTCGTTCGGGTCAACCGGCTGCGAGATCGTCGGCAGCTCGTCGGCGCCCGCGGGGTCGGCGGCAAGCTTCGACGGCTTCGACGTGACCTACCCGCGTTTCTACGTCGCGCGCAACAACCGGCTCGATTGCACGAGCGGCGGCGCCGCGCCGATTCGATCGAGATCCGGCTCCGAGGGCCTCGTCATCGGCGTCGCGGCCGCGGGTCTGGCCTACGACGTCACCGACTGGAACGCGCCGGTGAGGCTCACCGTCGCCGACGCGCAGGTCGTGGCCAAGGAATCGACGTGGCGCGTGTTCCTCGGGACACCGTCGGCCAGGGCCCGCTCCACCACTACGTCGTGCGGCATCGACCTGCCGGCGATCCCCGACGCGGCGATCACTGCCGAGGCGGGATCGAGCCTCTACCACCACGCCCGCCGGCGGCACCGACTTCGTGATCATCGTGAACGACGACTGGAGCGACGCGGTCCAGCCGCTGGCGGCCTTCCGCCCGCTCGCTCGACGTGAGGCACGCTTCGTCGCCAAGGCGCAGGATGTCTACGACGAGTTCAACGGCGGGCGGAAGTCGCACTTCGCGATCCGGCGCTTCCTGCGCTACGCCCTCCAGCACTGGGATACGCGGTTCGATGCTCCTGGTCGGCGACGCGTCCGAGGACGCACAGGGACGGCTCGGCACGAGCGACGTCGATTACGTGCCGACGCCCGTGATCCAACGCCCCGGTCGGCATCTTCGACGGCTTCTCGACCGTGTTCGAGGTGGTGCCGACCGACAACTGGTACGTGCTCGGCCTCGACGGCTCGAGCGATCGATGGGTCCAGGACCTGCCTTCGCCGACATGATCATCGGTCAGCTGGACCGCCGGCGATCTCGCGACCGTTCAGGGTCTCGTCGCCAAATCGATCGCCTACGAGACCACCCACCTGGGCGAGACGTGGCGCAGCCGCGCGGTGCTGCTCGCGGACGACGAGTTCTCGGGACGAACCACCTTCGGCGGCGGCGGCGGCGGGTACTGTCAGTACTTCTACAACCGCGTGTTCAAGGACATCAGCCTGCGATCTCGAAGCGGATCATCACCCAGGAGGCGGGGCTCGCGGCTGCAGATCCGGCCCCAGTACCTCACGGATCTCCTGGCCCCGCTGCCGCGATGCTCGGCGCCGCCGTGCACACCACGCGCGACCTGTTCCAGACCAGGCATGCACGCGCGCCGCGGTCTCGCCGCCGCTCTTCGACCTGCTCGGCCAGGGCGCCGCGTTCCGTCAACGTCAGGCATACGGCAGCGCACTACGTGCTGACCCACGAGAACCTCTACATCTCCCCAGGGTCCGACCCAGGACCTCGACCAGATCCACAACGACGGCAAGCCGTGGGTCGTGACCAGTTTCTCCGCCCACTTCAACAATTTCGCCCGTAGTCGCCGGGCGCAGGCGCGCTCGGCGACGGCGCCGGCGAGCGGCTGGTCAACGCCGGACCCATGGGCGCGATCGCCGCTTCGGCTCGACCGCGTACGAAGTGCTGCCCTTCAATGCCACGAACCACCTGAACAACCACGTCTACCGCGCTTCTTCGCCGATCCGCCCTCGGACTCGTCAGGGCCACCGGGGCGATGTCGTGATCGGCGAGGCGACGACGCTCGGGATCGCGCGCATGGTCGCGAGCTTGCCCGTCCTCGGTCGAACGGCGCCGCCCGCACCTACGAGCTGCTCGGCGATCCGCTCGCCGCCGTTCACGTGCCGGGACGGTCGGCGTCATCCGCCGTTCCGGGCGTGGTGGTGCCGACGCTTCACGCCGCGCGTCCTTCGCCTTCGCGCGCCAGCGTGTGGATCCCGTTCACGCTCCCGCGTCGTCGCCGCGCGTGCGGCTCGCGATCCACGATACCGCCGGCCGACTCGTCCGCACGCTGCTCGACGGGCCGGTCCCGCCGGCTCGCGTGGGTGCGGTGGGATGGGCCGCGATGGCGACGGACACGTCGCGTCGGCCGGAATCTACTTCTGCCGGCTCGAGGTCAGGGTGCCCGCGTCTCGCCGGCGCGACGGATCGTCCGGCTGCGCCGATTTCCGCGGCCGCGGCGCTGCCGGTTACACTCCAACGGTCGATGTCTTCCGCTCCACTCACCACGAGCGGTGGCCGCTTCCGCCTACGCGACCTGCATCCCGTTCGGCCCGCGTCGGCACCCGCGTCCCGCGGCCGTTCCTCGAAATGCTGGAGCATCGCCTGGGAGAACCGCGACAACCTGCGCTACGCGTGGCGGATCCTGAACCACGGCGTCTGCGACGGCTGCTCGCTCGGGCCGCGCGGGCTGCGCGACGACGTGATCGCGGCGTCCACCTGTGCATGACGCGCCTGAAGCTGCTGCGCCTCAACACCATGGGCCCGATCCCCGACGAGCGGCTCCATTCGACCTCGCGGCGCTGCGCGCGCATCGCGCAACGACGCAGCCTGCACACGGCTCGGCCGCCTGCCCCACCCGCTCATCCACCGCGCGGGCGGCGACCGGCTCCATCGCCTGTCGTGGGACGAGGCGCTCGCCATCATCGCCGAGGAGCTGCGCGACGTGCCGGGCGAGCGCATGGGCTTCTTCGCCACCTCGCGCGGGATCGTGAACGAGACCTACTACGCGTTCCAGAAGGCGGCGCGGCTGATGGGCTCGAACCACGTCGACCTGTGCGCGCGCCTGTGCCACGCGGCGAGCGTCGTCGGGCCTCAAGGACACGCTCGGCGTTCCGGCGCCGACCTGCTCGCTCAAGGACCTGATCGGCTCGGACCTGGTCGTGATCCTGGGCTCGCACCTCGCGAACAACCAGCCGGTCACCGACCAAGTACCTGTGCTACGCCAAGCGCCAGGGCACGCGCATCGTGGTCGTGAATCCGATGCGCGAGCCGGGGCTCGAGCGCTACTGGGTGCCGAGCGACCTGCGCAGCGCGCTGTTCGGCACCAAGCTGATGGACGACTTCTTCCAGGTCGCGGTGGGCGGCGACATCGCGTTCCTGAACGGCGTGCTGAAGCACCTGATCGAGCGCGGCTGGACCGACCGCGACTTCGTCGCGGCAGCGCACGAGCGGCTTCGACGAGCTGCGCCGCGCACGTCGCGGCGCTCGTCGTGGGAGCGCTCGAGACAGCGACAGCGGGCTCAGCGCGCGCCGACATGCTGCGCTTCGCCGAGCAGTAGCGCGCGCGCGAAGACGCGCGGTGTTCGTCTACAGCATGGGGCTCACCCAGCACCGCTTCGGCGTCGACAACGTGAAGGCGCTGGTCAACCTGGCGCTCGCGCGCGGCATGCTCGGGCGCGAGAAGTGCGGCATCATGCCGATCCGCGGGCACTCGGGCGTGCAGGGCGGCGGCGAGTGCGGCGTGGATCCCGACAAGCTATCCGGGCGGCTTCGAGGTCGCGAGCGACGACGGACCGGACGCGCTTCGAGACGCTGTGGGGCGCGCCGCTCCCGGCGTGGAAGGGACATCGCACGCTCCAGATGCTGGAGGCCGCGCACCGGCGGCGAGATCGACTTCCTCTACTCGCTGGGCGGCAACCTGCTCGAGACCATGCCCGACCGCGCCTACATGAGCGAGGCGCTCTCGCGCGTCAGGCTGCGCGTCCACCAGGACATCGTGCTCAACACCTCCGTCGCTGCTCGCCGGACCGCACGGTGCATCCTGCTGCCGCGCGCAGACGCGCTACGAGACGCCGGGCGGCGGCACGGCGACCAGCACCGAGCGGCGCATCCGCTTCTCGCCCGAGATCGCGGGCCCGCGCATCGCCGAGGCGCGCCCCGAGTGGCGAGATCCCGGTGCGAGTCGCGGTCGCTGCGCGCCCGCGCTCGGCTCCGCGGCTCGCCGTGGCGCGGCACCGCCGACATCCGCGCGCGAGATGAGCCGCGCGATGCCGATCTACGCCGGGATCGAGAAGCTCGAGCGCGAGGGCCAGTGGGTGCAGTGGGGCGGCGAGCGTCTGTTCACGCGATAGCTTCACGCCGCATGCCCGGGCGGCCGCGCGCGCTTCACGCCGGTGCCGCTGCCCGAATCGAGATCCCGCCCGGCACAGTTCTACCTCGACCACGCGGCGCGGCAAGCAGTTCAACAGCATGGCCCACGGGCAGCGCGACTGCCTGATGGGCAGCCGCGACCGTCGCGACGTGCTGATGAATCCCGCCGATGCCGAGCGCGCTGGGTATCGCGGACGGCGCCGAGATCGTGCTGCGCTCCGAGGTCGGCGAGTGGATCGGCATCGCGCGCCGCGCCCCGATGAAGGAGCGCCACCTGCAGGCCTACTGGCCCGAGACCAACGTGCTGATCTCGCGCCGCTTCGACCCGGTCTCGGGCGAGCCCGACTACAACGCCATTCGTCACGCTCGAGCGGCGGTCGGCCGCGGCGGCGAGCGCCCCCGTTGGGCGAACGGTCGCGAGCGAAGAGCCCGCGCTCCGCAGGCCACGAACGTCCCACGTGACCGCGCCGATTTCGACTCCGAGGAGACACCGCATGCGCTTCCACGCTACGATCGCTCGGCCGCGATCCTCGTCGTCACCTCGCGCTGACGATCGCTCGGGCTTGGCACTCCGTCCCGGCGGGACCGGCGCCCGCCGTTGCGGCTCCGGAACAACAAGCGACGACGAAGCAACTATTCTACACTACCGGCGGCTGCTCCAGGGACTACCTGATCGTCACGCATTCGGGCTCGGCGCTCCTTCGACTACCGGCCTCTACATCGACCCCGCGAAGACGGAGCGGCTGACGCAGGCGCGACGCGCGCTGATCCAGCGGATCGCGCCGTCGAAGATGGACGCGCGCGACTGGCGTGGGCGATCCAGCACCTGCAACTTCTGGTCATCGAGACCGTCGCCAACCACCTGTTCC
>ERZ1370068.4942-contig-399_pt1 | contig 131625 bp, 225 predicted proteins | sample MGYA00561227_ERZ1370068 | MGnify/ENA primary metagenome ERZ1370068 (study PRJEB38410, sample SAMEA6850437) | metagenome | study: Metagenomic assessment of the ecological functions of the soil: analysis of the soil microbiota associated with the...
TTACGTATTGCTATTCGGCAGACGACACCTTGTCGTTAAAATGTAATACGCTCTGTGTTGACGAAGCCCGGTCAACAAGGCGCCCACGTCGGACAGGTTCAGGAACAACGAGGACGCGTGAAACTGGTTGTTCTGAAGCGATCGATCGCTCCCGTGATTGCATCGCCTTGGAAAAACCCCTTCCTCCTCTTCTGTTTCTCGGTGAGCGGTTTTTTAGTTTACTCAACAGCCGGAGGTGAGCTTCTCTTCAGAGCGCCCACTGATGCCGACGCGATTGATTGCCATTTCGACGAGGATTGATGTTCTGGGCGAGGGTGTGCGCGATACTGCTCGATCGCACGCTCGAGTTGGTGCTTCGACCGAGTCTTCCCGGTCGCGAACAGATCACGCCCGACCCATGTGAAACGAGACCGCCCCAAACGGCAGCGTGGTTGTTCCGAATGTCCTCGTGGACTGGGACTCGCAGCAGCTGCTGCGAAAGAGGTCGCGCGGTGCCGCTGCAAACCCGGGCCTTCTGGGGCTCGTGCTCAGGAAGGGGACCACAGACGCCCGCTGGAGGATGAGCGACGCTTCATCTGCTCGCACAATGCCTTCTGAACGCGTCAGTGGGTCCAGGAAGAGTTAGCTCCAACTTCCTGTCTTCTCATCGATCCACTCTCCCGCTTTGGCAGCTGCGGTGAGTGCGGAATGGAGCCCTGATCAGCGTCGCCTCCGGATCGCTGGAAGCCGTTTCTGGCCTAACGTACAGCATCGCGAATTGCAGTAGGTGCAAATTCTTCGCTCGACGGAGACGGGCACGGGCGTCGACCGGGGTAGAAGGCCTCAACGTGGAATGCGCACGGCAAACTGGCGGTGCCCGCAGGTTGCAGAGCGCCACCGAATCAGATCCTGTCCAGCGGCGTTCGCCGGCAGCAACACTAGAAAGAGTGACCGAATATCCTTTTCCTAAATTGCCGCAACTGCAGCACGAGAGCGCAGGATAGACGTCCAGCCTGCTGCAAAGTGAAGTTTGCCAAACCACACCAACTCCGGGCCTCACGCAAAATGACGTGTATGCAGTGGTGCGCCATCCCGAAACGGCCAGAAGCCAATTTCCCTGCGCCCCAGCAGTGACCGCCACAACTTGCTTCTTCCGTCGGTTTTCTGAAGCGATAAGGTTCTCTTCACCGCCTGCCGAAGCAACTTGCAGCTGGTCGAGTTCCAATTCGTCTCTGTCAGCGCCCTATTCCTGTACTACAGGCAGAGTCGATGCGGCCCCTCTTGCATATCTCACATTGACCTCGAGTGCTGTCACTTTCGACCGAGGCGCCTTTTTTCTCCCTACTTCTAATCTTCTCTTCGGTAGCCTCTTCCTCGGATAGAACGTCTGCGATTTCACCACACTTAACCCCGTGGAGTGAACACGGCGCAGCTCAACGTGGAAGAGGACTGGAAGGATCGGCCTCAAATGAGGGATTGATCCGATCCGAGCGGACAGCGCACCTGTGCAGAAGGCACTTACGGTAGACATGTGCAACGCACCAGACGGATGAGATGCGGAGTGGTGAGAATTTGGAAGATCAAGCCATAGATTAAGAAAGAAACTAGCTGCGTCCAACTCGATGTGCTGACCGCGTGGTTTGCGTTAGCTTCGGCAGCTCCAACCTACCCGGCATGATAACTCATCCCAATCCAATGGACACCACGATCGGCCCTCATAGAACCTGATCGACGCGGCATTCTGGTTACTGCTCAGCTCGAGCTCTCACTTGAAGCCCTAAGCCGCTGGTTCATTGCCGATGTATCACCGTATTTCCATGCTTCTCGCAGTCCTCCGCCTTCGCTTCGTCACGAAACCTCCGGATTTGCTCCCACGATTCTGACACTCCGCGAGGGCTGCAATACTTTTGATTCTTCTCGGCCAGCATAGTGAACAAGATGGCAGCATCTGGATTACGCGGCTTGATTGACGAGGCCCCACCATGCTTGGAGCAGCTTGGAACGACCTGTGGACTAGCCCTCATCGGTCAAGCCCAGAGAAGCCTCTGGGGTTCCAGATTTTATCTACGCGACCCATTGTGCCCGCAACTCCTCTGATCGCGGCGAGTGAGGTGAGATACTGCAGACAGAGATGGTGGACCCACCTGCGCGAGTTTCGAATAATCTTCAGCCAGGTCTTGAACGCAACCAGAAACCATCGACAAGAAGCGGTCCGCCTCCTTCTGAGCTGCCATAGACGATAAATAAGCTCCGTACTTCCCTTAATCTTTGTGATTTGTTTTCCATGTAAGTCGTCCCAATCCTCAACCAGTTGGTTAACGAGAGTCGTGGGCCTGAAAGCCCAATCTACTGACGACGAAGGATTAACCATGCCCGTGCTCTGTTCGGGGCGTTGATTGCAGTAGCCTGTAATCTGATGGCCCACTGCGCTACCCGGTCAGGCGCCGGTCGCCAGATCGCGCCGTCCACGCCTTCCACGATACCGAACGCGGCTGCCGATCAGCCGTTGGTGTCTTTGCTTCCCTCCATGGATCTATGCGTGACGGCACTTAGCGCGGCTCCTCGCAGTAATCCCGCTGTCACTTGATGTGACGGGATTTTGCCCGAAATCAAGTGTTGTCGCAATCACCCTGGCCAGTGCAGCTTCGGCTGGGTGATGCGTTGACGAATATTACGCATCACGCATACGCGACTATCACGAGAGATCATTATGCGCTGCAGCCACAGTATGCGGTTGTGCGCAGTGGAGATGGGAGAGATTTACATGAAACGTGATGACGCCGATCCCCCTCTTGTTTCGACTCGGAGGGCGGTGGGCGCCAGCAGCTGCAGGAATCAGCTTCGACTCTTCTGCAAAATTGGCCGACCGACGTAGTCTTCATCGTGATTCCCGCCGCCTGGTCGGGCCGGCCGAGTCGCCACTCGGTTGGGATGTCGCCAGCCCTGAAAAAGATGGATGCTTGAGGAACAAGCTCGCACGGTGTGAAAGCTAACGCCGCGTCGCGCGAGCCGCGAACGCAGGCTGCTAATGCGGTGAAAAGCAGTTAGCGTGGCACAATAGCATCTTCCGACCACAAAGACGCAACCGGACGTCCATTTCCGTCACCCAACCAGCGCCGGCGCCGACACATCGGAGCGATCACGCCGGCTGTTGCTGCGAGCCCTGCTTGTCTACCTTGGAATCGACAATATCGAGTAATATTGCGGATTTTTTCCCCGCCGACCTTCACTAGAGCTGCGGCTTCGTCCAAATGGAGCAGGAAAACTCCGGACTGCGAAAGAGAACGAACGATCGCCGCGAGCGCGACCCAAGGTGGCAACGTGCTCTCGTCAGCCTCCCTCGTCTACAAAGCTCATCTCCATTATCAGGGGGTGGATCTTGGCTCCTGATGCGTGACAGTACTCGGGCAAACGTCGTCGATCTTTCGAAGTGGAACCGATCAAAGATCAGGATCTTTTCGCTCGATCGCTTCCAGGACGGCGGTCGGAGTGGTTGCGCAACGAAAGCCGGAAGTGGCGGTATGTGACCACCACAGCTCCAGGGGATCATCATCCGCACCTTGTTGCACGCGGCGACAACGCTGAACCCTTGTTGTGCGGTGCTTACCTCGCCCCTCCTTCGAAGCAAACGACTGAGAGGAGCTGTGGCATGCGAAGCCAACTGGACGAGATCCTGGAGACCGCTCTGTCGCAGTCCTGGCCGCCATCTTCGGCGGCGGGAACCGTGCTTCGCCTCACCCGGTCAGATGCTGATATCTCCAGCGCCGGATCCATCGCCTGTCGCCTCTCGGCCTGGCGACGTCCTTCCTACCGTGTTATTCGGGCCCCGGCGGACCGGAAGTCCTTACCTTGCCTTGTTCTGTGCGATGCTCGTGGAGCATGGAGGTTGGGAGGCCAACCTGTGTGGTCTCCAGGACCCGCACTCTCCACGCTCGATTATGAATCGGACTTCGCCGATCTCGGTGAGCCGAGCCAACGGATCCGGAACGGCCATCAGAAGCTCCACCGGGTGGAGCTGCTCTATCGGCGCTGTCGCATTCCCTTGCCGATGATCTTCCTGCGATTCAACGACTCGTCGCTGACTCCGGCATCAGGTTTCTCGTGATCGACAGTCCAGGAGCCGCCTGGTATGGAAGCTGGAGCGTGCTGAAACCGCAATTCGCTTTTTCAATGCGCTTCGTTCTCTCGCGGGTCGCCCGCTGATTCCCGGGCCCATGTGGCGAAGAACTCCGAGGAGAAGACCATCTTCGGCTCCGTGTTCTTTTCGAACTTTGCGTCGATCCGCGTGGGAAATAAAGAAGGCACAGGAGGCGCGGCGAGCACATCATCCGTGGATGGGCTGTATCACCGGAAAGACCAACCTCGGTCCGCTACAACAACCGCTGGGCTTCAAGCTCCACTTTGGAGAAGCATTCAGCCTCGAATCGAAGGACCTGAACGATAGAACCCTGTCTCGCTGAAAGTTTGCCCTTGCTTCACGTCTCAAGTGCGCTCAAGACTGGTGCCAAATCGGCCAAGGGGAGCTTGTCTCGAAGAGTTAGGTGTCGAATTGCCACAGGTGAAAGCCCGTCTTCGTCAGATGGCCTCATTAAGTGGTCTACTAAAGTTGGGGAAGGCAAATGGGGCCTCCTCGAGGCGACACGATGAAAAGGCAAAGTGCAGGGGTGTACCGGTACATGTACCAAGTACACCATCTATCTCCTCTTCGATAAACAATCGAATCTGCTTGATGGTACACCTGTACCACACTTTCAGTATACACCATCTCTGGTACAGGTTCAGGGGTCTATGTGCGTAGACCCCTGTACCGGAGCTGTACTCGGAAGATGAATGAGACTCTCACGCTCTCCGGTGAAGCCGCCCAGTTTCCCGGATGTCCCGCTCGAGCTTGTACTCAGCGGAAGGACATCCCACGATATCGTCGACCGGATCTCGCGTGATCCTGTTCGATCAAGACGAAGCTCGGGAGACTGTGGCCGAAGCAGGGACGCATCGGTGGCAGTGAGCCACTGGCTGGAGATGTCGACGACCACCGAATCGCACCAGGATGCGTGGAGATTGTCGCGGGTGTCGTGATATTTCTTCGCAGCGCGTTTATCATCGCCGGCAGCTGTATCAGTAGGGACAACTTGTGACGTACACAATCACCACACGCGGCAGACAAAAACAGGGATCGCCCATGATCTCTGCTTCCGTTGGAAAGGAAGCGATACCGTCCGCTCCTCGGCTACAACCTCACATCGCGGAGCAGGCCAGCACAAGCCAGCGATCGCCATGATCGCAAAGATTCAGGCTGGTCATCACGCTACCATGGCACAGTACAACCAGCGGACATTGCGCGATCTCGTACCTCTCTTCTGGCAGAGTTTCGATGTGCAAACATCGAATCGATCGCGTTCGTCCGAAGGGCATCCTGGACAATCATATTGTGCCGCCATCTTTGGGTGATCGGTTGCTCTCCGTCCCTGACACCAAAAGGAGGGCTGACTACATTCTGCAAGAAACAACAGGCGAACGCTTCTGCCGGCACCGTTCGACGTGAGTGGCAAGTCCTGCATGCGCCTTCTCAATCTGGCGGTTCGCTATGACTGGCTCGATACAGAATCGGCTCAAGGGCGGTAGAACTCCCGGATGCGGACCGGTCGGCACACGGGCTGCCACGCCGCCGGAACTGGAAGGGCTGCGCCTATTGCGTGATCGAGTGATTTCTGGAGGTTCTGCAAGAGCTTTGGCGGGTGGTCGTCGCCGAACTCAACACCGGCCTGAGAGAATCGGAAACTCCTTGCGGGTGCACCGATCTCGGATCCGTGAGGAAACTGACGGATGGTGGCTTCGTGCTGCCGCCCAGTCAATCTCGATTAGAAAGGAACGCCCACCCGTCCTCCCGCTCAACGCCTCGGCCCTCTGGGCCCTGCGTGATCCCACTACCCTTGATCTCATGACGGCCGAGTGTTTCGCCGTTGGGGATGACGTTCGCGCCTTCAGGAAATACTGGGCTCGGGTCTGTGGTTTGGCAAGAATACAGGACCTCCACTTTCGCTGATCTTCGCCACACCTTCACCACCAGACTTCAGGGCCTGGGAGTGGATTACGAGGTGAGGCAAGCATTACTCGTAGACATCGCATGCCTGGAACGACTGCCACCTATTCTCATGGCGGTCCTGCATGGGATCAAAAACTGCGAGGCAGTCGCCGCCCTCGATAAAGCCTTCAAAATGTCCTATGGATTGTCCTATGAACGACCAGCGGGCAAGCTGGTGGGCGCTAACTGCTTGAAAATGCATGAGCCGGCTGGGACCTCGAACCCGGGGCCCTCGCCTTAAAAAGGGCGATGCTCTACCGACTGAGCTACCGGCTCACCGAGCGGAGAGCGCGGATTCTACCACCGACGCTCAGCCTGTGCCTAGCAGGCAGGTGAAAAAGTCCGCCTTCGTCATTCACGAGATCCGTGAAGCGTGTCTCGTTATTCGCGCGAGACTTGCGAGAGAAGCGGGACTGGTCGGAAATGTCATCTTTGCGAGTCCCGCCTGTCGCGGACGTCTTGCTTGTCTCGCTCACGACTCACGAACGACGGGAACGGATCTTGAGTGGGTTGCGAAGGATAATGGTTTCACTGCGCTTCGAACCGGTTGAGATCATATCGATCGGACACTCGGAGAGATCCTCAAGGTACTGGAGATAGCGTTTGGCTTCCACGGGAAGCTGTTTATACGTGGTCGCACCGGTGGTAGCGCCGGACCAACCCTTGAACGTCTTGTACACCGGCTCACAGTCAGTCAACGCTTGGAGATCAGCCGGCATGTCTCGAGAGAGCTTCCCTGATACCGATAGCCGGTGCAGACTTTGAGTTCCTTGCAGCCGTCGAGCACGTCCAGCTTCGTGACGGCCAGTGACGTGAGTCCGTTCACTTTGGTGGCATAGCGCACAATGACGCCGTCGAACCAGCCGCAGCGGCGCGCACGGCCCGTCGTCGATCCAAACTCTTTCCCCGTACTTGGAGCCCGTCTCCCACCGCATCGGTCAATTCCGTGGGGAACGGCCCGCTGCCGACACGCGTGGTGTAGGATTTGACAACCCCGAGCACCGCGTCAATATTCGTTGGTCCTACGCCCGTTCCCGTTGAAGCGCCGCCAGCCGTTGAACTGGAGGAGGTGACGTAGGGATACGTGCCGAAATCCACATCCAAATGTGTTCCTTGCGCTCCTTCGAATAACACGGTCTTCCGTCTCTCGATCATCTTGATTGACAAGCATGACGGTATCGACGATATGGCTCTTCAACTGATCGGCATAGCCCATATACTGCCGGAACACTTTTGTCGACATCGAATCGTTCCAGCTTATCACAGTTGCTCGAGAAAACCAATTGATCTCGACCACATTCTCTTCGAGTTTGGTTCGAAACGCCTTTGGATTGAGCAGATCTCCCATTCGGATCCCGATCCCGCGACATTTTATCGGCATAAGACGGGCCAATCCCTCGTCCCGTCGTTCCAATCCGCCGAGAGCCCTTAGACTGTTCGGAGGCTTTGTCGATGGCCTTGTGGTACGGCAGGATGAGATGGGCGCGCTGACTCACGACAAAATTCTTCCCGATCTTCACGCCTTTGAATCTGGAGATGGTCCAGCTCCTCGATCAACGAGGCTGGGTCCACGACGACCCCATTCCCGATCACACAGAGCGTCCCGCGATAAAGGATGCCTGAGGGATGAGGTGAAACACGAAGGTGCCTTGTTCATTAATCACAGTGTGCCCCGCGTTGGACCCCCTGGTAGCGAACCACCGCGTCGACATCGCGGGCCAGGATATCCACGATCTTGCCTTTGCCTTCGTCGCCCCACTGCGCCCCGACCACAACAAGATTTCCCATCACCTGCCATGCTCCCAAAAAATGGCTCTGGCCAGACTGAGAGCCAGAGCTGAGGGGTCATGGTAGGAGCGACTCTGTAGTTTGTCAAGAACCGCAACGGTCAAATCGTTCTTCCTCGTTTGTCTGCTTCATCTTCGAGGGCAGGCCCCATCCGTCTCTTAGTGCGCGCGTCGAACGAGGGAGTCTTCGCCCGCGCGTTCCGTGAGCATAAGAGACGGGTGGGGCCTGCCCAGCCTCACTTTTCTTGACTGTCGCGGGAGGGCCATGTTAGCATTACCGCGGTTTCACAAGGATTTTCGCGTATTTCCGGATCAAACGATGTGGGCTGTAGCGCAGTTGGGAGCGCGCGTGAATGGCATTCACGAGGTCGCCGGTTCAATCCCGGCCAGCTCCACCAAACCTCAACCCTAGGCAGGAGGCGAGCGGCAAGGGGCTAGAAGTAAGAGCAATTTTCGGATTTGGCTCCTGGTCTCACGCCGAACTAGTCTCTTTCATTCCTTTCCTCTAGCCTTGTGCCGCTGGCCCCTGGCCTATCCGAACAGACATGCTTCAAATCGAGTCGGTCCATAAACAATATTCCACAAGGGTTCTGCTTAAGGACGTGACGGCTCACCTTCGCCCCGGCTCGCGGGTTGGCTTGGTGGGACCCAACGGCGCAGGCAAGACCACGCTCTTCCGGATGATTCTCGAAGAAGAATCGCCGGACAAGGGAACCATCCGCAAGCGTCCCCGTCTCCGCATCGGCTACCTCCCGCAGGAACTCGAAACCATCACAGGCAAGACCGTCTTGGACGCCACCCATCGCGATATGTACCCCGAACATGAAGCCGAACGTATTCTCATGGGGTTGGGATTTTCGGAGATCGACTTCAGCCGTCAGATCGAAAAGCTGTCCGGCGGCTATCGGATGCGTGTCGCCTTAGCACATCTGCTACTGACGAACCCCGATGTGCTGCTCCTCGATGAACCGACCAATCACTTGGACAAACCGACGCAGCGCTGGTTCGAGCAATTCCTGTTGAACTCAGAGATGACCCTGTTGATCATCAGCCACGACACGGCGTTTCTCGATCGTGTCGTCACCCATATCTGGGATCTCAGGCACCATAAAATCGAAGAATACCGGGGCAACTATACTTCGTTCATCAAGATCCGTGCTGAACGGGATGCTCAGCGTCAGGCTGCCGCAGGGCGCCGAGGCGAAAGAGATCGCGCGAGTCCAAACATTTGTGGATCGATTCCGTTACCAAGCGAACAAAGCCAGCCAGGTTCAATCGCGCATCAAGCAGCTTGAGAAGGTCAAGATGATCGAGATTAAGCGCGATCCCAAGCGGGTCAAGTTCAACTTCCTCCCGGCATCGAGCGGCCGGCAAGTCCTGGAGCCCGACGGCGCGGCAAAACGCTACGGGGAAAAAGTGGTGTATGAACGGGTCGATTGTTCGATCGAACGGGGCCAGCGAGTGGCGCTGGTGGGAGAAAACGGCGCCGGCAAAAGCACGCTGCTCAAAATGCTGGCCGGAGCATTGGAGCCTGATAAGGGCAAACGAACGGTCGGCCACGGTGTCACCCTGCACTACTTCGCCCAACACCAGGCAGAAACCCTGAACCCCGAACATACCATTCTCGACTCTCTTGCCGAGGTCTCCAATCAGGCGGAAACGAACTTTCTCCGTGGAATTGCCGGCGCCTTTCTGTTCACCGGTGATGATCAAAAACCGATTAAGGCCCTGAGCGGAGGGGAACGCAACCGCGTTGCCCTCGCACGGATGCTGGTCGAACCAGCCAATACCCTGCTACTCGACGAACCGACGAACCATCTCGACCCGGCTTCAGTCGATATGCTCACCGATGCGTTATCAGACTTCCCCGGCACGATCATCTTTATTTCCCACGACCCCACGTTTTTGACCAGAGTCTGCACGCGCGTCATTGAAATCGAAGACGGTAACGCCCGGAGCTTCTCCGGCGACTATGAGTATTATTTGTGGAAAAAAGCGCAAGAGGTCGAGTCCATCAAAGAGTCGAGTGAGGAACTGAAGGGAACGGATCGCGGGACCGCTGCCGCGCCGACCAGAGCGATGACAACGCAAGTTCAGGCCAAGTCCTCAGCTGGAGATCGCCGCGATCTGAACAAAACCCAGGCCCGTCTGGAGAAGCAGGTTGCGAGGGCTGAGGCCGAGATCGCCGAATACGAAACCAAAATCAAAACACGGGATCTCGAACTGGCCGACCCCGCACTCTACAAAGATGAATCCACGAAGTGGAGCGCGCTGCACCTGGAGCACGACGGGTGGAAGAAAGACCTTGCCCGGCTCACCGCCCGGTGGGAAACCCTTTCAGCTGAGCTGGAAGACGTCAAACAAAACTCACAGCCTTTGCTTAGCAGACTAGGGAAAATTGTTGTGGTACGACAGGAGAATACTCCAGCGGACAGCTCAAAACGATCATCCAACAAGGCCGCAGGAGAGAAATAACCGGAGGCGTACCCTCCCGGGTACGTTGAGGATTATTTCGATTCGAGAACGAAGTTGGGGATCGTTTTCAGCTGTCCGCTAGATGGAGGACTTGACCGTTTCTTCCAGGTAATAATACAGCCAGCGGTTCTTCTCTTTCGTGACCAGCTCCTCCCAGATCACGCCGATCAAAAACCCTTTCTCCCACGGCTTCACCCAGGCGACTTTCCCGTCGAGCTTTTCCATCTGTTCCGCGCGATCCGAATCGAGAAACGCCAGCGACACGGTCACCGACTGAGCCAATGCCAACTTCTCTTTCGTGTGCAATCCTGCGCCGACTCTATTGACGTTATCCAACACAGCCGTGATCGCCTTGGCTCCGCTTCGGTGAAATCAGCGCCGAACCGACCAAGGTCGCCCGCACAAACTTGCGCCGTTCGTTCGTGGAGGCTATCGACACGGTCGATTTCGAACTCTGCCGTTTCATAAGGCTAAGTATAACCGATTAGAAATCTTTGTCCATAACCCTATACAGCTCCGGTTAGGTATCTTTAGGCCGGTAGTAATGACGCCCTTTGAGCAATTCAGGAAGGTGCTCCTGCACCTTCGCTTGGGGATCGTCGTGGATATAGCGATACCCCTTCCCATACCCAAATCCCTTCATCATCGAGGTCACGGCATTCCGTAAATGGAGCGGAACTCCGAGATTTCCATGGGTTTTTGCGTCTTCCATGGCCTCAAGCAGTCCAACATAGGAAGCGTTATCCTTGTGTCTGGTCGCGAGATAGGTCGTCCCTTGAGCCAAGTTGATCTGCGCTTCGGGAAGCCCCACAAACTGTACGGCCTGAGCGACCGCAGCCGCGACCACCAACCCCATCGGATCGGCATTCCCCACGTCCTCGGAGGCAAAAATTACCAAGCGCCGCGCAATAAATTTCGGGTCCTCCCCCTTCCAACATACGGGCGAGCCAATAGAGGGCGCCATCCGGATCGGAATCGCGCAGGCTCTTAATGTAGGCAGAGATGACGTTGTAATGCTCTTCACCGGACTTGTCATATCGGATCGATTTCTTCATCAACGCGGCTTCCAGCGCCTCTCCATCGATCAGGCGCATGCCGTCAGGCGCAGCCGGTTGTTGTTTAACCACAAAATCCAATGCCGTCAGGAGTGCCCTCGCATCGCCGTTGCCATACGCAATCAGCTGTTGCCTCGCATCGGGCAACAAACGGGTATTCCACTTCCCCAACCCGACCGCAGGGTCCGTCAGCGCCCGGTCCAGAATATGCCCCAGGGCCTCATCCGAAAGAGGCTTGAGCACAATGACTAGGGAACGAGACAGGAGCGGTGAGATCACTTCAAATGAGGGATTCTCCGTGGTCGCGCCGACCAAGATGACCGTCCTCGCTCGACATGAGGCAGAAAGGCATCCTGCTGCGCCTTATTGAACCGATGGATCTCGTCGACGAAGAGAATGGTTCGTTGACCGTTGATCGCCTGGCGTTGCTCCGCTGTCTTGATGATGGCCCGCAGCTCTGGAACACCCCCTGTGACCGCCGAGAAGGGCACGAACTGCGCCTTCGTGTGGCGCGCGATGAGGTGCGCCAATGTCGTCTTGCCCGAACCGGGCGGCCCCCAGAAAATGACGGAGGTGAGTTGATCTGCCTCGATCGCCCGCCGCAACGGCCGATCCGGTGCAGTGATGTCCTCTTGCCCGACAAAGTCCGCAAACTCTCGCGGCCGCAGACGCTCGGCTAACGGAGCCTCTACGGATTTCTCTGTCTGAGGAACACCAAACAAATCAGGAGACTGATCGCGTGACGTCGTCATCCGGATCCTCAACAATGGCGTGAATTGTATACGCCAGGCTTGATGATCGCAAACAGACCCTTGACCCCAATCAATGCCGATGTTACGAACAGCGGCGAGAGAGGAACGCGTGCACACCCAAATCAACAACATTACAGTTGGCTACAACGACCAAGGGACCGGTCTCCCCTCTTTTTCTCCATGCCTTTCCCTTGAACCGGACTATGTGGGCCACGCAAGAACGCCTACTCTCCTTACAGTTCAGGATTATCACGATCGACCTGCGCGGGCATGGCAAATCTGACGCGCCGCTCTGGCACTACACGCTGGAACAATCCGCCGACGATGTGTGCGCACTGCTGGACCATCTCGGAATCCAGCGGGCCCTGTTCGTGGGACTCTCGATGGGCGGCTACATTCTGTTTGCGTTCTATCGAAAATACGCCGCTCGGGTGAAGGGATTAATCCTGGCAGACACCAAGGCCCAGGCTGACACAGAAGAAGGGAAAAACGGGCGATTCCAACTCGCGCAGATCGCCTATGAGAAAGGACCGTCTGCCATTGCAGACGTCATGATCCCAAAGCTCCTCAGCCCGGCAACCATCCAGACGAACCCCGCTCTGGTCCAGCAAGTCAGAGCTATGATCGAAGGAAATCAGATCAGCGGAATTACGGGGGATCTCATGGCCATGGCCGAGCGGACCGACTCAGTCTCACTCTTAAGCCAGATCACCTGCCCCACACAGATCATCGTCGGTGAGTTGGACCAAGCCACCCCACCCTCCGATGCAAAGCTCATGGCTGAGCAAATCCCTCACGCCCGCCTGGCCATCATTCCAAATGCCGCACATCTGTCCAATCTAGAACAACCAGAAGCCTTCAACCAGATCGTCTCCTCCTTTGCGTTGAATCTCGAAATGTAAGTTAGAGACCACCTGCCTGTGGCGAGAATAGCGAACGCCGCTCGCCCAACAAGGCCGTAGCGAGCGAACGTCCGAGGCGAGTTTTTGGAAACTGAAAACTGGAATGGCTGGGATGATGAAGTATGAGCAGGGTGTTCAAAACGGCTATCCAGCGCGGCCGCAGCGAGCGCAGAGGCGGAGACGTACGCTTCGGTACGTTGAGTCTCTAAGCGAAGTCGAGAACAAAGCTGGAAGCCGTTTTCAACACCCTGCTCTAGTCGGAGTCGCCGACGCTGCCTCGGTGTATCAGCTTCAGAAACTCCAACCTGGTCTGCGGCTGACTGCGAAAGGCGCCTAACATGGAGCTGCTGACCGCGATCGTGTTTTGTTTTTCGACACCCCGCATCATCATGCAGAGATGTCGCGCTTCGACGACCACGCCCACTCCGTGCGCATTGAGCTTCGATTTCAGGGTTTTCGGCGATCTGAACGGTCAGCCGCTCTTGGACTTGCAGCCGTCTCGCAAACACGTCCACGATGCGCGGAATCTTACTGAGCCCCACCACCTTCTTATTGGGCAAATAGCCCACATGAACTCTGCCGTAGAACGGCAGCAGGTGATGCTCTCGCACATGCTGAAGAAATCGATGTCCTTCACGATGACCATCTCGTCGTACTCGATCGGGAAAAGCGCACCGTTCAGGAGCTGGTCGATGTCGCGGTGGTAGCCCTGGGTCATAAAGGCGAACGCCTTGGCCACACGCTCGGGAGTCTTGAGAAGCCCGTTCCGTCCGGGCTTTTCACCGAGGGCGAGCAACATCTCTGTGACCAGGGATTGCAGCACATCGATATCTGCCGGTCTGCGATTCCCTTTGACGTCTTCGACCTGCCGCTGACCTCGCCGCCTGACTATCTGCTTAGCCATGCCGCCTCCCTCTAACCGCCTGAGCCTGACTCATCGACCCCGCATACTCGAAGTAGTTGTCACGTGTTTCAATCAGCCCAACCTTTTCTAGTTGTCCGGCAGGGAGGCACTTTACTAACAGATCCCAGATCAACAGCACCAGATTTTCTCCCGTCGTGGTGCGCTCGGCAAATTCAGGATCTTGATTGAGATCGTGATGATCAAATCGGGTGATTACTTGTTGTCTCACCGTCCGATCCAGCCGGTCGAGGTCGACGCCTCCATCGGCCGCGGTCGGCACGGTACTCTTCACGGTCACCAACACGACATAGTTATGGCCATGTCCGTTGGGATTATTGCACTTCCCAAATGCAGCCAGGTTTGCTTCGGGTGACAGGTGGTCGGTGTGCAGCCTGTGCGCCGCACAGAACCGATATCGCCTCGTGATGCTCGCGTGTGCCATCGTAGACTCAACTCACATTCGACGCACAAACAGAAAAGCCAGGATCGGCCGCCGTACTCGGACCATCCTGGCTTCTCCTATCGCTCATTCACCGACCAGCTTGCGCGACTTCAGCCCGCATTCCTTAGGCGCTGAAAGAGCTGCCGCAACCACACGTGGTCTTCGCTTGCGGATTCTTAATCGAGAACCCCGACCCCTGGAGGCTGTCCACGTAATCGACTTCGGCTCCCTGAAGGAGCGGAGCGCTCTGCGAATCCATGATCACCTTGACCACACCCTTTTCCACCACGGTGTCGTCGTCGCCCATCTTCGACTCGAAGGCCATCCCGTATTGATACCCGTGGCACCCGCCGCCCTTGACGTAGACCCGCAGGCCGACGATGTCCTTCTCTTCCACCATTAATTCCTTGATCTTCTGTTCCGCAATCGGCGTAATCGTCAACATTGTGATCCTCCTCGTGTGACCAAGCTGTCCTTCGAAGACCTGCCTGGAATAATTTAGTGTAACATCTCTTTACTGGATTTCAATACCCTGCGACTCCGATTGTGGAGTTGTGAGCGCAACCCACTTGCTCTCCGGCACCCGAACAACCACGTCGCCGAGCACTTTGGCCTGGCATCCAAGGCGATGCCACGGCTCACTCAAGGCTTCCCTATCAAGGAGATCTTGCTCATCAAAATCGATCTCCGACAGGTTTTCGGCGCCGACCTGCACTTCTGACCCGACAGGTGGTGCAGGAGGCGTTCCACCACAGTCGTGATTCAACGCAAATCCAAGAATCTTCGATGCCTCCAACAACGATCGTATTGACCCTCAACCTCTCCGCTCCTGCTCTCAGGATAGAGAAACGTGACGCGCGGCATCGTACATCTCCCTCAATGCACCATAACGCTAGCCGCCACCGGCTGATAGGGACAACGCTGCAATCTGATATGTTCCTCAAACTCATGACGGAACAATTTCTATACTGCTCTGAACCAACACGGCGGCCCCGGTCACCAGCGTGCAATAGCCCGTTCCCTTTCACAAATCCACAGAGCTGAAGGAGACTCTCCATATCCTTCTCCGTCCCCTCTCCCTGCTCGATCTTGGTCATCAGCGCGGCGAGATTGATGGTCCCCATTCGACAGGGTGGGCACTGTCCGCAACTCTCGACCTTGAAGAAGTTTGAGAATTTGAGCGTCAGCGCCACCATGCACGTGGCATCATCGACCACGATCACGCCGGCTGACCCTAGCCCCGTGCCGGCTTTCTTCAACGAATCGAAATCCATCGTTAGGCCGAGCTGATCGGCGGTGACCATCGAGAACGCCGGTCCACCAGGGAACACCGCCTTGATCTTGCGCCCGCCCGGCACCCTCCACACCTTGTCCACGAGTTCCCGGATCGTCGTACCCATCGGCATTTCGTAGACCCCGGGTCGATTCACGGCGCCGCTCAGGGAGAACATCATCGTGCCGGGACATTTTCTGTGCCGACCTGCGTGAACCACGCCACGCCTTTCAGAAGAATCCGCGGAATGTTGCACAAGGTTTCGACATTGTTGACCAGCGTCGGCTTCCCGTAGAGGCCGAAGTCCGGTCGGATAGAAAGGCGGCTTCTGTCTCGGCATCGCCGGACGCCCTTGCATGGATTCGAGCATCGCTGTTTCTTCACCGGCCACGTAACTCCCATGGCCTTCAAAGACTTGTAGATCCAGATCCACACCGCTCCCCATGATATTGCTGCCCAAAACCCTTGAGCCTTCGCCTGCGCCAACGCTTTCTTCAGATTCTCCCGTTCTTCGTGGTACTCATGATTCACGTAGATAAAGGCCGCCTTCGCTTGCACCGTGTAGGCTGCGATGAGGCAGCCTTCGATGAGTTGGCGTGGCGCCTGTTTAAGCAAGTAACGATCTTTAAACGTCCCCGGCTCATGTTCGCCCGCATTGCAGACGAAATAGTGTTCCTTCACCCGATGATTCAGGACCTTCTCCCACTTGATGCCGGTGGGAAAGCCCGCGCCGCCTCGCCCACGGAGTCCGGCTTTCTTCAGTTCATTGACGATATCGTTTGCGCTCAGTTCTTTGACGCACTTCCTCCAGGCCTCAGTGCCGCCGATCTTCCGGTAGGCCTCGATGTCCCAAGGAGCACCTTCAAGTGTGTGGAGAACTCGTGGTTCAGTCGCAGTCGTCATAGATTCGTCTTTACCCGTTTGGCTCAGCGAATGACGCAACACTATAAGGTGCCTGGCTGGTATTCGTCAAGGTAATGCCACGATAATAGGCCTGAATCTCAACGACTTAGGGCCACTGCCCCATCCGGAACCGGGCATATGGGCCATATGGGCAGATTGTAGAGGGGTCGAGGCGGAAACAGAACTGGTAATCCAACCCTACCGGCGGGATTTCCGCCGGTGGTCATACACCATTCTTACCTGAGGTGGCTGCCGGCCCCCATGAATAACAGCATGGGAATCGACAACATAAAGCTTACCCGGGACGCGAGGAGCGCGGTCCGACCCCATTGGGCCATTTCAGGAGGCGCAGGGGTCCCTGGCCTGCTGCAGTCACCGCCGCAATAATCCTCCGTTGGTTCGGCCAAATAACCGCGTGGGACATTGGCCATCATGATAATACCCAACAACCCGCCGATTCCCAGCGCGACCGCGCCGGTTCCACCCCTTTGGTACATGTAGAGGTACAACACAATCCCGGCGAGCACCGTGACCGTCGCACCATGACGAAACCAATTCAACGCGGCGGGCATCAGCTTGGGAATCACGATATTTTTGGTGGGGCCATCCAGGCTCTTCAAGAAGGCCGCATTGATCAGGTTGAAGAAATACAACAACCCGATCCAAACGATCCCAGCCAAGAAATGGGTCCAGCGTAACAGCAAACCGAATCCAGTCGGCATCACCAACCGACACGCCTACCATAGCGAGAATACCCCATGATCAACGCCACGGCAAGCCCAAATCCTACGGCCATCGTCTGCATAGGACTCTCGCTGAAATTTCATAGTATCTCCTCGCTCATTGTACTACTCAATGTATTGCTAAGTTGCTGTGTGTACGGCAAGCGGCGTCAGATTGTCAAGCAAGAGATTAGGTCGGTCACAGGTCATTTGTCATTGGTCAACAGAGGAAATGAGGCCTGCTGTTCCTGTCAGTGCCTATTGACCATTGCCCGCTAACCATGTCGCTACGCCATTAATCGATCGACTGCCGCGCAGAGTTCGCGCACCGCGCTGGCAGATGTCGCCAATGCCGCCCGCTCCTCAGCCGTTAGCTCATATTCGACCACCTGCTCCGCCCCACTCGACCCAACCTGACCGGCAACACCGATCACGACATCCTTGACTCCATACTCGCCTTCGCAGAGCACGGCACAGGGGCAATACCCGCTTCTGATCCTTCACAATGGCCTCAACCATCTCGACAGCCGAAGCCGATGGGGCATAGTACGCGCTGCCCGTTTTCAATAAGCCTACGATTTCGGCGCCTCCCTGCGCGTGTCCGCTTCACAATCGCTTCCAGTCGGTCCTTCGACATCAACTCCAAGACCGGTTTCCCTTCACGGTCGTATGCCCCAACAGCGGCAATCCATCGTATCGCCATGCCCGCCCAAGACCATCGCATCCACATCGACACCCGGCACACTCAATTCAGCGGCGATGAACGCACGCATGCGGGCGGAGTCGAGCACTCCCGCCATACCCAGGACTCCGCGACTTCGGCAATCCGCTTACACGACGCGCGACATGGACCATGGCATCCAGCGGATTCGTGACGAGAATCAGAATGACGTTCGGCGATCGCGACACCAGCTCGGAGACGACCGATTTTCACGATCTTCGCGTTCGTAGTCAACAACTCGTCACGGCTCATCCCCGGTGTACGAGGGATTCCGGAGGTGATCACTCCGCCACCGACGAGCCGGCCGTTTCGTCATAGCCGTTGGTGCCTACCACGCGGGTGCTATAGCCGCAGACCGGCCCGGCCTGCGTGATATCGAGGGCCTTCGCCTTGCGGGACGCCCTTGACGATATCGACCAGCACTACCTCATACTCGTCCTTCTCGGCGAGCCGCTGCGCCATCGTGCCTCGACGTTCCCCGCACCCACCACCGTAACCTTCGGTCTCCCCATCATCCCACCTCGTGAAACGTGAATCGTGAAACGTGAGACGCAGAAGATTCCTTACGTCTCACCTGTCACCTTTACGCCGTATGTTCGTGTTCCGTCCAGCCCGCGACTTTAAAGTTGATTGTGCACACGAAATTGTCCCCGTCATAGAAGTTGACTTTTAATTTTCTTCTTGCCATAGGTCTTTGCGAGAAAGGCGTCCGGATCATCGATTAATTCCCGAAACCCTCCTGCCGGATACTCGCCGAGGTCGTGAAATACTACGATCATCCCCACTTTGACTTCTTGAAGAATCTTGGCCCAACAACGGGGATAGACCTCCCAAAACTTCGCCTCGATCAGATCCCTCGACGGCTCCTGGCGATCCTCCCCCGGCTTCATGGGCTGCGCAAATTTCGCCAACCGACGGACATAGGGATATTGATGCCCGGTAAATAGCTTGTGCAGCCAGGGCGGAACCGTCGGTCTCTCTGCTGAATTCGTCATCGATTCTTCACACCCTTACGCCTCACCCTCACCCCTTACCTCTTATTACGTCGTCAGCCTTTGATAAATCTGCGGCAATCGCTTCGGCAAGGCTTCGAGATGATCAATGACCGCGAACTGTCACGTCGCCATACATTCTACGGACATACCCACCGGCCTCACGATCGATCGTGATACAAAAACGGATGCACCCCCGCTGACGAGCCTCGTAAGCGCAACCTTGGTGTCTTCCAACGAGTACTCGTCTTTATAGCCGTCATCGAGCGGACGCCCATCGCTGATGAGGACGAGCAGTCGCGTCCGCGCCTCTCGCGCCAGCAATTTTGCGGTGGCATGGCGAATAGCCGCCCCATCACGATTTTGTCTCATGGGAGCGAGCTCGCCCAAACGCTGCGCTGCCTTTCCGCTCAACTGATCGTCAAAATCTTTGACCACAAAAAAATCCACTTCGCCCGCGACCTTGGCCCGAATAGCCATAGAGCGCATACTGATCTCCAACCGCCTCGAGCGCTTCGCACAAGAGCACCAACCCCTCTTTCTCCAAATCGATCACACGACGACCGTTGTCCAACTGCCGACTGGTTGACCCGCTCACGTCGACAAGAAAGGCGGCTGCGACATCCCGTTCTTTTCGTTCCCGCCTGACGTAGATCCGGTCCGACAAATCTGCTCCCGCCGCGCGTTCAGCGCACATACGGACCGTCGCATCCACATCGAGATCGTCACCGTCGGCTTGGCCCGTCACGCGCCGCAACCCCGGAGGTCGCAGACTTTCGAAGAATCGTCGAAGGACCGAGACCTCGGTTCCATGCGCGCTCAACGTGGCGCCCACGATATCTCCACTCCTCCTCCGCTGCACGCTCGACGACGCGACACCAGTTGAGGCGATAGTCATCGATCTCCTGATCCCATTCCGGATAGCGCACCGCACGCCCACCCGGCCCTGCATGATCAGTCGGCGCCGGCTGTTCGACGTTCAAGGACAAGAGTTCCTCCACATGAGAGGGCAATTGCCGCCCCCCGGCAAGCCGGTCACTCTCGGTCTCCGTGCGCGTCCCTTCTCGATTTCGTTGACCCTGCGTTGACGATTCCTGTGCCCCACCGGCGGCGCTCACCATTCGTTCGATGTCCTCTGATTGTTTCTGATCGTCCGACGCCTGCCCGTCCTGACTCTGCTGCCGAATTGAACTCAGGATTCATCGTTCCACGATAGGCCCAGTTCGTAACAGGACGATAGTCCTCACCCGTCTGTTCGGACGCGGATGGACCAACACCTAGGTCCTCTGACGCTTCATCCGTCCGGATCGGCCTCGGATCATCTCACCCTTCGAGGCCAACAGCTCTTCGAGCCGTACGTAGATCCGCATGGGCCACCCGCATCGGCCCCTTCTGCCGTCGCGGTTGGAGTCAGAATCGCTTGGCACATCGGCCAGAGGATTCGGATCTCTTCCTGAATGGCTTCCTGAATGGCGACAGGCTGCGACGCGGCGGTCGACAGCTGGAGCAGTTGATCGACGACAAGTTCTTTGACGGTCAGCCCGTGCGTCAGCGACCGCGTCGTGACCGCCTCTCTGGCGAATCGCTGGAGATCAGGGCTGAAGGCCGTGGATATTCCCGTTGAAGCAGATATTCAACCCGCGCATCCTCCGCAAGCATCCACAAGTCCGGATCAGCCCCGGATGAGGATACAAACGAAACAGCGCCGCCAAGGTATCCAGCTCAACCTGTTTCACCAGGCCATATCTCTGGTGCAAAGCTAGAACCAAGTCCGCAAGCGGCTCAAGAGTCAGCCGGTAGGTCCCGAATTCCACGTGTCCCGCTTCGTGGGCTGCCATGACCAGATACAAACGCAGATTCTCCTCGGCCGTGGGATAGCGACGGAGAAGCGCCGGTAGCACCATGATGCGCCCGTCCTGGCTTACCGTCGCACGGGCAGACGCCTCCCTGGCTTAGCGAATCAGGGAGCGCCTGAATCGTCAATCTCCGTCCCACAAAGCCCTTGCACGAAGAGCTTGACGGTACGGGCCACCTGGCGAAGCGGCACGCCACTCAAGGCGCGCTTCGACTGACGTCAGCGCCTTCAGCGACTCCAGGGCGAAATAAGCCCTGGCTCCCTCGATGCTGTATGCTAGGACTTCCATCCCGGCTGTGAACCAGGCCTCAAAAGCGAGCTGTGGCCTCGGCAGACTCGCCGATCACACTCACCAATTCAGGCGCACGCCGCAAATAGGCCAACGCCGCATCCGCGTCACGCTCTGCCAGCAAGGCCCCATACTGTAATATTTTTAGCCGCCATCCCTCATTCCAGGTACATCACGCAACAGACGTGGCGATTCCGATAACCAGGCAATACCAGACCCGGCATCGCGTTCAGCCAGCAATGACCCGACCGTGACGACCTTGGCCCTCACCGACTGGTCGTCAATATCGCCGAGGAGTGAGAGGACCAGTACGGAGGAATTCGATGGTCCTGAAATAGTCCGTTTTGCCGAACCATTCTGAGAAATCAGTTTCAACCCGAATGTCGCCCAAGCCCTGGCGTCCTCGATCGGCAACACCGCGGGCAACCGAGGAACTCGGCGGATGTACTCCAGCGCGAACGACGAATCGACCTGCGTGAGTTCAGATCCGATCTCTAACCAGGTCCCCAATCGATCTGCTGCAATGACCGTCACCACTCCGGTGACACGCGGAGAAACCAGTGCGACATTCACATCCCGTTCGGCCAGTTCCAAAGCGGTTTTCAGCACCGACGACTGACCGGACCGATTCTTCAATCAGGCCCAGGACCAACGGGCTCTCTTTAAAATACTTCGCCGATCGCGCCGGACGATTCAGCCAACGTAATCCCCAGATCCAGCCAGGCCACCGCATCGCCGAGCCGGCCCCGCTGTTGCAATTCGGAAACGCTTCGATCGCGGCGAGAGAGACCTTCGGCGAGACCTCCAGCAATTCATCGAGCAACAGCAAGACACCTTCCACCTGATTCGGTGCCGCAACGAGCTGACAAGGCGGGAGACCAGATGCTCGGCCGTAGCCGGTCCCAGCTCCCCCAGTTTGGCGATCAACATTGCTGATGGGTATCCGACATCTCGATTCTCGATCCAACTCCTATGGAATGTGCGGGAAATGTTGGATTGTAAAGGACGCCCTAGCGCTTGTAAACTATACCCCTGGGCGCAGGCCTTTCTTCTAGCCCTTCGCCCAGTGTCTTTTGCCAAGAGGAGTTGCCATGGCTGAGCCCAAGCAAGAGAGAGTCTCGACAAAAGTGTGGAAGTATGTGAAGGGCTCTTTGCGGAGAAGAGCGGGACAACCATGCATCCCATGCCCGCGGTCACCGAAGCGGTAGTCACAGGCCTCGCGATGCACATGGACGAACTGGGCAAACCCCTCTGTCCCTGCAACTTCTACAAGGATAAACAAGCAGAAGCTAAACTCCGCCGCTGGATGTGCGCCTGCGACGAAATGCAGATTTATAAATACTGCCACTGTCTGTTGTTTGTCCGTGAAGACGGCCTGCCGATCACGGAGTATCTCCCGGAAGGCCACGAAGGTCGGGAAGTTTACGGAATCGTCACAGACCCAACCCCGGACAAGGGCCGCGCCCTCAAACACAAAGCCGCTGCCGCTGCCGCACCGCTACCCTTGGACGAAACACCGGCACCGTCCTCACCCACTGCATAACGACCATGGCATTGCGCGACCGACTTCTGTGCGCCGCGGTCATCGTACTTCTCATAGGAAGCCTATGGTCTGACCAGGCATCGGCTACCGAGCCCGGCACTGTGTCTCCTGCCGTGACACCACAGTCTCCAAGCCTGAACGAAAAAGACTTCTTTCCATACAAGCAGAAGGGGCGAGGTACTCTGGCTGGACAGGTGTTTCTTGGTTCGCCATCCGGGAAAGCCATTACTCAAGCCGGGGCTCCAGTCCATCTCGTTCCCATCACCCCCTACACTCGTCATTGGTTTGATCACAATATCAGAAGGACAACCTGCTCAACGACAGAGGCCCCCAGCCTCCGCTGAAAGCGCCTCAGCTCCACGCACTGCGCTCGACTGCGCGCGAGAGGCTCTGACTCGGCTTCAGATAGAAAAACGGTTGGCCCCCTACCTCCGCACAACCAGAGCCAATCCGACCGGACATTTCTGGTTTACCAAGATTCCTTCAGGACGCTACTACATCGTGAGCCTGATCGAAGCGGGGTCGGGAGCACACCAAGACGAACGCCTGGCGGGACTGGCCTGGCTGGCTCTCGAAATCGATGTGGGCGAGAAACTCACAAATCTCGTGGTAACCGACTGCAAAACCGACCTCTGCTGAACTTCTCCACCTCTCACTCATGCTGCCAGCGAGGCAGCTTGGTCAATCCCTATTGCGTGCCTGCATCGAGCCCCTCTCCCTATCTTCTACCCACCATCTCTCGATGGATGAGGGACGACCTCTGCTGCGCGCGTCGAACGAGGGCCTTCTGAGGCGCGCGCGTTCCGCGAGCACAGAGGTGCCCCCTCCGTCCCATCTATCCCTTCACTGCCACCCACTCACATCATATCCCTTGTCAAACAAACACCGCACCACGGCATCGCCGTATGGAGGATCCGGATCGAGCGGTCTATAGGCGCCACCCACTGAACCAATGATGACCCGAGCGTGGCTCCAACTGCTGCCCCAATCGTCACACCCGGCACTCCTCCGATGAGTCCACTTGTTGCCCCTACCGCAGCGCCGGCAATCAAACCCAGCGAGGCTCCCGCAGCTACGTTGCCACTGCGATTGCTGGTACCCGGCTTTAACCCGGCCACCTCTGCCTTTTTTGACAATCGGCAACATCGAGCTTCGCCGCCTCCTGTCCCTGCAGCTGCAACTTTGCGTTTGACCGCAACATCGGTTCCGGCCTACCGCACAGGCCACAAGACAGAGAATCAAGCCAAGAATGACAATGCCCTGAATCTTTCTCAATCCCTCACCCTCCTCATTTTCACCGGCATGGCACTCGCATTACTGCGAGATGGTGGGTTAGTCTCTTCTGCGCGCCACCATTCTCCCTCACCCACTCCTTCTCTCACACCTCGTGACGGGGGCGGGATGGGCGAATCAGCTTCTACTGCGCGCTCTATTTTCACCCGCCCACCCGAGCGCGCCGAGACGCGCTCTTCACCAAGCGAGGGCCTTCTGAGGCCGCGCGTTCCGCGAGCAAAGAGGGCCCTCCTCATTGCCAGCCCGTCACCTCATACCCCTTCTCTTGCAGACATCGGTTGACGAAATTCGTATAGGCCTGATTCTGTTGCGGCGATCTTGACTCACGAAACAATCCCATGAGGAATCCCCATACCGCCCCAGTCGCGGCTCCAATCATGGCACCGTAGCCCACTGAGCCTGAGATGGCTCCGCCCACCGCCCCCGCTGCCGCGCCAGCTCCAGCCCCCACCGCGGTACTGGTTGCCACACGACCGGCTTTCCCGGTGCCTCCCCTCAGCTCCAGCCGATTCCGCCAGTTTCCGGCAAGCTTCAATATCCTGCGCTGCAATCTCCTTCCCCACCGACTGTAGATGCGCATTGGGATATAAAATAGGTTGCGCCGTCGAACAGGCGGCCAGCATCAGCGACCCCCAGATGAGTGACAGTCCTCTGTGCTTCATCGCTTCGCCGATCCCTTTCGATTTCCAAGGTTCAAGCGAGCCAGTACAAGCTCCGCAGCGACCCTTTCACGAGCACACGTTTGTGCCGTCCGCTCGCACCGGAGCGAATCCGCACCGACGAAGTGGGAATCGATAATTGGCGTGCGAGAAACCGAATCAATTCATCATTGGCTGCGCCATCGACCGGTGGGGCTGCCACTCTGATCTTGATCGCATCGCCATGAATGCCCACGTATTCCGTGGTGGAAGCTCTAGGCTGGATATGAACGGTAAGGATCGCTCCGTCTTTGGTGTCCTGCACAATCAGCGAGTTCATCCTGACAGGGATCAACAGGGAGATCAGAAGATGGCCTTCACCAGTTCCAGAATGCTGCGCTGCATGTCGGGATCGTCGGTGATAGGGCGGGCAATCGCGACATCACAGGCTCGATCGGTCGCCACGCCTTGCCGGATCAGTGTCCCGGCATAGATCAGCAATCTGGTGCTGACCCCTTCTTCCAATCCATGATTCTTGAGGTTCCGCACTTTCCCACCGAGTTTGACCAAGCCGGCTGCGAGATCACGGCTGATTCCCGCCTCCCGCTCAACCACGGTGGTTTCCACCTCAGGCGCCGGATAGTCGAACTCAATCGCCATGAAGCGCTGCTTCGTGCTTTGCTTCAAATCCTTGAGCACGCTCTGATACCCAGGGTTATAGGAAATCACCAGAAGGAAGTCGTCGGCTGCTTCGAGAATCTGGCCTTTCTTTTTCAATCGGCAGGAAGCGGCGATCGTCGCTCAAGGGATGGATGATGACCGTCGTGTCCTTCCGCGCCTCAACGATTTCGTCCAGATAGACAATCGCGCCATGCTTCACGCCGAGCGTCAGAGGCCCATCGACCCACACCGTCTCTTGGCCCTTGAGCAGATACCGCCCCACAAGATCGGAGGCGGTAAGATCTTCGTGGCAGGCCACCGTGATCAAGGGGCGGCCGAGCCGGTAGGCCATATGTTGGACGAATCGGGTTTTGCCGCACCCGGTCGGCCCCTTGAGCATCACCGGCAACTTGCTGTTCGCCGCGATCGTAAACAAGCCGATCTCGCCACGGACCTCCGCGTAGAATGGCTCTCTGCTCGATCCGATAGTGCCCGATATCGAGTTCACGTCCTTGCTTTGTCATCTCATGTCTCATCCAATCAGTGGCATCGTCCGCTCCACGTTTCACGCATGTTGGGAGCCACGATAAACGGAACCAAGGCTGAAGATCAAGCGATCTGGTTAGAACAGCCGGGTGCGGCCGAGCAGGCTTCAGAAAACTACGTTGACTCATAAGAACTTCGGTGGCCCGCACGTGTGAAACACCAGGGACAATGTTCCCGCAGGATGCTCGAAAAGGCCGTCCAGCAAGGCCGCAGGCGAGTCGAAACCGGAGGCGTACCCTCCGGGTACGTTGAGGATTTCGACGAACCGAGAACGATGCTGGCGGACTTTTTCAGCATTCTGTTAAGCAGCTTTCACGCGGTCCAGAACCTCACGCACTTTTTTCACCAGCACGGGGGAAAAAGGTTTCGGCAGGAACCCGGTTTGACGGCTCACGCTGTCTTGGTCAAACACCGGATGGTCCGGATACCCAGACATATAGAGCACTTTGATCTCTGGTCGAACGGTCAAGATCTTCTCCGCGACTTCAGGCCCGCTCATCTGTGGCATCACCACATCCGTCAACAACAGATGGATGGGCCCCACGTACTTTGCGCTGGTCAGAAGGGCTTCGATGCCATGGCGCGCCTCCAATACCGTATAGCCGTGAAGCCGTAACGTCTCGTGCACGAGACCGCGAACGGCCGGCTCGTCTTCGACCAAGAGGATCGTTTCTCGGCCATGTGCGGGATCAATCCCTTCGCCCGACCCTGCGATCCTCGGTATCTCCTGTTCAACTCGCGGGAAGTAGATCCGAAACGTTGTGCCCCGACCAGGGAAACTCTCCACGGTGATGCCTCCCCGCTCTGCTTGACGATGCCATAGACGGTCGAGAGTCCCAAACCCGTCCCTTTCCCTTTTTCCTTCGTCGTGAAAAACGGCTCGAACAGATGCGACCGAGTCTCCGCATCCATCCCTTGGCCGTTATCACGAACTGCCAACAACACATACGATCCTGGCGCCACCCCCACGGCATCTAGGCGCACCTCTTCACCAATCGTCACATTCCGGGTTTCGATCGTCAGGCGCCCGCCCGTGGGCATCGCATCACGCGCATTGACCACCAGGTTCATGATGACCTGCTCGACCTGTCCTGGATCAGCCTTGATGGCGCCGGTCGACGCATCGAGTTCGGCATTGAGTTCGACGATATCTTCACCGATGAGACGCCGCAACATGCCGTCCATATTGGCCACGAGCGCATTGAGATCGAGGACTTTCGCTGCGATGAACTGACGGCGGCTGAATGCCAGCAATTGACGCGTCAACCCGGAAGCTCGATCGGCCGCTTTCTTGATCTCTTCCGTATCTCTCCGCATGACATCAGTGGCCCCCAGGCGACCCAGGAGTAACTCGCTGTACCCGCGAATCACCGTGAGGAGATTATTGAAATCGTGCGCCATACCGCCGGCCAATCGTCCCACTGCTTCCATCTTCTGCGCTTGTCGCAATTGCGCCTCTGTTTCCCCGTAACACCCCTCCGTTCTGGTCCGCTCGCCAAATTGGCCGATCTTGAGACCGATATCATCCACCATCTTTAACAACTCGTCATCGGGTTGCCTCACCTGGCGGCTGAAGAGTTCGACGACGCCCTCGATCTCATTTCCTACAAGGATTGGAAATCCAAACGCCCCGTGGAACCCAACTTGTCGAGCCTGCGCTCCACGAGTGAAGTTCGCCTCAGTCGTAACGTCCGTCACCCAGGCTGACTTACCGTTGATCCAAATTCCCCAGGCAAACCCTCGCCGCGTGTAAACGAACGCTGCCGGGTATCCAGGGTAAACGGATCGGCTTGCACGGACGCCGCCTTCCACTGATCGAAACAGCGCAGCGTCCCAGCTGCCTTATCTACCCGCCAAAACACCCCCAGATCCCATTCCAAATTCTCCCCGATTGCCTGGATGATTTTCGGAACGGCCTCTTCCAGAGTTGTCGCCTCGGCGAGGACTCTGGTCACCGCATACTGAGAGGCAAGACGCCGTTCAGCCCGTCGGCGATCGGTGATGTCCCTGATAAAGGCGCTGAAGATGTACGCATCCCCAATTTTTGCCGGCGACACCGCAAGCTCAACTGGAAGCTCCTGCCCATTCTTGTGTTGAGCGACAATTTCAATGCGGCGGTTCAAGATCGCTCCAGTCCCTGTTCGAAGAAATTCACGGAGGCCATGTTCGTGCGCCTGACGATCCCGTTCAGGAATGATGGTCTCGGTAAGCGCCCGCCCCAACGCGTCCTCGCGAGACCATCCAAAAATCGCTGTAGCCTGTGCATTCCAATCGGTCACCATTCCGGTCGAATCAATCGTGATCACCCCGTCAAGCGCGGTATCGACGATAGCCCGATTTCGTTCCTGACTCTGGAGCAACGCGGCTTCAGCGGCTTTCGCCCAAGCACTTTCCTGTCGCGCCTGCCGATGTTCTGCGCGCAGACGTCCCGTGGCCCAGAACAACAGCCCCAGCATGGGAATCCAGACCACCCCGCCTGCGATCCCGACTTTCCATAAGAAGGCATGAATGGGCGCCAGAATGTCCTGCCGATCCATTCGCACCAGGACCGACCAGCCCAGCCCGCCAAATTCTCCAAACCCTCTGGTCTGGGCGTATCCAGTCACCACCTGAACATGTCGGTGCACATGTTCTTCCTCAACAAACCCGGCACACCGGCCGCGCTCGCCAGCGCTGAAGGGAGCCCGAGTTCCCTGAGATTGCTGCCCCTTTGTGAGGCACTTCCGAGTCGACAAACACCCTGCCTTGTTTCGTCAACATTTGGTACTCGACTCGCCCGCTCATTCCCGGTCGAGCTTCAAGCGCCCGAATGGTCCTGGTGGTCACTTCTTCCAAAAATGTCACCCCTACCTGTAAATTCACGACGCCCAGAAACGCACCTTGCGAGTCGAGAATCGGGCCCGTAAACGCGATGGTATCGACGCTACTCTCCCCGGTTTCCTGTACCGCGACGTCGGCAATGTCGAGTCGTCGCGTCGCACGCACAGCGATAAACGATACGGCACGGCTATAGTCACGCCCTACCAGGGAGGGTTCTGTCGCCGCTACGACCGTACCCTGAACGTTCATGATCGCTAACGATATGTAGACCGGGGCATATGTCGTCTTCATCCACTTCAGATATTCAGAAAGATATTTCGGATCGGAGGTGTGCAACGAAACGGCTCGGGCCATCATAAGAGCGTCGCCTTGGCGTTCGAACAGCATCCGGTCGAGTTCTCGGCAACTTCCGCCGCAGCCAGCGTGAGTTCTCCCCCGTCGCCTCCACGAGGCGAGATTCGACGAACCGAATCAGACCGATACCGACGAGGACCGCGAATAGGATCATGGCGATAAGAAGCTGGGGCAACCATCGATAGCGGCGAAGCTCGAAGAATGATACGGCCTGTGTGGTCTTCATGATTCACGCGCCGGGTAGGCAACGAAGTTGGGAATCAGCCTGGCGGGATGATAGGCCTGTTTCGATGCGCGCAATCCAAGCAGGCCTGCGTCATCCATGGCATTGATATATTCAGCCCCTTCCGCCACGGCCGTTCGACAAGTCTCCCGAAAGAGATACTGCGCCAAACCTGGCAGAGTCCGATCCGTCACCTCTAAGAGGACACAGAATGTCGCACTCGTCAACCAATAGCCAAAGGTATACGCGCACAACCGACCGTGACTTCTGACAACCTTCCCGTGACGCGAAGAGCCGATGCTTGCGCCCAAATGAATTCATGAGCCGGCACCGCATCAGCCAATAGCATGACCCCAAACGATTCGAGCCCTTCCGCTTGCTTCTGTCGTGACCACTCCTTCAGGAGGGCACGACAGTCCTGACGGTCTCTCACCTGATAGGAGTCCATCTCAAAGGACTGCTCTCGTTCGAATCGATTGCACAGCACGCGTTGAGATTTATACCGGTTGCCCGCCAAGGCCGCGAGGTCCGCCGCGCGATACAAATAGTCCGGTTCCTTGGGCGACAATCGATATCCCAGACGCTCCAGCTCCGGCGCCAACCGGGAGGGCACGTTCTCAACTCGACTGACGGGGAGTTCCCGTTCCAACGCCGCAAGAGTCTCATCGCGACCGACAGAGGCGCGTCGATCGAGCCGGCAACGATCGGAGGCAGGGGCATGAACCAGCCGTCCGGCGATTGCGCAAAGAGGCACAAGGCCCCCTGAAGCTCCATCCACCAATAGGCCAGCACTCCATTCCACATGTAGTGATAGGTCGGTGAATAGGCCGCGAGCGACTCATTGTGGCGCCACCCCGACCGATCCAACGCCGTTCTCATGTGCGGAATGTCGTCCAGCGTGAGGCGATGCAGCGGCGGCCCCCACAGACCAGCCACAGCTTCGGTAAGGTGCGGAAGGGGGCGAGCACGACCACGTCCTCTTGAAACTGTCCGATGAGGCGAGGATGCGCGACAACGTGGTCATGGATGTCTGCTCGATCGAGCAAGATCATCACCCGATCGGCATGACGTTGAATCTCCTCTGGAATCTGCTCTCGCATGAACGGGCATTTTGTATCCCACCCCAACAATACCTGGTCGTGCGGCTTATCCCACATCAGCGCCAGTGGATAGAGCTGGCAATCGAACGGACGCTGCTCATAGATGCGGCAGGTTGATGTCGTTGTCTCGAATGCCGGACAGAGAAACCCCTCTCCATGGGGGTCGGGAACCAGCATCACCTGTGACCCGCGCCGATCGGGAAAGGCCGTTTCTTCAACGCCTCCAGCCAGGGCCCGGGTGATTTCGTTCTCGGCAAAATACGGGCGAAGGGCGCTATCGGGGTCCGGGAACCGACAACAGACATCGCACTTGAGACAGGTGTGGCTCGGCACGAGTTGTGGCAGCGCGATCGGTGGTGTCACGAAAGCACCGACCAGCTCATCGGTATATGAGGACATAGAAGAATTTCAATCGATGTGCGGCTCATACTAACACCATTCTGCAGAAGTGCCCCCAATATGTCACTTTTCCCCCTGTGCCCATCCCAACAAACGCCGCAATTTATGACATCATGTCCCCGTTCCATCGAAACTCGTTATCACGTTCGATGCGGCGCGCGACGTCGTGAAGAAGGCTGAGGAAAACTGCACACCATGCAAGCCCTGCCGCCCCTTCCCTCACCACACCTCGCTCCCCTTGTACGGCCCTAAAGCCCATGTTACAGTTCTTCGGCCTCGTATGAGAGGCTCTCATTGAAACGGATACTGCCTCTGTCTGACTTGGCTACCTCCAACCTCCTACACCGGTGCGCAATCATCCGCGACCAGCTGAGCCACGCTGGGCTCTTTCCATCTCTGCCCGGGCAGGCTTCAGCCCCAGAAGAAGCCACAACCACAACAACCCGGCGCATTGCCGTCACACCATTTCCTCTCACGAACGACCAGTTAGATTTCTTCCACCAACTCGGACCGCAACTCTTATCCTTTTATCGAGCCCTGAATCGCCTCTACCTCGACAGTATACGTGGCCTCCAGCCAGCCTGGGTCGCAGGATACCTCGACCAAGGAAAACCGGAAGGTCTGCTGACGTACAGCCGGATGAAACGGTTTCGTGACCAGCTCCCCGCGGTCATCCGACCGGACATCATTCCTACCCAGGACGGCATGGTGATCACCGAACTTGACTCAGTCCCTGGAGGGATCGGTATGACCGCATGCCTCTCAGCGCTGTATCTCGATCAGGAGGCCGGTGATGGTCTCTCGCTCGTGGGAGGCTCCGAGGGGATGGTTCGGGGATTTGCGGCCATGTTGAGACACCAGCTCGCCCAGCATACAGGATGCGTCGCGATCGTGATCTCGGAAGAGGCCAAAGACTATCGGCCTGAAATGACGTGGCTCGCGGCCCGGCTTCGAGCCATCGGTCTCGACGCCTACTGCGTGGAACCTCGCCATATTCGATTCACCGAAGAAGGCCTTTGGATCACGAACGAAGGGATGGATCAGCCGATCGCCTTGATCTACCGCTTCTATGAGTTATTCGATCTCCTGAATATTCCCAAATCCGAACTCATCCAATACGCACTCAAGAAGGGCCGGGTCGCCGTCACGCCCCCGTACAAGCCGGCACTGGAAGAAAAGCTCGCCTTTGGCCTTCTCCACCACCCAGCCTTGCAACCCTTCTGGGAACAGACATTAGACCGTCATGTCTTCCTGCACCTGGCCGCCATCATGCCGCGTACCTGGACTCTCGATCCTGCGCCAATCCCTCCATCTGCGACAATTCCGGGTTTGGCGATCGGCGGACGCGCCGTAATGAACTGGCACGATCTGGCCACGGCAACTCAGAAAGAACGGCACTTCGTGATCAAGCCATCGGGATTTTCCGAACTCGCCTGGGGCAGCCGGGGCGTATCGGTCGGACACGATATGCCGCAGAGCGAATGGGCCGGCGCCATCGACAAGGCCCTGGCGGCCTTTCCCCAAACACCCTATATCCTGCAGGAGTTTCACAAGGGCCGTCTGTATGATCTTGACTACTTCGATCCGGTGAGCGGCGAGATGAACCGGATGTCCGGCCGCGCCAGGCTCTCGCCCTATTATTTCGTCAGTGGCGAAAGGACCGAACTGGCTGGTATCCTGGCCACCATCTGTCCGGCAGATAAGAAAGTGATCCACGGAATGAAAGACGCGGTCAGTGGTACCCTGCGCCGTCGAAACTGGTCAGGGTGAGGGGTAAGTGAGTTAGGGGTCATCACGTTGTGACCTTCACTATAGCGTTATCGCCTCACCCTTTACCCTTACCCCTTACGAGCATGATGACCCTCTATCACGTCACATGGTGCCCTGAATGTGAGGTGGTGCGTCGGAAACTGGCGGACCTCCATATCGACTACGAGCACGTGATCGTGCCCGACTTTCGCCCGATGCGCAAAGCGGTCCACGAAGTCTCAGGCCAATACTATGTTCCGGTCCTCAAGGACGGAGACATCGTGCTGACGGAAACCGACGACATCATCGATCATCTTGAAAAGACGTACGGTCAGGAACGGATCACGGACGGCTAACAAGCTGCAGGGAAACCATCGCAGGATGCTGATCCACTCGACTGCAAAGGAGACCGCATGGAAGCATGGAGACGCATACTCGCCGACAGCGTGGTGAAACCAAAAGACTTGGCGAATCGCCTCGGTGTCGATGCGAAAGAAATCGAAGCCATCGTGGGCGACTATCCGATGCGCATTACCCCCACGGTGATGGCGACGATCAAAGAAAGGGAGACGCCATTTGGAAACAGGTGGTCCCGGACATCGCTGAGATGGACGACTTCGAAGCGGAAGACGATCCGCTCGAAGAAGACCTCATGAGTCCGGTCCCTCATCTGGTCCATCGCTATCCGGATCGTGTCCTGTTGATGGTGACGAACCAGTGCCCGATCTATTGCCGATTCTGCACGAGAAAGCGGCTGGTCGGGAAACCTGGATTCCTCAAGAAGGGCGAACTCGACCAAGCCATCGCCTATCTGCGCGAGCATACCGAAGTGCGCGACGTCATTCTCTCCGGCGGCGACCCCTTGCTCCTCCCGGATCATTTGTTGGACCGGATCCTCAAGGCCCTGCGGACCATCCCTCATCTAGAACTGATTCGCCTCGGCTCCCGGGTGCCCGGCACATTACCAGAACGGATCACCCCGGAACTCTGTGCGATCGTGAAGAAGTACCATCCGATCTATATGAACCTGCATTTCAATCACCCGGACGAGCTGACGCCTGAAGTCAAAGCGGCCTGCGGGATGTTAGCCGATGCCGGTGTGCCGCTCGGCGCGCAAACGGTCCTGCTCAAAGGTGTCAACGACGATCCGGACATCATGAAGCGATTGATGCATCAGCTGCTGCTCGCCCGTATCAAACCCTACTATCTCTACCAAGCGGACCTGACGAAGGGGACGAATCACTTTCGCACCACGGTCGAGACGGGGCTGAATATCATCAAGTCGTTGCAAGGCCACACAAGCGGGATGGCGGTCCCGCACTTCGTAATCGATGCGCCGGGCGGAGGCGGAAGATTCCCTTGCTCCCCGTCGACTACATGGTGCACATGGATGTCGCGGGGTCCTCTTGCAGAACTATGAGAATAAGGCATTCCACTATCCGCAACCGCAACAAGAAGCTGCACGAGAGTTGCCGATGGTCAGTGCCGCGCCTTCACTGGGATCGTGCAGTAGCGGAGAGCACGACAACCTGTGAGCACCCGAACCACACAGGGCATTTTGCCTTACCAGCACATCAAGCAGCTGATTGCGACCGGCGCCATCCACGCCGATATACCGATCGAAGACCGGCAGATCCAGCCGGCCAGTCTTGATCTGCGTCTCGGGCGCAAAGCCTATCGATTGATCAGCAGCTTCTTGCCGGAACTGTCCGAGATCACGAGCCGGCTGAGCGTTCTTGATTTCTACCAGTCCGACCTCGTGATGTACGAAATGGACCTGACCGAGGGGGCCATCCTCGAAAAAGGCCACGTCTATCTGGTGCCGCTGCTGGAACGTGTGACGTTGTCCAAAACCCTCCGAGCGCGGACCAATCCTAAAAGTACGACTGGACGGCTGGACGTCTTTACCCGTGTCGTGACGGATCTCAACACCGGATTCGATGAAATCCGAGCCGGTTTCTCCGGGCCCCTCTATCTGAAATCGTCCCGCGCTCATTCGCGATCAAGGTGAAGACCGGATACTCCCTCAATCAAATTCGCTTCTGTACGCGGCGCCGCCGCCGTGTCAGACCGCTCGCTTCACGCGCTCCATACGCGAGAGCCCTTGCTCTACCACAACCTTCCCACGAAGCACGCGCTGGACTCCCGCGATCTCCGTACGGATCGCGGTTTGTTTCTCCGGATCGATCTGAAGGGAGACGACCGAACCGGCTCGCCGATTATCGGCTATCGAGCAAAGAAGAACAGCCACGTCATCGATCTGTCGAAGGTCGGCCACTATGCGGCGCTCGATTTTGGGAACCCCTGTCCCGCCACCACCAGGACAGTCTTCTCTTGGAACCGGAGGAGTTTTATATTCTCGCGTCGAAAGAACGGATCCGCGTTCCCGCCGGCTACGCGGCCGAGATGGTCGCCTTCGAGGCCGCCTGCGGCGAGTTACGAACCCACTACGCCGGGTTTTTCGATCCGGGATTCGGGTACGGCCGCGGCGAGATGCACGGTACCCAAGTCGTTCTGGAGGTCCGCCCCCACGACGTGCCCTTCCTCATCCATGATGGACAAACCTTCTTTAAGGTTGTGTACGACAGAATGTCCGCACTCCCCAATCAACTCTACGGCGCGGCGCTCGGGTCTTCGTATCAGCGCCAAGGCCTAACCCTCAGCAAACATTTTAAGGTCTAGCCCGATGCTGAAACAGACCTCCAGCACGGGAAGGCCGAGGTTCAGGCTACGGTTGCCGCGGAAATGAACATGTTGGGTCGTCGCTCAATTATGATCTCGGCCTCAGCGTTCGTCATTCGCTCAGGATTCGGACGCTTCGCCTTTCACCTTTCACCTTTCACGAACGGCTAGGAACCAGCCGACTATGTCGTCAGAACCGACACCGACCAACGAACCCGAGCGCCGAGAGCCGGATGAAGATTCCTCCGGGGGCGACAGCCAGATGCGCGTTGCCGGGATGGTCGTGGGCACCGCCCTCATTTTCATCGGCTTCCTCGACGTGTTTCTCTCGATCAGCGGAGGATTCGAGATTGACATCATTCCCTTCATGATTTATTTCGGTGGGATCGCCATATGGGCGAATTCAGTCGTCGAAAATACGACCCTCCGCTACAGCGTCATCGGCGGCGCCATCCTGCTCGCAGCCGTCTTCTTCCACTATGGGGAAGTCCTCTTCTGGCACAAACAGGTGTTGTTTTGGTCCACCGTGGTCGTCGTCATGTATTTCATGTTCAACGAACCGAAAAAACGCGGCTGATTGAAGCCCGGTCTGTCTGGTTCATTTGGTTCTATCTGGTTTGTCTGGTTCATCTGGTTAGGTTCGTTTAACCAAACACACTTGAGACAGACCAAATAGACGAGATAGACCGAACAGACCAATTACGGCTGATGTGTCATGGCGATGACGATTTCCGTCATCATCCCCACGCTGAACGAAGAACGGACGATCATCGCCACACTGGCGCATACCGCATCGATCTCGGTTTCGATGAGCTCATCGTGGTGGATGGAGGAGCCTCGATCAGACCCCTGGGCTGGTCGAATCATACCGACTCAGCACTCAGTCCTCAGCACTCAGTCCTCTACGGTTGGTGACTGCTCCACCTGGGCGCGCCCGGCAGATGAACGAAGGCGCAAAGACCAGTCGGCGGAGAAATCCTACTGTTTCTCCATGCCGACACGCAGCTTCCAGGCGATGCCAAAACGATGATCGACACGACACTGGCCGATCCACGGATGGTGGGCGGACGGTTCGATGTCCGATTCGATCGTCCATCGATGTGGGGAACCATGATCAGCAGAATGATGAACTGGCGATCGAGAATGAGCGGCACTCGCCACCGGCGATCAGGCCCTGTTCGTACGTCGTTCTATCTTCGAACAGATGGGAGGCTTCGCCGACATGCCGTTGATGGAGGATATTGAATTCTCCCGCAGACTCAAACAAGAGGGAGCAACCGCGGCCCTCACCGCGACCGTGACTACGTCTTTTCGTCGCTGGGAACAGCATGGACCCGTGCGGACAATCCTCTTGATGTGGACATTGCGGTTCCTGTATTGGATCGGTATCAGTCCATCGCATTTGGTTAAATGGTACAAAGTCAGTCCGATAAAGACGTAAGGGGTAAGGCGTGAGGGGTGAGAGGTTGCAAAGTTGACAGACATTTCTCAAAACCGGGAGTCTTCTCCATCGCCTCGACCCCCTCACCCCTCACCGCCTCACGCGGCCGCGCTGGTGATCTTCGCCAAAGCTCCGATCCCGGGCGAGGTGAAGACAAGCGCTCTGCCCGCCGCTGACACCCGACGAGGCGGCCACCCCTGCACGGCAGCTTCGTCCTCGACATGCTGGAACGAACCAAACTCGCTGTCACCACACTTCAACTCCCGTTTCATCGGTACCTGGCCTGCGCTCCTTCCTCTGGATCTGGTGTTCTTCAAAATTATGGAAGAACGACAGGGCGTCCGCCTGTTGGATCAAGTAGGAGAGGATCTGGGCCGGCGGATGCACCACACCTTTGTCGACTTGTTCGCCAAAGGCTGCAAGCAGGTGATCATCGTGGGGACCGATGTCCCGACCTTGCCCCTGTCGGTGTATCAAGAGGCATTCGCAATCCTGGGCCGATCGGACGTGGTCTTGGGACCAGCCCTGGATGGCGGCTACTACACTCATCGGCCTCACAGCAGCCGGCAGAACAACTCTTTGCCGGGGTGCCCTGGTCCACCGATCAAGTCCTCGCCGTCACACAACAGCAGGCCAAGGCATTGGGCTTATCTATCGGACTCACCACCGCCTGGCGCGACGTGGATACGATCACGGACTTACAGGCGCTCATCACAGAGTGCCAAGAGGACAATAAGAAGCCCAAACAAGGCCGGACCTTCTCCATGCGAACAGCCGGCGCCTTACAGCTGCTCGCGACCAGACTCAAAACTCGCTAAGATAAAGGGTCAGGCACACCAACCCGGAGGGATCACCTATGGCGGATCGAGTCGCGCTCATCACAGGCGGGGCAAAAGGCATCGGACGGGGATCGCGCTCGACCTGGCGGCGCAGCAATGGTCGGTCGCAATTTGCTATCGCACGAGCGAAGTAGAGGCAAAGGCCACAGCGGACGCGATCACCAGCCGCGGAGGCCGTGCGCTCTCGATTCGCTGTGACGTGTCGGACCCCCAGGCGGCCAGGGGTCTCGCGGCCCAAGTCGAGCAACAATGGGGACGTATCGACGCGCTCATCAACGGCGCCGGCCCCTACCATCGTGTGAACCTGTTCGACGAAACGGTCGAGGGCTGGAACGAGATGTTCGACGGCAACCTCCATCCCATTTTCTATCTCGCCAAAGCAGTATCAACGGGAATGAAAGCTCGCAAATCAGGTCGAATCATCAGCTTCAGCATGGCCAACGCCGATCAGATGATTTCTCAACCGGACGTCACGGCCCATTACATCGCCAAGGCCGGCGTCTTGATTCTGACTCGCACGCTGGCCAAACTGCTGGCGCCCCATGGCATTACCGTCAATGCGATCTCGCCCGGCTTCATCGATTCAGGCAGTGCGCCGCCGGGAGAACTCGCCGGTATGACCAAACGCATCCCAGCCGGATACATCGGGACGATAGACGACACCGTGGCTGCGGTGCGTTATCTACTCGTCCGATGATGCGCGGTACGTGAATGGCGCGAACATTCAAATCAGCGGTGGCATGGGGGATGTGACGGGTAACCTGAGTGCCCTTCTGCTCGCAGAGGAGGATGGAGCCTGTTGATCTCCCGTGCTCGCGCAACGCGCAGGCACTCAGCAAGGCTACTGACTCGTGTGGAGCGCGCGCAGTGGAGATCAATCAGGCCCCATCCCTGGAAAGTAACGACGAGCTGGAGGATCATGTGAAGGATGAGGCGCGTTCGATGCGCGCAGTGAAAGGGCACTTCAGGCTACCCTCTAAAAGAGTAAGGAGGAATGAGGACATTATGAAAACAGAACAAGAACGGACAGCACACGATCGGTTTGTCAAGGCCTTACAGCACGAACATCTCACCTGTCCCAAGCCTGGATGTGGCGGACCGATGGACATCACCGACCACACCCCCATCTCGCCCGTATCAAGACGTACGAAGCCGAATGCAAACAGTGTCATACGAAGGAACAGATTACCGGCAAAGAACAGCCGATCCCACCGTGGGACGGCGCCTCGATCACCATGATGGCTGAGGTGCATCTCCTGCACGATCAACCCACTTGCCCCTTCGACGACACCCCCATCACCTTCACCTCCATGCCGAATCCCCGACGCAAAGCCCGCTACCGCCTCTCATGCTTCTATTGCGGCCGCCACGCAGAACTGAATTGGCCGCCGGCGGAAGCCAAGAGGTGACGGGGCGGCAACTATCCTTCTTGCTCGCAGAACGCGCACACTAGGAAGTATGCTCGTTCGATGCGCGCAGTGAAGGACAGCCAGCCTACCCCTACTAGAAAACGTGAAGAATCAGAAAACCTCGTTCGACGGCCGCAGTAGAACCAATCATGGGTGTCGTTCCTAGAGAGAAAACACGAGCGAGCTTGGAGGGAGCACTAAAAATTTACTCGATGGCCGGTTTTTGCAAACTACCGGACATTGGTGATCACAGCCTGACCAATGCGTCTTTCGAGATTGATAGTCAGGGCCGTACCAGCTGGCTTTTCCACTATGTATGTTTGAGGAGTCTCGACAAAGCGCGCATGGTAGGACGTGCTATGGCTGGATACGGTGTTGCCGGAAGCATCGTTGCACCAGATAATTAATGCTCCCACCTTATCAAGCTGCACTTTGTATGGTCCAATACACTCGCCAGATTTTGACGGCTGGTTGTGCTGAACACTGTACGTGGCACCTGCCTCACGACCCAAGCGCCCCGTTCCTGCCTCAAGATCGTAGGCTAACCGCGTCGCAGGATCGGTAGCGACATCACAACCGGTTGCAGTGGTCAGAAAAATGAGAAGCAACAACCAACGTGAATCAAGTCTATTCATGCGCTCTTCCGGTCATGCTGGATGACAAATAACATGGGCGACGGTAATGCTCTCACTGCGCGCATGCACCGATCACCTTCTGAGGTGAGGGGTGCGCGAGCACAAGAGCATCACCGTCGCTCATCCTCCTCACCCCTGCCTGAACAAAATAGGATGGGCGACTGTCGAACTCTCGATTGCGCGCGTTTAACGAGGACATTCAGATCGTGGCGTTCCGCGAGGAGATTGTCTTCCCTACTTCCTTCTCCCTCATCGCTGCTGAAACCACAAGTAGCTAACGGACGGAACTCCGCCGCCATCGCCGAAGAGGGCGGGACACAACTTGCCGCAGCTCGCGACCGTTGCTCTTCGTGAGCAACGGCGAAGCGCGTACTGTTCGAGTCGCTTTGGACGAGTTTACGGGCTTCGAGCGAGCAAGGGCTAGTTGGGTGCCCTCGAAGGTGCGGGCGGCGGAGCTTCCGCCCGCCGGCCTACTTTCCAAACGCTTTTTTCAGCAGCGGCTCTATCTCGCCTTTGGCTGCCATCGGATCGAGGATATCCGTGTCGCCGTAAAACTGCCCGTCGATGAATACCTTGGGAAGCGTCGGCCAGTTGGTCATCTTGACGAGGGCCTCTCGCTTGGTGGGTTGAGACAAGACATCGATGAGTTCATACGGGTACCCGTACTTGTCGAAAAACTGCATCGTCTCTTTCGTGAACCCGCACATCGGCATCTGTTTGGTGCCCTTGCCGTAGATCAAAATCTTGTGCGCGGCGACTTCCTTGTTAATTTCTTCTTGAATGGGATCTGCCATGGGTCGGCCTCCTTCTTCTCAGCGATGAATGTAGAACGAGAAACAATGTACGAACGCCCAATGAGTGTTTGCTCAGTTCATCGCTCAGCGTTCATAGTTCTTCTGGCGTGCTGGCTGTCAGTTCGAGAGCATGAATCCGTCCATCTTTCAATGGACCATCCAACGCCTGATAGATCAGACGATGCCGATCCAGCAGATTCTTCCCAGCGAAGGCTGCCGAGATCACCACCACTTTGAGATGATTCATTGTGCCGGTCCGATCCGAGACCGTGACCGCGGCATCAGGCATCGTCCGGCGCAGGTATTCGGTCAATATATCGGGCGTAATCATGGCCTCTCCAATCACATCCGAATAAGAATACCTTACCGCAAGACCCAAAGGCAATTCGCAGCCCGCTGGAACTGCCGGGATAGCGAGCGTGACTGGCTCATCGAGTTTCTCGAGGTTTATCTGGTTAGTCTTCGATTCAACCAAGTAACGTCGAACCATACAAACCTGCGCAACCTCCGGTTTCGCATGTCACCAGCCTCTGGCGCTGGTGGTGGATTTCAGCACATGCTGGTGGATATCGACCACTCCTGAATGCGCCACTTCAGTTCAAGACTCCTCTTTGCAGGGAATTCTGAACTGTTTCCGTATGAGCATGCTGGCACGCGCATTGCGCTTCAGGTTGGACAAGAACACGTGAGCCAACCATGACTCAACCACATCTACCTAATCAACCAAGGAGGGTGCCATGGATGAGTTCAAGTCCGGATTTTTTGTCGGGGGAGAGGCCTGCGAGGGACGGGTGCTCGTGGTAGACGACGAGCCCGATATTCGCAAAGTCGTGAAGATGACTCTGCAGAAAGCCGGTTACGAAGTCCTCGAAGCGGAAAACGGTGAGAAGGCGATCGAGGTCATCAATTCCGGCGAAAACCGGCTCCTCCTCGACGTCGTCATCTGCGACATTCGTATGCCAAAAATCAATGGAGCCGAAGCCGTCGCCTACTTCCGGAGCCATTACCCTCGCGTCCCGCTCATCGTTCTGACCGGCTTCCCTGATACCGATATGGCAACATCCTTCCTCACGGCAAGGCGTGGTGGATTATCTCGTCAAGCCGGTCGAAGGAGAAAAACTGAGATCCAGCCGTTGCGCGGGCAATAGAACAGAGGGAGCTTGCAAAACTGTGACAATGAGCCTGCCTCCTCCTCTGCGTCGGCAAGAGGCGGCATGCCCCTCTTTGCTCCCCTCAGCAGAGAGGGCACAACCCTGCCACAGGAAGTTAGCCTGAATGGAAAACTCTGACCATACCAGGGTCGCCATTCTAGGAGCAGGTCGCGGCGGACTCGCGCTGCTGGATCTGCTGCACCACATCCCGTCGATTGAGATCGTCGGCATTGCAGATCGTAATCCTGCTGCACCAGGGCTGGAGCGCGCGCGTGAGCTTCGGATTCCCGTCACCACCAATATGCCGGACCTGATCGGCAACCATGGCGTAAGCCTGATGATGGATGTCACGGGCGATCCGGAAATGGAAACGTATCTGCATGCCAACAAACCTCCTACCGCCGATATCCTCAGTGGATCGGCCTCCCGGCTGCTGTGGGAGCTGGTCCTGCATGAAGCCAAGCTGGAAGCCGAACTCCTCCAGTCAGAAAAGCTTGCGGGAATCGGCTCATTTGCCGCGGGAATCGCGCACGATATCAACAACCCCCTGCAACTCATTTTGGGCCTGGCGGAAAATCTCGCAGAGGAACGCGACCTCGTCGTCGTCCACGAACAAGCCCAAGATATTATTGAAGCCGTCAAACGGACCAGTGCCATTTGCCGAGACCTCACCCGCTACTCACGGCGCGCATCTCCCCACGAGGACATGCTGGTGTCCGTGAACGAAAAGCTGGACGAAGCGCTGAAAATCGCACGCTACGCGTCAAGCCTTCACGATATTGAGATGATCAAACATTACCAGTCCGGACGCCGCACGTCAAAGGCAATCCGGATGAGTTACTGCACGTCTTCGTCAACCTCATCACCAATGCGGTTCATGCTATGGAACGCGTCGGCGGCACACTGACGCTCGAGACCATACTCCTTGACGGACAGGTCGGCGTCCGAATCTCCGATACGGGATGCGGCATCGCCTCGGACAAAATCCCCGAGATTTTCGAGCCGTTTTTCACGACGAAGGCTCCCGGCAAAGGCACGGGGCTGGGACTCTATAACGTCAAGACCATCGTCAGCAAAATGCACGGCACGATTGCGGTCGACAGTCAGATCGATAAGGGAACGACCTTTACCTTGACCTTTCCCGACGCCGAGCCGGCTGAACAAGGATGTCTGTCATGAGTCCCGCACGTCCCGCGGTCTCGTTCCGAAACGAGGTGGGGCCTCCAGCTCAAAGCTGATTCTGTCCATGTTGCTCGTGGGGGTGGTTCCCCTCCTGGTGGGTCTCGGTCTCGCCTTTTGGCAAGGCTCTCGCGAGATCCAGGTCGTCAGCGGCGAAAGCTTCAAGGCCCTTGCCGAGGAGACCGCACGAAAAATCGATCTCTTGATGTCGGATGAAGTCGCCCGAACGTCACGGATTGCGACAGACCCTTCGATTATCCTCGCTCTCGAGCAACGGCGCGACACCCTCCTGGGCATGACGGAAACGGAGCGGCGCCGTGCGGTAGACCGGCTCAAAGAAGGCTGGAGGCCAAAGATCCCGCGACTGCCCAGGCCATCACGGGAAACAAATGGCCGGCCTCATTCAGGAGTATCTCTCGGGAGCCAAGAGCGAAGCCGATCACCTGATCCCGCAAGTGGTCCGTGCTGCCACCAAGATGTTGTACATCACCGACGTGGAGGGCAATCTGGTTGCCGCGTTGACCACGATGCCTCCCTTCTCCAATAAAGACACGGCCTGGTGGAAAGGCGCCTCCCATCGCGGGGTCGGCCAGCTTTTCATCGAAGATGTGCACTTCGATGAACGTGCCCAAACCTATGTTATCAGCATCTCGCTTCCCATTATGGATCGCATCCGATATGGACCAGTCGGCGTGCTCCATCCGCGTGATCGATGCCAAAGAGTTGATGTCGCCCTCGATCTCGCCCGATTCGATTCGGCAAGACCGGGCATGTGATGCTGATCGATCAGCGCGGCATCGTCATCGCGAGCTGCCCCATTCTGCCGACCGGCGTCCCACTCTCCGACGCACAGCTCATTCCCCTCGTCACGCCTGCCTCAGCCGGGCTGGGTCAGTGCGCCGAGCGACGGCCACGGCGGACAATCGACTTCGATTATCGGATTCGCCCCGGTGCCGGAAACCAGCCGAGCCACCAATAGCGATAAGGGCAAAGGCTCTGGCACACCTTCGTGTGGCAAGCCTCTGACGAACTCTTTTGCCCCGATTCGTCACTTCCTCACCTGGATGGCCGTATTCAGTCTCATCGCCGTCGGATTGATGACGTCTCTCGGCTACCTTGCAGCCAATCGAATTGTCATGCCGGTTCGCCGATTACAAGCCGCGGCACAATTGATCGGACGCGGTGAGCTTCGGCAGCCCATCAACATTCAGACCGGCGATGAGCTTCAGGATCTGGCCGACGAGTTCAATCGAATGAACCGCCAATTGGAGGCCGCCTTTGCAGGCCTGACCGATCAAGTGACCATTAAAACGCAACAAGTGGAGTCCCTGCTTCACTCGACGGACCAGATCTTGGATGCAGTCCCAACCCCGATCATCATGGTCGATCAAGACGAACAGGTGCGGTACATCAATCGGGTCGGACGCGACTCCTTTCAGGCCATACTTGACTCGACTCAATCGATCCCGTTGTTCGACATACTTCCCGTCGATGCCGCTGTACGAGAGCACCTGCGAAAAGAATTCAGACGTGCGCAAAGCGGAGACAGCGCCCACGGCAGCGTCCGGGGCAGAGGACGCCGCTGTCGTCAACACCCCCCGTGACCCGTTGGCCCCCATGCGATGGGAACGGAGAAACCAGCACGACCGACAGGAGATTCAGATTGGCCCCCGGCGATATCACTATCAGTGGTTCCACATGGCGGGAAGAAACCAGGGAGAGGATCGGATCGGCCTTGTCTTCAGGGATACGACCGATGACAGCCGTCTCCAAGATCAACTCATCCAGGCCGAGAAATCGGGCAGCCTTGGGACTCTCACAGCCGGAATCGGACATGAGTTGAACAATCCGCTCTTTGGAATTCTCGGACTGGGAGAAGCCATCGAAGATGAAGCCGACCTCGACCGCGTCAGATCCCATGCCCGCGACATCGTCCAACATGGCCGTCGAATGGCCGCGATCATTCGAGACTTCACCGGCGTCACGAGCCCGCGAGACATCGGACCAACGGCAACCGGTTCACCTCGAACGGGAACTCGATCAGGCCATCGCGACACTCACGGCCAGCATGAGACGCCTCAGGAGCTCACGATCGAGCGAACGTACGCGGGAGACACCTGTGTGCTGGCCCTTCCCGACCAACTCAGACAGGCGTTCACAAACTTGTTGACGAATGCCATTCAGGCAATGAAGGGCCGAGGCGTCTTACGTCTCTCGACATCCCTGACCGAGACATCGGTCGTGACCATGATCGCAGATTCAGGCCCCGGCATTCCGAAGCAGCATCTGTCGAAAATTTTCGATCCATTCTTTACCACGAAGGGACAGGGCGAAGGATCCGGACTCGGCTTGACCGTCGCACGCCGCATCATCAAGAAATTTGGAGGGGACATCAGAATCGAGAGCCAGGAGGGAACGCGGCGCCACGTGCATCGTCACCCTCCCGGCAATTCAGCTTCTGCCGCCCACACAGGAGGCTTCATGCACCGAGTCAACGTCTCGCTCTACGCCGCAGCGCTTCACCGTCCTAATCTCCGGGCTGTGGTGGGGGCCCTATACCCTCTCCGCAAAGGAACGGCCTGGATCGTCAGGCATCCCACTGGAGAAAGCGGCGGCTTATATCTACGCCGTCATCAAGGCCGATCGTACGCTGTATACGACGGAAATCGTCAATCGACTCCAGGAGAAGGGTGTCACCACGGCATCCGAACATTGGGAACAGGAGAATGCCCTCATGTTGCCGGCCCAGTTTCTTCAGCACGCGGGCAAGCTGGTAGCCGAGAATGAAAGCGGGGTCCGGTATCGACTGATCGGTCTCTGGCCTATCTATCGGCGCAACGCCCCGGCGAGTGAACTGGAACGCAACGCGCTGGAGTCTCTCCGGAAGAATCCCGACCTGCCGGTCACCGGAATCGTGACCAGTGGGCGCAAACAATACTTTCAGGCGATCTATCCAGACCTCGCCGTCTCAACGACCTGTATCGACTGCCACAACGGGCATCTGCTCAGCCCGAAACGAAACTTTAAGCTCAACGATGTCATGGGCGGGATCGCTATCACCATCCCGCTGGAATAGGGAAGTCAAGAGGACACGGCAGTGAGTTCTGCGGCTTCGTCACGGAATGGATGCGAATTGAAGAGGACCGAGAAACCTATCGGTGCGCGTCGTCACCGGACTCTTTGTCAAGCACCACGACCTGCTTCACCCGGTGTGCGGCGAGATCATGGACACTGCCCGGCAACTTCGGAAGGTCGTCGGACCAGGCGGCGACTCCCATATCCGTCGTTCCTTGGAGCTTGGCGCCTTCTTCCATGATAAGCACCGGCGTCAGGACTTCTCCGATGAGCGTGGCCGTCTTCAACAACTGGACTCGCTCATTCGCCGTCACCTTCGCCTTGATGCGACCACTGCTGACCACCGTGCCGGCACGTGATCGTTCCCTGCACCAATCCATCCTCGCCAATGATCACCTGCCCCTTGGTCTGAATTTCGCCGTCGAGGCGGCCATCGATTCGCACCGTCCCTTCGACATGAATCTCGCCTTTCAACACCACCCCTTTGGCCAACAGGGTAATGTTGTCATCTCCGGCAAAACTATTATTCCTCATACGTCATTCCCCCTCCACACCTGATCGTTGACGCCAGCATACACCATTCCTCTTCGTGAGGACTAGGAGAATCCAAAAGTATGTCGGAGCCGTTCCCATATTCCCCCTCCATGCACCTCACAGTAGACGCTGGGCTCTGTACCCTCGATGAACACCTCCGATACCTGTTCGGGACATTGAGATGTGGCCAACTGCCCGGTCTTCGGATCGATGGTGCGAGCGACCACACCGACCGGCATCACGAATGCCGGGACCGTGGGCGGAATGATCCTGCGCGCGAGATCCATCCAAATCGGCAGGGCTGCCTGTGATCCCGTGAGACGCAGAGGCCGTTCATCGTCGAATCCCACCCAGACCCCGATGACCACGTCGGACGTGTAGCCGACAAACCAGGCGTCGCGATAGCCATCGGTTGTACCGGTTTTCCCGGCCACCGAGCCTTGGAACCCAATCGCTCTGGCTTTGCTCGCGGTGCCCCGTTGGATGACGCCTTCGAGGAGAGATGTCAACACATAGGCCCCTTGAGGCGAGGTCGCCTGTAACCGATCCGGCACGGCTATTCCAGACAATATCTCCCTGTCGATCTCTGGTCGATCGCACGGCAGCCGGCTTGACGGCAATCCCTCCGTTGGCAATCGCTCCATACGCCGCCGTAATCTCCATCAACGACACCGACGAGCTGCCCAAGGCCACCGACGAAAGATCGTCGCCGATCGCGCTCGTCACACCAAGACGATGCAGCAGCTGCACGATCGGCTTAGCCCCAGAGGACTTGGCCGCCCGCACCGCCGGCACATTGAACGACTGTTCCAACGCGCTCCGCACGGTGACAGGCCCGTGAAATTGTTTGTCGTAGTTCTGCGGAGACCAGGGACCGGTCTCCGATTCAAAGGTCACCGGCTCGTCCACCAACAAACTCGCTGCGGTCAACTGGCCGGCCTGCCCCTCACGAGCCGCTTCCAATGCCGCAAGATAGACGAAGGGTTTGAAGAGCGAGCCCGGTTGCCGCCGCGCCTGAACAGCGCGGTTGAATTGACTCTGCCGGTAATCCCGCCCTCCCACCAGTGCCAGAATGGACCCGGTCTTAGGATCGAGCACCACCACCGCCCCTTGCACCGGCTCCATCGCACTCTTGAGATGGGGATGCGCAGCCTCTAATTTGGCCAGTCCTTTCTCCAACGATTCTGTGGCCGCCTGCTGGATCATCGAATCGAGCGTACTATCGATCCGCAAACCTTCCGGCAAGGGGACCACACCGGCCTCCTCTACCTGGCGAAGCACGGCATCGACGAAGTAGGGCGCATCGGTCAGGACGTCCTCTGACCGATGCACGCGCACCGGTTCATTCATCGCACGGTTCCAAACCTCTTCCGTCAGGAGACCTGTCTCCCGCAGCCGCCGCAACACCACATCGCGCCGCTGCTTCGCCTGCTCAGGATGTTTCGTCGGCGCATAACTATTGGGCCCCTTGATCAAACCGGCGATCATCGCGATCTCTTCGATCGTCAATTCCTGAAGGGTCTTGCCGAAATAGCGATGGGCTGCCTCGCGCACCCCATAGATCGAGACGAATCCCGCCTGCCCGAGATAGATTTCATTCAGATAGCTTTCGAGGATGTCTTGTTTCGTATACTTCACTTCCAATACCAGCGCCGCCAGCGCTTCCTTGAATTTTCGTCCCATCGTCCGCTGCGGCGAATAAAATAAATTCTTCGCCAGTTGCTGCGTGATCGTGCTACCGCCCTGCACCACCCCGCCTTTGGTGAAATTGGTCCAGACCGCCCGTCCAACAGCAACCGGATCGATGCCGAAATGGGAGTAGAACCGGTGATCTTCAATAGTCAGCACCGTCTCAACGATCCGTGGAGGAATCTGCGCCAATGGAACCCATTCGCGCACCTGGCGCGACTCACCGCGCACCCCGCTCAGGAGTTCCGGTTCCAGAAAGACGGAGAAGAGCGGCGTCCCATCAAGCTGAGACAGGACCTCCACCACTCGCCCCTGATCCAACGGCAACGTCACCATCGTCGCGCCGACATAAGCCCTCCGGCTGCGCATGGAGATAGACCGTCAAGGCCTCTTCGGTCAGCCGATAGTCGCCGGGAGACTGCACCGGCACATTCACTCGTCGATAGCCCAATCGTTGCAGCCGCTCAAGAAGGCGGCTGTGCACAAGCGAAAGATCTGGTTGCAGCAGGAACGGCCCACTGTATAGACGCAGAGGAGGATGCTCGTCGCTCTTGGGCAGGGCAAGAAAGGTCGCCAAATATGCGCCATAGGCCACGACGACGAGGCCGAACGCGGCCACGAGGCCTGCCAGGACCAGACTCGCGTATGTCACCCATCGTGCAGGTCTATTCACAGTTTTTAAACCTCACCACAGCATAACAAACGAGCGGGACACGCGGGACGGGTTGATCTGGTTTATTTGGTTTATCTCGTTTATTTGGTTGAACCAGAGCAACCAGAGAAACTGGAGCAACCAACCGGTTTACGCTTTACGCGTTCCGACCTTCTGAGGAAGAAGGGAACCGACAACCATCCCTGCCGCCGCCATGATAAAGCCGGCCAGTTGCGGCGGCCAGATCGAATCGCTGGGACCGAAGATTTCCAGCGCCAGCCACGTCGTAAGCCCGGCCGCGATCGCGCAGAGGGCGCCCTGGGTGGTCGCGCGAGACCAATAGAGGCCGGCTGCAAGCGGCACAAAGGCCGCCACCAACGTGACTTTGTAGGTATTGACGAGCATCGAATAGATGCTGGCATCTGATATCAGCGCGATCGTCAAATCGACCGCAGCAAAGGTCATCAAGACCAGACGCATGACCCGCAAAAACTCTCGATCGGTGAGATCCGGCCACACGCGCTTGATGACGTTTTCGCTCAGGGTCACCGAGGGAGCGAGCAACGTTGCGCTCGAGCAGCTCATGACGGCCGAAAGTACCGCTCCGAAAAACAGAATCTGCGCGACGATCGGCGTATGTTGGAGGATGAGCGTCGGCAGCACCAGTTGCGAATCTTCCACGAGCAGCTGTCCAAACTTTGCCGGATCGATAAGCGTGGCTGAATAGGCGAGGAACATCGGTACGAAGCAGAACAGAAAATAGATCCCTCCGCCAAGGACTGAACCACGCACCGCCGTCCGCTCATCTTTCGCCGAAGTGATGCGCTGAAACACATCTTGCTGGGGAATCGATCCCAGCATCATGGTGATACCTGCGCCGATGAAAGGGATCCACGCGTTGAGACTCGCCGGTGGAAAGAAATCCAACTTTCCCGCCTGCGCCGCATGGTCCACCACCGCACCAACCCCGCCCGTCAGCCCACTCACGACAGAAGCAATATAGAGCAGGCCACCCATGATGACGCTAAGTTGGACAAAATCGAGGATGGCCACGGAGAACATGCCGCCGAAAGTCGTATATGTCAACACGATGACCGCACCGAGCACCATTCCGAGTGGCTGGCTCACCACCCCGTCTGTCACGACGTTGAACACCAAACCCAACACTTTGAACTGAGCCGCGACCCACCCCAGATACGACGCCACGACACAGAGGGTGCAGAGTACTTCTACCGTTTGGTTGTACCGGAGCCGGTAGTAATCTCCGACGGTAAGAAGGTTCAGTCGATACAACCGTGGGGCAAAGAACAATCCGGCCAGGATCAAACACAAACTCGCGCCGAACGGATCAGCGACGACCCCGCGCAAGCCATCCTTGACAAAGGTCGCCGGCATCCCCACCACGGCCTCCGCGCCGAACCAGGTCGCGAAAACCGTCGCGGTGACGATCGGCAGCGGCAAGCTCCGACCGGCCACCGCAAAATCTTTTACAGTATGGACCCGCCTGGCGGCAGCCAGTCCTATCCCCACCGACACAAGTAAATAGAGAATGACGAATCCGAGAATCATGGAGGCGATTCTGACATACGTGTGGGCGGATTCTAGCGAGGCTTCGGCAAGTGCGCAACGGAAGAGAGGATAAGGCGCACCGGAGCGGTCAGGGCGTTGTCAGCCTATCCGCTCCACCATGCTGCGGAAAAAGCATTTTCGGTACGCGAGAATCTTTAATTGTCCGTACCGGGCGGCACAACAGGAGAGCTACTCCTCCAGGATGCTCGAAACGGCCTGTCCAGCAAGGCCGCAGGCGAATCGAAACCGGATGAGGTACCGACCGCACTCCGTGGGGCCGTTCGCCCGTACAATGGATCTTGGCGAACGGAAAACCCTCCAGCACTTCCGGCCTCTGAAAATCTCAATCGGTACGTTGAGGATTTCGATGAACCGAGAACGCCACTGGCGGCCTTTTCAGCATCCTGCAGGAGGCCCCTGTTCCCTTGAGTACACGCATGGTAGGCTAATAATAGATGCTACCAAGTGGGATGGCTATGAATGATCACCACTTCCATCGTCGAGACTCTTCTCGGAAGACACCAGGGCTGTGGCCATGGCTCCTCATCGGGGCGATCGGAATCGGGATGGTGTTGGCCGGGCTACCGGCCCACGCAAGCGAGTCGCAGCCCCCTGGGAATGTTCGAGTTATACCGGCGATGCCCATACCCGTTGTGTGGAGACCTTCGCCGAGGCGCAGCGCGACCAGATCGCAGCACTCCAAGGAAAAGTGCAAGCCCAACAAGAGACCGTCAATCTCTTAAAAAACCAGCTCGACCGCCAGGCCTCTACGAATGCCGATTTGCAACGTCAACTGGCACAACCACCCGCTGTCGTGCAGTCGGTCCCACCCCTCTACGCTTATCCTCCTGTGGGATTCAGCCTCTACATGGGCAGCCCCTGGATCTACGGACCACCATATTATTCTTCCCCGTTCTTCTACGGCCCGCGCTACTATGGACCACACCACCGTGGCCACCGTTGGTAACCAGGCCGCACTGATAGCGGTTTGTCTGGTCTATCTGGTTGATCTGGTTTGTTTAGTTCATCTAGTCGCTCTTGTTTAACCAAACAAACGAGACAAACCAAATAAACCAAATAACGATCTTCTTCTGCTGGCGGACTTTTTCAGCATCCTGCTAGGAGCCTGTCCGACATGGCCTTCGTCACGATGCGAAGGAGGTGTGGCCGGATGCGAGGCCGCAGGCCCTGAAAACCGGAGGTGTATTCACTGGAATACATTGAGGATTTTCCCGGGCTGAGAACGACGCAGATGGTCGCGGATCATTCGCCGCAGTAGAACGGTCATGTCGGACAGGCTCCTAGGCATAATTTTCTTGAGCCCTCGCCCGATATCGAATACCCTACACTAGTTCCACGCCATGTGATATCAAGTCCGTTGCAGTCACACATTAAAGAAAGGACAGCTCATGCGCTTCGTTGCATCCAGTTTGGCGATCGTGCTTTGCCTTGTGTCCACTGCGGCATTCGCGGCGGCGGCGGAGCCCACGACCGATGAACAAAAAACCTTCTATGCCTTGGGATTGGCCATCAGCCAATCGCTCGCGACCTTCAACCTGAACGAGTCTGAACTCGATCTCGTGAAGTCCGGCATCGCTGATGGGGTCTTCAAAAGACCCCCAAAGTAGACCTCCAGACATTCGGCCCGAAGATTCAACAACTGCAACAAGCCCGCGCCTCGGTCGTCGCAGACGCGGAGAAGAAAGCAGGGGCCGCGTTCCTTGCGAAAGCGGCGGCGGAGCCAGGCGCCAAGAAAACCGAGTCCGGCGCAATCCTCACGGTCATCAAGGAAGGAAACGGCGCGACCCCGAAAGTCACGGATACGGTAAAGGTGCACTATCACGGAACCCTGACCGACGGAACGGTCTTCGATAGTTCCGTCAAGCGGGGCGAGCCAGCCACCTTCGGATTGAATCAAGTGGTCAAGTGTTGGACAGAAGGGGTCCAGCTCATGAAAGTCGGCAGCAAGAACAAATTAGTCTGCCCGTCGAATCTCGCCTATGGCGACGGAGGTCGACCGCCTATCATCAAGCCCGGTGCGACGTTAGTGTTCGAAGTCGAACTCCTCGAGATCGTCGCTGCCAAGTAGTCCCTCACTACGATCCTCATAAGGTCGAGCGGGAGAGTATCCCGCTCGACCTCGTTGGTCACCTCTTCAACGGAACATTTGCCCGGTAGCGCGATGAGGGAGCCTCTCCTGTGAGCTGAACCCAAGCAGACAAATTTGTCTTGATCTCCATCGCGACATCGCATAACTTACACAACCTCAGACCTTGGGGCACCGGATCCCTTACCGTCACACATAATGAAAGAAGGACCGCTCATGCGTTTCGTTGTCTCCTGCTTTGTGACCATGCTCTGCCTCGGAACCACTGCGGCATTCGCAGCAGCCCCAGAGCCCACAACCGATGAACAAAAACTTTCTACGCCTTAGGATTAGCCATTAACAACTCGCTCAGCAACTTCAACTTGAGCGAGCCTGAGTTCGAGCTCGTGAAGTCCGGTATAGCTGATGGATTCTTTAAACGACCTCCCAAGGTGGACCTCAGGGCGTTCAGCCAGAAGATTTCAGAACTGCAACAGGCCCGCGCCTCGGTCATTGCAGAAGCGGAGAAGAAAGTGGGGGCTGCGTTCCTCGCAAAAGCCGCGACAGAACCTGACGCCAAGAAAACCGAGTCCGGCGCGATCTTCATCACCATCAAGCAAGGGAACGGCGCCACGCCTAAAATCGCGGATACCGTGAAGGTGCACTATCTCGGCACCCTGGTCGACGGAACAGTGTTCGATGATTCCGCCAAGCAGGGTGGTAACCCGGCCACGCTCCGAGTGAACGAAATGAGCAAGTGTTGGGTGGAAGGAATACAGCAGATAAAAGTCGGGGGCAAGAGCAAGTTGGTCTGCCCGTCGAATCTCGCCTTTCGCGACAAAGGCTTGCCCCCTGATCAAGCCCGGCGCGACGTTGGTGTTCGAAATCGAGCTCCTTGAAATTGAGACTCCGAAGTAGTCCCACTCTGTTGGCTACACTAGGTCAAGCAGGACAGTCTCCTGCTTGACCTAGGAGCCTGAACGACCCGTCATATCTCGATGAGCGCGTGCCATCACTTCTGCCTCATCAGCCGCCTTGGCGTAGGTGCTGCGAGGGTCTGGCGGTGCTGGACCAAAACGATCCTGGCGGAGACAGCTCAGGCGTCTTCGTCGCCTGAATCTTCCGATACTCTCCGTCATCACCGTCATGTCTTTCGAGCGTTGTCGGAGATGGGCCGCCTCCTTCATATACCAGGTTTCCAGCCCTTTATGGTCATTCTTGGCAACAAGATCTTGAGGCGCACTGCGACGGATTGACCGTGCACGCTACAACTCCTACCATCATCAGAGCCGCGACAAGCCTTTCAATAGATTCCCATGCTTCATCATGATTATCCTCCTGCCTTGTGGTGGCGCATCGTGCCAACCAACGCTCCTTGAAAGTGGGCTGCGTTCTCGGTCAGTTCCCACCCGGTTTTGCACAGAATTTCGTCACCTTCCTTCTATGCATGAGTTGCAACATATGAACAGTGTCCGCATCACGCCGACTGCTGAGCCATGTCCGCTATCCTGCCCACTGCCCTTCATGTGTTTTGCCTTTCGGAAACGCCGATGCTTTCCTGCTCTTGACAGCAGAAAGGTCGGTACCGGTGAGTACGGGACGGAGCCCTGCTGGGCCAGACCAGCCACGCCAGAGGGCATAGAGTACGGGAATCACCAGCAGCGTGAGGATGCGTCGAGCTGACCATCCCGCCGATCATCGGTGCAGCAATCCGTTTCATGACGTCGGCGCCTGTGCCGGTGGTCCACATAATGGGCAGCAATCCGCCCATAATCGCGGCGACCGTCATCATCTTGGGCCGCACCCGCTGGACCGCACCTTCCATGAATGGCGTCGCGCAGGTCCTGAACCGTCGCCATGCGGCCTTCTCGCACGCCGCCGCTCATAGGCCTCATCGAGATAGACGAGCATGACCACGCCCGATCTCCGCCGCCACACCGGCCGAGCGCGATGATGCCCACCCAGACCGCCACGCTCAAGTTGAAGCCCAGATAGTCGAGATACCAGATGGCCCCGATCGCGGCGAAGGGAACGGACAGCGAGCACGATCAGCGATTTCGCCAGCGAACCGAAGTTGAGATAAAGCAGCAAGAGAATGATCCCAATGGTGACGGGGACGACCAGCGTGAGCCGTTCTTCGGCCCGCACCAGATGCTCGTATTGACCGGTCCAGATCAGCCGGTAGCCGGCAGGGTAATGTCACTCGTGTCTCGCACCACACGTTGGGCGTCTTCGACATAGCCGCGCAGGTCGCGTCCGCTGACCGCGACCGAGACCAAACCGGCCAGCGCTCCTGCTTCATCCGCGATCGACGGCGGCCCCTGAGTGATGACCATCTCTGCGATTTGTCCGAGTGGAATCTGCGCGCCGCTTGGCGTGGGGATCAGCACCCTCTTGAGCCGGTCTGGGTCATCGCGCAGTTCGCGTTTGTAGCGGACATTGACTGGATACCGCTCGCGTCCCTCGACCGTAGTCGTCACGGTTTCTCCCCGATCGCCGAGGTGATCACCTCTTGCACATCTCCCACCGTCAGGCCATAGCGGGCCGCTTCGCGCCGGTTCACGGTGATGATCGAGGTAATACCCTTCGTTCAGCCGCTCGGCAAACGCGCTTTTCGTGCCTGGCACGTTTGCCAAGACGTGCTCGATCTCCAAGCCGATTTTCTCAATGGTCTTCAGATCCGGCTCCCAGAACTTTGATGCCGACCGGGCTTCGCACACCAGTCGTAATCATCTCAGTACGGGTCTGAATCGGCATCCACCAGATGTTCGGAAATCCGGGAATGCGCAGCTTCGCATCCATCTCATCCAGCAAACGGTCCCAGGTCATGCCAGGTCGCCATTGTGATTCCGGTTTGAGGGTGACCGTGATCTCGGCCATTCCGACAAAGGCCGGGTCGGTGGCCGTCGGAGGCCTTTCCCATCTTGCCGAACACCCGTTCCACTTCCGGGAAGGTTGTGAGCAACTGATCCTGGACCTGCAACACCTTGGCCGATTCAGGAATCGAGAGACCAGGGACAGTGGTCGGCATGTAGAGGATCGTCCCCTCGTTCAGCGGCGGCATGAATTCCGCGCCGAGGCGGAAAAAGATCGGCGCCGTGAATCCCACCGACCACCACCGCCAGCCCGAGCGTCAGCCACCGGACGCGCAGCGCGCCGGAGAGGATGGGTCGATACAGCGCGATCAACAGCCAGTTCAACGGATTCTTGGCTTCCGCTCTGGATGCGCCCTCGGATCAGGAGGACCATCAGTACAGGAGCCAAGGTCACCGAAAGCGCGGTGGCGAAGAGCATCGAGCAAAGTCTTGGTATAGGCCAACGGCGTGAACAGTCGCCCTTCCTGGGCTTCCAGCGCGAAGATCGGCAGGAACGATACGGCAATCACCAGCAGTGAGAAGAACAAGGGACGGCCGACCTCCTTGGCCGCACGCGATGATGGTTTCGATCCTGTCCGAACTGAGGACTTTGTTCCAACCGCTTATGGGCGTTTTCCACCATGACGATGGCCGCGTCCACCATCGCGCCGATGGCAATGGCGATACCACCGAGCGACATGATGCTGGACGTGATATGCAAGTACGCCATCGGGATGAAGGCCAACAGCACCGCCACGGGCAGGATGAGAATCGCCACCAGGGCGCTGCGCAGGTGAAACAGAAAGACCACCGCGACCAGGCTGACGATGATGCTCTCCTCCACGAGCTTCTCGCGGAGCACGGCAATGGCCCGATGAATGAGATCAGACCGGTCATAGGTCGGAACGATGTGGACGCCTTTCGGCAGGGCCGGCGTGATCTCTGCCAGCCTGGCTTTGATCCGCTCGATCACGGCGAGGGCGTTCTCGCCGGCGCGCATGATCACGATACCGCCGACCGTCTGGCCCTTGCCGTCCAATTCGGCGACGCCCCGCCGCTGGTCCGGCCCGACGTGGACATGGGCAATGTCCCGGATCAAGATGGGCGTGCCGCGTCCATCCGGTCCCGACCGGGATCAGCTCAATATCATCAATCGAGCGCAGGTAGCCTCTCCCTCGAATCACGTATTCCGTGCCGGCCATTTCTAAGACACGGCCGCTCACCTCCGCATTGCTGTTCCGGACCGCTTCGATAATCGTCTTGATCGGTAACCGGTAGGTGGCCAACGTGTTCGGGTCCACTTCGATTTGATACTGCTTGACGAACCCGCCGACCGCCGCCACTTCTGCTACGCCTGGCACACTTTCCAGTTGGTAGCGCAGATACCAATCTTGCAGACTGCGGAGCTGCGCCAGATCGTGCGCACCAGACTCATCGACCAGCGCATACTGATACACCCACCCGACCCCGGTCGCGTCAGGACCGAGCGTCGGCGTGACGCCGGAGGGCAACTTCCCGGTCAGCTTTTGCATGTACTCCAGCACACGACTTCTTGCCCAGTACACGTCCGTCCGATCTTCGAAGATCACATAGACGTACGAGACCCCGTATTCTGAAACCCCCGCACTCGTTTGACTCTCGGCCCGGCCAGCAGGGACGTGACGATCGGGTACGTGACCTGGTCTTCGATCAGCGTGGGGCTGCGCCCTGCCACTCGGTGTAGACGGATCACCTGGACATCGGACAGGTCAGGAACCGCATCCAGTGGAACCTGAAATCCCGCCCACAGGCCCCAGCTTGCCAACAGCAAGACAAAGAGGATGACCAGAATCGGATTGCGGGCGCTTCCTTCAATGAGTCGCGCGATCATTCTTTCTCACTCAATGTTCTCACCCCCACTTCCCGGCCTGCTCAGGCAGGCCGTTTTTCTCATCGCCCGCGGGCGCTCAGACGCCCGCTTTCCCCAATTACATGCCTCCCCGCCAACCGCGAACTGAAACTTTTCGGCAATGGGCGGCTGTCCTGGTACCGTCGCATTGACCGTCACCACCCAGGTGCCGCCCATGCCGAAGAGCACCGTACCTTCGTAGAGCCCATCCTTGGTGTGTCGAGCCACCACCTTGGAATCGGTCATTCCCGGCATCGGCATCGTATAGACGAACACGACTTGCGCATTGGTCACTGGCTTGCCGGCCTGATCTGTGAGCGTGAGCTTGAGCAGCACGTTACCGGCCTTGGGATTTTCCGGCACCGTCGTCAAGGTGAGGGAGAATCCGGGACCTTACGGGTCTCTGGACCGGATGGTCCTTTCATCCCTTCCATGCCCTTCATGCCTTCCATTCCCTTCATGTCGCTCATGTCCATGCCTTCCATCTTGCCCTCGTGCGCGCCACGCATCTGCCAATCGCCCATGCCGATCCGGCCCATCATGGCCTGCATGCTCGAAGCCGATGTCAACTTGCTCTCCGCGTCCAACAGGAAATTGGCCGAGGTCACGATCCGATCTCCTTCCTTGAGTCCTTCCAGCACTTCCACAGAATCCTGGCTCCTGCGGCCAAGCTTGACCGGATACGGCGCGTAAGGCTCCTTCGCCACGATCCATGAACACGAGTTGGCGAAGTCCGGTGTCCAGCACGGCTTCCTTGGGCACAACCAACGCCCTCGACCGCATCGGTCTGCAAGGTGACGGTTCCGAACATGCCCGGCTTCAGTCTCAGTCCAGGATTCGGCATTTCCAACCGCACGCGCACCGTGCGGGCCTCGGTATTCAGGGTGGTATAAATGTACGAAACCGTGCCCTCAAACGTTTCTCCCGGATACGCGGCAAACGTGACTGAAGCCGGCTGGTTGAGTGTCACCGCCGCGACCTCGGACTCATAGATGTCGGCAGAGATCCAGACCGTGGAGAGATCCGCCACCTCATACAGTGTCGTGCCTGGCTCCACATATTTTCCCGGCACGGCCTCTCGCTTCAGGACGGTCCCGGAGGACGGGGCATAGACCGTGAGCACCGGCTCCGCTTTACCTCGACGTTCCAGCGTGGCCATTTGCGCATCGGTCACGTCCCACAATCGCAGGCGTTCCCGCGCACTGGCCACGAGGGAAACCGCGTTGGCTTTGACTTCAGCGAGCGGACTGGCAGCCAGTTGACCCTGCGTTCTCACGGCGAGGAGATACTCGTCCTGCGTGGCCAGGAGGTCCGGTGAGTAGAGGGTGAAGAAGGGGTCGCCTTTGCGTACGGGGCGACCGATCGAATTCGACAAAGACCTCTCGCACCCACCCGGAGGTTTTCACTGTGACCTGCGTAAAGCCACGTTCGTCGTAGCCGACCGTGCCGACTGCGCGAATCTCTTGGCCTAATAGCACGATGCTGGCTGGCGCGCTTCGGACCCCGATCAACTGTCTCATCACAGCCGGAATCACCACAGCCCCGGACGGCGCTGCGGCCATGCCTGGCATTCCTGCCATCGACTTTCGCCTGCCGGAGCCATCTTCTTCATGTCCATCTGCTTCATGGACATGCCCTTCATCTCTCCCATCTCACCGCCCGCCCTGGGGCGCCGAGACGCCTCTGTTCCCATGTCAGCCATCTCTACTGCCGGCGCCGGAGTCGTGACACCCATGTTCCACCATCCGTGGGCGGTGAAGAAACCGACAGCGACTCCGGCAATCACGCCGATCGCCACGGCGCCGACCACGAAACTTTTCCTGTATGTCTGCTGGTTCATGTGCTCTCCTCCTTATTGATTGCGTTAGCTCTGCCGATCGAGAGTGATGCCGACAACTTGCTCGAGTTCAGCCAGTCGATGCTGGCGGTCCACGAGGGCCGTGAAATACTCAAGCTGAAATCCTCGCCAGGCCCGCTGGGTATCGATCAAGCTCCAGAAACCCTGCTTTGCCCGCACGATACCCGACGCGCGCCGATTCCAGGCTCTGCTCGGCCTGTGGCAGAGATGGTGGTGCGGTACAACGTGGCCACTCTGGTCAGTCGCCCGGAGCTTGGCCAGGAGGTCGTTGATCTGAAACCGGGTCATGTTTTCTAAGGTATGTTGCTGCGCCCGCGCGACCGAGACCGCCGCCGCGGCCTCCTGCACTCCGGCGTCGTACTTCGGCTTGGTCCAAAACGCGAACGGGATACTCATCGCCACGTAGGCGCCGAATCCGTCGTTGGCCTGATAGTTTTGAAAACGCTGAAACGCCACGTTGAAGTCCGGGTAGTACTGACGCTGGGCCAGCGCGCGGGACTGCTCGTTCCGCTGCACATGCCAGTTCGGCGGCTTTGAGCTCCGGCCTGTCGTTTAACGCGAGACGATGCAGATCGTCGACGGACGTCCTCGAGTGGCAGTTGAGCGGGCTCCTGCGCTAGACCCAAGGCGTAATGCGGGATCCCGATCGAGCAGCGTATTCAGCATCGCCTCGGCTGTTTTGCGACGCTGTTCCAGGACGGGAAGATGCTGGAGCAGCAGGGACAGCTCGACTTGGGCCTTGAGGACATCGGCCTGGCTTCCCTTTCCCGCACGGAACTTTGCGTTCGCAATCTCCACAAACTGTCTGATCAGCTCCACCTGTTCATGATGAATCTGGAGTGCCTTCTGCGCGAGAAACAAATCGTAGTAGGCCTGCTTGAGACGGGCGACCAGCTCCCGTTCCTTCGCACGGACCGCCTGCTCGGTCATATCGGCCGAACGACTCGCCACGTCGCCTTTGAGCGCGAGCTTTTCCGGGAAAGGGCAGATTCTGCGCGAGGCCGAAGATATTGTTTTGCGTCTGCGTGACGATTGAAGTTCTGGGGAAATTCCACAACTGGAGGAGACAGGATGGGGTCATCCAATGACCGCGCCGGCGTAATCCGATTCGTGGCGGCTTCCCATTGCTTGCGTGCCGCCACAAGCTCGGGATTCCGAGCCAGGACCTCTTGGATCAAGTCCGGCAGCACCAGCTTGTTGCGCAGCGCAGAGTCGGTATCCTGCGCCCGTGACAGTCCGCTGCTGAAGAACATCACCAGCACTGCACGCGACCGTCACACACTGACGTCGTCTATTCCGCTATCACAGAGATGACCTCCCGGAGTTCCCACACGTTCGACGCTCTGTCTGCGCTCTGGCTCGTCCGTGGCCAAGAGAACTAGACGGCAGGCCGGACGCTGAAACTGAGCGTCGAACGGCACACGTGATGGCACAGGAGCGATGGCGAGGTATGGAAGGGGAAGATCAGATGCGAAGCACGGAAATCTTGAGCAGGAGATCCTTGGGAAGACCGACTGTGGGATGATCGGACAAGCGGCTGCTTGGTGAGGTGAGAATGACAAGAAGCGCTAACGAGGCGGTGTCTTCAGAACAGAGCGCCTGACAGTCACTGTTGAGGGAAAGCTTATCGGCAGACTGCACGCCGAGCGTCTTAAACGCATCGCAGTACTGAGAGACAGGTTGCTCATCTGGAGTTGCACACCCATTGACCATTGCAGCGGGCGTGACGCCGTTCACCGGCAGGAGGCAGGCATAGGCATTGAAGCTCAACGCAAAAAAGAGCACGACGAGTGTGCAGGCGAGAACCGAAGGGGAACGATGAGAATGTACTCGCATGGATGTCAGTCTATCCCCCTCCATCCCAGCTGTCAACAGTGTACCTCTTTGCACTACGGTCAGTCAGCTACCTCGTATCTAGAGTTCTCAATGCTCGCTCAGCCACAACGGCATAGACGAAGCATCGAGTCTCACTCGTCGCATTCCTAGCTCTCAGCATCCTCAATGCGGCTCCATCTGGCACTGAGATGTTCGACCTGGTCAGATCCTCATATGCGCAGCGAGGCTACAGATGATCTCTCACTCTTTCCTCTCGAGGGATGGGCACAGACCGATCTTCACTGCGCGCATCAGAGCGACCACCGTTTTATCGTGGGCTCCGCGAGCACAGAAGATGGTTGCCTGCCCCTCGCCTCCCCACTTGCGAGTTCCGCCGCCCAACCCGTACACTGATGCCATCGCGATCCAGCCTGGTCTGAACAGTCCTGCCCGATCGTCTATCAACTGATCAATCATGCAGTCATTCGTTCGGTAGAGCTATGCCACCTACAATTCTCTTGAGCTGCGAGTCCATCAGCAAAAGCTACGGGGTGAAACCGCTGTTTGCCGATTTGTCGATCGGGTTGGCCGAGGGCGATCATGTCGGCCTGGTCGGGCCAAACGGCTCCGGCAAATCGACCTTGCTGAAGATCATGGCAGGGCTCGAAGTACCGGATGAGGGCACCAGATCGATGCGCCGACAACTCCGCATCGGCTACGTTCCGCAAGATCCGTCACTTTGACGGAGCGCATACGATCGAGGACGTGCTCGCACAGGTCCTGATCGACGAGGGTCTGGACCCTCATGACCATAGTGGTCGCACATCCGCGGCGCTCAGTCTGGGAGAGTTTCCGCAACCGACCAGTCCACAGCCACGCTCTCCGGAGGATGGAAGAAACGCCTGGCCATCGTCCGGTCGTTGATGCTGGAGCCGGACGTCCTGCTGATGGACGAGCCGACCAACCATTTGGATGTCGAAGGCATCCTGTGGCTGGAGCGATTGTTACGGGCCGAAGCCCGCGCCTTTCTCGTCGTGAGCCACGATCGGCGCTTTCTTGAAGCGGTGACATCGCGGATGATCGAGCTTAATCGCAGTTATCCCACCGGAATATTCGAAGCCAAAGGACACTACAGCGATTTCCTGGAACAGCGGGATGCCGCGCTGCAGCGCGCAAGCCAACTATGAAGCGTCATTAGCCAATCGTGTCCGACGCGAAGTGGAGTGGCTCCGGCGCGGCCCCAAAGCCCGCACGACGAAAGCCAAATCGCGGATCGACTCGGCCGGCCGCTTGATCGAGGAGCTGAACAGCGCCGACGCTCGGAAAGACCAAGGCACGGCGGGCATCAATTTCACCTGCATCGGGACGCAGGTCGAAACAGTTGGTCGAGGCCACGCAACTCTGCAAATCGCTCGGCGGGCGGCAGATCGTGAAGGATCTCGATCTCCTGCTCGGACCGGGACAGCGGCTTGGGTTGCTGGGTCCGAATGGAAGCGGAAAGAGCACGCTTCTGAAGCTGATAGCCGGGCACACTCAAGCCGGACGCAGGCACCATCACCCGCGCGGACAAGCTGCGCGTGGTCACGTTCGAGCAGCACCGCGAATCACTGGACCAAACCTCCTCGCTCCGTCGAGCCCTCGCCCCGCACGGCGACGCGGTCGTCTATCAAGACCGTTCGGTGCATCTCGTCTCCTGGGCGAAACGGTTTCTCTTCCGGCCGGAGCAGTTGGATCTCCCGGTCTCCCGCCTCTCCGGAGGCGAACAGGCGCGTCTCCTCATCGCACGGCTGATGCTACAACCCGGCCGACCTCTTGATCCTCGACGAACCGACGAACGACTTGGACATTCCGACGCTCGATGTGTTGGAAGACAGTCTGATGGAATTCCCCGGCGCGTTGATGCTGGTGACACACGACCGATGGCTCTTAGACCGCGTCTCCACCATGCTGCTCGCGCTGGACGGCACAGGACAGACCGAATGGTTCGCCGACTATGCGCAATGGGAGTCCGCGCAAGAACGCAAGGCGGCAGAACAGACTCGTGCCTCGACATCACGACCCTCCAAGCCATCCCGAGCCGAATCGGGATCGACTCCGAACGGCAAAGCGAACAGGCCTGTCCTATCGTGAGCAAAAGGAGTGGGCGAAGATGGAGCAGAGAATTCTCCAGGCCGAGGAGACCATCGCCGCCTGTCAGGCCGCAGTAGAAGATCCCACCGTCGCCTCCAATGCGGCGGCGCTACAAGAAAGATCCGAGGCGCTGGACGCAGCCCGCACAGCCGCGGAGCGGCTCTATAACCGCTGGACCGAACTCGAGGGAAAACAGACACAGTCTGCCGGCCAACCCTAACACCTGATGGTTCATCTGTTTGTCTGGTTGATCTGGTCTATCTGGTTGTCTGGTTCAACCAAAACCAGACAAATCGAGATAAACCAAACAAACCAGAGCAACCAGTTGGTCTGCCTTGCAGGCCAGGGCAAAATCTGCGACAATACACCGATGCGTCCATCGGTCCTTGCTCTCCTCATTGGTGATCCTCACCTTCGCCTTGCTCACCATCCGGCTGTGAAACGACCGGATCGAGCCCTCACGCGCGGCTGGACGAGTCGCCAGGGGTCAGATCCGACAGGCCATCATTGATCTCGCTTCGGGAAAAGATCCGGCAAGATCGCCAAGAAGCGCCTCGACCAATACGCGCGCGATCCCGATGCGCTGCTCAGGGATATGCGCGAGGCCAAGAAAGACTTTGAGACCATCCTTGCCGCCCTCGGAGTGAACGTCGGGAAAACCTGGGGGACAGAAGGAAGTCCAACTTCCCGAACGTAAAAAATATGTGAAGTACACGCAAAACTACAAGAGCCGGGCGATCGTCAACTTTGATTCAGGCGAGATCCTGGTCGAGACGCTGGATGATCAAGACCCCCGACGCAGTCTCAAGAATGCCGTGACCACGACGATCCTGACCCCGGAAGATCCGAGAGCAGTCGATTTGTTTTCCGACAAAGAAATCGTCCTGACGGACGACAAGCTGCCCTACCTGTTCGGCCTCGTCCTCGATCAGCAGAATAAGCCGATGCGCACGCCGGAAGAAGCCGAGCCGTTCTGCCGCCTATCTCCTCGAAAAGAAATCCGGCACGCGGATAATCGATCAGGACGGAACCAAGAAAACGGCCCACTACGTCACGATGGCCGATGGTGTCCAACCTCGCGGTGAAGCAAGCCGACAAATACCGGCCGTTGGTTCACCAGTTCGCGCAACAATATGACATCAGCCCCAGTCTGGTCTTTGCCATCATCCGCACGGAGAGTAACTTCAATCCCTATGCCGTCAGCTCGGCCCCGGCCTACGGACTCATGCAACTGGTCCCCACTAGCGGTGGGCGCGAAGCCTATCGGCGTGCGAAAGGCAAGGACGTGGCCCCTCGCGGGATTATCTATTCGATCCCGCCAACAATGTCGAGTTGGGAACCGCCTATTTGAATGTGTTGATGTTCAATCAGCTGGAAGACGTGGCGCACAATGTGTCACGCGAATACTGTGTGATTGCGGCCTACAATACCGGCCCGAGCAACGTGTTCCGCACGTTTTCGCGCGACCGTGTGGCTGCCGTCAACCAGATCAACGGTCTCCAACCAGCCGGTGTGTATGACCAATTGCACGAACATCTGCCCTACCAGGAAACCCGCCACTACTTGGAAAAAGGTGACCGGCTACCGCAAAGCCTTCGTCAGCTCGTCGGAAAGCTCCAACTAAGACGCTAGCGGCAGGTTCTCATCTGTAATAGTGCGATGCAGCCTTCCTGATGCAGGCGTAATCTTTATGTCGGACGTATGCACATGTTCCGGCCTCGACTCCCAGTCCGATCATCCGGGCGGGAATCCGGCGGAGAAATGGAATCAACGCCAATAGCCGGATGGCGAACGGCGGCGAGAACCGGTCCGTATTGGTGAGAGCGCGCCTGATGACGCGATTCTGAATAGCGAGCTGCACTCGTTGCGTCATGCGGGTCGGCCACTCACGCCGCTGCCTGGACCCTGCGTAAATCTTCGGTCGTAACCGGCCGTCGCGCAGCGGAGCGGCCAAGCAGATTCGCCGTCGCGACCGCATCTTGAATGGCCAGGTTGATCCCGACACCACCGACCGGCGACATGGCATGCGCCGCATCGCCGATGCAGAGCAGCCCTGGGCGATACCACTGGCGCAGCCGGTCGACCTGAACCGTCAGTAGCTTGATCGGCTCCCAGTCGCGGAGTTCGCCGACACGGTCGGCCATGAACGGCGCGAGCTGTGCGACAGCATCACGAAATGCCGGTAGCCCTCGCTCCTGAAGTTGATCTCGCGATCCTTTGGGATCACGAAGCCGCACTGCCAATAGTCGCCCCGGTTCAGCATGATGAAGATCCGACCCGCGTCGAAGCGGCCTACGGGTCTCCCGGGTCGTTCGCCCGCCTGGACAGACGGAACCAGAGCACGTCCATCGGTGCGCCGAACTCTTCGATCGAGAGGCCGGCCTTTGCACGAACGATCGAGTGTCGCCCATCGGCTCCCACGACAAGGTCGGCACGTACCTCAAGCGGACCATCTGAGGTGTTCGCCCGGAGCCCCACCACAGAACCTTCCTCCTCGATAAGCTCCCGTCACGTCCGCTTGCCGCGACAACTGAAATGTCGAATACCGCGCTGCCTCTTCAGCCAGAAAATTCAAAAAGTCCCATTGCGGCATGAAGGCGACAAAGCGACAATGCGTCGAGAGAGACGAGAAATCCGCGACGGTCAACGCCAGATCGCCGAACTGAGCGTTGATCCGCGACACTTTCTGGTGGGGCAAGGTAAGCAGACGCTCCAATACGCCCAGCTCGTGCATGACTTCCAACGTCGATGGGTGGATGGTGTCGCCCCGGAAATCACGGAGAAAGTCGGCGTGTTTCTCTAACACCGCAACGTCGACGCCTGCGCGAGCCAAGAGCAGGCCAAGCATCATCCCGGCAGGGCCGCCTCCTGCAATGCAGCAACGCACCGACATCGTCTTCATGGCGAGACTGCCTCTCTGCTGGTGGGAGGCAAGGACAGTTGCCATATGCTGACCGCTAGCGAAGTGCACGTATAAAGCAATCGGTTGTGTGATCGTTGACCAGCCCAATCGCCTGCATGTAGGCATAGATGATTGTGCTGCCGACAAATCTGAAGCCGCGCTTCTTGAGATCTTTGGACAATGCATCGCTGACCGCGCTCGTCGCCGGCACCTGGGCCATCTCTACTCCAGCGGTTCACGATCGGTGTGCCTCCCACGAACCGCCAGACATAGCTATCGAACGAACCGAACTCTTCCTGACAACGAGAAAGGCCTGCGCGTTGGTCACCGCCGAGTCTATCTTGAGCCGGTTGCGGATGATCCCGGAATTCTTCAGCAGCACGGCTCTTTGCTTCGCCGTGAATCGCGCCACTTTCTTGGGATCGTATGCCGCAAACGCTCGACGATAGCCATCCCTCTTTAGCAAGATCGTTTCCCACGTAAGACCCGCCTGCGCGCCTTCCAGCAACAGCATCTCGAAATGCTTCAGGTCATCGTGAACCGGCACTCCCCACTCACGATCATGATAGTCGATGAAATGCGGCTTGCCGCCGACCCAGCCGCAGCGGGTCTTACCATCGGAGATGGGACGGAGAGGCTTGGTCATCGGCAGAGCGATCGGCTTTAGGATGCAGCCGCTTCCTACTATATGGGCTTAACAGGAATGAACCACTTTGGTTTCATGCGACCGAAGTCGGTGCGGACATGGTTGCGGAGTTCACGCTTCGAGTCGAGCACAACAGGTCCATACGGTCCTCGCCAAAATACGACCCAATGCCAGAACGAGCGACCTCGCTCTCTGTGCCATTTGACGGCGAGCAGCGCAAGAGCCGGCAGGGCCTCCCATGAGGTGAAGGGGACTTCGGTACTAGCCGGCCTGATTCCGAACTCCTTGAGCAGTCTCCGAACGTAGCCTGTCCCTGACCACAATCTGGGATCGTCGGCAACGATGCCAAGCCTATTCGCTACACGCTGCATCTCCCGATATCTCACGCCGGCCAGCGCTGCGACGCTTCGCAATACCACACCCCGTCCGTTCAAGTTGGACTACCGGCTTCATGACCACTCTCGTATCTGCTTCCGTCCGCCGGAGAGACTGAGCCCCGCCCGTTGATAGAAGGCCGCGGAGCTGCCCATTGCCAATCATTCCTGAGGAATCGACGGACATGCGCTTCACCAGGCCTTTCTTGCATCTTTCCCATGTCATGGTGTCCTTGTCAAGAAGAGGGTAACGATGGTTCAGGTTTCACCCATACATTCGTCTGTGTTACGTTCGTGGGCGTCATGGTCATGGCTGCCTCTCATCTGACGGCCCGATCACATGCCGACACGCACATTACGCATCGCGTTGCTCCATCTTGCGCCTGTCCCGGGCGACCTCACAGGAAACCGCCGGCTTGTCGAAAAGGCAGTCACCGCCGCCGCACGACTCGGCGCGGCATGGATCATCACGCCCGAACTCATTGTCACCGGCTATACGTTTGCCGACGAGCATCGGGACAGAGTGGATCTTGCCGCAGCCCGACTCGTGGATGACGCGCATGTCACGACTCGCCGCGCAACTGCGCGTGACCCTGTATCCTCTCCTGTCCCGAACAGGACCGAAAATCCCGCAAGTTCTACAACAGCCTGTTCGTGATCGCAGCGAATGGAGGCATCGTCGGCGCACATCGAAAATACACACACTGCGTGTGGGATCGGAAGCCTGGTCGACCCCGGAACTCAGGCGGTCGCCGTTCCAGTTCCTCCGTTCACACGTGTTGGCTTGCTGATCTGTGCGGATGCGTATACATCGGAGATTGCCAAAAACCTACTGAACCAAGGAGCGCAACTGCTGGTCTCATCCGCCGCATGGGCGCCAGGCCTGCATGGGCCGAACGGCGAATGGGAACGATGCACCTGGACACGGGGCTCCCACTCATCGTCTGCAATCGGACCGACCAGACCGGACGCTCGACTTTCGTCAAGCCGAGAGTGTCGTAGCCAAGGACGGGCGGCGTCTGCTGTCCTTGTCTTCAGCACGGTCGGCGATATTCTCAATCGAGTGGGATGTGAACACACAGACGCTGGCGAAGCAGGACTATCAGACCGTGTACCTCTAGGGGACGGCGGTGTGTCTGGTTGATTTGGTTCATCTGGTTAGTTTTGTGCAACCAAACAAATCAAATAGCGGTCTCCTTCCGCTGTCGGATTTTCCGAACATCCTGCTAAAGATCCACCTTGAGCTTCCGTCCGCCGGAAATGTTGAATCCCTGTTGCTGATAGAAGGCCAGCGTCCGGTCAAATTGAGGTAACGGCGGCGTGGTCACTTCGAGCCTGGTCCACCCCTTCGATCGCCCAATTCCTTTTGCCTCCATGAGTAAGGCAGCCCCGACCCCTTGTGATCGATACGGCTGGCGCACATAGAATTCTGGAATCGTGCCGTACGCGCCTTCACTATAGAGTGCATAGCTTTCATACAGCGCCAGAAGGCCGAGCGGTTCAGGCTGTGCCCCATCGCGGGCCAGCAAGACACTGTACTTCCCGTTCGTCATCCAAGATCGTGCCCGCGCTTCCGTCCCCTCCTGGTGAAACTCAAACACTTTGGTTTCGACCATCGCCATGATTTCGCGAAGAAGCTCGCCGACCATCTGAGCAATGATCGGCGCATCATCAGGCTGCGCATGATCGATACGAAGCTGCATCTTTCTAGCAAGGAATATTCACAGCCGGGTCGCACAGCACCGGTGGAATTACCGGAGGCCGCATGTACCGGCTTGAGGGATCCTGGTACCCCATCGATCCATTGATCGGCGGGCCGCCAGGCATTCCGGGGAGTCCTTGCCCAGCGGAACCAAACCTCTTCCCGACACTTGAACTTGTTGTGGAACCGACCCCGGGAGCCGACATCGATGTGGGTCCGATGGTGGCCTGGTCGGACACCCCGGCACTCGGCGCGGCTTGAAGGGTCTGTCCTGGTTGAGTCTGAACCGGAGGCGGAGATGGCACGGATGGCGGCGTCTGCGCGCCACATGGATTCGCCAGAGCGCTCACGACAAGCAGAGCCGACACCACTGCGAAATACCACATTGAATCACCAGTCTCGGATAGAAGATTGACTTGACTGAATTCTAACCAGGCAGTGGCAAACCACGCAATGCCACTTTTCGCTGGCGGTTTCTGCTATATTATCCCGCTTGTGTGCGGCGACGGCGACGCGCTGAGCAACATGCAATGGCTGTCGATCTCCGGTGCAGGTGCGAAGGATCGCATCGAGCGAAATACTGTTGTCAGTAACCAAATAGAAGAGGATTGTTCGATGGAGACCTCACAACGGGATGTACTTCTTGGAACGGTCACGTGGTGGGGCTTTCATGCCCTTCTCTTTTGGATGGGGGCCTGGCATTTTTTCTCCAGAGATCTTACCGATGGAAGCCTCTTCGCGTCAGATTTGTTCGCCGGCTCTCTCATAGCAGCCACGCTGCTCTCACTCCTTCGACTGTCGGTGGGCTGCCACCTCCTTCGCTTCGTTGCCCTCATAGGCATTTTGTTAGTGCTGTATCATGTGTGGCAGGGAAAGGCCGAATGGGGCAACCTGACTGATGTGGCCATCTGGGTATACACGTTTTATTCCTTTGGGCCATCGAGTTGGCGGCATTCCCTCTATACGCCACTAGGCGTCTTCGGGAAGTTGAAGGCATAGGAAAGACGGAACCACTTCTACCTAGCCACACAAACAACCTCCGACGCTGCATTCAGCTCGTTCATGTCGCAGTGATGACCAGCCGCGTCCTGCCCTACAGACTCCGCAGCACTTTCTGCACCAGGCTGCGGCATCACTTCTTACTGCAGATCACCTCCCACAGGGCTTGAGTAATACTCTCTGGTTGAACTGATAACCATTTATTCTTGTCTACATATCCACCAGTCGGTTCCCCGGTTCCCATACCATCTGTAAACTCCGTGAATGCGAGTAATCGAAAGCGCTTCCCACACAGTCGAATTGCTTATGGGTCTTCGTAGAAAAGAATCGAGTAGGGCTTCTCCCTCCTTGCATTGTCTTAAAATCAACGAGTTCCCACACCGTAACCAAATTCCCTTCTCTCAGAATGGTGTCTGGATCGATGTAGACAGTCTGAAGTCCTGGCAAGAGATAGTCCTTCTCAACCGCCACCCACTCGGCATACGTTGGAGCACTACTCAACACAAGAGAGCATTACGAGCGACCAGAAACCCCAGCGGTGGGCCGAGCTGCCTACGGCAGTGCTTCTTCACTGTGTGATGATTCATGTCTGATGCGTATGCAAAGGACCAAATTGGATAATCAGTCTCGGAGAGTAAATCAACGCGGAAGGACTCTTACCAGGCAGGGCCAACCCCACAATGCCGTGCGCACGGGTACGGCGGGAACTGCTTTCTATCGCCATCGAATTGTGAGGTCCAAGATCTAGCAGTAGCCCCACGGTGCCCACACTCTCGTCGGTCAACAGGCAAATCTGCGTTGACTTGGCTAAAACGGAATGCGGATGCCCAGTTGGAACTCATTCGGGGACACGCTTTGCCCAAACTGACTTCGAAGCCCGAAGTCGCTCAGCGCGGGAGGTACTCCACCCAAGGAACGATTGAACTCCGAGCTGTAGCCTCCAGAAAATCCTGCCCCGATATACGGCAATAAGGTCTTCCCTCCAATTGAGTAGCGACCACTGATCGAGGGAATATCGTGAAAGTTTGAAGATGAAGCAGACGCCGAAGGCGGCGCGATTGGAGGTGGCGTCGGGACATCGTATTTCAGTGTGTTCGAAGATAGTTGGCTATTCTTCTCCCCAAGGGCAGCGGAATCGGCAATGACACGATCCCGTGCTGCAACGCCTGGAGTAGGGGCAGCAAGAGCAGCAACCAATAGAACCGATGCAACCGCAATATACTGTTTCATGTTGTAAATCATACTAAGCAAATCGCGTCCCAACAAGCCCTCGCCCAGCCAGGGGGTAACCCATTCTGATCCACTGCGCTCCGCTGCTTGAACTGAAGGGCATAGCCTTAGAGTCGAGCCACCGCCCAGTGCAATTGAGCACGCTGTACCCATGCTTCAATGTGCTGAGGGTGCACATTCGATGCGTCTGGAAATACCACGTGGATCAATCAGGCTTGGATGGAGTATCAACGTGAAGAGATGCAGACGAGACAGGGGAAGACATGCAAAGCCGCGCGCAGATGAGTCGCTCTGACAACAATTCCCGACCCCGCTTCTTCACGCGGCAAGGCCTTGTGCAAGAAGAGGGGCATTGACCATTTCATTCCACCACCCAGATCGCAAAGCCCTTTGCGTCGCGCAATAATTTATCGGTCACGCCGCCGCCAAAGATCTGTTTGATCCTGGGACGTCCCATGCCGCCCCACGACGATGGTTTCATGATGTCCGCTTCGCGCCTCTTCAAGAATATTTCTGGCAATATCGTCTTCATGGCCAAACTTCAAATCCACGTGGCTCATGTCGAACCCGGATTGTTTCAGCGTCTCGCACGCCTTCTTCAGGACATGGCACTCGACCTCCGATTCCTTCCGAATCCAGACTTCCTGCTCATTGCGCAACTGTTCGCTCAATTGCTGCCTCGGCAGCAGGATTCTCCGAGCCACCATGCTCCAGCAACTCCCTTGGCATTGGCTTGAGCACGTGAAAGAGAGTAAGAGTGAGATCAGGTGTTCGGCTCAGGAGAGATCCAACATACTGGACGACGCGATCGGAGTTCTCGGACTCGTCAACGGCCAAAAGAATTCGCATATCGGTCTCCTTGTCAGAGTGAGGCAAACAGTCCAATGACCCATTTATTATAGATCATTTCCCATTGAATCAGACGTGATGTCAGATATTTTTCCAGGGCGATTTCGAGCCCAATTGTCGGGGATCGAGCAAGAAGTCTGCAGGTTGGATTGATTGGCACTTCTCAAAAGCAGGAAGAGATACATACACAACTAATACGTCAGGACTAGACCTGAAAGACTCTTCGCCATCTACTGATCGATCGTCACGCGTGCCCGGAGAATTCGCTTCACATCACGCTCGGGAGAGCAGCCTCCACATGCGAGACACCAGATCACGCCGCCTTACGAATCGGAGGCTCTTTCGACGTCCTGCACATGCGCATTGTCGCAGTATTGCAGGACGCTTCTCCCCAAATCCGAAGCATCAGCGCAGTCGCAAGCACGCTGAAGCCCGTGAGAAGGCCGAGCATGAAGAGCTCAGCTCCGATGCTCAAGAACCAACTAGTAAAATCCCAGGCAGGGAACATGCCCGCACCTCCTGAATGAAGGTGATGGGCCGACTGATGGGCCTTTGCGCCTCGAACATAGGACCTTTCTATATAGTATTCTACACCCCAGTTTTAAGTGAAACCAGGGCACGGAACCCTGCGTCAGCGTCAACGAGTCGACGCCCCAGGTCACATTGTTCCAGCACAATGATACCTCCGCTGTCCGAGCACCAACCAAATCGAAACCGCTTCGGCGTGTCATCCAAAGCATGAATTGACTTCGGCGCCACGAGTGTTATCAGTAATCAGTACCAAGAAACCCTGATATGCGGCCGGCGTCTGTTTGAGGAATGGCCCAGTATGGTACGTGACGGAAAAACGCGAGAGGAAACGACGGTAGGGGTGAAGAACTTCCACGAGGTCGAACCCAACGCCGCAGGAGCGGCTGAAAGGAGCCTTATGTGGTTGTTAGTCATAATCCTACTCAATATCGTGCCCGGACTCGAGAGAGTCACGGTGCTGAATACGTTTGCCACGTCCGAAGAATGCCAGATTGAACGAAATCGCATCGGCTTTGAGATGGCAAAGGCGTATCCCAATGAACGTGACTTTGTAATCGCCTGTCGATTGAATCCAAAGCACAGCTCATAAGAGCGAGTGGCGGGAGTGAGTGAGAGCCCGTATAGTCGATGCGCGCCCAGGAATTGAGCAGTCTCACCACAGCCTGAACTGTGTTCGCCGGTTCCGGCAACGTAGGAAAGACGGGGAAAAACAGGAAGGACGGCACAAGATCAGGGCACATCTTCCGCACAGCGCACGCCGAGCGTCGGTCCCCAGTAAGGTCACTTCATCCCACCCTCGATAGCTGGCCTGAAGATTCGGTGATTTTTCATTCCATTCCCGCCCCGCAACACACGGAAGGAGCCACGCAACGGTCCCTGCGGATCGCGGGCGGGCGATGCCTGGTAGAAATCGTCCGCGTACCAATCTTTCACCCATTGCTGCACGCTGCCGATCGAGGTCGAACACCCCATAGGGCGACACGCCATCGCCGCCTGGCGTCGACCGACCGACTCGCGCTGGCGCCGCCTGAGGCTGGTCACTCGAATTCACTCACTCATTGCCCCAGGGATAGCGGCGACCATCCGTCCCTCGTGCCGCCTTTTCCCATTCGGCTTCTGTCGGCAATCGTTTACCTTGCCACATGCAAAAGGATCTGAGCTCTGGTTCCACGTAATGTTGGTCACGGGATATTGCGCGCGCTGAGGGTCCTCGAACGTCAGGCGATCTTTGGGCGGTGTGCAGCCTCCTCCATCGACACACTGCCGGTACCGCGCGTTCGTTCACTTCGTATTTGTCGAACCAGTAGGAGCTGAGATGCCCTGGTGTAGGGGGCGAGACATCTTGTAGCCCATCCTCCGCACCCATCGAAAAACTCTCCGGCCGGAATCACGACCATCCCCTCCGGTTGAGCAATGCCGCGCTGGACCAGCTGTTTCAGCTCAGCTTCCTGTGCGATCCGGAGTTGGTCATTCACTCGCGCGATCGCCTTCACATCCCGCACACTCGGCGTATGGATCCCGGCAGCGGACCCGGCTGTAGCGCGCGGCGAGTGGGACCGCCGGAGGACTCGCTTTTGGCGATGCCCCGGCAGCCTGAACCGGAGCCGGCGGCATTGAGGGAGTATCCGTGTTCCTGATCGTCTCGATGAGCACCGTCGTCCGGACGACTTCTTGGGCAAGGCCTTTGCTGCTCCACCACCTCCTTGGCAGTCTTCCTCCCTTTTCCCGATCATCGTAAAGTCGAAATCCGGGGATATTCGCGAGAAGGTGGCGTAGCATAGGAAATCGGCACTGCGAGGACATCCCTTCCGGCACAATTCCGGAAGGATGGATGAAGTTTTGCTGGTCATCAGGCCAACCACTTCTCCACGTCCATTGAAGATGGCCCCTCCGCTGTTGCCGGGATTGATGGCGGCATCCACGCTTGAAAGACCCGCTGGACGCCCCTCGTCCGCACCGCCGCAATCCGACCGCGGGTGATGGACACCTCCCGGAGGCCGAACGAAAATCCGACGGTGATGATTTCTTGATCGAGTCGGACGGCGCCCGCATAGCCGATGGGCGCTTCCGTGGGCCCTACGGTTTCGATCTTGAGCAGGGCGAGGAGTCGTGTTCGGAATCGGCGCTGACGAGGATCGCCGGCGCGCGAATTCCCCGGCGGTCGAGGACGAGATCCGTCTCGCATCGGCGATCACGTGCTCCGCTGTCAGAATCTATCCGTCACTATGGACAATGACCCCGCTCCCCGCCGGCTTCGCGGCTGGCGCGTCCAGTCGCTCGGCCCCCCAGAGTACTGGAGCCGGCGACGATCATCACCCACGAAAACAATGCGATTCGTTTCATGGTCGGGTGGAATTACGACGCTGATCGCACCGGCATTCTGCCCGAGCTTGAGTCCCTCTCGGGGTAGCCGGTCCGGTCAACTCCCCTTTGGGATCGCCGTGACAATCAGGCATCTTCTTGTCGTAGTAGAGCGGAAACATCAGGCGCAAACGACCCACTCTTCGCCGTGGCGTCGCTAATCACTTTCTCAAGAGGGTACGAGGGATCGGCAAAGGCCTCCAACGCGGTCCGCTCAACAGCGTCCGGTGCGTTGAGGTGATTGCGAGGCGCCAGCGCCGTCTGCTTCAGCCGCACGTGTGTTCGTTGAGTGAATCGGGTCGACACCCGCAGAGCCAAAGATCGCGGGAATAAACTCGTGGACCGCCCGCCATCTCGTCGATTGATCTCGGATTGGGCTTCTGCAAGCCACCTGTCTGCTGACCAAGACCAGTTCTTTGAGCAGCTTCTTCGCCCTGGCTGGAATTCGCGCCGCCTCGAGATCTCGCAGGTCCAGTACCGGAGCGACTACGAAAGACATCGAGCAATTGTCGCTCAAAACACTGTCAGGCGTAAAATCTCTCTCCGGTTTCTCCTGCTCATCGAACGGGACTTGGTGCTCGTTGATGACATTTCTCCCGGAATCGAGAAGAACCGCCAGGAGACGAGCGGTCGTCTCGAGTTCAGGAATGGTCTGAAGTGGCGCGCCGGTTCCGGCTGACGATCCTTCGCACAAGCACCTTCGATGCCTGTCCAACCGGCCACGGCACATGCCAGGATCGATGCGATTAGCACAACGCAGGCGACTACGCCATAAGTCGGCCCTGCTGCGCGCATGCATGGTGGACCACTCGTGAGGCGCAGTCCCCTCTCGCTCCGTTGCAGACAGGGAGCCTCTCACAGCCAAATGTTACGTCTGGCCACAGATGAAGCTCAAGACGGGCAAGCGGCCTCCTCACTCACCCTGGACCGATGGATGTCGATCGTGATGTGATCGGTGTCATGCTCTGACCGTGACGGGAAGCCCCTACTTGAAACCCGGACAAGTTTACCACCTGCAACGCGCGTTCACGATCGAGCGCTGAAACACCCTCAGGTGTTGGAGGGAGACTGCGGGAATCCATTTCTGTCGACTGGGAGAACTTCCTGATGGACTACTGGTCTGGAGGAATGGGCGAATCGGCAGCATTCCAGGCTGGACGTTAATCGTTAACCGCGAAAGGTTCCGCGCATGACACTCATTGCAGTCCAACGTTTCATCTTTCACGGTTCCTGGAGAGCTGCCTCGGGCGGGCAGCGGTCGGCCTTCTTCTCGCTCAACGGCAGTCCGACCGCTGCTCGCCCTGCACTGTGCGTACCGCCCTCAGCTAGAACCCGTCTACACCTTATTGTGCCGGAACAGAAATTTTATATTCATCAAAGGGCGTCGTCATCAGTTCCGCGATTCTGAAGAGTTCGATCTGCTGCCTTCGGATTAATTCCACCGTCCCGATCCTTGAGCATCTTGAACCACTTGCCCATTCCGACCCGCACGGTCTGTTGATCGCCCCGTATCGCCGCTTTCTTCATGAGACGCAGCTCGCTGAGATACGGGTCCCAACTGGCATGGTACATTATTGGTGGTGGGATACCTGTTCTTATAAAAATTGACCGAGCTAGCTGAGTTCATCCATCCAATTCGTCGTTTGAGCCAATGCAACCCCCGGCGAACAGCGGCCAGCGCAGTAGGAGACTGCAACGATTGTCACGAGTATCGATTTCATGGAAGCCTCCTTTCTTCATTCAATCGAAGGGTGTCAACACCGACTGGATACTCGACCGACTCTCGTTTCTCGTCTCACCTCCTTTCGTTCGTTGAGAGTTCACGGCCTCCCGTACGGGCTGCCTTTGATCTCCACTCTTGATTCGAGAGCAATTCTATCTAGAGCGGCGAACGAAGCCCATCACCCGAAGGATGGATTTTCCGTACACCGTTTAGAGTGATGGTATTGGAGAAGCGCGGAAGTTACTTGTTGTTGGAGATAGGCCGGGACCGCTTCGACCCGGCCGGCGACGCCGAGTTTGCGATAGATGTGGTGGAGGTGGGTCTTCACGGTATCGAGCAGAGACGCACAACTGATCGGCGATGTCTTTATTGCCACGCCCGGACGCGGCACAAGCCAGAATCTCCCGCTCACGCTCGGTCAGCAGTGCAACAGCCGGCGGCGGTTCCGCTCCCAGCCTCTTGCAGTGCCGAGACCACGTTCCGAGCAAAGCCGTCCGGCATGAAGGGGGAATGAACTCGTTCCCCCGGTAGGTGGCTCGGATGATGCGAAGAAACTCGGCATGGTCGGCATCCTTCAGAATGTAGCCGCAGGCGCCGGCTTGAACCGCCGCCACGATTCTCGCATCTTCATCATGAACCGACAACATCAACACCTTCACGTCAGGGAGACAGCCCCTGATCAGGCGCGTGGCCGTGACCCCGTCGAGTCTCGGCATATCCACGTCCATCAGGATCATATCGGGTTTGGTTTTCATCGCCAGATCGAACGCCTCGCGCCCATCGGTCGCTTCTCCGACCACTCGCAGGTCCGGTTCGCGTTCGAGGAGCAGCCGAAGGCTTTGCCTAAAGAGCCGTTGATCCTCGGCAATCAGCAATGTGGCCGGCATAGGCCTCCTGATTCAGCGGCAGTTCGACGGAAAAGACCGCTGCCGCCGGACGAACGATTCTCCGCCCGAATCATCCCCCGATGGGCCGCCACCACGAGGCGGCAAAAGTGCAACCCCAGCCCTCGTCCAATCCTGATGTCTCCGGGATCTTTCTTCCTGTAAAACATCTCGAACAGCATGAGGAAGATCCTCAGGAGCGATGCCGGGTCCTTCGTCCGCAACCTGAATGGTGGCCTGAGAGGATGACGTGCCACGAGACTCGCGACCCGTACATTCCTCGCGCCTCCGCTTGAACCGTCACGGTGATCTTTCCTCCTTGTGGAGAGAACTTGAGTCGCGTTGTGAACGAGATTGATGAGCACCCGTAACAGGCGACGACGATCGGCTGTAATCGCGACATCATCCTCCGGCATCTCGAGATGAAAGGCAATTCGCTTCGCAGTGGCTTCCGGTTCGGAAGAGCTGCACCACGTCAGCGACCAGGCTGTTGACCGACACCGTCGAAGTCAAGAGCGGCAGCCCGGAGTAGCTTTCTTGATACACATCCAGCATGTCGTTGATCATGCCAAGCAACAGGTCGATCGTCAATTGCATGTCGTCCCACCATTGCCGCTGCGCGGCTGGCTGCGATCCTTCGTCTTGTGCGAGCAACTCCAACGTCTTCTTGATCCCCACCAACGGATTACGAATATCGTGGGCGAACATCGAGGCAAACTGACTGAGCGAGGCGAGGCGTTCCGAACGGATCAACTGCTCTTCGAGACGCTTCTTTTCGGTGAGGTCGCTCAACTGTACCATTACGGCAACCAGCGATCCGGCGTTCTCGACCGGCACCAGATCGACATCCATGATGAACGTGCCTTCAGCCGGTGAGGGCATCCGCATCTCGCCGGCGGGCTCTTCTTTCTTGGTGACAATGACTGCTTTCCAACAACCGGCGTAACCGGCCACGATCCTCCTCTCGAAATAGATCCTCCACCTTCGTGCCGATCAGACGATCGGCAGGTGTCCACAGCGTTAGTTTCGCCTCGACGATTGACATCCTGAATGATTCCCTCCTCGTTGACGAGCAACCTGGTATCCGTCGAATGATCCCACAACATCCGATAGTGCTCCTCGGAAATTACCAGTTCCTGGTTCGCTCGTTCGAGTTCGGCCACATACTGCCTCCGCTCCCGTGATGCACGCTCCAGCCGCTCCGCTAATTCATCGAAACTCGCGGCCAAGGTATCGATCTCCACAATGCCGGCAGACTGCGTGGCCATCATCGGCTTCTCACCGCTCTGCTGTCCTAAGAGCTGCACTCGCTCGACCAGCGCATTGATTGGCTGCACAATGCGGCGACCGAGGCGCCATCGAAGCAGTGCGACCACGGCGAAGACCAGCATGCCGAACGCCACGAGCTTCCACATGAGTAGACGCAAGGGCGCATAGGCTTCGTTGGGATCTTGGCTGACGAGAATGGACCACGTTTCCGCCTGGACGATGCCTGGTCGGAGCGCCACGGATGCGAACCCGACGATCCCGCCTCCTTGACCGTGGGCGTCATCCTGGACTTCCATCCAGGCAGCCTCGGGTAGAGAGAGGCCCGGAGGCGAGTGAGTCTCTCAGCGGTCCGATAAGAGCCGTATGTTGTCCGGGCGGGAGGAGCGGACAGGCCAACACCGTCCCCTGGGGTCCGACCAGCATGACATGACCGGTACCGCCGATCCTACTTCGGAGGACCGAGGTCAAGAGCTGGTCCTTCTCGATCACCGCCTTTAACGCGCCCAACACAGTCCCAGCCTCGTCGACGATCGGCACGGCGATCTCCAAATACCCATGCCCCATTTCGTCCAGACGCAGCTCCCCCACCCATGATCGTCGCTGTTCGAAGACGACCGGCCACCAAGGTTGCCTACTGTAATACATCCTGGTGCCTTCGCTGGTCGCCCCGGCCGACCGAACGGCCTCGGCGATCGAGGATTACCAGTGATTGAAAATACGGCCGTTGCGACTCCTTCCACCGCTCAAGGACCGGCTGGTCGAAGGTCAGCCTGGTGCCTTCTCGGACTGCTTCACGAACCTCCGGTAGAGAGCTGAGCCGTTCCACCCACTCAATTTCTTTTTCTAGGATTAACCCGACTTTATCCGCACTCTGGCGGGCAAGTTCCTGAAACCCGAGGCCGATGGCCTCGCGGAACGAGTGTTTTGTCTGCCAATACGCATAGGCCAAGCCGAATGCGCCGGAGAGCAAACCGATGGAGAGGACCGAGAGCGTGATTGAGCGCTGAAGACTGACCCGCTTCCTCATGGGGGCACCGGTGAGCAATACCCGATGCTGCGACTGGAGGTGCTGCTAATCTTCATTTCAACGCTTCCGGACAGGGAATGTCAAGGTCCGCAGCAACCTGTGCGTCAATGCAGATTATGCGATCTTTCGACCGTGGATGGTAGCGTCTCCTGACTGTACCTGACCGGGCTCCAGCCCACCTCCTGCCTCCGTCAGGCGACACCATCGACATTGAAACAACTGGGCGACCCCTACGCCAAAGTAGGCAGGTCGCCCGTGGATGCCAGCCCCGACGCCACGGTCCATCCGAGCGCGGGGGCCAGCCCACCGAAGATACCGGTACGGCTTAGTACGGGATCACATGCAAACAGTCCTTGCTCTCGTTGTTCCAGACCACATCACACAGGTTGGACATGCGCGGCCACGATCTGCGCCGCCACGCCCCCGGTCCCGCCGAACAGCCCGCACCAGCCCAACGTCACAAAGCCCCAGTGCAACGGCGCGGCGAAGAGTTCATCGACGAACCAGAACGCATGGCCCCACTCGTTGAGCCCCACATTGGGCAGGATCATCATCGGCCCACGATTGCCGCCCACCAACGGGGAACGAGACGGCCTTGCTGAACTGCGGCAGTCGGGTCATCGCATACAGATAACTCTGCGACTCCACATGTGATGTACGACGCGGGAACGTGAAATAGAAGGCGATGATATGGCTGGCGGTGAAGCTCGTATCGCGGATGATCACCTGGTGCCAGGACGCATCCTGCTCGAGGGTGTAGCTCCCCGCCCAGTACACGCCGAAGACGTAACATCGCAAGCCACATCATCCAATAAAAATACCGCTTGAGCTCCGTCTTGGGATCCACGTTGGCCATGTTGCGATCCCGCGTAGTCCAAAGCCACCCCAGGATCGCGGACGCGTTGATGATGTTGGAAATCACGTTAAACCGCCACAGATTCATCCAGACATTCTTCGAATTCCGGCGTCATCGAGTCCAATCCGTGTGAGAAACCGAAGATGCGCTGAAACACGACCTCGGCTCACCACCGCACAACAAGATTGCAAACCAGCCGATCTTGAGGGGTCTCGGAATCGTACCAGAGCGACATGTCATAGCCCGCGGTCGCTCCTCCCATGTTGTTGTACTAGCCATGTTCCTAACCTCCTTCTCACATACTCGAGAAGCACCCCTAGTGTGTTGGTAATGGAGACCCGTGCGAGGATGGGGTTAACAGGCGACTCGTCAGAGGAGACGCGAGCTCTGCGCAGCCGCTGGTGTTCAACCATGCCTGCCCAGGCGCTCCACAACGGCTCATTGGTATTTATGGATGTTGCCCTGCGTGAGAAAGACGAGAGCCGCTGGAGAACCGGCTAGCGTAACTGACGAGAAGCCCGCCCGTGACTCGGCGGGCCGTTGTGATCAGGTGGAGTAAGGTCTGTCATGTCTACCTCCTCCCTGGTTCGAGATAACCTTCAGGGGACTACAATACCACGCTGCGCGCTGAGCTGTTCCCCTTCACGGGAGTGGGTGTAATGTACGGTGTCATTATAACTCCGCCATCATAAGGAGTGTCAACAAGCGGGTCTTCAGATTTTTCCAGACAGACAGAGCATACCCCGTGCCAGGCTCCACAGAAACTCCGGCGCAGAATGAAGCTGATCCTCCCAGGAGTCCACACTCTCACAGCCCACCTCATTGTGAACAGCGCTCAACGCCAGCGGCCAATTTTATCGGGAAGAGGGTCAGGGAAGATGAAGCAGGCTCGAGGCTGGGAGGCCGACTTTACGGAAGGATGACAGACTCTTCTGCATAGCCGAGCCCTCGGAGCATCTCTTCCAAGGCGTCCGCCATCGGTGGTGGCCCGCAGAGGAAGAGGACGGTCTCTGGACCGGGAGGAGGAAGATGCTTGCGAAGGATATCAGCGGTGATTCGCCCGGTTTCCCTCTGCCCATCCCGCCGGCGGCTGTTCCAAGACATGATATACAGTGGAAGTTCGGATGCGCTCGGACATCCTGTTCCCACTCGTCTCGAAAAATAATGTCGGCTTCGGTCTTGTTGGCGAAGACCAGAAACTGTTCCGCATCGAGTCGCTTCGTGAGGATCCAGCGGATGATCGAGATCATCGGCGTAATGCCGGTGCCGCCGGCAACGAATCCCACTTTCTTCGCCATGCCATCGACCCAATGGCCTCCCGGGCGAGGACCACTCATCAGCACGGTGTCGCCTATGCGCTGGTCATGCAGATACTTCGATATGGTTCCCGGTTTCGTAGCGTTTCACGGTGAGATCGAAAAATCCCGCAGTGCCGGGTAGCGAGGAGGGCGTGTAGGGACGTTTCACGGACTTGCCGTTGATCGTGGCGTGGACGTAGAGATGATCGCCGGGAAGCATGTCCAGGGTGGCGTCGGCAGGAAGGCCGAAACCGGAATGTTTTGGTATCGTGCGATATCGCGTATAGAATGGCCGTAAGAGGATACGGGCTCGGTGCTGATAGTCTTGATTCGCGCAACCTTATCCATGGAATCGGTATCTCGAAAGTATCCCTTGCTCAGCTTCTGCATCCCTTTCTCGATGAATAACCCGCGGTTGATGTCGCCTTGATACTGACTATCCCGACAAGTATGCCCTTGTCAACGACGGGCATGCGCCGGAAGTTCTTGAGACCCATGTACGAGGCGGCTTCCAGAATAGGATCGTGGGGTGCCACCGTCAAAGGATTCCGGCTCATGATGTCCTCTGCTTTCTCGTCAAGCACCTCGGCGTATCCATCTTCCATCTCGAGCAAAACTCCGGCTGTGAACGTTGTCGTGAATATAGTCGCCATAGTTGGGATACAGTAGTATCAAGACATCGCGCAACGTCACCACTCCAACGAGCTGATTGTCTGCCTCGACCACAGGGAAGGGAGCCACAGTGACGGTGCATCATTTTTCATCACGGCCGATCGGATCACGTATCCGTCTTCTTCACCGTCACGACACCGGTCGACATGACTTCGCGGACAAGCATGGCTGACTCCTTCCTGGTGAATAAGATCGGAAGCACCTGCTCCAGATACCGCCGGATGAAACCAGATCGAGAAACGCCACGGGCATCCACCAGGAATGGGAAAAACGAAGACCTCTCGTCGTGCCAGTGCCAGACCGTTGAGCCGCCCAGACTGGAATTGACGCTCCAGCCGAGCAACTAGGCATCAATCCAGTCGGGCATTCTCTAGTCTGGTGGACCAAGATCTTCCATCAGCGACCTCCTCTCTGAGGAGTAAGAACACAGCCAGGTTCTTCATACTCTCGCTTCCATCTTCATGTCAATGGAAGACAGGCCCTCCTCGAACTTGGATATGTTCACCGGATTCGCCATGGGCCATGGACTGACAACAAATCCGTAGTTATCTTTTTCTCTCCGCAAACAGTGGCATGGCTGCCTCCAAGATGCACAGATGCCACAGGATAGCATGGCAAGTACTTCTACCCCTCAATCCAGCCCCTTCCAGGAATTGAGCACAGTTGCCATCCACGTGATGTCGCTTCCGGAACGCACCGGGAGGAGTCCCCTGCCCACTCTGCTGCCACGTTCATTCAAAATGTAGTGCTGAAAAGACTCCTTCACAGATCAAAAGTGCTGGAGTAGTTTGGCGGGAGCTGCAGATGTATTGCTCGGGACTTGTAAGAGGAGATACGAGACGCCTTCTGACTTTTGCAGCAGAATAACTCGGACGTGGTCTGATTCGTGCGAAGGATACCGCGTGCTCCCAGAACACAGCACGTTCCTCCGTTCTTCCAGGTCTGGCGAGAACGATTCTTATCTCTTATGCCTCACCAACACACACTGCACTGCAAGCAGGTGACGAAGCGACACTCTGCCCTCCACCGTGCACGAGAATTCACTGCTTCCGCCTGACGACACCCTCGGCTTTGAAACAACACGGGCGACCCCTTACCTAAGATAGGAGGTCGCCCGTGGATGGCGCATCAGTACGCCGATCAGTCTCTCTACTCTAGCTGGCCGTTGTGCCAGCCCCGCGACTTAGTACGGGATCACATGCAAACAGTCCTTGCTCTCGTTGTTCCAGACCACATCGCACAGGTTGGACATGCGCGCCACGATCTGCGCCGCCACGCCCCGGTCCCGCCGAACAGCCCGCACCAGCCCAGCGTCACAAAGCCCCAGTGCAACGGCGCGGCAAAGAGTTCATCGACGAACCAGAATGCATGGCCCCACTCGTTGAGCCCCACATTCGGCAGAATCATCATCGGCCCCACGATCGCGCCCACCAACGGGAACGAGACGGCCTTGCTGAACTGCGGCAGCCGCGTCATCGCATACAGAGTAACTCGCGACGCCACAGGTGATGTAGCAACGGGAAGGTGAAATAGAAGGCGATGATATGGCTGGCGGTGAAGCTCGTATCGCGGATGATCACCTGATGCCACGACGCATCCTGCTCCAGCGTATAGCTCCCCGCCCAGTACACGCCGAACACATAAATCGCGAGCCACATCATCCAGTAGAAGTACCGCTTCAGCTCCGTCTTGGGGTCGACGTTGGCGATGTTGCGATCCCGCGTCTGCCAAATCCACCCAAGGGTTGCGGCCGAGAAGATGATGTTGGAAATCACGTTAAAGCGCCACAGCCCCATCCAGACGTTTTCGAACTCCGGTGTCATGGAGTCCAAGCCGTGGGAATACCCGAAGACGCGCTGAAACACGACCTCGGCGCCCACCGCCCTCAACATTGCAAACCAGCCGATCTTGAGGGGCCTGGAATCGTACCAGAGCGACATGTCGTAGCCCCGGTCCACCCTCCCCACGTTGTTGTGCTCGCCATACCCCTGACCTCCTTAGTAAATTGAAAACCACCCCTCTGCATTGATGAAGCCGCTTGTGTTCATCATGCCAGCCCAGATTACCCCACACTAACTCATTCGGTAGGTGTATTGTCCCGAAATCCTAACTCTCTTTAGCCTATGTGTCAATACAATCCTACATCTAAATTCCCTGGTTTTGCGTGGGCATACCTTGTGCCCACCTCATAGACCTCTGGAGTAAATTGAAGCCCTCGAAGAGACTCAATGGGACTAGTGGAGCCGTCACTCCCCGAAGGGATAGCCCAGCCAATTATCCGAAGGATTCTCCATCAAATAAACGGCTTGCTTTGAGACAGGATCCGAGAGCCCTGTTTCCAGCCTCTCTTTCTCAGTACTCAGCAACCAGGGAATAGCCGCAGATTGTGAGGCTCAAGAGGTGTGGCATTATTCGCCGAAGCTTCTGGGCAAAACCATCGCGAGTCAAGGCTCGCGACATCGAAATAGGAGCAGCCCTGCCTCACGCAAGCCCTTCGCCGTATAGTGATGGCAATGGTGGAACAGATGATAGGACGACCGGGCGACACAAACCGGCTGTTGCCGACAACCCCCACCGGCTCTTCCGATGCGATAGTGGCCCGGAGATAGGACCGCAGTTTCAGATACCCAGTTTTACTGATCTGAAACCTGAAGGCTTCTACCGGAGGCTTCAGCGTCCGCTCGGCCCAGATCGATTGATTAACCCCGACTTCGACAACGCCCTCTGTCGGCCACAAGAGCGCACGGAGCACCCCTGTAAAACCTTGACGCTTTTCAAAAACCACGCACGCTCAGCATAGCCCCATTCTTCATAGACACGTGGATCACCTGGGGCACCATCCGTCCCGGCGATACCGTGGGCACCGCTGGCATTCAATGCCGGCGCTTCGACAGGCAACGCTATCATCGAATGCGCAGCATCGAGTGACACGACAATTGAAATAGAGTCGAGGGTCAGAAACGCAGAATCAAATCTTGCCGGCATACACAACGCCCGTCCTGTGGACCGAAGGGATCCTACCGCTGGTAATGGAAGAGGCTACTACAATGCCGGGAGAGAGTCATTCCAAGAAACGCGTGCTCTTCCGAGGTAACTTTCTCACACACCCGCTAGCAACGCGAGACATTCCATTAGTCTGGGCGACGGCTGGCATGGCCTCCATTGCACGTATGCAACGACCACTACAATATTCCCTTCAAGCTTGCTCGTTGTTCCCCTCAGGGAGGCACCCGATGCTGGTCTTACTGCGGCCGTCGAGCGAGGCCCTTCTGAGGGCGCGCCCTCCGACAGCAAGGGACCAGCACGGGTGCCCTTCCCCGCCCCTCTCTACGTTTCCATCATTTCCAATCGCGCATCGAATTCATGCCCGCAGGCCGTGCAACGGATGCAATCCGATTCGACTGTAAATTCGTCTGATCTGATTCCCATACCACCGCAATCCGGACAGCGCGCAAGGTGGACCCTCTGATCGTCTACGGTTTCGTATTGCGTGCCACGGAGACAATACACCGGCTTCCCCTCAAGCAGCCACGGGTTCCCGCTTTGTCGAGTACCGGCAATGTCACGATAATGACGGTTCACGTAGTCTTCAAGTTCCTGCCGGCTGGCGAAGCCGTCCTTAATCAGCTTTCCTCCCACCACTTCATAAAGCCTGTTCTCTTTCACGATCGCCTTGGTTGGCCCCATCTCTCACCTCCCGTTCTGATTAGAGCGAATGCGTGTAGCCGATGGTGGTGAGAGTGGAATCCAAACTCCTCAAGCCATCAGCAATGCGCCCTTTCCTCTTTCCAGCTATACGGCCATACGCTGTTTACCCCGGAGACAGGCTTTGTGAACAACGGGCGACGTATTGCTACGCGATGCCCGAGTAATACCGCAGAATATTGGAGACGGATATCACACCGATAATCTGTCCATCTTGCGTCACCGCCAGATGCCGGGTGGCTTGCTCCTTCATCATGCGCACGGCGTCGATGATCGGCCGACCACCTTCAATGGCCACCACCGGCGTCCGCATGCAGGTTTTGACAACAGTCGTATTGGGATCCAGCCCCTTGGCCACCACCTCGCGGGTCAGAGCCGAATCGGTGATCACACCGACGTACGATTGACTGTTGGTGACGAGCAGAGACCCGAGTTTCCATTGCTGCATCAGCTGCCCGGCCTTTCGCCAGGCTGTCGTCGTGTGACACGCTCCGGATCTCGCTGGACATATGCTCCGCAATCTGCGGACCAATGAGTGTGCGCCCGATTTTGGCTTTCTTCGGTGCTGTAGAACGGCGCGCTTCCAATTCCGACACACAGCTCTCTATCACGCGGCCGCGCTGCAACAGGCTTTGTCGATCACTATCCATGCCGGTGCCTTCCGGCGCCTCGTCCGTCATAGTTGACCAGTCCTGCCGCCTCGCCCAGCTCAGCATACTCATACGCGTGCAGCAAGTTAGAGGTCTGCCCAAGCAGCTCTTCGATCAGCCGTTCGGTTTCCAGGTCGAATTCTTCCAGACTGCGCGTCTGCTTGCCCTTGCCCAGGAACGGGGCGAATTCGGCGAGCTGTTTCCGCATGCGTTCGATGTTTCGGTCAAGAGACACCCGTGGTTGTGAGGGAGTGGTGCGAACGGCCATAGCACCTCCTAATCGATGTTGATGGATGTGGGGGCCAATTTTTACCCTTCTAAATCAGCGAGGGCAAGCGAGGAGATGGGGTCGGCAAGAAAAACTGCCTTCCAGGGGAAGATCGACCGCCCGTCGTGGTGGGGGCTAGAACGACAGATATTGACAGGGACCGAATTATCCGCCAGCATCCGATCAGGTACAGATTTCCGAGTGACTCCGCCTGTACGGGCCTGACCCATCGGGTTTCAAGCATATGTACCGTCCTGTTCCATCCATCACGTGACGTATGCATGTTCGATCAACTGCTTTGCGTGCAGGGTCATGTCCATAAGCCGCATAAAGCGTTTTGAATAATCCATGTTAGTAGGCTCCTCTGGTGTGGGGACCCCAGTCATATCTTTCTCAGAACCGATGCGACACGTTCTCATACAGTCCGCTCTCGCATACACTCTCACTTTCGAGAGCGTACTCCACAGCTATTCCTTCATGTCCTTTCACCTGGATAACGGACACGATGGAATACTCTATTTCCATGGTTCGGTTCTTGCTCAACCGGGCTCGCATTGCGTTCTGGCCGGGAAACAACGGTTGAGAATCCCGGATCTCGAACACCCGCAACATCAGCGAGGAGAAGACCATGTCGCATCGTCGAAAGAAATTCTTGTCGGCTGGTCTAGGGGGTACAGTCGTTGGCCTCCCGCAATCTGATGCGTCACGTCAATTTTGGGATACCGTCAGGCCAGGCAATTGCGCGGAGGATGGGTGTTCCGGCATTGACCCCCGCGCAGCTGGATATGCTCAAGCGCTTCGACATGGAAAAGAGCACACCGCTCTGGTTCTACATTTTGAAAGAGGCGGAACTCATGGAGGGCGGTCTCCGCTTAGGGCCGGTGGGAGGTCGCATCGTCGGAGAGGTGTTTATCGGCCCGCTGAAGGCCGATGAGTCTTCCTATCTGGCCAGCTCGGCCGAACTGGACACCCGTGCTGCCGTCTGCGACACCCGGCGACTTTCGTATCACCGATGTGTTGACATTCGCCGGAGTGGTTCCTCCGCTGGACTAGCGACAGAGGTCAACAGGGTCTGGAGTCTTCATTGCAGCTTAGGAGCCTGTCCGATGCATTGACCATTCTACTGCGGAGCGGAACGATCCGCGACCATCTGCCGTCGTGCTCGGCCGCAGGAAAATCCTCAACGTATTCCAGCGAATACGCCTCCGGTTTTCCGAGCCTGCGGCCTCGCATATGGCCACACCTCCTTCGCCTCGTCACGAACGGCGATGTCGAGGCAGCGACTCTAGCGGGCGAGAAAGACTTCCGACCCCGTTGCGTTGGTGATCGCCGAGCGGACAATGTCAGGGACGCTGCATGGACGAGCTGATGAGACAGATCCGCGCGCTATATCTCTTCGCTGGATTGCTCCGTCAGCCAGGCGTCGAACGCCTGACGGAGTATCCGTTTATAGCGCGGCTGATACCCCGGGATGCTGGAGTAATCCTCCAGCTCCAGCATCTTCTGGATCATGCTCACAGTATACGACGCACCCTCAGCCTCGTGATCGCTTGTGCCACACGGCAAGGCGGTTCTCGGCCTCGCCCGTCTTGCCCTCCTCAAAGACGTGCCACTCACAGTCTTTTGAATATCGAAGATAGGCCATGATGACTACTCATGACTACGATGAATAACCGAAACACAATAGAGGCACATCTGCGTTCCGCCGCTTGCGCAATCGGTCAGATCGATCCGAGCGGCAAAACCGAGACAGCAGGGGCGATCCGACGACCCTCGCCACCGACATCGAAAGTCTGGATCAAGCAACATAGGTCAGCCGCCGTTAGAAAATATATCGGATGCCGACGCTGCGTATACCAGTCGTAGGCGCCGGGAACGCCGGTGCCCCAGAGCCCGACGGCCGGACGAACCCATGCACGGAAATGCTCACCCAGTCGCTTTCCCACTTCGAATTCCAGATTCATGGCCGTCCGTACCCTTCTGGTTCCAGTCGATGAACAGGTTTGGCTCGAAGCTGGTCCACCATTGATTGTTAAACCAGGGAGTATCGAGGGACGATGCGCAGTCTGGTGTAATTCACGTCGTTTCGACTCGGATCTCCTCCCACCGACGTGATGTGTTGGAAGGTTGGGAAGACAACCGAGTTGAGTTCCAGACACCGGGACAGACACGGCAATCCCGGGACCGATTTGATACTTTCCCCGACCGAGCTCTGGGCTGCCGGCCGTCGGGAAAATGATATCGCCTCCGGCCAAAGAGTAAATCCCGGAGTTCGCCATACTTGTCCCCCGAGTCTCATACTGAAGTCGCCGAATCCAGTCATCGACGTGCTCCCGGATGTTTGCGGGTCAAACCACAAAAACGGGAGGTCTGTCCGGACCACAAATCTCTCCCCAAGCGGGATATCCACTCGTGCCACACTCTCGAGTTGAACACTGCCGTCTCGCCTGCCACGGTACTCGCTGGAGAACTGCACTCGACCGACGACGGCCGCCGCATTCTGTCCGTTGTCGGCGGTCACGACGTTGAGGAGCCGATCGGACATCGTCCGCAGCGCACCCTTAGACGGCTGTCGCTTCGATTCCGTCTGTGGTGTCTCGACAGGCACGTCGGGCTGCGCTTGAACAGCCGGTTGTTTCTCAGGCTGTTGCGGTGGCGGCTGCAGTATCCGGTCGAGTCGGCTGAACTCGAATAGGTCCGGACGCTTCCGGCGAATCCAGTTCCAAATCTTGGGCATCGGCATAGGCGGCATCCAGCGCCGGAGACACACTCGCGAACGCGAGAGTGAGGCAGAGTAGCCACGCATGCACCGTGAAGTGCGACCCTGAACCAGGTGGCCGGTCATTTTCGTCATCAGGCCCAGCGTGGATACGACAGAGATGGATCATGCGACCAGCCTCGTGTTGGATACCGTCGGCATGAACATGTCTTGGTCCACCGACCCCTGTGACGGAGAACAGGCAGCCACAAACAGCGCTATGCATATCATCTGAATGCACGATCCTCAAGGGCATCAGGAGGGTCGGAGTCAGCCCCTAATGCTTTTGTCGCTTGCGCTTCGTTGTATCCTTCCAAAAAGCACGATCCAGTGCGCCTAGCTTGTCGAGTTATTGCCTTTCCCGTCACAATCAGCGTGTACACTATGACCCTCATTCGCACATCTCTCGCCATGCGCCAATTGATGATCAGGGGTGTTGTTCTTGTTCGTGGTAATGCCTGCCCGGTCGCTCGATCGCCCTGCAGATGGACGCCAATGACTACAACGACATGGGAATCGTGCTGCAGGAAAAGGGCGACGTCGACGGAGCCATTGAGAACTTATCGCCAGGCGATCAAACTGAAACCGGATTTCCCCGAAGCTATGTATAACCTGGGCGTGGCGCTGCAGGCCAAAGGCGATGTCGACGGCGCGATCGAAGCAGTACCGGTCGGTCTTGAAACTCAAGCCGGACGACGCCAATGCATACGGCAACCTTGGGAACGCGCTGAAGTCGAAAGGACTGGATCGACGACGCGATCGAAGCCTACCGGACCTGCCCTACGCCTCAATCCCGAGAACGGCTTGGTTCATTACAACCTTGCGATTACACTTGAACAGCAAGAGGCGATCTGGATGGCGCTATCGCGGAATATCGCGAAGCGCATCCGGCTGCAACCTGACGACGCGAATGCTCACAACAATCTGGGCATCGTTCTCCACAAGCAGGGCAATCTTGGATGGCGCCATTCAGCAATATCGCGAGGTAGTCCGGCTGAAACCCGACCACGTCAGCGGCCGATACAACCTCGGAATCGCGCTCCAGACCAAAAGAACTGGATGCTGCGATCACCGAATATCGCGCCGTCATTCGCCTCCAACCCGATCACATGGGAGCCCACAACAACCTCGGCATCGCGTTGCAGGCCAAAGGCGACTTGGACGGCGCCATCGCGGAGTACCGCACCACAGTCCGATTGAAACCCGATCACAGTAAGGCTCACTTCAATATGGGAACGGCACTCCACAGCAAGGGGAGACCTGGATGGGGCCATCGCAGAATTTCGAGAAACCATCCGCCTCAAGCCGGATCATACCGAGGCCCACTTCGGTCTGGGAAACGCGCTCCAGGACAAGGGGACCTCGACGCTGCCATTGCAGAATACCGGATTGTCATCGGAGCTCAGCCCACCAACGTCGACGCGTTCAATAATCTCGGTGCGGCCCTACAGGCCAAGGGAGATTTGGAAGAAGCCATCGGCATCTATCGAACGGTGCCTGGTGTTTCGACCCGAGCAGGCGCGTGCTACGGTACAATCTTGGCGTGGCGTTACAATCAAAGGGGATCTGGACGGCGCGATTGAACAGTATCGAACGCTGGTGACCAAAGGCAGGATTACACAGCTCGGCTACTATGCGCTCGGCGAAGCATTGGCGCAAAAGGGACAGCGCCAGGAAGCGGTGAAAGTCGTTTCGAGAATATCTTAATCGGGAGCAGGATGCCCCCGACACGCATCAACGGATCGAGCAAGCACGGACACGCCTCAAAGAACTCGAAGGATAACTCGCGCCCTCGCCGTGCGCTCATCTCATTGTGCCGAGTTCAACATCTGACGCCGGCAGAGAAGTCGGGTGACGCTCTACCGGCCGTTATGGCGCATTCTTTTTGGGTGGATAGTTCTCGAACGCCTTGACGATCGCCTTGTTGCCTAGTTCGGTGTTTTCCTGGGCCGTATCCGCTAAAATCGCAACCATCGTCGCACGCCACTGCAATTCCTTCTTTACCGGCTCGACCAGATCCACGACGAGTGTTCCCTCTGTATACTCATAGGTCGTGACAGTGTTGTAATTGGCGCCCCATCCGTATCCCCCGCCGTAGTATCCACCGTAGTACCCGCCGCTCGGGCCGCTTGTCGTCCCCTGCACTCGCTGTTTATCTTTTGTACCAAGCCAGTAGTGGACCAAGAGGTCCGGACGTTCGTCCATTTTCACTTCCTGGAGTCCCTTCTTTGTGAGTTCTCTCGAGACGCCCGTCTCAATCCGTTTCCGTGTCAGAAGAATTATCGAGGAGGCCGGTCTTGGTGATGTCCGTCAGACCCGCAAACGCAAACGTGTGGAACTTGGTAAAGTCCGCCGAAGGGTCGAAGTCTGTTTTCACATCGATGGTAGTACAGGCCTGGCCCCAGAACAACGCCATCGCTAAACAAAGAGTGGTACCCCAGATGCGCATCGTTGCCCCCTTAGAATCGTGATTCACGTACATGGCAGATCGCACGATGGGATTGCACCACTCATCAGCAATTGCTGCCGTCTGTCGTGTACGTAACCAATACTCCATAGTGATCCGATCCGACATCGAGCGTGACCGGACTGGGTTGGCCGAACAGCTCCTGCCGGAGACAGGCGTTCGGATCGGCCGGCCCCGAACGCATGGCAAAGATAAAATCGATACGCCTCGCCGTGCTGAGACCCCGCCGATAACCATCAAGGATCTTCTGCTGTTCCGCCTCGGGCATCGCCTGCACGATCGAGCTGAGCGCGGGCGGCAGCGTCACTTCCTCGTGCTGCGCGATCGGGTTACTTGTCGGATCATAAGAATGCAACTCGCCTGTACGGCGAGCGAGCATGTACGTATCTCTCAATCCGGCATCGTACAGCGCTCGGTATTCCGGGCGAGTCCGGCTCGAAATTGAAGTCCCCTCCGATGACGACACCCACATAATGCCCCTCAGTCTGCAGTGTTCGCAATTTCTTCACCAATATGCGCAATTCCTCGATTCTTCGCTCTCGATCCTCTGCCAGCGCCGCAAGAATTTGTTGGGCCTCGCCTTCCTTTGGAATCCGCCCCTGAAGCTGGCCCACAATAATGCGTTCAGTGAAATATTCGTCCCGCTCGATTCCTGAATGGAGATGCAGACTGACGGCCAGCAACTTCTTCTTGATCACGGGGTTCTCGATCTCGGCAATCAACGCATAGCGGAGCTCGCCGAGTTGTACACCCGTGGAATCCCGACATCCCCCATCCCGCCGCTGAGCTTGAGTCCCTCCAGCTTGCGAATCCGCAAAGGAGCTTTCGCAAGCACTACCAATCCGTTATTCAACCCGGGAAGGATAGCCACATTTCCCACCGAGGCGGACCCCGCAGGCGTCAACCTGGTGGACTTCGTCATAATCCAGACCGGACTTCTTTAGGCCGTCCACATAGGCCATCGCCGCCTCCGGCAAAGGATTGACTTCTTGCAGGAGCATCAGATCGAGCGCCGCTGCGGTCATCTGTTTAATTTGAATTGCCAATCGCGCCGCATGCTCCTCCTCAGATTCACCCGGTCGAACCGAGTAACGACCCACTTCCAATCCATGCAACGTGTTGTACGTCAGCACGCTGAACCGGCTCATGCGATTCGCGTTCTCCTCGTGAACGCGTGGCTCCAAACCTATGCCAGAGCATCCTTCGAGAAGGGAAATACAGGCCAGCAAGACATAGAAGAGGAAAATCGGACAAACCATCGCTGTTGGTTTTCGAGAAACGCATTCAGGAATAAACCTGCCACATGCCACCCGATATTTGATGAGACTTTTCATAGATTGTCTGGTCTACCTTTTTCTCCTGACATCATCGGTGCCTGATTTCCCCGACTGACTCACTGGATTCGGTTCACTCGAAGAACCCAGACCGAGGTCGACTTCGCCCTTCTCATCAAACGGCAGCTTGAAGCTGCTGGGAGACACCACGAAGCGCGGTGCCTTTGAGCCGATAATGCACCGTTGCCAACGCCTGATTTGTTGAATTCCTGAAACTGGCGGAGAAAACTACTAAGACCGGTGATGACCTCGACATTCACGACTTCTGACCCGAAGCGAGGAATCTTCGACTTGTTGACCGGACATTCCGCTGCCGAACTCCTTGCCGTTGAACTCGATGTCGAATCGCAGGCCGTTGATTACCTAATTCCTGGTCGTTTGGATTCTGGATACGGAGCTGCACATCAAACCGTTGCTCAAAGACCGCAATATCCTTCGGCGCGATATTAGCAATACTGATCTTGGGACGTTCAATATCGGAGGCACTGTGGCGCAAGCCGTCAAGCAGAGCACAGTCAGCGGCACGAGCATACGCAGCGGGCTTAGCGCTTTTCGCATGATCGTCGTTCCTTCTCTGTCACCCCTGTTGCCCCGCACCGAGTCGCCTACCTCAACACGGCAGCCAAAATGTTCTTGGCCGGTTCACCACCGGCCTTGCCGACAAAATCAGACAACACCCCGGAGAACTTGCCGACCATATCGGACCCCATGCCCAACTTGGAAAAGGACGGCGTCAGGCCCCGCCTTATCCCCGACAGGTCCGGTCACTGCGCCAAGATCCTTCGCGGCTTTCATATACGTATCCGCTCCGGGAATCAGCTTGGTGAGTGCACTAAAATCCATGCCGCTCAGTTTCTCCTTCGCAAGGGTGAGTATGGACCCGGCTCCACCTTGAGCCTGATCAGCGGTCACATTCAGTTGGCCTGTGAGCGCCGAAATCAGAGGATCGAGTCAGTCCCATGGACTGCATTTGCGCGCAACCGGATAACATCATGGTCATGACGATCAATGCGACCCCGAGACCCGAGACACCATACATCAGCCATCTTCTTCTGATGGTGAGACCTCCTGTCATATGGCAACGCCCATGGTAATTCGCGAATACGTGAATCTCCTCACACCTTGCACAGCGCAAATCTGTGCTCCTCCTGAATCGTCCCGTTGTCTGTATGCCCGTTGGCCAAATCAAATTCTCGAGACGGCTGTCGCTTGTCTGTGTCGCGCTCAGAGCCTCCGACACGTCTCTTCACAGAGTCAACGGCTTCAGTGACCTAACCTCTCACGGCCAAGTCACTCTGCTTTCTTGGCCGGCTCAGTATTTTTACGGCAGGCTCAGTGATTGTTTGTTGCTCAGGCTTCTCCGCGCGGCACGGACTCCTCGACGAGGTCATTAGAAATTTATTCACTGCTGTATAGGTCGAGGCCGTTTTCGATTTTGAAATCCGTCACGATACTGCCCAATGTAGCCCGGGCGACATCCTCCATATACACCGGGTCTTGCGAGACAGCCTCGTTCTGCATGGTCGTTTCGGCCATTGAGGCCCACACCATCTCTCCCGTCTCCGCATCCCAAAGCTGGAGCGAGACCCGCATGTTGCTCGACCGAGTCTGTGCTATTCGGAAGTCGAAGCCGATAACTTTGGCGCGATCGGTCATCGTTTGCGAGAAGGCGGCGAGTTGGGGCTGAAACACGTAGCGCACACCGAGTGCGGTGGCTATTTTCGCGCAGCGCGACCGTCGAAGATATTACTCAGTTCGTAGTCAGCTCTCATTTTGGCATACTCTCCGGCCAATCCTTGCCGGTTGATGCGCTTGGCTAATTCCTGCGGAGAGATCACGTTCCAGTTCGGCGATACGCTTGTGGAGAATGTTCTCGAGCTCGTATGCATAATCCGCCCTCATTACCTCGGAGAGCGGGAGACGTGATGGCCCCAAACAGTGCCACGGAATGCTGCTCAAAAACTGCGGGCTGAAAAGACGGTGGCATCGGCGTCAGAACTGGTTCCAGACTTGCCATCCATACAACGAACTGGCGCAGCCCGTTGCAAGAATGGTGAGCAGAACCAGCCAGACGCTCGCCGCAGAAGTCATACATTTCTGTCTCATCTCATGATCTCCCTCGCCGACGAGCCTGTCGATTCTGCCTCAAACGGAAAGACCCGTTTCCAGTCCGTCTTCATGTCCACCACCGTCCACCCTTTTGCATTTGCCTCGTCCAACGCCTTGTCCAATTTCCCGATATGCGATGTGCGGTCGTAGGCCCACTCACGCTCGGCATCTGTGTGATGGACCAGACCCATGAAGCGGGGTCCGCCGCTCCGGCTCCTCCTCGGCATTGAGGTGATACAGGTTACCGAAGTACTCGTCGAACCCGTGGACCGTTGGCGGGTACTTGTTCAGGTCCCCGAGGTGGTTCTTGCCGAACTGTCCGGTCGCATACCCGTGGTTTTGAGTAGTTCGGCAATCGTCGGGTCTTCCCTTTGCAGACCGACTGTCGCACCCGGCACACCAACCTTGCTCAGCCCTGTCCGAGGTGTGGCCTGACCGGTGATAAACGACGATCGCCCTGCCGTGCAACTCTGCTCAGCGTAGTAATCGGTGAAGATCATGCCCTCTTTGGCGATCCGGTCGATGTTCGGCGTACGGTAACCCATCAGGCCCATGGTGTAGGCACTGACGTTCGCCTGATGCCGATGTCGTCGCCGAAGATGACGAGGATGTTGGGCTTGTCCTTGGCGGCAAGCGCCGGGCTGGTAAAGACCAGCCCGGCCAGCAGGACCATCGAGAGCAACCAAGGAAACCACGAAGACGACTCAGTGTCGTGATCTCTTCACATTCACACACACCTCCTTCGGATGAGCCTGGCCTCTCTTCCCAAGAACAAGGGGCGATGCATCAGTGGCACTTGACGCGATGTTTAATAGACAAGCGGGATATTTTCCGCGAGTTCCATCCTCAGGACAGCCCGAATCTTATTTTCGATCTGGATGTAGCGCGCGGTTTTCGTTGCCGAGAGAACCTTGCCGATCTTGTCCGCGGAGGTCTGTTCTCAGCTTGACTTCGGCCGCATCGATCGCCAGCGTTTCTTTGAGGAGCTTTTTAGCCGTGTCGTTCGGGACCGATCCCTTGTTGAAGGCATCGGCATACTCGTGAATCACTTTGCCAAGGCGAAGGTTCAGCTTCCCCAGCTCTTTCTGGTACGCGTCATACAACGGCCAGAATTTTTGCCCTCGGCATCGGTCAGTTCCATATTGCTGGCAACCAGCAATTTCTTGTCCGCTTTGATCTTCTGAATCAGAATGTCCATGTTGGTGTTGGCACTGGAGCTTGCCGCGTCCTGGGCAAACACCGGCATGGCGAACAAGAGGGTTCCGGCTAATAAGAATGGTGTGAACGATTTCATCTTGAGATCTCCTTCATGTGTGTATGTGGTGATGTGAACTCTCGTTGCATCGATTGGATCATCGTCTTCAGTCAATCGACTGCGGCTGCGTCGATCCGGTTTCTCCTTTCCTTCAGCTAACAGAACAAACTCACGGCACTCGTTAATTCATCCGCAGGACAAAGAAATGGCTGCGTGTCAATCCCGTTTCTTTTCATGACTGGCAAAGTAGAAATAGGCGCCGACCGTGAGAAAATTGATCACCACGGCCACCACATTCCATGCAATGACCGGCCTGGAGTCGATCAAGAAACCGTAGTAGACCCAGACAATCTGAAACGTCCCCATGATTGCTGCCATGGTCGGGTTCATGCCTTGACTGGAATGTCGCTTGAACATCTTGAGCAGGTCTGGTACGGCGGCGAAGGTGGTTCCGAAGCCGGCCACGAAACCAATGATCTCATTCAATGACATCAAAGAACCCCTGCCATTGGGCCCAACAACCCTTGCTATGCCGCATCAATGACTCTCGGCGCTGAGGACGTGATAGCCCCACGGCTCCAGGTCCACGTAAAGACCCGCTTCCCTCAGCTCATCGCCGGCTCGCTCAAAGACCATCTGTTGCAGAGGATCGGTCAAGCGCCATGAACGGCCGGCGAGGTCGGCCCACGGAAGTTTGACCCTGGCCTGAGAGCGAACCTCGGAGAGATTCACAACGATGAGGTGGCGATCGGCTGACTTCTCCCAACACCACGCGACCAGGTTCAGATAGCTGCCGTTATCCGGCAAACCGATCCGTTCGCACAGTGTCCACTCTCCATCTCTGAAGTCGGCGCTGCGAATTGTCTGAAGAAGCGTTTTGTAAAAACCCCGCAAGTCGCGGTCCGGGACTTCCTCAGGGCGGCGGCGAAGAAACACCGGGAGCCTCACGCGGTACCCCTCGAATTGCCCTTCGTGAAACAGCTTGGCGCCTGGGGCTGTGGCGAACGTCACGGCGACGGCCCGCGCTTTCTGGTACCCGAACGTCGCGGCAGCTCGCGGCTCGTCGTGGTTCTCGATGAATCGGACCAGTTTCTCCTGGTAGGCCAGCTCGGCGCATAGATGGAGTCGCACCTGCTCCGCGGGGCCATGCTCAAGCCGGTCGTACAGCCGCTTGTCGTAGCAGTAGTTGAACCCCTGTTGCTGAAGTTCCCACTCGAGATCCCAGTAGGCTTCTGCGACGAACAGGACCTTTGGATATCGCTCGCGCACGGCTCTGATGAGCTCGACCCAATATTCCCGCCCTGGTTTCTGGCCCGCACGGGATCCCCACGTCCGCTCGAAGATGGGATTCATCATGAGCATGGCCATATCGCATCGCATCCCGTCGCACTGGTCGGCAATGGCGAGCACCGTGCTGAGGGCAGCCTGGCGCAGTGCGGGACTGAATGCGTTGAGTTGGGCCACATCCGGCCAAGGAGGAAAATACGGATCCCGGCCGTTCGCGACGACACAGCTACCCGCCTTGAAGAACTCCCCGGTTTCGCGGCCAGGTCGTCGGCCGTGCCTTGAATGAAATACTGCGGATGATCCATGATCCACGGATGGTCGGGCGCGACGTGGTTCGGAACAAAATCCAGAATCAATCGCATGCCACGATCGGCCAATTGTTTTCTGGCTGTCGCCAACCCGTTGGGTCCGCCGAGTTGATCGTCCACGACGTAGCGACGGACGCAATAGGCAGATCCGACGTTGTCCTCCTGTTGATAGTCGGATAGCACTCGTCCGAACTCGGCCTGAAGTCCTGTATTCCCGTTCGCGATCCGGATGCCGGCAGGACTCCGTTCCCACACGCCCATGAGCCAGACCGCATCGAACCCATACGAAGCGAGCGCATCCCATTCCTGCGTCGGGACGGTCCCCAACGTGACGGGTTTCCGCTCGCGCCGGCTCAGCTCCTGGAGCCATAGCCAAGGTATTGATCTCATAGATGATCGGACGCCGAGGCCAGCTAAGCATGATGATCGCGCTCCTTCCGGTTCAGGCGATGAATCACGGCTTGCCGCCAGACTTCCGCTTGTCAAGACCGAGATTTAAGACCTTAGACGGTCACTGCGGCTCGCCCTCCTTCGAGCAAGCTCTTTCGCATCAACCGCACCGAAGAGCTGAATGAGTCGGCCGACGACGCCGGTCCAGCCGGTCTGGTGGCTGGCGCCGAGGCCGGCGCCCGAATCGCCGTGGAAATACTCATAGAACAGAATCTGGTCGCGCCAATGGGGATTCGACTGGAACGTGGTTGCGCCACCGTACACCGGAGCGTACACCCTGTTCATTTCTGACGAAGATCGCGCTGAGCCGTGTCGAAATTTCCCGGCTCACCTCGAAGAGGTTCATCTGTTTCCCTGATCCCGTAGGACATTCAACCGTAAACTCGTTCCCATAGTAGGCATACAGATTGAGCAGGGCGCGAACGATCAGGATGTTGACCGGCATCCAAACCGGACCCCGCCAGTTCGAGTTCCCTCCGAACATTCCGGTGTTGGATTCGGCCGGCAGGTAATCCACACGATACTCTTCTCCGTGAACCTTGAAGATGTACGGGTGGTCCAGGTGGTATCTGGATAAAGAGCGGATGCCATAGGGACTCAGGAACTCTTGCTCGTCCAGCAACTTCGACAACACCCGCCGCAACTTGCCTTCGTTCGAGAACCGAGGCAGCCGCCGATCCTTGACCCCAAGCTTCGTGGGTGGAGAGATCGTCGCGCTCAGTTCCGGATGATGCCTGAGAAATTTGCGCGCCCGATCTTGAAGGGCCGGAAAGCGCTCCGCAACTTCCTTGTCGAAGACGGTGGAGGCGCAGAGGGGGAGCAGTCCGACCATCGACCTGACGCGAAGCCGCGTTGCCGTCCCGTCGGGGAGCCGCAGCAGGTCGTAGAAGAAGCCGTCCTCTTCGTCCCACATCTCATCATGGTGTTCGCCGACCCGATCCATGGCTGCACCGATCCAGAGAAAGTGCTGAAGAAACTTCAGAGCCATGTCTTCATAGACCGGATCGTGCTCCGCCAGCTCCAACGCGATGTCCAGCATGTTCTGACTGAACAGCGCCATCCAGGCCGTGCCGTCGGCCTGTTCCAAATAGCCGCCTGTAGGCAGCGGAGCACTCCGGTCGAAGACCCCGATGTTGTCGAGGCCGAGAAAGCCTCCCTCGAACACGTTCCGCCCTCCGGGATCCTTCCGATTGACCCACCAGGTGAAGTTCAAGACCAACTTGTTGAACGCCAGCTTCAAAAAGGCAATGTCCCCTGTGCCACGCACCTGTTTGTCGCTTTGATAGACCAGCCACGTCGCCCAGGCGTGCACCGGCGGGTTCACGTCACCGAAGTTCCATTCGTAGGCAGGGATCTGCCCGTTGGGATGAAGGTACATATCGTGCAACATCAACTCGAGCTGCTTCTTGGCGAAGTCCGGATCCACGCGCCGTCAGGGCGACGCAGTGAAATGCGAGGTCCCACGCGGCATACCAGGGATACTCCCACTTGTCGGGCATCGAGATCACATCGTCGTTCAGCATGTGATACCACTGCCGATTGCGAAGGTGCTGGATTTGCCAGGAATCAACGGATCGGCGCCATGCTCCTCAAGCCACTTGTCCAGGTCGAAGTAATAGTACTGCTTCGTCCACAACATGCCGGCCATGGACTGCCGCATCACGAGGGACTCATCTTTCCCGACCGACGGAGGAGTGATCGCCGCGTAGAACGAGTCGGCTTCGCGCAGTCGCCCGGCCATCACCTCATCAAAGTGCTTGCCGAATATCGCCGACGACTTACTAGCCGGGACCTCAGGCGGCATCGCTGTCCCAAGCCGCAAGCGGATGACCTTCGTCTCTCCGCCGCCCAGCTGAATCTGATAATGCGCCGCCGCCTTGGTCCCGGTCCGGAACGGATTCACGGCGTCCTGCTGCCCATTGACCACGAAGTTATTGATGCCATCCTTGACATACTGGCTAGAATTCGGCTTGTTGAAAAGCCGCTGTGTATTGGTCTCGTTCTCCGTGAACAGCAGCGGAACTTCTCCCTCGCACACGAAGTAACGTTTCCCCAGTTCAGGATGCGACGCCTGTAGAACACTCACGTCTCCCGGTCCGTCGGCTTCTTCAAGACTTGGCTTCGGCGTCCCCTGCGTCCAAGACCAGGTGTTCCGGAACCACAATGTCGGCAGCACGTGCAGGGCCACGGCCTCTTCCCCCGGTTGCAGATGCTGAGCTTGATCAGGATGTCCTCCGGCGTGTCCTTCGCATACTCCACGAAGACATCGAAGTAGCGGTTCTGTTCGAACACGCCTGTGTCGAGCAACTCGTATTCAAATTCTTCGCGGGTGCGTCCCCGGTTGGTCGCGACAAGGTCATCGTAGGGATACGCCGCGTGCGGGTACTTGTAGAGGTACTTCATGTAGGAATGCGTCGGCGTGCTATCAAGGTAGAAATAGTATTCCTTCACATCCTCGCCATGGTTCCCTTCGCTGTTGGTCAGGCCAAAGAGGCGCTCCTTCAGGATGGGGTCCTTGCCGTTCCACAACGCCAATGCGAAACAGAGCCGCTGTTTGTCGTCTGAAAATCCGGCAAGCCCATCCTCACCCCACCGATAGGCGCGAGAGCGGGCGTGGTCGTGGGTGAAATAGTCCCAGGCGTTTCCCGAGTCGCTATAATCCTCGCGCACCGTTCCCCATTGCCGTTCACTCAGATAGGGCCCCCATTTCTTCCAGGAGAGACCCTGATCCCGCGCCTCATCGAGCCGTTTCCGTTCTGGATTGTCACTCATGGTTCACCTCTACGCTGTTGTATGTGGAAACAGGCCGTGTAGGTTATCGTCACCGGTGTATGCACGTCCCTGTCGAAGCGTGATCGTTCTGCAATGATGAGACGAATGGTCGCGGAACACCCTCACCAAAACCCCGGCGGTGATTCGACCAGGGATAGCTGTGGTTGGGCAGGTCGCCGCCGGCCTGATAGAGCTGTTTTACGAACTTGGGATTGAACGCTTCCTGGTCTCGTCGTGAAGCGTTTCGCTGGATGTGGTAGTCCCGTCGGCCAACAGAACAACATAGGAGAGGATCTCGGCACTATCCACATCGCAAACCCCCGCTTAAGGTATGCTACTTGGCTGGGGGAAGCGAGTCTAGCCGAAAGTGGTGAATTCAGGCAAGTGAACGGGTGCGGAGAAACATTTAACGATTTTTTAACAGGGCGTTGCCTGCATCTGATGGATCGGCAATCCTAAATAGAGGCAAATGCCTTCATGTGACCGCTCTCTTCTCTTCCGGCGATGATGCGACTAAAGAGAGAGCGCCGCCGTCACGGACTCTTATGCAAATCGGCCATCAGCCGTTGGAATTCCGGGTCCTTGTAAATCAAGCGCGACGCAGCGACGAGTAGGCGATCAAAGCCGCACAGGCCCAACACACGGTCACCCGACGACGCAGCCGGTCCTTCACACGTCCCCCTCGTAACACTCTGTTTCTTCCGCTCAAATCAGCGTTTTGAGCAACCCAAGCAGTATCTGCTTCAGCGGTACTTGAATGGCCACCACAGGAAGCATTGGGATCAGCGCCGGAAGGAGAACGGCCAGCAACGCCTGTCTCCCTATCGGCGCCGGGCGGATTTGCTCAACCACTTCGTACATGGATACCGTATCGATGACCGGTCCCAATTCGGCCGCCTGGAGCAACGGTGCTTCCGGGATCTGTTCATTTGAAATCCATCGGCGCCGAACCAGCCGGCCATGCTGTCCCACCAGCGTGCCATATTCCTCACGCCGCGCCGCTTGAAGTGATGAAGCCTGCGGGAGAACATGACCAGCGGCCCCAGAAACAGAATCAGCATCGCGGAGACATACACCGCAAGTGGAATCGCAAACGAGTACACATCGACTTCGTGATAGAAGACATCGTGCCCCCATCGGGACGCAAGGACCGCCGACGAAGCGAAGACGACAGGACTGAAGATGATGGGAAAATCTTCCAGGAAGCCCAGGCCGCCCGCGCGATCAGGATGGGTGGGAACGAGGTGGAGATCCAGGCGCGAGATTCGCCACAGCAGCACGGCACAGACCACGAGACGCCACAACCAGACTAGAAGCAGCGTGGCAAACACCGGCCGCAACACATACAGAAACCACCATCCGGCGAATCCATAACCTATACTTTCTGCGCCGCCTTCTCTGGCCCAGACCAGTTCGTGCAGGTGCGTCGTATCGCGGGTGCTGATCGTGTTGAGCAGCACAATGACCAAGATCGCCACCCAGGCAGGCCAGGCATCGCGCAACCGCTCCGTGGACCGCAGGATCCGGACAAATCGAGGCCTCTCGTCGTCCTGCACGAGTCCTGAGGTCACGAAATACCGTACGAAATCCTGTGGGATCAGATTGCCTGCTATCTCAGCGATCACCAACAACGGGATGGCCAGCAGACAACGCACATGGACCCCGAAGTGTTGGAGCAAGGGCTCGGGGATTTCTCCGGGAAAGACCCGCCGCCAGTACAACGCCCAGATGGCGAGAGGGAGCCACGTCACCAGCGCGAACACCAGACACCGCCGGACGATCCCCAGCCCGCTGGCAGGAATGAGCCCGACCGCCCGTTGCAGGCGGAACCAGGGATCACCGCGGACCAAGGAAAAGGTCAGTTCATCAGCATTCGATAGGGTGTCGCTCACATGTGCTCCTGACTCTCGCCCTCTCCACTTCCCTCAAGGCAAGGGGCGCACCGGCTTCACCATCTATCAGAAACCAAGAAGTTACACAACTTTAGCTGACGGCGGAGGGACTCAAAACGGCCCGCGACAGGACGATCGAAAGGAACCTAACCGGCAGTGATCGGGATGGGCATGATCGGGAGCAAAAACAAGACGAACGTCGCAGAAACGGCAGGAGGAGAGTCTGCCCAGAGGAACACTCTCCTCCTGTGAACATTCAAGCGCCCCTCGTCAAAACAGGTAGAGGGTGCCGTACAAATAGAGGAGGTTCCAATTCATGTCGGCGCTGAATCCATTGCTGGCATTGCTTCCCGCATTGACAACCAACCGGTCGTAGGCGGCCCCCAGCGCGAAGGGCTTGAAGAGTCGATACTCGAGGCTGGAATAAAACTCCATCATGGAACCTTCGAAGTTACCGATCTTGAGATAGAAAAATCGGTACGGATTTGTGTGAGCAGTTTCGGTGAAATCTGATAGTTCGCCAGAACTCCGACGGAGGAGCGGCAACGTCAGATTCTCGTTTGTCTGAGAGAACCCCGATGCAGTGGTAGTGCCGCCGAGTGGTGATCGGCGCCAGAGGCCGCGAGCGATGAAATTCAGTCTTAGCCAGGTACAGCCCCGGTACAAAGGCCAGCTCGACCTGGTCATTGCGGTAGAAGGAATACTGGTACATGGCCCGATACATATTGAAGGACAAACTGCTGTTCGTGGACGCGCCCGCGCCGATCGTCGTACCGTCAACGACGATTTGCTCTTGGAGCGTATTCTGGCCCGAGAAGGCCACGCGGTACCAGGCAAACTGCGCGGCATGCTTCTCGTTGAAGCGCCATTGGCCATCGACCCTGAATGCATCGTTGGTGCTGTCCCCGCCCAGGGTATTCGAGTAGTCGAGTGAGGTCCCGATTATACCGCCAGGGCCTGGAACAGTGATGGTCGTGTTGGCGCCCCAGACATGGGCCCACCCGCCGCGGATCATCAGCCGCTCCTCCAACGGCTTTTTCTCGATTTCTTCTGCCGTCACGACCGGTGGAAGTGCCAGGGTGAACGGGAAGGCAAGGAACAGGAGCATGAAGCCAATGCAGCGCCAGCCTGATGAGACGCGACCAGACACAGGCAGCACACACGACGAACTCACACCTGATTTCATGTTATGTCCTTTCCTTTAGGAAGTGGCCACCGTCCATACCCTCTTCTCAAAAAATAGTGCCCCAGTTTCACCCGTCGGACTTTCTTCCCAGCTCACTATCTTGGCGAATGCTGCCTTCTCATGTCGTGTTATTTTTGATCTCCGGAAACTGCGACGCAATCTGCACATCCACAAGTTGTTGAATCCGGCGTTCGATCTGAAGAAATCTCGCCGCGGTCTTGGGTGACACCGCGCCCGACATCTCTTCAAAGTACTTCTTCCGCAGATCGAGCGTCCTCTGGTCCACGTCGAAGACTCCCTGGGCGATCTCTTTAGCCTTCGCGTCGTCGAGCGTCTTGTGGGAACGTAGATAGTCTTTGAGCAATGCCACCCTCTTGTCGTTGATCGCGGCCAGTTCCACCTCATACTGTCTGTAGATCGGCCAGAACGCATCCGCCTCCTTGCCTGAGAATTCCATCCGTTCGGCGATCATGGTCATCTTTTTCGTTCGAATGTCCGAGCGCAAGAGCTCGAACTCCGAGTTGGAGATGGACTCTTCCGCACAGAGGGCGGAACCGGTCAGAACAATTTGGGGCGCCGCAAACAGATTCAGAGCCATGAACACGACAAACACTTTGTCCCTTGTCGTCATGGTGTTCCTCCCTATTACACTGTTCTCCCACGCAATCATTTTCGCTCACCTCAGAGCTGATAGAAGATTCCGATGGACACGTTGGTCCTACTGGGCGGCACAGTAGCAAATTGTCCCGAACGAGGCAATACTCGCGAGCGCAGAGACGTACTCACCAACATGACGTCGAGGAAGCGAGATGGCGCCGGTCTAGCAAGCAGAGTGTCCGTGAAGTACGTCTTGCAGGGCCGCAGGTCCGGGGAAACGAATGAACACACCGCTCATCGGAGAACCATCGTCTATGCCAGCAACTAGTCGGGTTGTCTATCGATCTCTCGTCTTAATGGTGATGAATCGCCGGATCCCGATTCCTAAGAATAACGACGCTCGTCAGCAACGACACCACACCCAGTACCTGCATGCCCAGTTGCTCCAACCACCACACGGCTGGAATGCCGGCGATGCCAAATCCCAGCGCGGTCCTGATATAGGCCAAGAGCGTGCGCTCATTGGCCAACTCAGTCCGTTGCCGAGCCAGCTTGTCTCGAACGGCTGTACTCGATTCTTCCTGCATCGGAGATCCTTGAAACGTCGCCGAAACGGTACTCTATGAGAGAGCGAAGCTCAACCAGCGCGTCGGGCGCGACCTCCTTCTTGACTTGAGCGGCTCGCGAGCCTTCAGCGCGCTTCCTCGTCTTCGAGGACGAGCATGCGGACAGCTTGCTTGTTGGATAATAAGATTCGAGAATCGACCTTGCAGTCTCTCAGGATTCAGCTTCGCGGAGGGTATAACCGGCTCTCTCCATGGACCCGGCGTACGGTGCTCATCACTGTAGGAGTATCGGAGTGCGGCAGCACAGCCACTTCCGGTGCAGCCTGCAGTTTGGCCAAAGTTGCGCACGCTTCTGAGCCGGCCAATTCGTCGCAGGTTTCGTACAGGCCCTCTGCCGGACCTTCCTCCAGAACATTGTGCTCATTGAGAATGGCACGGATACGTCGCAATGATGGCGGCAGTGGGAGTCGGGATGAGTAAGGTGGCGAGCGCTCCATGATCGAGCCGAAGCTTTGAGGCGATGATAAGCGGCTCTCCGCCGCGCAGTCGCTGGGCGGTGGGCAGGAGAACCTTTTCTTCCATGCCGATGTGGCGGAGCAGTCCCGGCTCGAAATTGAGCATACGCTCCCTGATCAACCTGGTCGGGATGAGCCACAGCCTGTTGAAGCAGCGTTTCAAGCCGCTTGTGATCTTCCACAAGAAAGTCTGTGACAGGTCTGGCCCGTTCGTGCTCTTGTGGTGTCATCCGTTGCCTCCGATGGTGTCTTCCTCATCTCTCCTTTGACACGAGTGGCAACTCCACACGCGAGCGAGGCGAGAGAGGATTCTGATACCATTTTCTTCCGGTGTATAGGAAGAAGGCAACCGGTTCTCGTTACCCTGCTTCGACCGTAACGTCTGTGAGCACTGAGTTGGCAACAAAGCATTCGCTATGGGCTTGCTCATGTAGTGCGGTAAGTTGCTCCGGTGTCGGAGGAGTCGGTCCACCGAATACAACCCGAGGATGCAACATGACCCGCGTGATGGCAAGCTTTCCCTTCAGGTTCTTTTCCAGAAATCCCACGGCGTGATCGCTGTACTGATCCACGACGAACTGTTTCTTGGCAGCCACGGCCAGGAAAGTCAGCATGTGACAGCTCGACAAGGCCGCGACGAGCCCTTCCTCAGGACTCACGTGCGCGAGATTTCCACGATAGGCGGGGGCTGCTGAGGCAGGAACTCGAGCACCACCTTCAAAGATCATTACATGGTCTCGACTATATGACTCGTACGAAAAACCTTCCGTGTCCCTCTTCCACTCTAGAGCGACCCTGTGTTCAGACATCGGCCAACCCCTTTCTAATGAGTGAGAATCCGCGGAACAACTTGACGGCAGATGCACGTGCTTTGGATTAATTAGAGACAGGCTTCTTCGTCGAAAGCAACGTGTCGACAGCGGACACAAAGATTCTGCACGCTGCTACGACCTTTTATTTCATGTCACCCCTGTGCCCACGCGTTCACGTTTCAGGCAGGTCGTTCACGAATCGCTACCTGGCCTGCATGGCCATTTGAGCAAAGAACTCGCCCGAGCGTTTCCGCATTTCTTCAGGCGTAAGGTTCTCTTTGTGGGTTGCCAGGTTCCACTTGTGGCCGAATGGATCGGTGAGTTGCCCGCATCGATCGCCCCAGAACATATCCGCCACCGGCATATCCGCTTTCGCACCGGCTGACACAGCACGTGTGAAAGCCTGATCTGCATCTTCAACATAGAGGTAGAGACTCACGGGCGTGCCTCCAAGGCTTTGCGGCCCGCGACATCCCATCTCGGAATGTTCCTCACCCAGCATGATGATCGAATCCCCAATCTTGATTTCCGCGTGCATGATGCTTTTCTCATCGGGCCCAGAAAGCGCATGCGCTCCGTTCGCACCGAACGCGCGTTGTATAAAATCCGATGGCCTTGTCAACGTCCTTCACGGTGAGCGCCGGGGTGACGGTATGAAAGCCGGCAGGAACAGGAACTGGCTTCGTTGATGGTGTCATGGCGTCCTCCTTTGTAAAGCCCATGGGAATCAACCCCTCTCGTTGCCGATCATTCTTTGTTCCGACAACAAGAGACGTATGGCGGCGTCATTGCCTCTTCACCGAGGCACAGATCCAGCAATCGTCATGCCGCTGATGGATACCGGATTTGAATATGACGTAACGTAACCGAGGAATACGTGGAACCCCCTGATCAAGTAAGGAGATTGGTTCGGCTGGCCAACTCCACAATCCTGCAAATTCAGAGGTGACCACACAGAGGACCAGGGAACGATCTGTCCGGTGCTCACGTGGCCGCGTGAAGGCCATGACAACAAACCACTCGATGTTTCTAGAACTTCGAGTTGCCCCTACCTTTCCGGGAAGAATGCTCCGCATCAGACAAAATGTCAGCGACCACTTCCTTGCGGAAATTCAACTCGTTAGGAGCGCGCACGGGACAACATGTTCTCCGACCCCTAACTCCTTCTGACACTCACCGTGAGTCAAGAAACCCTAAGTCTTTGCAATATTGACCATTTTATCTACTCACAACCTCTGGCAAACGATTTGCGCATGAGAAACGCAGCGGCATCCGTCGGAAGATGCCCCAGAGCGACAGAAAGAAGTCCCGTCTACATCATCCTGTCGCGCATGGACGATCATCTTGTTACCGCTCGGAGGTGCACCATGAAGAAAACTAGCATCGCACTCGCCACAATCTGTCTACTCTGGACAGCAGTCGCGACTGTCCCCATCAGTGAAGCCGCAACCACTTTTGCAGGTGCGATCGTCGGTATCGATCAAGTCCAGCAAACGATCACATTCCAGACGAGCACCGGACAAACCTGGACGATGCCGGTGGCCAATTCCAACATCTTGAACCAGCAGATCGTCAAGGGAGATCGGGTCAAGATCGATGTCGAATTAAATGATGGCGACTTGAGCCAGAGAATCACCAAGGTCACCAAGTTTCGCAAGGATGAGCTTTTCGAACCACCCCCATCTCACGATGCAGTCGGGCCATAACTCGACAGACTAGAGAATAGTCGCTCGCAACTTCTAATCAGCATGAACAGCTCAGTAGAGCTGTACGTCGAAAGAAAATTAAGGAGAGAATCATGGGAATCTCTTACCGGAATACGGCTGCCATCGTTGCCATGGCAACCTTCCTTATGTGCCTAGGGCTCCTCTGGAAACAAAACGTCGGTGCAGAGTCACCACGAATCATCGATGGCTCAAATGTGACGGCCCTGTACCGGATTACCGCTCCCTGCGAATGCGGGTTCGAAGTTCGAGTGATCGGTCAATTCGTCCAGGGACAACACCAACTGTTGCCGGCGTTAGAGCGGGTGGTCACCGGCATGAAAACCGGTGACGAGAAGAAAATCGAAATTCCCGCGGAAGAAGGCTTCGGCCCTTATGACACGAAGAAAAAGAAAACCGTTCCGACCAGCGAGCTGCCTGCCTGGACACAGGAAGGAGATATCCTCCAGGATCGCACCGGGCAGGAGGCAATTGTGACCCAGTTGTCCGATAGATCCGCGGTCATAGATTACAACCATCCGCTGGCAGGAAAGCCCGTGGTTTTGAAAATTAGAATTCTGCGAGTGGATGATCCGTCATGACAGGTCAATTGAGGAGGAACGCCATGAACGAACAATATCTCGTAGGAAACGGACGTCGAAAGTACCTGATCGCCCTCGACACTCATCTCTATGAGAAGTGGAGCAGATTCGTCACCGTCATGCTGATCGTGACCTTTATGGGTTTGACCATGATCCCACCAGGCCCGGCCTTGGCTGAAGAGCAGGCGTCCGGCACGGACAGTTCAGACGACACCGGGATAAAGGTCGCAAGCTGGCTGCTCACGGTTCCCTATTGTGCCGGGAAAAGCGCATTTGCAATCGCAGGGAGCGTCGTCGGTGGCCTGGGATACGCGTTTTCCGGGGAAACTCACAAACGGCACAGTCCATCTGGACCAAAACCGTCTACGGAACCTACATCCTCCGACCAGCCCATCTGAGAGGCGAGGAACCGATCCACTTCCTCGGCAAGGCTGACGATGGCCAAGGTGAGGACATGAAGCGTGTTTCAGGAGCGTCCGATCACGCAAAGAAGTGAGGCGTATCTCATGATTGCGATGAGTGGGACATGTGTTTGGAGAAGAAAATCAAATGAATGAGATGAATGAGATGAACGAGATGAATGAGATCAACTCGACAAGACACGAAAGCTAGATCGGAAGAAAGGGAAAGCTGATTCCTCAGAACTCGAGCACGGTGAGACCGTGTCTCGAAACCTTGAGGGATCCAATGAAAACCACGACGTCGTGCAGTTGGGTCATCACACTCAGCCTCATGAGCATACTTTCCGCTCTCGTGGGTACCATACCAGCGCATGCTCAGCCAGCAACCGCCCCGGGATCCGTGGGATCGCATCCTGGCGGTAGACAGGAAACACTCATACCGGCAAAGCCCAGGAATTCCCATCCCGATGGCGCCATACGAAGCAGGCGACCCTCTGATATACCTGACCAGACACCGGAGCTAAGCGTGCGGGCGCGGGCACTGGAAGAGCGGCTTCGAAGGGGGCAGATGGAGCGGCCGATCGCCCAAGGTGAGATCAGTGACCGGTTGGAGCAATTGCATAGCGGCTCAGCAGAACACTCAACTGGTGAGACACCCCCGGTCAGTCCGTTCAGAGAATTGAGCCGGATTAGGAACCTGTCCGACATTGCCTTCGTGACGAGGCAGAGGAAACGCGGCCAGATGCGAGGGCGTGGGCAAGACAACACCTGCCACTGTATTCTCGTTACGAAAGATGCCGTTTGATCGCATCGTAAATCTTTCGCGCGCGGACCTCGTTTCCTGTGACACCAACCCGAATGGTTAAGCTGGTTCGCGAGTTCGAGAGAGATTCCAGGTCGATCCAGATGTGCTCCCCGCCGGAAAATTCTGATTCCACATGCGCAGACAATTTATCGACTTTGTCTTCCAGGAGCTTCAGTTCCAGTTCAGCCAAAGCGGCGACGGTCGCCTTATGTACGGCGGACACATCGTAGTTCACCTCGTCTTTCAACTTGCCCATCACATAGACGGCTCCGGCAGCTCCCCGGCTGCGCCGACAGCCATCCAGAAACAACCGGAACATAGAAACGCAAGCACCAGACAAAGCACAATGCCAGGCGCTCGCGAGCACCACACCATACCGTAAGCGTTTGAACGCATTGTCGACGTTGTCATATTCATATGAAGGTCCTCCCGATGCAATGGCATGAATCGGCAGACGAGACCGATGAAACTCTGAGAGCGAAGAGCAACACGAGAACGGAGACAGTCCCCGCCATTGTTATTTCTCGCGATCATCGGAGATTCTAGTGGAGCACACCGGGCAAGACAACCGCCGCACGTGGACGAGGAGATCGGAAAGGGAGTATGCTGCCTCGCCTGAGGTGCGTCACAGCATGACGAACCAGGCCATTCCCGCCACATCGCTCTCCGGCCCGCCGGTGTCTCGTTGGTTTGGATTCTTTTCAGAGTTTCAACAGGATAGCCTCGGCTTTCTGTTGCGCTGTCACGCCTATGGCGATGTCGTGAAGCTCCCGATGGGCCAGATGGCCGAGCTCATCTTTCGCCATCCGGATCTGGCCATGTACTTCCTCAATCATCCGGATGACGTCAAACACGTGCTGGTGACCAACCAACACAACTACACGAAGACCCGAGTCCCTCCGGGCGAATCCCGCGTATTCGGAAAAGGCGTGATCCATACGGAGGGCGAAACCCATCACCACCAGCGGCGACTGTTTCTCCCCTTCTTCCATGGAGACCATGTGGCTTCATACGCCGGTCTGATCACCGAAAAAGCAGCCGCCCTCGCTACAAGCTGGCACCACGGCGCCACCGTCGACATCGGACGTGAGATGATACAGTTCACCTTGTCGATTATGTGGCGCCTCCTCTTCGGACGGGACGTGAACTCCGACGCCCCGCAAGTAATGGAGGCCATGATGGCCGGGCACCGCTTACTCTCGGAGCAGTACAGCTCCGTCCTCGCCTGGGTCATGCCCTTGTGGGTTCCGACGGCACAGCGTCGAGAATTTTCTCGTGGCCAGGAGTTTGTGGATGGAAAAATCAGAAGTTTTATTCAAAGCCGTCGTGCGGCACCTCACGAGAGCCAGGATATGCTCGCGCTCTTGCTCGCAGCCACCGATGAGGCAGGTCAGCCACTGAGCGACCAGGAGATTCGTGATGAGCTCTCCACCTTCCTGATAGCCGGCCACGACCCGACAGCCACTGCGCTGACATGGATTTGGTTTCTCCTCTCCCAGTTCCCGACCGTGCGCGAACGCCTGGCCCATGAGTTAGAGACCGTGCTGGGCCACCGTCTCCCGACGGCGGCAGATGTGCCTCGCTTGGTGTATACCAAAATGATCTGGAACGAGGCGCTTCGCCTCTACCCACCTGCTTGGCTGTTACACGCACGTAAGAGCCTCGCTGAAGACAGACTGCCATCCGGTGTCCTCCTCCCGGCCGGTTCTCGGGTGTTCCTAAGCCCCTGAGCATGCACCGAAACCCTCGGTGGTTTCCCGACCCCACCCGATTTGATCCAGACCGTTTCTCGCCGGAAGCCAATGCAGGCGCGGCCGGCCTTCAGCTACTTGCCGTTTGGAGGAGGTGGGCGTCGGTGTCTGGGCGAATCACTTGCGGAATTGGAAGGCTCTGCTGGTGTTGGCGACACTCGCCTCGAAAGTCAGCCTCGGGTTGGTAGACGGACCACCCATCCTTCCCGGATCCTCTGATGACCTTGTGGCCGAAGACTCCCTGTGCGCATGACAATTGAATCTGTCGGTGCCCCTGAACGCCCATCCCACGCCAGCCTCAACAGGATGCTGAAAAAAGTCCGCCAGCTCTCTGAAGGTTCCGGTTCAGGCCAAGGCTGAGAAAAAAAGAGTCTGTTATTCGCTCTAACCTTAACCTCGACCTCAACCTACTTGACCCGCTGAGGCTCTGCACGGGAAATGGCGCGTCCTTTTCTTGTTCAGAGCATTGCTGCGCAGCGCGTCGACGCAAATACCTTGGTTGCGTTCATGATTGCCCCTGATCGCGAGGCGTGGACCCATGCAACTTACACTGTTCCTGACAGCCTTCTTCACCCATAGAGTTGAGTGAGACTCCAGATAAGAAAGAGCCCGTACACGATCCCAAAGAACAAGGGAAAGCTGACATCACGACGGGCCCACCATCGGTGGTGTTGGCGAAGAGCCCAGGTCGGATGGACGACAGGCGGATCATTCCCCTTCACCTCGAGAGACTCGTGCCGATCGCGATAACGATGAAGGTCGACAAAGAGTTTCGGCTGTGTCCAATCTCCCTCGCGTTTTCCATTCCACGGAGCTGCCATTCCCACAGCGCCGTTCTGGCCGAGAAGCGGCTAACACAATCGGCCATCTGCACAGTGATGAGCACGCCGAACAGGCACAGGACGACGACGAGCAGCGCAAAGATCATGGTGAAGGGTTGCCGGGCAAGGAGAAAGCCGATCGCCGCCACAAAGATTGAGTTCGCCGTCAAATAATCAGAGAGCAGGCTGTGGTAGTCCCGACGCCCGATGTCCAGAGTTCCAGAAGATTCTTGTAGGTGGTCTGCAACTCCAGTATGGTCCATGCCCGCCTCTCTGAGACATGGGATGAGTAGGACTTTCTGAGGACCTTCTAGCGAGAGGCGAAGCGCCTCAGTGATATCGCGATCAAGCAAACGAGCAAGACGTTGAGCATACGCGTTAACGTATGGCGAAGCTAACTCAGTCCGATGCCGAAGACTTTGGCTGCTTTTTTCACATCCCCGGGCTTCACCCAGTAGAATGGCGCCGTAGCGTCCCTGGCCGGCAGCGAGGCCGGTCACCGCGATCATGTTGATCTTGGCTGAACCAAGTCGATCGACCAGATCCTCCAACGCTCCCAGGGCGATCATCGCCGTCCACCAGCAAGCACATTTTCGGTCCCTGCATTTTCAACTTATGCGCCTTCGCGACGTCCTTGAACGCGGTGAGATCTTCCGGCACCACATCCACCTGTGTGCGGCGACTCCGAGGAAACGCATGCACGGCCAGCAGATTCACTCCGGCCTCGCGCAGTGGAGCAAGCGCGCCGGCTAATGTTCCGGGTTTATCCGCAATCTGCACCTTGTAATATTGAGCAGTTCGAATCAGATCAGCCATCATACCTCTCCTCTCCCCGCCCAAATAGCGGGTATCATCCGACAGGAAATGCATCGCACGAAAACAATGTGTAATGGAATAATCATCACGAGGACCACCTCCGCAGGCGTCAACGAGATGTGATGGAAGTTGACGTGATATAGCGTAGGCGAGCAACCGGACGTAATGCAACCGGTAAAATCCACTCTTCAGGTACAGAATTGCGGCTTCCGACGGTCTACCTCAAAGATGGGTCCCTGTCTCTCCAGCCGAATCCACCTGATCCCCACTGCAGATGACAGGTGTGGCCTCGGTCCCCGGAACTAGACTTCAACAACAGAATCCCGACCCCTTTCATTCGACCTCATTTCATCGTGCGACTCCGCGATGCTCAACTGCTCAGCGGCGGCGGTGGTAGGGAACGCAAAGAAGGTTGGAGCAGTGAGCCACCTTGAGATCGCCGTTCGTCTCATCGTAATAGCTGATGAGTGCCAAACCGTCGGCTCCCGATGGTCACAGAGCTGTATTGGCCGACGCTGCCTGCGCTGTCCACCATGGTGAGGTGCGGCGGCGGTGCAGGCCACGTTGGAGCAGTGAGCCACCTTGAGATCGCCGTTCGTCTCATCGTAATAGCTGATGAGTGCCAAACCGTCGGCCCCGATGGTCACAGAGCTGTATTGGCCGACGCTGCCTGCGCTGTCCACCGTGGTGAGGGTGGCGGCGGTGCAGGCCAAGTCGGAGCAGTGGGCCACCTTGAGGTCGCCGTTGGTAGCTGTCGTAGTAGCTGATGAGGCCGCAGGCCGTCGGTCCCGATGGTCACGGAGCTGTACTGGCCGACGCTGCCTGCGCTGTCCACCGTGGTGAGGGTGGCGGCGGTGCAGGCCACGTTGGAGCAGTGGGCCACCTTGAGGTCGCCGTTGGTCGATCGTCGTAGTAGCTGATGAGTGCCAAGGCCGTCGGCCCCGATGGTCACGGAGCTGTACTGGCCGACGCTGCCTGTGCTGTCCACCGTGGTGCGAGGGCGGCGGCGGTGCAGGCCAAGTTGGAGCAGTGGGCTACCTTGAGGTCGCCGTTGGTAGCGTCGTAGTAGCTGATGAGAGCGAGGCCGTCGGTCCCGATGGCCACGGAGCTGTACTGGCCGACGCTGCCCGCGCTATCCACCGTGGTGAGGGTGGCGGCGGTGCAGGACACGTTGGAACAATGGGCCACCTTGAGGTCGCCGTTGGTGATGTCGTTGTAGGTGATGAGGCCGCGGCCGTCGGCTCCGATGGTCACGGAGCTGTATTGGCCGACGCTGCCTGTGCTGTCCACCGTGGTGAGGGCGGCGGCAGTGCAGGCCACGTTGGCGCAGTGGGCGACCTTGAGGTCGCCGTTGGTAGCGTCATAGTAGCTGATGAGGCCGCGGCCATCGGCCCCGATAATCATCGAAGACGGCGCGCCTACGTTATTGGCTGCTCCGTCCACCGCGGTGAGGGTGGCGGAGGTGCACGCCACGTCGGAACAATGGGCCACTTTGAGGTCACCGTTGGTGACATCGTAGTAGCTGATGAGAGCGAGGCCGTCAGTCCCGATAGTCACGGAGCTGTACTGGCCGACACCACCTGCGCTGTCCGGGGTCGCGATGGTAGCAGAGGTGCACGCCACGTCGGAGCAATGGGCGACCTTGAGGTCGCCGTTGGTGACGTCGTAGTAGCTGATGATGGCAAGGCCGTCGGTCCCGATGGTCATTGCGGTGAACTGACCAACATTGCCCTCGCTTTGGAGAGTTGTGCGGGTGGCATTGGTACAGATCGAGGCAGCCGCGTCGAAGCAGTGGGCCACCTTGAGGTCCCCGTTGGTGGCGTCGTAGTAGCTGATGAGAGCCAGGCCGTCAGTCCCGATGGCCACTGAACTATATTGGCCGACGTTGCCTGTGCGGTCCGGGGTGTTCGTGACGGTGGGAGAGGTGCAGGCCAAATCTGGGCAGAGGGCCAACATGAGGACTTGGTCGGTGCTGTCATAGTAGCTGATGAGGCCGTGGCCGCCGGTAATGGTCACTGAGGTGAACTGACCGACATTGCCCTCGCTTTGGAGAAAAGTGAGGATTGTGCGCGTGGCGGTGGTGCAGGCCAGGTCGGAGCAGTGGGCGACCTTGAGATCGCCGTTGCTGGCGTCGTAGTAGCTGATGAGACCCAAGCCGTCGGTCCCAATGGTGACTGAGGTGAACAGACCGACATTATCCTCGCTTTGAGGGTTGTGCTGGTGGCGGAGGTACAGACCAAGTCGGAGCAGTGGGCCACCTTGAGGTCGCCGTTGCTGGCGTCGTAGTAGCTGATGAGAGCGAGGCCGTCAATCCCGATGGCCACGGAGCTGTATTGGCCGACGCTGCCTGCGCTGTCCACCGTGGTGAGGGTGGCGGCGGCGCAGGACACGTTGGAGCAGTGGGCCACCTTGAGGTCGCCGTTGCTGGCGTCGTAGTAGCTGATGAGAGCGAGGCCGTCAGTCCCGATAGCCACGGAACTGTACTGGCCGACGTTGCCTGAACTGTCCAGGGTAGTGCGCGCGAATCCCGGACGCTCAAGGGTGGTATCGTCCGCTGCGACACTGAGGGTCAACCCGAAACCTAAGAGAAGCCCGACCCCCAAAACGAGAGAACAGTCTTTCTGAGCATGTTCATCCTCCCAGGGTGGGGACAAGCTCAATGCTGGGGTGAAGTTAACTAGGTATAGCCTAGGCGACTAATCGGAGGGAATGCAACAGGGTAAAATCTATAGTCAGGTACAGAGTTAGGGTTTTCAACGATCTTTCATCAGGATGGTCCAGCGTGTTTCCAGCCGGCTCAAACGGATCCTCGCTTCGAGCAAGATAGGGCCCTTAGAGGTGTCCGATGCCGAAAGGTCAACCCTTCACAAAAGAATTCAAACTCGAAGCCGTCCGACTCTGAAAATCGTCGAACCGCCCCGCCACACGCAGACGAGGCGGTCAGAAAAGTAGAATGTCCCTGTTTTCTGGTCCTGGAGCCGTAAACACCTATGGCAGTGTATAGGTTAAGTTCGGCCAATGTGCACTTCCGTAGATCTCTCCCTCTTTCTGTTCTTCAATATAGATACCGGCGACGAACGGCGTCGTCCCTGTAATACCCTTGAATCCACCCTTTCCCCAGACCCACGTAAATTCGCCTTTGCATTCGCCTGTCTTTCCAGCACATCGTATTTCTCCGTACGCGAGGTCTTTGCCTTTATGGGCCCTCAAGATGCAGAGGATCGTCTTCCGTTCCTCTACGTTCTTACTGATATAGAGAATGGCCTGACAATCCATTTTGGTTTCATGGATCTGCGCCGGTTCCGAGCCTTCGGGAAGATGCTTCACAAGGATGTTTCCGGTAAGAGTGCCGCTAAAGACTTTGTCCCCATCCCCAAGATCATCGATCACACCCTTTCCTTTCCAGCTCACAGTTGCATGTCCCGCGTCGATGGTTTTTGCCTCGGCCTCGTAGAAGAGTCCCATGCTCAGGATGCATAGGGTGATTGTCAGGATGATGGATGGTCTGAATCGCATGACTACTCCTTTCATGTGTACGGCGCCGTCAGTCCTCAGTGTGAGGGAGGAATAAAGCGCCGGTGAGTGAATGTCTATCCTCCGGATCGTGGCACTTCTGAGTGTCTCTGCCTGCGAACCCCATTTCTTCGGGGGAACATATTCGTTGGCGTGCTATCCTGATTGCTTGGTTGGGGCCTCCGCTCTCCAAGATTTCCAACTATCGGCGCCAAACGTCTGGTTAACTGCATGCCTTACGCAGGTTCACAAGATCTCACACACTACCTTGGCCCTGAATGGGCCAGCGTTGTAGGTGACAAACACATTGCACGGGAAAGCGACAGTAGGGGCGAACCGAGAAAGGCATGAGTCCCTCATAGGGAGGATTATTCTAGGGGTGTGGCGAAGGAGGCGCAAGAGCTGAGCGGAGGAAATGCTGATATTCCTGACAAAAGATCGGTTCTCAGATGCGTTTGAGATAGTGAGAACGACGGCAGTGGCAAGGGACTTAAGCTAAGTAAGACCGTACGAGATCCCGCTGATGAAGAGAAAAACGACATATACACCACAGGGCCTCCGCTTTGGCGTAGAGACGAGCAGGCGCTTCGGAAAATACAGAAAGAGTGCCGGACAGAGCCAACCCTCCCCGTTGTCGTCCCACCGATACCACACGCCCTCGTATTCTTCCGGACCTTTTCCAGCTTGACTTGATAGCCAGGGAACGGCTCTGAGGCAAACAAGAGCCGAAATCCCTTCTCTGCGTTGGGTATATTTGCGACCATGGTGTCAATCATCTCGGGAATGCCGGAGACAAACGGCTCTTGAGAGAGTCCCACTCGTGGATCGTCAAAGACCCAGTTGAAGCGTGCCGGTACGGCACGATGACATGAATGGCATTAGCCACAGAGACACCACTGCGTTCGCTTTGCCATAAATCTTATAGTCGTCGACAACCCTGCTACCAGCGCCGCGTCGATCAAGAGTGATGTGGGATCGAAAGCGAAACAGTTTGTGATTCTTTTTCGCCCCTAATGAAGACTGTGCCCCCGCCAGGACCCATATCAGCTCATTAGCCTTCTGCGCATATTGAGTAGCATTATCGAGAGAGATTGGCTTTCTTTTCTCGTGAGCGACTTTATTTCGAATTAAACGCAAGGCATGAATTTGGCTGAGATCTCAGGGCCCAGCCTGGGATCAAGCGGCCATCGCTTGTTCTTTGGATAAGGCGGAAGATCGAACAGCCATACCATAGACTTCGAAGTATTCATTGATTGCGAGCTCAAGTCTGCCCCACCAATCCAGGATCAAGGCGTGCGGGGACTCTGACTGCCAATATCTGAACACTATTCCCTCAAATGTCGTAGCGAGTTGATGCATATCTGCTAGCTCCTCTTCAAAGCGAGACAATCACCGCGCGGACGAGACAATCGCACAAAGTAGAACGTCCCCGTTTTCTCGCCGCCTAACTAATTAGCATGCTCCCTTGAATTTTCCAGAATCGCGTGTTGAGCTGGCTGCACGGTAGTCGATGCTACGGAAAAACGAAACTGCTAGCCAACACTTTGCATTCTGTTGCTTGGCATGAATGCTAGGAAGTTTCTTCCTCGATTGGTAGTTCCCCGTAAGATTTGAAATACTTCTCGAAATCTATAAGCCATGGCGCAGGCATGGTTTGAATCAAATGTAGCAAGAAGATGAAGAAATGCAAAATGCGTCATCTGTGTACACTTTCGTTTCGAGTTTGTGAGAATTCGCCGAATCATACATTTGTCGATGACACATATGCCGTTGGGTCGTAACTGATCGTCAATTGGTTCTATGATTTTCCGGAAAGCAACTTTCGATTGTCTCCCACTTCTTTCCATTTGGTCTTGAAAGCAAAGACCAACCCGCGAGATCTTAGCACTCCGCCTCCTCCGTTGCGGGGATCTTCATGACAACACCGCGGCTATGTTGAAAGGACGCCTCATTCTTGAGCTGACGAACGCTTTGGATTTGCTTCGCCGCGTCGGCCAACTCCGTCTTATCGAGATTCGTCTTAACCGTATCACTCACAGCATACGTGTAGTCTCAATGGGCACCAGAACTGAGGACACCGCCTAAGAAGAGCGCAGGTGTATTGAATCGGTCGTGAATGACGATATCTGGTTGAGAACTTCGTAGACCCATCGGCAGCAACAACTTGGCCCGTATCTGACTGAGAATCCGTTGTGTCAGATATTTTCTACGAAACCTCAGCTAAGACTTGCTCATTGTTGCAGCCCCTTTCACCTGCGTGCGAAATTCGCCTCCGATATGTTGCCCACTTCGGACAGCATCTTTTCTGCAAAGCGCCGGTAGTATTTCCCTTACCATGTGATGGCGGGTGTCGACCCCAGGTTGGGTACTAGTTAGCAAATCTGCTGCAGGATCCCGTGCGGTGTACCTGCGGCTATCTAATCCGTCTGCTGGAGGGCAAGTCTACGGGAGAATCCTTACTTATTCAAATCATGCGTTTGAGGGCAGCCTAGCTGGTCCCTCACTGCATATTTCCAACGAAAATCATCCCCTGAATAATCCAAGCTTGCTCGTGCTTCCTCTCAAAGGTGTGGTCTGGATCTATCCCGCTTCGCGCGCATTGACCGGAGCACGGCCCTTGATCTGGCAATGTAAATTGGGTTCTTCTGTGCGCGGGCAGCGAGCACGAGGATATGACCCGACCGCCCCTCACATTCTGATCGTGCGCGTTCCGGGAGCAAGGGATCGGCACGGGTGTCATTCCATTTCTGATTCAAGGTTCTGGATGGCCGATCGTCCGGGATGCGTCGCCCGCCAGGCGATGAGCTGCGGCGCTGAGCAACATGAGCGACGGCCAGCAGGAACGGCGCGCCGGGCAGATGCCAGGCGGCCCTCGGTCCGATGAAATGCGCCAAAGCTTTGCGTGAAGAGCGTCGGCCCGATCAGGCCGGTTAAGCCGTTGATGCTCGCGATGGCTCCCTGGAGCTGGCCCCTGCTCGGAGCTGCTGACACGGCGGGTCATCAGTGCCTGGGTCGCCGGACCCGCGAGACCCCAAAAGGCCATGACGGGAATGCCCAGGCAAAAGATCCATCCCTCAGACGCAACGCCGTAGACCGAAAACCCGATCGCTCCGCAGAGCAATCCCGCCAGCAATGTCGTCCGCTCGCCTAACCACGCCTGTGATCGGACGGATTAGTCCCCCTGGACGATCATCGCCGCCACGCCGACACCCGCGAGCGTCAGACCGACTGCGGCGGTCCCCCATCCGTACCGGTAGCCCATATACAGCACCGACACGTTCGGCAGCACCGCATGGGCCAGATATCCGAAGAAGGCGACGGCCGCGAGCCCGAAGAGTTCAGGGTGCGAGCGCAGCAGCACCAGCGAGCCGACCGGATTCGCCCGCTTCCACGCGAAGGCCATCCGCTTCGTCAGGCGCCAGGGATTCGGGCAACACAAAGAACCCGTAGCAGGCGTTCACCAGGCTGAGCACCGCTGCGCCCCAAAACGGGAGCCGCGGATCGATCGAACCGAGCCACCCGCCCATGGCAGGACCGAGTATGAAGCCGAGGCCGAACACCATGCCGATCTTGCCGAACGCCACCGCCCGGTGTTCCGGAGGCCGTCACGTCGGTAATGTACGCACCGGCGGTGCTGAAGCTGGATGAGGCGAGGCCGGAGATGGCGCGACCCAGGAACAGCCAGGCGACGGTCGGCGCCAGCGCCATGACGATATAGTCGAGTCCCAATCCCAGGTTGGACAGCAGCACGATCGGCCGCCGGCCGAACCGGTCGGACAGCGCTCCCTGAATCGGCGAGCCAAAGAACTGCATGACCGCCCAGGCCGTGCCCATCAGCCCATAGATCATGGCCGCCTGGGCCGTATCGCCGGAGAGAAACTCCTCGACGAGTTTCGGCAGCACGGGAATGATGATGCCGAAGGACAGCATGTCGAGCAGAACCGTGATGAGAATGAACAGCACCGCGGCTCGCCGCGGGTGGAGGCAGTAGGTCGTGTCGTTCATAGCCGACGCATCCTATCAGGCCCACACCTCAGCCTGTCGAGATAAACGATCGCAGGCTCCGCGTCGAAAAGAATTTGCGAGCGAGTTCAGACGGATCATAGTCTCACGGCGGGATGTTCGGCTCAGTGACATGTGTAGTGAGGCGTCAACTCATCGAAATGGCGAAATACACTCATTTAAGGGCTTTGAGGGCAGGATCTAAGAAATGAGCACACCCATTATAATATATATCCTCTTCAGAGCTTCCTTGCTCTCTCCTAACTTAGTTGCAGGCTGTTCAGAATGCCTGTCCAGCAAGGCCGCAGGCGAGCAAGAACCGGAGGCGTACCCTCTCGGGTACGTTGAGGATTCTTGTGAGCTGAGAACGAAGCTGGCGGGCATTATCGACCAGCCGATTAGTAGGAGATCACCCTCGGCGCCTGCAGGCGGCTCGATACAGTCCAGCCAGAGTGTGGCCGGGTCGCTGGTCAAAGATGCTGATCGAATCTGGCGGCAGAACTCGCCCACGCGCCCACAGAGCATCTCGTAGCTTTCAGCTGCCTCGGAGCCCATCCGGCGAGATCCGGCAAACGCCCGGAAGGTTTCGGTGGGCTTGGCCTGCGTAATGATGCGCTCCAGGAGGCTTGAGGTGTTCCTCCCACATACACCCCGTCGAAGACCGATCGTGCATCTGCTGTGAGGCTCCATGAGTCCGGAACAGCACGAGAAGGTGGATGGGTCTACCGGCCCACCCGAAAACACCCGGTGGGTGGTCCCCTTGAGTGCGGTGAGTTCCGGCAACACGTCGGATAAGAGGGTTTTCGTGGAGCGATTCAGAATGAGCCCGAGTGTTCCATTAGGCCCGTATTCCACGATGAGCACGACGGCTTTGCGGAAGTTTGGATCATCCAGCGATGGGCTGGCCACTAAGCAGCAGGCCTTTCTTGACCGACAACTGCGCAAATTCCATGCCCGCCAGAGCTGGTACCGCATGCAGGACGGTCAGGAGTGCTCCGATCAGGAAGACTCGCCATGATTTTCCGTGGGCCAGCGGAATTCCGCACGCGAGAGTACTCAGATGGAGGCAACATGAGGGAGCGTCCCTAACTCAAGAGCTTTCAATACTCCTCCCTTCACGTTCGGGAGGAATACTTCCACCACGTCCTGATCGACGGGTACCGATACAGTTTAGATTGTGTAGGGCGCAGTAAGGCGGGTTCGTAAGAATGGTCACTCGATAGGCGTCAACGTGGCGGGTGGCCGGCTGGGCTACCTCCGTTTCTCTATGTCCTGATCGATCACCTTCAAGGCATCCAACTGAGCCTCTAACTCCGCAATGCGCTTCTCTCGATCTTTGATTTGTCGTTGAAGGGATTGCACGATGGTTGCGTCGACGGTAGCTCGATCGCTTTTCTTGTCTGCTGAGCTGACGGGCATGATTCCGCACGAGCCCAGGACAACGGCCACACACAGACTCCCTCCCAGGCTGATCCAGGCCCTTCTCCATTCCAGGCTCATGGTCTAGGTGTGCCACTTGACCCCACGTCCCGCAAGCAGATTCAGGATTTTGACCAGTCCTGATCTACAACAATCGCCGCACACTACGCCGGTGATTTCTGGGCTGGTCCACTGCCACAACGGAACCTTAAACCGACGGCTCCGTCAAGAGCTGTTTATCTTCGAGCAGCTGCATGATGACCTTGGCAGCTTGGAAGAGATCGTTCTGTTCTCCGTCGGCAAGCCAAAACTTTGTCTTAATTCGCGTCACACGTTCGGCCAAATCCTCATCTCGCTTCGGATATCCGTTGGCATAGAGCAGATGCCGAAGTGAGATATGGCGGACTTCGCAGCTGCATTGTCGGAGATCGTTCACCGGAAGCGTACCCCTCGCCTCCCGATCCTGCTTCCCGACCGGGATGCCCATTCTCTCGAGCAGGGAACGGCGGGATTCGATCAGCATAGCATCCGTGGCATCGAGCGCAGTTGGTGTCGACGAAATAGTCGATGGCGGACCGGCTGGACTGCTTAAAGTCGAGCTCAGTATGGTCGCTCGATGGCGTGGCGTCGACGACGAAAATAACACATCCCTTTGGGAACAACTGATCGAGGGTCGTGCCTAACACGTTCCGATTCATATACTGGGTGATCGCTTGCACGCCCAGATTATCGATGGGGCCGCCGTCATAGAGGTGCAGGTACTGCGTCGGCTCCATATACCACTGCAGGGTCACGTCCTGGAATGCGCCGGGAAATGCGGATGACGCATTCACGGCATTGGCGACCGGATAGGAGCGAGCACAGAATGGAGCGCGGCGAAGCGTTCATCCGTAAACGTAAACCGGGTGTGATCGTTATGGACGGTCGAATTGAGTAAGATTTTCGGATGGGGCTGAAGGTCGGCAAAGGTGGCATCGTGGTACAGCTGGTTGTTGAAGACTTGCACCATGATATCCGAGCGGGTGAAGTCGGAGAGCCAATAGCGAAAGATGTTCTGCGGTAGAAACCACCGGCGAATCCAACTGCTCTGAAAATCGTAGCCCAAGGCCTCGCGGACCACCGGATCGGTAAATGCACCGGCCTTGTCTCCGAGTCCGTAGTATACGGCCGGGAGCGTTCCACCGGACACGCCGGAAATCACATCGACTTGTTCGAGCAAACCTCGCCTGTCGGAGTTCCAGCATGACGGCGGCGCCAAAGTTGGCTGCTCGACTCCCGCCGCCAGAGATGGCCAGCGCGACAAACCGGTCGTCCTTCGATTCGAATTCTGTCAACTTCCATGAGCCGGCTGTGTCGGGCACCGGTTTGTCGGCGGGCCACTGCTGATTCCATCCTGACCGCCAGTGACCCGGCAGAATAGAGCATCCGCCAAGCACGAAGACCAGACACACAACCCCTGTGATGGTGAGGACGTGAGAGCCGCGAAAGAATTTTCTGCGCATGTTCCTCCTTGATCGACACGGGTGGGCTAACAGCATGGAGAGCCTCTCAGGGAAGCTAATTGTAAGTGGCATGCGGAAAACTCGCAACAGAAATTGCATGAGGTACGCGAGGAGATAGATGTATTTCTGATGAGCGGGCGAAAGGAGAGGACTACGGATGCTAGAGCCTGACGCCGACTTCATCCAGGTGTCTGAGCAGGTCGGCCGGGTCTTGATAGACCCGATAGGCTCAGCCCGCTCCAACTCCTCCCGACCATAGCCCCCGAAAGCAGCCCCACCGAGAGTGCGAACTGCGCGACGCGCGGCCAGTAAGTCCCAGACGCTGTCTCCAACGATGACGCAGCGGCTCATGGGAACTTTGAGCCGCTTCCCTGCGGCGACAAACAGATCGGGATCGGGCTTCGCGAAGCGGACATCGTCGCGCGTGATGACCGGCACGTTCCGATGGAGCCTGAGCAGATTGAGCGCGTGTCGTGCGCTGTCGCTTTCGTCCGCTTGTCGCGATGGCGTGAGGCACGCGATGGGCTGCCAGCGTATCCAGCAGGGCTTGCGCGCCGGGAAGCACGCGCAGAGATGAAGCCTGACTGGCAAACGCCTCGGCATGCACCAGTTGAATGCGGCTCCGCATCCTTCTGCGAGACCGGCCGTCCCTGTTTCCCGGGCCAGGGCGTTGAGCATTAAGCCCCCGCTCATGCCGATCTGGCGGTGAATGCGCCAGACCGGCAGTTCGATACCGGCGGCTTGCGTCGCTTCACGCCAGGCCAGCACATGCTGGTAGACGCTGTCGACCAAGGTGCCGTCCAGATCGAAGAGAAACGCCAGCGAGTCGGAGTTCCGGGTCTTTGCCATCCACCCCTAACCTTTCAGCTTGGCTTTGCATGTCGATAGTCGTGTTGAGTCTACGTTCGGTATGTGACTGACGACAGGCTTGTGCACCCGGTCAGCTGCGCGGCTTGCCGTCCAAGGCTCGGTCCAAGTTGAACGCGGCGCTGATCAAGGCGAAATGCGTGAAGGCCTGCGGAAAGTTCCCGAGCGCTTCGCCGCTGTCCCCGATCTCTTCGGCATACAGCCCCAGATGATTGGCGTGTCCCAGCATCCGTTCAAACAGCAGCCGGGCTTCCGTCAGCTTCGCGCCATCGACATATCCCGCCCGGGTCAGCGCTTCCACCAGCCAAAACGAACACATGGTAAACGTGCCTTCTCCCCCTGTCAGCCCATCGGCTCCGGTCCCGCTGTCGTACCGATACACGAGGCCATCGGAGACCAATCCTCCCTCCTTCGGTGAGCGATTGATGGCGTGCAGCGTGCTCAACATGCGCGGATCGTTCGGAGCCATGAAAAACACCATCGGCATGAGGAGATTCGACGCGTCCAGCGAGTCGCTGTCGTAGTGCTGCACAAAGGCCTGGCGTTTCTGACTCCACCCCTTGGCCATGATGTCTTCACAAATTTGGTCCCGGACCCGCTGCCATCGGTCGCGATCGGCCGGAAACGACCGTTTATCGGCCAGGCGAAGTCCCCGGTCCATCGCCACCCAGCACATCAGTTTCGAATAGACGAAATGACGCCGGCCTCCTCGCACCTCCCAGATGCCTTCGTCCGGCTGTTGCCAATTGTCACAGAGCCAATCCAGGCCGCGCCGGAGACGGATCCAGATGTCATAGCTGATGGGCATGACGTGTTTGTTGTAGAGATAGAGCGAATCGACAAGTTCCCCGAAAATATCGAGCTGCAATTGCGCAAACGCGCCGTTGCCGATCCTGACGGGCCGAGAGCCTCGATAGCCGTCCAGATGATCGAGAGTCTGCTCCGTGAGGGTGTGGCGGCCGTCGATTCCGTAGACGATCTGCAATGTGCCAACGGCCTTGACTTCACCGGCACGCGCTTCCAGCCATTGCAAGAAGGCTTGCGCTTCCTCCGTGAAGCCGATTCTCAAAAAGCCATACAACGTAAAGGCGGCGTCGCGAATCCAGGTGTAGCGATAGTCCCAATTCCGTCCGCCGCCGATCGACTCGGGCAGGCTGCAGGTCGGCGAGGCGATAATCGCTCCGGTCGGTTCGAAGGTCATCAGTTTGAGCGTCAGCGCCGATCGGTACACCATTTCGCGCCAGCGGCCGGTATAGGTACATTTGGACAGCCATCGATGCCAGTACTCGACCGTGCGTTCGAAGACCTCCTGCGTTTCGGTGTTCGAGGGGGACCTGCGGCACTCCTCTCCGGCTTTCAAGGGGCGCAGGAGGAACACCGCCTCCTCGCCTTCCTGAAGCGCGAATGTCGCGTCGACGCTCTCGCCGTCGCAGGAGAGCGGGACGGCGCTCGCCAATCCCAGGCTCAGCACGGCGGACTCAAAGATGGCGCCATGTTCTTCGAGCGATACGCGATGCGGCGCACGCGCATAATCGAAGGCCGGACGGCATCTCATGCGAAACGTCAGCGCTCCCCGCGTGACTTTGACGCGCCGAATCAATTGATCCTGCCAGGGCGATTCGCGAGGCAGGCCTACCGGCATGAAATCTATCAGTTCTCCGACACCGTCCGGCGAGAGAAAGCGGGTGACCAACACGTTGGTTTCCGGCCAATAGAACTGTTTCGCCCGGATGCCTTCCCCCTGGGGCGCGATCTCGAACCGGCCTCCCTTCTGGTCGTCCAAGATGGCGGCGAACACGCTCGGTAGAATCGAAGAAGGGAACGCAGAACCAATCGATCGAGCCGTTCATGCCGACGAGCGCCGCCGTCCGCATGTTGCCGATGATGCCGTAATTTTCAATGGGTTGGTACGCCATCGGCTGAACAGATCGACCGTTCAATCTGACGCGCAGTGCGCGGCTCCTCCTCGCATGCGCTCCATCACCACCACTATCCTGGACTTTCGGCGAACCGAAGGTCAACCCCAAATTTTCTGCATCGTCACGTCGAACCAACCCTTTTACATGATTCCTCCAAGCTTGCTCGTTTCTCTTTAAGAGGGAGTAGCCGGAGGCTGCCCTTTACTGCGCGCATCGGACGAGGCGCATTCTTATCGTGCGCGTTCTGCGAGCAAGAAGGGCACCTGGCTGCTCCCTCCCCCTTCAGAAGTACTTCGTAGGGTCTAGCACCAGCCCGTGCATCCAGATACAGTGGACTTATATATAAATGGTGTACTGGACTCGGTGATGGAGCCTGGTCGTTGGCCTAGAGGGAAGAAGGGTTGCTCAACAAGGGAGGTTCCGTCGTGAGACCAAAAATTCTTATCATCGATGATTCCGTTGATAGCTGGAACTTGCTGAGCACGATCGTCCAAATCCCATAACTTCTATCCTGTGTGGGCTGCCGATGGGATGCAGGCCATGGCTGCTGCCAGATTCCACCACCCCCAGGCCATTCTCTTAGACCTCGGATTGCCAGGCGGGGATGGGTTCCTCATCCTCGAACGATTAAAAAGCAACCACTTGCTGAGAGATATTCCCGTAATCGTGGTCACCATCCGTGATCGACAAGAAGCGGAAGAGAAGGCACGGCGGCTGGGCGCGGTCGACTATGTGTCAAAACCCGTCCAAGCTGACGAGCTGATGGCGAGCATCCAGACCGTGCTCGGCACACAAGTTGAGAGCCCCAGCGGGCGCGACCAGCTAATCTGGACTGGAACGTTCACGTTGCGCGAGGATAGGGAATCAACAGTCTCCATCCGATCGGCTGCTATCCTCTTCTCCGCCGAAAGCGGCGGGGCGATGGATTCGAGCGAGCGTCCTTCGGCTTTGACGCCTAACCACAGCTCCACAAGCGCGCCCGCAAGCATCATCCCGGCTCCCAATAAATAGCCATAGAACACACTCTCGGCTGACGATTCGATGAGTTTGCCGTACAGCCACGGAGCGACGATCCCCGCCCCCTGCGCCACAACGAAGAAGCTTGCGATGGCCATCGCGCGGATCTCCAGGGGAAAGATCTCGCTGACGGTCAGATAGGCGGCGCTGGCGCCCGCCGAGGCGAAGAAAAAAATGGCCGACCAGGCCAGCGTCTGCGTAACGGGCGTGAACGCTCCTTGCCAGAACAGGTACCCCGTCACGGCCAGCAGGCAACCGGCGAGGCCATAGGTGAGGCTGATCATCGTCTTTCGTCCGACGGTATCAAAGTAGCGGCCGAGCACCAGCGGGCCCAGGAAGTTGCCGAGCGCAAATGGAAGAATATAGAAGCCGATGTTGCCGGCCGGCACGTCGTAGAACTTCGTGAGCACGAAGGGGTAGGTAAACGAAATTGCGTTGTACGTGAACGACTGCGTGGTCAACAGCACGATGCCCAGCGCCGTGCGCCTGGGATAGGCGTATGCAAAAGCTGGCGAGCCACGGTGCCCAAGGTCGCATGTGACCGGGAATGGACGGTCATCGAACCTTCTGGCTTCGGCAGTGAGGCCAGTCCTTCCTCACGCGAGATCTGGTCTTCGATCTTGGAGACGACGGCTTCAGCCTCCTCCACCCGTCGATGGGTCATCGAGCCAGCGGGGCTTTCCGGGACGAGCCGCCGGATGAGCACAATGCCGATCCCAAGGACAGCTCCCAATCCGAAGCACAGACGCCATCCCAAATATTCCGGAATGAGTCCAGGGTTCAGCAGGACTATGGTGAGAAGCGCGCCGGCTGCCGTCCCCAACCACCAACTCCCGTTGATCGCCAGGTTGGTCTGTCCACGCCGACGCGCAGGAATGAGTTCGTCGATGGCGGAATTGATTGCCGCGTATTCTCCACCGATGCCCGCACCGGTCAGGAAGCGGAAGAACATGAAGCTCCACAGATCCCAGGAGAGCGCCGTCAGGACCGTGGCGATCAGGTAGAGCAGGAGCGTGATCATGAACCATTTCTTCCGCCCTGCCGGTCGGTGAGGTAGGAGAACAGGACGGCCCCGACCACCGAGCCGGCCAGATATGCCGATGCGGCGAGCCCGACTTCGATTCCGTCAGATGCAACGTCGTGGTATGGGTGAGGACGGGGCCGAGCGCGGCGACGATGGACACTTCCAGTCCATCCAACACCCACGTGACACCGAGCGCCGTCACCACCAGCCAGTGCCATCGCGACCAGGGCAGCCGATCCATTCGCTGCGGAATGTCGGTGGTAATGGGAGAACCCCGTGCGGCAGACATTTCCTATCGTAACATCGATCGCCACCTGGGCGATGAGCGAACTTCCAGGGGTTCCTCGCTTGGTTCTCCCCATGCCCCTAATGGAAGATGGTGGTCACGCTCTGGTATCTTCACACTCCTGAGGTGCGGAGTACACTGGCTGGAGCCGCCGTTCATGATTCACATTAGACCAGCGGCCGAAGCCGATTTCGAAGCCCTGCTGCGTGTGCAGCAGGCCGCGTTCGGAGAATATGCCGCTGTCTACAAAGTCAGCGGCTGGACCAGGGAAACGCTCGACAGCCTGAGGGAAGATGCCAGAGAGAAACACATCTTCGTGGCGGAGGAGGAGGGAGTTGTGGTGGGATCGGTGCGATTCTGGACCGTGGCTGGTGTCTGTATTATCCGGCTATTATCCGTCAATCCCACCCACCAGGGCAGGGGTGTGGGAAAAGCACTGATACGGGAAATCGAATTGGTTGCGACCGATGCCCATAAATTTTTGCCTGCACCATGCTCCGCACTGCCCGGAACATCCACCTGTTCATGAGCCTCGGCTACAAGGCGGAATCGATTCTCCCCGACCACTACGACCATTTGGATTTGATCTGCTTCGCCAAATACCGCTAGTAGGATGCTGAAAAAGCCCGCCAGCTTCGTTCTCGACTCATCGAAATCCTCAACGTACCCCGAAGGGTACGCCTCCGGTTTCGACTCGCCTGCGGCCTTGCTGAACGGTCTTTTGAGCATCCTACGACAATCTTCTCCTAGTGACCCGTAGCTACGGAACATTAAATGTTCACCCATGCCACAATAGTTTTTACACAGCCTGCCAGAGCCGAGCGCTGATGACTGATAACTCATGGCGGGTGGCAGGAGTAAGAACCGTGCCTTGTAAGGCGAATCTTACGAGATCGCTTCCGTTTCACAAGCGACGAGAACGAGCTGGCAGAAGAGTGGGGTGATTAGATCACATCATCTACGATGACGCATTCGATTTCCTTCACCCGACGCAGACTCCGATCGTTTCGTAAGCGGCTTGGCCCTGGTGGCTAATGGCCGTGGCCAGCTGAATGGCATCCGGAGTAACTGAGGCGGTAACGAGCACGCAGTTCGGCTGCTCGGTCAGCCAGGTTCATCGTCGCCGGAAACCAGTCGATCTTCGGGCACGTGTCTGGTGAGTGGCGAATATCTTTTGTGCAAGTTCTTCTTTCTGCGCACGATAGGGTTGGACCAGCAGTTCCAGGAGAGTCAGCCGGTCGACGTCACGGCCGGATTGTGACCTCGCTCGATTCGGTCGAACAACGAAACACACTCAAGCCCCGTAGGCAGCGGAATGGTTTTCGAGGAAATAGATGAAGACGTTGGTATCAATCCCGATCTGTTCGGCGTCTCGTCAGGAGACCCCGCACGGAGGAAACCTCACCATGAACGGCGTGCTCCGCTTGAGGTAGCCTGATGGGTAGGTGCCCTTGAGAAGCCCTTGCAGCGTGGCGCATAGCGTTTGAGCTTTTTGGCATGACGAGTCAGGCTCGTCCTTCACAACAACAAGCAATCTCCGTCACCGCCCTTCACTCCCATTGCCTGCCGTGGGCCTTTGGAATGACAATTTGATTTTTACGCTGAGTTTTTGAACAGCCATACGGTTCTCTGGATGCGCTTTACCTTATCATAGAAGGTAAAGCGGCTCAATACTCGCGCTTGTTTCGGATCCTCTCTTGGCCTGCCCGCCAAACCTGCGGTGATCTTATCGTTTAGGACGGCGGTCAGCTGACTGATCACCCAGGCGTGAGACATGACGGGGGACCAAAGGGAGGACGAAGTGCTGAGGACTGGGTGCTGCGGGCCGGTTGCTCCTGGTCCGTTCATTCAACCAAACCAACCAGAGAGACCAGACCAACGAGATAGACCAGTTTCACCGTCCCGGCGTGGTTGCAACATGTGCTTGAACACGCATTCGGCCACGCGGCGGCCCTGCGCGATGCCCTCGGTTTTGTCGAAGGCCCAGTGGATGCCGAGGTAAATGCGGCTCTGCCCTGTTTTCTCTTCCGCCTGCGGAGAGGGAGGCGAGAAACTGGCGTTCCACGACCGGCCGGACGTTGCCGGTGTTATCACGGGTCACCCCGTTGGAACTCATCCGAGACGAAGCTTAAACCGGATACGATCGGTTTTGTAGTAGAGCAATACGTAACTGAACGAAGTACT
>ERZ1370068.2592-contig-1731_pt1 | contig 131485 bp, 162 predicted proteins | sample MGYA00561227_ERZ1370068 | MGnify/ENA primary metagenome ERZ1370068 (study PRJEB38410, sample SAMEA6850437) | metagenome | study: Metagenomic assessment of the ecological functions of the soil: analysis of the soil microbiota associated with the...
TAAGTTACGTATTGCTCGCGTCGCTCGAGGAAGCCTCGGCCCGTCGAGTGTCACAAGTCCTTCGCGGTCGCGTTCCCCAAGACCAAGTTCCGGCTCACCCCCAGCGGCCGCAGGGCGCTCGAGCGTTACCTCCGGCACGGATGGAGGCGCTGATACGCGCGACCCGCGCGCGTTGATGCGCTGGAGCCAGAATCGCTTCCATGCCCACTCGACCTTCCCTCGGTCGGTCCGCTTCCCGGAATCCACGTCGGCATCATCCTCGACGGCAACGGAGCACGCTGGGCCGCGGGGGCGCGGATTGCCGCGCTTCGCCGGCCATCGTGCCGGCGCGCGCGCGGTGCGCGAGGTGGTCGAGGCGGCGCCCGGCCTGGGCATCAGGAACGCTCACGCTCTATGCCTTCTCCTCCGACAACCGGCGGCGCCCCGTGACGAGTGCGTCGCCTGATCGCGCTGCTGCACGGCTATCTCACCGCCGAGGTGGCGCGCTGCCTCGCCAACGGCGTCCGGGTCACGGTGATCGGCCGTCGCGACCGCCTGCCGGGTGCGGTGGTCGCGGCCATCGAGGTGATCGAGACGGCCACCGCCAGGGCCGCCGTCCACCTGCGACTGGCCGTGGACTATTCGGGACTGCGACGCGATCGTGGCGGCCGCGCAGCGTGCGGCGGGCCGCGCCATGGGACCCGAAGCCTTCGCTGCAGCTCGTGACCGACGACGGCGCTCCCGCTCGAGGTGCGACCTGGTCGTCCCGCACCGGCGGCGAGCAGCGGCTCAGCGACTTTCTGCTGTGGGAGTGTGCGTACGCCGAGCTGCGCTTCGTCGGACGCACGTGGCCCGAGTTCCGCGCGGCGGATCTCGAGCGCGCCGTGGCGAGCTTCCACGGCGCGGAGCGGCGCTTCGGCGGCCTCCCGGCGGCGCGGCGTAATCGCAGCCGCGTCGGCGCGTAGTTCGTCTCGGCGGAAGTTCGTGGCGGTGCACGGTGCCTTGAGGAACACGCGTCGCGAATTTGACTTGACGCAGTTGAGGCTCGCGCTCGTCTGTCGCTCGCGGGTGCCGACGCAGGGCGCACGTGCAACGAGCCTGAAGGCCCGCACGCGCGTCGCGGTTCCACGAGACGACGCACGACCGGCCGGCCGCAGCCATTCAAGCGATCCACGCCGCGCTCTCAGAGTCTCGCGATGGGGCGTGATACAAGAAGCTCATTGTCGCCCTCGACACTCGCCCCCGTCGAGAACGTCCGTGAAGCACTACTGTCTCTCCCATGTCACCGATAGAGACTCTGCTCCATGATCTCCGCGCCCTGATCTCCGAGGATTGCATCACCACCGCGCAGCTTCTCGCCCAGCTCGCCGAGGTAGATGACCGCAAGCTCTATCGCCGGCCGGGTATCCCTCCATGTACGCGTTTTGCGTCGGCGGATTTCGACTTCTCCGAAGCAGGCGGCCTTGAAGCGCATCCACGCGGCCCGCGCGGCTCGGCGCTTCCCCGAGATCTTCGTCGGCAGTTGCGCCGGCAGGGCCATTTGCCTGAGCGCTGATCTGCTCGGCGCCCTCACCTGATCGATGAAGACGGCGAGCGATCTGATCTGCCGCGGCGGCCGCAGCGGAGTAAGTCCGAGATCAAGCGGTTGCTGGTCGAGCGCACTCCGCGACGCCGATGTGCCGCCCCAGTGCTCGAAGGCCATTGACTCAGACTCACTCGCTCAGGCTGCGTCGTTGATCAACGCTCCCCCGGGGCGTGTTGAAGAGCCAGCATCGACAGGGTGGAACGCCTCCCTGCAGCCGCAGGTGACGCACCGCTGGTCGCTGACGCTTCGGTATCAAGTTCACGATCGACGAGAACACGAAGAAAAGCTGCGCTATGCAGAGGCGTTGCTCAGCCACCGGATTCGGTACGGGTGATCTCGCGCGGTAGCTGTTCGAGCGCGCGCTGGACTGCGCTCATTCTGCAGGGCGCGAGAAGCGAATCTCGCCGCCACGAGCCGGCCGCCGCTCGAAGCCAACGAGCGATCCCACGGTTCCGCGCACCATCCCTGCCCAAGTCCGCCGCATGGTCTGGGAGCGGGACCAAGGCCAATGCACGCTTCGTCAGCGAGACGCGGGCGCCGCTGCGCGTCGCGCACGCCTCCTGGAGTTCGACCACATCGAATCCCAGTCGCGCGGGCGGCGAGGCGACGACCGAGAACTTGCGGCTGCGTTGTCGGGCGCAACAATCAATACGCGGCCAGTCGCCACGTTCGGGCGCCGAGTTCATGCGCCGCAAACGCCGAGGAGGCTCGGGAGCGGCGCAGCCGCCGCTGCGCGCGAGGCTCATGCCAGGAACGCGCGCAGGAAGTCATTCCGTAGCTGCGAGCCCTCGGATTCCCGCCAACGAGGCGCGCTGGAGGGCGGAGCGCTGCGAGGCGATACTCGTGACGCGTCGCTCGAGGAGCGCGTGAAGCTCGCGCTCTCCTACGTCAGCCCAAGAGTCTCCACGAGCAGCCGAAGTGCGCTCACGCCCGCGACAGGACCTTGAAAGTGGCTTGCACAGGTCGACGGCCGGGCTCTTATCGAGTCACTTGGCGCAGGCCGGTGCCATCGACGTTGATCGTGAACAAACGGATTCCGGTAGAAGTCTGACTCGAGGACGACGAGGGTGCGACCGGTCGGATCCCATGAGGAACGCAGTCCCGCGTTGGCGAGGTGACGGCGGTTGCCACTGAGTGTGTCCATCACTCACAGCTCTTGGATGAAGACACGGCCGCTCGGGCCAGACTGCGGCCACGGGTTCCACGCCGATCAGGTCCCCGCGAGGCGAACTCATCGTCGGGAGAGCGATCCTCGTAGAGCTCGCTCGCTCGATGTGAGTTCCGTCGCCAAGGAGTCAGCGACCCGGATGATTGAAGACTTCCTCGCCGATGCTCCGCTGTTGCCAAGCCGCCCGCCCGCCTTGCGTTCGCGCGCTCGTCTGATATAAGTCGCGCGCTTTCGCCGCCCACTGCTCCCGTCCGAGGCGCCATGGAGCTGCTCGAGTCCCACCTCGACACCCAGAGCGACGAGTTCAAGGCCAACGCCGCGCATCACCGCGCGCTCGCGGCCGAGCTCAAGCGTCAGCTCGCGGCGGTGAAGCAGGGCGGCGGCGCGGAGCAGGTCGAGCGCCACCGCTCGCGCGGCAAGCTGTTCGTGCGCGAGCGCGTCGAGCGTCTGCTGGATCCGGGCACCGCGTTCCTCGAGCTGTCGCCGCTCGCCGCCCACGGTCTCTACGACGACGAGGCGCCCGGCCGCCGGGCTCGTGACCGGGAGTCGGCATGATGCACGGGCCGCCACGTGATGGTGGTGGCCAACGACGCCACCGTGAAGGGCGGCACGTACTTCCCGATGACGGTGAAGAAGCACGTGCGCGCGCAGGAGATCGCGCTCGAGAACCGCCTGCCGTGCGTCTACCTGGTGGACTCCGGCGGCGCGTTCCTGCCGCTCCAGGCCGAGGTGTTTCCCGACCGCGACCACTTCGGCCGCATCTTCTACAACCAGGCGCGCATGTCGGCGCTCGGCATCCCGCAGCTCGCGATGGTGATGGGCTCGTGCACGGCGGGCGGCGCGTACGTGCCGGCGATGAGCGACGAGGCGGTGATCGTCGAAGAACCAGGGCACCATCTTCCTCGGCGGCCCGCCGCTGGTGAAGGCCGCGACCGGCGAGGAGGTGACCGCCGAGGAGCTGGGCGGCGGCGACGTGCACACGCGCATCTCGGGCGTCGCCGACCACCTCGCGGACGACGACGCGCACGCGCTCGAGATGGCGCGCGACATCGTCGCGCACCTGGGCGGCGCCGCGGCATCGCGGCCGCGGCTCGACCTGCGCGATCCCGAGCCGCCGCGCTACGATCCGCAGGAGATCTACGGCCTCCTGCCGCGCGACCTGCGCACGCCCTACGACGTGCGCGAGCTGATCGCGCGCCTGGTCGACGGCTCGCGCTTCCACGAGTTCAAGGCCCGCTACGGCACCACGCTGGTCACCGGCTTCGCGCACCTGCACGGCATCCCGGTCGGCATCCTCGCCAACCAGGGCGTGCTGTTCAGCGAGAGCGCGCTCAAGGCCACGCACTTCATCGAGCTCGCCGCGCAGCGCGGCGTGCCGCTGCTGTTCCTGCAGAACATCAGCGGCTTCATCGTCGGCAAGCAGTACGAGCACGGCGGCATCGCCAAGGACGGCGCCAAGATGGTGCACGCGGTCGCCAACGCCGCAGGTGCCGAAGATCACGCGTCATCATCGGCGGCAGCTTCGGCGCCGGGAACTACGGCATGTGCGGCCGCGCCTACCAGCCGCGCTTCCTGTTCATGTGGCCCAACAGCCGCATCAGCGTGATGGGCGGCGAGCAGGCGGCCTCGGTGCTCGCGCAGGTGAAGCAGACCCAGCTCGAGACGGCCGGCAAGACGATGAGCGCGGCCGAGGAACAGGCGTTCAAGCAGCCCGATCCTCGACACGTACGAGCGAGGAGGGCAGTCCCTACTACTCGACGGCGCGGCTCGTGGGACGACGGCATCCTCGATCCCGCCGAGACCCGCACCGCGCTCGCGCTCGCGTTGGCCGCCACGCTCAACGCACCGGATCCCCGAGACGCGCTTCGGCGTGTTCCGGATGTAGCCGATGTCGAGCATCCGCATCGGCCTGATCGGGGACCGCGACGACGCGGTCAAGGCGCATCGCGCGATCCCGCTCGTGCTGGCGCAGGCGAGCCGTGCGGTCGATCGGCCGGTCGATCCCGTGTGGCTCGCGACCGCGGACCTCGCGCGCGATCCTTCCACCGCGCGTCGGTGCCACGCCCTGTGGTCGGTGCCCGCCACCCCTACACCGACGGCGCCGCGGCGATCGCGGCGATCCGCTGGGCGCGTGAGAGCGGCGTACCGTTCCTCGGCACCTGCGGGGGATACCAGCACGCACGTTGCTCGAATTCTGCCCGTCATGTCCTGGGGCTCACCGGCGCCACGACGGTCGAGGAGCATCCCGGCGCCGAGCTGACCCTGATCGGGCGGCTCTCGTGCGACCTGGTCGAGGCGCGCGGCTCGCATTCGCCTCGATCCGGGCTCGCGCCTCGCCGCGATCTGCGGAACGCTCGAGCTCGAGGAGACGTATCACTGCCGCTTCGGATTCGATCCCCGTCACCGCGAGCGATCTCGCGGGCTCAGCGCTGCGGATCGTCGGCGAAGACCAAGCCGGGGAGCCACGCGCCTTCGAGGTGAGCGGCCATCCGTTCTTCGTCGGCACCGCGTTCCAGCCGGAGCGCACCGGACTCGAGGGACGCACGCACCCGATCGTCACGGCCTTCGTGCGCGCCGCGCTCGAAGCGCACGCCGTCGCTCCCCGCGGGTGAAGCACCGCCGCTCGTCGCGCGCGACTCGCCCCTTCGTGCGCCGCCAGACCGGCTTGAGTGCGCCGCGCTCCTGGCGCAGACTGGCCCCGCTGATCTCAAGGCTCATTCATGGAGTCCACTCATGCCATCGCTGATCGAAGTGACGCACGACGGCGCGGTGGCCCGCGTCTCGGCTGAACCGTCCCGAGCAGCACAACGCGCTCGCGCCGGAGCTGCTCGCCGAGCTCGATGCGGCGCTCCACGGCCTGGCCCATGACGAGGCGGTGAGGGTCGTGGTGCTGGGCGGTCGCGGTCCTTCGTTCTGCGCCGGCGCCGACATCGCGGCCATGAAGGCCTCCGGGCAGATGAGCTTCGAGGAGAACGTCGCCGAAGCCGAGAAGCTCGCGCATCTGTTTGCCGCGCTCGGTGACTTTCCCAAGCCGGTGGTGGGGCGGATCCACGGCAACGTGTTCGGCGGCGGCGTCGGCCTCGCGTGCGCGATGCGACATCCCGGTGGCATCCGACGACGCGCGCTTCGGCATCACCGAAGTGCGCCTCGGCATCCTCCCGGCTGTGATCAGCCCCTACGTGCTCCGCCGGCTCGGCGACCGCAGCGCACGCGAGCTGCATGCTGACCGGCGAGCGCTTCGACGCGACGACCGCGCTGCGCATCGGACTCGTGAGCCACGTGGTGCCGCCCGGCGATCTCGACGCCAAGGTGGAGGAGCGGGTGCAACAGCTGCTGTGCGGCGCGCCCGCGGCTCAGCGCCGCGTGAAGACGCTGCTCGAGCTGTGGGGCGACGCGACCTGGGAGGAATACCGCACCGGATTGCCGCGCACGCTCGCCGAGGTGCGCGCCGGCGCCGAAGCGAAGGACGGGCTCGCCGCGTTCTTCGAGAAGCGCAAGCCACGCTGGCAGAGTTGAGCGCGACGCCTCGCATGTTCAAGAAAGTCCTGATCGCGAACCGCGGCGAGATCGCGTGCCGGATCACCGCGACGCTCCGCGAGCTCGGCATCCACGCCGTGGCGGTGTTCTCGGAAGCGGATCGCGGCGCGCTCCACGCGCGCGTCGCCGACGAAGCGCACGCGATCGGCCCCGCCGAGCCGCGCGCGTCCTACCTCGACGGCGAGGCGCTGATCGCCGCGGCACGCGCGATGCGGCGCCGAGGCGATCCATCCGGGCTACGGCTTCCTGGCCGAGAACGCCGGAGTTCGCCGCGGCGGTCGAGGCCGCGGGACTGCGTCTTCATCGGTCCGACGCCCGAGCAGATCCGCACGCTCGGTGACAAGCGCGCCGCGCGCGCGGTCGCGCTGCGAAGCTCGGCGTGCCGGTGGTGCCGGGCGCCGAAGGCGCGGATCTCGAGTCGCTCGCCCAGGCCGCGGCACGAGATCGGCTATCCGGTCGTGCTCGAAGGCGGCGCTCGGCGGCGGCGGCAAGGGCATGCGGGTGCTGCGACGGCGAGCCCGCGCTGCGCGAGGCGTTCGAGAGCGCCCGCCGGGTCGCGCTCTCGGGGTTCGGCGACGCGTCGCTCTACCTGGAGAAGCGGCTCGAGCGGCCACGCCACGTCGAAATCCAGATCGCCGGCGACGGCCGCGGTCAGGCGATTCACCTGTTCGAGCGCGAGTGCTCGCTGCAGCGCCGCCATCAGAAGGTGATCGAGGAGTGTCCATCGCCCTCGGTCGACACGCGAGCTGCGCGAGCGCCTGACGCGTGCCGCGCTCGAGGTGGCGAGGCGCGCTCCGTTACCGCGGCGTCGGCACCGTCGAGTTCCTGCTCGACCCGAAGGGCGGTTTCCATTTCCTCGAGATGAACACGCGGCTCCAGGTGGAGCATCCGGTGACCGAGCTCGTGACGGGCGTCGATCTGGTGCGGCTCCAGCTCGAGATCGCTGCCACCGGGCGTCTGCCGCGCGAAGCCGATGCCGTGGAGCTTCGCGGGCATGCCTTCGAGGCGCGCGTCTATGCCGAGGACGCCGGACGCGGATTCCTGCCGCAGGCAGGCGACGCGGTGCGGGTACGGTGGCCGCGCCGACCGTTCACCCGCGTGGATGCCGGCATCGAGTCGGGCGACGTGGTGCCGGTCCACTACGACCCGATCCTGGCCAAGATCGTGGCGCACGGGCCGACGCGCGCCGACGCACTCGCGCGTCTCACCGCTCGCGCTCGATGATGCGCTCGTGCACGGCGTCGTCACCAACCTTCCGTTCCTGCGCGCGCTGTGCCGCGCGCCGGAAGTGGTCGCGCGCGCGCTTCGACACCGAATGGATCGAGCGCGGATTCCTCGCCGGTTTCGCCGCGGTGGCGAGCGCGCCCGCTCCCGAGCTGGCGCTGGCGGCGGCGGCGCTGGCCGAGAGCATCGGACGGCCCGCCAAAGGCGCCAGGCGCGCGGCAACGGTGACCCACCCGGCGAGCCGTTCCGCACCACGGGCGCGTGGCGCCTGCCCGGGCTGGCATGAGGCTGGACTGACGTGCGCACCGAATGGCTCGACGGCGAGCGCTCGCGCGGGGTGGAGGTGGCCGCGCTCGGCGGCGGGCGCTACCGCGTCACGGTGGACGAGGCCGTGCTCGAGCTCGAGGTGCGCTTCGAGGGTGACGGCCGGATCGTCATGATCCACGGCGACGTCACCACCGTCGCCGAGGTCACACCCGCTGGCGCGCGACGCTTCGTGCGGCTCGGGCGCGCGGACTTCGTGGTCGAGCGCGCGACCTCGGGACGCGGCGCGCGAGGTGGACGCGCCACCGAAGCGCGCCTCGAGGCGCCGATGCCGGGGATCGTGACCAAGGTGCTGGCGGTAGCGGGAGAGGACGTGCGCAAAGGTCAGCCGCTGGTGGCGGTCGAAGCCATGAAGATGGAGCATCTGATCCGCGCGCCGCGGGACGGGCGCGTGCGCGACGTGCGCGCCAAGGTGGGCGAGATGGTCGCGGGGGAATCCCTTTGATCGAGATGGAGGACTGAAGCCCGAGCCGCATCGGACCGATACAGTGGCCAGGCGAGCCTGGATTGACCCCGCTTCGAGGCGTGTGCTAGCTTGCGCGCGTCCGGAAGGCCGCGTGCTCTCGAGGGCTCTCGGACGGAGCAAGCCACTGGACGACAAAAGGTTGCAAGTCGACCTACACGCGAAGCCAACTCCATCGACTCTTGACCTGGTCCCCACCCCGGACCCGATCGGTCAAGAGTTTCGTGTTTTTCAAGGCTGAGAGGCGATTGATTTGATCATCAAGAAGGTTCCGGTCGAGCATCTCGATGCCCTGGCACTCCTGGGGCGCAACGACGCCAACCTGCGCCAGATCGAGCGCGAGGTCCCGGTGCGCATCACCCTGCGTGACGGCACCATCACGGTCTCGGGTGACGAGGACGCGGTCGGCACGGCGCGCGCGCGCGCTCAAGGAGCTGGTCGAGCTGGCGGAGCGCGGCAAGGTGGTCGAAGAAGCCGACGTGGCCACCGCGCTCGGCGCGCAAGAACGGTCATGCCGCGCGGCTCGCCGAGGCGTACGAAGGCGCGCCCGGGTTCACCTTCGACCGCAAGACCGTGCGGGCTCGCACGCCGCGCCAGGCCGAGTACCTCAAGGCGCTCGAAGAGCACGAGATCGTGTTCGCGATCGGCCCCGCCGGCACCGGCAAGACCTATCTGGCCGTGGCGGCCGCGGCCAACGCGCTGCGTCAGAAACGCGTGGATCGCATCATCCTGGTACGCCCGGCCGTCGAGGCGGGTGAGAGTCTCGGATTCCTGCCCGGCGACATGCAGGAGAAGGTGGATCCGTACCTGCGCCCGATGTACGACGCGCTCTCCGATCTCATGTCTTACGACCGGATGCGACGCTACATCGAGCTGGGAGTGATCGAGATCGCGCCGCTGGCGTTCATGCGGGGCCGTACGCTCCACAACTCCTTCGTGATCCTCGACGAGGCGCAGAACACGACGCGTGCGTCAGATGAAGATGTTCCTCACCCGGCTCGGCGTGAACTCGCGCGCCGTGATCACGGGCGACATCACCCAGATCGACCTCAAGGATCCCGACAGCTCGGGTCTGGTGCGCATCCAGACCATCCTCGGCTCGCTCCCCGACATCAAGTTCATCTACTTCCATCCCGAGGACGTGGTGCGGCACCGCCTGGTGCGGGACATCATCCGGGCGTTCGACGCGTATCACACGCGCCAGAACGGCAAGCAGGAAGACGGGGTGGGAACGAGCCTCGATCCGGAGGCGCCCGAGGAGGCGCCAGAGACCGCGACCACGGATCCCTCCGCCGAGTCCGAAGCGAGCGACCGCCCGACGGCCTGAAGCCGCTCGGCGCGACCATCGACGCGGAACGAGAGTTCCCCATGACCGATTCCGAAGGCCCGAGCGTCCCTCCGTTACCCGGCCGCGCGCGGCATCTGCGGTGGCGCTACCATCTGGTGCGTACGCTGTTGGTGCTGGCGATGCTGGGGCTCGCCGCGGGTCTGCCGGGCAGCGGGAGCGTCCGCGACAAGTACCGCTACGCGCTCGGCGACATCGCGCGCGAGCGGGTGGTCGCGCCTTATGACTTCCGCGTCCAGAAGGACGAGAACCAGCTGCGGCGCGAGCAGCAGCAGGCCGCGACCGCGGTGCCGCCGGTGTTCTTCGTCGACGCCCGTGTGTCGTCCGAGGCGCTGGCGCGCTACGCGAGCTTCGAAGAGCGCGTGCTGGCGACGGTGCTCGACGGCACGATGGATCCCGCCGACCGCGCGCAACGGCTCCGCGGCCTCGGCGTTCCGCTCTCCGACGAGAGCGCAGGCGCTCTCCGCTCCCGGCCGCGCGCGACGCGTGCTGCGCGAGCTGGGCGCGGTGCTGAACGAGGTCTACGGCGCCGGAATCGTGACGGAGAAGCGCAACGGGCTGCTGTTCGGCTACGCGGCGGTGACGCTGCGCGACGGCGAGACCGAGCAGGCCCGCGCCGTGAGCCTGCTCTACGACCGGCGTGAGGCGCTCGCCCGCGTCGAGAGGCGCGCGCGCGCGAGCGCGGGAGGGGACCGCGGCGACCGTGCGCCTCGCCAACGAGATCGCGGGGCCGTTCCTGCAGGCCAACGTGACCTACGACCGATACGACACGGAGTACCGGCGCGTGCAAGCGCAGGGCACCGTGGCCACCATGGTCGGCTTCGTCAAGAAGGACGAGCTGCCTCGTCGACGCCAACCAGAAGGTCGACGCGGACGCGCTGCTCCGCCTGCGTTCGCTGCGCAATCTGGAGTTGGCGCGCCAGAACCGTTCGGAGTTCCTCTATCCGCCGGTCGCGCGCATGCTGCTGATGCTGCTGTTCGTCGCGGTGTTCGCGGCCTATCTGCGGATGGAGCTGCCGGCCGTGTATCGCGACAACGCGATGCTGGCGATGTTCGCGGTGCTGACCGCCGCGGTGATGGGCGCGGCCCAGCTCATGGTCGGCGCCCTCGGGCTCACCGAGTTCGCGGTGCCCGTGACGCTCGCGCCACTGGTCGCGGCGTCGCTCATGGAGAAGCGGCCGGCCATGGTGTTCACACTGATGGTGGCGGTCGCGACCGCGGCGATCGTCGAGCTGCGCACCACGTTCGTGCCGGTGGCGGTGATGGGCGGCGTGACCGCGGTGTATTCGGTGTCGCGGCTGCGCCACCGCTGGCAGTTCGCCCGGGCGTTCTTCACCATCGCGGTCGCGAATCTCGCCGCGATTCTCGCCTGGGACCTGGCGCGCGAGCCGTCGCTGCAGGGGCTGCTGCGCGACGGGGCCTGGGGCGCGCTCAACGCGCTTCCTCGGCGTCTCGCTCGCCTTCATGGTGATGCCGCTGGTCGAGCACCTGCTGGGGCTGACGTCGGACATCACGCTGCTCGAGCTCTCGGATCTCAATCGTCCGCTGCTCAAGCGGCTCCAGCTCGAGGCGCCGGGCACGTATCACCACAGCATGATCGTCGGCAGCCTGGCCGAAGCGGCGGCCGAGGCGATCGGCGCCAACTCCTGCTGGCGCGCGTGTGCGCCTACTACCACGATATCGGCAAGCTCTCGAAGCCGGAGTACTACGCCGAGAACGAGCCGGCCTTCGCGCGCAGCCGCCACGAGCGGCTCATGCCCAGCATGAGCACGCTGGTGGTCAAGTCGCACATCACTGAAGGGCTCGAGATGGCGCGCAAGAACCGCCTTCCGCGCGCGGTGCAGGACGCGATCCCCGAGCACCACGGCACCATGGTGATGGCGTTCTTCTACCACAAGGCGCTCGAGCAGGACCCGATGGCGCGTCGCGAGGACTTCTGCTATCCGGGTCCCAAGCCGCGCTCGCGCGAGACCGCGATCCTGATGCTGGCCGACGGCGTGGAAGGCGCGTCGCGCGCGCTCGAGGAGCCGACGCCGAGCCGCATTCGCGGCCTGGTGACGCGGATCATCCAGGAGCGCGTCCAGGACGGGCAGCTCGACGAGTGTGGTCTCACGCTCTCCGAGCTGGCCAGGGTGCGCGAGGCGTTCATCCCGGTGCTCACCGCGATCTTCCATGTGCGCGCGCCGTACCCCGAAGATCCACGTCGGCGCTCGAAGGCCGACGTCGATCTCCGCCGGGAATCCTGAGCGAGCGAGCTGAGGTCCTGTGAGCCGGCGCATGCGATGGATCATGGCCAGTCTGGTGATCGCGGCGACCCTGACGATCCCGATGCGCGCGGGTGCCGAGGGGTCCACCGGCGGGTGGACGACCAACGGCCGCGCCGAAGGCGCCTGCTCCCTTCGAGCACGTGCGCAGCAAGATCGCGCAGGCCCGGGGTGCCAGCATCGCCGTGGTCTGTGGGACGACCGTCGCGCCGTGGGCGTATCGCGGACCGCGTGGAGACTCGCTCGAGCTCAAGGCCCGGATTCGAACAGAGCAGGGCCGACCCTGGGGCGAGGCGTTCGCCAGAGCGTTGATGGAGAAGGCGGACTGGGACTCGACCCATCGCTTCCGCGGGCGCTCGAGACTCTGCCGCGAGACCCAGGACACGCCGGCGTTCGTGGTCGCTTGGCACGGCGGGATGAGCGAGGAGGTCTACGCGCTGATCGATTTCGAGTCGAGGTGCGCCCGGATGTTCAGCGTCAAGCGGCCGCTCGGAACGGTCTGGTTCCGGAACCGTGCCGACAAGGTGTTCGAGCTGGCGCATGAGGCGCTCGCGAAGGATCCTGCCGTCGCGGCGATGACGTTGCCTCCAGAGAGCGCCGCGTCCTCCAATGTTCCCGCGCTCTGGCGAGTCCGTCTGGGTCGAGAAGCTCCCGAACGCGATCCACAGGGTTGCTCCCGAGTACCCGAGCAAGGCTCGCGAACATGGGTGGGAAGGCCTGGTCAAGATCCAGGCACTCGTCGGGAAGGATGGAGCCATCCACGACGCGTTCGTCATGGAATCGGTGCCCGGACTCGACGACGCGGCCCTCGCCGCCGTGTGGGACTGGAAGTTCGAGCCCGGGCAGGGGAGAGACGGGCCGATCGCGGTGTGGGTGGCGATTCCGGTCAAGTTCACGCTGAAATGACCGTCGAGGTCACGGTCGCCGACGATCGCGCTCCCGCGGGCTGGCGGCTCCGCTGCGCACGCTGATTCGCGCCACGCTGGCGCTCGAACGCGCGCGCGCCGCGGAGATCGGCGTGCTGCTCGCCGACGACTTCGCGCTGCGCGAGCTCAACCGGCGCTGGCGCCGGATCGACCGCGCCACCGACGTGATCTCGTTTCCCTACTTCGTGGGCACGCGCGGGCGGACGCGGCTCGTCGCGGGCGATCTAGCGATCTCGATGGACCGCGCCTCCGACCAGGCGCGCCGGTATCGAGTGACTCTCGGACGCGAGCTCGCCCGCCTGGTCGTCCACGGCACCCTGCACCTCGTGGGGCACGACCATCATCGCCTCGCCGAGCGACGGCGCATGCGCAGCGCCGAGGCGCGGGCGCTCCGGGCAGCGCGTGATACGATTCGCGCGCTCGACGCCCGACTCGGCTGATCCCCCGCCGCGCAACGTTGCACCGTCGGCCGGAGGTGGATGAATCATGAAGGTCGCCCTCGTGGCGGTACTCCTCCGCGTGGGTGCCGGTCCCCGTGGTGTACGCACCCTGTCCGCCCACGCCGATGTTGAAGGTCATTCACCAGTCCAAACGGGCGCGCATGATTCGGCTGGGTGCCCGTAGCGACCGCATCCAGAATCCGCTGGATCGCGGCGACCGGTTCCTCGGCTTCGAAGCATTGCGGGTGGGTCGAGATCGAGGCTCCTCGGATCCCACCGCTCGTTCGCGCGTTCGAGAACACCAAGTGCTACGCGTGCGGCGACCGAGCCGCCGCGGAGCAATTGACGGTGGCTCCCGTGCAGATCGGATTCGAGTTCGAGTCCGATGACGGACGCGTCGGCCTGGTGCTGTTCCAGCCGGAGCAACAGGTTCAAATGGGATTCTCCAACGGGGCGTTCGCGGAAGCGCCCTTCTCGGAGCGCGGCGCCGAACTGTGGCTCGAGGCGTTGAAGATCGTGCTGGCTCCCGGCCAGGGACCGATGGACTTCTACGACGCGATGCGAGCGCCGGAGCGTAGGCCGCCAAAAAACGCGACCGCCGCGGGGACACCGAACGTCACGGCCGAGGCGGCGGAAGACGACTCCTGCGCCCACGCCTCAGAGCAGGATCTCCAAGCGATCACGAAGGTGCCGCCGCAATACCCGGATCTCGCCCGACAGAGCGGCGTGGACGGGGACGTGCGCCTCCGCGTCTGGTCGGACCCGACGGACGCGTCCGGACCACGCAGATCGTGAAGAGCATCCCGATGCTCGACGATGCCGCGGTGGCGGCCGTGCTCCAGTGGCGCTTCGTGCCGGCCACCCGCAACGGCGTACCGGTGTGCGCGTGGACGGCGGTGCCCGTCCGGTTCACGCTCCACTAGTGAAGAGGACGTCGCGTCCCGTTTGACCTCGCTTCGCGCATCGGGGATTCTGCGGGACTGACACTCCACTCTAAGCCCATGACCTCACTCGACCCCACGCGCGCGCGGGGCGCGGTCTGGCCGCCGGCTCCGCAACTACCTGATCACCGGCCTCTTGGTTCTGGCACCCACGGTCGTCACCCTGTGGGTGTTCTTCCGCGATGCTCAACTGGGTGGACAACCTGCTCGGCCAGTACTTCCGCTTCGCCAAGCTGGGCTACCACCGCATCCCCGGCATCGGATTGGTGACCACGCTGATCCTGCTGGTGATCGTGGGCGCGATGGCCTCATGGATCGGCTCCCGATCCATGTTCGCCATGTGGGACACCATGCTCACGCGCATCCCCGGGCTCGGTATCCTCTACGGCTCGACCAAGTCGCTCGGCGAGGCGTTCCTCAAGCGCCGCAAGGAGGCGTTCCGCCAGGTGGTGCTGGTGCAGTGGCCGCATGCAGGGATGTGGCGCATCGGGTTCCTCACCGGCCCGCCGAGCACGTCGATCCAGGAACGATTCGACGAGCCGGTCGAAGTGGTGTTCATTCCCCATACGCCCAATCCCGCGTCGGGCTTCGTGCACTACGTGCCCAAATCCGGCGTGATCTACCTCGACTGGCCGGTGGAAAGCGGTCTCAAAGTCGTCATCTCGGGAGGCGTGTCCCAGCCCGAAGGCGACGAGACCAGGGTCGGCCCGGGAGCCCCGAGTGGCGCTGGTACGCTGTGAAGGCATCGTGGTCCGCACCTATCCGCTGGGTGAGACCAGCCGGATCGTGGTCGTCTACACGCGCGAGCACGGGCTCCTCAAGCTGGTCGCCAAGGGTGCGCGCAAGACGCCGAGCCGCTTCGGCGTGTCGCTCGAGCCGCTGTCGCGCTCGCGCTTCGTGATCTACCTCAAGACTGATCGCGATCTGCAGCTCGTGTCGCAGGCAGAGCGCAGCGCGCCTACGGCTCCGAGATCAACGACCTCACGCGGCTCGCCGCACGCTCAGGCCGCGATCGAGCTGATCGATCGGCTGGTGTGGGGCGAGGAGGCGCACGACGCGCTGTTCGAGCTGCTGGTCAGGCAATCGACTCGGTGGCGGCCGCGCCGCTCGCGTCATTGCCGGCGAGTGACGCTGGCCTTCGAGCTCCAGCTGGCAGGTCTGCTCGGCTACCGGCCGCGTCTCGACGCGTGCGCTGAGCTGCGAGGCGAGCCTGTCCGCGCGGCGCCTGTTCTCGCCCGCGCGCGGCGGCATGCTGTGCGATCGATGCGCGGCGGGCGAAGCCGGGCGCCATCGCGCTCTCGGCCGACGCGCTGGCCGGGCTCTCGCTGCTGCTGTCGCGCCCGCTGGAGCAGGCGGGTGATTACCTCGAGGTGAAGCGCGCGGGCGAGATCTTCAAGCGTGGTGGAGAGCTTCCTGCGCCATCACTTCCAGCGCTTCGAAGGGCTGCGCTCGCTCGATCTGCTGCGCTCCGCTCGACGAGATCGCTCCGGGGGCTGTCGTGGCGCTGAAGCCCGGCCGCTTCCTGCAGGACATGATGCTCGCGCTCGAGTCCTACTGGGGCGAGCGCGGGTGCGTGATCGCAGCAGCCGTATCCCTCGGAGGTCGGCGCTGGCACTTTCAACCCCGCGACCTTCCTGCGCTCGCTCGGCCCCGAGCCGTGGCGCGTCGCCTACGTCGAGCCGTCGCGACGTCCGAAGGACGGGCGCTACGGCGAGAATCCCAACCGCTTCCAGCAGTTCTACCAGTACCAGGTGCTGCTCAAGCCCTCGCCGCCCGACATCGTCGAGCAGTACTTCGATTCGCTGCGCTCGCTCGGCGTCGATCCGCGCGAGCACGACCTGCGTCTGGTCGAGGACGACTGGGAGTCGCCCACGCTCGGCGCCGCGGGCCTGGGCTGGCAGGTGTGGATGGACGGCACCGAGATCTCGCAGTTCACCTACTTCCAGCAGGTGCGGCGGGATCGAGGTGGCGGTGGTGTCGGCCGAGCTGACCTACGGACTCGACCGCATCGGCATGATGCTCCAGGGCAAGGATCGCGTGCAGGACCTGGAATGGGGGCCGGGCGACGACGTGGGGCGACCTGTGGCTCCAGAACGAGCGTGAGTTCTCGCGCTACAACTTCGAGGAGGCGAACGTCGCGGCCCACTTCGAGATGTTCAAGGTGTGGGAGAGCGAAGCGCGTGCGGCTGCTCGATCTGGGCCTGGTGATGCCGGGCTACGACGGTGTGATCAAGTGCTCGCATCTCTTCAACGTGCTCGATGCGCGCGGCGCGATCTCGGTGAGCGAGCGCGTCGGTTACATCGCCCGCGTGCGCAAGCTCGCGCGCCGCGCGGCCCAGACTTACGTCGAGCAGCGCGCGGCGCTCGGCTTCCCGCTCATCAAAGACGAAGCGGAGCGCGCCAAGCTGGATCCAGCCCGCCGAGGCGAAGTCGTGAGACGGAAGGCGGCGAAATCGAAGGCCAGAGCTGCGGGAGCTCTCGCCTCAGCTCCTGTCTCCTCTTCGAGATCGGCGTCGAGGAGCTGCCGAGCTCGTACATCGCTGCCGGCGCTCGAGCAGCTCGAGCGCGGCGCGCGCGCGGGCATCGGCGCGCTGCGGCTCGCGCATGGAGCGCTGACGACGTGGGGCACGCCGCGCCGGCTCACGCTGGAGGTGCAAGGACCTCGCCGCGCAGCAGGCGGATCATCGCGAGGAGATCGCAGGGCCCGGCGGTGCGCGCGGCCTACGACGCCGAAGGACAGCCGACGCGGGCGTTGCTCGGCTTCTGCCAGGGCAAGGGCGTGGATCCGTCGGCGGTGCGGCGAGTGCAGACGCCCAAGGGCGAGTACGTCGCGGTCACGATCGACCACCGCGGACGTGCCGCCGCCGACGTGCTGCCCCGCGATGCTCCGCGACGGTCGCGACGCGGCCTCCAGTTTCCGAAGTCGATGCGCTGGATCGTCGGCGACGACACGCGCTTCGCCCGACCCGGTGCGCTGGCTCGTGACGCTGCTCGGGGATCGCACGCGTGTCGGTCGAGGCGTTCGGACTCGGCGAGCGACCGCCGCACGTTCGGTCATCGCTTCCTGCGCGGCAAGACGCTCGAGCTGAAATCGGCGGCCGACTACCGGCGCTGCGCTCGAGCGCGCCAAGGTGATCGCCGATCACGCGCAGCGCCGGCAGCGGCTCGAGGAGCAGCTCCACGCCGTGGGTGCGCGCGCCGGCGGACAGGTGCTGGCCGATGCCGAGCTGGTGGAGATCAACAACTTCCTGGTCGAGTGGCCCACCGTGTACGCCGGCGCCTTCGACCGGCGCTACCTGGATCTCCCGCGCGAAGTGATCGTGACCGCGCTGCGCGAGCACCAGCGCTTCTTCGCGCTGGTCGACGGACGCGGCGAGCTCCAGCCGGGCTTTCTCGCCGTGCGCAACGGCGACGAGCGCGGGCTGGACCGCGTGCGTCGCGGCGCTGAGGACGTGCTCGTCGCGCGTCTCGAGGACGCGCGCTTCTACTGGGAGACCGACCTCGCAGCACCCGCCCGCCGCGCGCGTCGAGGAGCTGGCGGCCGTGGTGTGGATGGAAGGGCTGGGCTCGCTGCGCGACAAGGCGGCGCGGCTCCAGTCGCTCGGCGGGCTGGCTGGCCGAGCGGATCGCGCCCGCACGCGGCCGCGGCGGCGCAGCGCGCGGCGCTGCTTGTGCAAGACCGACCTGCTCTCCGAGATGATCGGCAGCGGCAAGGAGTACGCGAGCCTCGAAGGGTGTGATCGGCGTCCTACTACGCGCGGCGCGCCGGCGAGCCCGAGGACGTGTGGCGTGGCGATCGCGGAGCACTACCGCCCGCGCGGCGCGTCCGACTCGATCCCGGAGAGCGACGCCGGTACCGTGCTGGCGCTGGCGGACAAGCTCGATCACGTGGCCGGCGCATTCGTGATCGGCAAGATCCCGAGCGGCAGCGAGGACCCCTACGGCGTGCGCCGCGCGGGCAACGGCGTGATCCGCATCCTGATCGAGCGGCGGCGCAGCCTCGACCTGCGCGACGCGAGCATGGAGATCACGCGCCCGTTCTTCGCCGCCGACCCCGAGCTGCCGATGGCGGCGATCATGAAGAAACTCGGCGAGTTCTGGCGCGGTCGCGTCGAGGCGGCGCTCGACGAGCGGGGCGTGCCCTACGACGTGCGCGAGGCGGCGCTCGAGGCGCAGGTCGCGCTCGACGGCAGCGGCAAGACCCGTCCGGGATGGATCGACCCGCACGATTCGCTCGAGCGTGGCCGGGTCCTGGTCGGGTTCCGCGCCGATCCCCGCTTCGAGCCCTTGGTCGTGCTGTTCCGCCGGGTCGGCAACATCCTGAAGGCCGCCACCGAGGAGCTCCCGCAGGCGCGCTCGAGCGCGAGCGCCTGGTGGAGACGCCCGAGCGCGCGCTGCTCGAGGCGCTCGACCGCGCCCGCGACCGCACGGCGCCCCTGTGGGAGCGCCGCGCCTACGCGGGCATCCTTCCGGTTTTGCTCGACATGGAGCAGGCGATCCACGCATTCTTCGACGGCGTCATGGTCAACGTCGAGGACATTCCGACGCGAGTCAACCGCCTGCGCCTCCTGACCGAAGTCCGGGCGCTGTTCATGCGGGGATGGGATCTGTCCCGCATCGTGGTCGAGGGAGAGAAGAGCTGATGCGGATCAAGGAGAAGGCCGAGATCATCGACGCCGACGGACTGCGTCGCATCATCACCCGCATCGCCCACGAGATCGTGGAGCGCAACCGCGGCGTGGAGGACCTGGTGCTGATCGGCATCCTGCGGCGGGGCGTGACCGTCGCCGCGCGGATCGCGCGCAAGATCCTCGACATGGAGGGCAAGGCGCTCATCGAGGGCAGCCTCGACATCACCCTTTATCGCGACGACTTGTCCACGGTGGCCGCGCAGCCGGTGATGGGCGCCAGCAACATCCCCGACATCAACGGCAAGGTGGTGGTGCTGGTCGACGACGTCCTCTACACCGGTCGCACCGTGCGCGCCGCCATGGACGCCTTGATCGACTTCGGACGTCCCCGTTCGATCCAGCTCGCCGTGGTCGTGGACCGCGGGCACCGCGAGCTGCCGATCCGTGCCGATTTCGTCGGCAAGAACGTCCCGACCTCCAAGAAGGAAGTGGTGGCCGTCAAGGTGGTCGAGATCGACGGCGTCGACGGCGTGGTCATCAAGGAGACGTCCGAGGACAGCGCCTAGTCACGGACCGCATCACCCAGCGACACCGCCGGCGAGCGAACGGCCTTGCGCGTGGCCGTCTCATCGTCTAGATTTCTCGCCCGACCACTGTCGTGCCAGGACATCCTTTAACGCCACCCCGTGAGGTGGCGAAGGAGGTCGAAGATGCGTTCTCCTATTGCAACTGCCCCGGCGCCATCCGGCGTGGGGGTTTTTCTCGCCCGATGTTTTCCCGTCACCTGCTCGGCCTCGAAGGCATGAGCCGGCTGGAAGTGCTCGACATCCTCGATGAGGCTCAGCGCTTCCGCGACCTGCTCGACGGCCCCGGCGTGTCGAGCCGCGACCTCGAGGGTGTGACGGTCTGTAACGCCTTCTTCGAGAACTCGACCCGCACCCGCGTCTCCTTCGAGCTCGCCGAGCGCCGGCTCGGCGCCACGTCGGTCTCCTTCTCGGCCGTCGATTCCTCCACCGCCAAGGGCGAGACCCTGCTCGACACGCTGCGCGTGATCCAGTCCATGCGGGTGGACCTGGTGGTCGTGCGGCATCCTTCGGCGGGCGCCGCCTCGTATCTCACGCGGCATCTCGAGGCCGGAGTCATCAACGCCGGCGATGGGCAACACGAGCACCCGACCCAGGGCCTGCTCGACCTGCTGACCCTCAGGCAGGCATGGGGCGGGCGCTTCGAAGGGCGGCGGATGGCCATCGTCGGCGACATCGCCCACTCCCGCGTCGCGCGCTCCGCGATTCACGGGCTCCGCGCGCTGGGGGTCACAGTGACGCTCGCCGGACCGCCCACGCTGATCCCGGCCGGCATCGAGACGCTCGGCGTCACCGTCGCCCCGAGCGTCGAGGACGCGCTGCGCGACGCCGATGCCGCCATGGCGCTGCGGATCCAGCGCGAGCGCATGGAGCAGGGCCTGCTCGCCTCGCTGTCGGAGTACGCGCGCGTGTGGGGCGTCAACGCCAAGCGCGCCGACCTGCTCCGTCCCGATGGGGTGGTGATGCATCCGGGTCCGATGAACCGCGGGGTCGAGATCTCTCCCGACGTCGCCGACGGACCGCGCTCGGTGATCTTCGAGCAGGTGACCGACGGGGTGGCCGTGCGCTGCGCGGTGCTCAGGCGCTGCGCGGCCGGCATGCGTCGAGGCCGGTCATGAACGGCCGCCTGCTGATCCACAACGTGCGTCACTGGCGGAGCGGCGAGCCGTTCGAGATCGCGATCGAAGGCGGCCGCATCGTCGCCGCGGGCGCACCGGGAGCCGCCAAGAACGGCGCGGACCGGATCGTGGACGGCGGGGGCGCGGTGCTCGCGCCCGGCCTCGTCGATCTCCACGTCCACCTGCGCGAGCCTGGGCAGGGGACCAAGGAGACCATCGAGACCGGCACGCGCGCCGCGGCGGCGGGCGGATTCACCGCGGTCGCCTGCATGCCCAACACCCACCCGGTGGTCGACAACCCGGCCTGGGTGAGCTGGATCCGCATGCGCGCGCAAGAGGGAGCCCACTGCCGCGTGTACCCGATCGCCGCGGTGACCGTGGGACAGAAGGGCGAGCAGCTCGCCGAGCTGGCCGCCCTGGCGGAGTCGGGCGCGGTGGCGTTCTCGGACGACGGATCACCCGTGATGTCGGCGGAGGTGATGCGTCGGGCGCTCGAATACGCCAAGCCACTCGGCCTTCCGATCGTGTGTCACGAGGAGGACCCTCACCCTGCGCGGGCAGGGTCACATGAACGAAGGATCGGTGTCGGCCCGGCTCGGCGTGCGCGGCATTCCGCCCGCCGCCGAGGTGGTGATGGTGCGCCGTGACGTCGAGCTCGCCGCGCTGACCGGGGGCGCGTGCACTTCGCCCATCTATCCGTGGGTGGCTCGTTCGACGCGCTGCGCGACGCCAAGCGCCGCGGTCTCGAGGTGACCGGCGAGACGTGTCCCCACTACTGGACGCTCACCGAGGATGCGGTGGCCGACTACGACACCCACGCCAAGATGAATCCGCCGCTGCGCTCGGAGTCGGACCGCCAGGCGGTCATCCAGGCGATCCGCGAGGGCGTGGTCGATTGCTTCACCACCGACCATGCGCCGCACACCTTCGAGGACAAGCGGCAGCCGTTCGACCGTGCGCCATTCGGGATCGTGGGGCTCGAGACCGCGCTGGCGCTCACGCTCACGCACCTGGTGAAGCCCGGGCACCTCACGCTGGCACGGGCACTCGAGATGTGGACCGAGGCGCCGCGGCGGGTGTTCCGGCTGCCCGAGGTGACCCTGACTCCCGGCTCGCCGGCCGACCTCACGCTCATCGATCCCGACGCCGAGTGGACCGTGGATCCGGTGCGGTTCCATTCGCGCAGCCGCAACACGCCGTTCGCTGGATGGCAGATGACCGGAAAGGTCCTGGCCACCTGGTGTGAAGGCGCGGCCACCCACCTGGAAGAGCAGGCGATGGAAGTGAGCGCGCGATGACCCGGCGCCCGCCCGCGATCCTGGCGCTCGAAGACGGCCGTGTCTTCCAAGGGAGTCCTGCGGCGCGCGCACGGAAACCACCGGCGAGGTGGTGTTCAACACCGCGATGACCGGTTACCAGGAGGTGTTGAGCGATCCCTCGTACTGCGGGCAGATCGTCACCTTCACGTATCCGCTGATCGGCAACTACGGCGTCAATGCGGAGGACTGGGAGAGCGATCGCTTCCGCGCCCAAGGCATGGTGTGCCGCGAGGTGAGCGAATGGCCGAGCAATTGGCGCTCCGCGGGCCGCCTCGAGGACTGGCTCGAGGAGCGCGGCGTTCCCGGGATCTGCGGCATCGACACGCGGGCGCTGACACGCCACCTGCGCGATCGCGGCGTGATGCGCGGCTGCCTCTCGGCGCTCGTGACCGATGCGGACACGCTCGTCGACAAGGCGCGCTCCTCGCCCCGGATGCTCGGCCTGGCGCTCGCCGATCTCGTCACGTGCGGTGAGCCCTACGGGTGGAACGAAGGGGCTCCGACCGACGGCGTGGAAACGCCGGTCGACGGACCGCTGGCCGTGGTCTACGACTTCGGCGTCAAATACAACATCCTGAGAAGGCTGCGCGCGGAAGGCTTCCGTGTGCGCGTGGTGCCGGCGCGCACTCCGGCCGCCGAGGTCCTGCAGATGGAGCCCGACGGCGTGGTGCTCTCCAACGGTCCCGGCGATCCAGAGCCGCTCGACTTCGCCATCCAGGCGGCGCACACCGTCGCCCATGCGGTGCCCACGCTCGGCATCTGCCTGGGTCATCAGTTGCTCGGTCTTGCGTTCGGGGGAAGGACCGGCAAGCTCAAGTTCGGGCATCGCGGCGCCAACCACCCGGTGATCGATCGACGCACGGGCGCGGTCGAGGTGACCTCGCAGAATCACGGGTTCTTCGTGGATCTCGCCTCGCTGCCGGCCGGGGAATTCGAACCCACGCACTTCAGCGCGAACGACCACACGCTCGAGGGCATGATCCACCGTGGGCTGCCGGTGCTCTCGTGCCAGTACCATCCGGAGGCCAGTCCCGGTCCGCACGACTCGCGTCCATGGTTCCGCGCGTTCCGCGATCTGGTGCGCGAGCGCAGCCGCATCGAGGTGCGCGAGGCGAAGGAGCCCGTCGCGGCGGTCGGGGACCGGATCTCCTGATGCCGGCCCGTCCTGATCTCAAGAAGGTGATGGTGGTGGGGGCCGGGCCGATCGTGATCGGTCAGGCCTGTGAGTTCGACTACTCCGGCACGCAGGGATGCCGCGCACTGCGCTCACTCGGGATCCAGGTGGTGCTGCTGAATTCCAATCCGGCCACGATCATGACCGATCCGGATTTCGCGGATCGCACCTACATCGAGCCGCTGCTCCCGGAGATCGCCGAGCGCATCATTGCCCGCGAAAGCCCGATGCCCTGCTGCCGACGCTCGGCGGGCAGACCGGGCTCAACCTCGCGGTTCAGCTCGCGCGCCGTGGCGTGCTCGAGCGCCACGGCGTCCAGCTGATCGGCGCCTCGCTCGAGGCGATCGAGACCGCCGAGGACCGGCAGCGCTTCAAGCAGGCGATGCAAGGCGCCGGTCTGGAGCTGCCGCGGAGCGGCTACGTGTCGAGCGTCGGCGAAGCCGTCGAGCTCGGCGAGCAGCTCGGTTATCCGCTGGTGATCCGCTCCTCGTTCACCCTCGGCGGTCAGGGCTCGGGGCTGGTGCACAACATGCGACAGCTCCGCGAGGTGGCGCGGCTCGCGCTCTCGCAGTCGGGCTCCGGCAAGGTGCTGATCGAGGAGTGCCTGGTGGGGTGGAAGGAGTTCGAGCTCGAGGTCATGCGGGATCGTGCGGACAACTGCGTGGTCGTCTGCTCGATCGAGAACTTCGATCCCATGGGCGTCCACACCGGCGACAGCATCACGGTCGCCCCGGCCCAGACCCTGTCGGACCGCTGCTACCAGCGCATGCGCGACGCCGCGCTCCTGGTCATGCGGACCATCAAGGTCGAAGCGGGCGGGTCCAACATCCAGTTCGCGGTGCATCCGCGCACCGGTGAGATGCGGGTGATCGAGATGAATCCGCGTGTCTCGCGCTCCTCGGCGCTCGCCAGCAAGGCGACCGGCTTCCCGATCGCCAAGATCGCGACGCTCCTGGCGGCGGGGCTCACGCTCGACGAGATCCCCAACGACATTACCAAGAAGACGCCCGCGTGCTTCGAGCCGTCTCTCGACTACTGCGTCGTCAAGATCCCGCGCTGGGCGTTCGAGAAGTTCCGCGCGGCCGACCCGCGGCTCGGCACTCGTATGAAGTCGGTGGGCGAGATCATGGCCATCGGCCGAACCTTCCCCGAGGCGCTGCTCAAGGGCTGGCGCGCGCTCGAGAACCAGCCGGGGTCCTGCCCGAGGCGGCCTCGATCGCGGAGCTCGAAGCGTTGCGCGAGAAGCTGCGCGAGCCCTACGCCGACCGGCTGGGCGACTTGTTCCGCGCCCTGGCGGCGGGTGAGGCGCCCGAGGCGCTCAGCGCGCTGACCGGGATCGATCCGTGGTTCCTGAACCAGATGAGGCGGATCGTCGTGCTCGACCGCGCGCTGGTCGAGCGCATCCAGCGCGATCCGGAGGCGCCGTGGCGGGAGGGCATGATCCGCGAGGCCAAGCGTCTCGGGCTCTCCGACCGACACCTGGCGCGCCGTCTCGGACTCACTGAGGCGGACGTGCGCAAGCGACGTCTGGCCCACGGGCTGGTGCCGGTGATGAAGGCGGTCGATACCTGCGGAGCCGAGTTCGAGGCGGTCACGCCCTACTTCTACTCGACCTACGAGGAGGAGAGCGAGGTGCCGGCCAGCGATCGGGTGCGCGTCATGATCATCGGGAGCGGTCCCAATCGCATTGGGCAGGGTCTGGAGTTCGATTACTGCTGCGTCCAGGCCGCGCTCGAGCTCAAGCAGCAGGGCTACGAGGTGCTGCTCGTCAATTCCAACCCCGAGACCGTGAGCACGGACTATGACGTGTCGACTCGACTCTACTTCGAGCCGCTCACCGCGGAGGACGTGCTGAACGTGATCGACGCCGAGAAGCCCGCCGGCGTGATCGTGCAGCTCGGCGGCCAGACGCCACTCCAGCTGGCGCGCGCGCTGAACGAGGCGGGCGTTCCGCTGTGGGGCACTTCGTTCGACGGGCTCGACACCGCCGAGAACCGCGAACGTTTCCGCGCGCTGATGGAGCAGCTGGGGCTGCGCCAACCCGAGAGCGCCACCGCCACTTCGCCTGCCGAGGCGTTGCGCGCCGCGGCCAGCCTGGGCTACCCGGTGCTGGTGCGCCCCTCGTACGTGCTCGGTGGCCGCGGCATGCGCGTGGTGTACGAGGAGGCCGAGCTGCAGGACTGGCTCGACCACGAGGCGTTGATCTCGGCGGACGAGCCGGTGCTGATCGACGAGTTCCTGGTGGGGGCGCTCGAGGTCGACGTGGACGCGGTGGCTGACGGCGAGCGGGTGCTGGTGGGCGCGGTCATGGAGCACATCGAGGAGGCCGGGATCCACTCGGGCGACTCCACCTGCGTGATCCCTCCCTTCACGCTCGGCGAGGGGACCGTGCGCGAGGTGGTGGAGATCACCGGGAAGCTGGCGCGCGCCCTGGGGGTCAAGGGATTGTTGAACGTGCAGTTCGCCGTGCGCGCCGATCAGGTGTTCGTGCTCGAGGCCAACCCCGCGCCTCGCGCACGGTGCCGTTCGTGAGCAAGGCCATCGGCATGCCGCTGGCCCGCCTGGCGGCTCGGGTGATCGCCGGCGAGAAGCTCGCCGACCTGGCCCCGGACGGTGCTCCGGAGCCCACGCTGGTGAGCGTCAAGAAGCCGGTCCTCCCGTTCGGACGATTCCCGGGGAGGACGCCTTGCTCGGTCCAGAGATGAAGTCCACGGGCGAGGTCATGGGGCGGGACCTGGACTTCGGCCGCGCCCTGGCCAAAGCTCACCTGGGGTCGGGCGAGCCGCTTCCGCCCAACGGCAAGGTCTTCTTGAGCTTGCGGGACGACGACAAGCGGGCCATCACCTTCATGGCGAAGAAACTGGTGGAGCTGGGGTATGAACTGATAGCCACCCGCGGCACTGCCCGATTCCTGCGCCGCAATGGGGTGGAATGTCGAGTCGTGAACAAGGTCCACGAGGGGCACCCGCACGCCGTGGACCTGGTCGAGGCCGGCGAGATCCAGCTCGTGATCAACACACCATTGAGCCGTGCATCGGAATACGACGAGCGCGCCATTCGTCAGAGTGCCGTGGCCTACGGCGTGCCGGTCATCACCACCGTGGCGGGAGCACTGGCGGCTGTCTCGGGGCTCGAGGCCCTGAGCCGCGGGCCGCTCGAAGTGACGGCGCTCCAGGAGATCGTGTGAGGTCGAGACGTCCCGAATGGAAGACGATCGTCGCCGCCCTGCTGCTGGCGTCGACGACCGCCTCGTGCGCGTATTACAACACCTTCTACCTGGCGCGTCGTTACTACGACCGTGCCACGCCCAACGCGCCCTACGTCGCCGACACGCCCGATCCCACGGCGGTCGCCAACTTCAACAAGAGCATCGACTACTCGAAGCGGCTGATCGCCAACTATCCAAAATCCAAGTGGGTCGATGATGCCTATCTGCTGTGGGCACGCAGCCTGCTCGGTCGCGACGATCCGATCGGGACGATGAACATGCTCAAGGATTTTCCGACCCGCTATCCGCGCAGCTCGCTCAAGGACGCCGCGCTCTTCTACCTGGGCGTGGGCGGCCGCAAGGCGCGCATGCACACCGACGCGCTCGCCGCGCTCGACGAGTTCATCAAGAAGGCGCCGAAGAGTGATCTGATGCCGTACGCCTTGCTGGAGCGCTCGCGCGTGCTCTCGGCGCTCGACCGGCCGGCCGAGGCCGCCGCTTCGGCTTCGCAGGTGCTCGAGCATTATCCGAAGAGTCCCGAGCACGATCGGGCGATGAACCTGCGCGCCGACGCGTGGCTGGGCCAGGGCGATTACGATCGCGCCCGCACGGACTACCGCGAGCTGCAGGGACGGGCCAGGACCGACGAAGACCATTTCAGCTACCTGCTCAAGGAAGCGGACTGCCTCGAAGCCGGGCGCCGCTACGATGACGAGCTCGCGCTGCTGCGTGACGCCCAGGCCCACGAGCAGGAGCCGCAAATCACCGGGGATTGCCGCTCAATCAGGCCAGCACCGATCGGTGGGGACGTCTGACCCTGCGGATCGGCACCGCCGAGGTGCTCGCCGGGCGGAGGGAGCCCGCGCTCGACGCCTATCGCCGCGTGGTGAACCAGCTGCCGCGCACGTTGCTCGCCGCCGAAGCGCAGTATCGGATCGGCTACGCCTACGAGATCCTCAGCGACGACTTCGAGACCGCGCGGGGCGAGTACGCCAAGGTCCAGACAATCGCCGCCGGGTCGGCCTTCATCGCCCCGGCCAACCAGCGACAGACGAATCTGCAGCGCTTGATCCAGTACCGCGCGGGCGCCGGTCCCGATTCGGTGGGCAAGAAGGCGGAAGCCGGGTTCATGCTGGCCGAGCTCTACCTGTTCCAGCTCGACAAGCCGGAGCGGGCGCTCGAGGAATACCGCAAGCTCTCGCAGGCGAACCCCGGCACCGCCTATGCCGGCAAGGCGCTCAACGCCGAGGCGTGGGTGCTGCGGAACAAGCTCCATCGGCAGTCCGAGGCCGATTCGGTGCTCTGGACCGTCGTGAGGGAATATCCGAAAACCGAGGCGCAGGTCGATGCGCGCGACTATCTCGAGCGCGTGGGAGTCGACGTGCCTCAGAACCTGATCCAGCTCCCGGAGAAGCAGCTCCTGGCATCGGTCGACACCACCACGCTCACGCCGCCGCCGGTCAAGGCGGACTCGCTAGAAATTCGCCCGAGCGGGAATCCCGCCCAGCCGACCTTCAACGTCTATCAGCCCGGACAGGCGCAGCTCATCCCACCGCCGTCTTTCACCGGCCCCGGCGCTCACGGCGCGCCCCCTCGGCGGGTGCGACTGCGGGCACGGCGAGCGCTGGCGCCACCGGTGCAGCCGCCGGCGCGGCAGCCGGCGCCGCCTCAGTCGCGAGGACGGGTGGCACGGGCAGCGCTCCCGCCGCCGGGTCGGCTCCCGCCTTTCACGATCCGTCGTCGTGGCCCGATTCGCCCGACGCCACGGACAGCGCGCATCACGTCGCGGCCCCGGCGCCCCGGGACTCGGTTCCGCGAAACTGATGCTCAGCGTCCCGGTCGAGGATCGCGCCACGCTCGCCGCGAGCTGGCGTCAGGTCCGTGGTCACGTGGTGTCCCAGCGGGACTACGGCGCCGGACATCGCTGGCTCACGCTCGAGATCTCACCTGGATTCGCGACACCTGCGCCGGGGCAGTTCGTGCAGCTCTTGCTCGTCGCACCGTCTCCAGTGCTGCTGCCGCGTCCGATGAGCGTGGCGAGCGCCGAGCAGCGGCACGGCCGGCTGCGGCTCGGCTTCCTTTACGGCGCGGTCGGCTCCGGAACCCGCGCGCTCGCGGAGCTGGTCGCGGGCGACCCGGTGGACGCGCTGGGACCGCTCGGCCACGGCTACCCACTCGCGACGCCGGGAACACCGGTGCTGGTGGCTGGCGGACGCGGCGTGGCGCCGCTCTTGTTCGCGGCCGACGCGCTGCGGCGCGCCGGAAGGCGCTGCGAGTTCTTCTTCGGAGCGCGCAATCGCGACGCGCTGGTGGGGCTGGAAGACGCCAAGCGCCAGATCGACCGTCTCGGGGGACGGCTCCATCTCGCCAGCGACGACGGCTCACGCGGGAGCCGCGGCACCGTGCTCGATCTGCTCGAGCGCCTCGCCGACCGGCTGCCCCAACCGCTGGTGGTGCACGCCTGCGGTCCGCATGCGATGCTGGCGGCCGTGGCGCGCTGGGCGCTGCGGCGCGGCACCCGGGCGTACCTGGCGATGGAATCGGTGATGGCCTGCGGCACGGGGGTGTGCCGCGGCTGCCCGCTGCCGCGCAGCGCCGAAGCGCGCGCGCGCCATCGGCTGATGGGCAGCGACGCGCCTTCGCTATTCGGCAACGTGGAGTACGCGATGTGCTGCACCGAAGGACCGGTGTTCGAGGGCGCCGATCTGGACTGGGAGCGAGTCGAATGAAGCTCAAGCGGCGCGCCGCGCGACGCGACAAGCTCGAGGTCGAGCGCCCGGTCGATCTCAGCGTGAAGATCGGACCGATGACCCTGCGCAACCCGGTGCTGACCGCGTCCGGCACGTTCGGCTACGGCGACGAGTACGCGCACGTCGTCGACGTCGGCAAGATCGGCGCGGTGATCACCAAGACCGTGACGCTCAAGCTGCGACCCGGCAATCCGCCGGTGCGGATCGCCGAAACCCCGAGCGGCATGCTCAACTCGATCGGGCTCGAGAATGTCGGGCTCGAGCGCTTTCGCTCGGAGAAGCTTCCCAAGCTCGCGGCCCTCGGCGCCACGGTGATCGCCTCGATCGGCGGCGAGACGCCGCGCGAGCTGGCGCGGCTCCTGGAGGCGCTCGGGAGTGAACGCGGCATCGCCGGATTCGAGATCAATTTCTCGTGCCCCAACGTGGCGCGGCGGCGCGCGGTACTGGGCGGTGGCACGACGCCTGGAGCGGACGCTGCGGTCGCTGCGGCCGCTCACGCGCGCGGCGATGATCGCCAAGCTCTCACCCGACGTCACGTCGGTCGCGGACCTGGCGATCGCGTGCGAGCAGGGCGGGGCAGACGCGGTGACCGCGGTGAATACCTTCGTCGGAATGGCGGTCGACCTCGAGCACGGCCGCAACCGGCTCAATCGCGCGACCGGCGGACTCTCCGGCCCGGCGATCAAGCCGCTCGCGCTCGCGCGCTGCTACGAAGCCGCCGCCGCCGTGGACATCCCGGTGATCGGCTCGGGCGGCATCATGAGCGGACGTGACGCCCTGGAGTTCATCGCGGTGGGTGCCGCCGCGGTCCAGGTCGGGACCCTGAGCTTCATCCGTCCACGCGGCGCGACGGACGTGCTCGACGAGCTGACGGCGATGCTGAGCACGCGTGGCGTGCGCCGGATCACGGACTGGCGCGGCTGCCTGATGGGCGAGCCGGGATCCAGTCCGATGCCGGAATGGAAGCAACCGGTCGGCGGGAGGAAGGGCTGATGGCGGACATCGCGGTCGCGTTCGACGTCGGGAGCCTCGAGGCGGCGCTGGCGCTCGACGAGCGACTCGGCCCGGGACCCGAGCTCGCCAAGGTCGGTCTCGAGCTGTACACGGCCGCCGGTCCCGAGGTGGTGCGTGCGCTCACGGCGCGCGGACGGCGGGTGTTCCTCGATCTCAAGCTCCACGACATCCCCAACACCGTGAAGGGCGCGGCCGCGTCGGCGTCGCGTCTGGGCGCCGACTTGCTCACCGTGCATGCCATGGGGGCGGCGCGATGGTGGCGGCCGCGGTCGAAGGCGCGGCGCAGGGCGGTGGCGGAACGCGCATCGTCGGGGTCACCGTGCTCACGAGCCTCGATACGCGCTCGCTCCCGCCGGGTCTCGCGCATCCGTTCCACACCGAGATCGTGGCCGCGCGGCTCGCGGAGCTGGTGGAAGGGGCCGGAGGTCACGGCATCGTGTGCTCGGCTTCCGAGCTGACATTCATCCGCCAGTACCTGGGGCGACCGGTCTTCGCCGTGACCCCGGGCATCCGTCCGCGCGGCGCGCCGACCCAGGATCAGGCGCGGGTCACCACGGTCGAGGAGGCGGTTCGCGCCGGCTCGTCGCTGCTGGTGCTCGGCCGAACCGTGACATCGGCCGTCGATCCCCGCGCGGCGCTCGAGGCCGCGCGCGACGAGCGCGACCGGGCCCTGGCCCCCGCGACGGGTTAGCCATGTTGCCAGGGGCGGCCGGACCCGACGCATAATCCCCGGGAATGAACGAGGCGGCCCGGCGTATCAGTGAAGGAGCGGAGGACGAGGCCGCTCTGATCCGCTGCGCTCAGGCCGGGGATGCCAAGGCGTTCGCGGAGATCGTGCGCCGCTATCAGCGCGCCATATACCGCCTGGCCTACGGCCTCACCCGCAGCTCGAGCGACGCGGACGACTTGGCCCAGGAGACATTCCTGCGCGCGTACCAGGCGCTCGGTCGGTTTCGCGTGGGGAGCCCATGTATCCGTGGCTGGCGCGCATCGCCACCAACCAGGCGTTCTCGCTGTTCCGATCACGACGCCGCAAGCCCGAGACACCGCTCGAGCCGCTGGTCGAGGCCGGGCGGCAATGGAGCGCGGATGGCGATCCGGCCGACGAGACCGCGGAGCGCGAGCACCGCGCGCAGCTCCAGGCGGCGCTCGCGGAGCTCAAGCCCGAGCACCAGGCGGTGCTGGTGCTGCGCGCCGTGCAGGACCTCTCCTACGAGGAGATCGCGCAGGCGCTGCGGGTGCCGGTGGGCACCGTGATGTCGCGACTGTCGCGCGCGCGCGCCGAGCTCAAGAGCCGCTTGCTGTCGAAGACCGGAGAGCAACCATGAAGCACCTGACCGGGGAGGCGCTGAGCGCTCATCTGGACGGCGCCACGACCCGTGCCGCGCGCGAGCGCGTCGAGGCGCATCTGGCGGGCTGCGAGACCTGCCGCGCCGCACTGGCCGAGCTCGCGGCACGCGAGGCGGACCTGCGGTCGGCGCTCGAGCACGATCCGGGCGACGCCTACTTCGAGACATTCGCGGCGCGAGTCGAGGATCGCATCCGCGCCCGCGGGCTCAAGGGCGCGCAGTCGCGCCTGGGCGTCGGAGGCTGGCTGGGCTGGTTGCGGTCGCCTCGGCGGCTCGCGTGGGTAGGCGCCGCGGCGGCCGTGATCGGAGGCGCCGCGATCGTGATCCTGTCGTCGCACGAGATCGGAAGGCCGATGGTGAATCCGGGGCTCATGGAGCCGCATCGGCTGCTGGAGCGCGAGCAGGGCGCGACCGGCGCCAAGCAGGAGCTCGCCACCCGGGCTCCGAGCGCGGCGGCCCCGGGCGAAGCGCGCGAGTTGGATCGGGATCGCCGTAGCGAAGCCTCGATGGCGGAGACGAAGCAGAAGCTGGCGGCACCCGAGGGCGCGGCCTTGCTCAAGGATCGCACGACCCAGGCCGCGGCTCCTCCGGCGGCGCACGACGAGCAGGCGCTCGATCGCCAGACCCCCGCGGTGGAGGAAGCGCGCAGCGATGCGGCCGCACCGAGTCGTCTCCAGCAGACCCAGCGCGCCGCGGGGAAGACGTGCCGATGCAAAAGAACTTCGCCGAGCCACCGAAGGCGGCCGTGGGAGGGACGAGCCTCAAGGCCGCGAAGCCTCAAGCGGTCCCCATGCAGAGTGCGCCCAGCGCCGACGCCGTCGCGCCCGCTCCGCTCGCGGCGGGTCAGACCCGCCTGTGCGGACGCGTCGTCGATCCCAACGGACGTCCCGTGGCCGGTGCGGTGGTGGCGCTCGCCGATCGCGGCCTCACCGTGTCGAGCGACGGCCAGGGCGGCTTCTGCATGGACGTGCCAGAAGGACTGCACGAGCTCAGCGCGATGGCGATCGGCTACGAGCCTGCCCGGCTGCAGGTGCGCGTCGAGGGCGAGACGTCCCAGGCGTCGGTGATCCTGCATCCGGTTTCGGTGCTGGGGCAGGCCTACCGCAAGGCTGGCCGTTCGAACGAAACGCAGTACGGTTTCGTCTCCGCCCTTGGGGCGACGTCCGATTCGTTCCGTGCTGAGCTGCTCTCTTCCAGAGCCTCGGTGCTGGCCTCCACGGTTGCCTACGACAGCGCCGCGGTGGCCTGGATGCGCTATGCGAGCAGCGCCTCGGCGGCCGGGCGCAGCGAGGCGCGCTTCAAGATCGCCGAAGCGCGCTTCCAAGCGTGGCGTCTCGAGTCAACCCAGGTGCGAGCAACCACCGCGCGCCAGGCGATCGACGCTTATCTCGCGAATGCTCCCACGGGGTCGCGGCGGAAGCAGGCGGAGGCGTGGAAGCGCTCCCTGTCGCAGTGATGTCGCAGGCTCGGGTTTCGTTCAGGGATGCCCGGCCAGCTCCCGCCCATCAAGTGACGCACACGCGCTGAGCCGGGACGATCGGCCGATCAAGTCCCGAGCGGTCTGGGCCGAAAACCTCTCCAAGCTCCCCTCGACTCTTGGAGACCCTCTCATGGGCCCGTTTTTGCTCGTCACCCTGCTCGCGCACGCGACGCTCGATGCCCAAGGCACGCGCGCGATCGATCAACGTCTATCGGACTTCGTGTGGGCCGCCTTCGACACCGCGCGCGGCGGGTTCGTGAGCCGCGCCGGCGTTCCCGAAGAGAGCGCGGTGGAGCTGGCGATCGAGCGCGGCGATGGGCCGTGGATGTCGCGCGCCACCACCACGCTCGACTGGACCCACGGGCTCATGGACACGCTGATCGGCGGGTTCTACACCAATCGCTCGACGCGCCACGAGGACGAGGACGTGCTGCTCAAGCGCACCGACGTCAACGCGCGTCGCCTCGAGAACCTCACCGATGCCTGGCAGCTCACGCACGACGAGCGCTTCCACCAGGACGCCGCGCGCGTGGTCGACTTCATGGAGCGGGTGCTGATGGACGGCCGTGGCGGATTCGTCGTGGCACAGGTGGGCGATCGCGATCTGGAGCCGCGCTCCAACGGGCTGGCCATCCACGCCTGGCTGGTTTGGGCCGCCACGACCTGGAGCACGAGCCGTCGTGACTTCGCACTGCGGAGCCTCGACCGCGTGTGGGAGAACTGCTGGACGCCGCCGCTCGGGCTGGTGCGCAAGGACGACTTCGGCGACCTGAGCCTCGAGCCGCAGCTGGTCGACCAGGTGGAGATGGGACGCGCGTACGTGCTGGCCGCGCGCCTGTGCGGCCGGCCCGAGGATCGGGCGCGCGCGGTCGCGATTGGACAGCTCATCACCACCGCTTCGCGGAGCACGACGGCGGATTCCGCACGCAATCGATGCCGAAGAAGGACGGCTCGATCAAGAAGGCGTCCAAGTCGCCGCTCGAGAACGCCCGCACCGCCCGTTTCCTGGCCGAGCTCGCCGCGCTCACTGAGGATGCGAGCCTGAAAGCCACCGCCGAGCGCACCATCGAGACGTTCCGGTCCGACTGGAGCAAGTCCGGACCCGTATCGGCGGACTGGGCGCTCGCGGCCCGCGCCTGTTACGCGCCGAACCTGCCCGAAGGCGCCGGCGTGGGCGATGGACGCGCACGAGAACGAGGCGCCGGCGCGGCCGCGCGTGGTGCGGATCAAGACCGGCCGCCGCTGATCGTCCACCCGGCCCCGGTCTGCCTACGGAACTACGCCGGCTCGGCCATCGTGCAGTAGATCTCACCCACGTGGTCGATCTGGCGCAGCTTGAAGCCCGCCTTCCGGTGAAGCTCTTCCACCTGGCGGCGCGTGAAGAAATAGACCGGGCATCCGAGCAGTGAGAGACGCACCTGCCGGATCGGCATCCGCCACGTCCAGACCAGTGGCCAGGTCGAGGAAAGCGCTCGCGCGTCAGCGCGCGGATTCTCTCCAGGAACGGCAGCGGATCCTGGACGTAGTCGAATACTCCCACTGCAATCGTGACGTCGGCGCGCTCTTCGAGCGGCGTATCGGCGATGTTGGTCACGAGTGCCTGCGCGCCGGTCCTGGACATTCGCTTCCCGGATCAGTTGATCCGCCTTTTCGATCATGGCGGGGGCGCTGTCGATCCCCAGCACGCGCGCCGCGCCGGCCTTCGCGAACGGAACCAGGTAGCGGCCGGATCCACAACCGAGATCGCAGACGCTCTTGCCGTCGAGATTCCCAGAGTGCTTCATCACCCAGTCAAAGCGATCGTAGATGTCCTTGCGGAGCCAGCGATCGAGAGAGCGGCCCAGGGAGGACTTCCTGCCGGAATAGATGGCGTCGAAGCTCTTCGCCTGCTTCTTCCAATATTCAACAGCTTGCTCGGGTTGTCCGGTTCTCATGTCCGTTCTCGCTGGCAAGGAGGGTCTTGTATTCGGGCAGCTCGCAGACAGGCGCGAACGCGTAGCGCTGGAGCATCGCCGTGATGCGCGCCTCCATCGTCTCGAGCTTGGTGTAGTGACGTAGCCTGGATTTCGAAGGCAAAGGAAGTCGGGGCTGCTCGGGATCAATTTCCCATGGGTGGAAGTAGAGAATCAGGGGCATACGCTCACGGCGTAGGACGCGGTCCACGCCGAAGAAAGTGTAACGCAACGGCAGAATGCGCAGGTAGCCGCCCCCGCCCACTGGAAAGTTCATTCCCAGCATGCGAAAGGTCGTGAGGGGAAACTCCGCCAAGTGTCCTGACTTCAAGGGATGGAGACAAGGCCGCCGAGAATATCCTGGCACTCCGTAGAAGTCATGACGGATGGGAAGATGCTCGAATCATAACGGAACCCCAGCTCCTTGAGGATTTCGAGCGCCCAAAAGCTGCGCTCGACCACCGAGAACGTCGGTGCGCGGTATCCAAATACCGGCGTCCCCGCTGCGTTCTCGATCGCCTGTTTGGCTCGCAGAGTGTCTTCGCGAAACTCCTCTGGCGTGAGCTGGTAGACCAAGCGGTGCCAATAGCTGTGGCACGCCAGTTCGTGCCCGGCGCGGTGGATCTCACGGACCAGATCAGGATAGCGCTCCGCGACCCAGCCGAGCACGAAGAACGTGCCTCGCACCCCAGACCGCGCGAACAACTCGAGAACGTGGTGCGTGCTGACCACGACCCTGCTCTCCGTCGATTCCCATCGATCGCGGGTCAAGAGGGACGCGACGGCCTCGGCGTGGAAGTAGTCCTCGACATCGACGGTCAGAGCGTTCAGATGAGGTGTCGACAGGGGACCCTCCCGCGGTGACGCGGCACGCGTCTCTCCGGTTGGGCGGCCGACGGCGGAACGCTGGCTCAAAATGGAGCGTGCATGATAGCAGAAGGATTCGCCCTTCTGCCCAACGCCGGCGCGGCCGCGCGTGGTCCGGATCAAGACGGATCGCCGCTAGGCGAGCGCTGGAGGGTCAGCGCTCGAGCAGCGGCCACTGCGCGTCTCGCTTGGACGTCATCGTGCAGGGGAGGGGCCACGCGATTCCGATTGCCGGATCGTCCCAGCGCACGCCCCCTCGTGCGGCGGTGAGTACCGCTCGCTCAGGAGGTACTCGACCAGGCAGTCGTCCCGCAGGGTCTGAAACCCATGGGCGCAGCCCTCTGGGAATCAGCAGCAGCTCCTGGTTCTCTTCGGTGAGCCCGAGGCGACCCACTGACCATGGGTCGGTGAGCCTTTCCGGATGTCCACGCAGACGTCGAACACCGCTCCGCGCAGGCACTGGACGACCTTGTCTTCGGCCATGGGCGGGTTCTGAAAATGGAGCCCGCGGATCGTGCCCTTGAGGCGAGTCTGCGAGCGGACCAGGCGCACCACCTCGAGATCCGGGAGGATCCGCCGAATCGCGTCGAGGTCGATGAGGTTGGTGAAGGAGCCACGATCGTCATGGATGGGCTGGACCTGCACGCGGGAGCATCCGGCGATCGGGGTCGGTACGAGCTTCATGGGCGGCAAGTCGATGGAAAGGGTCGGGAGGACAGGAGCCGGACTCTGCTGATGGCGCCGCAGCCAGGGTCAACGCATGGGGTCGAGGACTCTTATCAGGGAGTGGAGCCGTGTGATAGCCTTTTCGCCCCGAATCGTGCCGCATCGCGGCTCATCCATCATGGCTCAGCGAGAGAGACATCATGCCAAACTTCTGGAACGACGCGCGGTTCCTCGTCACCGGCGGGGCCGGTTTCTTGGGCCAAAGCGTGGTGGAGGGGCTGCGGCGACGCGGCGCCCGCGAGATCGCGATCCCGCGCAGCCGGGACTCTGACCTCCGCAGCAGGGATGACATCGTGCGGCTCTGACCCAGCACCGGCCGGAGGTGATCATCCATCTGGCGGCCGTGGTGGGTGGCATCGGCGCCAATCGACGCAACCCCGGACGATTCCTCTACGACAACCTGATCATGGGGGTCCAGCTCATGGAGCAGGCGCGCCTCATGGGGTGCACAGGCTCGTCGCGCTGGGCACCGTGTGCGCGTACCCGAAGTTCACGCCAGTCGCCGTTTCGACGAGGACGAGCTCTGGGACGGCTACCCCGAGGAGACCAACGCGCCCTACGGTCTGGCCAAGAAGATGCTGCTCGTTCAGGCGCAGGCGTACCGCGCAGCAGTACGGATTCGACGCGATCCATCTCCTGCCGGTGAACCTGTACGGGCCGCGGCGACAACTTCGACCCGGAATCGCTCCCACGTCATCCCGGCGCTCATCCGCAAGTGCCTCGAGGCGGAGCGCGGCCGGACTGACCGCGATCGCGGTATGGGGAACGGGCTCGGCGACGCGTGAGTTCCTCTACGTCGACGACTGCGCCGAGGCGATCCTGCTCGCCACCGAGCGCTATCGGACAGCCCGACCCGATGAACCTGGGCTCGGGCTACGAGATCTCCATCACGCGACCTCGTGCACACGATCGCGCGCCTTCACCGGATTCCGTGGCGAGATCCGCTGGGATGACACCAAGCCCGACGGCCAGCGCGCCGCGGCCTCGACGTGTCCCGGGCGCGGGCCGAGCTGGGGCTTCGAGGCCAAGATGCCGCTCGAAGAGGGATTGCGCCGCACGATCGAATGGTACGCAGCCTCGGTCGGCCTCCGAGTCTGATGTGGCTTGTCCTCGGCGCACCTAGTTTCATGCTCCCCTTCCATGTCTGAAGCGCAAGCCTCTCCACGTCACCCTCGTCACCATCCATTTCCATCCGGACTCATTCGGCCACGGGACAGCTCCTGACTCGAGCTGGCCGTGGGGCTCGAGGGGATGGGGTGAGGTGTCGGTCTTCACCGCGCGACCCACATACGCGAATCGGCCGAGTGTCGAGATTCGAGGTGCACGAGGGCGTGGAGATCCACCGGGTCGTCAGCACGCATCTCGACAAGAATTCCCATATCGGGAGAGTCCTCAACGCAGGCACCCTATTTCGTCGCCGTCCTCGGGGCCCTGCTGTGGCGCTGGCATCGCGGGCCGCTCCTCAATCGTCTCGAGCCCGCCTTTTCTCGGCCTCGCCGGCTATCTCCTGCGAATGATCCGGGGCCAGCCGTACGTCTACCTGGTTCACGACGTGTTTCCGGACGCCGCGGTGACGTCTCGGCTTACCTGAAAGCCGGCGGCTGGGTGAGCAGGATCTGGGACCAAGTGAATCGGCTGGTCCTGACCCATGCGAGCCGGATCGTGGTTCTGGGGGAGGGGACCAAGACGGTCATCGCGAGGAAGGGGATGGCGTCGCGGATCGCATCCGCGTGATCCACAACTGGGCGTGACGAAGCCTTCATCCGCCCGCTCCCGAAGTCGGAGAACCCCTTCGTTCGCGAGCACGGTCTCGAAGGAAAGTTCGTCGTTCTGTACTCGGGCAACATCGGGCTCCCACAAGACCTCGAGACCGTGATCGGAGCTGCCGAGCAACTGCGAGATCGCGACATGGTCTTCCTGTTCATCGGCGAGGGAGGCAAGAAGAAGAAACTCCAGGCGATGGTGCAGGAACAGGGAACTCGAGAACGTCCGCTTCCTGCCGTACCAGCCTCGCGAGGTGCTCCCATACTCGACGACCTGCGCCGATGTCTCCCTGGTGGCTCTGGAGCGGGGTGTGGAGGGGCCTCGATGCCCAGCAAGCTCTACGACGATCATGGCGAGCGGTCGCCCCGTGGTCGCGCTCGTGGAGAAGGGACCTCGAGATATCCCGCATCCTCGCGGAGGGGCGCTGCGGCAGGATCGTGGAGCCTTACGACGTCGATGAATTCGGCTCGCGTGCTGGACGACTACCACTCGAACCTCGAGATCTGCGAGCGTGACGGCCGGAGCGGAAGGGCGTATTTCGAAGCGCACTTCACGCGCACGATCGCGCTCCGCGAATACTTCGAGGTCTTGGAGTCGGCCCGACCCGACGGGAGCGCCACGCGCGGGACCCAAGGGTCCGCTCGCGAGTCGCCGACCCCGGCGCCCCATTGACGCCTCATTGGCCAACGCTTACGGTTCGCCGCTCTCCCCTGCGCTCCACCAGACTTCCAGGAGATCGAATGCGCCGCATTCTCGTCACCGGTGTGACCGGCTTCGCGCGGCAGTCACCTCGTGGACTACCTGCTGTCGCGCGGCGACTGCGAGATCGTCGGCATCCTGCGCTGGCGCAGTCCGCACCGACAACATCGCGCACGTCATGGATCGCATCAAGCTGCGTGGAATGCGACCTCCGCGACGCGTCATCCACCCGCGACACGCTCGAGTCGGTACGTCCCGAATGGATCTTCCATCTCGCCGCGCAGTCGTTCGTGCCCACCTCGTGGACGCGCCCGACCGAATCGCTCACCACCAACATCCTCGGCCAGGTGAACATGTTCGAGGCCGTGCGCACGACTCGGCATCGGCGTGCCGCATCCAGCTCGCGTGCTCGAGCGAGGAATACGGCATGGTGCTACCCGGACGAGGTGCCGATCCGTGAGACCAATCCGCTGCGCCCGCTCTCGCCGTACGCGGTGAGCAAGGTGGCGCAGGACCTGCTCGGCTACCAGTACTGGATGTCGTGGAAGGTCGACTGCGTGCGCACGCGCGGCTTCAACCACGAGGGCCCGCGGCGCGGTCCGGTGTTCGTCGCCTCGGATTTCGCGAAGCAGATCGCCGACATCGAGAAGGGGCGCAAGCCGCCGGTGCTGCGCGTCGGCAATCTCGAGGCGAAGCGCGACTTCACCGACGTGCGCGACATGGTGCGCGCCTACTGGCTGGCGCTCGAGAAGTGCGCAGCCGGCGAGACGTCTACAACATCTGCAGCGGCACGCGCCTGGGCGATCCGCGAGGTGCTCGACCTCCTGCTCGTCGATGATCGCAAGGCGAAGATCGAGGTGCCGCCAGGACCCGGCGCGGCTGCGGCCCAGCGACGTGCCCATCCTGCTCGGCGACAACTCGAAGTTCGTCGAGGTCGACCGGGTGGCAGCCTATCATTCCGTTCGAGCAGACCCTGCGCGACATGCTCGACTACTGGAGGGCCCGATAGCTTGCTGCTGACTCAGAGGATGCGTTCGATTCTCGTCGGCACGGAGATCACCGCGTTTGACGCGGAGGTAACAAGCATCTATTCTCGTCCGCGTTCACTCGGACAAAATCCCGCTGGTGGGTCCTCCCGCGTTCCCTGCCTGCCTCGATGCCGAAGTAAACCACCGATGGATAGCACCATCTCATTAGCCTCGGTCTGGGAGCGCGTGTGGGCGCGCCGTCGGCCAGTGGTGGTGGTGGTTGCTTCCGCGACTCTGATCGTCGGCGCGATCGCTTTCCTGCTTCGGCCGTGGTATCGCGCAGAGGCCGAGCTGCTTCCGCCGAGCGAGGAGGAGACCGGCGTGGGCATCGCCAGCCTGCTGCGCGGGATGGCCGTGCCGGGAATCCGAATCCCCACTCAGGTCACGCCCGCCGACGTCTTCATGGTCGGTCCTGGATAGTCAGCGCATCAGCACGCAGATGGTCGAGCGATTCAACCTGAAGAAGTTGTACAAGGAGAAGCTCGAAACCGACGCCATCCACGCGCTGAAGGAGCACACGCGGTTCAAGCCGACGCAAGCCGGGACCATCAAGATCTCGGTCGAGGACACCGATCCGCGGCGCGCCGCCGCCATGACCAATGCGTACATGGAATTCTTGACCGGTTCAATCGGGAAGTCCGGATGACCAAGGGCCGTCGAACCCAGATTTTCATCGAATCCCGCCTGGTCGAGACGAGGGCGGGACCTCAGGCTGCGGAAACGCGCCTCGCCAAGTACCAGGCCCAGAACAAGGCCGCCGTCCTGACTCCACAGATGTCCTCGGCCGTCGAGCAGGCCGCCGCTTGTACGGGCGTCGCACCGCTCTCGAGGTCAGACTCGGAGTCATCCGCAGCTACTCGCAAGGCAGCGAGGAGGAAATCCAGGTCCAGGCGGAGCTGAGTCAGATCGACCGGCAGCTTCAGGCGCTCCCCGAGACCGGAATGGAGCTGGCCGCCTGGTGCGTGACGTCAAGGCGCACGAGCAGGTCTTCGCTTTCCTCACGGGGCAATACGAGGATGCTCATATCCAAGAGGCGCGCGACATGGTGACCGTCGAAATCCTGGACCCGGCGACTCCTCCCGAGAAGAAGTCTCGGCCGCCGCGGATGACAATGATCCTCGGCGCGTTCCTGTTGAGCACGGCCATGAGCGTCGGGTTTGCGGCCCTCCGGGGCGAGGAGCGAACCACGCCGGTGATGCGCGCGGTCGCGGGCGACTGACCGCGGCCGGCGGCATGCCTAGACCGCCCCCACAGGTCCCACCAGGATTGCACCTTTGACCTGGCTGCGCCGTAACGCGATCGCCAACCTCGCAGGTCGTGCGGTCACGGGGGTGCTGTGGGTCGCCGTGACACCCTACGTGTTGAGCCGCCTGGGTGCGGAACGTTTTGGCATCTGGTCGCTGTTCTTCACGTTCCTCAGCTACCTGCTGGCGTTCGACCTGGGCATCAGCTCGACGATGACTCGCTTCGTGGCTTCCGCCCGTGGCGCCGGCGAGAGTCAAAGCCTGCTGAGAACGCTGAGGCGCGGCCTCATGCTGGCGATTGGGCTGGGACTGCTCTGGGCCGCGGTCGTCGTGCTGGCCCGGCCCTGGATCGTCCACGTATTTCGGGTGCCGCCATCCCTCATCCCCGAGACGCAGCAAGCGTTGGTCATGTTCGCAGCCGCGGTGCTGATCTTGTTCCCGACGCAGGTCATGATGGGCTCGCTTCAGGGTTTCGGAGCGAATCGATCTCTCGAACCTCTGCCTGGTTTCCGGCGTGGCGACGCAGGTCGTTGCCCTCTATTTCGGTCTCGCGACGCACAATGGTCTGCAGGCCGCAGCCATGGCGGGTGTGGCCGGACAGCTGGTCTCCGGCGTCATGGCGGCCGTCATGCTGCGCCGTGAGTTCCGCAAGGTCGCCCTCGAGGAGCCCATCCCGGCCCGAGCTGGCGTGACATGATGCAGTTCGGTGCCGCCCTGCAGCTCGCCGGGTTCCTCATCGTCCTGCAATTACAGCTGGGCAAGATCGTGCTGGGTGTGCTCGGCAATCTGACCATGGTGAGCGAGTACGAGGTGGCTTTCCGTGTCGCCAACGCGGTAGGCAGCCTGCCGGTCCTCGTCATGCTGTCCGTGATTCCCGCGGCCTCCCGGGCGTGGGAAAGCGAGGGGCACAAGGCAATCGTCCCTCTCTTCATCTCGACCTCGCGGTGGGTCTACACCCATACCGTGATCACGCTCGGACTGCTCTGGCTGCTGGCCCAGGACATCGCTCACGTCTGGCTTGGGCCCGGTCACGAGCACATCGCGTTTCTCATACAACTGTGGGCCGTCGCCTACGCCATCATCCTCGCCTGGGGACCGGGCACGGTCATCGCGCGTGGCATCGGCATGCCCTGGCTCGAGGTCTGGGGTCTTGGATCCGCGGTGCTCGCCAACCTCGCGCTCTCGTACTGGTGGGTTCCGCGCTTTGGCAGCGCGGGCGCCGTCGCCGCGCTCGGGGCATCGTTCGTGGTGGCGTTCACGGTGTTCGTGGCGACCTTCCATCGCCGCTCGAGGATCCCCTTCGGACCCTGGTTCGGACGTGAGTTGATTCCGCGAGCTCTCGCCGGCGTCCTGACCGTAGGCTCGATCGCCTGGCTCCTCACGATCAACGAGGTTGCCCGGCGACTGCCGGCGCCTGGCTGGAAACACGGGGCGATCGTCACGGCTCTCTTCGTGGCGATCTTCGCGATCGGCTTCGCTCCGCTCGGGGATACTCAACGGCTCCACCGGACGGCATGGCAGATGGTCGGCGCGGCATGGGCGCGCCGTCGTCCGGTCACGGCGTCATGACCATGCGACCGGCATCCTGGTGGCCGAGCTGGTGGTGGTGGGCCACCCTGGCGTTGCTGCTGCCGGTCGGCATGTTCGGAAACTGGTTCTTGGCGGCCGGTCTGCTGGTCATCCTGCTCGTTCAGGTCGCACGGCCACTCGATTTCCTTCCCAGCTTCCTCCTGGTCGTCACCGGGGCGTCGTTCGTTCGCTACGAAGCCGGTCAGCTCACGCTCGAGCTCCGCTGCTGACTGTCGTGATCCTCTTCATGCTCGGTTGTTACGCGTTGTCGAGGCGGGGCGATGCCTTCGGGTTTCCCAAGACAGGTTTGCTCTTGCCGCTGCTGCTGTACTTCACCCTCTCGCTGGCGATTGCGTCCGCGGGCTCATGGTCGACAACCCGCCGAAGTACGTGATGATCGAGCTGTTGCCGGTCCTGGCCCTGGCGAGCAGCTTTCTGGTTGCTAATGGGTTCGACCGGCGACGCGATCTTCGACTCGCCACCATGAGCCTTCTCGTGATGGCCTATGCGAATGCTTCGCTGGGCTACTACGTATTCTCAGTCGTTCATGCCGCGGACTGCCGGAGTGTTTTTCACACCGGTTCCCGGCATCATCGCCATGCTCCCTTTGAACCATGCGTTGCGGAGCAGGAATCCCACCACCGCCTTCGCGTGGACGCTCGCCAGTCTGGTCTTGTTCCTCCACCAATTCCTGTCGTTCACTCGTGGCTATTGGCTCGGCTGCATGGCGGGGATCCTGGCGTCGCTGCTGATTTACCTCATTGGCCGACGAGCGTCCGGGCGCGATGACGCCGCGCGGGCCAGGTGATGGGGACTCTGGTGGGCAGCGGTGTGGCCGGCGCCCTCGCGCTGGCACTGATCTCTGGTCAGAGCGACTTCCTCGGCCTTGCCGGCAGCCGGTTTGGTTCGATTACTGGCACCAATCAGCCGTGACACGGCGTCGAACGTGACCCGGTTGGCGGAGTACGCCGACGCGATCGACCACGCCTCCCGGGCGCCCTGGCTGGGTCATGGGTTGGGCTACACGTTCTTGACCAGGGAGCCGATCGGCTTCACCGTGATGGAACAGTGGTTCGTGCATCAGAACTACCTGCTCGTGTGGCTCAAGCAGGGATTGCTCGGGCTCGCGCTGTTCGTCTGGATGCTCTGGGCAGCCGCCCGGTTGGGTTGGCGGGGGGCCAGACACCATGAGGATCCATGGGAATCCTCATGGTGCGCCGCGGCAGCGGCGGCAACCATCTTCCTGATGACGCTTTCGTTGAGCAACTTCCATCTCGATGAGGTCAATCCGACCTTCTCCCTGGCTCTGTTGTGGGGCGGCACCATGGCGCTGGAGAATCGCGGCACCCTGCGGCTGCGGTGGAACGCGCCGGTCGCGTTCCGCGGACTCGAGTCGTCCTCCGCAAAGGGAGGACCGTGAACGTCCTCCTGTTCGACCACGCGACGATCGGTCACCACCTCGAGTACGCCGGGCACATCGCACGTTATCTGCGGCAAGAGGGGGACCGAGTCACGTTCGGGACGTCGCAACGACTCCCCGACTCGACGCTGTCGTCTTCGGGCGAGGACTTCGATGATGTGGTCTATCTGGACGACCCCGACGCCACGCACGTGACCGGCTGGCGCTGGAACCTGTCGACATTCCGGAGGCGCGCGCCGTGCCTTGGAGCACGCATCTCGCCGATCCGTCGACGTCGTTCACTTCACTTATCTGGACCGGAGCGAGATCGCCGTCCTGACGTCCCTCGCATGGCGGGGTCGACGGCCCGCGGTATTCGGCACGATGTTCTGGTCCTACTTCATGCACGACGAGCGCGACCGGATCTCCCTAGGCAAGCGGCTCTTTCACGATGCCAGCCTGAGCGCGCTCGGACGTCTCCCTGGCCGGGAATCTCATGGATGCCCTCTTCGTCCACTCGGAGCGAATGAAGTCCGTGCTTGCGACGCGACTGCCAAAAGCGGCGGGTAGCAAGATCGTGGTCGTGCCGGACCCGGCCAAGGAAGCTCCAGCGATCACCAAGGAGCAAGCCAGGACCGATCTGGGCGTTCCCTTGAACGCCCCGCTGATCTTGATGTTTGGCGACACGCGAGTGGACAAAGGGCCCGACATTCTGCTGCGGGCGCTCCCGCTCTTGAAAGGCGATTGGATCGCGGCGATGGTCGGGGAACCCGTGATCGTGAGCGAGAAGGAGGCCGAGGCCTGCCGCCTGACGCTGAAGGATCCCAGTCGTTTGATCACGAGATTCCGATACATTCCCGAGCCGGAGGCGGATCGCTGGTTTCGCGCCGCCGACGTCATCGTCTTGCCTTACCGACGAATCTTCAAAGGCACGAGCGGGGTGCTACGCCGCGCGGCGGCTTCGGGAAGCCCCTCGTCGCCACCGACGTGGGCGACGTGGGTCCAACCGTGATCGGCGCGGGGCTGGGGATCGTCATCCCCGCCGAATCGCACGAGACACCTCGCCGCGGGTCTGCAGGAGTTCCTCGACCGGTCGGAAGAGATCCAGCGCCAGGTGGAGCCCCGGGCACTGGCGTACGCCGCGGCCAATGATTGGCGGATTCTCGGCGCGGCGACTCGCAAGGAATACCTGGCGGCGGTGAGCCACAGGCGCGGCGGCCGCCTCCAGCCGGCCGGTGTGGATCGCGCCGCCGGACCGGAAGACATCGTCAGCGCCTCCTGACGGCCGCCGTCGACTGGTGCTCCGTTACGTCGTCCCGACGGCCATGGCGGCGGCGCGCGGTGCGGGCAGGCCGTCCATGGAGACCGCGGCGGTCGACTGATTCTGAATATGGGCGCGATATTGCCTGCACCAGGTTTCGAGGACGAGAGCCTTGAAGGAAAACGGAACGCCCGGCGCCAACTGGAACGGACCCGAACTGAGCTGCCGGGCGGCCGCCGGCTTCAGGATCCCCATTCCGGACCAATCTGCCGTCGACGAGCGACGGCCCATGGGCCGCAAACAGCGCACGGTGCCACGCTCTGACCGGCGGCTGAAATCCTCGCTTCGGTCGGTTCATCACCCATTCCGGGACGACGTCATGAATCGCCTGCCTGAACCAGGTCTTCGGGGAAGGCCGAAGTCGGAGCGCCGCTTGCGCAGCCCGATGACGGTTTCGACCATTCGGAAATCCACCAATGGCAAGCGCAGCTCCACCGAAGAGGCCATGCTGAGCCGGTCACCCTGAGCGATGCCGTTCTCGAGCAGGTAGGTCTGGCTGACCATGCGGGTGATGAGGATCTCGATCGATGACCACGGCCGTGGGGCGGTGAACAACTCGTAGGGCGCCGAATCCCGCAAGACCCCACGGATCGCCGGCGGGTAGACATCCGCCGCGTAACGACCGGCCTCAGAAAGTCAGGATTGATGTCGTAGAGGACGAGTCGTTCTCGGGGACTTCAGCTGATCGCGCTTCCAGGCGGCCCACGATGTCTGCAGGCCACCCGCGGTGAGGATCCAGTCCAGAGTGCGCGTCTTGAAGACAGCTTCGGTGCGTTGAGTCGAAGGTAATCCGTCCATCTCGGCCCCGACTCGTCCCATAGCGACTTGCGAATCGTCTGGCGTGTCGCTTCTCTCACCCACGGATAACCCCAGAACAGTTCGTCGCCCCCTGACCTTGCAGGATCACGGGGACGTTCTGTGCCCTGGCTGCTTCGGAGACGGCGAAGTAACCGTATCCAGAAATGTCCGCGATCGGGTCGTCCTGCCAAAAGACCAGCTCGGGAAAGAAGCGCACCATTCGTCCCGAATCGACCTTCACCTCGTGGAAAGGCATGTTCAACCACTGGGCGAGTGCGCGTGCGTCCTCCCGTTCGTCGGTACGCGGATGCCCGGGGTAGCCGACGGTGAAAGCGTGCATGACACCCGGGTACCTCCGTGCCGTGAGCACCGCGAGCACGCTCGAATCCAGGCCGCCACTCAACGCGATCCCCACCGGGACGTCCGAACGAACCACCAGCTTGCTCACGGTCTCCAGCTCGGCCCGGATACATTCCGCGGGATCCCCATCGATGGGGGCATCCTCGAATCGCCAATAGCACCTCTCCTCCACCGACCAGGGATCGACCGTCACGGCCAGCAGGTGTCCGGCCGGGAGCTTGCGCACTCCCCGGATCGGCGTCAGCGGCTCAGGGACGTACTGATAGTGAAAGTAGAGATCGATGGCTTCGGGCTCGAGGTCGAAGGGGACGAGTCCCGAACCGAGCAGCGCCTTGAGCTCGGAAGCGAAGAGGACACTGCCGTTCTCCTCCCAAAGATAGAGGGGTTTCTCACCCATCCGATCCCGGACCAGCAGCAGTCGCCGGTTTCGACCATCCCACAGCGCGAACGCGAACATGCCCCGCAGGCGATGCACGCACTCGTCGCCGTATTCCTCGTAGAGATGGAGGATGACCTCGCAGTCACTGCCGGTCGCGAAGGTGTGGCCTGACGTGCGCAGCTGATCCCTCAGTTCGATGTAGTTGTAGATCTCGCCATTGGCGATCAAGACCAGCGAGCGGTCCTCGTTGTAGAGCGGCTGCCATCCGGTCTTGACGTCGATGATGCTGAGTCGGCGCATGGCGAGGGCGACGTACTCGGAATGGAAGTCGCCGTTGCCGTCAGGGCCGCGATGCGCCAGGGATTGGCTCATCCTCGACACCCGTGCGATCTGGGCGGGGTCGAGCAACCGATTCGAAATGAGACCAGCGATGCCGCACATGGTGTCGGGCTCAGGGATGGGAGAGGAATCCAGGATGCCGAGGCATCATGCAGGCTTCAGTGGGCTGCCGTTGGCGGTGCTGCGGAAAGCGACGATGTCACACTGGAGCAGACGGCCGTTCCGCGGGTCGACGAATCCAGGGACGAGTGACCAGGGTTCGAATCCGAGTCGCCCAAGACGCTCGATCATCGCTAGCCACAGGTCCTGGCCTTGATACAGGGCAGGAGCGAGAGCTCCATCTGACGCCGACCACGCGCGAGAGGAATGCGGTCGCCCCATCGAGAACCGCACCTTCGTAGCCCTGCACGTCGATCTTCACGAACGGCACGTCTGTCGCACCCAGGCGTTCGGCCGCCACGTCGTCCAACGTGGCCACGGGAACGCTTTCGGTCGCGACATACGACGAAGACGGCTCTGCCTCGCACGTGGGCATCGCACATGGGCAGGATGGAGCTCGACAGACGGTTGCGCGAGACGTTGATGTTCACGGTTCCCGCGCGATCGCCGATCAGACGCGCGGCGCGATCTCCCACAACCGGTCGTGCCGCGCGAGCGCGCTGAGCTCCGCGTGCGGATCCTTCAACGGTTCGAAAGAGATGATCCGGTCGGCGAACCCGGAGGCACGCAGAGCCTTGGCAAACTGTCCGGTATTAGCCCCGACGTCGAGCACGACGTTGACGCCATGGCTACCCAAAGCTCTGACCAAACGAGCCCATTCCGAGCTCTGTGGATCGAACCGCCTGAGCTCCCAACCGACCTGACGCAAGACGCTTCGAGCGATGTGCTTGATCACCGTATCCCCGCTCTGACGTTGGAACGACCCGGATCTTTGGACCGCTGCCCGGGTCCGGCTGGCGAGACGGGCGAAGGACGGATCCTGCCGAGCAGACGCCAGCCCACGAATCTTACTGCAAACCGAGTCGGCAGCGCCGAGGTTTTGAAATGCACACAGAAGAGGATCGGGCTGTGGCGGATCCGTCGAGCTCTCCAGGAGCCTCCGCACCGCGCGCCAGGTTTGACGCAGACACGATGCGCTCTTATGATTCCAGGCCACTTTGGTCCATCGCCTGACCACTCGGCCGTTGTCGGCGCTCTCCACAAGGTCATGGTTGCGTACCCGTTTGTTCCGTGGCTCATCGCTGAGAGAACCACCGTTTCGATCTCCTTTACCCCATAGGGCCCGTGACGCGGGCGCGGACGCTGCGGCGGGCCAGGGCATCATGAACGGTTCAGGAGAAGCGGTGAGACGTGAGGCGCGATCCGATTCCCGTCCCGGCGCGTCGCGATCGGATATCACTTCTTCCCGCATTATCGCGCCGCCGTGTTGGAAGAGCTCTGCAGGCGAGGCCGCCACCACTACGTACTGGTCGGCGACCGGACACCTGTCGAGAAGAGCATCAAGCCTTGGGACCTTCCACCCGACATCCCGTTCACCCAGGCACGATGCTGGAAAATCGGCCCGGTCGTGTTCCAACCCGGGCAGGTCGCGCTGGGGTTGCGGCGCGATGTCGACACGATCGTGCTGCTGGGCGTGGCTTGGTACCCGTTCTCCTGGCTGGGCGCCATTCTCGGTCGTCTCACCGGCAAGCGGGTCATCTTCTGGAGTCATGGCTGGATCAAACACGAGGCCGGGCTGCGGCTCCTGTTTCGCCGCACCTACTACCGGCTTGCCCATGCCTTCATGTTCTACGGTCACATGGCCAAGACCATCGCGATCCATGAGGGCTTCGATCCGACCAGGATTCACGTGATCTACAACAGCGTCGACTACGAGGCCCAGAAATGCGAGCGGGCAAGAATCTCGCATGCCGATCTGGTCGTCATCCGCACGCAACTCTTTGGGGATACGGAGACACCGATCGCCATCTGCACTACTCGACTGAACCAGGTTCGTCGCCTCGACCTGTTGATCGAAGGCGCTAGCCGAGCTCAAGGGGCGCGGCAGGCGCGTGAACCTGCTGTTGGTGGGCGATGGTCCGGAGCGGGCGAACCTGGAAGCGCAGGCCGAGAGCCTCGGCGTGACCGCCAAGTTCTACGGAGCCTGCTACGACGAGGGCAAGCTGGCACGGCTGGTGATGGCCTCCAACGTGACCGTTGCACCCGGCAAGGTCGGGCTTGCCGCGATGACCAGCATGGGCTACGGCCGTCCGGTCATCACTCACGGAGACCCTTACGAGCAGATGCCCGAGTGGGAGGCCATCATCCCCGGGAAGACCGGCTCCTTGTTCCAGCTCAACGACGTCCACGACCTGGCTCGGGCAGTGGAGGATTGGACCGACACGGCGTGGACCAAGGAGGAAGTCAGCCAGGACTGCTACAGGATGATCGAGCGATTCTGGAACGCGCGGTTCCAGCGAGTCGTCATCGAGCGCGCCATCGACGGGAAACCAGCCGATGATCTGTTCTGGATGAAGGAGGACATCGGCGCGGAGCTGAATCGGCCACCACGGGTCGGCGTGACGGGCGCGGCCGCCATTCCAAATGGAGCGAGGGCATGAGCGGCGTGGTGCGTCGGCTACGGCTGACCCTGCGCAAGGACCGCTGGTTCTATGACACGGTTCACGGCATGCAGATGTGGTATCGACGCAAGCGCTGGGGACTGCGCCACGTTCATCCGACGAGTTACATCCTTCCGGGCTCCCAGATCAGCCCGGACCTCGTGGCGCGCGAGTACACGTTCATCAACACGGGGTGCATGATCTGGCCACGGGTGCAGATCGGTGCGTATACGCTGCCGCGCCGCGGGTCGCGATCATCGGCGGGGATCACCTGTTCGACAAGCCGGGGACTCCGATCATCTTCTCGGGCCGGCCCGAGATGCCCACAACGATCATCGAGCAGGATTGCTGGCTGGGTTATGCCTCCGTGATCCGGGCCGGCGTGAGGATCGGGCGCGGTGCGATCATCGGGGCGAACGCGGTCATCACCCGGGACGTTGGCCCCTACGAGATCTGGGCGGGGTTCCGGCACGAAAATCGGAGAGCGCTTTGCGGAGGGCGCCGACCGGGCGAAGCATGACCAGATGCTGCAGCAGCCGCCGTCGTCGGTGCGGGATCGGGGAGTGTTTCCGGAGACTCTGCCGCTCGCGGACGAATGATGGAGCACGTGGACCCAGCCCCTGTCGCCGCTCTCGACGACCGCCATTCAGGTTCCCTGACTCAACTCGGATACGCCACATCGAGCGAGGTTTGATCGGGTCGCGGGGCGAGCGCCTGCTTATCCGCTCGCTTTACGTGCTCTTCCGCCCACGAGTCCGGCTCCCAGGCGGGTACTTTCCGATCATTGGCCGTTTCCTCGAAGGGGGTTGCGCCTGCAGTCCATCACCGTCGTCGGGACGGGGTACGTCGGTCTGGTCACCGGCGCATGTCTCGCGGACTTCGGCAATCGCGTCGTTTGCGTTGACTCGACGAGGGCAAGGTCAAGAGCCTCACGAGGATGGAAATCCCATTCTTCGAACCGGGCCTGCCGGATCTGGTACGACGGAACGTCAAGGAGGGCCGCCTCGGTTTCAGCCCAGGACCTCGCCACGGCGGTCAGGCGCTCGAAGGTGGTGTTCATCACGGTCGGCACGCCGCCGCGCGCGGATGGCAGCGCCGATACCTCCGCGATCTTCGACGTAGCCCGGGTGGTGGCTCGGAACATCAATGGCTATGTGGTCGTCGTGCAGAAGAGCACCGGCACCCGTCGGCACGGCGCGCGCCGTCAGCCGCACTCTCAAGCGTTACGCGCGCCGTGGCGTGAGCTTCGACGTGCACCTCGAATCCCGAGTTCCTCCGGGAGGGCGCCGCGATCGAGACGTTCATGCGCCCCGACCGGGTCGTGATCGGCGCGGAATCGCGACGCGCCGAGTCGATCCTGCGGAAGATCCACGACCCCTTGTTCCTGATCGAGACCCCCATGGTGGTCACGACGCTCGAGACTGCGGAGCTCATCAAGTACGCCGCGAATGCCTTCCTGGCCACCAAAGTCTCCTTCATCAACGAGATGGCCAATGTCTGCGAGCAGGTCGGGGCCGACGTGCAGGTGTTGGCGAAGGCGATCGGCATGGACCGCCGCATCGGTCCCAAGTTCCTTCACGCGGGTCCGGGATACGGCGGCTCGTGCTTCCCGAAGGACACTCTGGCTCTCGCTTCCTTTGCGCGAGCGGCGAGAGACCCCCACGCGCATCGTGGAGGCGACGGTCGCCGCCAACGAGAGCGCAGATGGTGCGAATGGTGGACAAGATCGTCCGCGCGATCGGGACGCCGCGCGGCAAGAAGGTGGGAATCCTCGGGCTCGCCTTCAAGCCCAACACCGACGATCTTCCGCGCCGCCCCGGCACTGACGATCATCGCGGGATTGCGTCGTCGCAGGGTGAAGGTCAAGGTGTCTCGACCCGGCGGCGCATGGCGAACGGGCGCGACGACGCTGCGCGGCGTCGAGTTCGCCGAAGATGCCTACGACGCCGGCCTGATGGCGCGCACGCGCTGGTCATCGTCACGGAGTGGAACGAGTTCCGCGGCATGGACCTGGCCCGGCTGCGACGCATCATGCGTCGTCCGCTGCTGTGCGACCTCCGCAACATCTATGACCCGGAAGACGTCGAGGCCGCCGGTCTGCGCCACATCGGCGTGGGACGCGGCAAGCCGCCAGCGAGACGCGATGGCTGACGGCGTCGATCTGGAGCGGGCCAGGGTCCTGGTGACGGGAGGAGCCGGCTTCATCGGCTCGAATCTCGTCCGCCACCTGCTGGCGCTTCCCCCAGTCCCACGTCGTGGTCCTGGATGCGCTCACCTACGCCGGGCGACGCGAGAACCTCGCGGGACTGGCGCCTCGGTCACCTGACATTCAGCCACGGGGACATTCGAGACCCCGCGGCGGTGGCGCGGGCGATGGCTGGCTGCGCCGCGGTCGTGAACTTCGCCGCCGAGTCTCCATGTGGATCGCTCGATCGAAGCCCCGGGCGAGTTCATCCAGACCGACGTCTTCGGGGTGTTCGTGCTCGCCGAGGAAGCGCTGCGACAGAAGGTCAGACGCTTCATCCAGGTTTCCACCGACGAGGTCTACGGAGAGGTCCTCGAGGGCCACTCGACCGAGGAGTGCGGCCCTCAATCCGCGCAGCCCCTACGCCGCGAGCAAGGCGGGCGGCGACCGTCTGGCCTACGCCTATTTCTGCACCTACGGGCTCCTGCGGTCGTTACGCGCAGCTCGAACAACTACGGCCCACGCCAGTATCCCGAGAAGCTCGTCCCACTGTTCATCACCAACGCAATCGACGACGAGCCGCTCCCGATCTATGGCACGGGTCTCAACCGCCGCGATTGGCTGCACGTCGAGGATCACTGTCGCGCGCTGGTGTCATTGCTCGAGTGCCCGGACGTCGAAGGGGAGACCTTCAACATCGGCGCTCAGAACGAGCTGGATGTGCTCACCATCACCCGCACGATCCTGGGCCTGCTCCAAAACCGCAAACCCTGATGCGCCACGTCGAGGATCGCCCAGGCCACGACCGGCGCTATGCCCTGGATTCCGGCAAGCTGGCCCGGCGAGTCGGATGGAAGGTCGAGGTGCCGTTCGAGCAAGGCATCCGAGAGACCGTCGATTGGTTCCGATCCAACGAGGCCTGGTGGCGTCCGATCAAGGCCGGTGAGTTCCGCACCTACTACGAGCGCATGTACTCGCAGCGAAAGGTTCTTGAAGGAGGCTCGGACGTGAGTAAGCGCAGAGCGGTGGCCGTTTGGTTTGTCTTCATGACCTTGGGCCCGATCCGTGCCGTTGGCGCGCAGATGCCCACGTCGACGATGCCCGACATGGGGCCATGGGCCAGGAGGGGATGACACCCTCCACCGCCGCGAAAGGCAGTCAGGACGAGCTGATCAAGAACCCGCCGCCCCGCTCGCGGGTCCCGTCGATCCGAAGATCTACCGTGTGGGCCCCGGGGACCTTCTTCAGCTCCAGTTCTGGGGCCGCCTCACGCGCAGCTGGCTGCTCCAGGTGGGGCCGGAGGGGCGGATCACACTGCCCGATCCGGGAAGCCTCCCGGTGAGCGGACGGACTCTGGCGGACGTGCGAACCGGAAGTCCTGCAGAAGCTCGAGACGCAGTTCCGCGGCGTGAACATGGATCTGAGGCCCGGCCGCCCGCGGGTCTTCAAGATCTACCTGACGGGACAGGTCAAGAACCCCGGCCCGACCGATGCGACCGGGACCGCACGCGTCTACGACGTGCTGACCAATGTTGCGATGCAGGACAATGCTTCGCATCGGCACATCGACATCAAGCACACGGATGGATCACGGGAGACCGCAGACCTCGACCTCTTCGCGCGCACCGGCGACCAGTCGCTGAACCCTGGCTTCGCGATGGCGATGTGATCAACGTGCCCGTCGCAACCGAATGGATCTGGGCCCAGGGAGCCTTCGGTCGTCCGGGCCAGGTCGAGCTCGGCAGCAGGGACAGCTTGCTCACCCTTTTCCACCTGGCGGGGATCCCATTCCGTCCGCCGAGATCGACAACGTCTTGCTGGTCCGCTGGAAGGACTCATTCAACCAGGACTCGGTCTGGGTTCATCTCGACGATGTCTACGATGGCCGCGTCAATCCTGAGCTTCGTGAAGGGGATCGTGTGTACCTCTACTACATCCCTCAGTACCACCTCACGCACGAAGTCTTCATGATAGGCGAGGTGTCGCGCCCGGGGTGTACCCGATCGAGGAGGGACGCGACCACATGAGCACCCTGCTGCGGTCGGCGGGCGGATTCCTCCCGACGGCGGACCTCAGCGCGATTCGCGTGCACCGCCGAAGTCCCGGGAGGCCGAGAAAGATCCTGAGCTCGACCGGCTCCTCAGGCTATCCCGGGATCAGTTGACCGCTTCCGAGTACACCAAGCTGACCACGAAACTCGCGAGTCTCAGGGAGGATTACCGGATCGACTGGAAGCGCCTGAAGGAGCGGCCCCAGGAACTGGATCTCCTGCTTCGCGACGGGGACGTCGTGCGCGTGGAGCGGCTAGTGCCGTCGATTCGGGTCGATGGCGAGGTCACCCATCCTGGAATCCTCAGCTACCGGCAGGAGGCTCCGCATCAATGATTACATCGAGCAGGCCGGAGGCTTTACCGACCGGGCGTGGGAGCCGCGTATTCGGGTCACCCGAGCGGTCAGCGGGCAGACGCTCCCCGCGAGGAACGTGCATGCTTTGGACCCCGGCGACTTCGTCTGGGTGCCGGAGCGGCCCGACAAGAACGGATGGGATTACACCCGCGAAATTCTGACCGCGCTCGCCCAGGTCGCGGCGATCGTGATCGCGGTCGATAGCGTCTCCCACCACTAGTCGTTCCTGGTCCACGCGGAGGCCAGTTGGCCGGCGTGTCGAACCAGATCGCGCCGGGCCGGACTCAAGGAGTCTTGAGCTTGTCGAGACGCGCATCCGGTGCGAACTGGCGCACGTCGGCTTCGACCATCATTCGCACCAGCTCATGGAACCCGACCTTAGGCTTCCACCCCAGCTCCTGGCGTGCCTTGGACGCGTCGCCAATCAGCAGGTCCACCTCGGCCGGTCGGAAATACCTCGGATCGATCTCGACGTGTTGGTTCCAATCGAGGCCGGCGCAGGAGAAGGCCTCCTCCAGGAACTCCCGGACCGAGTGAGTCTCTCCCGTCGCGAGCACGTAATCGTCTGGCTGCGACTGCTGCAACATGAGCCACATGCCCTGGACGTAGTCCGCTGCGTAGCCCCAATCCCGCTTGGCATCGAGGTTCCCGAGGTAGAGCTTTTTCTGTCGCCCGGCGAGGATGTTGGCCACGGCTCGCGTGATCTTCCGCGTCACGAACGTCTCGCCTCTCCTCGGGGACTCGTGATTGAACAAGATGCCGTTGCACGCGAACATGCCATACGCCTCGCGGTAGTTCTTCGTCGCATAGAAGGCGAGAGCCTTGGCGACGGCGTATGGGCTACGCGGATTGAAGGGAGTTGTTTCGTCCTGCGGCGTACGCAACACTTTCCCGAACAGCTCGCTGCTCGACGCCTGATAGAACTTGGTCTTCACCTCCGTCTCGCGGATGGCCTCCAGCAACCGGACTGGCGCCCAGCCCCGTCACGTCGACCGTGTATTCGGGGATGTCGAAGCTTCGTACGCACATGACTCTGGGCACCTAGGTTGTAAACCTCGTCCGGTCGAACGGACTTGATGACCTGGTTCAGGGAGCTCGAGTCACTGAGGTCGCCATAGACCAGGTGAAACCGGGTGCCTGGCTCGTGCGGGTCCGCGTAGAGATGCTCGATCCTGCCGGTGTTGGAACGAGCTCGCGCGGCGAATGACTCCGTAGACCTCGTATCCCTTCTCGAGCAGCAGTTCGGCAAGGTAGACCCATCCTGTCCAGTAATTCCTGTGATCAGAGCCTTGGGCACGATTGACTTCCTTGATGGGGTAACGGGGTCGACCCAATGAAGGCGCAACGTATCATCACCGAGGGTACGAACGCACGGCGCTGACTGACGGGTCAGAATGCCCGAAGCCCGCTTTGGCTAGACGCTTCGGGTGCCAGGTCACCGGTGGGTGCCAGCGACCCTCCCACGCGTTCGGGGCTCTGACGCCGACCGGGTAAGTTAACAAAATCCTGACGCCGTTGACCCGGGGCCTGGGCGGCTCTGAACCTCCAGGCGAAGCATCTCGCTCCACCAACTGCCAAGAGACCCACGCACATCTTCCCAAGGACCTCGGCTCATGTGCGTTTGTGTGGTTGGAGGGGCGATTTGGCTTTCTGCCACGGAGCTCATGAGCGGATTCTCTCGACTAATCGCCGCCACTTCAGTGCCCTGACCGCCTTGGCGATCGCGGCCGTGGCCCTCTTCTCATTGGCGATTGCCGTCTCGAACCGGGTTCGCCGGCGCGTGTTGGGTTCGACCGCCCACTGGCTGGGGTAGCTGACTTCCGCTGACGATGACTCCGCATGGCTCGCGGCCAGAGCTTTGGCGGATGCTCGGGATTGTGACGACGTCGTTGACGGGCTGGTCTGGGTGACGACCCGCATCACCCGCTCCGGACCGGTTACTCTGTTCCTGCGAACACCAGATGGCTGCGGCTATAAGCCGGTACGCAGCAACCTGATGTCGAGCCGGCCCGAAGATGTGATGGCCGATGATCCCCTGGCGCGAATTCTGCGGGAAGAGTCCCCCGGTGCATTATTTCAGCGGCAGGGAGATGACCTCGAGAACGCCCCGATCCACGTGGTGAACGGGACTCAGGTCACCGACTGCCAGGCGGCCTGCGCCATCCCGTTGCGACATGGGAACCTACTGGCGGGCTTCATCTTGTGCGGTTGGCGCTCGAATCGAGCGCACCGAGCCTTCGCTCCATGAGCCGAGTGGAGCGACTGGCTCGGTGCTACACGGCGCTCATGCCGGAGTGGGCCAGCGAGTTGGCCACTTTCCAGCAGCCGATCGAACTCAATGGGCTCAGTCACACCCCTGAGAACACACGACCGTTGCGAGCCGAAGACCGCATTCCATGGGGTCTCGAGCCGTCACCGGCGTTATACTTCAGTCAAGACGCAGAGGCCCGTGCATCGGTCCGCGTCGAGCAGAGCGAAGCCGCAAGCCTCAGGGATCCGCGAGGGTTACGACACGAGCGATTGATACTCTGCGAAGAACTCCTCAACAACAGCAGCAGGCTTGAACGGTAGGACGAATGCGACCGGCGATCGCTCCTCCAGGCGGCGCTCTCCCCGGGAACATTCGACGCTTCGAACCGCGCCGAGCCTCGCAATCCCCAGATGCGAGGGGAACGGATTCCAACGGCGATCGCGCTCTGCACCGAGTGCACGTGACCGGGTTCCCTCGGGGACTGCGTTTCACGTGTCGAGGCCTGACACCATGACCGTATCCCCCGCCTCACTGCCCAAGACACAACCGTCCGAAGAAGCCCTGGGGCTCGACCGGTACTCCTTCCTCAAGCGTGCCGTGGATCTCACCATGGCGCTGTTCGCGCTGGTGGTGCTGATGCCACTCATGCTGCTGATCGCGCTGGCGATTCGATTGGATAGCCCCGGACCGGTCTTCTACTCCCAGGAACGTGTGGGATTGAATCGCCGGCGTGGCTCGGCCTGCACGGCGCGCGGCTCCCAGGAGCCGCTCCTGTCGCGCTTCGGACGGCCGTTCAAGATCTACAAGTTCCGGAGCATGGTCTCCGACGCAGAGGCGGGGACGGGCGCCGTCTGGGCGACCCGTGAGGATCCACGCGTGACACGCTTGGGCCGGCTGCTCAGGCGAACGCATCTCGACGAATTGCCGCAGTTCTTCAACGTGGTGCGCGGTGACATGAGCATCGTGGGGCCGCGTCCCGAACGACCCGAAATCGTGGAGCATCTGGCCGTGCTCATTCCGCACTACGAGAACCGGTTCGCCGTATTGCCGGGGATCGCGGGACTCGCTCAGGTCGAATATACCTACGACCACAGTCTCCAGACCGCCACTCGCAAGCTCGAGTTCGACCTCTACTACATCCGGCGCCGCTGCACACTGCTCGATCTCAAGCTGATGCTGGCCACGCTCCGCGTCGTGGCGCGGGCTCGAGGCGGTGGTGCGCACGTGCCGGAATACGAAACTCGGCTCATGAACCGCGCCAATGGGAGCGTGGTGCCGTCGGCCGGGATTCCGGTAGCGAGCGCCGCCGTGAACGTGGCCAACGGACATCTCAACGGCCACGCCAACGGCAACGTCCACGTCAACGGGAACGGTCACGTCCATGGCAACGGTTTGACCAATGGCAATGGCCACGTCCATGGCGAGCATCGCCCCATTCCGGACAGATCACACCGGTCCCAGGCTTCCTGATCCGGCCCATCTCGAAGCCGTTGAGCGTTGCGCGCCGGGGCGGTGTATAGTCGCGCGGCATTCACCATTCCTGAGCTGCCCGTCGACTCCTCACGATGTCCGGCGTGGCTTAGGCCCGCGCTCCACCCTGGCCAGAGAGATCGATGAGCACCCAAAATCAGAGTTCCGAGGGGTCCGCTGGGGCCGCCCGCTTCGTAGAAGTCCCGAGCCGGAAAGGCGGCTCCGAACACGGGCGACCCGGGATTCGTCGGCCCCGTGGAAGAAGAGCTGGCGATTCGTGATGCCGGGACCATCGTCCACTCCGCGAACCGCGCGCCGGCCGGTGTTTTCGTTCCACCGCCGGTCGCGGCGCCCCGTCGGGATCCCGACGCCGACGAGCTCCAGCTTCGCGATCTCGTCCTGCACATGGCGCGCGGCATCGTCGATCACCCCGACGACGTGAGCGCCGAGATCGTTCGTCCCGGTGACGACGCGGAGTTCGAGCTGAGGGTTCATCCCGATGACCTGGGGCACGTCATCGGCAAGCAGGGCCGCACCGCTCGATCGCTACGGCTGGCGCTCGACGCCGCCGCCGAACGTCGCGGCCGGCATGCGAGCCTCGAAATCGCCGACTGAAGCTCGGGTGGGTCCACGGGGATCGAATGGTCGAGCAGGGGCGGCCTGCGACCGAGCCTAGCCTCGTCCTGGTCGCGAGGCTGGGTCGCCCGCACGGCTTGCGTGGCGAGATCGTCCTCGAAAGCGTCTCGCTCACCGCCGAGGAGCTCGAGCGGGTCGGGACCTTCACCTGGCGCGGACCGGACGGATCCACCCGCCCGCTCGTGCTCAGGAACGTGCGCGGCGCCGCGAGCCGGCCGCTGGCGCACTTCACGGGCGTCGCCGATCGCGATCAGGCCGCGACGCTCACCCGCGGAGAGCTGTGGGCGGAGCCGAACGTACTCCCGATCCTGGCCCGGATGCGGTCTATACGTTTCAGATCATGGGGCTGCGTGTGGTTTTGGAGGACGGGCGCGAGCTGGGCGTCGTCGCCGACGTCCTGCGCACCGGAGCCCATCCGGTATGGATCGTGCGCGGCGCGCGCGAGCTGATGATTCCGGCCGCCCCCACGGTGGTGAAGCACGTCGACCTGGCGGCCGGCGTCATCACGGTCGCGCTCCCGGCGGGTCTCGAGGAGCTGTGAAGGTTTCGATCCTCACCATCTTCCCGGACCTCTTCGGCCCGGTCCTCGAGGAGGGCATGATCCGGGCGGCGCGCGAGAAGGGTCGGCTCGAGGTCGAGATCGTACCGCTCCGCGAGATCACCGACGACACCCATCGGACGACCGATGATTACCCCTTCGGGGCGGAGCCGGCATGATCATGAAGGTCGAGCCGATCCACAAGGCACTCGGCGCGCTGGGCTTCTCCGCCGGCGCGTCGCGCCGCGCCGGGCGAACGGATCACCTTGCTCTCCCGCAGGGCCGCGGCTTCACCCAGGACGTGGCGATCGAATATGCCGAACTCGAGCGCCTGGTTCTGGTGTGTGGCCGCTACAAGGGCGTGGATGAGCGGGTCAGCGAGCGTCTGGTGGACGAGGAGCTCTCGATCGGAGATTTCGTGATGTCCGGCGGCGAGCCGGCGGCGCTCTGCGTCCTGGATGCCGTGGCGCGTCTGCTCCCGGGTGTGGTGGGCACCTTCGATTCGGTGGAGAGCGACTCCTTCCACAGCGGATTGCTCGATGCGCCCTACTACACGCGTCCCGCGGAATACCAGGGCTGGAGAGTCCCCGACGTGCTGCTCTCCGGAAATCACGCGGCCATCGCCCGGCATCGTCGCGAGCAGGCGTTGCGCCGCACCTGGGAGCGCCGCCCGGAGCTGCTCGAAGGCGCTCGGCTGAGCGTCGAGGACCGGCGCTTCATCGCCACCCTGGAGCGCGAGCCGCGCGTCTCCCGGTGATCGTCCGCTTGGATCGAGTCGCGACCGCGCCGACATCGGAATCGGAAACCCTCGGGCACGCCGGAGAGCCGCGCTCGGCGCTCGCCACCGCCGCCTTCGCGGTGTTCCTGCTGTTCGTCGCGGCCTTGCCCTGGTCGATCGCGGCGATGTCGATCGGCCTGGCGATGGCGGCCGTCGCGACCGTCGTGGTCTGGCTCGCCCGTCCCACCCGGTGGCGGTGGCCACGCGCCGTTGCTGCTGCCGGCGATCGCGTGGATCGCGGCGCTGGTGATCGCGGCACCTGTTCGCCGAGGATCGCGGCGCCAGCCTGCCGCGGATCACCAAAGGAGCGCTCCCGGCCATCGCCTGGATCACGAGCATCACGCGCGCCGTCGCCGTGATGGCGAGCGCGCGCTCACGGTGCTGCTGGTCTCCGCGGGAGTGGTGGCGCTGCTCGGGATCGGCGTGTGGGTGGCGCAAGGCGCGGCTTCCGGCGCGCGCCCGCGGCGCGGTGGGCCACTACATGACCTTCGCGGGCCAGTTGCTGCTGTGGATGTCGGTGGCGTCGGGGATCTTCCTGCGCGCGGCGCGCCGCTGGCGACTCGGCGCCGCGCTCGCGCTGACCGTGGGCGGCGTGGCGCTGGCCGCGACCTTCACCGCGCAGCGCCTGGATCGGCATGTTCGTGTCGTGGGCGACCATGCTGGCGCTCACGCGGCCGCGCGCGCTCGTGGGACTCGCGCTGGCCGCGGCGCTGCTGGTGGCGATCGCGCCGCCGTGCCTATCGTGATCGCATGCTTTCGTCGTTCGATCCCGGCCACGCCACCAACGTCGAGCGCACCCACATGTGGCAGGCCGGTCTGCGAGATGTTCCGCGACCACCCGCTCACCGGGGTCGGGCCTCGAGGACCTGCATCCCATCTACGAGCGATACCAGCCGCCCACGGCCCGCGAGCCGCGCCGGCCATCTCCACAGCGTCTTCATCCAGATCGCGGCCACCATGGGCGTGATTGGACTCGCGGCATTCGCATGGCTCTACCGCGCGCTGTTCCGCACCGCGACCGGCGGAGCCTCGCTGGGCGAGGCCGGGCTCGGCCCCGGCGTGCGGCTCGGCGTGGTCGGGGCGCTCGCCGGCTTCCTGGCGGCCGGTCTGTTCGAGTGGAACTTCGGCGACGAGGAGCTGCTCGATCTGCTCTACGCGCTCGTGGGGATCGCGTGGGCCGCGCGGCGGCTGGTCGTCACGCGACGGCGAGCCGGCGAGCCGCTCGTGAAGCTGGCGCTGGTCCACGACTGGCTGACCGGCATGCGCGGCGGCGAGAAGGTGCTCGAGCGCATCGCGCGTCATGTTCCCGGAAGCGCCCGATCCACACCCTGGTCTGGAAGCGCGGCTCGGTGTCGCCCGCGATCGAGTCCCATCCGATCCGCACGTCGCTCGCTCCAGCACCTGCCCGATGCGGCGCGCCGCTACCGCTGGTTCCTGCCGCTCTATCCGCGGCGCGATCGAGTCGCTTCGACCTCTCGGCGTACGACGTGGTGATCTCGACCAGCCACGCCGCGGCCAAGAGCGCGCGCACTCGTGCCTCGGCGTTCCACCTGAGCTACGTCCACACGCCGATGCGCTACGTGTGGGAGCTCGAGTCGCAGTACTTCCCGCCGGGACGTTTTCCGTGGCCGCTGTCGGCGTACGTGCGCGGCCACCTGCGCGCGGCTCCGCCGCTGGGACGCGCGCGACCGCGTCGCGGCCCACCGTGGTGCTGGCCGATTCGCGCGCATGTGGCGGACCGCATCCGTCGCCACTGGGGCGCGAAGCCGAGGTCCTCTATCCGCCGGTCGACGTGGCGCGGCTCGTCCCGGGCCGGCGGCGCGCGACGGATACCTGCTCGCGGGAGCGTTCGCGCCCGTACAAGCGTCCGGATCTTGCGATCGAGGCGTGTCGGCGGCTCGGCCGCCGGCTGGTGGTGGCGGGCAGCGGGCCGGATCAGGCGCGGCTCCAGGCGCTCGCGGGACCCGACGTGCAGTTCACGGGCTGGGTATCGGACGAGCAGCTCGCCGAGCTGTTCCGTGGCGCACGCGCGCTGCTTTTCCCGGGCGAGGAGGACTTCGGCATCATCCCGGTGGAGGCCATGGCGTGCGGATGTCCGGTGATTGCCCTGGGCATGGGGAGCGGTCGAGACCGTGGGCCGCGGCCTCGACTCAGCGGCGCTCGCCCGCCTCGCCGCGGGCGGCGTGGAGCGCGCTCCCGGAGGCGTGCTGTTCGGCGACGCCAGCGTCGAGGGACTGATGGCGGCGATCACGCGGTTCGAGGGCCGAGTCGTTCGATGCCAAAGCACTCCACGCCTTCGTCCTTCCCCTTCGACGCGCCGCGCTTCGACCGCGAATTCCATGCGGCCTTCGCGGCGGGTCGCGCCGCTGCCGCGCGATCCGGAGCCGCATGAGCGCCTCGCTGCCGCCCGCGGCACCGTGGTTCGGGCGGATCCGCGCGCTTTGGATCGAATCGCAGCGCGGCATCGGCGACGTGTTCCTCATGCTGCTTCCCCAGTCGGTGATCGTGCTCACCGGCTTCCTCACCACCGTGCTGATCGCACGCGGACTGGGTCCGGCCTCGCTGGGGCGCTACAGCCTGGTTCTGAGCGTGGCCGGCCTCACCACTGCGTTCTCCGATCTCGGCATCGGCCAGACCGCGATCCGCTACGCCGCGCGTGCCGTGACTGCGGGGCGGAGCGCGGAGCATCTGGCGGTGCTGCGCTGGGCGCTGCGCCTGCGTCTCGTGATGGTGAGCGCCATGGCGCTGTTCGTGGCGCTCGCCGCGCCGGTGATCGCGGGCCGGTTCTGGCACACCCCGGAACTCACGCCGCTCATCCGGCTCGGACTCCTGGCCGGGGTGTTCGCCGCGGTGGCGTCGGCGCCGACGGTGTACTTCCAGTCGATCCGTGGATTCGGGCGCAACGCGCTGGTGCAGGTCGGGCAGGCGCTCGTGAGCTTGGCGGCAGTGCTCCTGGTGGCCGCGCTCGGGCGGTGGTCGGTGGGCGCCATCGTGGTGGCGAGCGTGGTGGCCGCCGCGATCGGGGCACTCGCGTTCCTGCCGCTCGTGCCGCGCGCCGCGCTGCTCTCCGCCGCCGGCGCGGGCCGCGCGGGCGCGCGGGGCCGGAGCCTGTGGCGGAGTCCGATCGATCCCGCCTCCGTGGCGGACGACGACGCCGGTCCCGGAGCCTTCGCGATCTACAACCTGATCTCCACCGTGGTGGTGATGATCACGCTGCGGCTCGACGTGTGGCTGATGGGTGTGTTCGCCCGGCCCGACCAGATCGGGCTCTACACCGTGGCGTCGCGCCTCGCGCTGCCGATGGGCCTGGTGCTCGCCGCGGTCAGCGGCGCGCTGTGGCCGCGCGCTTCGTCGCGCACCGACCCGCGTGCGGCGCTGGCGCTGCTCAAGCGCACGTTCCAGCTCAGCATTCCGCTCGGGCTGCTCGCCGTGCTCTACGCGCTGGTGGTCCCGCTCCTCACACCGTGGCTCTTCGGCAGCGCCTACCAGAGCAGCCGCGTGCTGGCGCAGGTGCTGTGCCTTCGCTACGCGCTCGCCATCCTCATCGTGCCGGTGGGCGTGGTGGGCTACAGTCTCGGACTGGTTCGGGTCTACTGGATCATCAACCTCGTGCAGCTCGTCGCGGTCGCGGTCCTCGACGTCACGCTGCTGCCGCGCCTGGGCCCCATGGCGGCCGCGCTCGCGCTGATCGTGAGCGAGGTGCTGGGCGTGACGCTGGCCGGCGGGGCGCTGCTGATGCGAGCGCGCCGCATCCGGAAGGAAGCGCTCGCGGACCAGGAGTCGGCTCGGTCGGATGACGCTCCATGACTGGAAGCTCGGCATCAAGCGGCTGGTCGGTCGTGACCTGCAGCAGCGCATCACGCGCGAGGTCCAGCGCGCTCTGCGGCTCGGGGGTCACGACTTTCCGGAGCGCGCTCGCTCTTCCCGTGCTCCTACGGCCGGGGCCTGCCGGAGCGCGTGGTCGAGCTGCTGGCCGCACGGCTGACCTACGAACCCGGGTTGCGCGTGCTCGACGTCGGACACGCGCACGTGCTGGCGTGCCATCGCGATCTGCTCGCGCACTGCCGCCGCCGCGCGACCTCACCGGGATCGACATCGCCGAGCCGATCTACGATGCCGCGGCGCTCTACACGCGGTCGATCCGCGGCAGCGTGACCGCGATGGAATCTCCGACGCCTGCTTCGATCGGGTGTGGTGCATCTCCGCGCTCGAGCACTTCGGCATGGACAACTCGGCTTACACCCGGATTTCGTCGTCGACGAGCATGGCGGAGCGCGCGATGGACGAGATGCTCCGGGTGCTGCGGCCCGCGGGTTCGCTGCTGCTCACGCTGCCGTTCGGCCGCTACGAGGATCATGGCTGGTTCCGCAACTTCGACGCCGCCCACCTGCGCACGCTGCTCGCGCCGGTCCGGGGGCGCGCCATGATCCACGAGCTGTCACTTCCGCCACGCCGCTCCCGGCGGTTGGGCCGCGGCCGATCCGGAATCGCTGCGCGAGGTGGGCTACGGGGACGAGGGCAACGCCGGGGCCGCCGGCGTGCGTCGTGGTGTCCCTCACCCGGCCGGCGAGCGCGTGATGACGCCCCGCGGAACCCGGCGCGTGGCGGGCGTGGAACAGGACTGGTCGGCGGCGTCCACGGCCGAGAGTCGAGCCGCTGGATGCCCCGAGTCTCGGCAATCACATCGACGAGCTCAAGATCGCGTTCCTCGCGCACGACCTGCCGCGTGCCGGCCGCGCGCTCGAGGTCGGTTGCGGCTCGCGCGCGCCTGCTCGCCCGCGCCGGCACGGCCGCGCCGCTCGAGCTCGTGGCGCTCGATCCGGCGCCGAGCGCTCTCGGCCTGGCGCGGCGCACGGCGGAGCGCACCGGCGTCGCGATGGGGTGGGTTCGTGGCGACGCGCTCGGCCTTCCGTTCCGCGACGGGAGCTTCGATCTGGTGCTGTCGGGGGACTGCTCGAGCAGCTCCGCGATCCCGCGCCCGTGCTCGCCGAGATGGTGCGAGTGCTTCGCCCGGGCGGGACCTTCTATGCCGACGTGGTTCCCCGGCGCTTCTCGCTCTATCGACTGCCCGAGCTGCCGCGCATCGTCCGCACGCCGTGGCTCCTGCCAGGCGTATTCGAGGCGATCCCATGGCCCCGAGCTCTATCGACGCGCGCTCGAGGCCCTGGGCTGTCACGAGCCCCGCATCCGCTGGGCGGGCGTGTATCCGCCGCGCTCGAACCGGTCGATGGCGCGAAGCCTGGCGCCGCTCGACGGCTCGCCGCTCGCCGCGCTCCTCGGCTGGTACTTCGCATGATCGTCGCGCGCCGCGTCGCGGCAGGCGAAGGCGTGGGGCCGGCCCCGGGTTTGTGATCGCCGGGAGCGGTCGGCTACCTTCTCGCGTCCCGCCACTGACCGATCTGCAGGCTATCCAGCGCCGCTTGGGCTTCGCCGGCAACGACGAAGCGGTGCGCCGCTACCAAGCGGCACTCACGTCGACGTCTTCGCTCCCGGCGCGCGCGTTCTGGATGTCGGCTGCGGCGGCGGCGTGTTCCTCGAGGCCCTGCGCGCGAGCGGGCGCGACACGGCGTCGGGGTCGACGGCTCCGAAGAGGAGCTGGCGGCGGCGCGCGCGCGCGGTCTCGACGTGGTCTCCGCGGACGGACTCGACTACCTCGGCGCCACGCCGGCCGAATCGTTCGGCGGGGGTGTTCTGCGCGCATCTCATCGAGCACCTCTCGCCGGAGGGGCCACGCGGCTCATCGAAGGGATCCACCGCGTGCTCGCGCCCGGGGACGCGTCGATGCCTCATCACGCCCGACGTGCGCGACCTCGAGGTGTGGACCGAGCGCTTCTGGCTCGACCTCACTCACGTGCGGCCGTACCCCGCGCGCCTGCCCGGTCGGCCTCGCTTCAGGTTTTGGGGTTCCGCGTGATCCGGGCGGCAACGATCCACGCAGTGGTCGAGGATCGGGTCCGCGCGTGTGGCTCCCGGGATGGTGGCGGGCGCTGGCGCCTAGGCGAGCTCGGCTGGCGCGGCGACACGTTCGTGATCGCGGAGAAGCCGAACACTTCCCGATGATGCCGGGTCGCGATCGACGGCCGCGCGCTCCAGCCCGGCTTCCGCGAGCACCGGGGACGCGGCATCGGGGTGTACGCGGTCGAGCTGGTGCGGGCGCTGGCGCGTCGCGGCGACCTGGAGCTCACGGTGTGGCATCAGCCCGGAGCTGCCGTTGCCCGCAGCTCACGTGCCCGCTGGGGTCGCCACCCGCGCCTACCCGCGACTTGGGCTGCCGGCGCAGAGATCGGCTCGCGACGCAGGTCACCGTGCCGACCACCATCGCCGGCTCACGGCACGACGTGTTCCATTTCCCGGCCCACGGCGACGCCCCGGCGCTCGGCGGTCGTGGCTGGTGGTCACCGTGCACGACCTGATCCTGCGAGGTGATGGCCCGTGACTACGATCCGCGCCACGCGCTGCCGTTCAGGATCGCGCGCGCCCTGGAGCGCTCGGCAGTGCGGCGCGCGTGCTGCGATCGTCTCCGACTCGGCGGTGACGCGCGACGACCTGGTGTCGCGCTACCGGGTGCCCGGCGAGCGCGTCCACGTCGCACATCTGGGGCTCCATCCGCGCTTCACCCGGCCCGCCGATTCGGAGATCACCGCCACGCTCGACCGGCTCGAGCTGCGCCGCCTACGTGCTGTACCTGGGGGATCGATGCGCGCAAGGACGTGCCAGCCCTGCTCGAGGCGTGGGCGGCGCAGGCCCGCTCGGCCGCGGCCGGAAGCCGATGACCTGGTGATCGCGGGCGCGCGTGCGGGAAACGCGCGGCTTCCCGCGCTGCTCGACCGCGCGCGCCAGCTCGGTGTCGAGCCCACGCTCAGCTTCCCCGGCCACGTGGCCGACGAGGACCTTTCCGGCGCTCCACGCCGGCGCGCGCGATGTTTGCGTTCCCGTCGCGCTACGAAGGCTTCGGCTTCCCGCCGCTCGAAGCCATGGCGTGCGGCGCGCCGGTGCTGTCGAGCGGTGGCGGCTCGCTGCGCGAGGTGCTGGGCGACGCGGCGCTGGTCGCGCCGCCCGGTGACGATCGCCGCGTTCGCGGCGGGGCTGACGCGTTTGCTCGCCGACGAGACGCTCCGGCGCGATCTCGCGGCGCGCGGTCCGGCGCATGCCGCCCGCTTCACCTGGGAGCGCACCGCCGAGGCGACGGTCGCGGCCTATCGCGCCGCCGCACGGGCGGGAGGGCCACCATGATCGTCGCACTCGACGCCCGCAAGCTGCTCGACGGCGGCATCGGCAGCTACATCCGTGGCCTGCTCGACGCCTTGCGTCGCGCGCGACGCCGGCGATCCGTGGTGGCGCTCGCGGACCCGGCGCACCAGGGCCGCATCGCTGGCGCGCGGTCCCGTGCGGAGTCGCGACGGTGCGCGCCGGAACCTACGGGATCGCCGAGCACGTCGCTCGTCCCGGCCGGCGCGCGCGCGCGCGCAGGCGACCGTGCTCCACGAGCCGCACTACACGCTGCCGCTGTTCTGGAGCGGAACCGCCGTGGTCACGGTCCACGACCTCATCCACTTGCGCTTCCCGCGCTTCTTCCGTCCGGCGCCGCGTGGTACGCGCGCGCGTCATGGCCGGCCAGGCGGTGCAGCGCGCCGCCTTGGTGATCACCGACTCGGAAGTGGTGCGCGCGCGACGTCATGCGAGCGGCTCGACGCTCCGGCCGATCGAGGTGCGCGCGTCCCGCTCGGCGTGCTCACGCGTTTTCACCCGGTCCGAGCCGCGCACGCTCGCGACGTTCCGGGCCAGGCACGCGCTGCCGCAGGACTACGTCCTGTACGTAGGCGCGCGCAAGCGCCACAAGAATCTCGAGCTGCTCCTCGACGCGTGGGCGGTGATGGGCGCGGCCGAGCGCCCGGCGCTCGTCCTGAGCGGGGCGCCGTGGACCGCAGGGCACCGGCTGCGGGCGCCACGCCCGTGCCCGCGGCGTGGAGGCATCGGTACGATTCGCGCCGCACGTGTCGGAGGAGCGCGAGCTGGCGCAGCTTCTATGCCGGTGCGGCGCTCTACGTGCAGCCGTCGCTCGCCGAGGGATTCGGATTGCCGCCGCTCGAGGCCATGGCGTGTGGCACGCCGGTGCTGTCGAGCGACGCGGGCTCGTTGCCCGAAGTGCTCGGCGACGCAGCGCGCCTGCTGCCGCCGCGCGATCCCGAGGCGTGGGCGGCGAGCGTGCGCGAGCTGCTCACCGACACGGCATGCGAGCGCGGCTCGTGGCGCTCGGTCTGCCGCGCGCGGCGTCGTTCACGTGGGAGAAGACGGCCGCGGAGCACCGTCGGGCCTATGCGGACGCCGCGGGCTGAGATTGCGACTGCTCGAGCTGGGATCGAGTCCCTGTTCCGCGCGCTCGCTAGTAGGCGCTCGCGTCGCGGAACACGCGCGCGAACGGTGAGCGCAGATGATCCTGAGGTCGAAGCCGAGCGACCAGTTCTTGACGTAGTAGAGGTCGTACTGATGCGGTCCTCGAGCGGCGTGTCGCCGCGCAGGCCGTTCACCTGCGCCCAGCCGGTCATCCCGGCCTTCGACGTGGTGGCGCAGCATGTAGCGCGGGATCTTCGCCGCGGAACTGCTCGACGTACACGCGGCCGCTCGGGCCGCGGGCCCACCAGGCTCATGTGGCCGACCAGCACGTTCCAGAGCTGCGGCAGCTCGTCGAGCGAGAGCCGCCGCAGCGTCGCGCCGAGCGCGGTGCGGCGCGGATCGTCCGACACGCGTCCAGCCGGGCCCATCCGGCTCGGCGTCGACGACGCATGCGTGCGGAACTTGAGCATGCGGAAGCGGCGGCCGTTCATGCCCACGCGCTCCTGCGCGTAGAACACCGGCCCGGGCGAATCGAGCTTGATCGAGATCGCGCAGCGCCAGCATCAGCGGTGAGATCGCGCACCATGCCGACCGCCGAGAACAGCAGGTCGAAGCCGCGCTTCAGCACCGCGTTCCAGCCCTGCTCCTGGTGTCTCGGTCACGAGCACCACCGGCATGCCGTCGAAATCCTCGACGCCTGCGTTGAGCGTGAACGCCCACCCCAGATCCGGAACCAGCCGCACCGCGGCGGTCGAGTCGCTGAGGTGGTCGAGCGCCTCGCGCTCCGCGCAGATAGGCGGAGCGCGGCAGCGCGATGTAGACCAGCTCGGCACCCGTGCTCTCGACCAGCCGCGGCAGCTCGGACACGGTGCCGATCACCGGCACGCCTTCGACGCTCGAGCCCACGGCCTCCGGCGTCACCGCCACCAGGCCCTCGACCACCAGACCGTAGTCGCGGTGCTGGCGCATCTTGCGCAGCAGCGACAGCGCCGGCTCCTCGACGCCGACCACCAGCACGTGACGCTGGTTGCGTCCGCCGCGGCGCAGCGCGCGCAGGACGCCGCGAATCGTGAGCCGGCTCGTGAGGAGGGTAATGGTGGCGATGATCACGAACGTCACCAGGAAACCGCGCGACAGCTCGCCCTTGGTGAAGTAGGAGGCCAGGCCGGCGAGCGCCACCACGATGAACATGCCCTCGATCAGCGCCACCAGTTCCTGCGAGAGCCGCGCGGTGCGCGCCGAGCGGTAGAGGCGGAACGAGCCCAGCACGATCAGCGCGACCGGGGTGATCACCGCTCCGAACCACAGATAGAACGAGAGCGGTGGCACGCCGTGCGGGGATGCATGATCTCGAACCGCAGCCAGTAGGCGGCGAGCCAGGAGCCGCTCAGAACGGCCGTGTCGAGCAGGAAGACCGAGGATGCGAAGATTTGGCGGTGGCGGGAGAGCATGCCACGACGGAGGCTCAAGCCCGGGCGAGGACAAGCCGGCGCCTCGCCCCGCGCGCTTCGGCGCGGCACGCGAGCCGCGCTTGGACGAGGCAGACCGGCTCCCCTATAATGCCCGACCGCTTGAAGGCGCCGGCCTCTTCGCGCGGCGCACCGATTCCAGAAAGGAGCCCTCGATGGGGTTGATCGAGAAGGTGGAGGCCGCGCACCTCAAGGGCGGCCGCCCCGACATGAGCCCCGGTGACACCGTCGAGGTGCTGGTGCGCGTGATCGAGGGCGACAAGGAACGCCAGCAGCTGTTCCGCGGCGAGGTCATCAACGTGCGCGGCGCCGGCATGCGCAAGACCTTCACCGTGCGCAAGGTGAGCGAAGGCGTCGGCGTCGAGCGCACCTTCCCGCTGCACGGGCCGTCGGTTGCCGAGATCAAGGTGATCAAGCACGCAAAGAGTTCGCCGCGCGAAGCTCTTCTACCTCCGCCGCAAGACCGGCAAGGCGGCACGCCTCACGAAAGGACGGGAGGAGAGCGGGACGTCGTGACCCCGCGGCCCGCCTGGCGGCGCCTCGCGCGCATGGAAGCGCGGCTCGCAGGTGAGGCCGTCGCGGCGGGCGTGGACGAAGCGGGACGAGGTCCGCTGGCGGGGCCGGTGGTGGCGGCGGCGGTGATCCTCGGCAGCGGTCGCCGCTGGGACGGCGTCGACGACAGCAAGAAGGTGCCGCCCGAAGTTCGGGCCGAAGTGTTCGCCCGGGTCCGTGAAGGGGCCCGGGCCTTTTCATGGTCGGTGCTCGGCCCGCGCGCGATCGATCGCTACGAACATCCGCGGCGCCAGCCTCGAGGCCATGCGGCGCGCGGTGCGGCGGCTGCCGGTGTGCCGCCGAGCTCTTGCTGGTGGACGGCCGGGATCGGGTGCCCGGCATCGTCCTGCCGCCAGGAGGCCATCATCGACGGCGACGCCAAGGTGCTGGCCATCGCCGCCGCGTCCATCCTGGCGAAGGTGGTGAGGGACCGCATCATGGAGCGACTCGATCGAGTGTGGCCGCACTACGGATTCGCGCGCCACAAGGGCTACGCCACGCCGGAGCATCTCGAGGCGCGCTCGAGCGGCTCGGGCCTTGCCCGCTCCACCGCTACTCGTTCACGCCGGTTTGCGTGTTGGAGCTGCCTCTCGACGCTGTAGTCTGCACTCGTGCAATCGATCGCCCCTCACCTTCGCCCCCGCGGGATGACGACATGGGAATCGCCGCGACACACGGTCGGGCGGCCGAGGCGCTGGCCGTCGCCTACCTGGAGCTCACCGGACTCCGCGTGCTGGAGCGCAACCTCCGCCTCGGCGGCGTGGAGGTGGACGTGCTCGCCGCCGAGGGACGGGATCACGTGGTGGTGGAAGTGAAGTACCGCACGCGCGCCGACTACGGGGGTTCCGCCGCCGCGGTGGACTCGGCCAAGCGCGCACGACTGCTGCGCGCGGCCGCCGCGCTCGTGGCGCGCAGGACACGAGGGCGTGCGGATCGACGTGGTGGCGATCGAGCGTGTCCCAGGACGGCCTGGACGTGCGCCATTATCGCGGGGCCGTGGAAGCCTGATGGCGAAGGACATCCGCATCGGGCGGCTGCGCATCTCCACCCGCCTCACGCGCGGATGGCGCACGCGGCTGCGCGCGCAGCGTCGCTGGTGGCGCCAGCGTCTCCGGGGCGATTCCGGCGCGGTGCTGTTCCCGGCGGCCGGTCAGGGCATGGTGGCGGTGCGCGCGCTCGGCGGACCCGAGAGCCCGAGCGGGCATCCGCGGATCGCGATCCTCCACGCCACGGCGGGCGCGGGACACAAGACCGCCGCGCAGTCACTGGCTGCGGCAATCTCCGCGATCCCGCCCCGGCGCCGCGGTGCGCGAGGTGGACACGCTCGTGTTCGCGTCGCGTCTCTATCGCTGCCACCTACGCGGCGTCGTACAACGCGATGGCCGCGCGCGCGCCGCGCGCTGTGGGGCGCGCTCTACCGCTCCTGGGCGAGTGGCGCCCGTCAACCAGCGGCACGGCGCCCATGCGGCTCGCCGGTCGATCGCCTGAACCTGCGGCGGCTGGTGCGGGTGGCGGAGCGCGAGCATCCCGACGCGATCGTGTGCACGCACTTCCTGCCGGTCGAGGCGCTCTCGCCGCGCCGCGGCGCGGTCGCTGCGCGGTGCCGCTCTTCTGCGTGATCACCGATTTCACCGCGCATCCGATCTGGGTGTTCCCGCACGTCGACCGCTATTTCGTGGCGAGCGACGAGGTCGGCGACCGAGCTGGACGGCCACGGCGTGCCGCGCGAGCGCATCGAGGTGACGGGCATTCCGGTCGATCCGCGCTTCGCCGCGCGCGATCGGGCGTGCCGCGGCACGGCGACGGGTCGGACTCGACGCGCGGATCGGCCCGTGGTGCTGCGTCATGGGGGCGGCAGCGGCGTCGGTCCGCTCGGCCGAGCTAGCGCTGCGGCTCGCCGACCTCGACGCGCGAGCCGCAGGTGGTAGTGGTGTGCGGCACCAACGCGCAGCTGCGCCGACGACATCGAGACGCTGGCCGGAACGGCGCGCGCGGCGCGTCCCCTGGTCAGGTCGCTCGGCTTCACGCACGAGGTCGACGTGTGGCTCGAAGCCTGCGATCGTGCTGGTCGAGCAAGGCGGGCGGGCTCACCTGCTCGGAGGCGCTGGTGAAGGGCGCGCCGCTCGTGATCTTCCGCCGCACGCCGGGGCAGGAGGTGCGCAACGCCGAGTACCTCGAGCGTGCCGCGGCGCCGCGCGTGCACGCCGACACGGTGGACGAGAGTCGAGGTCGCGGTCGAGCGCGCTGGCTCGCGGATGCCGACGGCTCGAGCGGCGCCGCGCGGCGCGTGCCCGGCTCGCACGGCCGCACGCCGCCGAGAGCATCGCGCGGCATGTGCTCGACGCGATTCCACGCCGCGAGTCCGCGAGGATGGCGTAGCGCCATGACGCGCGCTCCGCCACGGCCGCCCTGTCTCGTGCGCGCGTTCGACGGCGATCGCGTCGCGCTGCGCGCGCGCGATCTCGATGCGTCGAGAACGAGACGCGCGAAGGCGCGTCGCGATGCTCGACGCGCTGCTTCGCACGCACTGGCCGCGCCTTCCGCATCGGCATCACCGGTCCGCCCGGCGCCGGCAAGAGCACGCTGGTCACGCAGCTCGCTCAGGAGTACCGCGCGCGCGGCGAGACCGTCGGCGATCGTGGCGGTCGATCCCACCAGCCCGTTCAGCGGCGGCGCGCTGCTCGGCGATCGCGTGCGCATGGGCGAGCTCGGCGGGCGACGACGGCGTCTTCATCCGCTCGATGGCGACGCGCGGCAGCCTGGGCGGCCTCGCGGTGCACACCGCGCAGGTGTGCGACGTGCTCGATGCCGCGGGATTCACGCGCGTGCTGATCGAGACCGTGGGCGTAGGGCAGAGCGAGCTCGAGGTGGCGGAGACCGCCGATTCCACCGCGGTGGTGCTGGTGCCCGAGTCGGGCGACGCGGATGCAGGCGATGAAGGCCGGGCTCGATGGAGATCGGCGATCTGTTCGTCATCAACAAGGCCGATCGCGAGGGCGCAGAACGCGGCGCGCTTCGCCATCCGCTCCGCCGCTCGAGCTGCGCGCACTCATCGAGCGATTGGACCGCTCGCCGGTGCTGCTCACTGCGGCGTCGCGCGGCGATCGGTGTCCCCGAAGCTGGTCGAGCGCATCGAGGAAGCATCTCGAGTGGCTGCGGCAGCGCGGTGGACTGGAGCGTCGCCGGCGCCGGCGTCTCGAGCAGCGGCTGCGCGACCTGGTCGGCGATCACCTGTGGCGCGAGTTCCATGGACGGTCGACGCGGAGGAATGGAACCGGCAGCGTCGACGATCTGGTCGAGCACCGGGTCACGCCGCATCAGGCGGCGCGGAGGCTGAGCGCCGCCGCCCTGGAGCGAGCGGGGCAGGATAGCGCGCGGGGCAAGCCGCTCGCCTCATCAACTGGCCGCGCGGCCAGTTGTGCCGTCGATCGCCGCCGCGCCTTGACCCTCCGCGAAGCCGCGCCGTAGGCTTATCCGGCCTACGAAGCACTCTCTCCGAGACCACCCGGAGCGATGACCGCCATGGCGACGCGAGCTTCCACACCCCGCGCACGCAATACCCGCAAGCACGGCAGCCACGCGCGCGTCGCGCCCGAGCGGAGCAAAGCGCCGCGCCCCGCGTCCCCCAACGGCCTCACCGCCACGAAAGGCCACGCCGGGAAGGCGGCCTTCGAGGCGCGCTACGCCGCGGCCAAGGAGCGTCCCGAACTCTATCCGTTCACCATCTCCGGCATTCCGATCAAGCCGCTCTACACGCCCGAGGACCTGGCGGGGATGGACCTCGAGCGCGACCTGGCGTACCCGGGCGAATATCCGTACACGCGCGGCATCCACAGCACGATGTACCGCGGCCGCATGTTCACCATGCGACAGTTCGCGGGCTTCGGCACGCCGCGCGAGTCGAACCAGCGCTACCACTACCTGCTCGAGCACGGCCAGACCGGGCTCTCGATCGCCTTCGACAACCCGACCATCATGGGCTACGACAGCGACCATCCGAAGGCGCACGGCGAGGTCGGCAAGTGCGGCGTGGCGGTCGACAGCCTGCGCGACATGGAGATCCTGCTCGACGGCATCGATCCGGGCGCGATCTCCACGTCGATGACGATCAACGGCCCGGCGGCCACGCATGTGGTCGTTCTACCTGGCCAACGCCGAGAAGCAGGGCGTGCCGTTCGAGCAGCTGCGCGGCACCATCCAGAACGACATCCTCAAGGAATACATCGCGCAGAAGTGCTGGTGCTTCCCGCCGCGACCGTCGCTGCGCATCATCGTCGACCGGATCGAGTTCGCCACGAAGCACGTGCCGCAGTGGAACACCATCTCGATCTCGGGCTATCACATCCGCGAGGCCGGCTCGACCGCGGCGCAGGAGCTGGCGTTCACGCATCGCCGACGGCTTCACCTACGTCGAGGAGTGCATCGAAGCGCGGGCTCGACGTCGACGACTTCGCGCCGCGGCTTCAGCTTCTTCTGGAACAGCCACCTCGACTTCTTCGAAGAGATCGCCAAGCTGCGCGCGGCGCGCCGCATCTGGGCGCGCCACATGCGCGAGCGCTTCGGCGCCAAGAGCAGGAGTCGTGGCTGATGCGCTTCCACACCCAGACCGCCGGGCTGCTCGCTGTGGGACAAGCAGCCCGAGAACAACATCGTGCGCACCGCCTTCGAGGCGCTGGCCGCGGTGCTGGGCGGCACGCAGTCGCTGCACACCAACTCGATGGACGAGACGATCGCGCTGCCGAGCGACAAGGCGGTGAAGATCGCGCTGCGCACCCAGCAGATCATCGCGCACGAGATCGGCGTCACCGAGACCATCGATCCGCTCGCCGGCTCCTACTACCTCGAGTCGCCTCACCAACACGCTCGAGGCAGGAGGCCGAGGACTACTTCCGGCAGCATCGACGCGCTGGGCGGCGTGGTGGCGGGCATCGAGCAGGGCTTCTTCCAGCGCGAGATCGGGCGCGGCCGCCTACCAGTACCAGCAGGAGATGGAGAAGAAGCAGCGCGTGATCGTCGGCGTCAACGAGTACGTCGAGCCGGACGAGAAGCTCGAGATCCCGATCCTCTACATCGGCGAAGAGGCCGAGGAGGAGCAGAAGCGCTCGATCGCCGAGGTGAAGCCGCACGCGCGACGACAAGGCCACCAGCGCCGCCCTCAAGGCGCTCACCGCCGCGGCGGCCAGCGCGCCCGGCGAGAAGAACGTGGTGGAGCACATCCTGGTCGCTGCCCGGACCTACGCGACCGAAGGGCGAGATCCGCAACGCCATGCCGCGAGGTGTACGGCGACTACTCCGAGGGCACCGAGATCTAGTGCTCCGGTGTCGGGGCACGTGGGGGCTCGGCCTGAGATGAGCGGCGTGTTCGCAATCGCCCTGGTGGCGCTGGTGGGAGTCCTCGCCTGGGCGCTGCGGCGCAATACCTCTTCGGTCGGGCGCGTCCGTCACCGCCCCACCCGCCCCGGACCATGAAGCCACCGACGAGATGCTGGACGAGCTCGAAGGGCCCATGGAGGAGCTGGCCGTCACCTCGGAAGGCGACGTGTTCATCCCCGATGGATCCAACGTGCGCCTGATGCCGCTCCATCCCGACGAGATCGCGGCCCATCAGGAAGATCTCGAGGCGGGTCTGTTCGCGCTCACGCGTGAGGAGAAGCTCCAGCTCATCGCGCGCCGCGGCAAGCCCGGTCAGGCGCTCGCGCCCGGCGACCTCACGGCCGCGCGGGTCCAGCGCGGCGCCGCCGGTGTGGTGCCCTGGTGTCTCGAGACCCTGGGGCGCGACGGGGAATACATCCCGTTCGCGTTCGAGACCGAGGACGGCGCGCGCGCGCGTTCGACCTGATCGAGCGCTATCGCATCGTCCGCCGACCGCTCGACGACGACGGACGCCCGATTCCTCCCTCGATCGAGGACTGGGAGGAAGGCCGCCGGCGCTATGACGAGCTGGCAGGCGCTCAGCATGGACTCCGATCCGGGCGAGGGGCTCGAGCCCGGCACGTCACTCCGATCGCCGCTAGCTCAGCGCGGGGCTTCTCCGCGGCGCACCGCCTCCAGATGTGCGCGCAGCACGGCGTCGGCCTCGGATCCCGCATGGAGCGCGAGGCGCCTCTTCGAGCACGCGTGAAGCCTCCGCCGCCGCGTCCGGCGGCGGCGAGCGTGGTGGCCAGCGCGTCGAGCGCCACCGGATCGCGCCGATGGGTCCGCGCCACGGTGTCTTCCAGGACCCTGAGCGCCTCCGCGATCGCGCCGCGGTGCCGCAGGGAGCCGTCCGTACAGCAAGCCGAGTCGAGGGTCGCCCGGCGCCCTGGCGAGCGCCACGCGGCAGGCGTCTCGGCTTCGGCCAAGCGTCCGCTGCGGATCAGCGCCTCGACCAGATCCACGTCGACCGCGGGATCGTGACCGGTCATCGTCGTGCCCGCTTTCAACACCTCCACGGCGCGCTCGGGCTGTCCGGTGACCAGCAGCGCGCGCCCCAGGTTCTCGCGCGCCATGTGGTAGCCGGGATGGAGCGTTACCGAGCGCTCGAACGCCGCGATGCCCTCGGCGGGACGGCCCGCCTCCATCGCGCAGATGCCGAGGTTGTTCCACGCCTCGTGGGCGGTGCTGTCGATCGCGAGGGCGCGGCGCACCATCGGCTCGGCCTGATCCGGACGTCCGGCATCGAGCGCGAGGCGCCCGAGGTTGTTCCAGGCGAGCCACGCATCGGGATTGTGACGAACGGTGTCGGTCCACAGCGAGTGCTCGTCGTGGAAGACACTCGTGCGGATCTCGCTCAGCGCGACGAGCGCCAGGAGCAGCGCTCCGACCAGCGCGGCGCCCGCTCCCGTCACCCGGCGATCGAGGGCGGCGTGCAGACGAGCGAGGCCCAGCCCGAGGAGCGCGAGCGGCGCCACGCGCTGGCGTGGTACTGGAAATGATCGGAGACCAGGCTGTAGCGGAAGTACCAGAGATCGAAGCAGCCGAGCATCGGCGCCAGCAGCGCGATCCACGTCAGGTACGCGGCGAGCGGGCCGCGTCCGGCGCGGCGTGCGAGCGCCAGCAGCGCGACGGCCGCCACCACCGCCCCGAGCGGGAACATCCAGGACGCGAGTGCCGCGGGGTCGAGCCGCTCGCGCGGATAGACGAAGCTCAGCCCGATCGGGAGCACGAGCTTGCCCGCGTAGAAGGCGAGGGCGTGCCCGGCCAGGAGCACGCGTTGGAGCGGGTCGAACCCCAGCGCCAGACGCGCAACGCCGACGTTCTCGCGCTCGAGGTGGATCGTGAGCAGTGCGAAGACCAGCGACGCCGCGAAGAACGGCGCGAGCGACGCGTCGCGGCGATCCAGCCGTCCGCGTTTCCACCAGGCGACGATCAGCAGCGCCAAAGGGAAGCGTCGCGGTCACGGACTTGGCGAGCAGGGCGAGCACGAAGAGGCCGAACGCGGTGAGCCACGCGCGCCGCGTGCCCTCGCCGCGCGCGCCGTCCGCCGCGAGCCCCGCCCAGCGCAGCCAGGCCAGCGCGCTCCCGAGTGCCAGCGCCATCGAGAGCGTGTTCTTGCGCTCGGTCACCCAGGCCACCGATCTCGACGTGCACCGGATGCACGGCGAACAGCGCGGCGCCGATCCACGCCGCCGCATCGGGCAGACCCAGCCGCAGCAGCAGGCGCCAGAGCAGGAGCGCCGCGAGCGTGTGCAGCGCCAGATTGACCGCGTGGAAGCCGAGCGGGTGGAGTCCCCAGAGCTGGTGCTCGATCCAGAACGTGGTGTGGACCATCGGGTAGTACTGCTGGATCGCAGTGGGATCGAGCCAGATGGTGCGCAGTCCGTCCCACGACGCCAGCACCGGCGCGCAGCGCGTCACGTCCTCCGGGTCGTCCCAGATCCAGCCGCCGGTGAGCACTCCCGCGTGCGCCAGCACGGCGAGCGCGATCAGGCCCGCCGGGGCGAGCCATGGCGGCGCCGGTCTCGCGGGCGGCGGCGCGGGCGGGCGGGACCTGGACATGGGGCGCGATATTACATGCGCGGTCATCGGCATGCCGTTCGGCGGTCGATCGTCGACGTTGGGCGCGGTCGCGGTCCCGGTGCTATTGTCCTGCCGGCTTCGTTCCGTGCCCTCCTGGAGAGTGACGATGGCGCGCAAGATCCGCGTTCTGGTGGGCAAGCCCGGTCTCGATGGCCATGACCGCGGCGCCAAGGTGGTTGCCGCCGCGTTGCGCGACGCAGGCATGGAGGTGATCTACACCGGCCTTCACCAGTCGCCCGAGCAGATCGTGGACGCCGCGCTCCAGGAAGACGTGGACGTCGTCGCGCTCTCCGTGCTCTCCGGCGCGCACATGACGCTGTTCGCCGAGGTGCTGTCGCTCATGAAGCGGCGCGGCCTCGGGGATCGACTGCTCACCGGCGGCGGGATCATTCCTCCCCAGGACATGGAGACGCTCGCGCGCAAGGGCGTCGGCCGGCTGTTCGGTCCCGGAACGTCGACACAGGACATCGCCGCGTACATTCGCGAGTGGTTCGCGACGCGAGCATCGGGCCGACGATGTCCGCGTTGTCGCCGCCCCCGCGAAGGCCCAGCGCCGCCGCGAAGGCCCGCGCCGCCGCGCGCGCCGACCGCGAGCGCAAGAGCCTCGAACTCGCCGCGTCAGGCCACGGCGCGCGTGAACCGTCGCCCGCCCGCGCCCAAGCCCAAGGCACGCGCCGCGCGCGCCGCCGCGCGTCCCGCCCGCCGCTCTTCCGGAAAGCGCTCGGGCGAAGCGCTAGCCCATCCGCCGTCTCGAAGGACCGTGCCCTACCTCGTCGCGCTCAATGGCAGTCCCGTCAGGAAGAGCAGCGTCGACCTGCTGCTCGAACAGGTGTGCGCGGGATACCGCGAGGCCGGCGGCGAGGCGGAGCAGGTCTACCTGAACGACCTGTGGGTCAAGCCCTGCCAGGCGTGCGGCCCCGAGCCCACCAGCGGCTACTGCATCTTTCACGACGACATGGATCTGGTGTACCAGAAGCTCGAGCGCGCGCATGCGGTGGCGGTCGGCACCCCGATCTACTTCGACGCGGTGAGCGCCCAGCTCGAGCTGGTGATCGATCGCTGCAACTGCATCACTCCGCTGGTGCCGCGCGCGGGCGGAGGCGAGACGTTCCGCGCCAAGTGGGCGCGCACCCGGCGCGGCGTGTTCGTGACCGCCTCCGGTCCGCGACAGCGCCACGACATGGCCGAGCGCTGCGTGCGGGCTTCATGAAGTGGGTCGGGACCAAGTGGGAAGAGACCATCGCGTTCGTCCACGAGGACAACGAGCTCGGCAGCGTGGCCCGCGAGCCGGGACTCCTGGAGCGCGCGCGCGAGGTCGGTCGCCGGCTCGGCAAGAGCCCTCCGCTCGAGCCGGCGAGCGCCCCGGGAGCGCTCGTAGCACGGTCGATTGCCGGAACCCGTCGCCGTGCCCCGCGGTAAGATATTGAACCCGCCAGCGCTGCGTGGCTCGCTGACGGAGCCATCCCGATTGGGAGACCGCATGGCCCCTTACTCGATCCCCTTCTTCTTCGGACCGCGCGCGCCGGAAGCCTGGTGTCGTTGGCTATCCTTGCGCTCACCGGCTGTTCCAAGAACCCGACCAAGCCCCGGGCCACGGCGACGCCGTTCGCCTGGAGCGCGCGTTACACCGGTCGGGAGGGCTCGCTCGTCCTCGACGTCGACGTGACCGGAACGACCGTGACCGGCGAGATCGTGTTCGGCGATCCGTCTCCGGCGGTTGGCCTCTTGGTCGCCGGCAGCATCGTCGGAGATTCCCTGCACGCTCACCGACCAGGGCGGCGCGACCTTCGCCCTGCACGCCCGGGTGGCGGCCGACAGCCTGACTGGCGAGATGCTGTCTAGAACCTTCTGGGAGCGCCCGCCGCCTTCCGCGGGCGTCGGCTCCCGCGCCGCGTGGTGATGTCGGACGAGATAGCGACGTGATAGCCAGCGTCTTGGCGCTCGCTTACGACGGCGCCCGGATCTGGCTCAGCACCACGGACTATGACTACATCCGACTCGGCACCGATGGCTCGTTCCACGATTTCGTGACGATCTTCTACCGCGGATACCACTGGACGAGCTGACGTGCTCGCCTGGGATGGCCAGAAGATGTGGGGCGCCGTTCCAGGCAGCTATGGGCCCGCGCCTTCGATCGATTATTCGGAGGTGCTGGCGTTTGACGCCAACGGACGTGCGCCCGACTCGCTGCGACTCTGGCAGCGCAGCCAGGGATTCGCCTGGGACGGCACGCACCTGCGCACGTTGAAAGGCTCCTGGATGAAGCGTCTCGACGGCACGGGTGCCATCCTCGACAGCGTATCGATCGACGTTCCCGACGCGGTCCATCTCGCGTACGACGGCAGCCATTTCTGGACGCTCGGGCTGGACCATGAAGCGCCTCTACGAGATCGATCCGCTGGGAAACGTGGCGTCGATCTGCGATCTGCCGGGCCAGGACATCGGCACCTTCGTCGCCGGGGTCACGGTCGAAGGCACGCATGTCTGGTACGCGGAATCTCCGACCGGGACGTCGACGCTCCATCGCCTCACGCTGAGCGCGCCGATCGTGCCCGTGCTGAGCGCGGCTCAGCGACCCGTCGCCTTGCGTAGATGGAGAGGCGCGCCGTCCGTTTCGTAATTTTCTACCTGCTCCGGGGCAGGTAACGAGTCATAACGATGCAACCCTGCGCGCGCTCTAGGGCCGTAGCGCTTCTTGAAGAGCTCGTAGGTCGCCACCACTCCGCTCGCCTCGAGCCCGTCGCGCGCGTTGGCGTGCGAGGCGGAGACCTGCACCAGATCGGTGATCCCGCGCAGCGCCTGCGCGGCCTGATCGGCCTCTGCGAACGCGGCGCGCGCCGCCGCTCGTCGCTCATCCGCGCGCCCATCGACGTCCGAATCAGTCCGATGTAGAAGCGGAACATCGCCTCGCCGTACGCGAAGCGGCGCTCTTCTTCGCCCAGGCGCGATCGCTCGATGGGATCGCGCGCCAACCTCATGAGCGCGATTCAGCGCGGCGCGGGCCGACTGCATCGCCGCCTCGATCTCCTCCAGGCTCGGCGCCTGGTCATGCGGTCAGCTGCGTCGGGAACGGTTGCAGGTGCGCGAGCGGAAACAAGCGCGCGCCCGGCTGCGCGAGCCTTCCGCCCGCCGCGTTGGTGCCGTAGACACCGACACGAAGTGCTGGAGCGCCAGGATGTTGGCACTGGCGCGCTCGAGCTGCCGGTAGTGCTCCCGCATCGCCGCGGCCGACGCCGGGAAGTACTCGCGGCAGAAGCGCGCTACTAACGAGTCGGGATCCTGGTGCGGGTTCCAGGCGAGCTGGGCGAAGAGCCGGTGATCCAGGGTCCAGCACCCCACGCGTGCGTGGGAGCGTGCATGTAGGCGACGCGGTCGACGCGCTGGTCGGCGTACCAGGCCATGTCGCGCGCGCCATCTCGTGCGGAAGACCAGCGGCAGCGTCTTGAACGCGCCCACGTTCCAGTACTCGCACACCGCGCCCAGGATCAGCCCGGCCGATTCCCATCCGCGGAACGCGGCGGCGAGGCGCCGGTTGATCTCGGTGCAGGAGGAGTCGGCGAGCGTGTGCGCGTAGCAGCGGAAGTACGGGAAGAAGGTCACGTCGACGGCTGGCTCGTGCGTGCGGGTCGGCGGCGCCAGGGTCTCGAGGTAGGCGGGGGCCACGACATGGACCGACCGCGCCAACCGGCCATCGGCGCGCGCCGAGTCGACGGCGAGGCGCACCGCGCCGGCGACCTCGAGCCAGCGATCGGTGGGACCGCCTTGCGCGCGGCAGGAATCGCATTCGCACCAGCGGCCGCCGTCCAGCATCCACAGCTCGAGCTCGTCCACGCGCGCGAGGCTGCCGTCGATCAGGGCGCGAACGATGTTGCCGGCGAGCGTCCGCCGCGCCGCGGCGTTTCCGGTGCAGAAGTTGTCTCCCGATTCGCCGTGGATCGCGGGACTACGCCGGCCGCCGTGGAGTCCGTACCATTCCGGATGCCCAGCGAAGTAGCGGGAGGGCGTCAGGAACTGCGATTCGATCGTGTGCCCGCCGCCGGTCAGATGGAAGCCGAGCTTCTTCATCAGCGGCACGTACGCGGTGTCGGCGGCCGTCCATAGGTTCAGCCGGTTGCGCGCCATCCACAGGAAGAACTCGGGACTCCCGCGCGGCTCCCAAGCCCAGAAGCCGCGAGTCGAGAACGCGGGAGCATCCGCCAGCGAGAGCTGATTGGGCCACGTCGCGGGGCGCGCTGGAACCACGGTGCTCGAATCGCCAAGACCCGCGAACAGAACACCCAGCGCTTCGAGCAGCACATACGATCCGTAGAGAATGCCTGCGCGGTCGCGCGCGCTGATGGTGATCTCCCGTCGGCTGCCGCGTTGGATGGCGAGCAAGTCGAACCCGCCCTCGCGCGGTACAGAAGCCTGGGTCTCACGCTGGGTTCGACTGATGCCGAGTGTCACCACGTCACCGGTGTCAGGCACGGTGGCGGAAACCGCACCGCTCCCGGCGGCAGCCCGAACGCTCGCGGCAGCCAGCGCGCGAGCTCGGCGGCGGCGAAGCTGCGGGTGCAGGCATCGTCGTCGGTGAAGTCGCCATCCCACCAGTTCACCCGCGTCTCGGCGCGTGCCGCTTCCTCGATCGAGGCGAAGGGCGCGGGGTCGGTCACCACGGTGATCGCGGTGACCGGTGGCGGGTGGGATGCGCAGGAGATGAGTGCCGCGAGGCCGATCAGCGCGACGATCGAGGAGATCGCCCGGCGAGGGTGCATGGCGTCAGTCTAGCCGAGCCGGCGTGGCGCGAACGATCCTCCGCAATGCGGCCGGGGTGCGACTGTGCAGGGGCCGTGGTTGAGGTCATATTCATTGCCCCTTCGCATCGGGCGCCTCTTGGCGTCACGTCTCGATTCACACGCGGGCTCCACATGATCTGCCTCCGAGAAGAGCATCACCAGGTCCGCGAGATGGCGCGCAAGTTCGCCGACGAGGTCCTGGCGCCGATTGCCCGCGAGACCGACGAGAAGGAGGAGTTTCCCGCCGAGGTCGTGAGGCAGATGGGCAGCCTGGGCTTCATGGGATTGCCTTACCCCGAGCGTTACGGCGGCGCCGGCCTCGACACGCTGAGCTACGCGATCGCCGTCGAGGAGATCTCGCGGGTCTGCGCCTCCACCGGCATCACCCTGGCCGCGCACGTGTCGCTCGGCTGCGGCCCGGTGGCGGCCAACGGCAACGAGGAGCAGAAGCTCAAGTTCCTGACGCCGATGGCCAAGGGCGAGGCGATCGGCGCGTTCGGCCTCACCGAGCCGGGCGCCGGCTCCGACGCCGCGGGCACCAAGACGCGCGCCGAGAAGGTGCCGGGTGGTTGGAAGGTGAACGGCGACAAGATCTACATCACCAACGGCAGCGTCGCGAAGTACGTGACGTTCACGGCCGTGACCGAGCCGGGCAAGGGCACCGACGGCATCTCGGCGTTCATCATGGACACCGCGACGCCGGGCTTCCGCGCCGGCCCGCGCGAGAAGAAGATGGGCCTGCGCGGCTCCGATACGGTCGCGATCTACTTCGAGGACTGTTTCGTGCCCGACGAGAACCTGCTCGGCGATCCGCGCGGCGGCTTCAAGACCTTCATGCGCACGCTGACCGGCGGACGCATCTCGATCGGCGCCATGGCGCTCGGCATCGCGCGCGGCGCGTTCGAGTCACGCGGTCGCCTACGCCAAGCAGCGCCACCAGTTCAACCAGCCGATCGCGAACTTCCAGGCCGATGCAGTTCATGCTCGCCGACATGGCCACCAAGATCGAGGCCTCGCGCCTGCTCGTGTACCACGCCGCACTGCTCAGGGACGCCAACAAGCCCTACGTGAAGGAGGCGGCGATCGCCAAGCTGTTCGCGAGCGAGTCCGCGAACTGGGTCACCGACAAGGCCATCCAGGTCCACGGCGGCATGGGCTACATGCGCGAGGTGCCGGTGGAGCGCATGCACCGCGACGCCAAGCTCATGGAGATCGGCGAGGGCACCAGCGAGATCCAGCGGCTGGTGATCGCGCGCGAGATCCTGGCCGGCGCCTGAGCGGGGGCTGCGGCGATGCGCTGGGCGGCCTCGCACTCCGTGCTTCCTGACCCCGCCGCGGCGGTCGAGCAGGCGAGCGGCGCGGTCCGCCGCGCGCTCGACGGCGGCGAGGTCGATCTCGCCGTCGCGTTCTTCACGAGTCCGCTGGCGGCCGATCCCGAGGCGCTGGCCGAGGGGCTGAAGCGCGCGTTGGCGCCGCGCTGTCTGATCGGCGCGAGCGGCGGGGCCGTCATCGCCTCCGAGCGCGAGATTGAGCAGGGACCGGCGCTCACCCTGATCGCGGCACGGCTGCCGGGCGTCGAGCTCAAGCCGTTCATCCTGAGCCCCACGAGCTGGGGCGAAGCCATGGACGATCCGCTCGAGTTCGCGCGCCACACCCCGGCATCCGCGGCGCCGAGCTGATCCTGCTGCTCGGCGATCCCTTCACGCTCGACGTCGAGCGCGTGCTCCACGCCTTCAATCGTCACGCGCCGGCGATGCGCGTGGTCGGAGGCATGGCGAGCGCCGGCATGCGTCCTCAATCGAACGTGCTGATCCTGAACGACTGGGTGGCGCGCGATGGCGGGGTCGCGGTCGCGCTGTGCGGGCGCTGCGCGCCGACGTGGTGGTGTCGCAGGGCTGCCGGCCGATCGGGCCACCGCTCGAGATCACCCGCGCCGAGCAGAACGTGATCTTCGAGCTTGATGGCCAGCCGGCGCTCGAGCGCGCCGAGCAGGTGCTGCGCGAGCTCTCGGAGCCCGAGCGCGAGCACCTGCGCCACGGACTCTACGTGGGACGTCCCGCGCGCGCCGGCGCGAGCGGACGCGGCGACTATCTGATCCGCAGCCTGCTCGGCGCGGACCGCGATCGCGGAGCGCTGGCGGTGGGCGATCGAGTCACCGAGCGCGAGGCCGTGCGGCTCCACGTCCGCGACGCGCAGATCGCCCGCGAGGATCTCGAGATGCTCCTCTCGCCGCAGGCGTTCGACACGCGCGCCGAGGCGGCGCTGCTGTTCTCGTGCAACGGGCGCGGCCGCGCGTTCTTTGGCGAGCCCGATCGCGACGTGAAGACCCTGCAGGAGGCGCTCGGCGGCGGCGTCCCGATCGCGGGCTTCTTCGCGGCCGGGGAGATCGGTCCGGTCGGCGAGCGGAACTACATGCACGGCCACACGGCGAGCATCGCGATCGTCCGATCGCGCTAGAGAACCGGCCCGCCTACTCGAAGAAGTCCGGGTGACGCTTCTCGAGCCCGCGCTCCAGCTCCGCGCGCTCGCCGAGACGCGTCTTGCAGTTGGGGCAGTCGGCGCGCTCCGCCGCCTCGAGGCACAGCCAGGCGAGCACCGGCTGGTAGGTCTTGAGATATCCGTGCGCGAGGTCGAGCCACGCACCGGCCATGCACGGACTGCCGCCCAGGCCGCCCATCATCAGGTAGCTGCCGAGGTCGATGTTGCCGGACGCCAGCCGCGCGCGGGCGCGGAGCAGATCGATCACATAGGCCTTCGGGTGGCGGCCGCCGTTCACCCGATCGAGGCCTTCGAGCGCGGCGATCGCCCCGGCGGAGTCGCGCCAGGCGAGGCCCGCCCGGCAGGCCGCCACCGCGCTGTCCTTCGCGGCGCGCGTCGACCGCGGGAGGCCACGTGCTCGGCGCTTCGCACGCTCCCACCACGCGCTCGTCGCGTGCCAGCTCGGCGTCCAGCCAGCGCGCGGAATCGAGCGCCGCCGCCTCGAAGCGGCGCGACTTCTCGATCCAGTCGGCGGACGAGGCGCACGCGCGGATCGCGGCCAGCCGGTCGTTCAGCTCGGCGTATGCGGGGTCGGGGATGTCCACCTGCGCCAGTCCCGCCACGATCTGGTTGGCTTCGGGGGCCGAGGAGATCCGCGTGAGCTCCAGCACCACCACCCTCTCGTCGTTCAGATCACGAAAGCGGTACGACAGCCGTTGTGGAATGCGACCCGCGCCGACCAGCGCAGCGCGCACGCGCGGATGCAGATGGCCTTCGAAGGCGAGCAGGCGTCCGAACACCCTGGCGCGGCCGGGCGCGAAACCGCTGTCGCTCAGCACCGCGTCCATCGCCAGTTCGCGGTTCACGAAGAAGCGCAGGTGGCCGGCTCGGGAGGAATCGCTCAACGCCTCCCGCGGACCGGGGCGGCGTGGGCATCGCGCTCATCGAGAACAGCGTCTCGAGCTCGAGCACGGGTGGTCCCGAGCCGGGACGCGTGCGCTCCATCCGAGCGCGGAGCGCGAGCCGGCTGCGCAGCTCGGTCTCGGCCGAAGCCACGAACGCGTGGAGCGACCAGTCGCTGTATGCGTGCTTGGTCGGATCCACGCTCAGGACGCGCCGGCGCTCGAAGTCGTAGAGGCGCACGCGTTCCGGCTCATAAAGGCGACGCGCCGGTCGCCGATGCTGATCAGGACCTGGGCGCGAGAGCTGTCCACCGTGTTGCCGCCCTGTGACGTGGGCCGGTGGCTCACCGTCCGCATGTAGCGGTCGTAGAAGAGGACGGTCTCCTCGGCCCGCGCCGCCCGTGGCGGCGCTACGGAGGCCAGCAGCAGCAGCACGGCGAGCGGGAAGAGGGCGCGAGAAGCCGTGGACATGAGTCCTCGAGGGAGAGCGCGTCGGGAGGCAGAGGAGCATACAGGTTCCATCGCCGTGCCACAGGGCGGGCCATGGTGTAACATGCGCACCCTCTGCCGGGACGCGCTTCCGACCCGGCTCAACCACACGACCGGTTTTCCGGGAGCATCTCCATGACTCCATACCCGGATGTCTTCATCGTCGGGGCGGCACGCACCCCGATCGGCAAGTTCCTCGGTGGTCTCTCCTCGCTCAAGGCCTCGGACCTGGGGGCCGTCGCGATCCAGAAGGCGCTCGAGCGCGCCGGCGTCGCCGGCGGATCGCGTGGACGAGGTGCTCATGGGGCACGTCGTCCAGGGCGGTCAGGGCCAGGCGCCCGCCCGCCAGGCGCAGATCAAGGCCGGCATCGATCCGAGCGTCGGAGCGGTCACGATCAACAAGGTGTGCGGCTCCGGGCTCAAGGCGGTGATGCTCGGCGCCCAGGCCATCAAGGCCGGTGACGCGCACTGCGTGGTGGCGGGCGGCATGGAGAGCATGAGCACCGCGCCCCACTACCTGCTCAACGGTCGCAACGGGCAGAAGCTCGGCGACACCACGCTCAAGGACGGCGCGGTGATGGACGGCCTGTGGTGCTCGTTCAACGACTGCCACATGATCGAGCTGGCGCAGTACACCTTCGAGAAGGCGGGGCTCTCGCGCCGCGAGATCGACGAGTTCTCGGCGAAGAGCCACCAGAAGGCGGCCGAGGCCTGGTCCCAGTGCCGCTTCTCAAGGAGGTGGCGCCGGTCTCCATCCCGCAGCGCAAGGGCGATCCGATCGTGATCGCCAAGGACGAGTCGATCCGGCCCGACACGACCGCCGAGACCCTCGCCAAGCTGGGGGCGGTCACGCGCGACAAGAACGGCGCGATCACCGCCGGCAATGCTCCGGGACTCAACGACGGCGCCGCCGCCGTGGTGCTGATGAGCGGCGCGCGGGTGAAGGAGAGCGGCGCCACGCCGCTCGCGCGCGTGGTGGCCTATGCGACCGGCGGCGGCCCGCCGAAGGAGCTGTTCTTCGCCCCGATCGACGCGGTCGAGCGTCTGATGAAGCTGATGAACGTCGGCATCGGGCACTTCGACCTGATCGAGGCCAACGAGGCGTTCGCCGCCCAGGCGGTGGCCGACGGCAAGGCGCTGGGCTGGGACTGGGACCGCGTCAACGTGAACGGCGGCGCGGTGGCGCTCGGGCACCCGATCGGCGCCTCCGGTGCGCGTGTCCTGGTGACGCTCGTCCACGCGCTGGAGCAGCGGAATCAGAAGACCGGGCTCGCCACCCTGTGCCTGGGCGGAGGCAACGCGGTCGCTCTGGCGGTGGAGCGCCTCGTGAGCGCGTCCATGGCGCCGGCCGCGACCGGGCCGGCGAGCCGCGTGACGCGCGTCGCCGTGGTGGGCGGTGGCGTGATGGGCAACGGCATCGCGCAGGTGTTCGCCACCGCCGGCCTCGACGTCGATCTGGTCGAGGTCAAGCCTGAGCTGCGTCGAGCGCGCGCTCGGGAATATTGGAAAGAGTCTCGAGCGGGTGGCCAAGAAGCAGGGATGGCCGGCCGATCAGGCGCCCGACGTTCTGCGCCGCATCCACGGCGGCACCGCCCTCGACGCGGCGCGCCGCTGCGAGGTGGTGATCGAGGCGGTCAGCGAGGACACGGAGCTCAAGCGCCGCGTGTTCCAGCAGCTCGACGGTCTCGCGCCGCCGGAAACCATCCTCGCCAGCAATACCTCGAGCATCTCGATCACCGAGATCGCCGCGGCCACCCAGCGCGCGGATCGGGTGATCGGCATGCACTTCATGAACCCGGTGCCGGTGATGCCGCTGGTCGAGGTGATCCGCGGCCTGGCCACCAGCGACGCGACCTACGCGCTCGTCGCCGACCTCTGCCAACGACTCGGCAAGACCGCGGTCGAGGTCAACGACTATCCGGGCTTCGTGTCGAACCGCGTGCTGATGCCGCATGATCAACGAGGCGGTCTACTGCCTCATGGAAGGCGTGGCTACCGAAGGAGGCGATCGACGCGGTGATGAAGCTCGGCATGAATCACCCGACTCGGTCCGCTCGCAACTCGCCGACCTGATCGGCCTCGACACCTGCCTGAGCATCATGCAGGTGCTCCACGAGGCCTCGGCGACTCCAAGTACCGGCCGTGCCCGCTGCTGCGCAAGATGGTCCGGGCCGGATACCTGGGCCGCAAGAGCGGTCGCGGCTTCTACCAGTACCCGAGCACGTGACGGTGAGCGACGTCCTGGCCGCGAGCGCCGGACCTGCCTTCGACCTCTCCGAGGACCAGCAGGCGGTCCGCGAGATGGTGCGCGACGTTCGCCGAGAGCGAGATCCGCCCGATCGCGGCGAAGATCGACGAGACCCACGACTTCCCGCTCGCGACCACCAAGCAAGATGGGCGAGCTGGGCTTGATGGGCATGTTCGTGCCCGAGCCTCACGGCGGCGCCGGCATGGACTACGTCTCCTACGTGATCGCCATCGAGGAGCTGTCGCGCGTGTGCGCGAGCCACGGCGTGATCGCCTCCGCGCACAACTCGCTCGTGAGCTACCCGATCCTCACCTACGGCACGCGAGGCGCAGAAGCGGAAGTACCTGGTGCCGCTCGCCAGGGGCGAGTGGATCGGCGCCTACTGCCTGACCGAGCCCAACGCCGGCAGCAACGCGGCCAACCAGCAGACCACCGCGACGCGCGACGGCGACGACTGGGTGCTCAACGGCACCAAGCTGTTCGTCACCAACGCCGGTCCTTCCGACGTGCTGGTGGTGTACGCGGCGATCGGACCGCGCGCTCGGCTCGAAGGGCATCTCGGCGTTCATCGTCGAGGCCGGAACACCCGGGGTCACCAAGGGGAAGAAGGAGACGAAGCTCGGCATCCACGCCTCGGACACGCGCGAGATCGCCTTCGGTCAACGCGCGCGTGCCGGAGCGAGAACCTGCTGCGGCGAGGTGAACAAGGGCTACTCGGTGGCGCTCGCCACGCTGGGCGGAGGGCGCATCGGGATCGCGGCGCAGGCGCTCGGGATCGCGCAGGCCGCGCTCGAGGCAGCGGTGCGCTACGCGGCGAGCGAGCGGCAGTTCGACCGACCGATCGGCGAGTTCGACGCGATCCGCCAGCTGCTCGCCGACATGGCGGTCGAGGTCGAGCGCGGCCCGGCTCCTCACGTACCAGGCGGCGTGGCTGCGCGATCAGGGACGGCCTCACGTGAAGGAGGCCTCGCTCGCCAAGTGGCACGCCTCCGAGGCGGCGACGCGCGCGCGCACATCCGCGATCCAGGTGCACGGCGGCTATGGCTACCTCACCGAGTTCGATGGTCGAGCGTCTGCTGGCGCGACGCGCGCATCACCGAGATCTACGAAGGCACCACCGAAGTGCAGAAGATGGTCGTCGCGGCGCAGGTGCTCGAAGGAGCACGCGATCGCCGCCGGCTCGTGACAGGAGGGAAGAGCGCATGACTCGTCCGGTCCGCCCCGTCGCGCTGGTGATCCTCACCGCGTGCATGCTCTACCCGGCGCTGACCGATGCTCTACCAGGGAGCCTATCCGTTCATCGACGGCGACTACTTCAACCTGGTCGGCGATCCGGGACTCCTGACCACGATGCTCGGGCGCATGGGCATCGCGTCCGCAGGTGGTGAGCGCCTTCAAGGCGGTGCTCGGGCTGGTGTGGTTCGCCGGCGTGCTCGGGCTGTGGGCGGGCGACGGGCGCGCGTATCCGGTGGCGCTCGCCGCGGCGCTGCTCACGCTCCTGCTGCCGGGCGGCGGCATGGTGATGGCGGTGATCGGCGCTGGTATGCCTGATCTTCTTCCGCGAGACGCGCCGACGAGGTCCCCGCCTGATGATCGCGGCCGACGGTGGCCCGATGAACTTCGATCTCTCCGAAGACCAGGTCCAGGTCCGCGACGCCGTGCGCGAGCTATGCGCGCAGCGAGTTCGCGCCGCAAGCCGCGCGCTGGGATCAGGACGCCGACGTTCCGCATGCGGCGGTCGAGCGACTCGCGCAGCAGGGCTTCCTCGGCATGGCGGTGCCCGAGGAGTGGGGCGGTGTCGGCTACGACGCGCGCACGATCACGCTGGTGATCGAGGAGATCGCCGCGCGTGTCGGCCTCGCTCGCCATCATGATCGCGGTGCACAACTCGGTCGGTCTGCTGCCGGTCTTCCGCTACGGCACGGACGCGCAGAAGCGGCGCTTCCTGCCGCGGCTCGTGTCGCAGGAGATGAGCGCCGTTCTCGCTGTCCGAGCCCGATGCCGGCTCCGACGCCGCGGCGTTGCGCGCCACCGCCGACGCGCCAGGGCGATTTCTACGTGCTGAACGGAAGCAAGAACTGGGTGACCAACGGACTTCAGGCCGGCATCTATCTGATCTTCGCCACGACCGAACGCACTGCCGGCGCGCACGGCATCTCGGCGTTCATCGTCGAGAAGGGCTCGCCCGGACTGGTGCTCGGCAAGCCCGAGGACAAGATGGGGCTGCGCGGCTCGGACACCATCGCGCTTGAATCTCGAGGACCTGCGCGTGCCGGTCGAGAACCGCCTCGGCGCTGAGGGCGAGGGCTTCAAGGTCGCGCATGAGCGCGCTCGATGCCGGCCGCATCGGCGTCGGCGGCCCAGGCGCTCGGGGTCATGCGCGCCGCGTTCAGAGCGAGGCGGTGCGTTACGCGCAGCAGCGCCGGGCCTTCGGCAGTCCACTCGCCGGGATCCAGGCGATCCAGTTCAAGCTGTCGGAGATGGAGCGCCGCGTGCAGTGTCTCGCGGCTCCTCATCCAGCGCGCGGCGTGGCTGCGCGACACCGGACAGGCCTTCGGCCGCGAGGCCGCGATGGCCAAGCTCTACGCCACCGAGGCCGCGACCTGGGTCACGCATCAGGCCATCCAGATCCACGGCGGCTACGGTTACGTGAAGGAATACGCGGTCGAGCGCTACTACCGCGACGCGCGCATCATGGAGATCTACGAGGGCAGCGAGCGAGATCCAGCGCCTCGTGATCTCACGGAGCCTCATGAAAGAGGGCGTCCGAGTCTGACCCCAGGACGCACTGCGGTGCCGCGCTGTCCTAGCGCTTCGTCGTGTCGGCCGGTGCGCTCACCTTGGGCCCGCCGGGCGGCGGCAGGAGCGGGATCCAGTCGGTATAGATGGTCGTGAGCGCTCCGCGGTAGACCGACGGCAGATCGGCGACGTAGAGATCCTTCAGCGCGTCGGTGGAGATGGGATCCGTGCGCGGAGCCGCCCCGGTCCAGCCCGTGCTGCCGGTCGAGCCGCTGCTCGATGACCCGGTGCCGCCGCTGCTCCCGCCGCTCGATCCCGAGCCCCCGCTGCTGCCGCTGCCGCCCGGAGAGCCGCTGCTGCCGCCGCCGCCGCTGCCGCTCCCACCACTGCCTCCCACTCGAGCCGCCGCTCGATCCGCCCGAGCTCTTGGGCCCGACGGGTTGAGACGGCGCTTCATGGGGCGAATTCTCGAAGAGGTTCTGCGAGCTGACCACCGGACCCTCGTTGATGGCGGAGCCGGAGACCTTCCACAACTCGGTGGACTGCGCGTCGACGAGCGTCGCCGACAACTCGATCGTCGCGGTCTGGCGCGAGCTCGCGCTGTTCATCACCTGCCACTTGTCGATTCGCACGCACAACAATCCGTCGGTGCCGAGCAGATGCGACAGGAAAGTCGCGGTCTTTGCGTCGACCCGACCGGATTTCTGCACTTGGTCGTTGATCGCGTTGAGGAGCGAGTCGCGCTGCTTGGATGCGGTCCGCAGCTTCAGGTGGACCTTCTCTGCCGAGATCCACTCGTAGGGAACCCTCGAGAACTCGCCGAGCCACACCGCGGCGGTCGCGTTGCTGGCCTGGTCGTCGCCGTTGTACGTCACCGCCGGCAGGATCGCGATGCGACGGATTCCGAAGCGTGCGAATTCCGGATGCACCCATGAGCGCTCGATGGTCCGTGACTTCGGCTTGGCCTCGGCCGGCACGAAAAACGCCGCGAGCGCGACGCCGAGTACGAGCGTCGCCGCAACCCGGCGCGGCGTGAAGAACTTCCGAGAGGGCGGAGGTTCATATTCCTGGTCACCATCGAAGGGTGGTCCGGGGGACGACACCGCACGCATGCTACACCAGGGTCGATTCGACCGCAGCGGTGATTCGTCGACCGCACGGCCGAACGTCAGGAAAAAGTCACCCGGATTCAGACCTCACCCGGACCAGGTTCACGTCGCATTCCGTGACCGGAGCGGTGTGAACCCGCTGGCGCCCAGGGCCGATGACACTCGTGGATTCTGTTAGTATCCGGGCTTCCCGCCGAGCCTCCAGACCCCCGAGGAATTCATGTCGAAAGTCGCCGTCCTTCGCACTCAGCCCGAGACCGTCGTCGAGGACTACGGCCGCCTGATGGACCTCGCGGGCTACCGCGAGGCCCTGCCCTTCGACGCCCAGACCTGCCTGCGCATCAACATCTCGTGGCACGTCTACATGCCGGCGTGCTCGACCACGCCCTGGCAGATGCACGGCGTGATCGAGAAGATGAAGCGCGACAGCTACGACGGTGTCGCGCGACCTGATCGCCGCCCAGAACGATACGGTGGTGGTGAGCTGCCGCGAAGGCACGGTCCGGAACCATCTCGCTCCCGGTGCTCGAGCACTACCGCGTGCCGATCCAGTACCTGAGCGAGCCGCCCACCGAATGGATGCGCTACCAGCCCAAGGGCAAGATGCTGGTGCTCGACCGCGTGTTCGAGAAGCAGGGCATCCAGATCCCGAAGATGCTGATCGGCAAGAACGTGATCCACATGCCGACCGTGAAGACCCACATCTTCACCGGCACCACCGGCTCGATGAAGAACGCCTTCGGCGGACTGCTGAACCTCAACCGCCACTGGACGCACTCGGTGATCCACGAGACGCTGGTGGACCTGCTGCGGATCCAGAAGGAGATCCATCCCGGCGTGTTCGCGGTGATGGACGGCACCATCGTCGGCGACGGACCCGGCCCGCGCTGCATGCGACCGCACGTCAAGAACTACATCCTGGCCTCGAGCGACTGCGTGGCGATCGACGCGATCGCCGCCAAGATGATGGGCTTCGATCCGATGCAGGACCTCAAGTTCATCCGCCTGGCGCACGAGAACGGGCTCGGCGTCGGCAATCCCGAGCGAGATCGAGGTGGTGGGCGAGGACATCACGCAACGTGAACTTCGGATTCCGCGGCAGCCTCAACGAGAACACGCTCGCCTCGCGCGGACAGAAGCTCATCTACTGGGGCCCGCTCAAGCCGCTCGAGAACCTGCTGCTGCGCTCGCCGATCGTGCCGTGGAGCTACTTCGCCTCGCGTGCGTACCACGACGGCTTCTGGTATCCGATCAACGGCAAGCCGCGCGTGGAGAAGATCCTCGCGACCGACTGGGGCAAGCTGTTCGAACGCTACGGGAGCGGGCGGCGCTGCAGCGCGCTTGACTCGCGCCCCAGGGGCTTGGGTTCGCGAAGCGGCTTGGGGCCTGAGGTAGGACAAGGCAGCACGGAATCGCGCACTCGAGTGAAGCTTCGGGCATGGCCTGACAGAAGGAGGCCGCGCGTCGAGCCTCGTCGGCGTTGAACCCCAGGTTTCGCAGCCCAGGAATGATTTCCTCCGCTCGTTTTTGATTTCGTTCCTCCGTCATGCGCCGGTGTGGTTCTTCCCGTTTGTGTCGCATGAATCTCACACCGAACATTCGCTCGGCCTCGTGTTGATTGTGGGCGCGGCAACGCAGTCGCAGGTTTTCCACGGTCGACTCGCCTCTTCGGGCCACGGGAATTGGCGTGATCGAACTCGAGGAACCGGCGTGATCTGCAACGGCGTCCACTCTCGCTGACGAACGTGCACTGACCATGGTCCCGTGCCCACACCGTGCGACGCACATGGGCTGGGATGCGGCGTGTACCGCGAGCCATACGGCGCGGGGCACGGCGCGGCCGCTCGGCCGCCGCGACTTTCTGCTTCTCTGCCTCGCGGATGAGCGCATCGAGCGCTCGATCGAACCGGAGGGCCAAGTCATCGGGGCGAATCCGATGGCTGAGGAGATCCTGGACATAGTGCAGCTTCTCCTGCGTCGCCTCGTCGATCGTGAACTGAACTCCGAACCGCCGGAGCCCGAGCGGCATCACCTTGGGCCGCGCCTGTGGAGCCGCGACTACAGGAGCGGCGAGTAGCTCAACACGCCCCGGGGCGTGTTGGTCGAGCAACCCGAGCGGGGCCGGAGGCGGGGCCACCACCTCGACCCGTGCGCGAAGCTCCGGTTGAGGGCACCGCTCTGCCAGCAGGCGCTCGATCTCGGACTTGGTCCGGTGGGCAGTCGAGGTCAGGAGATCCTCTGCCGTCTCCTCGGTCAGATGTGGCGCCAGCAGGATCACTGCGCTCAGGTGGAGCCGTCCGGCGGCGACCGCAGCGTAGATCGCGGGGAAGCGTCGGGCCGTTCGGGCAGCGTGGATACGCTTGAAGGCGGCCTCCTCGGAGAAGTGGAACTCGCCGACACAGTAGGCGTGCATGGAAGGGTAGCCAGCCGGCCGGTAGAGCCCTGCGGGCATCGACCTCGGCGAGGTCGGCGAGCAGCTCTGCAGTACCGGCGCGCTCTTGTGAAACGTGGGTGGCGAGGCTGGAGACCAGTTCTCGATCGCAGAGATGAGTACGCGAATAGGGCTTCACGGCGAACCTCGACGGGGGCATAGGTCGAGAGTGGGGGCTAGGATTCTTATAGCACGCGCATCTTCAGCACCTCGGTGCACACACACGCGGCTTTGATCGAGGCATCGCGAACCATCGGGGCCGTCTGCGAGGAATGAGGCCCTCTGCACGGCACTCTGTGCGTTTACGAGTCACTGCGGGAGAGCGTTGTAGCCAGGTCGACCCGCGAGCGTGTCGAGTGGTCAAGTCAATTCGGTGCGGACATCTCGACGGGCTATGCCGCGTTCGCGGCACGTACCCTCATCCCTACGCCGCTTGCGTCCACTTCATCATCCGCGTCCCGAACGCGAACGTCACCACTGCGAGACCCAGCAGAATTCCACACGGTAGCGCCATCTGCGCCGGAGAGAAGCCGCGCCAGATCGCGCCTTCGAGCGCGATGACGACCCAGCGCACCGGGCTCACCATGCTGGCGGCTCTGCATCCACGGGGGCATGGCGAAGAGCGGGATCATGCCGCCGCCGGTCATCGACATGGCCATCATCACCGCCCAGCCGAGCCCCGACACGCCACGCGGCGAGGTGCCCGAGACGGAGATCACCATCATGATTCCGACCAGCGCGGCGGCGGCCGAGATCACGGCCAGCGCGAGCAGCGGCACCGAGCCGGGCCGCACCCCGAAGAAGATCGCCCCGAGGCCGAGCACGATGGTGGCGACGATCAGGATGGAGAGCAGCGCAGCGCCGGCCTTGGCTGCCAGGATCTTGCCGCGCGACACGGGAGCCATGCGCAGCCGCACTAGCGTGCCGCGAGTGCGCTCGTTGACCAGCCCCATGGCGAATCCGAACGCGCCGTTCAGGATCGCCCACAGCACGCCCTGGGGAAAGCTCACCTCGTAGGCGTTGCGCGGGCCGTTGCGCAAGCGCGCCACCTCGGTGGTCTTGAAGTTGACCGGGCTCCAGCCCGTGCCCGCGCGACCGGAATCGGCGGTGGTGGTGTCGGCCTGGCGCTCGCTCAGGAACCGATCGAGCTCGCCCAGGAAGCGGTGGAGCGGCGCGCGCTGCGCCGCCGGCACCTCGCGGCTGGTGTCGATGGCGGCGAGATCCTGTCGGACCTGGGTTTGCATCTTCTCAGGCCGCGCGAACAGGGTCTGCATCTGCTCCGAGAGGTACCGCGCCAGCACGCCCTGGATCATGCCGCCCTCGGCTTTGCGCGAGGGATCGAGCCCGATCTCGAGCTCCGGGCCCTTGCCGGTGAACATCCGCCGCCGCGACTCGCCGAAGCCCGCGGGGATGACGACGTACGCGACGCGCTTGCCGAGCCGCACCGCCTCGCGAGCCTGCGCGCGATCCATCGCCTGGAGGCTGAGCTCGGGCACGGTGTCGAGCTGCGCCGCCAGCGCCTTCGACTCGGCGCTCCTGTCTTCGTCGACGAGCGCGATCTGGAGGCCGCGGGTCTCGCGCCCGGATCCCGAGAACATCGTGCCGAAGAAGACCGCGAACACCAGCGGGAAGATGAACGTGAAGAAGAATCCCATCGGGTCACGCGCCAACACGCGCAGGTCTTTGCCCACCATCGCCAGGATCTCGCGCATCAGTCCCTCAGGCTTCGGCCGGTGAGGTTGAGGAAGACCCCCTCGAGATCCGGCTGCTCGAGGCGGAAGCGCGGAAGGCCGCCGTCGCGCATCAGGCGCGAGAGCTCGGCGATCGGGTCGGAGGTCTCGACGCGCGTCTCGCTGCCGTCGCGCTCCAGCACCAGCGCGGTCGTGCCGCCGTGCGCGTCGATCAGGCGCGGCACCGTGTCGAGAGCCAGCAGCTTGCCGTGGTCCATGATCCCCACCCGGTCGCACAGCCGCTCCGCCTCTTCCATGTAGTGCGTGGTGTAGAGCACCGTGCGTCCTTCGCGCTTGAGCGCCAGGATGTTCTCGAAGATCGCGTTGCGCGATTGCGGATCGACGCCGACGGTCGGCTCGTCGAGCAACAGCAGCGGAGGATCGTGCACCACCGCCACCGCGAGATTGAGGCGTCGCTTCATCCCGCCCGAGTAGGTCATGGCGCGATCGCGGGCGCGCGGTGTGAGGCCCACGAAGTCGAGCGCCCACTTCACCCGCTCGCCGAGCGCGCGACCCTCGAGGCCGTTGAGGCTGCCGAAGAATCGGAGGTTTTCCTCCGCGGTGAGCTCCTCGTAGATCGCGAGTGCCTGCGGCGCGACGCCGATCTTTCTGCGCACGGCCGGATCGGTGGGGAGGCCGACCCCGACGATCTCGACGCGCCCGTGATCGGGCTCGAGCAGGCCGACCGCCAGCGCGACGGTGGTGGACTTACCGGCGCCGTTGGGGCCGAGCAGGCCGGAACACCTCGCCGGCTCGCATCTCGAGGCTAAGCCCGTCCACCGCGACGGTGCTGCCGTAGCTCTTGCGTACCTCCGTGAGTTTCAGCATGGCCGCGATCTTACGCGCGGTGTGGCGCCGGAGGTTGCACGTTCCGGCCAATGGTCGGGCAACGGCGGCGAACGGACGACGACGGCGGGTGAATGGCGACGACCCGAGCCGATCTACTCCGACTGGCAGAGCTCGATCAGCGTCCCGAACAGGCTCTTGGGGTGCAGGAACGCCACCCGGGTGCCGTGCGCTCCGGCACGCGGCGTCTCGTCGATCGGCTGCACTCCCGCGGTCTTGGCCCGGGCCAGCAGCCCCTCGAGATCCTCGACCTCGAGGCTCACGTGATGGAGCCCGGGGCCGCGCGTCGCGAGGAAGCGCGCCACGGTATGGTCCGGCGCGCGCGGCTCGAGCAGCTCGAGCGTGACGGGTCCGAGCTTCACGAACACCACCCGCAGCGCGCCGCCGTCGAGCAGCTCTTCTTCTCCGCGCTCGGCGCCGAGGGCGGCGATCATCCGCTCCGCCGCGGCGTCGGCATCGTTCACCGCGAGTGCGATGTGCGACAGCCCGCGCACGCGTGGAGCGCCGCTCATCGGGCCCCCGCCGGACGATGGGTCCCGAACACCTCGCGCAGCGTGTCGCACACCTCGCCGAGCGTGGCGCGCGCCTCGAGCGCCGCGAGGATCGACTCCACCAGGTTCTCGCTGCCCTGAGCCGCGCGCCGCAGCCGACCCAGCGCGGCCTGGCACGAACGCGCGTCGCGCTGCGAGCGCCACCGCGCCAGGAAGCGCGTGCGGTCGCGCTCGACCTTGGGGTCGTGGCGGAACGCCGGAGCCGCCACCGGCGCGCCGTCGGTGAAGCGGTTGACCCCGACCACGATCCGCTCGCCGCTCTCGATCTCCTGTTGCCAGCGATACGCCGACTGGTGGATCTGGTCCTGGACCCAGCCGCGCTCGATCGCGGGCAGCATGCCGCCTTGCTCGTCGATGCGCGCGATCAGATCGCGCGCGCGCCGCTCGAGCTCGGCGGTGAGCGCTTCCACCAGGTAGCTGCCGCCGAGCGGATCGGCCACCTCGGCGATGCCGCTCTCGTGGGCGATCACCTGTTGCGTGCGGAGCGCGAGCAGCGCCGCCGATTCGCTCGGCAGTCCCAGCGCCTCGTCGTAGGAGTTGGTATGCAGCGACTGCGTGCCGCCCAGGACCGCCGCCAGCGCCTGCACCGTGGTGCGCACCACGTTGTTGATCGGTTGCTGCGCGGTGAGCATCGAGCCCGCGGTCTGGGTGTGGAAGCGCATGCGCAGGGCGTCCAGGTCGGTGACGCCGAAGCGCTCGCCCAGCAGCTCGGCCCACAGCTTGCGCGCCGCGCGGAACTTCGCGATCTCCTCGAACAGCGCGTTGTGGGCGTTGAAGAAGAACGAGAGCCGCCGCGCGATGCGGGCGACGTCGAGCCCGCGATCCTGCGCGGCGCCCAGATACGTGAGGCCGTTGGCGATGGTGAACGCCAGCTCCTGCGCGGCGGTCGCCCCGGCTTCGCGCATGTGGTAGCCGCTCACCGAGATCGAGTTCCACAGCGGCACCTCGCGCGCGGTGAAATCGAACACGTCGGTGATGAGTCGCAGCGACGCGGCGGGAGGATAGATGTAGGTGCCGCGCGCGATGTACTCCTTGAGCACGTCGTTCTGCACCGTGCCGCCGAGCTGCGCGCGCGGGACACCGCGCGCGTCGGCCACCGCCACGTAGAAGGCCAGCAGCAGCGGCGCCGTGGCGTTGATGGTCATCGACGTGGTGACGCGCTCGAGCGGCAGACCGTCGAGCAGCGTCTCCATGTCCGCGAGGCACGAGATCGCCACCCCGGTGCGCCCGACTTCGCCGCGCGCGGCGGGATGGTCCGAGTCGTAGCCCATCTGCGTGGGCAGATCGAACGCCACCGAGAGGCCGGTCTGTCCCTGTCCGAGCAGGTAGTGGAAGCGCTGGTTGGTCTGGCGCGCGGTGCCGAAGCCGGCGTACTGGCGCATCGTCCACAGGCGCTGGCGATACATCTGCGCGTGGATGCCGCGCGTGAACGGCGCCGTGCCTGGCGGCGGTGTGCGCGCGGCGAGGTCGGGCGGGAGGTCGTGCGGGCCGTAGACCGGCTGGAGACGAATCCCTGAAGGCGTCTCCGGAGCGGGGCGGGTCGAGCGCGAGGCTGCAGTCTTCCGCTTCCCCATCAGCGCTCCGCCGGCGCGAGGCGCAACAGCGTCTGGCCGGCGCTCACCGACTCGCGCTCCTTCACCAGCACGTCGCTCACCACGCCACCGTGGCGCGCCACCAGCTCGTTCTGCATCTTCATCGCCTCGACCACCGCCACGGCCTGGCCCGCGGCCACCGCGTCGCCGGTCTTCACCTTGATGGCGACCACGAGCCCCGGCATCGGCGCGGTGACCGTCTCGCCGTGGCCGGCCTGATGCGCGGACTGCGCGGAGAGCAACAGCTTCTCGAGCGGATGTCTCACCTCGACCGGCACCGAGGCGCCGTCCAGTGTGACCTCGAGCGCAGGTCCGGACGCGGCGACCCGCACCTCGTGCGAGCGACCCTCGATCAGCAGCGAATACACCTCGCCGTCCGGCAATCGTCGGAAGTCCGCCTCGAGCTTCTTGCCCTCGACCTCGACCCACAGCCGGTCGCCCTCGGCGTGGAACTCGACTTCCGCATCGCGCCCCTCGAGCGTGACCCAGAATTTCATGCCGGGATTCTCACCGCGCGCGTCCGGCGCGGCGCCGCCGCTCGGCCCAGCGCCACGCCAGCCGACCGGCGCCGCCGTTCGGCAGCGCGACTGCCGCGCGCTCCTCGCGCGCGTGAAGCGCCGCCGCCAGCAGCGCGATCTCCGTAGCCTCGCGGTCGGGCGCCAGCGCGGCGGGCGTGAAGTGCTCGTCGAGAAAACCGGTCGAGAGCCGTCCGGCGGCGAACTCCGGATGGCTCACGAGCCAGCGATGGAAGGCCACGTTGTGGCGCACGCCATCGAGCACCATCTCGCGCAGCGCCCGGTCCATGCGGGCGCGCGCGTGGTCGCGGTCCTCGCCCCACACGACCAGCTTGGCGAGCAGCGAATCGTAGAAGAGCGGGATCGAGTAGCCGCGATAGACGCCGGCGTCGTTGCGCACGCCGGGGCCCTGCGGGAAGCGCGCGCGCTCGATGCGGCCCACCGATGGCATGAAGTTCATGAGCGGATCCTCGGCGATGATGCGCGCCTCCATCGACCAGCCGCGCGGCGCGGGCGGCGCGTCGCCGAACGAGAGTGGCTCGCCGGCGGCCACGCGCAGCTGCTCCGCCACCAGATCGACGCCGGTCACCATCTCGGTCACCGGATGCTCGACCTGGAGCCGGGTGTTCACCTCGAGGAAGTAGAAGCGGTTGGACGCATCGAGCAGGAACTCCACCGTGCCGGCATTGCGATAGCCGACCTCGCGCGCGATGCGGCACGCGGCGTCGCCGAGCGCCGCGCGGTGTCTTCGCGTCGAGCGCCGGCGAGGGCGTCTCCTCGAACAGCTTCTGGTGGCGCCGCTGGATCGAGCACTCGCGCTCGCCCAGGAACACCACGCGCCGCGCGTCCGCCATGATCTGCGCTTCCACGTGGCGCGGCCGCTCGATGGCTTTCTCCAGGTAGAGACGCGAGTCCGAGAACGCGGCCTGCGCCTCGCCGCTCGCCAGGTCGAAGGCGGAGGCCATCTCGGCATCGCCGCGCACGATGCGCATGCCCTTGCCGCCGCCGCCGGCCGCCGCTTTGAGCATGACGGGGTATCCGAAACCCGCCGCGGCGCGGCGCGCCTCGTCGGCGCTCGCCAGCGCCTGCGCGGTGGCCGGCACCACCGGGACCCCGGCACGCTCCGCCGCCGCGCGCCGCGAGCTTGTCGCCCAGTTGCTCGATGGTCTCGGGCGCCGGACCGATGAAGACCAGGCCGGCTGCGACACAGGCGGCCGCGAATCCGGCGTTCTCGGCGAAGAAGCCGTAGCCGGGGTGCACGGCATCGGCGCGCACGCGGCGCGCGGTCGACAGCACGCGCTCCGCGTCCATGTAGCTCTCGCGCGCGGGACCCGGCCCGACCGGATAGGCCTCGTCGGCGAGCAGCACGTGCAGCGCCTCGCGATCGGGGTCGCTGAAGATCGCGATCGAGGTGATCCCGCGCTCGCGCAGGGTGCGGATCACCCGCACCGCGATCTCGCCGCGGTTGGCGATCAGGACGCGGCGCAGCGCCACGTCAGCTCTCCAGCACCACGCACGCCACCGCGACCCCGGCGTCGTGGGCGAGCGTGAGGTGCGATGCCTTGCAACCGAGCACCTGGAAGAGCTCGAGCGCCGCGCCGTGGAACTGGAGGGTCGGCACGCGGCCGCCGGGCTGGAGCACCTCGATCTGGCGAAATCCCACGCCTCCGCTCATGCCGCTGCCGAGCGCCTTGGAAGCCGCCTCCTTGGCGGCGAAGCGGGCCGCCAGATGGGGCAGGGGTCGCGATGCTGCCGGCAGTAGTCGAGCTCGCCGGTGGTGAACAGCCGCGCCTCCATGCGGTGGCCGAAGCGCTCGAGCGACTCCTGGATCCGCTCCACCTTCACGATGTCGATCCCGATGCCGCGGACGGCCATGCGCGCTCCCAGGGGTGGATTTCGCACCCGCGGCGAGGCGGGCGATGGTCGCAGAGAAGCGCCATGTTGGGATTCGGGTCGCGGAGGGTCAAGCGGTTTCAGGCAAGCCGCGACGAGGCTTGGAACGCGCTCCGGGACCGGCTACAGTGCGCGTCCCAACTCCGCGCCGGCCCGCGTCCGCGTGCCCGGCCAATGTCAGGCGGGATCCCCCATGCGCGACCTCACCACCGGATCGGTCACCCAGCATTTGCTCAAGACCGCGAGCTTCATGCTCGTGACGATGGTCTTCCAGACCCTCTACTTCCTCGTCGACCTCTACTGGGTCGGCAGGCTCGGCAAGGAAGCGGTGGCCGCGGTCGGGGTGGCCGGCAACATGATGTTCGTGATGCTCGCGCTCACCCAGATGCTGGGGGTCGGGACCACCACGCTGGTGTCGCACGCCGCCGGGCGCAAGGACCAGAAGAGCGCGCTCGAGGTCTTCCACCAGGCGATGCTTCTGGCCGGCGTGGTGGGCGTCGCGTTCCTGATCCTGGCCTCGGCCACGCGGGGCGCGTACACGAGCGGCCTGAGCGCCGATGCCGGCACCGCGCGGCTCGCGTCGGACTATCTCGCGTGGTTCATCCCGGCGACCGCGCTCCAGTTCGTGATGGTGGCGATGGGCGCGGCGCTGCGCGGCACCGGGCTCTTCCAGCCCGGGATGGTGGTGCAGACCGCAACCGTGATCCTCAACATGGTGCTCGCTCCGTTCCTGATCTTCGGCTGGGTCACGCATCATCCGCTCGGCGTGGCCGGCGCGGCGCTCGCCACGTTCATCGCGGTCATGGTCGGCACCGCCTGGCTGTCGCTCTACTTCGTGCCGCGCGATGCCTATCTGCGCTTCACACGCGAGGGCTGGAAGCCCGATCTGGCTCTCTGGGGGCGCATGCTCTCCATCGGCCTTCCGGCTGGCATCGAGTTCGGGCTCATGGCCGTGTACCTCTTCGTGGTCTACGCGGTGAGCCGTCCGTTCGGGTCCGGCGCACAGGCCGGCTTCGGCATCGGCATGCGCATCATTCAGGCGGGCTTCATGCCGATCGTGGCGCTGGCCTTCTCGGTCGCGCCCGTGGCCGGGCAGAATTTCGGCGCGCGCCGCCCCGAGCGCGTGCGCGAGACGTTCCGATCGGCGGTGCTCATCGCGGTGGGCGTGATGACCCTGTTCGCGCTGCTCTGTCACATCGCCCCGGCGGCGATGGTGCGCGTGTTCTCGTCGGACCCCGAGGTGGTGCGAGTGGGGGAGCAGTATCTGCGGATCGTGTCGTGGAACTTCGTGGCGTCAGCCGTGGTGTTCGTGGCGTCGAGCACGTTCCAGGCGATGGGCAACACGCTTCCTTCGTTGGGTTCGTCCTTCGTCCGCATTGCCGCGGTGGTGACGCCGACGCTCTTCCTGGCGCGCCTGCATGGTTTCGAGCTGCGCTGGATCTGGTACCTCACGGTGGCCTCGGTCGCGCTCCAGATGATCGTGAGCCTGCTGCTGCTGCAGCGGGAGTTCCGTCTCAGGCTCCCGGGCCTGGCCGCCGCGCCCGCGCCGGCCGCGAGCGAGGCGCCACAGCCGTCCGAGGCTTGAGCCCCCAAACCGCGACGCCGCCGGTCGAGTCCACGGGCTCGACGTGGATCTTCTTCGTCGGCGTGTTCGCGGTGACGTGGACCTGCTTCATCACGGTTGCGGTGGCCATCCCCACGAGGACGCCGCTCGGGGTTCTGCTGGTCCTGACCGGCGCCTACGCTCCCTCGCTGGTCGCCTTGGCACTCCTGGCCCGGAGTCAGGGGATGGACGGCGTACGGGAGCTGCTGGGTCGGGTGCTCCGGTGGCGGGTGGCCGGTCGATGGTACGCGTTCGCGGCGGGCTACTTCGTCGCGATCAGGCTGACGGTCGCCGTGCTTCACCGGCTGATCACGGGCGCCTGGCCGCGCTTCGGCGACTCGCCCTGGTATCTGATTCCCTTCGCGGTCGCCTTCTCGACCCCGTTCCAGGCAGGCGAAGAGATCGGCTGGCGCGGTTACGCGCTCCCGCGCCTCGCGGCGCGCTGGGGGCTGGCTCCCGCGAGCCTCGCGCTCGGGTTGATCTGGGCGGTCTGGCACGTGCCGCAGTTCTTCATTCGCTGGGGCGACTCGTACGGGCAGTCGTTCCCGGTGTTCGCGCTCGGGGTGGTGGCGCTCTCGGTCACGCTCGCATGGCTGTGGGCGCGCACCGGCGGCAGCCTGCTGCTCCCCATGCTGCTTCACTCGGCGGTGAACAACTCCATGGACATCGTCCCCGCGGCGGTGCCGGGTGCGACCCACGTGTTCGGGTTTGGCGCGTCGCTGGTCGCCTGGCTCTCGGTGGCGCTGCTGTGGATCGGCGCCGCGTACGGTTTGGCGTCGATGCGTGGATGGGGCCGCGACCCATCGGAATGGCGGGCACGGGGGTCACGTGACCCTCGCCCGTGGTAGTCTCCGCGCTCTTCTCGTACGTCGCCGACACCTCCGAGGTCACCATGCAGGATATCGATCAGCAGATCACCGCCGCCAACGTCGACACCCGGAATCCGCGCTGGCGCTCGACGCTGCGCGCTCCCAAGCCGGTCACCTTCGATCCCAGCCAGCGCTACACGTGTCGCATGGAGACCAGCAAGGGACCCATCACGATCCGTCTGATGCCGGAGGTCGCGCCCATGCACGTCACGAGCTTCTGCTATCTGGTGAAGCTCGGCTTCTACGACGGCCTCAAGTTCCACCGCGTGATCACCGGCTTCATGGCGCAGGGCGGGTGCCCGCTCGGAACCGGCACCGGCGGTCCCGGTTACCAGTTCGCAGGGGAGTTCAAGCCGGGCGTCAAGCACGACCGGGGCGGGCTTCTGTCGATGGCGAACGCGGGCCCCGGCACCGACGGCAGCCAGTTCTTCCTCACCTTCGTGGCCACGCCCTGGCTCGACGGCAAGCACACCATCTTCGGGGAAGTGATCGAGGGCCAGGAGGTGCTCAAGGCCCTGGAGAAGGCCGGCAGCAGTGACGGCGCTACGAAGGAGCCGCTGAGCATGGGGCGAGTCACGATCGCGGTCGAGTGAGCGCTACCAGCGCGCGGTGATCCCCAGCCTCATGAGTCGCGGCGCCGAGTAGAGTCGCGCGTCCTGGATGCGCACCCACGCGGCGGGCGCGCCGGGGTCGCGCTGGTCCGTGCTGTCCCAGTAGGCGCCGCCCGGCAGCCCGGTCTCGCCACGAAACGCCGAATCGTCGTCGAAGACGGTGTTGATGTAGGCGTGGGGATAGCCGCTGAGCGTGGATCCGGTCTCGCCGCGGAAGTCGAAGAGGTTCCGCACCTCGAGCAGCAAGGCCGCGCGCTCCCGCACCACCATCGGCGACCAGCGGACCGACAGCGACGTGTTCTCCTCCCACTTGAAGCGCGCCGAGTTGGTGAAGGACGGATCAGGCAGCGCGACGCCGCGCTGCGCCGGCGTCCACGGCAGCGGCGAGCCCACGCGCGTCGCCCATGCCACCGTCCACGTGCCGCGCAGCCCGCGCAGCAGCACGTCGATCGGACCGTGGATCGGCGGCGTGGTATCGGACGGCGTCAGCTTCCAGTTGCCGAGCACAGCGAGCGAATGTCGGCGATCCCAGTCGAGCGGATAGTCGCCGAGCGGCGGAATGCGTTGCTGGATCACCGCAGGGCCGTAGGGTTGACCTTCGGGGCGCGACTGGTGCCCACCGCGTGCATGAAGGTGTACTGGAACTCGAGCTGGCCGAACCGCCCCGTCGGTGTGATCAGCCCGAGTTCGACTCCCTCCGCGTGCCCCTCGTCGGCGTTCTCGTAACGTTGGTGGAAAAGGCCCGGCTGCGTTTCGTAGGGACGCGTGCCGATCTGACCGAACAGGTCGCGGAAGAAGTACGCGACCTGCAGTGCGCGCCCTCCCTCGAACAGGTGCTTCACCGCGGCCTGGTAAGAAATCAAGGTCGAGGGCTCGAGGTTTGGATTGCCGAGCGGCTCGCGCGCGCTGTTGTTGATGCGATTGTCGTAGAGGAAATCACGGGGCGGCGCCTGCTCGATGCGCACGTAGGAGAACGACATCACGTCGCGGGTCGACACCGGGTAGGCGATCCGGCGCGCGGCGCGAGCATCCAGAACGCGTGCGCCGGCTGCGCGTAACTCTGCGCCTCGGCCTGGGGCCCGGCGGTGAAGTAATCGAGCCGAAGTCCGCCGTTCAGCACCATCCCTGGTGCACCCACCGTCCCTGCGCATAGGCGAAGCCGCCCGGCGCGTACGCGTCGTAGGCACGGAGCGAATCGAGCCCGGTGTTGTGCAGACTGAGATCCAGCTCACGCAGCGTGGCGTGCTCGTACTGGACGCCGGCGCCGCCGCCCCAGCGGCTGCCGGTCGGGAGCGCGGCTTCGTAGTCGCCGCGGAGTCCGTAGGTCTGCGCGGAGGTGCGCGCGAAGTACGGTTCGTAGCCCGAGTAGACGTAGATGGGGTCGTTCCCCGGCTGGCCTTCGATGCCGAAGATGGGAGCATCGGGCACGGTGAGGTACCACTCGTCGTCGGTCGCTCCGATGGACGTGATCCGTCTGAGTGCGCTCCACGACGCGGCGGCGCGCGCGCGCCCTTGCCCAGGTTGCGCGTGGCGGAGAGCACCGCGGCGATGCGGCGCTCGTCGGTCATCACCGCGTGGTCGGCGGCGCGATAGCGCTGGTAGCCCGGTTGTGGGTCGACGCTGAACCCCGGCCCCTCGCTGCACCCCGGACCGGTGCAGGGCGTGGTGTAGCCGTCGACCGACCACATGGGGTCGTAGGGTCGCCTCACCCAGCGGCTGCCGAGGATCTCGAGCGCGACGGGAGCGGGAGAGCCAATGGGGGCGATCTTGAGCAGCCCGAGCAGGTGATTGTCGGCGCGCCACGACCAGCGACCTTCGCGCGAGCGCAGCGCCGGCAGGTAGGTGTCGTCGGTGAGCGCGTCGATCGCCGCGACTGCGCCGATCCCGCGCCCCACCGGCCCGCCGAGTCGCGCGCCGACCCGGCCGTAGCCGGTGGTGTGCTCCTCGAAGGTCGCGGGCACCAGGGCGTCGCCTTCCCAGCGGACCTCGCCGCCCCAGGTCGGTCCGGGGTCCACGGTGCGCACCTGCACCACGCCGGCCAGCGCGCCGCCGAACTCGGGATCGAGTCCTCCGCTCACGAGCTCGGCGGACTCGACGCCGAGGAGTGGCAGCTCCATCGGCCGCCCACGCAGCGGATCGTTGAGCGGCATGCCGCGCAGGAGCCACTGGGTCTCGCCGGCGCGACCTCCGCGCACGTGCAGATCCTCACCCAGCGCCACCACGCCCGCCTTGAGCGCGATCGCGTCGGCGAGGTTGTCGACCGGCAGCCCCTCAGGTTCTCGCGGGTGACGCGCTGGACGCTCTCGCTCGACAGCATGTCGTGGAGCGGTGAGGCGCGGACCACGACTTCTTCGAGCCGACGCACCACGCGCGACGAAGGAGGTCTCTCCGTCGTGTCGGGCACGGTCGCGGTGGTGTCGGCGAGCAGCACCAGGAGGAACGGCGCGAACATCGCCCCAGAGTGGCGAAGCGCGGCGGCCGGGGCCACCGTTTTTCGGATGCCGAGCCCGGAGCTTGACGCTGCTCCGCCGCCTCCCCTAGGCTCGCGCGCCGGACAGAGTAGGAGCGGCCGGATCGGACGCTCCGCCCGCCTCCCGCGGGCACGACCGAACGGGGCGCATGGCCCTGAACTTCACGCTCGACGCGCACGATACACACACGCACGCCCGCGCCGGGCGCATGACGACCGCCCATGGCGAGGTGCTGACCCCGGCATTCATGCCGGTCGGCACTCAGGAGCGGTCAAGACCTTGACGCCCGACGACCTGAGCGCCGCGGGCACGGATATCCTGCTCGCGAACACGTATCACCTGTATTTGCGGCCCGGAGTAGACACGGTGCGCCGGATGGGCGGGCTGCACCGGTTCATGGCCTGGGACCGCGCGATCCTGACCGACAGTGGGGGATTCCAGGTCCTGAGCATGTCGGAGCTGAGAAAAGTGAGCGACCGCGGCGTGGAATCCGGTCGCATCTCGACGGCAGCCGCCATTTCATCGGGCCGGAGGAGGCGATCCGCATCCAGGACGGTCTCGGCACCGATATCGCGATGTCGTTCGACGAGCTGGTGGACCTGTCCGCCGAGCGCGAGGTCGTCAGGCAGTCGGTGGATCGCACCCTCGACTGGGCGGCGCGCGGCCTGGCCGAACGTGGGCGGCTGCGCGGCGAGGGCGGGGTGCCATGGCGCTGTTCGGCATCAACCAGGGCGGGGTCGACGCCGGCGAGCGGCGCCGCTGCTTCGATGGACTCGCGGCCATGCCCTTCGAGGGTTACGCGCTGGGCGGCCTGTGGGTGGGTGAGAACCGCTCGCTGTCGCTCGAGATGGTCGAGCAGGACTGCGCGCGCTTCCCGGGGATCGCCCGCGTTACCTCATGGGCGTCGGACATCCGGTGGACGTGCTCGACGCGGTGGAGCGGGGCGTGGACCTGTTCGACTGCGTGCTGCCGACCCGCAACGCCCGGCGCGGGACGGTGTTCATCTCCACCGGTCGGCTGGTGGTCAAGAACGCGGCGTACGCCAACGACCCGCGGCCGCTCGATCCCGAGTGCGAGTGCTACACCTGCCGCCGGTTCTCGCGCGCCTATCTCAGACACCTGTTCGCGGCCGGGGAGACCCTGGCGATGCGGCTCGCCTCGCTGCACGCAGTCACGCAGCTGGTCGGGCTCGCACGCCGCGCGCGGGCGGCGATCCTCGAAGGACGCTTCCGCGAGTTCCGCGAGACGTTCCTCACCCGCTTCCGGAGCGGCGAGACGCTGGTCGCCGCGCCGGGCGCGTAGCGGTCGTTTTCGAGCCCGACAGGAGAACTCAGACGATGCCGTGGACCAACGCCTTTGCCCAGGCCGCCGGGGGCGCCAAGAACTACGATCCCAACATCCAGATGCTGCTCAGCCTGCTGCAGTTCGTGCCGATCTTCCTGATCCTCTACTTGCTGCTCATTCGCCCGCAGCAGCAGCGGCAGAAGAAGCTCAACGAGATGCTGAAGATGCTCAAGAAGGGCGATCGCGTGGTCACGACCGGCGGGATCATCGGCACCGTGGTGGGCGTGGACGATGCGAAGACAGTGATCAAGATCGCGGACGACGTGCGGGTGGAGTTCACCAAGAGCGCGATCGTGCAGGTGCTGGCCGACGAGGGAAAGACCAAGTGAAGGCCCGTGCCTGATGGCGGTGCGCACCATGCGGCTCTACGGCGATCCCGTGCTGCGTCAGAAGGCACGGCCGATCGAGAGCTTCGATGCCGCGTTGCGCGAGCTGGTGGCCGACATGTTCGACACCATGCGCGCCTATCGCGGCGTCGGGCTCGCAGCCAACCAGGTGGGCGTGCTCCAGAAGGTGTTCGTGGTGGAGGTGGCGCGTGGCGAGGGCGAGGAGCCGCTCAGGCTGGCGCTGATCAATCCCGGGCTCTCCGAAGCCACGGGCTCGGAGACCGGCGAGGAGGGCTGCCTCTCGGTGCCCGGGATCTACGAAGACGTGCGCCGCGCGCTCAAGGTGCGGGTCCAGGCGCAGGACCTCGCTGGAGAGCCCATCGATTTCGTGGTCGAGGGCTATCTGGCCCGCGTGCTGCAGCACGAGGCCGACCACCTCGAGGGGGTGCTTTTCCTCGATCGACTGTCGCCGCTGCGTCGCCAGTTCCTGAAACGGCCGCTCGAAGCGCTGGCGCGTGGCGAGCTGCCCGACGGCTATGCGCATCCCAGCACCGGAGGACGGATCTGAGCCGACCGCGCGTGGTGTTCATGGGCACGCCCGAGTTCGCGGTGCCGGCGTTCCACGCGGTGGCCGCGGCATGCGACGTCGTGGCCGTGGTGACGCGGCCCGACCAGCCGCGCGGACGCGGCCGGGTCATGGCGGAATCCGCGGTGGGTCGCGCGGCGGAACCGCACGGGATCGAGCGCCTCAAGCCCGACGACCCGAGCGCCGCCGCCGTCCTCGACGGCGTGCGACGCCTGGCCCCGGATCTGTTCGCGGTGGTGGCGTTCGGCGCCATCCTGTCGCGCGAGCTGCTGGCCGTGCCGCGACTCGGCAGCATCAATCTCCACGGCTCGCTGCTGCCCGAGTACCGCGGCGCCTCTCCGGTACAGCGCGCGTTGTGGGACGGGCGTAGCGCCACGGGGGTGACGACCCTGTGGATGGACGAGGGCATCGACCTAGGCGACGTGATCCTGCAGCGCTGGGAGCCGATCCGCGCCGAGGACGACGCCGGAACGCTCGCCACCCGGCTCGCGACACTCGGGGCCCCGCTCCTCGCCGAGAGCCTGTTGCTCGCCGCGCGCGGCGCGGCGCCACGCCGCGCCCAGAACCGCGCCGCCGGCAGCTACGCGCGCAAGCTCGTCAAATCCGACGGCCTGATGCGGTGGGACCGCGACGCGGACAGCGTGTGGAATCATCAGCGCGCGGTGACGCCATGGCCGGGCGCGAGCACGCTCCTGCGGGGCAAGCCGGTGCTCCTGACGCGCACGCGACCGCTCCACCGGCTGGCGCTCGACGCCGGGCCCGGAACGATCCTGGGGATCGAGGGTGACGGGATCGCGGTGGCCTGTTCCCCGGCGTCTTGCTGGTGCTGGCGCTGAAGCCGGAAGGTCGCTCCGAGATGAGCGGCGCCGACTGGGCGCGCGGCGCTCACCCCGAGGCCGGCGAGCGGTTCGGCACCGAGGTGGCGGCGTGAACCGGCCGCGTCGCGACTACGGGCCGGGGCCGCGCCGACGTGGGCGCCCCCGATCGAACGAGGTCCGCGGTCGCGGTCCGGATCCGCGCGCACGCCATCCGCAGCGACCGGTCGGGCTACCCGAGGATCCCGAGCGCGAGTCCGTATTGCCCGAGAACCCCCGAGAGGCGGCGCTCAAGGTGCTGCACGCCGTCGACACGCGCAGCGCATTCAGCGATCGGTTGCTCGACGGCGCCCACGCGGGCGGGGGCGATCCGCGTGACCAGGCGCTGCTCCACGAGCTGGTGAAGGGCACGCTGCGCTGGCGGGGCCGCATCGACTGGGTGCTCGACTCGCGCGTCCACGTCGGGCTCGGCAAGCTCCAGCCGTGGATTCGCAACGTGCTGAGGCTGGGCGCCTATCAGATCCTGTTCCTCGACCGCGTGCCGGTGCACGCCGCGGTGGACGAGTCGGTGAAGCTGGCCAACCTGTACGGGCATCCCGGCGCGGCCGGCTTGGTCAACAGCGTGCTGCGGCGCCTCTCCGACGAGAAGGAGACGCTCGAAGCTGCCGGCCGGCGACGACGTCGCGGCGCTGGCGGTGTGGGGCTCGCATCCCGAATGGCTGGTGGAGCGCTGGCTGGAGCGTTTCGGCGTGGCGGACACGCGCGCGCTCATGCTCGCCGACAACCGTCCGGCGCGGGTCGGGCTCCGAGTCAACCGGCTGCGCTTGACGCGCGAAGCGCTGATCGAGCGCCTGGCTGGACTCGGATTCGGCGCGGAGCCGGCGCGTCTCTCGCCCGAGCTGGTGTGGCTCGAGAACGGCGTGCCACTCCGCCAGCTGGCGCCGCTCAGGGACGGCGAGTGCACCGCGCAGGACGAGAGCGAGGCGCTCGTGATGCTGCTGCTCGCGCCGCTCCAGCACGAGCGCGTGCTCGACCTGTGCGCCGCGCCCGGCGGCAAGTGCACGCACATGGCGGAGCGCATGGGCGACGAGGGCGAAGTGTGGGCCATGGATCGGGCCGAGGGCCGCGTCTTGACACTCGAGGCCACGATCAAGCGGCTCGGAGTTCACGCCGTGCACGTGGTGCAGGGCGACGGCCGGCGCTACCCGTTCCCGATGCCGTTCGACCGCGTGCTGGTGGATGCACCGTGCTCGGGGCTCGGCGTGCTCGGCCGGCGCGCCGACGCGCGCTGGCGCAAGGGTCCCGAGATCCTCGACGAGATGCCGCCGCTCCAGCTCGAGCTGCTGGCGGCGGGTGGACGGCAGGCGCGGCCGGGCGGCGTGCTGGTCTACAGCGTGTGTTCGTTCGAGCCCGAGGAGACCACCGACGTGGTGGAGCGGTTCCTCGATCAGAATCCCGGCTTCGTGCTCGAGAGCGCGTCGGGATTGCTGCCCGACGAGGCGATGGACGATCAAGGGTTCATGCGCGTGCTCCCTCACGTGCACGGCTGCGACGGCGCGTTCGCCGCGCGATTCCGCAAGACGTGAGCCCGCGTGAGCGAACGCGGACCCGTTACGGGCCCGGAGAGACGCCGCCTCCCGTCGAGGTGCGGCCACTCTCCCCGTTCGGTCCGGCGTCCGGAAGCCACTCCCGCGGAGCGTGAGGAGGCGCCGCCGGCCGAGCACGGCAACGGAGCCCGGCTCGAAGTCGCCGCGTCGACCGAGGCGGTCCCCGGCGCCGCGATCCCGACCGCCGAGCCCGCCCCGGTCCCGCGTCACCGCGCGCGCGGGTTCTTCACCGTGGTCCTGCTGGGGCTGCTCGCGTTCGGCACCGGCCTCGTCGTGTTCAACAGCCTGGTGATGCCGCGTCTCATCCACGGGATCGGCGAGGTGGGCGTGCCGGACATCCGCAACCTCACCCTCGACCAGGCGGAGCAGGTGCTGCGTCCGCTGAGCCTGCAGATCTCGCGCGCGGGCGAGCGCTTCGATCCGTCGGTGCCGCGCGGCTTCGTGCTCAGCCAGGATCCTGCGCCGGGCGCCACGGTGCGGGGACACAAGCGCATCTCGGTGATCGTCAGCCTCGGCGAGGAGTTCAGCTCCGTGCCGGAGCTGTCGGGCGAATCGCAGCGCAGCACCGAGCAGCTCCTGCGCAGCGCGGGACTGCGCCTGGGGGCGATCGCGCACGCGCCGTCCGAGGACGTCGGCGAGGGATTGGTGGTGAGCTCCGATCCCGCGGCGGAGAGCGTGCTGCCGCAAGGCAGTCCGGTGAGCATCCTGGTGTCGGACGGCGCCGGGGAGAACGCGTACGTGATGCCCGATCTCGCCGGCCGCGAGATCGGCGGCGTGCGCCGTCAGCTCGAGTCGCTCGGCTTCCACGTGAGCGCGCCGCCGGGAACGCCCTCGATCGGCGCGATCGTCGCGCAGCGCCCCGCGGCCGGGTCCCGCATCCGCTTCGCCGATCCGATCTTCCTGCAGGCCAGCGGCCGGGTGATCCGCTGATGACCGCGCACCCGCTCGAGCCGCCGATCGTCGCTCCATCGATCCTGTCGGCCGATTTCTCGCAGCTCGCCGCGGCGCTGTCGCTGCCCGACGCGGCGCGCGACTGGGTGCACTGCGACGTGATGGACAACCACTTCGTGCCCAACCTCACCTTCGGTCCGATCGTGATCGAGGCGGTGCGCAAGCTCACGCCGGCGTTCCTCGACGTGCACCTCATGATCGACGAGCCGCAGCGTCTGCTGAGTGCGTTCCGCGAGGCCGGCGCCGACAGCGTGACCGTCCATCTCGAGGCGTGCGGCGACGTCCGCGCGACGCTGGCCGAGGTGCGCGCCACCGGCGCGCGGGTGGGACTCGCGCTCAAGCCCAAGACGCCGCTCCTGGCCGCCGAGACCTTGCTCGCCGAAATCGACCTGCTGCTCGTCATGACCGTCGAGCCCGGATTCGGAGGTCAGGAGTTCATGGCCGACATGATGGACAAGGTCACGGCGGCCAGGACATGGCGCGAGCGCCACGGCGCGAGATTCCTGATCGAGGTGGACGGCGGCATCGCCCCCGACACCGCCCGCGTCGCGCGTGATGCGGGAGCGGAGGTGTTCGTGGCCGGACACGCGATCTTCCAGCAACCCAATCCGCAGATCGCGCTCGCCACGCTCCGCAGGTCCGTTCAGGGCTGATCTCCCGCGCAGCCCACGGGGGCGCAGCCCTTCTACGGCCCTCCGCCGCTGTGCTAATGTGCCGCCTTTCCGAGCATTGGGGGTTTGGTGTTCGAAGCACTCACGAGCCGGCTCGAGGGCATCTTTCGCCACCTCCGCGGCCAGGGTCGCCTCACTCCGGACAACATTCGCGAGAGCCTCAGGGAAATCCGCCGCGCGTTGCTCGAGGCGGACGTTCAAGTGTCTGTCGCGAAGGATTTTGTCGCCCAGGTCGAGGCCCGCGCGGTGGGCGAGGACGTGCTGAAGAGCCTCACGCCCGGACAGATGGTGGTGGGGATCGTCAACGAGGAGCTGGTGAAGCTCCTGGGACGCTCGCCCGTGACGCTGGCGGGCTCGCCGCACCTGCCGACCGTGGTGCTGCTGGCCGGTCTCCAGGGCTCGGGCAAGACGACCTTCGCGGGCAAGCTGGCGCGCTGGCTCGGAGCCCGGGACAAGCGAACGCTCCTGGTGAGTGCGGACGTCTACCGGCCCGCGGCGATCGACCAGCTCGAGCGCGTTGCCAAGGGTGCGGACGCCGCATCGTGGCGCGCTCCCGAAGGGACGCCGCCGGTCGAGATCGCGCGGGCGGGGCTCGAAGAGGCGCGGCGGCGCGGGTTCGATTTCATGGTGCTCGACACGGCCGGGCGCCTGCACGTGGACCAGGAGCTGATGGAGGAGCTCGCCCAGCTCAAGCGCGCGACGCGCGCCCACCAGGTGCTGCTGGTCGTCGACGGAATGACGGGACAGGAAGCGGTTCGTATCGGCAAGACCTTCGCGGAGGAGATCGGCATCGACGGCCTGGTGATTACCAAGATGGACGGTGACGCGCGTGGCGGCGCGGCGCTGTCACTGCGCGCCGTGACCGGCAAGCCGATCGTCTTCCTCGGTGTTGGCGAGAAGCTCGACGGCCTCGAGGTCTTCGACCCGGCGCGGCTGGCCGGCCGCATCCTCGGCATGGGCGACGTGGTCGGGCTGGTCGAGCGCGCGCGCTCCGCGGTGGACGCACAGGAGGCGGCGCGTCAGGCCGAGCGGCTCCGCAAGGCCGAGCTCACGCTGCAGGACTTCCTGGAGCAGCTCACGCAGCTCCAGAAGATGGGACCGCTCGAGGAGCTGATCAAGATGCTCCCCGGCGTTCCGCAGAAGGCGCTTCAGCAAGCGGCGCCGGATGGAAAGCGGCTCAAGCGCTTCGAGGCGATCCTGCTCAGCATGACGCCCGGCGAGCGCCAACGGCCGCGCATCATCGACGGCAGCCGCCGCCGCCGCATCGCGGCCGGCAGCGGCACGACCGTGACCGAGGTGAATCAACTGCTCCGGGACTTCGATCAGGCCCGGACTATGGTCAAACGCCTGCGCCACGGGCCGCGCGGTCTCGCCGGCCTCAAGGGCGGGAGACGCTGACGGCGCTCCCGCCGTCGATTCCCGGCCTGCCCGAGGGCGCGCCGGCCAACAGAGAGGAAGCAAGCGACATGTCCGTGGTGATTCGCATGAAGCGGGCCGGCTCCAAGAAGCGGCCCTTCTATCGGATGGTGGCGGCGGATTCTGCGCCGGCAGCGGGACGGCAGGTTCCTGGAGATTCTGGGTCACTACGATCCGCTCGCGGACCCCTACGAGCTGGTCGTCCACAGGGAGAAGGTCGAGAACTGGCTGTCGCGCGGTGCGCAGCCCTCGACGCAGGCGGCGTCGTTGCTGCGCACGCTGGGCATCGGAGCGCGCATGACCGTGGCGGCCGAAGCCGGGCCGCGGCGCCCAAGGTGAAGGTCAAGAAGGCCGAGTCCAAGGCACGGACGCGCCGCGCGCCGCGCAAGCTCTCCGAACGCAAGACCCGCAAGAAGGCGGCGAAGCGCGCGGCGAAGAAAGCCGCCAAGGCGTAGCGGCATGACCTCGACCTCGAAGCTGCGGATCGGCGTGCGGGGCGGCCGGCTGGCCGCGGCGCTCGCGCACGAGATCGAGCACGCGTTGCAGCAGGCGCATCCGCACCTGACGGTCGAGGTGGTGCGCGTGGCGGGATCCGGCGATCACGTCCACGACGCGCCGCCGCGCTCGGGGGATTCACGCTCGAGCTCGACCGGGCGCTGGTGGCGGGCAAGATCGACGCGGCGCTCCACGACCTGGCGGACGTGGCGCTGGCACGTCCCGCCCAGCACGTGCTGGCGGCCATTCCGCGCCGGCGTCATCCGTTCGACGTGCTGCTCACCCGCGACGGCCGCATCCTCGACGAGCTGGAGGGCGGCGAGCGCATCGGCGCCTCGACCGTGTCCCGCCGCGCGCAGATGCTGGCCTATCGCGAGGACCTCCGCGCGGTCCCCGCGCGCGGCAACCTCGAGACCCATCTGCAGCAGCTCGAGGCGGGCGACTTCGAAGGACTGGCGATGGCCGCCACCGACGCCGAGCGGCTCGGCTGGTACGAGCGCGTGAGCGAGATCTTCACGACCGAGGTCTGCGTCCCCGAGCCCGGTCAGGGCGCGCTCGCGCTGGAGACGCTCACCGAGCGCAAGGACGTCCGGGCGGCGCTCTTAGTCCTCGACGACCGCGCCTCGCGCCTCGCGGTGGTGGCGGAGCGCGCGTGGCTCACCGAGATGGGCGAGCACGAGGATCTGCCGGGGAGCGCTGGCCAACGTCGTCGACGGCCGGCTCGTGATCGAGGCGGTGATCGTGAGCCCCGACGGGCTCGAGGTCGTGCGCGACGAGGCGGAAGGGCCCGTCGCGAGCGCGGAAGCGATCGGCGCCAAGCTCGCGGCGCGGATGCTGGAGCGCGGGGCGCGCGACATCCTCGAGGCGCTGGCCGGCGAGGAGACCGAGTGAGGCGAGGCGAGCGCTTCGCGAGGACCATGGCGATCGGGTTGCTTGTCGTGCTGAGCGGCTGCTCCGCGCGCGAGCCCAAGGCCCAGCCCGGGCAGGGCACGCAGGAGCGCGCCCAGCAGCTCATCGACGCCGGCAACCGGGCATTCCGTTCCGCCAATTACGGCCTGGCGGCGCGGCGCTATGCGGCGGCCGCGGTGGTGAAGAAGGACGATCCGGCGGCGTACTACGGGATGGGAATGGCGCTGTCGAAGCTCGGACGCGACGAGGAAGCGCGCAAGGCCTACGCCAAGGCGCGCGAGCTGGCGCAGAGTGCTCCACGCGAAACGGCGCCGCCTCCGTCCGGCACTCACTAGGCGAATCCCATGCATGATTTGAAATTCCTTCGCATGAATCGGGAGAAGGTCGAGGCCGGTGTCGCGCTCAAGGGCATGGCCGTCGACCTCGTCGCGCTTCTACGCGATCGAGGAGAAGCGCCTCGCGGTGCTGCACCAGACCGAGGAGCTCAAGGCGCGCCGCAACGCCTCCAGCGAGGAGATCGCGGCCAAGAAGCGGGGCGGTGAGGACGCCGCGGCGGAGATCGCGGCGATGCGCGAGGTCGGGGATCGCATCAAGGGGCTCGACGCCGATCTCAAGCGGCTCGAGGAGGAGAGCGAGACGCTGGCCGCCTGGATCCCTCAGCTTCCGCACGCCTCGGTTCCTCCGGGCAGTGGACCGGAACAGAACCAGCAGGTGCGCGTCTGGGGGAGAAGCCGCGCTTCGACTTCGAGCCCAAGCCACACTGGGAGATCGCGACCGCGCTCGGCCTGCTCGATTTCGATCGGGCGGCCAAGATCGCGGGGTCCGGGTTCCTGCTCTTCACCGGACGCGGCGCGCGGCTCGAGCGCGCGCTCATCAATTTCATGCTCGACTTCCACGTGAAGCGTCACGGCTACTTCGAGGTCGCGCCGCCGCACGTGGTGCGCCGGGCCGCGCTGTTCGGCACCGGCCAGCTGCCCAAGCTCGAAGGCGACATGTACCTGATCGGGGAGGACGATCTGTTCCTGAACCCCACCGCCGAGGTGCCGGTCACCAACATCTATCGCGACGAGATCATGGAGCCCGGCGTGTTGCCGCGCTCCCTGACCGCCTATTGCGCATCGTACCGGCGTGAGGCCGGCACCTACGGCAAGGACACGCGCGGCCTGGTGCGCGTCCACCAGTTCGACAAGGTGGAGCTGGTCAAGATCGTTCCGCCCGAGACCAGCTACGACGAGCACGAGAAGCTGGCCCGTGACGTCGCCGACATCCTCGAGGCGCTCGAGCTTCCCTATCGCGTGATGCTGCTCTGCAGCGGCGACATGAGCTTCGCTGCCGCCAAGTGCTACGACTTCGAGGTGTGGGCTCCCGGAGCGGGACAGTGGCTCGAGTGCTCGTCGTGCTCGAACTTCGAGGACTTCCAGGCGCGCCGCATGGGCATGCGCTTCCGTCGCGAGCCGACCGCCAAGGCCGAGTTCCGCACACGCTGAACGCCTCCGGGGTCGCGCTGCCACGCACCTACGCCGCGCTGCTCGAGAACCACCAGACCGCGGCCGGCGCGGTGCGGCTTCCGCCGGCGCTCCGGCCCTATCTGGACGGTCTCGAGGAGCTCGGTCGGAGAGCTGAACGTGACTCCTCAAGGTCCGGCCGACCGCAGAGCCGGAGGCGATCGCACGCGCGAGGCCGCGCGGCTCCAATCACGATCCGAATGGCTGCGCGTCGGTCTCTTCCTGGCGAGCATGTTGCTGCTCGCCGGGTCCTTCACGTTCACGCGGCGATGATGGTGCGGCGCACCTCTCGCAGCAGGTGTCCGCGACCTCCGATGTGCTGGCGCGCCTGTGCGCCCAGGCCTCGTTCCCCGCCGCGCGTGATCCGCAGCTGCAGGCGATTCTCTCGACGGTCATCGCGCGCATCGATTTCCCGATCGGTGATCACCGACGAGCGCGGCATTCCCCGCGCATGGCGGCGGGTGGACCTCGATCCCGCCTTGCGTGTCCGACGGCTTCGCTCGACAGCCTCGCCCAGGGACTTGCCGATCGCCCCGGTAATCCAGGCGCGGGTGGATCGCATCCGCGCGCATGCGTCAGCTCGATCGCATCGCAACGCGCCGATCGCCGATGACCCAGCCGTTCACCGGCGCGGCGCTCGGAAGCCTCCACTACGGCGAGCCCGCCGTTGGTCGAGCGACTGCGTTGGATGCCGTACCTCACGCGTGGGTGGACTGGCGCTGCTCATCGGCCTCGGGCTGTGGGGACTCACCGGGATCCGGCGCGCCGAGCGGCGCACGATCTGGGTGGGGATGGCGCTCGAGACCGCGCACCAGATGGGCACGCCGCTCTCGTCGCTGCTCGGCTGGATCGAGCTCCTGAGATCACGCCTGGAGGAGTCGGATGCCGGAAGCCGGGCGCGAGCGCCGTCGGGATTCCGGGCGCGGAGCTGGTCGAGACGCTGGGCGAAATGGAGCGCGACGTCGAGCGACTGACCAAGGTGGCGCAGCGCTTCAGCCACGTCGGCTCGGCGCCGCGACTCAAGCGCCAGGACGTGACGCCGGTCGTGCGCCGCGTGGTGGATTACATGCGGCCGCGCGTGCCGCGCGGCGAGCAGCCGGTCACGATCCGAGGAGGACTACGGGCCGGTGCCGCTGCTGCCGCTCAACCGCGAACTCCTCGAATGGGCGATCGAGAACCTGCTCGCCAACGCGGTCTCGGCCCTCGACGCGCGCCCGGGGCACATCGTGGTCGGCCTGGCGCCGCGTCGGAGCGGTGGCGCCGAGATCGTGGTGCAGGACAACGGCCGCGGCATGACGGCGACCGAGCAGCGCCGCGCCTTCGAGCCGGGCTACACCACGAAGCCGCGCGGCTGGGGCCTGGGCCTGGCGCTCGCGCGGCGCGTGGTCGAGGACTACCACGGTGGCCGTCTCTTCATCCGCAAGAGCGTCCCGGGCGAGGGCACGACGGTCGTCATCGCGCTGCCGGGCTAGCGGCTCTGCCTCGAAGTCGGCCGGCGTGAACGGCCTCGCTCCTCCTTTCGCGCCGGCCGTGCAGCCGCGCCACGCCCTCCACGCGGATCGAGCCGTCGCCCGTGTGGACCGTGATGCGCTCGCCGCCCCCGTTCAGGCGGCCGTGCAGTGTCTGGCTCGTGACGGTGCCCGTGACGGCGACCGTCAGGTCGGTGGTGATGCGGCCGTCGCCGGTGTGGACGTCGAGGTCGGCGGCGAGGTCGCGCGGCAATCGCACCGTCACCGGTCCGTCGCCGGTCGTGATGCGCCACTCGTCGACGACGCGCGAGCGCGGCACGGCTTCGACCTCGACCGCGCCGTCGCTGGTGCCGATGTCGAGTCGATCGAAGCGGCCCCGAGCGCTCAGGCGGCCGTCGCCGCTGCGGGCGCGGAGCCGGCCGTCGTGCGCGTCCACGCTCACGTGTCCGTCGCCGGACTCGATCGAGAGGTCGCCCATGGGCGTTGCGCCTCGACGTTGCCGTCTCCGGTGTGGAGGCGAATGTTCCCGGCGAGGTCCGCGATGGCGACGCCACCGTCGCTCGTGGTGACGTCGAGATCCAGCTCGGGCGGGACGCGGACGTCGATCACCACGCGGCGATTGATCCGCAGGTCGAAGACCAGGAATCCGTGCGGCTCCTGAACCTCGAAGCGGACCCGATTGCCTTCCTGGTCGGCGACGATCTTGAGGCCGCCGTTGCCGATCTTCCACCCGTGGGTGTCGACGTCGATGTCGATCTGGCCGGGCGCGCCGGGATGGACGCGCACGGTCCCGTCGCGGAGCATCGATCGACAGCGAGGGCTTGCCCGAGACGTCGTAGTGTCGGCTGGCATGATCGGCGAGCGTGGGAGCGGCGATCAGCGCCAGAAGGGCGAGGGCGGCCGGCGCCGGGAGGGCGCGTGCGATGCGAAAGGCCATGGCAAACCTCCGAGGGTGAAGGACGAAACACCCTACGCGCCGATCGAGCGGCGGGTTGCGGAAAGTTAGGCGGTCCTGGACGCGCGAAGTATCATGGCGAGACCGCGCGCCATCTCACCGCGCCCACCCACCGCTCCCATGTCCGACGATACCCGACGAAAGATCCTCTGGGCCGACGACGAGATCGACCTGCTCCGGCCGCACATCAAGTTCCTGGAGCAGACGTGGCTTCGCCGTCACCGCGGTGCCCAACGGCGAGGACGCGCTGCGGCGCGCTGGCGCAGTCGCGCTTCGACGTCGTGCTGCTGGACGAGATGATGCCGGGGCTCGGCGGGCTCGCGACGCTCGACGCCATCAAGTCGCGCGACCTCTCGGTGCCGGTGATCCTCGTGACCAAGAGCGAGGAGGAGACGCTCATGGAAGAGGCGATCGGCCGGCGCATCACGCGACTACCTGATCAAGCCGGTGAACCCCTCGCAGGTGTTGCTGGCGCTGCAAGCGCGTGCTGGAATCGGACACGCATCCAGGACGTCGCAGCGCGCCGCGCGACTACGTCGAGCGAGATGCAGCGCTGGCAGAGTCTCGACCGCCGCGGCTTCGAGCTGGAACGACTGGGTCGAGCTGGCGGTGGAGATGGCGCGCTGGGACGTGCTGCTTCGACGCGCTGCGCGAGGAAGAGGGCTGGCGCAGGCGCACGGCGACTTCCGCCGCGCGCTCAACATCGACTTCGGCCGCTTCATCGAGGCGAGCTATCGGCGGCTGGGTGCACGGCAGCCACGCCGCGGCCGCTGCTCTCGACCGACGTCGTCGCGCACGCGGTGGCGCCGCTCCTCAAGGCGCGGCGAGCGCGTGGTGTTCATCGTCATCGACTGCATGCGCCTCGACCAGTGGCTCACGCTCGAGCCGTTGCTCGAGGAGCTGCTTCGAGATCCGTCGCGAGCACTACTGCTCGATCCTGCCGACCGCCACGCCCTACTCGCGCAACGCCATCTTCGCCGGGCTGCTGCCGGCCGAGCTCCACGCAGCGGCACCCCGACCTGTGGCAGGAGAACAGCAACGACGAGCGCACGCAAGAACCGCTACGAGCGCCAGCTCCTGGATCTCCAGCTCGAGCGCCTGCAGGTGCCGTCCGACGCGGCCCGTCAAGTACTTCAAGATCTACGACGCCGAGGAGGCGCAGCAGGCGCGGCGCCAGATCAGCTCGTTCGCGGGTCTGGGGCTCGTGACGCATGGTGTTCAACTTCATCGACATCCTGGCCCACGGCCGCTCCGAGAGCGAGCATCCTCCAGGAGCTGGCGCCCGACGAGGCGGCGTTCCGCTCGGTGATGAAGGCGTGGTTCATCGCACAGCCCGCTGTTACGAGATCCTGCGCGCGCTGGCGATCCAGGACGGCACGGTGGTGATCACCACCGACCACGGCGCGGTGCTGGCGCAGCGCGCGCGCCCTGGTCCACGGCAACCGCGACACCTCGACCAACCTGCGCTACAAGTACGGGCTCAACCTCAACACGCGATCCGAAGCAGGCGGTGATCCTGCGCGACCCGATGGACTTCATGCTGCCCGACGACGGCGTGAACAAGAACTACATCCTGGCGCGCGAGGACTACTACTTCGTCTATCCGACCCGCTTCCACGAGTACGAGCGCCAGTTCCGCGGCTCGTTCCAGCACGGCGGCATCTCGATCGAGGAGATGGTCCTGCCGCTCGTCGACGCTGACGCCGCGCCGCACGTGACCGAGACGGCGTGGGCGAGCGATGCCGCCCGCGGAGACCGAGCGGCGCGGCGAGCGCTGGCGGCGCGCGCTCGCGCGCCGGCGACGTGGTGCTGCTGATCGGCCCGCTCGGGGCGGGAAAGACGTGCTTCGTCAGCGGGCTCGCGCGCGGGCTGGGCGCGCAGGGCCGGGTGCGGAGCCCGTCGTTCACGCTCGTGAACGAGTATTCCGGACGCCTGCCGCTCGTCCACGTCGATCTCTACCGCCTCGGCGGCGCGCGAGGCGGAGGCGCTCGGTCTCGACGAGCTGATCGAGCGCGCGGCGCTGGTGGTCGAGTGGGGGAGCGGCTGCCGGCATCCCTGCGCCGCGACGCGCTGGAGCTGCAGCTCGCGATCGCCGGTCCGGAGCGGCGCGCGATCGCGGCCGACGCCTGCGGCGCGCGCGGCGCCGAGCTGCTGGAGGCATGGCGGCGCCGCGCGTGCCGCGCCTCGAGGTCGCGGTCGTGATCGGTGCTGGCGATCGAGTCCGCGACCGAGCGCCTCGGAGGTGATGGTGCGGCGAGCACGCACGGCGAGGTGCGTTCCGAGGAGGCGGAGACGGTGGGCCACGGACACGCGCGGCGCCTGACCCGATGTGCTGGCGCGGGCGCTCGAGCGCGCCGCGGTCGCGCCCGCGGCAGCTCGAGTGGGTCGCCGCGGATCTCGGGCCCGGATCGTTCACCGGCGTGCGCGTCGGTCTCGCGACCGCGGAGGCGCTGGCGCTGCGCCAGCGGCGCGCGGCTGGTCGGCGCGTCGTCGCTCGCGGCGCTCGCGCACGCCGCGCGGCGCGAAGCGCGCGCTGATCGTGCCGCTGGTCCCGGCGGGCGGCGCGAGCGCTACGTCGGGTTTCTTCCGCGCCGACGGCCGGGGCCCGGCGCGCATCGTCGCGGCGCCGCGCGTGGTCGACCCGGACGCCGCGATCGCGGCGCTCGCACGAGGCGCGCCGCGCCGCGGGCGTGAGCGCAGGTGCGCTGCATCGGGCCGGGCGCGTCCCGCGCTGGAGCGAGGCGCTCGAGCAGGCCTTTCCCCGGCTCGACGCGTGGGAGGCTGGCGCCACGACGGGCTCTCGGCGCGCCGACCTCGCGGACGCCGTCGCCGCTCGGCGCTCGGCCCGGCGAGCGGGCTCCCGGTCCGTCCGAGCGATCCGCGAGCCCGCTCTACGTGCGCTCGGCGCAGGCCGAGGAGCGGGTGCGCCACCGCTGCAGCGCCGCCGTGCCGATCGCGATGCGAACCATGCGACCGAGGACGTGCCGCGCGATCGCGGCGGTCGAGCGCGAGGTGTTCAGCGATCCGTGGCCCGAGTCGTTCTTCCTGGGCGAGCTGTCGCCAGCGGCTGGGTGTATGCACGGGTGGCGGAGCGCGAAGGGACGCTGGCGGGCTACAGCATGGCGTGGCTCGGCGCCGGCACCGGCCATCTCGGCAACCTGGCCGTGGTCCCGGACGAGCGCCGGCGCGGCGTGGCGCGTGCGCTGCTCGCCGACCTGCTCGACGAGCCCGCGCGGCGCGGGGTCGAGGCCTGTCACGCTCGAGGTGCGCGTCATCGAACTTCGCGGCGCAGGCGCTCTATCGCGCGCACGGATTCCGACTGGCCGGGTTGCGGCGCGGGTATTATCGTGACACGGGCGAGGATGCGCTGGTGCATGGAGTGGCGAGACGCATCGGAGGCTCGATCGACCCATGTCCTGGCTCAAGCGTGAGCGCGAGCCGGTATCAAGTCCGAGAAGGTCGAGCGGGCCGAGATCTGCCCGAAGGGCTGTGGACCAAGTGCGAGGGCTGCGGCGAGGCGCTGTTCCAGAGCGGTGCTCGAGGAGAACCTCTGGACCTGCCCGCAACTGCGACCACCATTTCCGCGTCCCGGCCGCGCACCTACCTCGAGCTCCTCGTCGATCCGGAGCTCGTTCGACGAGCGCGACGCGGACCTGGTGGCCGGCGATCCGCTCGAGTTCCGCGACGCCACGCATGCGCTATCCCGAGCGGCTGAAGGCCGCGCAGCAGCGACACCGGCATGAAGGACGCGGCGCTCGCCGGCATCGCGACGATCGGCGGCAAGCCGGTGAGCCTCACGGTCATGGACTTCTTCTTCATGGGCGGCAGCATGGGCTCGGTGGTGGGCGAGAAGGTGGCGCGCTCGATCGAGGCGCGCGATCGCCGAGCGCCGCGCGCTCGTCATGGTGTCGGCCACCGGCGGCGCGCGCATGCAGGAGGGCATCCTCTCGCTCATGCAGATGGCGCAAGACCTCGGCGCTGCTCGCGCGGCTCCAGCGACGCGCGGCTGCCGTTCGTCTCGATCCTCACCGATCCCTCGACCGCCGGCGTGCTGGCCTCGTACGCCTCGCTCGGCGACGTGATCGTCGCCGAGCCGGGCGCGCTGGTCGGCTTCGCGGGCGCGCGCGTGATCCGCCAGACGATCGGCGAGGACCTGCCGCCGGGCTTCCAGCGCGCCGAGTTCGTGCTCGAGAAGGGCTTCATCGACCGCATCGTCCACCGCAAGCAGATGCGCGAGGAGGTCGGCCGCGCTGCTCGAGTTCTTCTGGCGCTCCACGCGCGGCTTCGCGCCCGAGGGCGCAGCGCTCGCCGCACCGCTTCCGCGCCGAGCTCCCTCGGCGGACGGCAATCGCTGAGGCCGGACGCGTGAGCGCGGTGAGCCGCCAGTCTCCAGCACGCGCTCGAGGCGCTCTACGGCCTCGAGCGCCGCCAGGACAAGCTCGGACTCGACGGCACCGCGCGCGCTGCTCGACGCGCTCGGCGATCCCCGAGCGCCGCTTCCGCTCGGTGCACGTCGCGGGCACGAACGGCAAGGGCTCGGTGTGCGCGCTGGTCGAGCGCGTGCTGCGCGAGGCCGGCGTGCGCACCGGGCTCTTCACCTCGCCGCACCTCGTCGACTTCCGCGAGCGCATCCGCGTGCGCGGGCGCTGGGCCGACGAGGCCTGGCTCGAGCAGCGCGCTCGACGCGCATCGAGGCGCTGCCCGAGGGCGCGGACCGCACGTTCTTCGAGGTCGCGACCGCGCTCGGCGTTCCTCTACTTCGCCGAGCACGGCGTCGAGATGCGCGGTGGTCGAGGTCGGCCTCGGCGGCCGGCTCGACTGCACGAACGTGCTCACGCCCGAGGTGTGCGCGATCACCTCGATCGGGCTCGACCACACCGAGATCCTGGGCGACACGCTCGAAGCGATCGCGGCGGAGAAGGCGGGGATCATCAAGCCCGGCGTGCCGGTGGTGGTGAGTCGGGCGATGCACGGCGCCCGCGCGCACGGTGATCGCGCGGCCGCGGCCGAGCGCGGCGCGCCGTGGATCGATGCGGACGACCTGCCCGCGAAGCGAACGGCGGCGAGACCCGTCCGGCGTCGCGCGGCGCGATGGCGCGCCATCAACGCCGCGCGTGGCGACCGCGGTGCTCGAGCGCGGAACGGCGCGGCGTCGGCGTCACCGACCGACGCCGCGGCGCGCGGGATTCGCGCGCCGCGCGCTGGCCGGGGCGGCTCGAGGCGTGTCCGCGCGAGCCGCGGCTCTGGTGGGACGGCGCGCACAACGCCCCAGGGCATCGCGGTCGCTGGCGGGGGCGGGACGCGCCGGCGCCGTGGTGCTGGCGCTCTCGCGCGACAAGGACGTCGCCGCGACATCGCTGACGCGCTGCGAGGCGATCGTTCGCGCCTGCCGCGCTGGTCGCGACGCCGCTCGCGCAGCGAGCGCGCGCGATGGCCCCGAGACGCTCGCGCGCGCACGGCGATCGACTGGCGCCGGCGCGCGTCGAGCCGGACCTCGAGCGGCCGCGCGATGGCGCTCGCGGCCGCCGCTCGCCGCGGGACGGTCGGGCGCCGATCGCGTGCTGCTCACCGGATCGCTGTTCGCGGTCGGCGAGGCGATGGAAGCCTGCGGCGGCGCGCCGGGAGAGCTGGCTGTGACCTGCGCGCGACGCTCGTGGCTCTCGGCCGCTCGCCCTATTGGCACTGGCGCCGCCGCGCTCGCGCGCGCCGCGCCCGCGCCCGCGCCACCGGGCCGCCGCTCAACATCTCCGCCGCCAACGTCACCGGCAGCCGCGCGGCCCGGAGGGCGACATCGTGCTGCTCAACGGCGACGTGCGCATCACGCGCGGACGCACCGTGATCACCGCCAGACCGCGGCCGCTACCTGCGCGCGCAGGGCATGCTCTACCTCGACGACCACGTGCGCATGGTGGACACGACCACCACGCTCACCTGCGACGCACGCCTCGTACTCCGAGGACGACGACCTGCTCGAGCTGTCGGGCAACGTGGTGATCAACGACCGCGGCGCCACGCTCACGCGCCGTCGCGGCACGTACGACCGGCAGCACGGGCGGCGCCGATCTCTACGGCGGCGTGGCGGCCGGGACAGCAGCCAGAGGATCACCGCTCGACCACGATCGCCTACCTCGCGCGACTCAGCATCGTGCTGCAGGCGCGCGGCCACGTGTCAGGGCGAGGACGACGAGAACAAGATCGACGCTGCCAGCGCGACGTGCGGTCGACTACGACCGGCTGTCGCCACGAGGCGGTCGGCACGCGGCAACCCGGTGCTGCGCAGTCGCGACGACGAGGACAACCGGTGGCCGAGATCCGCGCGCATCACGCTGCAAGGTCAACACCGAGACCGCGCATCGCCGAGGCGATCGACTCGGTGCGGGTCGAGCCGCGACACGCCTGCAGGCGCACGGCCGACTACGCGGCTGTTCGACGACGCGCGCCGAGCGCGGCTGGCTGCTACGGCAACCCGCGCGCCTGGGACAACGAGACCGACGGTGACCGGCGACACGCTCGAGATCGTGGACCGAGAAGCGCGCGCTGCGCCGCTTCGTGGTGCGCAACCACGCGGTGATCGACTACAAGGGCGCGCGCCCGGCAGACGCAAGGCGAGACCAGCCGGCTCACCGGCCAGCGCATCGACGTGTTCTTCACCCGCAACGACATCGACAGCCTGCGTCGCGCTGGCGAGGCGCAGCAACGAGTATCAGTCGACGTGCCGCAGCGAGGGCAAGACCGCCGGAGCGCAACACCGCCGAGGGCGACACGATCACGGTCTACTTCAGCGACCGGCAAGATCGACCGCGCCGTCGTGCGCGGCAGGCGCGAGCGGCGAGTACCGCTTGGCGGCGGCGGTCGGCGACACCGCGGCCGCGCCGAGCTCGAGGTCGTGCGCTACGACGCCGCGCGCATCGAGATACATGGTGCCGAAGGACCGGATCGTGCTCGAGCCAGCGCGCGCAGCTCTACCTACCGCGAACTCGAGCTGAACGCCGAAGCGCGTGGAGTTCGACAGCGAGCAGCAGACGCTGGTCGCGAGCGGCGAGCCGCAGCTCGTGGATCGCGGCGACAGAGGTCGAAGGGCCATCTCATGACCTACGACCTCGAGACCCGACACGGGAACCATCTACCAGGCCGGAGACCGCGTACGAGCGAGGCCTCTACCACGGCGAGCGCGATCCGCAAGGTGGGCGACGACGAGCTGGACGTGATAGAACGGCTCCTACAGCACCTGCTCGACTCGGGACCCGCCGCACTATCACTTCTCAGTCGCAGCTACATGAAGATCTATCTCAAGGACAAGCTGGTGGCGAAGCCGGTGGTGTTCTACGTCAAGAACGTGCCGCTGTTCGCGCTGCCGTTCTGGATCTTCCCGATCAAGCCCGGACGCCACTCGGGCTTCCTGTTCCCGCAGTTCGAGTTCGGGTTCAACAACACGCGCCGGGCAGTTCGTCCGCAACGCCGGCTACTACTGGGCGCCGAACGACTACATGGACCTCACCGTCGGCCGGCGACTACTACCAGGCCGAGCCCTCGTGGGTGCTGCGCGCCGACGGCATCTACAAGCTGCTCTACAAGCTCGACGGCCGCGTGCTCGGCACCTACGCGCGCAACGAGGCGCGACGGCGTCGACCACTACGACTTCAACACCGGCGCACGACGAGGACGCTGACGCGCCGCACCACGCTGGCAGGCCCGCGCGGCGGTCGTCTCGATGCCGCGGCTACCGGCGCGAGCGACGACTTCGGGCACGCCGCTGTCGCAGCGCGCTCGACCGCTTCCTCACCTCGAACTTCTCGATCTTCCGCACCGCCGACTGGGCGACCTTTCTCGGTGGTGTTCGACCAGCGGCAGAACATCGACGCCGACGAGAGCCTCAAGGATCCCGACGGCACGGGGCCGCTGCAGGGACCGGCGCCCGGTACGAGGGCGTCGGTGCCCAACCTCACGCAGCAGCTGCCCAACGTCGCGATCACGCTGCCGACCCGCGCGATCGGATCGCTGAGCTTCCTGCGCAACACCGCGTTCTCGCGCGCGCTGGCGGCCATGTACCTCTCATTCGACGGGCGCTTTCGGCGCAGACCGAGCGGCGCGCCTTCGTCTCCGGCTACCAGTACTTCCCGTCGACACGCTCATCGACACGACCGGCACCCGTTCGTGCAGTACGACTCGACCACCACCGTGGGGCAGATGACGGACAATCGCTGGGCCGTGCCGTTCGATGCCTCGCTCCACGATTCGCGGAGGCTGTTCGGCTGGCTCAACTTCTCGCCGGGTGTGAACGCCAACGCGGTCCTGTTCGACGTCGACAACCTGGGGAACCACGTGGTGCCGGCCGCCACCTGGAATGCGAACGTCTCGACCGGCACCAGCTTCTACGGAACGTCGCGGGCTCAGATCGGTCCGATCCGGGGGATCCGTCACGTGCTCTTCCCGAGTGCTTCGTTCACCTTCAGCCCCAGCTTCGAGAACTCCGCTCTACACCGAGATGCAGCCAGGGGCGCGTCCTACGAGCGCTTCGCCGACTTCGACGGCATCGGCATCTCGGGGGCTCGCCAGGCCAGCATTGCACGTGCAGCTCGACCAGCGGCTGCAGGTGAAGATCTGGCGCAAGTGACCACATCGAGCGGCTCGACAGCCTCCCGCAGCTCACCACGGGCTCCAACTACAACTCCTCTGGCGCGAGCAAAACCAGCCGCATCCCTGGACGCCGTTCACCTCGTCGCTGCGGATCGCTCGCTCCCGGGACCTACTCCGGGGACGTCAACTGGGTCACGGACTGGTATTCGCAGCGCCCGCTGCGCTCGCTGTCGTACAACCTGCAGGCCAACCTGAGCGGCGCCGGTCGTGCACCAGCGGCACGCCCCAGCGCCGCTCGAGCGCCGTGCCCCAGGACCCCTGAGGTGGACGTGAACGAGCCATGGTCTCTGGGTCTGGCGTTCCCGCTACGCCGGCGGGTACAGCGGACCGGTCTGGGCGGAATAACCAGATCGATCTCGCTCAGTCTGGCATTTTCAGTGCGACCTCCAACTGGAGGGGTGGACTGACTCCGCGGTGCTCGATGTCACCGGGCGCCAGCTCAGCCAGCGCTTCAATGGTGCAGGACCTCCATTGCTGGCAAGCCAGCTTCACCCGCAACTTCATCGTGGGCGGCGAGACCGAGTACTACTTCCGGCTCGCGGTGAAGGATCAGAAGGAGCTCTACGTCGAGCGCGGCAACCGCAACAGCAGCTTCGGCGGCATTCAATGAGAGACGCGCCCACTCGGGACCACAGAGAAAGCGTTGACAGGCTTCGCGTCGTGACAATGTCCGGCAGCCAGAGTCACCGTTCCGGTCCCGGCCAGGCCCGCAGGGAGGATGCCGATGAACAAAGGCGAGCTCACACACGCTCGTTTTCGCGCCGCACGAACTTGTCGCTTCGCCGTTCGAAGCGTGCCATCAGGCGCTGTTCGGAACCGAAGGCAAGCAGATGGGACTGATTCCCGCCACTCTGGCGCAGGGCAGAAGCGTGAGGCTGTCGGGATTCGGCACGTTCGAGACGCGACGCCGCGCCGCGCGGCCGCAATCCGCGCACCGGGGAGCCGCTGATGATTCAGGCCGCACGACTGCCGGCGTTTCGCGCCAGGAGGCCGCTCAGAACAAGATCCGCGCCAAGTGATCAGGCCCGCGAGCCAGGCGCGCGCGTAAAGACGTTGCCCGCTCGCGCGGTTCTCGGCGCAGTGGACGTGAGGGCGGGAGAACCGGCGAGTGCCACGCCGCCACGTCGCATGCGATCACTGCGACGCCGGAGCCTGGATCAGGTGCGAAGACCAGCGCTGCGACGGCTGGTGCGAAGCCTGTCAGCGCCCGGAGCCGGCATCCGCCGACGTTCCGAACCCACCACCACGCGCTGCGGCGGTCATACGCTCGACGCCCCGCGCTTCGAGGCTCTACGGGCGCTCCAGGACGTAGTGGCGGTGCTCGAGGCCTGGAGTGGGGATCCTGCGACTCACCCCGCTGGTGCCCGAGCGCCCGCGCTCACGGACCCTGAGCCCTCCGGAACCGCGACCCGACGATGGGCCGGCGACGCGGTCCCGTGCTCAGGCGCAGCAATACGTAACC